>Ga0070741_10000049_pt1 | contig 416043 bp, 488 predicted proteins | sample Coa_R1_4_FD_66440 | JGI IMG/M metagenome (GOLD analysis project Ga0070741, IMG submission 66440) | Surface soil microbial communities from Centralia Pennsylvania, which are recovering from an underground coalmine fire - Coalmine... | ecosystem: Environmental > Terrestrial > Soil >...
GCGAGCGCGCCGTACTCCTTCTTCTCGGAGAGCATGCGCATGATCTCGCCGCGCGGGATGTTCGCGGTGGCGAGCACGCCCATGTGCGTGATGAAGAAGTGGATGTTGTTGTTGATCTCGCTCTTCTTGCCTTCCGCGACGGTGTAGGGGTACACCGCGGCCAGCACGGCGAAGAAGATGGGGATGGCGTAGAGCAGGATGCTGAAGAGCCCGTGGAAGAGCGCCGGCGCCAGGAGGCGCAGGATGAACACGACGCCCAGGCCCGTGCCCACGAGGGGGATGACGAACTGCGCGACGTAGCGCGCGGGGGGCATGTTCAGCGAGGCGTAGGCCTTCTTGACGTCGATGCCTGCCACGTCAGATCATCTCCGTCGGCGGCGTCGGCGGCCGCGCCGCAGCGCGGCCAAAATGGGGGGTTTCAGGGGGGCTTGCCCCCCTGACGTGAGATCGTCTGATCAGACGGCCGAAGACGTCAGGGGGCTGCGCCCCCTGAAACCCCCGCTTCGGCGCCGCCGTCCGGCGTTGGGGGGCAGGCCCCCCAAACCCCCCTACAGCTTGAACGGCAGCGACGCCACTCCCTCCTCGTTGAAGCGGGCGATGATGCGGTTGACCTCGTAGTAGTCGAAGATGCCCAGCTGGATCATGCGGTCCAGGATGCGCGTGCGCAGGTCCAGCTCCTTGTAGATCTCGCGCTTGTCCGCGTAGCCGGCCTTCTCGGCGATCTTCTGCTCCAGGATGTACGAGTTGTTGCGGCCGCGGAAGTTGTGCATGTCCTTGACGGGGTCCCAGTTGAAGACGCGCCGCGTGAGCACGCCGCCCGCCTGGTCGTTGTAGCCTTCGATCTCCTCGATGGCGAGCACGCGACGCAGCATGCGGCCCTTGTTGTAGACCGCCATCTGGATCATGCACACGTTGAGGTTGTCCATGAACGTCGCCGGGACGTTGATGGGGTCGGACGTGAAGCGCTGGATCATCTTCTGCACGGACGAGGCGTGGAACGTCGCGATGCACGGGTGGCCCGTCTGCATGGCCTGGAAGGCGACGGCGCCCTCGGCGCCACGGATCTCACCGACGATGATGTAGTTGGGGCGCGACCGCAGGGCGGCCTTGAGGAGGTCGAACATCTCGACGCGCCCTTCGGGCGGGCCGCTGCTGCGCGTGACGAGCTGCTGCCACAAGGGCTGCGGCGGGCGGACCTCGGGCGTGTCCTCCGCCGTGAACACCTTCTCCTTGGGCTTGATGAACGAGAGGATGCCGTTGAGCGAGGTCGTCTTGCCCGACGCCGTCTCGCCGCACACGAAGACGGACATGCCGTTCTGGAGGCAGATCCACAGGTACGCGGCGACGCTGGTGGACATCGTGCCCCACTTGCAGATCTGCGTGATGCTCGTGGGCGTGTCCGAGAACTTGCGGATGGTGAACGACGCGCCGCGCTGGCTCACGTCGTCGGAGTAGATCAGGTTGATGCGCGAGCCGTCGGGCAGCACGGCGTCGACGATGGGGCGCGACTCGGAGACGGGGCGGCCCATGCGCTCGCCCATCCCGCGCAGGTAGTCGTCAAGCTCCTTCTCGTCGATGAAGCGCACGTTGGTCTCGATGGTGTCGAAGATCTTGTGCACGACGAAGATGTTGTACGTGCCGATGCTGGAGACGTCTTCGATGTAGGGATCGCGGATGATGGGCTCGATGGGCCCCGAGTCCACGATGTCGCGCTCCAGGAAGTAGCGGATCTTGCTGGCCTCCAGGGGGTCCAGCGTGACCTTGTTGTCGAACTGCGAGAGGAGCTTCGCGGGGCTGAAGCCGCCCGCCTGGCGCTCGCCGCTCACGCGGATGCTCTTCTCGATGAGGCGCTTGAGCGTCGCGCGCAGATCGTCCTGCGTCTTGGGCGTGGGCTCGAAGGGCGCGAGGCGCAGGATGGAATCCTTCACGCGCTGGTACTTCTCTTTCTCCTGGTTGGTGAGGACGGGCTCGATGTTGGCGTAGCGCCGCGTGGAGGCCTCCTCGTCGTCCCAGATGTGGATGAAGATGGGGTCGCCCACGGGGTAGATGACGTTGACCTTCTTCATCGACTTCATGTCGCGCGTCAAGCGCTCGTGGAACTCGGGCGCCTTGTGGCTCTGGGTGAACTGCGTGAGGTAGGCCGCGAGGTGCGGGTTCTTGCTCAGGGCCTGCTGGGCGTCCATCAGATTCGGCCTCCCATTGCCTCGACGCCCGTCGGCCGCGCCGCGGCGCGGCTACCCGCGGGGGTTTCAGGGGGCGCAGCCCCCTGACGTGAAGGAAAAGTCCAGCAGACGGCCGAGACGTCAGGGGGCTGCGCCCCCTGAAACCCCCGCTTTTGGCCGCGCTGCGGCGCGGCCGGACGAATGATCACAGGGGGTTCGACGTTCATTCTTAGCTCACGCTCTTGATCTCGACGATCAGTCCGGTCTTGGGCTCCACGCGGAAGGGCACGATGTCGGCCACGGGCTTCTCCGCGCGCGAGTAGCGTCGCACGAAGATGCTGCGCGACACGACGCCGCCCACGCTGTCCAGCTTGAGGGTGAGGTACACGTCCGCCGCGGCCTTCAGCACGCTGGAGATGTCGTCCGGGATGTCGCCCGGCTGGAGGGTGAGGACCACGGTGTGGCCGCGCGAGTTGAGGAGCTTGAAGAGGTAGAGCGCGTCCTCGATGCGCTCCGTGATCTCCTGGGGCGAGACCTCGTCGGGCAGTGCGCGCGTCCAGTCGCGGATGACGCTGGAGAACGCGTCGATGAAGATGACGTCGGACTCGTACATCTTCTTCGCGTTGAGCAGGCGGTCCATGAGGTCCTTCTTGTCGCCGCGGAAGCCCAGCACGGGGTAGACGGGCAGGAAGAGCAGGTTGCGGTTGAAGACGAACTCCTCGATGGGGTAGTCGAGGCTGTGCATCTGCTCGATGAAATGCATGGTCGTGAGCTCGGTGCTGACCACCGTGACGCGGGCGCCGTTCTTGAGCAGGCCGTACATGATGCGCTGGCCCACGATGCTCTTGCCGGTGCCGAACTCGCCCTCCATGATGCACAGGGCGCCTCCGGGGAGGCCGCCGCCCAGGCGGTCGGCGAGTTCGTCGCGGTCGAGGTGGAAGCGGTAGACCATCGTGGCACCTCAGACGCGGAACCTCATCTCGTCGGAGACGCCGTTCTCCATCGTGACCTGCACGCGGTGGTCGCCCGCCGCCAGGGCCGCGGCGTACGTGATCTGCGCGATGGCGCCCTGGCGGAACGCCGTCTCGCCGTTGAGGAGCGTCTTCGTCGTCGTGACGATGGAGCCGTCCAGGAGCACGGTCGCATTGCCGTAGTCCAGCGTCGTCGAGCCCGTGTTCTTCACGTAGAAGACCGTGCTGGGCGACGCGACGACCTTCGTGGGGTCGTTGATGATCTTGATCTCGCTCGTGATCTCGTCGCCGAACGCGTGGCCGCGCACCTGCGCCTTGCCCACCACGTCCGTGATGACGCCGCTGAGAATGCCCGCGGTCGCGGTGGCGACGACGGTGGCCGCGATGAAGAAGATGAGGTGCGTGCTGGTGGTGTCCGCGCCCATCTAGAGCACGCTCCCTTCGGCGGCGGCGCCGTTCTCGGTGACGACGCGCACGGAGAGCGAGTCGGGCGAGCCCGAGACGGGGAGCGTGATCGCCGCGTCCTCGCCCGGGAGCAGAAGCTCGGTGGGCGCGCTGATGGCGACGACGGGGTCGGTGACGACGACGGTGGGCGCCGCGGTCGACACGGCGCCGTCGAGGAGATAGCTCCAGGCAGTCGTGTTCAAGCTCGTGTCCCCTCCGTTGTGCACGTGGATCGTGACGCTCGTGATCGCGTCGCAGTCCGCGGGGACGCAGTCGATCCCCGTGACCGAGACGTTGGTGTGCGCGAAGCTGGCGACCCGGGCCGCCTCCTCGCGCCTCGCCTCCTGCAGCTCCCCCTGGGTCTTCCAGTAGGCGCCCATGGCCACGCTCCCGGCGGAGATGAACGCCAGGAGGAAGATGACGTGGGTGGCCGTGACGCTGAAGCCCATGGGTCCTCCCCTCTCTCCTCCGCCCTACGCGTTCCTCCTGGCCGCGAGCGTGCGCAGCTTCTCCACGAAGAGAAGCGACTGTTCGTGCGTCTCCAGCGGCGTGCGCCAGTCGCCTCCCAGCGAGGAGGGGGGCGGCGCGGCGATGCCGTCGGCATACGCGAGGAGCTGGTCCCGCGCGGGGTCGCCGATCCAGCCGAGGTTGTGGTAGTAGTTGACCAGCGAGACGAGGCCCTCGCGGCTGGAGCTGTGCTTGATGAGCATGTCCGCCCAGCTGAGCATGAGGAGCGACGCTTCGAACGTCGGGGGCGCGCTCCAGAGCGCGACGCCCTCGGGGTTCTCGGGCACGGGCTCGGGCGCCGCCTCGGTCCACGCCATGGCCGGGGGCGGCGCGTAGGCGGGCGCCGCGGGCTCGACGGGGATGGGCGTCGCGGGCATCGAAGGCGCCTCCAGCATCACGGGAAGCTCCGGCAGCGGCGCCGCGACGGGCGCGGGCATGGGCGCCGGGAGCGGCGGGGGCGCCGCCGCGGGCATCGCCATGGCGGGCGGCGCGGGGGGAGGCGCGAGGCCGACCTCGGGCGTGGGCAGGGCCTCGCGCTCCGTGGGGGCGTCGCCCACGAACGGGTTGTATTGGGCGCTGATCATCTCGGTGAGCGAGGAGAGCTTGCGCATGCGCTCCTCCATCTGCTCCAGCTTCGCCTCCAGCGCGCCCTTCTCCGTCGTCTGGCTCTCGACGGTGCTGGCGAGCTTCGCGATCTTCTCGCTCATGTCCTTGACGTTCGCGTCGAGGATCGCCGTCAGCTCGGGCACGGGCGGAGCGGCGGGAGCCGCGGGCGCGGGGGCCGGAGCGGCGGCGGGCGCAGGGGCCGGAGCGGCGGCCGTGGCGGGCGTCGCCATGGCGGCCGCTGGGCCTGCCGGCGCCGCGGGCGCGGCCGGCGGTGCGGCCTTGGGGTCGTTGCCGCGGTTGAAGAGCTTCATGCCATCCAGTCTCCTGATTGAGGGGGAAGCGGCGGAGCGGCGCTCCGCCGGGTGTGGGGGTTCACGGGCCGCTGCGTCAGCGGAGCGTGATGGTCGTGTCGGTGCCGTAGGTGGCGGGCGTCTTGAAGTCCGCATTCACCGGGCTTCCGGTCTCCGGGATGAGGACCACTTGGACGCTCGTCCGGGGCGCCAGCGTGCTGCCCAGGTTCATGGAGAGCTGCACGAGGTCGCCGCTGGCCATGACGCCGCTGTTGTTGGTCCCGCGGATCCACGACGTGGAGAACCCGGGGCTGCCATACGAGTAGGTGTAGACGTTCGATCCGTCCGAGTAGCGGATGATGAGCTTCGTCAGGTCCATGGGCAAGGCGCCGGCCGACAGTTCCACCTGCGTGTTGATGGTGTAGATGTCTGCGGAGGTCGAGTTGCGCACGCCGTAGACGCCAGTCACCTTCAGGTTGGACGCGACCTCCTGGGTCGCCTCCTTCCCGGTGGACTGGGCGCGCTGCTGGAGGGTGCCGGTGGTGTTGATCAGCACCGCGGCAGCCACGGCCGCGACGAGGACCATCGCGATGAACACGATGAGCGTGCCCACGCCGACCTCGGCATGGTCGTTCGACGCGCGGCGGTAGGTTCGGTTCGCTTTCATCGGTGGGGTCACCGGATCGCGGGGTCTCTGGCCAGGGATATTTGAACCCGCGTGAAAGGGAGGAACGGCCAGCCTCGGGTGTCCTTCCCGTGGAATTCTCGGCCTGGGAAGGCCCAAAAAGCCCCTGGGGGGCCGGATGAAGCTTGGTGTTTTCCGAAATCCGCCTTGACGAATGGGAAAGCGGGGGGTCGTTCCGCGTTGCGCGAGCAACGAGGAACGACCCTCCGGCGCGGCGCGCTTAGCGCAGCGTGATGGTCGTGTCCGTGCCGTAGGTGGGCGGCGTCTTGAAGTCCGCGTTGACCGGGGTGCCGGTCTCGGGGATCAGGACGACCTGGACGCTCGTCCGGGGCGCCAGGAGGGTGCCCAGGTTGAAGGACAGCTGCACGAGGTCGCCGCTGGCCATGACGCCGCTGTTGTTCGTGCCGCGGACCCAGGACGTCGAGAAGCCGGGGCTGCCGTACGAGTAGGTGTAGACGTTCGCTCCATCCGAGTAGCGGATGATCAGCTTGGTCAGGTCCATGGGGAGCGCGCCGGCCGACAGCTCCACCTGCGTGTTGACGGTGTAGATGTCGTGGCTGGTGTCGTTGCGCACGCCGTAGACGCCGGTCACCTTGAGGTTGGACGCGACTTCCTGGGTCGCCTCCTTGCCGGTGGACTGGGCGCGCTGCTGCAGCGTGCCGGTGGTGTTGATCAGCACCGCCGCGGCCACCGCGGCGACAAGGACCATCGCGATGAACACGATGAGCGTACCGACGCCGACCTCGGCGCGGTCAGTCGTGATGAACTTCTGGTTGGCCTTCATGGTGGGGTCACCACTCGTGCCTTGGGCGTTGGTCGTACAAGCCGAGCACGGATTCGGGACCGGGGACCAAGGCCGAAGGCCCGGTGCCTTGACCTGTCAGAGGTACGAGAACTGGAAGGCTCCGCGATAGCGATCCGCCAGGACGCGCGCCCGCGCGTGCGCGAGCCAGAGGCGCCCCTCGCGCATCTCCACGTCGGCGGGCACCTCCCCCAGCGCGCGCAGCAGCCGCGCGGCGACCTCGTCCGTCGCGTAGGCGTCGTCGGGCATCTCCTTGTCCACGTAGAACGTGACGGGCAGGCGGAGGCGGCGCCGGTCCAGGGGCCCCAGCGCGTCGTGGATGCGCGCCAGCGCCCCCTTGTCGAAGGCGTGGCGCTCCCCCTTGCGCGTCGTCGCAGCGGGCTCCTCCTCCGCCATCAGCTCGTGGAGAGGCCGCGGGCTCGTGACGAACCCCTCCTGGAAGCGGAGCATCTCGATGGCGAACCACCGCTCCATCGCCCCGTCGCCGACCACGCCTCCCCATCGCGGGGGCCTGGTCATCAACCTTCGCGGGGCTCCTTTTTTCTGCGGAGACGCAGACAGAAAGAGACCTCCGCGGCTCCGCAGCAAAAAGGCCGGAGAGCAGCGGCCAGGCGACGCGGCACGCTCAAGAAGGGAAGCATCCTCAGGTGGAGCGTGGCTTTGACCTGCCCCACCGACAAGGTGCTCCTCAAGCCCGTGCCGGGCAGGGGGTTCGCGTGCCCCAAGTGCGGGTGGACGCAGCAGGCGAAGGCGGGCGAGATCGTGGCGCACGGCGCGGAGAAGCGCCGCATCGACAAGTTCGACGACATCGGGCTCATCGAGGACCCCAAGAAGTTCAAGATGCAGATCTGGCCCATCGACGACCAGGTGCGCTGCGGCCGGTGCGGCACGTTCGGCGCGTACTATTACATGCGGCAGACGCGCCGCGCGGACGAGCCCACGACCGCGTTCTACGAGTGCGTGAAGTGCGGCAACAAGTGGAAGCACGCCCGCTAGCGCGTGTAGGCCGTGACGTCGCCCCACTGGCCCACCTTGCGCCACGACGCGAGGAAGCCCGTGGGCAGGCCGTTCTCCTTGGCGTGGCGGTCCACGAGCACGACCGCGTCCGGGTGCTTCGCCAGCGCTGCGTCCCGCGCGTGTGCGTCGGTGAAGAACGAGGGGTTGAACACGACGTCGCGGCCGGTCGTCGCGCGGTCGCCCGCCGCGGACTGCCAGCTGGTGGTCACGGTCCAGCGCGCGCCCTTCGCGTCGAGGTCCTTCCACGCCTGGACGTCGTTGGGCTCCACGATGCGGTACCACGGCTGGACGGCGAGGCCGGCGGGAAGCACGAGGCCCAGCGCCAGCGCGCACGCCAGGGCGCCCGTCGGCGCGCGCAGGCGAGGCGGCGCCAACTCCATGAGCCGCTCCACGGCGTGCGCGCCCAGGAGCGCGACGCCCACCGAGAGGTACGCGACGGTGCGGTGGGGGATGAACCAGACGCCGAACCAGTCGACCAGCACGATGGGCAGCAGGAGCGCCGTCCACGTCAGCGCAAGGAGCCCCAGCGGGCGCGGCGCGGCGAGCACGCAGAGTGCGCCCGCCGCCGCGAAGACGAGGGCGCCCCAGGTCAGCATTGCGGGGAGGTCCACGTACTGCGGCAGCGGGAAGAGCGTCGAGGGGTGGAGGACGAGGGAGACGAGCCGCGGCCCCGCGTGGCGCAGCAGCGCGGAGGTGGGGTTCCACGTGCCGGGCAGGAACGTGAGGGCCGCCACGAGGGCCGCGCAGCCCGTCGCCGTCGCGGCCGCCAAAGGAAGGGCCCGGCGGCGGTGGCGGCGCGCGAGGACGCCCAGCGTGAACGTGCCCAAGGTGAGGACCAGGAGCGCCACGACCCACGGGTGGCTCACCAGGAGCAGCGCGCCCAGCCCGGCCGCCACGGCGAGGGCCGCGCGCGAGCCCTCCACGGCGCGCAGCGTGGCGAGGAAGAGGAAGGGCAGGAGCGCGAGGTCCAGCGCCGTGGGGAAGAGGAGGTCGGTGCGGAAGACGTTCTCCGGCATGAGCGCGACCAGGAGGCCCCCGGCCAGGGCGGGCCATGCGCCCAGGTGGCGCCTCGCCAGGAGCCAGACGCCGCCCGCCTCCGCGACGCCCAGGAGCGGCGGCCCCCAGCGGGCGAGGGCGTAGAAGGCCCGCGCGCCCAGGAAGGTGAAGGGGGCCAGGAGGGCGGGGAAGCCGGGAGGGTAGTGCGCCGGGAGGCCTCGCCCCTGGGCCAGGTCCCACGCCTGGACCATGTGCAGGAAGGGGTCCTCGGCCCCCAGGATGGGCGAGGAGAGGGGCTCCCGCAGCCGCGCAACCAGGGCCACCCCCAGGACGAAGAGGAGGCCCAGGAGCGGGGCAAGGGGGCGGCGCACGCGGGCGACGCGCTTCGGCCGGGTTTGGCCGTTCTGGCGCGGTTGTCGACGGGGTGACAGGTGTTTTTCGCAATCCTGGGGTCTGAGAAAAGATTCATCCCTTCCTGCGGCCACCTCCGGCTTGAGGCCCGTGGCCGGCAACCCGCGGGGCTCTGCGCCTTCGGCGCAATCGGCAACGGCTCACCCGATCACGGCAACACCTTTCGACCAGGCGGCAACCCGGTCGACACCTTTCTCTCGTCGGGTGAGCAACCACTCCCCCAGCGACCGCGCCATTCCGGCTCGTGAACGAGAACAGCCAGGCGCGCCCACGGGGTTCCCAGCGCCGCATGGTTGACAACCAGTACGGAAGCAACCGCGAGGAGATCGGACGCCAGGGCGCCGCCTCCACCGGCTCGATGCACCGCAACGAGCCCGTGGGCCAGAAGATGAAGGAGGGCTGGCGCGAGTTCAAGGCCAAGATCCGCCAGAAGTGGAGCCACCTCAACGACAAGGACATCGACACCTACCAGAACCGCAGCCGCAACGACTTCGTGGGCTACGTCCACGGCAAGGTGGGCGGCGACCGGAGCCTCGTGGAGCGCGACGTCGACACGTTCGCCCGCGACACGAACTACCGCTGGGACTGAGCGCGCCCCCTTCGCGGGGCCTCCTGCCCGTCTCCGGCTCGACCCCGAGGCCCCCGGGCCCTTGGGGGAGGAAGGCGGAGGCGACCCTGCGGACGTCCTCCACGGGGACGGCGCCCCAGCGAGGGTCTCCTTTAAGTAGGGGGAGGCCTTCTGCCGCCTCACCTCACGGGCCCGGCGCCCAGGCTTGCGAAGCCCTGGCGTCGCGACCCGTCAGTCGGAGTTGTGGCCCCCCGCGGGCTGAATCCGGAAGCAGGTGACCACCATGGCCAAGTCGTTCTACAGCTACATCGCGGACGCCTGGAAGACGTACCGCGACGCCGACCACTTCGACATCCGCCAGCAGCGCCTCTACCAGTGGCGCCGCGAGCGCGTCTGCACGCGCGTTGAGCGCCCCACGCGCCTCGACCGCGCCCGCGCGCTGGGCTACAAGGCGAAGCAGGGCTACGTCGTCGTGCGCACGCGCGTGCGCCGCGGCAGCCTGCGCAAGACCCGCTTCAAGATGGGCGCCAAGCCCTCGGGCATGGGTGTCCGCAAGATCACCGCCTCGAAGTCCATCCAGCGCATCGCCGAGGAGCGCGTCCAGAAGCAGTACCCGAACATGGAGGTCCTCAACTCCTACTGGGTCGGCGAGGACGGCCGCCACAAGTTCTACGAGATCATCCTCGTGGACCCGGCGCACCCCGTGATCAAGGCGGACCCGAAGATCTCGTGGATCGCCAACGCGGGCAACACGAACCGCGTCTTCCGCGGCAAGACCTCCGCCGGCCAGCGCGGCCGCGGCCTCCACCGCAAGGGCAAGGGCAGCGAGAAGACCCGCCCCTCGATCCGCGCCAAGGGCAACAAGCGCCAGTAGGCGCGCCCCGGGGCGCATGGAGCGCCCCTTTTTCTCTTTTCCCAGATTCTGTGCCGCAGCGGGAGCGCCGCCTCCGACACGCCCAAACCCTCGCAGCGCGCATGCCCCCTCGTGGCCACGTTCCACTACCTGCACCTGCGGACCTTCGCCCACGCGACGGAGGACGCCGGGAAGGTGCGCGAGGCGCTGCGGCGCGCGGCGCAGGACGACGCGGGCAAGCTCGCGCTGGAGGAGACGCCCGTGGAGGGCGCCAACGGCAACCGCATCGTCATCGTGGAGGCGGAGCAGCGATCCTCGCCCGCGGCGAAGCGCCTGTTCGAGGCGCTCGCGCGCGACGACCCCGCGGGGTTCGCGCGCGTGGTCGCCGAGCAGCGGCGCCGCCTGGACGAGCACCTCAACTTCCACCTGCGCCTGGACAAGCAGGAGGCCTACGCGGGGCGCGTCGTGCTGGCGCCAGGCGAGGACGCCATCACCGTCCGCGGCAAGCTCCGTTCGTTCGAGCCGAAACGATCCGGCAACCCGGGCGCAGCGGAAGCCGACCTCGACGCGTTTCTCCAGGGGATCGCCAGGAGGGCGTCTTGATGGAACAGTATGGCGACAACATTCAAGCTGAGCAGAACAATGGGCGCCCGTCGCGAGGTGTCGCGCCGTGGACATGATGGAAGCCCTCCGCGAGGCGGCCAAGAAGACCGAGGGCGCGGACCGCTTCGACGCGCGCCAGGCCTTCGGCAAGCGCGTGGGCAAGCACATGATCTTCCCCGTGGGCCTCGGAAGCGCCCTCGCCAAGGCCGTCCGCGAGGGTTACCTCGTCGTGATCGGCGAAGGCTCCCGCCGCCGCGGGCGCACCTACGAGTTCACGCAGAAGGGCAAGGCGCTGCTGTAGCGTCCTCATAAGGTTCATCCCGCCCCGGGCCGTCCCCCGCTTCGTGCCCGGGCGCACCGTGATCGAGGTCCAGCCGCGCCGCCTCCTCGTGCGCGAGTACGACCGCGCCGGCCATCTTCTGGGCGTCCACCTCCAGCCCCAGAGCGTGGGCCCGGCCGCGCCCGCTCCGGGCCCCATGCCGCGCCCGCCCAGGGCGGGGAAGGCGAAGCGCGCCGCGACGCCGCCGCCCCCCGCGCCGGAGCCTGCGCCTGAGCCCACACCTGAGCCCGCGCCCGCGCCGCTCCCCTTGCTGGAGGTCGTCACCGAGCCCTTCGAGCCCGCGCCGCGCCGGCTGGAGGTCCTCCCCGCCCGCGCGCCCCGCGTCGCGCTGGCGCCCACGCTGGTGGAGCGCGCGCTGGAGGCCGCCGCGTGGCAGGAGGCGCCTCGCGAGGCGCCGCCGCCCGCGCCGCGCACGTTCGAGATCGTCTCCATCGAGCGCGTCGTCGTGGCGCCTCCGGTCCCCATCGCGATCCCCGAGCCGGAGCCCGCTCCGGAGGTCGAGCCCGTGCGCGTCGAGGTGCAGGGCCCCGAGCCGGAGCCGGCGGCGCCCGTGGCTGTCGAGATCGAGGTCACGCCCATCGAGGAGCCCGCTCCCGTCCTGCTGCGCGACCGCGTGCCCGACCTGGACGCGCGCGTCGACGCCCTGCTGCGCGAGCGCGAAGGCGCGCCCCGCCCGCGCAGGCGGCGCCCGCTGGACGTGCCGCGCTTCGACCCGCTGCGCCGCGAGCCGTGGGAAGACCGCCTGGACGCGGCGCTCTCGGGCTAGAAGGCTCAAGCGCAGGGGGCGCCCATGCCCCCGCCATGGCCACGCACGCGCCGGAAGGCACGATCCGCCTCGGTGATATCACGGTCCGCCGCATGGGCTTCGGCGCCATGCGCATCACGGGCCCCGGCGTCTGGGGACCTCCGGCGGACCGCGCGGGCGCGCTGGCGGTGCTGCGGCGCGCGGTGGAGCTTGGCGTCAACCTCGTCGACACCGCGGACGCCTACGGCCCCAACGTCAGCGAGGAGCTGATCCACGAGGCGCTCTCGCCCTACCCTCCGGGCCTGGTCGTCGCGACCAAGGGGGGCCTCCTGCGCGGCGGGCCCGGCCAGTGGAGCCCCGACGGGCGGCCCGAGCACCTGCGCCGCGCGTGCGAGGCGAGCCTGAAGCGGCTGGGCGTCGCGCGCATCGACCTCTACCAGCTCCACCGCCCCGACCCGCAGGCGCCCTTCCGCGAGAGCGTGCGCGAGATCGCGCGCCTGCGCGAGGAGGGCAAGGTGCGCCACGTGGGGCTCTGCAACGTCACCGTGGCGCAGCTTGAGGAGGCGCGGGGCATCGTGCCCATCGTGAGCGTGCAGAACCGCTACAACCTGGAGGACCGCCACAGCGAGGACGTGCTGGAGGCGTGCGAGCGCCTCGGCATCGCGTTCCTGCCGTGGTTCCCGCTGGCGACGGGGCGCCTTGCGCTCGCGGGCGGGCCGCTGGCGAAAATCGCGCACGCGCACGGTGCCACGCCCGCGCAGGTCGCGCTCGCGTGGCTGCTCATGCGCTCGCCCGTCATGCTCCCGATCCCGGGCACGTCCAGCGTCGCGCACCTGGAGGAGAACGTGGCCGCGGCCGCGCTCAGGCTCTCGCAGGCCGAGTTCGATCAGCTCGACGGCGCGTGAGGCGCCAGCGCGACCACCGTCATGGGCACGACCAGCGCGGGCGCGACGTTGCCCGCGTCGTCCACCGCGGTCACGGTGAGCGTGCGGTACTGGACGCCCACGCCCGCGGGCGCGTAGGTGAAGCCGAAGGGCGCCGCGGTCTGCGTGACCGAGGTGCCATCGTCCACGGTGAACGTGACGCTGGCGACGTGGCCGCAGAGGTCCTCCGCGTCCACCGAGACGTCCACGGAGCCGAGCACGACGACGTCGCGGCCCGCGGGCGCGGACGCGGAACCTGCGTAGAGGCCCGCGGCGGAGGGGACCAGGTGGGAGAGCGCGGGCGGGGAGCCGTCGACGACCGTGACCGTCGTCGCGGCGGAGGACGAGAGCTCGCCGTCGCCCACGGTGAGCGTCGCGGCGTGGACGCCCACGGGGAACGCCGCGGTGGCGACCGCCTGGTCCGCGCCCGAGAGGCTCGTCGCGTCGGGCGCGCTCCACGAGTAGGCGAGCGCGTCGCCGTTGGGGTCGCTGGAGCCGCGGCCGTCCAGCGTGACGCTCGTCGCGCGGCCCGAGCACGCGACGGTCTGCGCGGGGCCCGCGTCCGCGACGGGCGGGAGGTTGGGGTGCTGGTAGGGGAGCGTGGAGACGTCCGCGACCTCCGCGTTGGTGAGGGCGCGGTTGTAGAGCCGCACCTCGTCCAGCGCGCCCTGGAACGCGCCCGAGCTGAAGCAGCAGAACGCGGCGGCGCCCACGTAGGCGTTGCCCAAGGGCGAGGCCGTGTAGATGGTGGGGTAGCGCGTCGTCGTGGCGACCGTCTGGCCGTTGACGAGGAGCGAGACGCGGTCGCCCGTGCCCACGAAGGCGACGTGCGTCCACGCGTCGTTGGGGATGCCCACGCCGAAGCTCACGCCGCGGCCGCCGCCGTCGCCGCCCACGTAGGAGAGGACGGGCTGCCCGCAGTTGAGGTAGACCTCGAAGGGCACGACGCCATTCTGGTCCTGCATCGTGAAGACGGGGTAGCTGCCGCAGAAGGGGTGCGGCTTCAGCCACGCCATGAAGGTGAAGTCGCCGCTGAGCGCCGCGAGGGGCGCGGGCGCGTCGATGCGCGCGTAGTTGGCGCCCGCCACCTCCAGCGCGGAGCCGAAGCCGTTGGGGCCGGCGATGAGCGACTCGTGGCCCAGGAGCGTCTGCCCCAGCGCGAGGGGGCCCTGGTCCGCGAGGCTGCCGGGGAACGCGGCGTCGAAGTCGCCCGCGTCAAACTGGTCGACGAGAAGCTCGCCGCCCACGAGGCGGGCGGGGTCGGCCGGGTTCGCGCTGGGCGTGCCGCCGGCCGCGACGGGCGAGGGGAGCGCGAGAAGGGGCACGAGGAGGAGCAGCGCGACGAGACGGCGGGCCATGGTTCCCGATGGCGAGAGCCGGCGAGGGCACTTGAGCCTGTTCCGGCGACCCTAGCTGGATGACTCGACGGAGACAACGCTGAACGCGCTGGGGTGCTGCCACGCGGTGCTCGCGAAGACGAGGTCCGCCTCGCCCTTGGGCCCGAAGGTGATCCACGGGTAGTCCAGCAGGCGGCGGTCCTCGCCGGCTCCGCACGCGGGGCCCTTGGCGCAGACGTTGCCGCTGTGCAGCGCGGGCGCGACAACGAGCGGCGCCCCCACCTGCGGCGCGCCCTCCGCGGGCACGGTGAGGTCGGCGTACACCCCGTCCCACGAGGCGTTGATCTTGGAGGCGCGTCCGGGCAGGCTCGCCTGGTACCACATGAGGCCCAGCGTTCCGTTGCCGCGCGCGGCCATCCACGGCATGGCCTGGGCGCCGGAGAGGCCCGTGGCGAGCGTGCTGAGCGTCCACGTCTTGCCGTGGTCGCGGGAGACCGCCAGGTGAAGCTGCGAGGTGCCGTTGGTCTCCTGGCTCCACGCGGCGTAGAGGTTGCCCTGCGCGTCCAGCGCGGTGGTGGGGAGCGCGGCGGCCAATTCGCTGGTGAGGTCGAACGCCTCGCGGCGCTGCCACGTGCTACCGCCGTCCTCGCTCAGGATCAGGTACCAGTGGCCCTTCTCGTAGGTGGGCGCGTCGCGGGGGCTCTGCTTCTCCTCGTAGCGGAGCACGGCGAGGAACTTCCCATCGGCGCTCGCGACCATGTTGCCCTGCCCGGCGAAGTTGACGTTGGGGTCGATCTGCACGGGGACGGTCCACGTCATCCCCTTGTCGTCGCTCCGGGTGTACCACATGCCCTCGTTGGGCGAGGTGGGGAAGCCCTGCGGCGGCTTCTGCCCCGCGACGTAGGGGAGGTACCACGGCGGGAGCGCCTCCATGGCGAGGTGGAGCGTGCTGGCGCCCACGGGGAGGAGCCAGTGGCGGTGCATGATGGCGGGGACGTGGGGGACCGGGAGCGGCGTCCAGGTGTCCCCCTTGTCCGTGCTGGCGTACATCTGGAGCGTGAGCGAGAAGACATTGGAGGCGTACACGGTGCCGCCGTTGCCGGTGGCCAGGAAGCCGTCGTTGCTGCGCGCCTCGCCCAGCGCGGCGGGCGTCACGTCGGTCCACGTCTTGCCGTGGTCCGCCGAGCGGAACACCTTGTTGACGTTCTGCGTGCCGTCGCTGCCCACGCCCTCCACGAAGAGCGTGCCGTCGGGGAGCGAGGCGATGACGGGCTCGGCGCCGGGCGCGTCCTTGGAGACGGCCACGGCGGGGGCGAAGCGCGCGGCGGCGTCCGCTCCCTGCGGGGCGGTCTGGGTCCCGGTGGGGAGCGACGCGCATCCCGCCAGCAGGGCCGCGAGCGCGATGGCCGCGAGGAGCCTCCCGTGCATGCAGGGGGAGACGAATAACCCGGCTTCAGGGTTCGCCCGGCGCAGCCGGGGGCCTTTCGCGGCGCGCGGCGAGCCCCCACGCCAGGACCAGGGCGATCTCGGGGATGGCGTCCAGGAGGTACACCGCGCCCACGTCCCGCGTGCTGACGAACACCACGTCCACGATGGAGAAGGCCAGCGCGCTGGAGGAGCCCAGGAGCGCGACCTCCGGGGTGACGGCGCGGCGCTGCGCGGCCACGAGGAGCACGCCGCCGATCACCAGCACGAGGGCGCCCACGGTGCGGACGAGCCAGAGGTCGTGCTTGGGGCCCGTCACGGCCTGGAACGTGCCGATGCTCAGGAGGGGCCAGAGTCCCGTCGCCGCGTAGTAGGCGCCCTGGACCCAGGCCAGGAGGCGCGCGTAGCGTCGCATCGCGCCGGCAGCGCCCTTCCCACGCTTAGGCCTTCAGCCGCTTCTCCCACGCCTTGCGGAACTTGGCCACCTTGGGCGCGATCACGACGCGGCAGTAGCCCTGCGACGGGTTGCGCCGGTAGTAGCCCTGGTGATGGCTTTCCGCGGGGTAGAACTCCTTGAGCGGCGCGATCTCGGTCACGACCTTCTCGCCCCACGCCTCGCGGGCGAAGGTGCGCATGACCTCCTCGGCCGTGGCCTTCTGCGCGGGGCCCGCGTAGAGGATCGTGGAGCGGTACTGCGTCCCCTCGTCGTTGCCCTGACGGTTGGGCGTCGTGGGGTCGTGGATGGTGAAGAACACCTCCAGGAGGTCGCGATAGGAGATCACCGAGGGGTCGAACGTGACCTGCACGACCTCCGCGTGCCCCGTGCCCTCGCCGCACACCTGGTCGTAGGTGGGGTTGGGCACGAAGCCGCCCGCGTAGCCGCTCACGACCTTCTCCACGCCCTGGAGCTGCTCGAACACCGCCTCCAGGCACCAGAAGCAGCCCCCGCCAAGGACCGCCGTCTCTCGCGTCGCGCTCATGGCATTCCCAGGGGCGTCCCGAGCATGAAGGATTGTCCCAGATTCGGCCCGTCTCGCGGGGCCGCAGGGCAGAAGCGCGGGGCCAGCCATGCCAGGGCGTGACCGGGATGGCTGCGGGAACGGACGAGACGATCCAGCTGGACGGGCGCCGAGCCGCGGACATCGCCAAGGGGCTGCGCGCGCACGGGCTTCTCGCCTCGCGCAGCGACGAGGACGTCCAGGCCGCGTTCGCCTCCGAGTGGCCTGACGGCGTCGAGGCGACCCCGTGGTCGGCCGAGCTGCTCGTCGCCGCGATGGACGTGGAGCGCGTCCTCCACCGCGACGCCGAATGCGACCCGTTCCCGCGGAACCGGGCGTACGTGGCCTGGGTGGAGGCGTTCGCGGACATCTCGCGCGGCGCCCTCGAGGTGACGCGCGTGGAGGAGCGCTGGCTCGCCGATCCCAGCGACGATCCGACGCATCACCCCGTGGAGATCCTCGTGGAGACGCCCCGGGGGCGAGCGGTCTTCCGCCCGTTCCAGGCCGGCGACTACGTGCACCCGGACGAGATCGCGGCCGCGCTCAACACCCTCATGCCCCTCGAAGGCCCCCGCTTCTGGCTCGCGCCCACTGGCGGGCAGGACGCCTTGGCCATCGCGCTCACCGGTCCCGAGAAGGGGAGGCTGGAGTCGGAGCGCGGCTGGAGGTTCCACGACCCGGTGGCCGCCCCCATGGTGGACGAGCCGGGCGGGATCCTTCGGCGGCTGCGCCGGGCCTTCGGCCGCAAGTGATTCACGCCCCGGCGCGATGGAGGACCCGATGCCCCCCACCCCCCTGCGCCTGGGTCTCGGGACGAACCGCCTCGGCACCCTGGACGCGCCGGCCGCGCGCGCCCTTCTCTCGCGCGCCGCCGCGCTGGGCATGCAGATGGTCGACACGGCGGACGTGTACGGCGACGGCCTCAGCGAGACGCGCATCGGCGAGGCCGCGCCGCCGGGGCTCGCGATCGCGACCAAGGGCGGCATGGTGCGCACGCCCGAGGGCGCGGGGGCGGACGGGCGGCCGGAGCACCTGCGCGCCGCGCTGAGGGCGAGCCTCGCGCGCCTGCGCCGCGAGCGCGTCGACCTCTACTACCTCCACCGCCCCGACCCCAAGGTGCCCATCGAGGAGTCGGCGCGCGCCCTGGCGGAGATGCGTGATGAGGGGCTCGCGGGGCGCGTCGGCCTCTGCAACGTGGACGCGGAGCAGCTCGACCGCGCGCTCAAGGTGGCGCCCATCGCGGCCGTGCAGAATCGATATCACCTGGGGGACCGCGCGTCGGAGGCCGTGCTGGAGGCGTGCGAGCGGCGCGGCATCGCCTTCGTGCCTTGGTACCCCCTGGGCAAGGGCACGCCGCTCCTGGCGCCCGGAGGTGTCGTGGCCGAGGTGGCGTCGCGCGTGGGCGCGACACCCGCGCAGGTCGCGCTCGCGTGGCTGCTCCACCGCTCGCCCGCGATGCTGCCCATCCCGGGCACGACCAGCGTCGCGCACCTGGAGGAGAACGCCGCCGCGGCGTCGCTCACGCTCTCCCCCGAGGACCTTGCCCGCCTGTCCGCGCTGCGCGGCTGAAGGGGAGGGCGTTCTCCGTCAAGCGTATCGGTGGGCGGCGCCCAGGAGGGGCCATGACCTGGACCAAGGACCGCGGCCTCGCGCCGGGCGAGCTGGAGTTCCACCTGCCAAGCGATCCCGAGGCGCGCCGCCACGACGACGCGTGGCTGCGCGAGCGCGCCAGCCGGCTCGCGAAGCGGCACGCAAGGACGTAGGGCAGAAGCCCTCATGCCTCCCGCGCGGAGTCCCGCCCACGATGCGCTCCTTCGCGCTCCTGCTGGCGGCCCTCCTCACAGGGTGCGCGACGGCGCCCGCGCCCGAGGCCCCGCCCCTCGCGGCGCCCCACGGCGCGGCGCTCCGCGTGACGAGCCCTGCCTTCGCGGACCACGGGACGATCCCCGCCGCGAACACCTGCGACGGCGCGGGCGCCTCGCCCCCGCTCACCGTGGAGGGCGTGCCGGCGGGCGCCACGGTCGCGCTCCTCGTGGGCGACCCCGACGCGCCGCTGCCGCAGGCGCCGCAGCAGAACTTCACGCACTGGATCGCGTGGAACGCGCCCGCCACCGATGGGAACGCCACGTTCCCCGAAGGGCATGCGGCGTCCGGCGCGGTGGAAGGGCAGAACGGTGGCGGCAAGACGGGGTGGACCCCGCCCTGCCCGCCCCAGGGCTCCACGCCGCACCGCTACGTCTTCACCGCCTTGGCGGTGAACGGCACGCTGGACCTGGCGGCGGGCGCGACGCGGGCGCAGCTGGAGGCCGCGCTCGCGGGGCGCGTCCTCGCCTCGGGCTCGCTCACGGGGTGCTACATGCGCGTCGCGCAGGCGCCGCTGCCCTGCTAGCGCTTCAGAAGCACTCCGTCCAGTCGTCGGTCCAGACGCAGGCTCCCTGCAGCAGGTTGGGCAGGCCGGAGTCCGCGTGCTCGTAGGCGCAGACGAGGGCGTGGACCGCCGTGTGCTCCTCGGGCGTCACGTCCGGGTTGTTGGGGTCGGGCAGGATGACGCTGGACTGCTCCAGCGAGACGGGGACCCAGCAGGCCAGCGGCGTGCGGTCGCGGGCGAGCTGGTAGTCGCGCTCCAGGACGAAGCCCACCTTGGGGGGCAGCGTCTTGACGAGGGGGCAGAGCGCGAACTGGACCGTGCCGTCCACCAGGGGGCCGGGGTCCTGGAGCGCGCCCTCGATCACCGAGACGAGCGACTGGCTGGAGGAGTCGGTCACGATGAAGCAGGGCGTGGGGTCGCCGATGACCGAGGGCGGGTTGGGCGGCGGCGTCCAGATGATGCCCGGCAGCTCGTCGACGATCTGGTCCACGCGGCAGAGAGTGGGGTCCAGGGGGTTCGTGCTGGACACGAACTCGCACAGTCCGGGGCGCTGGATGGGCGGGCTGGGCAGGGGCCCGACGGCCTGGTTGAGCAGGTCGCTCACCGGGTCCGCCGCCACCAGCGGCAGGAGAAGCAGGGTCGCGATCGCCAGGGGGACGGCGAAGTAGGGGATTCTCATCTGAAGCCTCCGGGCTCCTCATGCCCAGGGGCCGAGAAATACGCTTGCCTCGCGGCCTCAGAAGCACTCCTTCCACTGGTCGTCCCACATGCACGCGCCTTGGAGCAGGTTGGGCAGGCCATCGTCGGCGTGTCCGTAGGCGCACACGACGACGAGGACGCCCGCGTGCTCGACCTGGACCGCGAGGGGGTCCACGGGGTCCGAGCCGGGAATGTCGATGGACTGCGGGAGGTCGGACCAGCACGCAAGGGGCGTGCGGTCGCGCGCGACCGCGTAAGTCTGCTCCACCGCGGGCGCGGCCGTGGGGTCGAGGACCTCCAGCGCGCAGAAGTACGGGCCGACCTGGCCGTCCACGTAGCCGCCGGGGTCGGCCAGCGCGGCGCTGGGGCCCGGGCTCGCGGAGTCGATGATGCACTCGAGGGCCTGCTTCAGGGGGATCGGCTACGGGTCGCCCGAGGCGGCGCAGGCGGGGCAAGGAGCGGGACGGCGAGCGCCAGGCAAACGGCGACGTGGATGGTTCTCAGGGTGAAGCCTCCGCGGCGCGGAGCGCGAGCCGCGGAGAAAAACGCTTGCGTCCGCCAACAACGAGGGGTTTTTCTGCGCGGCGCGCGCGTCCAGCCGCGTGGAGATCGACAAGCGGGACCTCTACTCCGACCTCCTGCGCGCCTTCTCCCTGGCCATGGTCGTCGTGGGCCACTGGCTGGAGCTGATCACGAGCCACCTCAAGCCGCTCGTGGCCTGGACCTCCTGGCTCACGTGGGTCTTCCAGGTGATCCCGATCTTCTTCATGGTGGGCGGCTCGCTCAACGCGGCGTCGTGGACGCGCTCCCAGGAGCGGGGCGAGGCGTGGGCCGTGTGGATCCGCCGCCGGGCGCAGCGCCTCCTCACGCCGCTGGCGCCCCTCGTCCTCCTGTGGCTGCTCCTGATCCCGCTGCTCCTCGTCCTCGGGCTGCCGCGGGACTTCGTCCACGCCGCGGCGCTCACGGCCGTCGTGCCGGCGTGGTTCCTGGGCGCCTACCTGGCGGTCGTGGTCTTCACGCCGGTCACGTGGGCGCTGCACCGGCGCTTCGGCGTCTGGGTCGTCTTCGCCATGGTCGCCCCCATCGCGGTCGCGGACCTCTTCGTGCACCGCGGCTACGCCTATGCGGGCGACATCAACGTGCTCCTCGTGTGGGGCGCCATCCACCAGATCGGCTACTTCTGGCACGACCGCTACCTGCGAAGCTCCCGGGTGGGCGGCGCCGCCGTCGCGCTCGCGGCCTTGGGCGCGCTCCTCCTGCTGGTCAACGTCGGCGGCTACCCCATCAGCATGGTGGTCGTCGACGCGGACGCGCCCAACAACGCGGCGCCCCCGTCGCTGGCGCTCCTCATGCTCGGCCTCACGCAGATCGGCCTCTGCGTCGCCTTCCGCAAGGCGCTCACGCGCTGGATGCAGAAGCCCAGCGCCCAGCGCGTGGTGGGCGGCGTCGGGCGCCTCACGATGACGGTCTTCCTCTGGCACATGACGGCCATCCTCCTCGTGGCGGCGCTGGCGTGGACCTCGGGGAATTGGCCCGAGGCCCCCGACATCAACGGCTCGCGCTGGGCCGTGAAGCCCCTCTGGCTCCTCCTCATCGGCGTCGTCCTCGCCGGGCTCGTCTTCGTCTTCCGGCGCGTCGAGGACCTCCCCACGCGCGAGGCGCTCCACCCCTCGCGCCGCCGCGCCTTCCTGGGCATCGCGCTCTCGCTGGTGGGCATCGCCTGGATCGGCCTGCACGGCCTCGACCCCTCGGGCGTTCCCTTGCGCATCTCGCTGGGCATGGTGGGCGTCCTCTTCGCGGGGATGTTCGCGCTGGACGCGATGCCGCCGCTCCTCCAGCGCAAGGCGCCGGGGGACGACGCGATCGCCGCTCCCCGGGACTGACGCGGAGGCCAAGCCTACGGGCGGCGCGAGAAGTGCAGCGCCACGTCCTCCCACCCTTCGCGGCGGTAGAACCGATGCGCGTCCTTGCGCCAGTGGCCGCTCTCCAGCGAGACGCGGTGCGCGCCGATCTCCGCGGCGAACGCGACGGCGCGCGTGAGGAGCGCCTTGCCGACGCCGCCGCTGCGCGCCCGCTCGGCCACGATGAGGTCGGCGATCCACACCTCGGGCGTCGCCTGGTTGAGGCGCTCGCGCACGTCGGCGGAGAGGAAGCCGATGGCGCGCCCCTCGCGCTCGGCGACGAGGCAAAGCCCCTGCCGGGCGGCGTGGCGCGCGAGGTGCCGCTCGAACACGCGCCTCACGGCGTCGCGCGCCGGGCCCACGTCCGGAAGCGCCGGGCGCCCCCCGCCCAGCTCCGCCAGGAGGGCGCCGACGGCGTCGAAGTCCTGCTCCCGCGCGACGCGCACCGAGAACGACGACCCGGGGAGGCTTCCGTCCATGCGGCGCGGAGCGCGCGCTGGCGCATCAAGGAATGGAAAAGGAGGGGGCCGCCCTGCGGACGGCCCGGAGACGCCTTACTTCTTCGCCATCTGCTGGCTCATCGCGTCCTTGGGATAGAACTCGTCAATGAGCTTGCGGTCCAGGCGCGTGAGCTGCGCGGGCGGGATGTGGCCCAGGAGCTTCCACGCGAGGTCGAGCGTGTTCTCGATGGAGCGGTCCTCGTCGCGGCCCTGCCGGACGAACTTGTCCTCGAAGAGGTCGGCGAACTCCAGGAACTTCACGTCGCGCTCGGAGAGGGCCTCCTTGCCGACGATGGCCACGAGGCCGCGGAGGTCCTTGCCTTCCGCGTAGCCGGCGTAGCACTGGTCGGAGACGCCCTTGTGGTCCTTGCGGGTCGTGTCCTTGCCGATGCCCGCGTTCATGAGGCGCGAGAGCGAGGGCAGGATGTTGATCGGCGGGTAGATGCCCTTGCGGTGCAGCTCGCGCGAGACCACGATCTGCCCCTCGGTGATGTAGCCCGTGAGGTCGGGGATGGGGTGGGTGATGTCGTCGCCGGGCATCGTCAGGATGGGCACCTGCGTGATGGAGCCCTTGCGGCCCTTGATCTTGCCTGCGCGCTCGTAGATCTGCGCGAGGTCGGTGTACATGTAGCCAGGATATCCGCGCCGGCCGGGCACCTCTTCGCGGGCGGCGCCGATCTGGCGGAGCGCCTCGCAGTAGTTGGTCATGTCCGTGAGGATGACCAGCACGTGGTAGTCGTGCTCGTAGGCGAGGTACTCGGCTGCGGTGAGGGCCATGCGGGGGGTGACGATGCGCTCGATGGCGGGGTCGTCGGCGAGGTTGACGAACAGCACGGCCTTGCTGAGCGCGCCGGTGCGCTCGAAGTCCTTCCTGAACGCCTGGTACTCCTCGTTGGTGATGCCCATGGCGGCGAAGACGACGGCGAACTCCTCGCCCGAGCCGCGCACCTTGGCCTGGCGCGCGATTTGGAGCGCGATCTCGTTGTGCGGGAGACCCGAGGACGAGAAGATGGGGAGCTTCTGGCCACGCACGAGCGTGTTCATGCCGTCGATGGTGGAGATGCCCGTCTGGATGAACTCCTTGGGGCTCTCGCGCGAGTACGGGTTGATGGCGGCGCCAGTGATGTCGATGCGCTTGTCGGGGACGACCGCGGGGCCGCCGTCGCGGGGCTCGCCGCGGCCGGTGAGGATGCGGCCCAGCATGTCCTTGGACACGCTGATCTTGATGGTCTCGCCGAGGAACTTCACGGAGGCCTCGCGGTTGATGCCCGAGGTGCCCTCGAAGACCTGGACGGCGACGAGCTCGTCCGACGTGTCGAGCACCTGGCCGCCCTTGATCGTGCCGTCGGAGAGGCGGATCTGCACGAGCTCGCCGTAGCCCACGGGCTCCGTCTTCTCCACGAAGACGAGCGGACCGGCGACCTCGCTGATGGTCTGGTATTCCTTCGCCATGCAGGGGACTCCTTGGCGCGGCCATTCCGGCGGTAGTATAAGAGGATTCGGGCGGAGGGGCGGTGGGCCCGCGGAGGGACTAAGTGTGTTGAGTGTGTTGACATTGGAGCGCATGGCCGTCCGCACCATCACGATCACGCACGCCGCCTACGAGCGCCTCGCCGCGCAGAAGCGCCCCGGCGAGTCGTTCACGGACGTCGTGCTGCGCCTCACCCGCGGCGCCACGCTGCGCGACCTGCCTGATATCGTCTCGCCCGCCGAAGCGCGCGCCCTGGCGGAGGCCGTGCTCCAGGCGCGCGACGAGCGCCGCGACGCGCGGAGGCGACGAGGGTGAATGCCACATTCCTTATCATGCCCACGCAGGGTGCGGGCGTGGGTCACCATGAACCGGACCGTCCCCCTTCTGGCGCTTTCCCTGCTGGCCGCGTCGCTCGTCCTCGTCCCCGCCGCGTCGGCGAACCCCTTCCCGGCCACGTACCCGCCCTGCGTGTACGGCGTGCTCCACTCGCCCTGCTACGGGGGCCACGACGTGTGCAGCGGCTACGCGAGCCTCGAGGTCCCCGTGTGCGTGGACTACCCCGGCTGCCACCACCTCAGCTGCTTCGCCTTCCAGCAGCCCCACGCGCAGTGCACGGCGGCCGTGGGCGTCATCACCGCGGCGGCGGTCTGCACGGTGAACGGCAAGCAGTACGGCCCCGAGGGGCTCTGCACCTACTGCCTGCCCCTCGTGGACGTCGTCTGCACCGTGGGCACGGAGCAGCAGGCCCAGTGCTGGGTCCCCCAGCTCACGGGCGTCCTCTCCTGAGGCCCACGCCGCGGCGGTGGGCTGCGTGATCCTCGACACGACCTTCCTCCTGGACCTCATGCGCGGCGATCCCGGCGCGCGGGCGCTCCTGGAGCAGGCCGAGTCGGGCTCCGAGCCCCTCCGCATCCCGGCGCCCGCCCTGGCCAAGCTCTGGGAGGGCGCCGCGCGCAGCCGCCACCCGCCCCGCGAGGCGGACCGCCTGCGCGACCTTCTTCTCGCCATGCCCCAGGCGCCCTTCACCGGCGAGCACGCGGTGGCCTGCGGACGCATCCTCGCCGCGGCGGAGCGCGCGGGGGTCGCGCTGGACCCCTTCGACGCCATGGTGGCGGCGCTTGCCTCGGTGGAGGACGAGACGCTGGTCACGCGCAACGCCCGCGACTTCGAGCGCGTCGACGGCCTGCGCATCCGAACCTATTGAGGTGCAGGCGATCCGCTGCAAGGCAAACGATGAATCTCCCCGGGGGCCTTGCCGCAAGCGGAGGCACACCATGAAGCTCCCCCACTTCGCCCTGCTCGCCCTCGCCGCCCTGACCCTCACGCCCCTCGCCGGCGCCGCGCCCTCCTTCGGCCCCCTCGTGGGCGGCTGCAACCAGGTGACCGTGCCCTCCTGCCAAGGCATCGTCTGCGTCGGCCTGAGCTATCAGGTCCCCTTCTGCGTCCCCAACCCGTGCGAGACGCCCTACTTCGAGTGCGCGACGCAGACCCAGTCCGCGACCTGCACCGAGGTCATCGCGTCGGGCGCCGCGGCCGCCGTCTGCACCGTGGACGGCAAGCAGATCGGCCCCATCGCGACGTGCGAGGCGTGCTACCCCCTCTTCGCCGTCTGGTGCACCGAGAGCACCACGGGCAAGCTCATCGCGTGCAGCAACAACCTGCCCCCGATCAGCTGAGCCCGCTCACGCCGACGCGCCGGCCAGCGCCTCGTCCATGGCCGCGAGCGCGCGCCGGACCTGCGCCACGCGCTCCAGGAGGCGCTCCGCGTCTCCCTGCGCCGAGCGCAGGAACCCGGCCGCCGCGCGGCTGAGCGTCGGGCCGGTGCGAAGCTGCTTCTCCATGTCCGCCAACGCCTGGCGGACCTCCTTCTCCGCGTTCTCCAGCGCGCGCGCCGCGGCGTCGCGGTGCCCGCGCGCCTCGCGCACGGGGGCCGGGTCGATCGTCGCCCGCAGCGCGGCCTCGGCCATCGCCACGGGCTCCGGGGGCGCAGGGGCGGGCGCGGACGCGGGCGCCGCCGCAGGCGCGCGGGCCGCGGATTCGATGAGATCAAGGCGCGCCCGCAGCGCGGCGTCGCGGCGCGCGGACTCCTCGCGCAGCGCCAGCGCGTCCGCCTCGGCGCGGCGCGCGAAGGCGTCCATCCTCTCCTCGATGCGGAGCATGGCGCCCAGGAGGCCCGAGTCGCGGCGGCCCGCCGACTCCTCGGAGCCCGCGAGGCGCGACTCCAGCGCCATCATCCGCTGGAGGAGCGCCGCCTCGCGCCGCGCGCTCGCCGAGCCCAGCCGCTCCAGCCGCGCGTCAAGCTGCGCCTGGAGGCTCCCGACGGGGTCGAGGATCTCCCGCGTGGCGTCCACCTTGTGGGCGATGTCCTCGGCGCGCGCGAGGTTGAGCGCGATGGCGGCGCCCAGGCGCTCCGCCGCCGCGTTGATCCCGCCGTGGAGGCGCGCGTGCTCGCGCTGCGCCGCGGCCGCGACCTCGTCGAGACGGCGCGCGAGGGCGTCGCTGCGCGAGGCAGCGTCCGCCCCGAGCGCGCCGGCCGCCGCCTCGACGCGGGCGAGCCCGTGGCGGAGGTCCGCGGCGTCGCGCGCCTGCGCCAGCGCCCGCGCCCGGGCCTCCTCGCGCTGGTCGAGGACGATCTCCCCGACGCTGAGGACGCTGGAGTGGAGCGCGGTGGCCTGCGCGCCGCGGCGCTCCTCCATGCGCGCGGTCGCGTCGGCGAGGGCGTGAAGCCCCGCGTGCAGACGGACGACCTCCTCCTCCGCGCTCCCCACGGAGCTGCGCACGGCCCCTTCCAGCGAGCTTCGCGCCTCCGCGAGGCGTCGCGCGAACTCGTCAAGCCGCGAGCCGATCTCGGCGTCGCGCCCCGCCTGCGCCTCCTGCGCCGCGTCCAGCCGGCCGAGGAGCGCCGGGCGCAGCGAGGACACGCGCTCCTGGAGCCGCGCCAGCTCGTGGGCGTGCTCCTCCGCGCGCAGCTTCGCCTCGTCGCGAAGGAGGCCGGCCTCCGCGCGGAGGCCGTCCAAGACCGCCTCGTGCCGCGCCTTCGCCCCCTCGTCGAGGCGGCTCGCGACGTCGTCGAGCCGCGCCCGCAGCGCCCCCGAGGCGCGCCCGATGTCCGCCGCGAGCGCCTCGTCCCGCTCGCGCGACGCGCCCTCCGCCTGCTCGCGCTGGGCACGCGCCTGCGCGACCGCCTCCGCCAGCGCGCCCACGCGCGCGTCAAGGCCCGCCGAGGCGCGCAGAAGCGCGTCGCGCGAGCCCGCAACCTCGCCGCGAAGCTCCCCGCCCCACGCGCCGAGGCGCTCCTGGAGGGCAAGGAACCCGCCGCGCTGCTCCTCGCGGGCCTCGCCCAGCGCGGCGCGAATCTCCTGCCCGTGGGCCTCGGCATTCCTCCGCGCGCCCGCCTGCTCCTCGTGGACGTCCCGGAGGGCGCCCGAGAGCGCGCCAAATCCCTCGGCCATGCGCGCGTCGAGCCCCTGGGACGCCCGGAGAAGCGCGTCGCGCGAGGCGGAGACGTCGCGGCGAAGCTCCTCGCGGACCTCGCGAAGGGCCCGCCCGTGGGCTTCGATCTCCCCGCGCGCCTCCTCCTGCCCCTCGTGGAGGGTCCGAACGGCTCCGGAGAGCGCGTCGAGGCCCGCGCCCACGCGCGCGTCGACGGCCCCGATCCGCTCGCCCAGCGCGCGCGTCGCGTCCAGCGCCTCTTCGCGGGCGCGCGCCCGCTCGCGGCCCGCCGCGTCGGCCAGGGCGCCCAGGCGCGCGTCCAGCCGCGCCGCGGCGGCGCCCGAGTCCGCGCCAAGCCGGTCGATGCGCGCCGCCGCCTCCGCGAGCCCGTCGGCCGCGGCGCGGTGGCCCTGCGCCATCTCGGCGCGCAGCGACCCGGCCGATGCCGACACCTCGGCCTGGAGGCGCGACACCGCGCCAAGCGTCTCCTCGCGGCCGCGCAAGGCGTCCGCGCGGGCCGCCTCCTGTGCGCGATGCGCCTCGTCAAGGGCGGTGGCGATCCCGCCCAGCCGCGCGTGGACGTGGCGCGAGGCATCGTCGATCCTCCCGCGAAGGCTCTCCACGTTCGACCGCGCGTCGTCCAGGATGCTATCGTTCACGCGCGCCGCCTCGCCCTTCACGGCGTCGGCCAGCGCGCGGTCGCGCTCCTGCGCCGCCGCCACCGCCGCGGCATGCTCGCCGCGCGCCTCGTGGACCTGGGCCGCGAGGGCGTCGATCCGCCCGGAGAGGGCTCCTGCCGCGTCGTGCAGCCCGGAGCGGACACGCTCCCCCTCGTGGCGAACCGCGTCCGCGAGCCGCTCGTTGCGGAGGCGCGAGGCATCAGCGGCCTCGGCGCTCTGGGCTTGCGCGCGCCCGACGCGCTCCTCCACGGACCGGAGATCGGCCGCGACCTCGGCGAGCCGCGCCTCCGCGTCGTGGAGCTGGCCGGCCAGCACGCGCCGCGCCTGAGCGATTTCCTCCCGGGCGGCCGCGCCGGCGGTGGACATCTCTGCGCGCGAGGCCTCGATAGCCTCGGCAAGGCCCTCTCGCGTCTGCGCGCCTTCGCGCCGCACCGCCTCGGCCAGCGCGTCCGCCCGCGCGGAGGCCTTCGCGTCGATGTCGCCCAGGAGCGCGCGCGCCTCGTCCGCGCGGGCGTCGAGACGCGAGGCCGCGGCTTGCGCGGACGCGAGGAGGGCCTCCTGCGTCAGCCGCGCGAGCGCGGTCCGCTCCGCGCTCGCCGCGTCGAGGCGCGACGAGAGGCCGGTGAGGCCCTCGTGGGCCGCGGCGTTCCCGCGCTCGACCTCGGCGCGAAGCGCGGCGACCCGCTGGTCGGACTCGCCAAGCCGCCGCTCCAGGGAGCGCTCCGCCTGCGCGGCGGCCGCGTCGAGGCGGCCGTGGAGGGAGGATGAGGCGTCGTCAAGGGCCGCGCGCAGGGCCTCCCGCGACGCGGCGCTCTCGATCCTTGCGCCCTCCACCTCGCCCGCGACGGCGTCGAGCCCGCGCCGGGCCTCGGCGGCGAGGGCCTCGACGCGGCGGCGCACCGCGGCGGCGGAGCCCTCGATGGCGGCCCGCAGCATATCGTCGGACGCCGCGCGCTCGGCGCTCGCGCCCTCGATCCGGCCCTCGATGCCGCCGAGGCGGCGCCCGGCCTCGGCAGAGAGCGCGTCGATCCGGGCGGAGGCCTCCTTGCGCGCCCGCTCGATGCCCTCCCGGGCGAGCGCGACCTCGGCGCCGATCTCCGAGCCCTGGGCGCGGGCCTCGTCGAGCTTCGCGCCCAAGGAGCGCTCCGCCTGCGCGACGCGATCGTGGGCAAGGTCCACCTTTCCCGCCAGCGCGTCGGCCCCGCGCCTGGCGTCCGCGGCGGCGGCATCGAGGGCATCGAACCGGGCGGCCGCCGCCTTGGCCGAGCCTTTGATATCATTATGCGCGAGCGCGATCCCCTCGGCCAGGCCCGCAAGCTGCGCGCGCGCCTCCTTCGCGGCCGACTCCGCGCGCGCTTGCGCCTTGGCGTCGGATGCCTCCAGCTTGCCGGAGAGGGAAGCCTCCGCGCGGGCGATGCCCTGGTGGAGCGTCGCAAGGTCCGCCCGCGACCCCGCCGCGGCGGCCTCCACGCGGGCCCTCGTCTCGGCCTCGCCGGCCGCCATCTCGTCGAGCCTGCCCAGGAGCGAGCGCTCGGCGCGGAGAAGCGCCTCCCGCTCGCGGCCGATCTGGGCGCCCACCGTCTCGCCCAGCGCGCGGACCTCGGAGGAAACCTCGTCGATCCCGGTCCGCAGCGCGCGCTGCGCCTGGGCCACGTCGTCGCGCAGGAGCGCCGACCTTGCCAGGAGCCGGTCCGCGTGGGCGTCGGCTTCGGCGCGCGCCAGGCTGATATCACCGGCCAGCGCGGCGGCGCGCGCCTCGGCGCTGGCCCCCGCCTCTCGCGCGAGGGTGGAGAGGGCGTCCACGCCGGCCGCGAGGCGCGCGTCGGCCTCGGCCTGGAGCCGCGCGCTCGATTCGATGGCTCTCTGGAGCGCGTCCGCCGCGGAGCGCGCCTCCTCCCGGAGGGCGTCGATCCGGGCGCGCTGCTCCGCGGCCTCGCGCGACAGGCGCGCCACGGCGGTCTCGGCCGCCTGGGCCACGTCCTCGCGCAGGCCCGCGACCGCCTGGCGCGCCTCTTCCGCGGAACGCGCGAGCGCAGCCTCCCCCTTCCGCGCCCCCTCGTCGACCGCGCTCCGGATCGAAGCCGCGTCCGCGCTTGCCGCCGACCTCAAGGCGTCGACGTCGCGCCGGGCCTCGTCGAGTCGGGCGAGCGTGGCGTCCCGCGCATCCTCCTGGGAGAGGCGCAGCGCCTCGGTGGCCGCCGCGTGGGCGGCGAGGGACGCCTCCAGGCGCGCGAGGTGGCCGCGCAGCGACTCGGCGCTCGCGCGCGAAGCGGCGTCCAGGGCGGCAAGCCCCTCGTCCAGGCGGCGCGCCTGGGCGCCTGCGTGCGAGGCGGCCTCTCCCCGGAGCGCGCGGACCTCGGCGCCCAGCGCGTCGAGGCCGGCCGACGACGCCGCGGCGTCCGCGCCGGCCTCCGCGCGCGCCGCGTCCACGGACTCGGCCAGCTTCACGAGGTCGGCGGCGTGGCCGCGCGCGTCGCCGCGGAGGCGGTCGAGCGCCGCGTGGAGGGCCGCGCCCTCCTCGCTCATTGCGTCGGCGTGCGCGCGCACGCGCTCCGCGAGGCGCGCCTCGGCCTGACGCAGCGCCTCGTCGGCGAGGAGGTGCGACGCCGCGATCTCGGCGCGCAGCCCCGTCTCGACCTCGCGCAGCGTGGCCTGCGTCGTCTCGGCGGCGCGCTCCAGCGTGGATCGCAGCGCGTCGTCCAGGTGCGCGAGGCGGGCCTCGACGCGCGACGCGGCGCAGGCGGCCTGCGCGCTGCCCTCGCCCGCCTGCGAGAGGGGCGCGCGCGACGCGGCGACCTCCCGGGCGAGGCCGGCGAGGCGCCGCTCCAGCGAGGCGAGCGCATCGCGCAGCGGCGCCGCGTCGTCCCGCTCGTGGAGCGCGTCCAGGCGCGCGCGCAGCGCGGCGATCTCCGGCGCAAGGCGTTCCGCGACGGGGCCGGCCACGTCGGGCGCGTCGCGGCTCGCGGCGATCCCCTGCTGCACGTCGTCGCGCAGCGCGCGCACGTCCGCCGCCAGCGTGGCAAGCTCGAACGCGGGAGGCTCGGGCTCCGGCGGCGCGACGGGGAGCGCCTCCTCAGCGGGCGGCTCCGGAGGAGGCGCGGGCGCCGGCTCGGCGGGCTTGCGGCGCCTCCACGCCAGCGCGCCCAGGCCCAGCACGCTGCCGAACGCCGCGAGGGAGACGAGCGTCTGGTCGAGGGCGAGCTGCGCGCCGATCTCCGCGGCGGCGGCGAGTCCGACCACCACCGCGGCGCGGCGCGGCAGGCTGGGGGGCGCGCTCACTCGTCGTCCCTCCAGGCGTCGAGCCGCACGAGGGCGACGAGCGCGCCGACGCCCGCCAGCGCGAGGGCGGGAGCGGCGGGCGCTCCGAGGAGCCCGGGGAGCCCCGCCCGCGTCTGGGTCACGCGCGTCTCGGGCTGGCCGTGCGCGGTGGTCGTGGCGAGGGCCTCGGCGGAGGGGAGCACGTAGAGCGGCGGGTCGTACTGGATGGGGAGCGTGAAGGTGGACGACTGCACGCCGGGCGCGGCGTAGGCGACGCGCGCGACGACGGCCCACGAGGCATTGGACGCGTCGTGGCCCGCCGCCTCCACGTCGCGCTGGATCGCGGGCAGGTCGACGACGCCGCCCAGCGCGAGCGCCTGGCCCGAGGCGGTGCGGTTGTCCAGGGGCGCCTCGAAGCGCCAGCCGCCCGCGCCCTGGACGATGAGCTTGAGCGTGCCGGATGCGGTGAGCCGCGCCGCGGGCAGGCCCTCCGGCTCCCAGCGGAACGCGACCTCGAAGCGGGGCGAGATCGTCGTGAAGTAGCCCGGCTCGCCCATGCCCAGCACGGTGCCGGCGGCGTAGGGGCCCGAGGCGTTGGCGACGGGGACGCGGTACGTGAACGTCGCGCTCTCGGTCCACGCGTCGGGGGCGGGGATCGTCGCCACCTGCACGCGGGTCGCGCTGGCGGCCTGCGTGCTCCAGAGGGTGCCCAGCGCGAGGGCCGCGAGCGCGACGGCGGCCAGCGCGGTCCGGTTCTCGCGCGCCGCGCGTTGCAGGCGCGCCCGGAGCGGCTGCAGGGTGGACATGGCGCGATCCGGACGAGAGGGCGACGCGCGGAGCCTAAGGCCTCGCGGTTCCGGGGGTCGGGAAGAACGGCCAAGGTCCGCTCAGGGGCGCGCCCTCGCGGGGGCTCCGCGCGCCGCAGGCGCCGGCCGCACCAGCGCGCGCCCCGCGAAGCGGTACGTCATGGTGGGAAGCACGGCGTAGTAGACCCGCGACGCGCGGTCCAGGACGACGCGCGTGCGGGCGTCCGCCGCGGCCTCCACCAGGTCGTCCAGCGTGGCGGTGTCGACCAGGGGCGCGGGCATGCGCGCGGCGTCCAGCGGGCCCTCCGCCAGGGTGACGTACTCGCGGTGGCGCTCCAGCTCGCGGCGGAACTCCCCCTCGGCGGCGTCGACGCCGCGCGCCGGGTCGGAGCGCACGGCCCACGCGATCGCGGCCAGCGCGGCGACGCCCCCGGCGACGAGGGCCAAGGAGCGCAGCGAGCCCAGGACGCCCGCCCACCCCAGGGTCGTCGCCGTGGTGGACGTGGAGAGCGTCGCGTGAGGGCGCTCCCAGGTGATGTCACCGGGATCGGGCAGCGTCACGCGGGGATCGCCCAGCCCCACGGGGAGGGCGAACTCGCTGGTCCCCGCCTCGTCCTGCCCCGCGCGGTCGAAGGCGTAGGCGACGCGCGCGATCACCGTGACGTTGAGGTGGCCGTCGCCCACGGGCATCTCTCGGCTGGCGCGCTCGACCTCGGCGGCGGTCCCGTCCAGGTCCACCGTCCCATGGAGGGCCACCGGCTCGCCCGCCGCGAAGAGGCCCTGCGCGAGGGGGCGCTCGAACGACCAGAAGGGGCGGCCCTGCGGGGAGTCGGCGCGCACGCGCAGCGTGAGGGACGCGTCGGCGAGGCCGCGCTCGGCGTCCGCGCCCGACGGGGCCCAGGTGAAGTTGACCAGCACCCGGTCCGAGATGGTGCGGAAGTAGCCGGGCATCCCCATGGGGAGCACCGTGCCGTTGGGCCAGTGCGTGGAGTTGCGCGTGACGGGCACCGAGTAGGCGAACGCGGCGCTCTCGCTCCAGCGCGTCGTAGAGACGGTCCGCGTGTCGCGCGCCTCCTCGTGGTACGCCGACCACGCGCCCGCGAGCCCCGCCACGAGAAGAAGCCCCGCGAGCAGCATGGCGGGCGCCGCGTGGGCCCGGAGCTGCTCGACAAGACGCGGGGCGGCCATGGGAGTTCCTCAGTAGGTGGCGTTGAACTGGTAGTGGCTGACGACGGCGCTCTCGACGCCGCTGCTGGACGCGGTGACGTCCCAGAGGGTGGGGTAGGAGCCCGTGCAGGTGAAGCACGCGATGAGGGTCACGCTGACGGTGCTGAACGAGCCCACCGCCGTGGGGGAGGTGCCGTTGGAGTAGCTGGAGACGATTCCGTTGGGGTCGGAGACCTTGACGGCGGTGAGCGTGAGGGGGGTCGTGCCCTGGTTGTTGATCTTGAAGGTGCAGACGGTCGTCGTGAGCTTCGCGCCCGCGCACGCCGTCTGCGTCATGGCGACGTAGGCGCTGGCGTTGGTGGCGACGGTCGCGCTCACGCTGCGCGCGGTCAGGCTCGCGTACTGGAACGCGCTCGTGGGCTGGGCCCACAGGGCGGCCAGCACGAGAAGGGGCGCCAGGAGCGCCAGCCAGCGGCCCGCGCGGCCTCTCATCAGATCCACTCCTCCCGGATGCCCAGCCAGCGCCCGACGGGGCGGTCGGCGACGCCCAGCGCGCGGAACCACAGGGCGCCCGCCAGCGCGCAGAGGCCCGCGAGCACGAGGTCGGGGCTGCCGGGCGCCGCGCGGTGCAGCGCCACGATGATATCACGGGGCAGGAGCGCGGGATATCGCCAGACGTGGACCGAGTCCTCCTGATATCCCGTGGATGGGCCCGCGATCTCCTTGGCCGTCATGGCGGTCGTGCTCCACGCGGCGACGCCGCCCGCGGGGTCGGGGACCGCGACGCGCGGGCTGCCGGGCTCGACGATGACGGTGGTGGGGAGGATGCCGAGGCTTCCCACCTGGAGCTGCCGGTCCAGCGCGCCGCCCGGCGGCGCGGAGCGGTACGGGTCGGCGGCGCCGGGGTCCTGCACGACGACCATGGAGAGGGCCACGTCGGTCCTCGCCTGGTGCGCGCTCCACGCGCCGGCGCCCGCCAGGAGCAGCAGGAGGGCCAGCGCGACGTGGCGTCCCAGGACGCCCCGGGGGAACGCACGGCGCATGCCGCGCAGGAAGCCGCGGGGGAGCGGCCGCGAGGGGGGCGCGCGGCGGCGCGGGCGGGCCATGGCGGATAGTACCAGGAGCGCGCCGCCCGCGGCGAGGAGGACCGGCGTCAGCGAGCCGTCGCCGCCCAGCCTGTCGTGCAGGCGCGTCGCCTCGACCTTGACCTCGGTGGCCGTGACGCCGAGGCCCGGGACCTTCACCGGCTCGCCGGAGGGCCAGGTCACGACGCGGCCCAGCACGCGGTCGCGCGTGACGGCGGGCTCGCCGGCCATCTGGTCCGCGTTGGGGTTCGCGTCGCCCTGCGTGATCCAGCCGCTCTCGTCTCCGCCCACGATGCGGTGGACGGCGGGCTGCGCGCGGGTCACGGAGTCGAAGACGATGATGTCCCCCTTGTGCAGCGCGCCGGGCCACGGGTCCACGAAGAACACGTCGAAGGGCCCCAGCGTGGGCACCATGGAGCCCGAGACGGGGTACGAGACGACGGGGCGCCCCGTGACGACGGGGACGAGGACCAGGACGAGCGCCAGGCCCACGACCCCCGACGCGAAGAGCCGGAGGAAGGGCCTGCGGGTCCGCATGCGCTCGCCTCAGGTGCTGCTGCGGGCCTCGACGCTCATGGTGCGCGAGATCGCGCCGCTGCTGTAGGAGGTGTCCTTCGCGCTGGCGTCGATCTTGAACCCGATGTAGACGCTGCTGCCCACGGCGATGTTCTGGATGTCCAGAGCCTGCGCGTAGGTGCCGCTGGTCGTCATCGAGCCCGCCGAGGTGGCGTACTGGATGGTGATGGCCGTGTCGGCCGACATGTTCAGCCAGAGGTCGCTGATGGTCTTCGTGCCCTTGTTGGTGATCTTGAGCACGTCGTGGAAGTAGTAGGTGGAGTACGCGTTGACGCCGCTGCCGCCGCCTCCGTTGCAGCTGCTCCCGCCGTCCCACGTCACGTCGATGACGCCGTTGGTGTACCCGACGTAGCACGCGTAGTTGGAGTCCTGCGGCGCGATGGAGAGGTACGCCGTCCCGTTGTCGCTCACGATGTTCGCGATGACGTTGCGGGGCTGGAGGACGGCGTAGTTGAAGGCGGACGAGCCGAAGGCGCCCGCCGCGAGGAGCGCCAGGGCGATGAACGTCAGGAGCGGGATTCTCATGGGCTCGCCATCCGTCTTGCTATGCCAGCCCCTTGTCGGCAGGGGTTGAAGCGATATCCGGTCGCGGGCCTGGGCCAAAGGGCCCCCAGGGGCCCTGGACCCTCAGCTGAGCCGCGCCTCTAGAGTGAGGTTCCCGAACACGGACGAGCCCGCGCCCAGGCTCCCCGTGTCGACGCGCACGCCGACGTAGGCGGAGCTTCCCGTCGTCAGCGTGATGGGCGTGGCCAGGCTCGTCGCGTAGTCGGAGTCGGACATGGCGCCCGAGGAGGCCTTCATGGCGACGTCGACGCGGGAGCTTCCGCCGCTGCTGGTGGTCGCGTTGACCCAGAGGACGACGCGCTTGGTGCCTTCGTTCGTGACGAGGAGGAGGTCGTGGAACGCGTAGCGCGAGTGCTGCGCGCCGGTGGCCCCGTCGCCGGAGTTGACGCCGTTGCCCGCCCCCTGGGAGGAGCAAGTGGCGCCGATGGCGCCGAAGCTGAGGAGCGTGCGCCCGTTGCTGGTGGACACGAAGCACTTGTGGGGGCTTGACGGGTTCGCGGCCACGGCGAGGTAGCCGCTGCCGTCGCCCACGAGGTTGACCGTCACGTTGCGGGAGGCCTTCTCCCGGTTGAACGCGGAGGAGGACGCCGCGCCCGCGACGAGGAGCGCCGCGGCCAGGAGAAGCTGGAGCGCGCGGCGCATGCCCGGGCGTGCGGGGCGGAGCCGGGATAAGCGTTGGCCGGGCGGCCCAGGGCCCCAGGTGCAGCCAGGAGGCTGCAACGGAAAGGGACTTCGCCTGCCGCTCCGGTCCGCCCCGCGGGCACACCATGAAGCTCACCACCACGGCAATCCTCGTCTCGCTGGCCGCGACCGCGTTCCTCTTCCCCGCCGCCTCGGCCGTCCCCCAGCCCTACGTCTGCTCCAACGAGGTCAACCCCTCGTGCGGCCACACCGTCTGCTTCGCGCCCTCGTACACGCAGGTCCCGCGCTGCGAGGACGTGACGCTCTCGACCCCGGCGCACAAGCTGGGCTACTGCACCGAGGGCAAGTCCCCCTGCTATCTCGGGCGCCTCGCGTGCGTGACCGACAACGGCGCGGCCGTCGTCTGCATCCCCGACCCGTGCGCCACGACGCAGTGCTTCGCGGCCTCCTCGCCCGCGTGCCAGGGCTGCCTTCCCTGGGTCTGCGTCGCGGGCCAGACGGCCCCCTCGTGCTACGAGGGCCACGACGTCTGCGTCGGCTTCAGCCTGGAGATCCCCTTCTGCACGGACGTCCCCTGCGGCGACGGCTCGTGCGTGACCATCACGGCGCCGGGCTACTGCACCCAGGGCGAGCCGCCGTGCGACAACTTCGACCTGCTCTGCGTGACCGCGGGCGGCTCGCCCGTCCTCTGCTTCGCGCAGCCCTGCTCGGTCTCCGAGTGCCTGCCGCCCAGCGAGGCCTGCGCGTCCTGCGCCCTGCCCCCCGTCGAGGTGTGCGTCGCGGGCACGACGGAGCCCTCCTGCTATCACGACGCGCCCGCGTGCGTCACCGTGAGCCGCCAGGTGCCCAAGTGCCTCGAAGCCACCCCCATCGAGGGCGGCGTCAACTGCTACGAGACCTACTGGCGCCACGACGTGGGCCCCGTGGGCGTGGAGAGCCGCAGTTCGTGCGACTACCGCGTCTACTACGACGGGCAGCCCATCCTGTCCTGAGCCGCTCCGGCGCCCTTTTCGGCCGGCGGCCCGCTGCGCGCTCGGCCTCCTCGTCGGCCTCTTCTCCGCCCACCTTACCAGCGTCGCCCTTCTCGGCCTGGGCGTGACGACGATGATCGTCGCGCTTTGGTCCTGAGGCCCGGTAAGGACCAAACCCTCAAGGGGGGCGCCCCGCGTGCGCGCGCTGTGCGGACGTTCGCCCTCCTGTGCGTCGGCCTCCTCGTGGCGCTCCCGGGCTGCATCCTTTCCCCTGGGCAGGACGACCTCTCCTACGTGTGCGAGACGAAGGCCGGCGCGCCCGGCCCCGCGTACACCACCGACGGGCTCGTCCTCTTCACCCGCGTCCTCGACGCGAACCTGACGCCGGAGCACGCCCGCGCGCTCCTCGCCGCCGTGCAGCCCGACGTCATCACGCTGGGGAGCCTCCACCACGCGAACTTCTCCGCGACGCTCGCGGCCGCCGAGGGCGGCTGGCGCTTCGAGGGCGTGGGCCGCGCGGAGAACGGCAGCGTCGTCGACACCTACTCCTTCGACGTCGTGGAGGACAAGGCGGGCGTCAGCGTCGAGTCCCGGCTCCCCACGGTGGACGCGGTGCAGGCGCCCGAGTCCATGGTGTCCGCCGCGTGGGCCGTCGTCAACGCGACGCCCGACCTGGCAGGGGCCAAGACGAAGACCCCCACCCTCGTCGCCACCGGCTGGAACCCCGAGATCGCCTCGTGCGTGCGGCTCCTCTTCCAGGACGGCCCCGCCGACGCGATCCTGCCCGCCTCGCCCGAGCACCCGCACACGGTCGCGGTCGTGAGCCTGGTGAGCGACCGCGTCGTGTTCCTCCAGCGCCAGGGCTGGTCGGCATGAATCCGGAACGGATCGCGGAGTGACGACAACGGGGGCGCGCCGACTTCACGCCGCTTCGTCCCGCCGGGAGAAACCAACAAATACCCCCGGTGGAATCGCGCGAACCAGAGGGGTCTGCCAAGGCCTCTCACGGTGACCCTCGATGACCGAATACAAGGTCTGGCTGAACGGCAAGTTCGTCCCGGAATCCGAGGCGCGCATCAGCGTCTACGACCACGGATTCCTCTACGGCGACGGCGTGTTCGAGGGCATCCGCGCGTACAACGGCCGCATCTTCCGCCTGGAGGACCACGTCGACCGGCTCTACGAGTCGGCCAAGGCGATCAACCTGGAGATCCCCATGACGAAGGCCGAGATGGCCGAGCTTCTCCTGGAGGCGTGCCGCGTCAACAACCTGCGCAACGCCTACATCCGCCCCATCGTCGCGCGCGGCGTGGGCGACCTCGGCCTCGACCCGCGCAAGTGCAAGACGCCCACCGTCGTCGTGCTGGCGCGCGAGTTCGGCGCGCTCTACGGGGACAAGTACGAGAAGGGGCTCAAGCTCTGCACCGTGAGCGTGCGGCGCAACTCGCCCAACTCCGTCTCCCCCAACATCAAGTCGCTCAACTACCTCAACAACATCCTGGCGCGCATCGAGGTCAACGCGCAGGGCATGGACGAGGGCATCATGCTGGACCTCAACGGCTTCGTGAGCGAGGCGACGGCCGACAACATCTTCCTCGTGAAGAAGGGCGTCGTCGTGACGCCCCCGACGTACAACTCGCTGAAGGGCATCACGCGCGCCGCCGTGATCGAGATCGCCAGGGAGCTTGGCCACCCCGTGGAGGAGCAGCCCATCACCATGTTCGACGTCTACAGCGCGGACGAGGTGTTCATCACCGGCACGGCGGCCGAGATCGCCCCCTGCGTCGAGGTGGACCACCGCGTCGTGGGCGAGGGCAAGCCGGGCCGCGTGACCAAGCACCTCATCGAGGGCTTCCGCCGCGTCACCACCACGACCGGCGCGCCCATCTTCCCCACGGAGACCGCGCATCCCAAGGTCAAGTGAGCGCGATTCCCGGATAAGGGGGATAAGCCCCTCCGCCCTCCCAGGTCCATGGACCTTCGCGGCTGGTGGAGCGGCCACGTGAGGCCGCGCGACCTCTTCGCGCTGGCGTGCCTCGTCGCCCTGGCGACGCTCTGCCTCGCCGTCTGGACCTCGGGAATCGCGGATGCCGCCGTGCGCAAGGACGTCATCGTGGACGCCTTGGGCATCGTCGCGGGCCTCAACGGATTCTACAGCGGCGCCCGCGTGGCCGATCGCGCCTCGGACCGCGCCCGCGATGAGGTGCAGGACGCCCGCCACGCGACGGAGCGCCGCGAGCGCGAACTCGACGAGGCGACCGCTCTGGTGACCGCGCTGCAACGCCAGATCGCGGCCCTGCGGGAGCAGCATCAGGACGAAGAGGAATCATGATGGACGAAGGGTTGATGTTAGTTCAAGGAGGCATACCCCAAGCGATGACCGAAGCAAGCCGAAAAAAGGCGATGGACGCGGAGACGCTTCGCCTCCTGGCGTGGGCGGACGACTTCCTGGACCGCCGCTTCGGCCGGCGAGGGAAGAAGGATTGAAGGAGCGCCGCCGGCCCGCGGACCGGCGGTCGCTCCCAAGGGCTCACGGCGCGTCCCAGAACGCGCGGTCGGCGATGCCCTGCGACATCGCGGGCGTCGCCGAGCCGGGCGAGCCGAACGTGGCGGGCAGGGCCACGCCGTCGCCGCCGTTGTTGTATGCGTCCAGCTGCGCGGTCAGGGCGCCCATGGCGCCGCGGTTGTTGCCCGCGTACGCGACATCGGCCGCGCTGATGAGCGACTGGGTGGTCGCGTTGCAGCCGAAGGCCGCGCAGTTGAGCTTGGCCGTCACCAGCTGCTGGAGCAGCGCCATGCGCGCCTGGTCGGCAGGCGTCCGCTTGTGGCCGTCGGTCTTGTACGGGATGCTGGAGTAGAACGCCCCGAAGAGCTTCCCGTAGGTGTCGATGGTCCGGACGTGCGAGCCCGAGCCGATGGGCATGGTGCCGCCCAGGGCCGCCGTGAAGACGCCCTCCGTGTAGAGGGTGTGCGTCGCCCAGAAGCCCTGCGTGCGCGTGGCGTTGGTGGGGCAGAGCACCTGGAGGCTCGCGGTGGCCTGGTCGTTGCTGGCGTTCGTGTCCAAGTCGGCGCCGATGCGCACCGTGTTGGAGACGGGGCCGCACGCGAGGCCCGCGGTCGCCACGGTGATGGTCAGCGTCAGCGACCCTCCGGCGGGGAGGGTGGGGAATGCGCACGAGACCGTGCCGCCCGACTCCGAGCAGAAGGCCGCCGCCGTGCCCGAGAGGCCCAAGACCGAGCCGTTGGCCAGGACGTCCTGCACGACCACGTCGGTCGCGTCGTCGGGGCCGAGGCTCGAGACGACGACGTTCCACGTCGCGTTGGAGCCGCGCGTCACGTCGCCGCCCGAGGACTTGGCGACGCCCACGTCGGCGCAGCGCACGTGCTCGGTCGCGTTGGCCTCGTTGTCGTCCGGCGTCGTGTCCACGGCCGCCGAGACGGTGGCGACGTTGCGCACGTCGCCGCAGTCGGGGAGGCCCGTGGCGCCGGTGAGCGTCACGACGCGGTCCTCGCCCGCGGGCACCGTGCCAAAGCTGCACGAGAGGACGCCCGCCGCGATGCCGCAGTCCGCCGCGTCGGCGCCGCCCAGGTCCCACGAGGTGGAGATGGCCGGGAGCGTGTCCGACACGGTGACGTCCTGCGCGTCGTCGGGGCCGCCGCTGTGGGCGGTGATGGTGAACGACGCGTTGCCGCCCACGTCGACGGACGCCGCGCCCGCCGTCTTCGTGATGGAGACGGACGAGCAGCGCACGGTGACGTTGGCGGTGGAGGCGTCGTTCCCCGCGTCGGTGTCCACCGTGGCGCTGACGGTCGCGGTGTTGCTTAGCAGGCCGCACGTCGTGCCCGCGTCGCGGGTGGCGGCGGTCAGGGTGACGCTGCGCGTCTCGCCCGCGGGGACCGTCCCGAAGCCGCAGGTGAGCGTGCCCGCGTCGATGGCGCAGGAGGGATCGGACGAGACGATCTCCCACGCCGAGGGCGCGCTGGGCAGCACGTCGGTCACCGTCGCGTTCTCCGCGGCGTCGGGGCCGTTGCTGGAGAGCGTGATGGTGAACGTCGCGTTCTGGCCCAGGTAGATGGCGGGCTCCTGCGCCGTCTTGTCGACGCTCACGTCGGAGCAGGCCACGTAGACGGACGCCGAGGCGTCGTCGTTGCCGGCGTCGGTGTCCACGGTCCCGGCCACGGTGGCGGTGTTGTTCCACCAGCCGCACGCCGCGGGGTCCGTGGAGGACGCGGTGACGGTCACGCTGCGCGTCTCGCCGGCGCCCAGCGTGCCGAAGTCGCACGAGAGGGCGCCCGACGAGATGGAGCACGACGCCGCGTCCGCGCCGCCCAGCGTCCACGCCGCTTCGGGGTGGGGCAGCGGGTCGGAGAGCGTCACGCCCTCGGCAGCGTCGGGGCCGCCGCTCGTGACGGTGATGTCGAACGAGACGTTCTCGCCCAGCAGCACGGGGGAGGCCTCGGCGACCTTCTGCACGGCGGGGTCCGAGCAGCGCACATACACGTCGGCGGACGACCGGTCGTTGGCCAAGCCGCCGTTGGCGGTGAGGAAGACCGTGTTGGGATGGTCGCCGCAGTCTCCGGGCGAGACGCCCGTGGAGGCCGTGATGGCGATGCTGCGCGTGCCGATGCCCGTGCCGTCCTCGACGGGGACCGTGCCGAAGCTGCACGTCAGGTTGAGGAGGGTGATCGTGCAGTCCGCCGCGTCGGGGCCGCCCACCGACCACGCGCCGCTCACGCCGGGCAGGTCGTCGGTGATGATGGTGTCCTGCGCGGGGTCGGGCCCGGAGTTCGTGACCGTGATGCCGAAGGTCACGTTCTCGCCCAGGTTGACGATGGGGGGCAGCGCCGTCTTCTCGACGCTGATGGCCGACTCGGGCGGGACCAGGGGGCAGTTGTTGAACTGGTGGAGCGTGAGGTCCTTGAGGACCGCCGTCGTCTCCTGCGAGCTGCGCGTCTCGGTCACGAAGTTCGTGAAGCAGGGGGGCGCGCCGCCGAAGATGTCGGTGAGGTTGATGCCGCCCTCGAAGAACGCCTCAGGCTGGAAGACGTCGAGGGGGTCGTGCGAGCCCGACGAGACGTAGGGCCAGGGCGAGGGCGTGGCGGCCTTGTTCACGCTGGCGCACGCGTTGTCGTCGGCGATGCTGCCGCAGTCCGCGCCCCACGCCACGAGCGTGAGGTTGTCCGGCACGCCCAGCCTCCACTTGTAGACGGAGATGTTGGAGACGGAGCCTCCGTTGGTGAAGTCGCTCACCACCAGCGTGTCGCCCTCCTTGTGGTGGCCGCTGAAGCCGCCGCCGGAGAGGATCGAGACGGCGTCCTGGAGGAACCAGAAGCCCACGGCGGAGTCGCCGTTGTTGGCCCAGCGCGACGCGCCGAAGTAGACGATCATGCCGTGCTGCGAGTCGTTGTAGGTCGCGGCGAAGGCGTTGACGATCTCGTCCTTGGGCGGCGCGGAGGTCCCCGTCGCGCTCCACGTGCTGACGTCGTTGATGTCCTTGGAGGAGACGGAGAAGTACGTCGTGTCGACGCCGGCCGGCTCGTCCACGAACGCCTCCGAGAAGACGGCGCTGGAGGTGTTGGCGGGGAAGAGCGTCGACCAGTCGTCGCCGGGGCCGACGCCGTCCATGGCGTTGCCGTCCAGCTCGAAGAGCCCCAGGTCGTGGACGCCCGAGGCGGAGGGCACGACGAAGAGGCTCGCGATGGAGGCTACGATCAGGGACAAGGCCGGAAGGCGTCGGTCGTGGGATGAGGAAGGCATCAGGGCTCACGCTCTTGGAAGAGGCGTCGAACCACCGGGCCGGGGGCACGCGCGCGGCGCGCGGGGGGACGGGGTGGAGGCGCTCGATGGCTGAGGTTGGCCATCAGAACGAGTCGCAAGGCTTACCAAACGCGGATTTCCTGCTGGGGAATGCCCGCACCAGTGTGACAATCACGGCGGCGGGGCGCGCCCGCGCCGGAAGACGTCCGGGTCGGCCTTGAGAAGCCTCGCCTCCAGCACGCGCTCCAGCCGCGGGACGTCGATCTTCTCCGTCTCCACGACCACGTAGCCGCGGCTGCGGTAGAGCGCCGTCTTCTCCGCGCGCCGGCGGCGATAGCGCGAGTGCTCCATGCCCCAGTGCTCGATGACGACGTTGGAGTCGGGCAGGTAGAAGTCGGGTGTCGCGCCCTCCAGCTGCGGCTCGTAGAGGTAGCGCACGCCCCGCTTGAAGAGGAAGTTGGCGATGCGAAGCTCCGGCTTGCTGCGGACCACCTCGCGGTTGAGCGTGACGTGGCCGCCGCGCCGGCCCAGCTCCTCCTTCACGCTGGGCTTGGGGCGGGGGCGGATCTCGGGCACCGCGCCCTGGGCCGGCCGGGGAGCCGCGCGGCGCAGGGCCAGCAGGCGGGCGCCCACCACCGCGGCGGCCACCGCGAGCCCGACGGGCGGCCCCAGCCACCACCGCGCGAGCCCCGCGGCCAGGCCCGCCGCGAGCCCCAGCGCCAGGGCGGGCAGCCAGGCCTTCCGGGCGGCGCCCCACGCGGGCGGGCGCGGCGCGCCGGGGGGTTCCCGGGGCGGCTTGGGCAGGGCCATGCCTGCGGGAACCGGCCCGTCATTCTTATACGCCTCCTCGGGCTTGCGGCGACCGTAAGGAGCCCGCAGAGAATGACCCGCGTCATCGTTGAGCCCTGCATCGGCGTGAAGTCGGGCGAGTGCGTCGACGTCTGCCCCGTCGACTGCATCCACCCCAAGAAGGACGAGCCGGACTTCGCGAACGTGGACATGCTCTACATCAACCCCGCCGAGTGCATCGACTGCGGGGCCTGCGAGGCCGTCTGCCCGGTCGAGGCCATCTTCCCGGACGACTCCGTCCCCGCCCAGTGGAAGGACTTCACCCCGAAGAACGCGGCCTACTTCAAGAAGTAGACCCGGCTTCACGGCCCGCGTGGGCTTTTCCCCTGTCGCGCGGCGGCGTCGCCAAACGCAGGGGTCCGGGGGCTTGCCCCCGCTGATGTTTTGGTTGTCTGCTGGACTTTTCCTGCACGTCAGGGGGCTGCGCCCCCTGAAACCCCCGCTCTTGGCCGCGCTGCGGCGCGGCCGGACGACGATTGCTCCGGGGGCTGCGCCCCCGAACCCCCGCTTTTGGCGGCAGCCTCAAGCGCCCGCCGCACCTGACTTTTCCTCATGCGTGACCGCGTCAAGCGCATCTTCCAGCGCGCGCCCGCCGACGTGGACCTCATCGTCCTCCAGAACGCCGTCGCCGAGCACAAGGACATGAGCTTCTTCCACGCGACGGACCTCGTCGCGGGCGGCGGCTTCGAGCGCAGCGTCGCCGCCCTCCACCGCGACGGGAGCCTCGACCTGCTGGTGCCCGCCCTGGAGGAGACCAGCGCGAAGCGGGCGAAGGACGCCGCGCTCTCCACCTACGTCAAGGCGGACGAGCGCAAGGAGTGGATCAAGCGCGTCGCCCAGGGGCACGCCAAGGTCGGCGTGAACCCCCCCGAGACCACCGCGCAGGACTATCTGGGCCTCCAGGAGCTTCTCCCCGGCGCGGCGCTCGTGGACGTGTCGCAGCCCCTCGCCGACGCCCGCGCCGTGAAGGACGCCCTGGAGCTTGCCCGCATCCGCAAGGCCGCGAAGATCGTGAGCGAGGTGAGCGACGCCATCCCCGGCATGCTCCGCGAGGGGCTCAAGGAGTTCGAGCTGGCCGCGGAGATCTGCTACGCCATGCAGAAGCGCGGCGCGACGGGCCCCAGCTTCGACACCATCGTGGGCTTCAAGGAGGGGAGCGCGGAGCCGCACTACGCGCCCGGCGACGTGCCGCTGCGCAAGGGCGAGTTCGTGCTCTGCGACTTCGGCGCGTGGTACGAGCGCTACGCCAGCGACCTCACCTCCACGTGGATGTTCGGCAAGCCCACCAAGGAGATGGAGGACATCTGGGACACCGTGAAGCGCGCGCAGGACGCGGCGTTCGCGGCCATCCGCCCCGGCGCCAAGGGCGCGGACGTCCACAACGCGGCGGCGGGCGTCATCGACGCCTCGCCCTGGAAGGGGCGCTTCATCCACAGCGTGGGCCACAGCCTGGGCCTCGCGGTGCACGACGGCCCCGCCCTCTCGCCCCGCGTCGACTGGACGCTGGAGGAGGGCATGGTCGTCACCATCGAGCCGGGCATCTACGTCCCCGGCATCGGCGGCGTGAGGATCGAGGACGACGTGGTCGTCACCAAGGATGGATATCAAAAGTTGACCACGGCGCGCCGCGACCAGCGCGTGGCGGGCTGAGCCTCACGGCAGCTCGTCGAAGACGACAGGCGCGTGGAGCGGCACGGGGCAGTCGGCGAAGCGGTGATAGTTGCCCTGGTGATCGAAGAAGCCCGCGTGACAGTACTCGTGGTCGCCATCGGAGTCGCTCTGCGTCCCGGTGTTCCAGTGGACGCGGTTCGACTCGCCGCGCCCGGTGGAGGCGTCGTAGGAGTACCAGGTCGCGCCGACGTAGGAGCCGTGGTACGCGGGGCTTCCGGGGCGCGCGTCGCGGGAGTAGCAGCCGTTGTCCGCGTCGGCGCCGCGGCTGGAGCCCGCGTGCTGCACGTTGACGAAGATCGCGCCGCCGTGGTCGTAGTCGCCGCCGTCGCACGAGCCGGAGCCGAAGCTCCAGGCCTGGTTGCCGGCGCAGGTCGAGGCGTCCAAGGTCGTCTGCTGGGCGCAGACGATGGTGGAGGAGGACGCGAAGGGGGCCAGCGAGGCGGAGGCGAGACCGACGAGGAGCGCGAGAAGGATCTTCAAGGGTTGAACCCGGGGGCGCGAGCCGCCACGGCCTACTTGACTTGTCTCATGAGACCGTGCGGGGTTGCGTCCCCGGGAGCGTGCCCTTCAAGGCCAGGCGTAGCTGACGCTGGTCGCGGTCGCGCCCGTCGAGCTGTGGGCCCGGAACTGCACGTGCGAGCCCGCGGGGACGAAGAACGACTTCGCCCACGTGCCCCACGAGGTCGCCGAGAGGGCGATCCACGGGCCGCCGTTGGCGCTCGCGTCCACGCCCACGATGGGCTGGTTCGCGTGCACCATGACCTCGACCCACCACTCGTTGGGGTTCAGGCTCTTGGCGAACGACGCCGCGAGCCCGCCCGAGGTCGTCACGCCTGTGCCGGAGGAGCTTCCCGACGAGAGCGGCGTCGAGAGCGGCACGGGGCCGCCCTGCTCGTAGAAGCCGGTGGACGTCGCGGTCGTCGCGGGCGTGCCCGGGGGCGGCCCGTTGCGCACGAAGCCCGCCACCGTGGGCACGCACTCGCTGTGGCTCCAGCACCGGACCGGGTGGAGCTCCCACCAGTTGTGGTCCGGGTCGAAGCGCACCTCGCCGTAGGGCGTCACGGTGTCGCCCACGTTGAGGACCCGAAGCTGGCCCCAGTAGGGCGGCGTCAGCTCCACGTGGACCAGCCCGCCCCCGGCGGGGTCGCGCATGTCCCACGTGATGTCGCCGTCGTCCCAGTGGCCGCGGTTGAGCACCTTCACGGGGTCGAGCCACACGAAGGTGCCCGTCGGGAACCTGCCCGCCGCGACCTCGTAGGCGTGGACGGTGGGCCCTGGGTGCCCGACGTCGGCGAAGCGCTTCATCGTGATGAGCCACTCGCCATTGACGTGGCCCACGACGCCCTGCACGACGACGGGCATGCCCACGAGGGGCACGAAGTTCTGCTTCTTCACGTTCCACGTGGCCTGGAACGTGTTGGGAACGTGCACGCGCACGCTTCCCCCGCTCGCATCCTTGATGCGGAAGTCCGCCGCCACGGTCGCCTCGTCGCATGATGGACACGAGAGCGACGTGACGGTGGAGGTCTGCGTCGTGACCTCCGTTCCTGCGGCCACCTTCCCGGACGCCACGGCCGCCAAGGTGACCACGGGCCCCGCATTCCCATCCGGCGGGATGGATGCGGGACGCGTGGCGGCCCCGGCGCCTGGCGTCGCCAGAAGCGCGGCGACGATCAGCACGATCCATGCTATCTGTACGCGCATGCGGAGCCGCATCTGGCGGCGGCCGCCATCATCCCTCCCGCCCGGCGCTCGATTCACGGGGGCGCGACGCGGCGGATCGCATCGACGAAGCGCTCCACCTCAAGCTCCGTGTTGTAGAAGTAGGGCGACACGCGGACGCGGCCGGGCCGGTGGTCCACGATGATCCCCTCGGCGGCGAGGGCCTTCACCGCGGCGGCGGGGTCCGCGAGGCGCACCATGACGATGCCGGCGCGCTCCCGCTCGTCCTCGGGCGTGGCGAGGTCATAGCCGACGTCTCGAAGCCGCTCGTAGAGGTCCCGCACCAGCGCGTTGGTCCTGCGGCGGATGGCCTCGGGCGTCGCCTCCAGGATGAGGTCCAGCCCCGCGGAGGCGGCGTAGACGGCAGCGGTGGCGGGCGTGCCCATCTCGAACTTCCGCGCGTTGAGGTGCGGCCGGAAGCTCGCGCTGTCGAAGGCGAACTGGTCCTGGTGGCCGAACCAGCCCGCGAGCGCGGGGTGAAGCTCCGCGTGAAGCTCGCGCCGCACGTAGAGGAACGCGACGCCCGGCCCGCCCAGGAGCCACTTGAGCCCGCCCGTGACGTAGGCGTCCACGCCAAGCTCGCGGACGTTGGTGGGAAGCTGGCCCGTCGCCTGGTACGCGTCGAGGAGCACCCGGGCGCCGCGCTTGTGGGCCAGGCGCGAGAGGGCGGCGGCGTCCTGGATCGCGCCGCTGGTGTAGAAGACGTGGCTCGTCGCGACCCAGCGCGTCTCGCCGTCCACGAGCGGCTCGTAGGCCTCCAGCGGCGTGCGCACGCCGTCGGGGCTCTTCGCCAGGCGCACCTCGAAGCCGGGCTTCGCCATCCACGCGTAGGGGATCGTGGGGAAGTCCATCTGCGCCGAGACGACGTTCCCCGCCTGCGGACCGCACGAGCCCAGCACGGCCAGCGCGCTGCTGACGTTGGGCAGGATGGCGACCTCGCCGGGCTCCGCGCCGATGACGCGCGCCACCTTCTCCCGCGTGGCCTGCACCTCGCCCAGCCAGATGCGGTACCACGCCGAGGCGCCGTGCTCCTCCCAGAGGTCCAGGAAGCGGTTCACCGCCGCGCGGCTGCGGCGGGAGAGGGCCCCCAGCGAGCACGTGTTGAGGTACGTCTTGCGCTGCAGCGTCGGGAACTCCGAGCGCGCGAGGGCCCAGTCCACGGCGCGGGACGCGGCGGCGTGCGCATCAAGCTTGCCCGGCGCGTCACGCCGCCGCGCGCTTCGCCTTGGCCGCGGACCCGCGCGCCTGGCCCGCGAGGCGGGTCCGCTGCGTGACGTGGCCCAGATAGACGCACAGCGGCGCCGAGCCGAAGTAGGCCGTCCACACGACGGTCATGAGGACCGCCGCGACCATGAGCCCGAAGGGCGCGCCGCCGCTGCCGGAGAGCGCGAGCTTCGCGCCCATGGCGAGCATGAGGCCCGCCTGCAGGAGGCACACGAAGGACTCGACGGGCGCCACGCGCAGCGCCTGGAGCGCGGCCGCGCGGCGCGAGAGGCCCGCAGAGGAGCGCTTGGGCGTGCGGTGGAACGGGCGCGGGACGCCCAGGAGCGCGGCCCATGCGGCGGTCGCGTTCATGAGCTTGCCCGACCACCCCAGTGCGACGAGGCCCGCGACCTCCCGCAGGCCGATCCCCAGGAGGCGGCGCATGGTGAACGCGGAGCGCAGCATGTTCTCCAGGATGACGAGGATGGGGATGAGGCCCACGAAGACGAGGTCGTGGACGGGAAGCGAATCCAGCGCGCCCGAGAGGAACGCGGCGGCGAAGAAGGTCATGCTCGTCGCGAAGAGGAGCGCCAGCGACCCGTCGAGCCAGAAGACGGGCCCGTAGAGGTAGTGCGCCTTCTGGCTGGGCGTCATGCGGCCCAGCACGATGCGCCTTCCGTGGTCGCGCAGGATGCGCGCTCCCCCGTAGGCCCACCGGGCCTGCTGCCGCCGGAACGCCTCCTGCGTGGGCGTCTGGAGCCCCTTGCCGTACACCTTGGGGACGTAGAGGCTCGTCCATCCGTCCATGAGCATGCGGCAGGAGAGGTCGACGTCCTCCCCCACGTGCCCGTCGGTCCAGCCCCCGACCTCTAGGAGGGCCTGCTTGCGCACGATGCCCATCGTGCCGCAGAAGAGGATCGCGTTGCCCTCGTTGCGCGTGCGCATCATGCTCGCGTAGAAGAAGTGCTCCATGAGGGTCGCGTAGCGCGCGGTGAAGGACTCGTCCGGGTTGCTGTAGTCGAGCTTCGTCTGGACGAACGAGAGCTTCGGGTCGGCGAAGTAGCCGACGTTGTCGCGCAGGAAGCCAGGGTCGGCCACGAAGTCCGCGTCCACGACGGCGATCAGCTCGACGTCGGGCGGCGTCGCGCGCAGCGCGCCGTTGAGCGCGCCCGCCTTGAACCCCTCGCGCCGCTCGCGGTGGAGGAACTCGATGCCGCGCGCCTCGCACGCCTCGCGGAGCGCCTCCACGTCCGCGGCGCTCGTGGAGTCGTCGACCAGCACGACGTGGAGCTTCTCGCGCGGATAGTCCTGCGCGACGAGGCTGTCGAGCGTGCGCGCCACGACCTCGGGCGGCTCGTCGTAGCACGCCACGTGGATCGCGACCTTCGGCTGGAACGCGGGGTCGTGGCGCGCCCGAGACGCGGTCCGCAGCCACTCCCGGCGCACGAGGCCGTCGAGCATGTACGTCGCGACCGCGCAGACGAGGAGGAGCGCGAGAAGCTGCGCCGCCAGCAGCAGCACGAGGGCGCCTCCGAAGGGCGTGGGCCTCGCGAGGAAGGCGCCGACGCGCGCGGTCACGAGGAACGCGGCCCACCCCGTGCACGCGAGCACCAGGGCCGCGAGCACGCAGACGCCCGCGGGGTGCCAGCCGGCCCGCGCGCCCGAGACCCAGGCGACGCCGGCGCCGACGAGCATGACGAGGGCCAGCGCCCAGGGGACCCCGCCCAGGAGCGCGGCGGGCTGCGCAAGCTCCGCCCCGCGGCCCAGGACGACGAGGCCCGCCGCGTAGAGGAGCGCGCCCCCGGCCGCCCCCGCGCCCGCCCAGACCGCGGGGCGCATGACGGGGCCTTGGCGAAGCTCGTCCCTCCAGGCGACGAGGGCGATGGCGGAGGCCGAGAGCGCCACGATGCCGCCAAGGACGGCCGCAAGGGGCTCGGCCAGCAGCGGGCCGGACGCGGTCATGGCCGGGCGCTGGGCGGGCCAGATGGAGTCGTTTGTGGTGCAACGCGATGGTCGTATGGCAAGCGTTTTCCCCCTCGGCAAGCCTGCTGGACGCTGCATGCTTGGCACGCGCGAGCGCATCCTCACGCCTGAAGGCGACGCGCATCGCTTCACGGAGACCTGCTTCGCGCTCTCCAGCGGGACGCGCATCGGGGCGCTCATGACGCTCCTCCACGCCGAGGAGCCGCTCCACATCCGCGAGGTCGCGCGCCGCGTCGGCACCGACCCGTCCCCCGTGAGGACGCACCTCGACCTCCTCGTGAAGACGGGGCTCGCCCGCGAGATCCCCGACCCCACGCGCGAGCGCCGCTTCGTCGCCGACGTCTCCGGCCTGCGCCTCGTGCTGACGCCGCCCGCGCGCCCCGCGGACGTGCCCGCGTCGCTCCCGCCCTCCAAGGCCATCCACAAGGCGACCGACAAGATCCGCGGCCTGGAGGAGAAGCTTCACCGCATCGAGCGCGAGATCGTGGAGCTGCACGAGGAGCGGGCGGCCCTCTGGAAGGCGCTGGCGCAGGAGCGCCCCTCGTGAGCGCGCCCGGCGTCCCCCTCATCTACAACCCCCGCTCCGGAGGCGGGCGCGGCGAGCGGCGCATGGAGGCCGCGCGGGGGCTCCTGCGCGCCCGCGGCGTCGCCACGCGCCCCGTGCCCACCATCGCGCCGGGCGACGCGACGCGCCTCGCCGAGGAGCAGGCGCGCCACGGCGCGACGCGCATCCTCGTGGTGGGCGGCGACGGCACGTGCAGCGAGGTGGCGGAGGGCATCCTGCGCTCGGGGAAGCCCGTGGAGATGGGCCCGCTCCCCGGGGGCACGGGGAACGACTTCCTGCTGAGCCTCGGCGTGCGCACCCTGGAGGAGGCGGCCGCGCGCATCGCGCGGGGCGAGCCTCGCCTGCTCGACGCGGGCATGGCGCGCTGGGAGGCGGGCCAGTCGCGCGGCTTCCTGGGCGTCTTCGGCACGGGCTTCATGGCGAAGGTGTGCGACCTGGCGAACCGCCGCTACAAGTGGGCCGGCGCGCGCTCCTACTCGCTGGCCGTCTTCCCCGAGGTGGCGCGCCTCGCGAGCCCGGCCACGCGCCTCGTCCTCGACGGGCGCGACGAGAGCGGCCCCTACGCGCTCGTCGCCGTCTGCAACGTCTCGCGCATGGGCGGCGGCATGCTCATCGCGCCCGACGCGAGCCCGGAGGACGGCCTCTTCGACGTGATCGCGCTGCGGCAGGTGGGGCGGGCCCGGCTGCTGCGCCTCTTCCCGCTCCTCTTCAGCGGCCGCCACGTGGGGCGCCCCGAGGTGCTGGTGGCCCGCGCGCGCAAGGTCGAGATCGCGCCCGCGGAGCCCTCTCCCCTCCTGGGGGACGGCGAGGTGTACGGCCGCACGCCCGTCGAGGTCGAGCTTCTCCCCCGCGCCCTGCGCGTGCTCGCGTGAGCGGCCCACCCATCGATGGATGGGCGGGAACCCTTGACTGCGGGGCGGCGCAACGCGCGCGCATGGTCGACAACGAGCCCGTTCCGAAGCCCCAGCCTGGCAAGCCGACGGGCGTCCGCGAGCCCGACAACACGCGCCCGCCCGCCGAGCCCACGCCCCAAAAGCCGATGCAGCCGCAGAGCGCGCAGGACGGGGTGTAGCGTGGAGAAGGAGAAGAAGCGCTTCCCCCCCGTGGGGCCCTACGACCCGCCGCTGCCCACCGAGGCCGACGACGAGCGCAACGAGCCCATGGCCGTCGCGCGCGACCGGACGACGTCGGAGGACTCGTTCATGCCCACCACCGCGCCCACCCCGTCCCGCGAGCGCCCGCAGGAGGAGAGGAAGACCGTCGCGGAGGAGCGGCACCCTCCAGGCTTCCGCGCCAGCGAGGAGCCCGGGTTCCTTGAGGTCGACGAGGAGGCGAAGGAGTGAGTCCCCGCAAGCCGCCCATGGCCGAGGAGGCCCCGGGCGAGCCCGAGAGCGCCGCCGAGCCAGACACGAGCGCGCAGCAGCGCGAGCTGCAGGAGAGCTTCGAGTCTCCCCCTCCCCGCCGGGCGACCGGCGAGACCAGCAACGTCCGGCAGATGCAGGAGAGCGACGAGGACCTCGGCTGAGTCAAAGGAAGCCGAGCCCGGGGCGCATGGGGAAGGCGTGGTCCAGCGCGTCGATGGCGTCCTTGGGCAGCGCGAAGCCGCCCCCGGCGTTCTCCTGCACGTGCTCCACCTTCTCGGCCTTGGGGATGACGAACACGTCCGGGTCGCGGGAGAGGAACGCCAGCGCGACCTGCCGCGGCGTCTTGCCCAGCCGCTTCGCGATTTCCGCCAGCGCGCGGCCCCCCTTGCTCGCGGGCGAGGGGAAGCCGTTGGTGCTCCCGAAGGGCGAGTAGCCCACGACGGCGACCTTGTTGCGCCGGCACCAGGGGAGCACCGCGCTCTCGATGCCGCGCTGCTCCAGGTGGTAGAGCACCTGGTTGCACGCCAGCCGGTGCGCGCCCAGGGCGCCCTTGGCCTCCTCCAATTCGTCCACGTCGAAGTTGGAGACGCCCGCCCAGCGCACCTTGCCCGAGTCGATGAGCTCGCCCATGGCGCGCATCGTCTCGCCGATGGGGTGCGAGCCGTCGTTCCAGTGGAGGAGGTACACGTCCAGCCGGTCCGTGCCGAGGCGCTGGAGCGACTGCTCGCACGCCTTCATCGTGCCCTCGAACGACGCGTGGCGCGGGAGCACCTTGCTCACCAGGAACACCTCGTCGCGGCGCCCCTGGATGGCCTCGCCCACGACCTGCTCGCTGCCGGTGTAGAGCTCCGCCGTGTCCACGTGCGTCATGCCCAGGTCGAGTCCCGCCTTGAGCGCGTCCAGCGCCGCGCGGCGGTCGCGAAGCTGCCACGTGCCCTGCCCGACGACGGGGACCTGGACGCCGGTGGGGCCGAAGGGGCGCTTGGGGATCATGCGGCCGGGAGCGCGCCCCGGCGCTTCAACTTGGCTGCGCGAGCCTTCATGGGGCCGGGCGCGGCTGCCGCAGCGTGGGTCCCCAGGGACGCCGCGCGTGGGCGCGTGGAGCGCGGCTCGCGGCCGTCTGCGCCATCTCCTTCGGCGCCGTGACCGGCGTGAGCGCGCGCCTCGTCGCGTCGGAGGCCGTCTCCCTGCGCGCGCTCGCCGCCGCGGCCGGCTTCGCGTTCCTCGTCCTCTGGCCGCTCCTTGCGCTCGCGGTCTACGCGTCAGAGCGGTGGCTCGGGCTGGAGCCGCTTCCGTGGCTCTACGAGCCCGAAGGCGGGCGCCGCCCCTGGCATCTCCTCGTGGTCGTCGCGGGCACCGTCGCCGCGATGTTCGCCGCCTCGCTCCTGGCCCTCGCGATCCTCCCCGCGCTCCCGCCGCCCCAGGGGCCGGTCACGGAGTACGCGCAGATGAGCGCCCTCTCGCGGGGCATGGTCGCGACGACGGGCGTCTGGGAGGAGGGCGTCTTCCGCCTCGCGCTCCTCTTCCCGCTGGCGGCCGCGCTGGGCGTCCGCAACGCGTCGCGCCGCGTGGTGCCCCTGGGCCTCGCGGTGGCCATCCTCGTCACGGGCGCGCTCTTCGCGGCGGCGCACCTGCCCAACGTCACCAACGCGGACTCCGCCTACGTTCTCTTCACGTTCGTCCAGAAGGGCCTCCTCGTGGGCGGCATCCTGGGCCTCGTGGCGTGGCGCTGGGGCGTCGAGGCCGCCGTGCTCGCGCACGTCGCGTTCGACGCCATCGCGCTGCTGGCGGCTTGACGTCAGGAGCGCCGCTCAAGGGGCGCGTACTTCCGGTCGCGGGGCCCGACGTACTCGGACTGCGGGCGGATGAGCTTGCCAAGCGCCTGCTGCTCGAAGCCGTGGGCCGTCCAGCCCGCGACGCGGCCGATGGCGAAGCAGGGCGTGAAGAGGTCCGTGGGAAGCTCGATGCCGTGGAGCACGAGCGCGGTGTAGAACTCCACGTTCGTCTTGAGGCTGCGGCCCGGCTTGTGCTCCTCCAGGAGGCGCAGCGCGGTCGCCTCGACGTGCGTGGCGAGGTCGTAGAGCCGCTTGTCGGCGTCCCCCTTGTAGAGCGCCTTGGCGGCGCCGTTGAGCACGTCCGCGCGGGGATCGCGCACCTTGTAGACGCGGTGGCCGAAGCCCATGAGGCGCTCGCCGCGCGCGAGCTTGGCGCGCAGCACCTCCTCGGCGCGCGCCTTCTCGCCGATCTCGAAGACCATGTCCAGCGCGGGGCCGGGCGCGCCGCCGTGGAGCGGGCCCTTGAGCGCGCCGATGGCGCCGGTGATGGCGCTCACGACGTCGCTTCCCGTGCTGACGATCACGCGCGCCGTGAACGTGCTGGCGTTGAAGCCGTGGTCGGAGACGGTGTTGAGGTACGTCTCCAGCGCGCGGGCGCGCTCGGGGCTGGGCGCCTTCCCCTGGAGCATGAACAGGAAATTCGCCGCGTGGCCGAGGCCCGGGTCCGCGGGGATGGGTTCCTTGCCCTCCAGGAGGCGCCAGTAGGAGGCGACGATGACGGGGAAGCGCGCGACGACGGCCTTCGCGTCCCTCCGGGGGTCCGTGGACTCCGTCTCGCCGTGCGCGCGCAGCGAGAGCGTGCTCGCGGCCATGCGCAGCGCGTCGATGACGGGCGCCTTCTGGGCCGCCGCGTCGCGCAGGAGGCGCGTCGTCGCGACGGGCAGCGTGCGCAGCGAGGCCAGCTCGCGGCGGAGGTCCTCCAGCTCGCGGGCGTTGGGCAGGCGGTCGTTCCAGAGGAGGAAGACCATCTCCTCGAAGGAGGCCTTGGGCGCGATCTCCTCCACGGGGAAGCCGGCGATGACGAGGACGCCGTTCTGGCCGTCGACGAGGGAGAGGCGCGTCTGCGCGGCGACGACCCCTTCGAGGCCGACCGCGGGCTTGGAGTCGGGCATACGGCCGGGAGAAAGGCGCGGAGGGGAAAAGGGTGGCGGTCACCGGGGCCTTGCATCTCCGTTCTCTTGTCCTTCTCTGGGCTCGACGGTGTTCTCCTTCTTGTCACGTCTGGACGCGACGACGCCACGGTGCCACGATGCGACGCTTGGGGGAATCGTCGCGTTGAGGCGTGACGAGAGCGAGGGGGCGGAGCCCGCGCCTTGGAGGGCCAGGAGGGTCACCGGGCTCCGAGGGCGCGGACGCGCGCCTCCAGGTCCGCCGCGACGCGCTTCCACCCTTCGCGGTCGTCGGGGATCTCTCCGTAGCGCACGGGGTCCCCCAGGCGCACCCGGAGGGGCGCGAGGTGGGGGCGCGTGGCGCCCTTGGGCAGCACGTCGCGGCTCCCCTCGATCCACGCGGGCACGGCGGGCCACTCCTTTCCCGCGAGGAGGAGCCCGACGCCCTTCTTGAACGGCCCCATGGCGCCCGTCGCGCTGCGGGTGCCCTCGGGGAAGAGGATGACCCCGCGCCCCTCGCGCAGGAGGTCCAGCCCGTCGCGCATGGCGAGGTCCGCGTGGGCGCCGCGGTCGATGGGCAGGGCGTTGAGAAGCACGTGGACCGTGGAGCCCACGAGGCGGCGCTTGAAGAAGTAGTCCTGCGCGGCCAGCGGGTGCGTGTCGTTCACGCGGCGCAGCGGCAGCGCGGCCATGAGCGCGGGGGTGTCCGCGTGGCCGTTGTGGTTGGCGACGAGGACGAACGCTCCTTTCCTGGGGATCGCGGCGCGGTTCTCCACGCGGAAGCGCCAGCCGGCGCGCAGCGCGCCGCGGAACGCGACGTGCAGGGGCGCGCGCACGAGGCGCGGGCCGAAGTCGGAGCGCGCGAGGTCCGCCGCGCCGCGGGTGGGCGGCGGCGCGTACTCCCACGCCTCGGGCTCGTCCAGGTCGCGCATGCCGCTCACGTGAAGAAATAGCGCGTGTAGTGGAAAAAGATGGGCGCCGCGAAGAGGAGGCTGTTGAGCCGGTCGAGGATGCCGCCGTGGCCCGGGATCAGGTGGCTCCAGTCCTTGATGCCCAGGTCGCGCTTGATCACCGAGAGCGCGAGGTCGCCCATGGTGGCGCCCACGGCGATGAGGGCCGCGACGATGGCGAGGTGCGCCGTGGAGTAGACCGGCACGAGCCAGCGCAGCGCGAAGGCCGCGGCCATGACGACGACGAACGCGCCAAGGGTGCCTTCCCACGTCTTCCCCGGCGAGAGGGTGGGCCGCAGCTTGTGGCGGCCGAAGAGCTTGCCGCTCACGAAGGCCGCCACGTCGTGCAGCGCGACGAGGAAGACGAGGAAGAGCACGAGGCCCGTGCCGCCGGGAAGGTTGTCCAGGAACGCAAGGTGCGCGAGGAGCCAGCCGCAGTAGAGGAGCCCGAGGATCGCGAGGCAGCACTGCTGGAGCATGCGCTCGTGCTTGCCGCGCACGATGGGCACCGCGAGCACGAACAGGATGCCGTAGATGGGCATCGCCATGAAGAGGCCGTACCACCCCAGGCCCGGCGTCGCGGCGTCGTAGGGCCACCAGGCGGCGAGGGAGATGAGGAGGACGAAGGCGTACACGACGCCCTGGAACCAGCGGTCCATCCAGAGGCCCACGGCGCGCGCGTACTCGCGGAACGCCAGGAGGCCCAGGAGCGCGACGAGGGCGATCCACCATGGGCGGCCCAGCGCGAGCGCGCCCAGGAGGAGCGCGGCCATGACGAGCCACGCCGCGTAGCGCGCGACGATCTCCCGCGCAAGGGGCGGGTCGCGGCGGCGCAGGCCCAGCCACGCGAGGCCGACGCCCACGAGGGCCGCGAGCAGGACGCCGCCCAGGATCGGCGCGAAGCGCGCGAGCGTCGCGTCCATCTACGGGCCCTCCCCGAGGCGGCCCCACGCGAGGCGCACGCGATTGGCCAGCGTGACCAGGGCGAGGGCCGCCATGAGCCAGCACGTCCACAAGAGCGCCTGCGCGATGCCCGCGAAGGCGAGGACGCAGCCCAGCGCCAGGAGCGCCATGCGGTCGGCCTTCCCCATGGGGCCCGCGTAGTTGCGGACGCCGCCCGCGGCCTTCTCCAGGATGCCCGCGTAGGAGACGAGGAGCGTGGCCACGAGGGCGGCGGCGCCCGCGACCAGGGGGACCGCGCCGCTCAGGGCCAGCGCGCCCAGGATCAGCGTGTCGCTCACGCGGTCGGAAAGCTCGTTGACCAATTCGCCGCGGCGCGAGGAGGAGCCCTGCGCCTGCGCGAGCATGCCGTCCAGCGCGTTGAGCGCGAGCCGCACGAAGACGAGGAGCGGCACGAGGAGCCAGAGCCAGTGGCGCTGGGGCGCCAAGAGGAGCGCCACAGCGGCCAGCGCGGCGACGCCCACCGCGGCGAGGCTCACCGCGTTGGGGCTCAGGCGCGGGAAGGCGCGCAGCAGAGGAGCGAGGCTGCGGCGGAAGGCGGGCTTGAGGCCGTAGATGCCCACGGGGGACCACCTCGCTGGGGGCTCTTAGATGGCGCGGAACGTGTGCACGACGCACACGCCGTTGGCGGAGGGGACCGCGCGCTCCAGCCTCCAGCCGGCGCGCTCCACCATGGCGACGAACTCCTTGGGGTCGTGATAGCGCGTGTTGATCTCCAGGAGCTTGCCCAGGTGGCTCGTGCTGTGCCACGCGAAGTTGTCCACGACGAGCGCGGCGCCGGGGGCCGCGAGGCCGCGGAAGCGGCGCGCAAGGCGCTCCACGTCGGGTTCGTCGAGCCACGCAGTGAGGCCGATGCAGTTGACCACGTCGAAGCCTCCCTCCAGGCTTGCGAGGCCGCGGCTGGCGAAGAGGTCCTCTCGGTGCGTGCGCAGGGCGCCGCCCGCCGCCGCGACGCGCGCCGTGGCCAGGGGGAGCGCCTCGCCGGTGGCGTCGAGGTCGAGGCCGTGCATCTCCAGGCGCGCATGCAGCGCGGGGTCCTCCTTGCGCAGCGTCCCGGAGGCGTGCGCCACATCACGGCCGGCGCCGCAGGGTGCGCTCAGCACGCGCACGGGGCCCGCGTGCCGCGCGCCCGCGGCGCGGGCCTCCGCGACGAGGGCGCCCTCGACGAGGGCGAGGCGCTGGCGCAGCCCCTCGTGGAGCGGCATCTCCAGGACCTTGCGGTCGATGGCGCGGCCCACGAAGCCCAGCGAGCCGCGGGGCTTCGCGTCGTAGGCGCGGTCCGTGGTGATGGCGTCGTACTTGCGGCGCAGCACCATGCGGCCGTAGTCCGAGAGCAGCATGGGGAGATACCACCAGCGCAGCGTCCAGAAGAAGCGCCACGCCAGCGCGGCCGCGGACCGGCGCGCGCCCTCCTGGTGGCGGGCGCGCGGGTGATATCGGCTCTCGTTGGCTTGCAGGCGGGAGGCAGGGACGGCGTCCATGGGAATCCGCTGACCCTTCCGAGGCGCGCCCAGGCGATCGTCTTTTTCTACTCCGTAAAGTGAAAATAAATCCGAAATCCTGGGGTCAGACGCTCCTTCTCCGGTGGCCACGGGGCGCAGGTTCAAGCGCGCAAGACGGCGTGGGGCCCCGGGGAATCCCATGGCGAAGCGCAAGACGACCGCGAAGAAGCCCGCCAAGACCACCGCCCGCCGCGCGAAGCCCGCCGCCAAGAAGGCCGCGCGGCGCTCGACCCCGCGCAACGAGGTCGCGAACCAGCTGCGCACCCTCACGCCCTACCTCGCCGTGAACGACGCGGCCGGCGCCCTCGACTGGTACAAGAAGGCGTTCGGCGCGAAGGAGGTCTCCCGCCAGCCCGCGCCCGGGCCCGGCAACAAGCTCATGCACGCCCACCTGAGGATCGGCGACTCGAACCTCTTCCTCTCCGACATCTTCCCGGGCAGCGACGCCGTCGACCCCGCGAAGGCGGGCGCCAGCGTGAACCTCCACCTCTGGCACAAGGACGTGGACAAGCTCTGGAAGGGAGCCATCGCGAACGGCGCCAAGGTCACGATGCCCCTGGACGACATGTTCTGGGGCGACCGCTACGGCAAGATCGTCGACCCCTACGGCCACTCGTGGGCGCTCTCCTACAGGTCCAAGCTCAGCAAGGCCGAGCTGGAGCGCAAGCGCGAGGAGGCCATGAAGTCCTTCGGCGCCGCGCCGGCCCAGTAGGACCGGCAGAAACACCCCCTTGCTTCGTCGCGCGCGCCGCAGCGCGCGCAAAACGGGGGGTTTCAGGGGGGCGAGCCCCCCTGACGTTTTCGTCTTCTGATCAGGGAACTGAGACGTCATGGGGCTTCGCCCCCCGAACCCCCCGCTTTTGGCCGCGCTGCGGCGCGGCGAAACGGGGCCCAAAGTTCTAGAAAAACAACGAAAAGAAAAAGGAGCCGCGCCCCCGGCTCGCTACGGGGGCGCGGCGTCCACGCTCAGCGGCTCAGGGCAAGCGCCGCGAGCACGTCGTTGGAGTTGAGGTTCACGTTCGAGTTGGCCGAGTTCGTGTCCCTCACCGTGCGGTTGATGTTCGCAATGGACGAGATACCGCTTGTGTCAAAGAGCGGGCTGGTCCCGAACGTGTCGAACCCCGTGCCGAACGTCCCGAACCCGCCGCCGAAGGTGTTGAGGCTTCCGCGGCCCAGCGCGAGCGCCGCCAGGACGTTGTTCTGGTTGAGGCTCACGCGCTGGTCCACGACGCGGCTCTGCGAGGCGCTCTGGGACTGGTCCCCGACGCCCAGCGAGTTCGAGAAGAGGAACGGGTTGTTGAACGTGTTGAACGTCCCCAGCGTGCCGAAGTCGTTGAGCCCGAGGCCGTTGTTGAAGAGCAGCGACCGGGAGCCGAAGCCGACCCCGCCGTTGCCCAGCGCGAGCGCGAGGAGGGCGTCGTTGGTGCCGATGTGGTTGCTCTGCGAGACGGACCCGGAGTTCGTCACGGCCTGATGGATGTTCGCGACGTCCCAGATGCTCGGCGAGCTGTCCAGGGCGAGCGCGAGCAGGACGTTGTCCGTCGGGATGTCGACGGTTTGGCTTACAGACGAGCTTGCGGTGTTGGTTGCGGCCGAGTTGCTATCCGCCGACGCCGCGCCCGTGACGAAGAGCGCGGCCCCGACGATGAACGCCAAGGCCAATGCGGTTCTTAGCTTCGTATCCATACCTTCTTGGAACGCCCAGGCGGCATCGTCGGCCGTCTGCGAGTATCCCTGAGGGAGAAGAGCGCCCATCGTCGATGTCTCTTCGCGACGTGCTTACAGGCGTGGAGGGCGCTCGCTCCGCCTTTCAGGAGGGCAGCCGCCTCGGGCGCGCGACGCGCACGGGCGAGCCCTCGGCGAAGAGCGCGCTCGCCGGAGGGCCCGCGAGATGGCGGCCCAGCCCGCCATAGGCGCGCTCGAAGTCCACGTCCACGCGGACGTCCGCCGCGGGCCGCACGCGCCAGAGGGGATGCTCCACCTCGTACTCCACGGTGCCGCCGTCCCGCTGCCGCGCGTAGCCGAACAGGTGGTCGACGATGAAGCGCTCGTGAGAGCCCTCGGCGGGGAGCGCCCACGAGCCCGCGGGCCGCGCGCCGAACCGGCACTCGCGCCGGCCCTCGCGCCAGGCGAACTCGATCCAGCCGGGGCCCGCCACGTGGGACATGCGCCTCGCGTGGTACCGCTCGTTGTACGCGAGCCTGGCGACCCACGCCAGCGCGCGGCGTGGCACGATCTCCTTCACGAACGCGACGCCGCGCCGCTCGCCCCTCGCCACGTAGAGCCGGAGGTTGACCTCCTCGAAGTCCCGGTGCCAGGGAACGGAGACGCCGAGGAGCCGGGCGTCCAGCATGCGGAACCCCACGAGGCTGACGAAGCAGCGGCCCTCCGGCGCGTCGAGCCGCACGCCGCGCGGCACGAAGGCCGAGAGGGCCTCCGCTGGGACCTCGTAGTTGAGAAGAAGGAGGTCGCGCCATTCCGCGGAGAGGAAGGCGCGGGGCATGCGCGGCTTACGCCGACTTGAGCTTCGAGAACTGGCCTTCGAGGTTCGCGAGCACGGCCTTGTACTCGGTCTCCCAGTCCTTCTCGAACTTGGCCTTGGCGAGGTCGCCGCGGATGTTCACCTTGAGGATCTCGCCCAGGGGCACGCCGTTCTGGAGGGCGCTCTTGGCGAGGCCCTCCCACTTGCGCAGCGCGATGAGGATGTCCAGCTGCTTCTTGAGCGGCGCGTAGGCGTCCACGGGGTGGAACGCGTTCTGCTGGAGGAAGACCTCGCGGATGCCGCGGCTGATCTCCAGGGTCAGCTGCTGCTCCTCGGGGAGGGCGTCCGAGCCGACGAGCTGCACGATGTCCTGCAGCTCCGACTCCACCTGGAGCGTGTTGGCGGCCCACTTGCGCATGTCGGTCCACTGGGGGCTGACGTTCTTCTCGTACCACGAGGCCAGGTCGTTCTCGTAGAGCGAGTACGAGTCCAGCCAGTTGATGGCGGGGAAGTGGCGGCGCTGGGCGAGCTTGGCGTCGAGCGCCCAGAAGCACTTGACGATGCGCAGCGTGTTCTGCGTGACGGGCTCGGAGAAGTCGCCGCCCGCGGGGCTCACGGCGCCGATGACGGTGATGGAGCCGAACTCGCCGTTGTGCGTCTTCACGCGGCCGGCGCGCTCGTAGAACTCGGCGAGGCGCGCGGCAAGGTAGGCGGGGTAGCCCTCCTCGCCGGGCATCTCTTCGAGACGGCTGGAGATCTCACGCATGGCCTCGGCCCAGCGGGAGGTCGAGTCCGCCATGAGGGCCACGTCGAGGCCCTGGTCGCGGAAGTACTCCGCCAGCGTGATGCCGGTGTAGCAGGACGCCTCGCGGGCCGCCACGGGCATGTTGCTCGTGTTGGCGATGAGGACGGTGCGGTTCATGAGCGCCTTGCCGGTGTTGGGGTCCTCCAGGTGGGGGAACTCCGTGAGCACCTCGGTCATCTCGTTGCCGCGCTCGCCGCAGCCGATGTAGACCACGATCTGCGCGTCGGAGAACTTGGCGAGGCTCTGCTGCGTGACGGTCTTGCCGGAGCCGAAGGGGCCGGGGATGGCCGCCGTGCCGCCCTTGGCGATGGGGAAGAGGCCGTCGAGGATGCGCATGCCGGTGATGAGGGGGATGTCGGGGCGCAGCTTCTCGGCGAAGGGGCGCGGGCGGCGCACGGGCCACTTCTGCATGAGCTGCACGTGCGCGCCGTTCTCCAGCTCGGCGACGACGTCGTCGACGGTGAACTGGCCCGCCTTGATGCTCTTGATCTTCGTCGCGGGCACGTCGGGGTGGACCATGATCTTGTGGACGATGGTCTCGGTCTCCTGGACCGTGCCGATGATGCTGCCGCCCTTCACGGCGTCGCCCGCCTTCTTCGTGGGCTTGAAGTCCCACTTCTTGGCGTGGTCGAGGCCGGGCGCCAGCACGCCGCGCAGGATGAAGTCGCCCATCTTGTCCTTGAGGACCTCCAGGGGGCGCTGGATGCCGTCGTAGATGGACGTGAGCAGGCCGGGGCCAAGCTCCACCGAGAGCGAGGCGCCGGTCTCGACGACGGGCTCGCCGGGGCGGATGCCCGACGTCTCCTCGTAGACCTGGATGATGGTCTTGTCGCCGGCGATCTCGATGACCTCGCCCATGAGCTTCTCGTTGCCCACGAAGACGACGTCGTACATGCGGGCCTTGATGCCCGTGGCGGTCACGACGGGACCGGCGATGCGGTAGATGCTTCCGCCGGTCTTGCTGTGGGTTTGGGTCGCGGTGGCTTGGGCCATGATATCACCTTGATGAGCGTCACTTCACGATGTCGATGCCGATGGCGCGCTTGACCTTCTCGCGGAGGTCGTCCTGGCCGGCGCCTTCGCCCATGGCGACGATGACCGGCTCCAGGCTTTCCGAGGCCTTCTTGCGAAGGAGCGGAGGGAGGGCGTCCATGTCGGGGCCCTGGACGATGAGGATGCCGAGGTTGTCCCCCTTGTGGAGGATGCCGTCGAGGACCTTGGCGAACTCGTGGCCGTCCGCGACGGGGAACGTGCGGCGGACGCCCGCGAGGTTGAACCCGAGGACGAAGTCGGGGCTTCCGATGACGCCGATCTCCTTGCTCATAGGTTCAGCAGCTCCTCGATGGTGGACTGGGGGAGGCCCGTCTGCTTGCCATACGCGATGGCGCGCAGGTTGTCGGCCTCGATCTTCTTTCTCAGGATGAAGTCGACCACGGGGAGCACGGAGAGGGGCGCCCTATGGCTGAAGTCGCTCGCGTCGCGGATCAGCTCCTTGTCCAGCGCGGTCGCGATGGGGTTCACGTTGCCCTGCGCGAGGGAGGCGCGCGCCGCGTCCGCGACGTGCGCGCCGACGCTCAGGCCGCTGATCTCCTGGAGGACCTCGTCGTCGCTGCCGCGCACAATGCGCTGCGCGGTGTCGCGGCCGACCTCGCGGCCCTCCCCCAGGAAGTAGGGCTCCCAGTCGGAGACGCCCGCGAAGCGCAGGCGGAAGAGCGTCTTGAGGTTGACCACGTCGATCTCGTTGCGCGCCCAGTCGAGGAACGCGCGGTTCGCGGCGCCGTTGGCGGGGATGCTCTTGACCAGCGACTCGTAGTAGGCGCGGTCCAGCGCGTTCTCCACGGCGACGAGGTTCGACACCTGGCGGCCCTCGGTCTGCGCCTGGAGCACCTTGCCCCAGGGGGTCCCGGAGAGCGCCTCCACGACGGCCTCGATGGAGTCCAGGCGGCAAAGCTCCTCGAGGCGGGGCGCCAGCGAGCCCGTGGGGATCGTCTCGGCGAGGATCTCCTCGGGGCGCGCGCCGGCGAACTTGCCGCGCAGGATCGTCTTGACGTTGTACGCGTCGTAGCGGGCGAGGTACTGCGCGATCATGAGCTGGAGCTCGCCCGTGGCGAAGCCCAGGATCTGCGAGTACGCGCGGCCCAGCTTGAGGCGGGTCGCGCGCTCGACGAGCTCCGCGCCGCGGTAGCGGGCGGCAAGCTCGTCGATCTCGGCCTTGTACGTGCCCTCCTGGAGGTGGCGGGCGATCTCGCTGGCGTCGCGGGCCAGGAGCTTGGGGTACTCCTCGGGGGGCAGCAGCGCGGCCTTCTTCGCGCGGACGCGCGCGTTGACGTAGGCGTAGTTCCCGCCGCCGCCCATGCCAAGCTTGCCGAAGAGACGCGACGCCATGGTGATCTCACGCCTTCAGGAGCTTCGCGATCTCGTTGGTGGAGCCGTTCCAGATCTCGTCGAGGAGCGTCTCGTAGCGCAGGTTCTCGCGCGTGGCGCCGTCGGCGGCCTCCACCACGACGCCGCCCAGCCCTTCGAACGTGCCGGCGACCTTGAGGCCGAGCTTCTGCGCGAGCTTCTCGTCCTGCTTCGCGACCCAGATCTTCCCGTTGGGCTGGTTCGCGCGCGCCACGAGGGCCTTGATGTGGGCCTCGCGCTTGGGCTCGGGCAGCGCCATGAGGCGCTGCTCAAGCTCCGTGCGCAGCGACGAGACGAGCTCGCGCTCCGCGGCGAGGCGGAGGCGGCGGGCCTCGAGGTCGGCGTTCGCGGACTCGCGCTTGACGAGGGAGTCCGCGGCGGCCTGCGCCTCGGCGGCGCGCTTCGCGCGGATCTCGTCGGCCTGGCGCTTCGCGTCGGCGAGGATGGCGTCCGCCTCCTTGCGGGCGGTGGCCACCGTGGACTGCGAGGCGTTGCGGCCCTCGGAGCGGATGTTGTCAACGACCTTGTCGAGGCCCATGGGGAATCTCTCCTCGTTCGGTTCTCTCGCTTCCTTCCTCAGGCGATCTTGCCCAGGAGCAGGAAGGCGATCAGGAGACCGAAGATGACCACGGTCTCGGGGATGGCGATGAAGAGCAGCGCGCGGCCGAGGAAGCCGGCGTCCTCGGCGGTGGCGCCCACGGCGGCGGCGCCGATCTGGGACTGCGCGATGCCGGTGCCGAGGCCGGCGAGACCGACCGCGAGGCCGGCGCCGATGGCGATCCAGCCGCCCTGGGTGTAGGTGTTGTCGGGAGCGCCGGCGGCCTGGGCGCCGACGGTGGGAGCAAGGCCGAGGACGACGAGGGCGAGGCCGACGATGACGAGCGTCTTGTTCATTCCAAATCTCTCCATGATGCTACGGGACTAGGGGGACGAAGGGGAGTTCGCGGGGGTGGTGACCTGCCGCTCGCGGCCGAAGGGCTTGAACGGCTGGCCGCCGCCCTTGAAGAACTTCGTGAAGAACTCCACGAAGTTGAGACGGATGGCCTGGATGCCCGCGCTGAGCACGCCCAGCACGAACAGGAGCGCCTGGATCACGAGGAAGAGCAGGAAGGCCACGATGAGCAGCGGGATGCCCGCGCCCGCGGAGAGGCCGATGCTCACCAGCGTGAGGTTGTTGAACGCGACGGCCATGGCGCCCTTGGCGATGGCGACCGCGCCCAGACGCAGGTAGGACAGGATGTTGCTGAGCATCGAGGGGATCTCGAGGACCCCCGCGGCGCCTTCGGCCCAGCCCAGGATGATGGCGCCCACGACGAAGCCGACGCCCGCGATCGTGTACGCCTGGCCCGCGGTGAGGAAGGGGGGCAGGGCGGAGAGGAGCGCCAGCACGGCGGGGTAGAACGCGATCAGCAGGACGAGGAAGCCGATCTTGGCGGCCAGGTGCTTGGCGCCGTGGCCCATCTCGTTGCGGATGCCGATGAGCAGGCCGATGAGGAGGTGGATGCCCGCGGCGACGAGCGAGATGACGAGCATCGTGTGCACGTCGTTGACCTTGTGGATGATGGGCTCCAGGTGCGGCAGCGAGGCGAGGCTCGTCTGGCGGCTGGCCGACATGAGGCAGGTCCACGTCGCCTCGTGGACCTTGTCGTACACGTCGCCGCAGGTGGCGGTGGCGACGTCGATCTTGGCCTCCTCCAGCATGCGGTCGTTGTGCGTGAGCGGGATGCCGAAGGCGTCCTGGAACACGACGCCGCCGAACACCATGGCGATGACGCCGGCGACGATGAACGCGACGCCAAGCTCCTTCATGAGCTCGACGCGCTTGAGCTTCGTGACCATGAGCCAGCCCAGGAGGGCCATGACGATGCCCAGGCCCAGGTCGCCGATCATGAAGCCGAAGAAGAGCGGGAAGAAGAGCGCCAGGATGGCGGTGGGGTCCGCCTCGTCATAGCGGGGCGTGGAGAAGAGGTTGGTGAAGCCCTCGAAGGGGCGGAACGCACGGGCGTTCTTGTACTTCGTCGGGGGCACGCTCTTGGGGGGCGCCGCGGGGGCGTCCGTCATGGCGTCCGCGCCGGCGTCGTGGTGGCCGTGCCCGTGGTGGTCGTCCTCCACGGGGAGGTCAGCGAAGTAGACGTTGCCGCCCGTGGCCTGCATGACGGCCTGCTCCACCTTCGCGCGGGCGGAGGCGGGGACCCAGGCGTCGACGACGAAGGCGTTCTCGGTGGAGCCGAAGGAGAGGGGCGCCTCGGCCTTCTCCACGAGGATGGCGAGGTGCTCCTCGGCGGCAAGGAGGAAGTCCTTGTGCTCGGCCGCGAGGCGGGCCAATTCGGCGTCGGCCTGGGCGAGGCGCTGCGCGAGGGCGGCGCGCTCGGACTCCAGCGAGGCGAGGCGCTCGGCGGGGGCGCCCGTGCCGGCGGGGACCTCGACCTCGGCGAAGCCGTGGCGGTAGAGGATCTCCTGCACGGCGGAGGCCTGCGCGGAGGGGACGAAGAGGGCGAAGACGGAGCCCTCGCCGCGGACGACCTGCGAGTCGGGCGCCGCGCGGACGACCTCCATCTCGAAGCCCTCCTCGGCGCGGCCGACGAAGACCGTGAGCGTGTCGTAGCCGCGGTAGTCCTCCAGGCGCAGCGGGAGCGACGCGAGGGGCTGAAGCTTGGTCTCCAGCTCGCGGCTCTCCTGGAGCGCGGTGCGGAGGGACTCGCGCCCCTCGTGGGCGCGGCTCACGGCGGCCTCGATCTGGTCAAGCTGCGAGTCGAGGCGGGCCTCCACGTCGCGCACGGGGAGCGCGCGGTCGGGGAGCTTGCCCTCCAGCGAGAGGTGGCGCAGGAGCGCGCGGACGCGCACGAGGCGCTCGGAGGCCGGGCCGGCCTCGGGGAGGGGGCGGCCCAGGCGGAACTCGGCGAGGTCCGCGGACTTGGACTCGGTGAAGTCGACGAAGTGCGCCGCGCGGAGCCCGTGGAGCGTCTCGATGACGCGGGGCTGCTGCGCCTTCGCGGCGACGATGAGCACGCGCTCCATGGCTTCGGGCTTGAGCATGGGGCCTCACTTCCCAGCGACGTGCCTCTCGACGTTGGCCAGGAGCGCATCCAGCGCCGCCTTGAAGTCGGGCCCCTGGGCGCGGGCGCGCACGGCGGCCGCGTCCTTCTCGCCGGCGGCGAGGCGCTGGACGCGCGCCTTCTCGGCGGAAACCCTGGCGACCTCGACCGCGTTGGAGTACGCCTCGTCGGCCTGCTTGCGGGCCTGCTCAAGAAGCTGGTTGGCCTGGCGCTCCGCGTCGCGGAGGATCTGCACGGCCTGCTTCTGGGCATCGGCCTTGAGGTCGCGCACCTCGGCTTCGGCCTTCTTGACCTCGCGAAGCGCCTCGGCGTACTGCATGGGGCTCGCGCCGCACAAGGAGGAGGGGGTATATGTAGCTATGCCGGGACCCGCGTGAGGCGAAAATCTCTCGGGGAAAACGGGGGGCCGCGTCGCGCGGAAAAACGTCCACGCGCGACGCGGCGGAGACGCGCTCAGGAGAGCACGTCGAGGGGCACGGGGGAGCCCACGTCGATCTGCTGGAGGGCGCCCACGGGGCTCGCGGCCCAGGTCCAGGCGACGCCCTGGTTGCTGTAGCCGTAGCAGGAGGGGGCGCCGCCCTGCGCGCTGCAGGACTGCTGCGTCTCGTTGCCCACGCTCAGGCGCGTCCCGTTGGGGCCTTCCACCACGTAGCCGTGGAAGCAGTGGGAGGAGTCGAACGAGGACGAGGAGCCTGACGTGGTCTCGTTGCCCGAGCCGGTCGTGGAGGACTGCGAGCTGCTCTGGGAGCGGCACGCGTCCTCGCGGCCGGCGAAGACGCCCTCGCCCTCGGCGGTCGCGTCGGCGCCGGAGCGGCAGTCGCTGCTCCTCGTGCCGTCGTTGGACCCGTACGACCAGGAGTCGGTGCCCGAGTAGGTGTCGTACGTCGTCTCGTTGGAGAAGGAGGCCGTGCAGCTGTTGATCTCGCCCGCGCGGACGCCGTGGCCGTCGAGGCCGGCGAAGACGTGGTTGCCGCACTCGTCGGAGGAGGAGCCCTGCCAGGCGGACCGGCCGTCCTGCCAGGAGCTGGACGTGCCGTTGCCGTCGTTGTAGCTGCTCCAGGAGCTCTGGCTGTGGCCCTGGCCGGAGAAGGTGTCGGAGCACCCTTCGACCTGGCCGGCGCTGGCGCCCAGCGCGTCGACCTCGGCGCCCTGGCTGCTGGCGCGGTTGTACTGGTACGCGCCCTGGTAGGTGTCGGACCCCGAGTTGAAGTACGAGTCGTGGTACCACGAGGAGTCGTAGCTGGAGCCGGAGGAGTCGTTGGTCGAGTTGCGCTGGTAGACGGTCGCGGACGCCAGGGAGCCGGCGCCGTCGCTGGCCTGCGCGTCGAGGGTGTCGGCCTCAGCGCGGCAGGACTGCGAATGCTGGTAGGCGTAGCCGTACCCGCCGTAGGAGTAGTCCGAGGGGGACGGGGGCGGGGGCGGCGGCGTGGTCCCGTTGGTGTCGTTGGTGCCGTTCGTCGGCACGGGGACGGGCGGGGGGACGCTGGGGCCCCAGTAGGAGTAGGAGGTGTACCAGGACGAGCCGTTGCAGGACGAGTCCTGGGTGAAGGTCTGGACATCGGCGCCGGGCCCATTGGCGGCGGCCAGGGGGACGGCGAGCAGGATCAGGGTGGCAAGGATGGTGCGCACGGGGGCGAAGCCTCCAGCCGCTGGGAAGCGCTGACCCATCCTGAACTCATTGGTGACGTTTTGTCAGCGTCCGGGATTCCCCCTTTCCCGCTGCCGATTCTGGTCGGCCGTTCCCGTGCGGAATCCCGCTCCCGGGGGTTACACCACGAAGCCCGCGCCGCCCTTGCGCGGGGCCTGGACGAGCCAGTCGAAGGTGGCGTCGGCCGTGGAGCCGCCCGTCGCGCGGACGGTGACGTGGTCGCGCGCCTTCTCGGCGACGTAGAGCGCGGGCCCGTCGCTGGTGAGCGTCACCTGGACAGTCATGTTGCCCACGTCCTCCAGGGCCTGGAAGGGCTGCGGGAGGTCGACCCGGGCCGTGCCGTTCTGGAGGGAGGCGCTGCCGCGGGCGAAGACGGTGACCTCGGCGCCCTCGGTGGGCGCGGTGCTCACGGTGAACGGGACGCCAGTGGAGGTCACGAGGAGCGTGCGCGTGCCCAGGAAGCGCGTCGCGGTGACGTTGCCGCCCGCGAGGAGGTCTCCCTCCACCTCGAAGGCGCGGGCCACCTGGCTCCAGCGCAGCGCGTGGACGGCGGCGAGGCCGGGCTCGTAGAAGTTGAGCGCGGGATCGACGGCGGCGCTGGACGCGATGAGGGAGAGGTTGCCCAGCCCCACGAAGTCGCCATCCGCGATGACGGCGCCCGGGTTCACGGTGAGGTTGCGGCACGCGCCCGCGCAGGCCTGGAGCACTTGCGTCTGCGCGACGGGCGCCAGGGCGATGGCCAGCGTGTGGTTCTCCGGCGAGGGCGTGACCACGAGCCCCTGCCCCGCCTCCAGGTGGATCGCGCCGTCGCCCGCGGGCGCGACGCCGGAGAGGGACACCGGGCGCGCGCCCAGGGTGCATCCAGAAAGGAGGGCCGCCACGAGGAGAAGGAGGATCGCGCCGCCGCGTTGCGTCATGGGCTCGCGAGGGCGGGGCGCGTGGGATAAGGTTTGGGAACTCACGCCGCGATGGGCTGCCTCGCCTCGCGGCGCCCGAGGCGCGCGATCCGCAGGACGACCTCGTAGGCGTGCGACACCTTGCCCCCTTCCAGGTGCGTCTCGACGCCGTCGAGCGCGTCGGCGGGGACGACGTAGTACGACGTGAGGCAGGTGAGGCCGCCGCGAAGGACCGCGGGCGGCTCGGTGGCGACGAGGCGGGCGCGCGGGTCCTTGGGCGTCGTGCGCATCTCGCGGTGGACGCCCACGATGTCCTTCACGACGACGAGCGCCTCGCTGGAGGAGAGCGCGCGGCCCGCCCAGGCGTAGAGGCCGTCGCGGCCCTTGTCGCTGGTGACGAGGAGGCGGGGCTCGAGAGCCGGGGTCTGCATGCAGCACGCCTTGGGTGGGCGCTCTAAAGCACGCACGGACTTACCCGGGGGAGTTGTAGCCTTCATGCGGCAGGCCGACGTGGACCGCGCGTGGAACGGACGCCAGACGTGGCGGTCGTGGGCGCCAGCGCCGCGGGGCTCGCGGCCTCGTGGGCGGCTGCCGGCGAAGGGGCAGACGTGCTGCTCCTGGAGGGGCGCGCCCGCATCGGCGAGCCGCCCGCGCCCGCCAGCCTGGCGTTCGACCTCCTCTGGGAGGCGCCCATCCGCCCATCGCCCGATGCGGTGCGGCGCCGGCACCGCGGCCTCGCCGTGCGCTCGCCCTCGGGCGCCTGCCTGGAGGTGGAGGCGCCCCTCTCGATCCTGGATCGCGGCCGCTTCGACGAGGAGCTTGCCGCCGAGGCGCAGCGCCGCGGCGCGCGCGTGGAGACGGGCGTCGCGGGCCTCGCGCTGGGGCCGGAGCGCACGCTCATCGCGCAAGGCCTCGTCGTGCGGCCGAAGGTCATCGTCTTCGCGGACGGCGCGCGCACGCTGGCCGCGGGCCTGCTCGCGACGCAGCGCAGCCCGGGAGACCTGGCGTGGGGCGCGCAGCTTGCGTTCGAGCGCGAGGGCGCCGCGCGGGAGGAGCGCGTCACGCTGACGCTGGGCTCGCACGCCCTGGGCGGCCGCTCGCAGCTGAATCCCCTGGAGGGCGACCGCTGGACGCACTGGACCTTCTACCGCGGCTCGCCGGCCGACGCCGAGGCGCGCGCCCGCGCCGCGCTGGCCCTGGACGCGCGCCTGCGCGGCTGGCCCGCGTCGGTGGCGGACGAGGCGCGCTTCGCGGGCGTCGCGCCCGATCCCGTCTACACGCTCCCCGGCCGGCTCTCGGCGCCCGGCGTCCTCGTGGCCGGCGGCGCGGGCGGGCAGGGCGGCCTGGAGATCGGCCTGGGCGCGGGCGTCCTGGCGGGGCGCGTCGCGGCGGCGGTGGCGCGGGGGCGGGCGCAGCCGCGGGACTACGAGCGCGCCTGGAAGCGCCGCCACCTGGCGGGCTATCTCCTCCTGCGCTGGGCCACGGACCGCCTCGCGCGGCTGCCCGACGCCGAGGTGGACCGCCTCCTCACGCCGTGGGACCGGCGCCGCATCGCGCTGGAGGCGCCCGCGCGCGGGCTCGCGCGCAACCCGAAGGCGCTGCCCTCCCTCGCGCGCGCCGCGCTGCGCTCCCTATTCTAGCGAGAGGTCGGCCGCCAGCGCGCGCACGGCGGCGTCGAGGGCGCCCACCGCGCACGGGTTCCCGCAGATGTCCGCGTGCAGGTGGTCGAGCCACGCGCGCCACTCCCCAGGGGGCGTGTCCGCCAGCTCGCCCGCCGCCCAGCGCAGCAGCGCCTCCGCGCTCACGGGCGTCTCGGGGGGCTGAAGGGCCGCGCGCGCCTCGCCCACGGCCCCGCCCTCGCGCAGCGCGACCTCGATGCCCTGCGCGTCGACGCGCCACGCGAGGCGCATGATATCACGAGAGGGCCCGCAGGAGCGCGTCCCCCTGCACGAGGCCGTAGCCGTAGAAGTCGTCGTGGGAAGGGCCCGCCTGGCCGGAGAGCGCGCCGATCTTCTTGGAGGAGGTCGTGAGCGCGGTCTTCACCATCTCCACCGTGGCCGAGTCGCGGTTCTTCAGGTCGGGGCGCTTCTGGAGCACGTCCGCCAGGATGCCGCCCACCATGGGCGCGGCCTGCGAGGTGCCCTGCGCGATGGCGTAGCCGCCGTCCTTCCACGCGCTGGTGATGTCGACGCCGGGCGCCACGACCTCGGGCTTCTTGTCGGGGTCCTGCGAGGGCGTGCCCGGCTGCGGGTTGCGCACGCCGCCGGGGAGCGTGCCCCCTCCGCCGCTGGTGCCGGTGCCGTGGCACGAGAAGGGCGCGATGGTCTCGTTGCGCGCGACGGCGCCCACGGCGATGACGCCCGGCACGTTGGCGGGGCTCGTGACGGTGCAGGAGGTCTCGCCGGAGTCCTTGTCCACGTTGCCCGCGGCCGCGACGACGAAGACGCCCTGCGAGATGGCCTGCCGCACCGCGTTCTCGGTGTAGGTGCCGAAGATGGGCCGCGTGTCGCCGCCCAGGGAGAGGATGATGACGTTGGCGCCCGCGGAGACGGCGGTGGTCACGCCCTGCGCGACGCGGCTCTCGTCGCCGTGGCCCGACGCGTCGATGGCCTTGATGACGATGAGCGACACGTCGGGCGCCACGCCCTTGAGGCGGTAGCCGTTGAAGATGGTCTTCCACGTGCCCTGCGCGGCGACGATGCCCGCGACGTGGCTGCCGTGGCCGTTGTCGTCGTAGGCCTTGGTGCGGCCGTTCACGAGGTCGGCCCACTGGATCTGCACGCCGCGGAACTCGTCGTGGGAGAGGTCGATGCCCGTGTCGATGATGGCGACGTTGACGCCCTTGCCCGTGAGGCCCGCGTTGTGGAGCGCGTCGGCCTGGATCATGTGCAGCGTCCAGGCGCCCTCGCCGTACCCGTTGGTGGATGCGGTCGTGATGCCGGTGCATCCCGAGAGCGGCACGGCGAGCAGCAGGACGACGGCGACGAGCGCCGGGCCGCGAGGGGCCATCGGGCGCGGAGCCGGCAGCCGGGTGATGAGGATTGTGGATACGGAGCCGCGCCGCCTTCACGGCCGGACGCGCTCGAACGACGCGCCTCCGGGGGAGACGACGTAATAGCGCGGGACCCGGCCCTCCCTGCGGGACCGGAGGTGGCCGGAGCGCTCCAGCCCCAGGAGGTGGTAGCGCGCGAGCTGGCGGCTCATGCGGAGCCCCCGCGCGACGTCCGCGGCCGTGGCGCCAGGGGAGCGCCGCAGGAAGGCGAGCGCGTCGTCGGGCACGGCCCGCGCGGGCGGGGGCGCGGGCGAGCCGCTGGCGCGGTAGCGCCGGGCCCCCCACGACGTCTGCGCGACGACGTACCCTTCCCGCTCCAGCACGCGGAGGTGGTGCGCGAGGGCCCCGTTGGAGAGGCCCAGCGCGCGGCGGATCTCCTCGTAGCGCTGGCCCGGGTGCTCCGTGACGTAGGCGTGGATGCCCGCGCGCAGGTCGCTGCGCAGGACGTCAGGCCGGGTGAGGCGCGAGGAGAGCGCGGCGGTCGCGAGGCCAAGCCCGTAGCGGCCGAAGCCCGCGGCCGCGGCGGCGCCCAGGAGGATCGCCAGGCCCAGCGCGGGGGCCGCGACGGCGAGCGCGGGGGCGCGGACGCCCTGCGCGGCGCCCCCTTCTGGCGTGGCGGCTGGCGCCGGGGTCCTCGGGGCCGGCGCCCCCGGGAGGGAGAGGGTGGGCAGGGAGGGGACGACGGGCGCGCTTCCCGGCAGGTCGGGGGTCCCCGGCGGCGCGGGGAGAGGAGCGAGCACGGCGCCGGGGGCGACCTCTCCGGGGGCGGCGCCCGTCGCGAGGGTCACGAGGCCCGAGGCCTGGTCGCCCCAGGGGTCGAAGAGCGGGACGGTGGAGAGCGCGTCCCCTCCGTCCGAGCCGGAGGCGTGCGCCAGCGCAAGGGGGCGGCCGCCAGGGAGCATGCCCATCTCCATGAGGAAGCCGATCATGGAGCCGCGCGCGTCCCAGGCGGAGTATGGCGCCCCGAACGTCCTGCCGCCGTCCAGCGACTCCACGACGAAGGTGGCGGCGGGCCGGTCCGCGTCCCAGAAGGGGCGCACGTCGTCCCACATGAGCGCGACGCGCGGCCCGCTCACGGCCATGATGACGCTGCCCGACCGGCGGGACTGGGGCACGAGGGCCGCCGCGTCGTAGAGCCCGTTGAGGGGCGTCACCTCGGTCGCGCCGGAGGGGAGCACGCGCGCGTAGTACGACGTGTCGTTCTCGAACTCCCCGATGCGGGGGTCCTCCGAGGGCCTGTCCACGTGGTGGAGGTCGTAGGCGAGGTGGACGACGCCCAGCGCGTCCAGCGCCATGGCGCCGAAGACCGCGCGCTCGGGGCCCCCCAGCCCGGCGACGGCGCGCGCCGCGCCGAAGCTGCGCCCGCCGTCCTGCGAGCGCGCCATGCGCCACTCCTCCGTGCCGTTGGCGTCCGCGTCGACCCACGCCAGGGCCACCTCCCCCGTGGGCGAGGCCGCCAGGCGCGCGCCCTCCAGCGCGTCGCCCCGCTGGGCGCGCGGCACGTCCACCGCGGGGCCCACCGATCCGTTGGGGAGGATGGCGCGCACGCGCAGGGGGAGCGGCTGGTCGAAGCCGGGGCCGGTGGCGTCGCGCGGGTAGGGGAGGCCCGCCAGCACCACGACGCCGTCCGGAAGCGCGACGGAGGACCCGCCGTAGAGGTCCTCCGGCAGCGCGCCCGAGCGCAGCGCCTTGCCGGTGAGGGCGTCGATGGTGACGAAACGGGTGGGCTCCGCGCCGTACTCCACGCCAGGGGGCGCCACCTTGTGGAATGATATCGTGGCGTCGCCGGCTCCCGTGGCGACCGAGACCGAGTTGTGGTCGACGCCGTGGGCGACCAGCGCGGGCTCGCCGAACGAGCGGCCCCCGTCGAGGGAGGCGCGGTAGAGCAGGTCGTAGCTCGTGCCTTCGATGAGCCGCTCGTAGACGACGCCCACGAGGCCCCCGGGCTGCACGACGAGGCGCCCCAGCGTGGGGGAGCCGAAGACCGGGTGCGTCGCGAAGCGGTGGGGCGCTCCGTCCTGCCGCGGCGCGACGAGGGCGGTGACGTTCTCGAAGAGCGAGGCGTTGAGCGCGTCGGTGAGGACGGGGAGCCGCACGACGTCCGACAGGGGCGGCACCGGCGCGTCGGCGCGGGCGACGGAGACGTTGAGCGCGACGCCGGGGCGCACGTCGTCGAGGACCAGCCGCGCCGTCGTGTTCGCATCCACGTCCACCGGCACGACGCGGTCGACGACGGGCCCCGCCAGCGGATCGACGTGGCTCACGACGACCTGGACGTCCGCGGGGCCCGCCCGCGCCGTGACGTCCACCGCGAGCGCGCCCTCCGAGGACGCGGCCGAAAGCTCCACGGTCGCGGCGGGCGCGGGGCCCAGCGCGCCGGCGGGGAGGGCGGGCAGCGCCGCGACGAGGAGGAGGGCGAAGGCGAGACGGGCGCGCATGGGAGCACGTCGAAGCCCCCAGGCGGGATCATAAAGAGTCCGGAGGGGCGTTTGTCAGCCCGAGAAGTGCCGCACGACGCGCCCCTCGCGCTGCTTGCGGACGACGCCCGATCTCACCAGGCGCACCAGGTGCCAGTGGAGCGCCTGGGGCGTGAGGCCGGTGGCCTGGGCGAGGTCCTTCTGCGTGAGGCCCGGGGTCGCCTTCACGCGCTGGGCCACCTGGGCCGTGACGGGGTTGCAGAGGATGGCGACGGTCTCCTTGGTGGCGGCAAGCTGCGCGCCGTTCTCGAAGTAGCGGCGGTGGCGCCCCTCGCGCAGCGAGGTGACCATGCGCGTCTGCTCCAGCACGTCCAGGTGGTAGATGGTGGTGCCCCAGGCGACGCCCGCGGCGTGGGCGAGGTCGCTGGCGGAGGCGCCGGGGTTCGCGCGGATGGCCTGGAAGATGCGCTCGCGCACCTCGTTCTGGAACACCTCGGCGCGGCTGACCTTGGCGTACAGGGTCACCACCGGGAGCCAGAGGACCTTCTTGATCCCGGCTCCGAAGTAGGCGAGGAGCCCGGCGCCGGCGAAGGCGGCCGCGGCCAGCGCGGCGGTGGCGCCTTGGAGGAGCACGGGGGACTCCGCGACGGAGGAGGTGGCGACCGCGCCCGCGGGGGCCGCCTCCCGGGAGGCCTCGCGGCCGGTGCCCAGCGCGAGGCTCGCGTCGAGGCCCACGGGGAGGCCCGTGGAGGGGAGGTTGACGCGCCGGTCGGCCGAGGCGCCGGGGAGCGCCACGCCGTGGGCCTGCGCGGGGTCGAGGTGCAGCGTGGGCGCCTCGTGGAGGGTCGCGACCTTGAGGTCCAGGGTGGCGTCCGCGACGATGCCGCCGGGGGAGACGGCCTGCTTCGCGTCCTGCTGCGCCGCGGGGACGGGGGTCGATTCCGGCGCGCGGAGGCCCAGCGAGGCGCCGACGCCCACCATGGCCAGGACGAACCCTGTCGCCAGCAGCGTCAGGGCAAGGACGTTCTTCCGGGGGACCAGGCTCATCTCGCACTCCCTCGGCCCGAACAGCCCGCGCGGAGGTTATGAAGCATCTCGATACGGCACTGAATCCTGCCAAGGCTCAAGCGGCGGCCGGGCGTCGCCCGCGCGTGGTGGAGCGCCCCCTGGCCGTGGCCGGCCTCGCGATGGTCGCGGCCATGGCGCTCCTCTTCACGGCGACGGGCGGCGACCGCGGCGGCCTGTACGTGCTCGTGAACTCCTTCAGCGTCGCGGCCGCGATCGTCGCCACGGCGGGGGCGGCGCGCTTCCCCTCCCCCCGCGGCCTCGCGCTCCTGGGCGGCGGCCTCCTGGCCCAGGGCGCGCTGCGCGGGCTCAACGTCCTCCTGGACCTCACGCGCCTGCCGCTGTGGCAGTCGCTCCTCATCCTGGCGGGGTGGGTCCTGGCGGGCTCGTCCGCCGTCGCATGGGCCGCGCGGCCGGAGCGCCCCCGCGCCGCGGGGCTGCGCCTGGGGCTCCAGGTGGCGGGCGCCACGTACTTCCTGGCCCTCGTCGCGACGCTCTCGGCGGACCGGCTCTCCGCGCTCCTCGCGCTCCTCGTGGGGACCGTGGGGCTGCTGCTGGCCGCGCCGCAGTTCAGCGACGGGCCAGATGGCTGAGCACGTCGTAGCGCGACAGGATGCCCACGACGCGCCCGTCGCGGCGCACGAGCACCGCGGCGTGGTCCTTGAGGTGGGACACCGCGCCGCTCACGGGCGCCGTGGACTCGACCACGGGGAAGCCCGCCTCCATGAGGCCGCTCACGGGCTCGTTGAGACACTCCGGGCGCGAGAGCGCGCGGGCCGTGGCGACCTCCTCGCGGAGGCTCCCGATGGGCTGGCCGTTCTCGTCGAGGACGGGAAGCTGCGAGAGGCCCTCGTGCGCCATGGTGTCCAGCGCGCGGCGCAGCGTCTCGGCGCGGCTCACGGACACGAGGCGGTCGGGCCCCTTCTTGGCGTCCAGCAGGCGGCCCACGCTGTCGGCGGCCTCCAGGAAGCCGTTCTCCTCCATCCACTCGTCGCTGAAGAGCTTGGTCACGTAGCGCGAGCCCGAGTCCGCCAGGATGATGACGCAGACCGCCTCGGGGCCGAGGTCCTTCGCGCGGATGTACTTCAGCGCGCCCGCGACGGCGCTGCCCGCGCTGCCGCCCGCGAAGATGCCCTCGCGGCGCGCCAGCGCGCGGGCGGTGTCGAAGCTCTCCTTGTCGGTGACCTTCACGAACTCGTCGATGTAGTCGAACCACGTCGCCTTGGGAATGATATCTTCGCCGAACCCTTCGACCTTGTAGGAGTGCGCGTGCTCGGGGTGGTACTCGCCCGTCTCCTTGTACTCCTTGAGGATGGAGCCCTCGGGGTCGATGGCAATGACCTTCACCTTGGGGTTCTTCTCCTTGAGGAACTTCGCCGTGCCCGAGATGGTGCCGCCCGTGCCGGTGGCGACGAAGTAGTGCGTGACCTTGCCGTCGGTGTCGCGCCAGATCTCGGGACCCGTCGTGCGGTAGTGGACCTCGGGGTTCGCCTGGTTGTCGTACTGGTTGGGATACACCGCGTTGGGCGTCTCCCGCGTGATGCGCCGCGCGACGCTGTAGTACGACTGCGGGTCGTCGGGCGCCACCGCGGTGGGGCAGACCACGACGCGGGCTCCGAAGGCCTTCAGCACGAGCTGCTTCTCGCGGCTCTGCTTGTCGCCCATGGTGAAGACCGTGCGATAGCCTTTGATCGCGGCCGCCATGGCGAGGCCGACGCCCGTGTTGCCCGAGGTGCCCTCCACGATGGTGCCTCCGGGCTTGAGCTGGCCGCTCCTCTCCGCGGCCTCGATCATCGCGGGCCCGATGCGGTCCTTCACGCTGCCCCCCGGGTTCATGAACTCGCACTTCACGAGCACGAGCGGCCTGAGCCCCTCGTTGAGCCGGTTGAGCCGCACGAGGGGCGTGTTGCCGATGGCGCCCAGGATGGTCTCGTGGTACTTCATGGGCGCGCAGCGGGGCGGCGCCGCAAAATGCTTTGGCCCGCGGCCGCTCGCGGGCGCAGGTATTCAGGCGCGGAGCGCGTTGAGGCGCCCCGGAGGCTTCAGACCGTGCGAACCCCCGCCATCCCCCTAGCGATCGCGCTGCTCCTGCTCACGCCAGGCGCTGCCGCCATCCACGTCACCGCGCGCCACGCCGAGCCCATCCCGCTGGCCGCGGACGACGTTCCCCCCGTGGAGCTGCCGCTCCCGCTGCCCGACTCCCTGCCCACGGTGAACGACCCGGTCCCCGTCCTCGTCGCGTGCCCGCCCGCGGAGCCTGACACCGTGGACGTCGTCGTCTGCCTCGTCTACTCGCCCCTGCCCCCCGCGCTGGATGGCGAGGTGGCGGGCGCGAACGGCGCCGCCGCCCTCGCCTACGCGGAGGCGCGGCACGACGCGGCGACCGCGATCGCGCTGGCCAACGGCGGCGTCGCGGCGACGAACTCCGTGAAGGACGCCGCCCTCTCCACCGCGAACGCCGCGCAGGTCCCCGCCGACGCCCTCGTCAACGTCGGCCTCGACGTGGCCTTCAGCATCGTCGTGCAAGGCGTCCTCGTCGCCACGGCGGTCCATGATTTCGCCGCCACGACCGCGGGCGCGGCGCAGGACGGCGCCCACCAGGCGTGCGTGGACAGCGGCGGCGGCTCGACCTGCGACCTCATTCCCCGCTACGACGTCCCCCCGATGCCCGATTGAGCCGGGCGCGCCTTTTTGCTCGCGCAGGGCGCTCCGGCCTTGAGGAGGCTTCACCATGAGCCGTTGTGCCCTCGTCCTAGCGTTCAGCCTGACCCTGCTCCTGCCCAGCTCCGTCGCCGCGAGCGACGGCCCCCTTCAGCCCGAGCCGCTCTCGACCCCCGACGTGCCCCCGGCGCAGGACCCGCTCCCCCGGGAGAACCCCGTCTACAGCCTGCCCCCGGTCATCGTGTCGTGCCCGCCCGTGGACCTGGGCCCGCTGGACGAGCCGGCGTGCGCCGTCCAGGAGTCCGTGGAGAGCGCGGCCAACGTGCCCACGATCCTCGTCCTTGAGATCGAGAACGCCGCATGGGCGACCAGCCTGGAGGCCCGCGACGCAGGCTTCGCCGCCGCGAACCAGGGCATCTCCACCGCCAACGCCGTCAAAAACCAGGCCACGGGGACGGCCAACGCGGAGCAGGTGGTCGTCGTCGACACCGCGAACGCGATCATCCGGGTCCTCCAGCCCCTTCCCCCGGACCTGCCCATCGGGCAGCTCATCCAGGACCTCTACGCGGTCGTCCTCGCGGCGCAGGGCGTCGTCCACGCCGACTGCGACGTCCTCGCGGGCCCCGTGATCTGCTCCATGGTCCCCATCGTGCCCCTGCCCGTGCTGCCCTGAGGCCCCCAGGCTTCAAGCCCCGGCCCGGCGTCGCGCCCCGCGTGGGCGCCCCCGCGAAGACCAAGACCCCCGCCGACGACGGCCTGCTGCGCACGCTCTTCGTGGGCATGGTGGCGGGCTTCGTGCTCTACGCCTTGGGCCTCGCCGCGCTCTACGTCGTCCAGGGCCCGGTGGGCGTCTGGCTCAACGTGGGCTTCACCGTCGTGGGGCTGGGGTTCGTCATCGTCTGGTGGTACCTCACCATGCGCCGCGGCTTCCGCCTCTCCGGGGGGCCCACCAAGCGCGAGGTCCGCGCCAAGGAGAAGAAGCGCGCGGAGCGCGAGAAGATGCGGAACCTGAGGATGCGGCGCTGACCCGCGGGCGCGTCCCCCGCTCGGGCCTCGACGACAAGCCGCGGATGCGCGCGACGAGCGAGGGAAAGCGCCATGCGGTGGAGCACGACGCGGCGGCGCGCTTGCTTGGGCGTCGTCCGCGCGCAGCGCGTCGATGACGCCCCGGGATTGACAGGCGCAAAGGGCTCGCCGGCGACGGCCCCTCACGATTTCGGTTTGCTTACCCTTGCTGCGATGAAGGCAAGGGGGACTGCGAGGCAGAGGGTGATGCCGCCGGCGCCTGCGGCAAGGGCCAAGGGTCCTCCGGGGCCCGGCTGGAAGACGCAGGATGGAGTCGCCGTGGTCGTGTTGGTGGTCTCGGTGACCGTCTCGGTGGCGTTCGTGGTCGTGTTGGTCGTCGTAGTCGTGGTCGTGGCGTCTCCGTCCCTGCACGCGGGAAGGGCCAGGCCAGGGTGGAAGGATTCGAGGGTGCCCCAGACCAGGGAGAAGACCGAGAGGGGCGCAAGGATGGCCAGGCTGACCAGGAGGATCCTGGGTGCCATCTAGTCGCCTCCCAGGCGTTGGAGGGCCTCTTGGGCTCGCTGGGCGGCCTCCAGGTATTCGGCCGCCTGGGTGGGGGTTGGCGCGAGCTCGCCCTTCTCGACCGCTTCGTGGATGATCTCCAGAAGCCGGAGGTGCACGAGGAGCTCGGCCGGCATGGCCTTGGCCCCGTGCGACGCCTCCACCATGTCCTTCGGCTTGGCGCGGGCCTTCGGGGTCCTCTTCGCCAGGCCCTGCGAGACCTGCGTCCAGCCGGATTGGATGGCGAGCGTGGGGTTGAGGGCGGCGAGGTGCAAGTCGGCCGTGGGGACCGTCTTGGGTTCCTTGAGCGCCAAGATCGTCTGGCGGGTGGACCCTGGCGCGGGGGGCGGGGATGGACCGCCGCCATCGCCGGCATCTGGACTGGCGGACTTGAGGGCGGCGAAGACGGCCTCCCACCCGTTGGGGCCCTTGACGCTCTGCAGGCGGGGAATGAGCGCGCGGAGGGGCTCGTGGAAGGCCAAGAGCACCAGGAGGGCAAAGGCGGGCCATGCCAGCGTCGCCAGAATCGTTGACAGGAATTCCAGCCAGTCCACGGACGCCACGACCTTCCGTGCGAGCTTACAAGTTTCTGTTTCAGAAGGCGCAGCGATCGCGTTGCATGGATGGGAACGGGGTGGAAGCGGCAAGGTGGAAAAAGCGAGAACAAGAAGGGAACACGATTCAACGCGTCTCTGGGCTCGGGAGATGGCTCAACGCTGGGTCGTGGGTGAGTATAATCTGGTTTGGGCGCTTCTTCGCGCCGCCGGCCGTTGCCTTGCGGGCGACGCCGGGGAGTTGTGGAACGTGCGCGAGCCAGAGGCAGGGCGGGTAGGATTGGGCGAGATCGACGTCGTGGCGCCGGCGGCTTTGGAGGTGGAGGCGCGCGCGATCAGGTTTCGCAAGATCCCCGTGGTGGAGTACGACTGGGAGGGCGACCACGAAGGCCCCCTGGCCGTGCCCGGAAGCGCCATGGTGTTCATCGCCAAGAAGGGCTCCCCCGTCCTCAAGGAGATCCGGGCCGCGGCGAAGGCCCGTAACGGGAGCGACGCCGGCGTGGCGCGAAAGGTCTTCTCGCCCTTCCGCGAGCGGCGCCCCATGGCGCTCGCCGATGCCGTGGAGCTCCTGAAGCGCCAGCCCGTCTTCGCCTCGATCCAGTACGGCGGCCTCACGCTGGCGACGTCGCTCTTCGTGGACGAGGGTCTCCACGCCTGCGTGGTTCCCCTTCCCTACAATGGAGGACGCCTGGCGAAGGAGGGGTTCACCCTCGTCGAGCACGTGAAGGACGGGGCCAAGGACGCGTTGGACGCGATCGTCCTGGCGCGAGCGCCTCCCCTGACGCCGGCCGAGAAGGCGGCCTTGCGCCGCGTCCCGGCAAGCCAGCTTGGCCTCAACGTGGGGAAGGCCGCGGACTGCTGGGGCGTCACCGCCATCGCCGTCGTCGCGGTCGTCGTCCTGGGCGTGGTCGCCGTCACCACCACCGGCTGCCATCCGGGCATGCGCGGCGGGCCCCTGGTGCGCCCACCCGCCATCGCGGCCGATCGCATCAAGAAGCTGGGCCCCGCCGCGACGGCTCGCGAGCTGCTCCGGCTGCGCCGGGAAGCCTTCTCCCAGGTCCAGAGGTGAAGTCCACGCCTGGCGCTCTCTTGGACGCCATGGTCGTGGCCCTCTTCGGCTCCTGGCTTCTCCTCACCATCCTCTGCCAGGTCCCGGGCAGGGCATCGTCCTACCTGCGCACGTGGGACTTCCTTGGCCTGATCCCCGAGTGGAACTTCTTCGCGCCCCACCCCAACACCGGGGATTACCACCTCCTCTACCGCGATCGGCTCCTTGATGGCAGCTTCACGGAGTGGACGGAGCTGCGCCAGAGCGAGTCGTACCGCTGGTGGCATGCCGTGTGGAACCCGGCCCGGAGGCGCAAGAAGGCGCTCTTCGACCTGACCGCCGCCTTGGCCCGGGAGATCCGCGAGGCGCCCGACACCCTCCAGGTCTCCATGGCCTACCTCTCTCTTCTGCAGCACGTCTCCAGCCTGGGTCGCCCAGAAGCGGTGGTGGGAACGCAGTTCATGATCATGCGCTCCCACGGGATGATCTCCACCCAAGAGCCGGACGTCATGATGGTCTCCGAGGTGCATGGGCTCTGAACCCCTTCTCGGACCCCCAGGTGGCGGTCGGCGCCGTGGAACGCCTCATCGCCGTCGCGGTGATCGTTTGCACCGCGGAGCTCCTGGCCCAGCCTCGCGTCCTGAGCGACGAAGGCCTCCTGGGGTGGGAGGTGGCGCGCCTTCGCCACGCATGGTTTGTCCACGGCCCCCTCTCCTGGATCATGGACGCCTGCTGCAGCTATCCGCGCGTGCTCGTCCTCCTCGGCGTCCGCCTCCTGCTCGCCCTTGCGCTCCTCGTGGGCGTGCCCCCGGGCTGGCCGCACGTCCTCCTGCTGGGCGCCCTGGCCTTGGTCTGGATGATCTCCTTTCTCCGCGTGCCCCAGGGGGCCGACGGGGCTGACCAGATGATCACCCTCGTGCTCGTCTCCCTCGCCATCGCCGGCCTCGCCGCCATGATGGGCGCTCGCTTCGCCTGGAGCGTTGCCCTCGCCTTCGTCGCGCTCCAGGCCGTCGTCTCCTACGCCACGGCGGGCATCGCGAAGGCGACCTCCTCGTCCTGGAGGAGCGGCGCGGCGCTCCCGGGCATCGCCGGCACCGACATGTACGGCAACAGGTCCGTGGCGCGTTTTCTCCAAGCCCGACCCAGGACGAGCCGATTCCTCGCGCGGGGCATCATCGTGTGGGAATGCTCCTTCGTCCTGGTCCTGCTCCTCCCCCTGCCGTGGGCGGTCCTCGTAGTGGCCAGCGGCGTCGCGTTCCACCTCCTGAGCGCCTTCGGGATGGGCCTCAACACCTTCCTGTGGGCATTCCTCGCCACCTACCCCGCCCTCTTCCACGCCCTTGGCTTCCTTGGGTGACGCGAGCGCAAGCCGGCGCAGGTGGAGCCTGTCGACGTCGAACGCACGATGGTGCTCCGCGTTTTGTCGCGAGGCGGCGCCGTTTCACGGCGTTCCTAGCCTAGCTGGCCATCCACATCAGCGCCCCGCACCGCTCCTCGTGGCGCAGCTTCCCCTCCGTCTCCAGGGATAGCAATTTCTCGGTGGCCACGTCCTCCAGCCAGTCGCACGCCTCGGCGATCTCCGCCGTGGCGAGGCGGCCGTGGCGGCGCACGAGGTCCACGGGGTCGGGCGCGGGGGCGTCGACCCAGCGCGCGCCGCTGATGCGCGTGAGCGCGGCCTCGAACGCCTCGGTGGGCTGGAAGCCGGAGAGCGCGACCTCGACGCCGCGCGCGTTGCGGAAGACGACGGTGGGGAAGCCGGTGACGCCCTTGAGGCGCCCCTCGGCCTGGTCGCCGTAGAATTCCCGGGTGGCCTCGTCGGTCTCCATCGCCTCGCGGAAGCCCTGCGCGTCGACGCCGCAGGCCTTGGCGATCTCCTCCTGCACCTCCAGGGCCTCGATGTTGCGGCCGTCCATGAGGGAGGCCTCGCGCAGCGCGCGCAGGTAGCGCGGGAACGCCTCGGGCGAGACGAGGGCGGCGGCCTTGGCGGCGATGCCCGCGCGCACGGTGGTGCCGGGCCACGGCTTCAGCACGATGTCGGGGTCCAGGGGCATGCCGCTGGCGCGCCGCGCGGCGCTGAACATGCGGCGGATCTCCTCGCGGGGGAACTCGGGGCCCACGGGCGACTCGACGATGGCGCCCAGCTTCACGCGGAAGTCGATCCCCTCGCCGTGGCGCTCCTTGAGGCGCAGCAGCTGGGGCTCCAAAGCCCAGCACCACACGCTCCACGGGTCCGTGTAGTGCGTGACGACGACGGGATCGTGGCGCATCGGCCTGGCCAGCGGGCTTGGGCGCATCAGGGTTGCGGGAGACGAATCGTCGCCGGCCGCAGCGCAAACGCTCATGCGCCCCCGCCCTCCTGGCGCCTCCATGCCCGCCAAGAAGGCCCCCGCGAAGCGAGCCGCCCGCAAGTCCGCCGAGCCCCAGGAGGGCTTCGAGACGCGGGCCATCCACGCGGGGCAGGCGCCCGACGCCGCCACCAACGCGGTCGTCACGCCCATCCACCTCACCACCACCTACGCGCAGGACGGCCTGGGCGGGCACAAGGGGTTCGAGTACTCGCGCAGCGGCAACCCCACGCGGCAGGCGCTGGAGACGTGCATCGCGAGCCTGGAGGAGGGCGCGCGCGGGCTCGCCTTCGCCAGCGGCCTCGCCACGCTCACCACCATCGGCATGCTGCTGGAGAAGGGCGACCACGTCGTGCTGGAGGAGAACGCCTACGGCGGCACGGTGCGCTACTTCAACCAGATCGCGCAGCGCTTCGGCGTGGAGGCGACCTACGTCGACGCGTCCGACCCGGCCAACGTCGAGAAGGCGTGGCGCAGGAACACGAAGATGCTCCTGGCCGAGACGCCCACCAACCCCAACCTCAAGCTCCTGGACCTGGAGCGCCTCGCGAAGATCACCGGCGCGCACGACGCGCTCCTCGTCGTGGACAACACGTTCGCGACGCCCTACCTCCAGCAGCCCCTCAAGCTGGGCGCTGACGTCGTCTGGCACTCGGCGACGAAGTATCTTGGTGGCCACAGCGACGTGATCGCGGGCGTCGCCGTCGCCAAGGACCCCGAGGTGGGCGACCGGCTCAAGTTCCTCCAGAACGCGGCCGGCGGCGTGCTCGGCCCCTTCGACAGCTACCTCGTGCTGCGCGGCATCAAGACGCTGGCCGTGCGCATGGAGCGCCACAGCGAGAGCGCGCTGGAGATCGCGAGCTTCCTCGCCTCGCACCCCAAGGTCACGCTGGTCAACTACCCGTGGCTCGAGGAGCACCCGCAGGCGAAGCTCGCGCAGCGCCAGATGCGCCTGGGCGGCGGCATGCTCAGCTTCGAGGTCAAGGGGGGCAAGGCCGGCGCGGTGCGCTTCCTCAAGGGCCCCAAGATCTGGACGCTGGCCGAGAGCCTCGGCGCGGTGGAGAGCCTCATCTGCCACCCCGTGAGCATGACCCACGGCTCCATCCCCAAGGAGCAGCGCGAGAGGAGCGGCGTCACCGACGGGCTGCTGCGCCTCTCTGTCGGCTTGGAGGACGTCGACGACCTCAAGCGCGACCTGGAGCGCGGGCTCGCGCTGGTGTGACCCGGGGCCGAGGGCCCATCACCTCCCTGGTGGAAGGGTGTTGATATCAGCGCCAGCCTTCACAGCTTCCCTCCACAAGGGACAAGCCCCGTCGCCGGGCTGCGACGTGCGGGTGTTATTTTGCTCCCCCGAACGTGGACGCGCTCCATCCTCTCCTGCCTCCTCCTTGCGACCCTCCTCGCGGCCCTCACGCCGGCGCACGGCGCGCAGGCGACCGTCCCCTCCGCCGCTCACGTGACGATCCACCACTGGCCCCCGGGCCTCCCGACGATCTTGGACTCGGACCACTATGATATCTACGTCGCGGGAGGGTCCGGCTGGACCTGCACGCCCGCCCAGGGCACCATCATCTCTGGCTCCCAGCCCGTGGTGACCGTGACGTGCGATCCCTCCGCGACCAAGACCCTCTGCACGTCCGTCCAGGCTGGCGGCTACCACGTCCACCTGGACGTGGGCGGGCTCCAGACGCAGCTGGCCGACGGCTCGCTGACCGTCACGGCCGCGTGCACGGACCTGTCGGTGAGCAAGGAGCTGACCTTCCCCACCAACGACCCCGGCACGAGCAGCGTCGTGCGCGGCGCGGGCAGCCCGTCGTTCACGTGCACCTCCGACGCCAGCCGCGTCGTGCCCAGCCGCATCCTGGCCGACTTCTGGGTCTTCTGCGACGTCACGGCCGAGGCGTCCGTCGATCCCACCTGCTCCAGCGGGCCGGCCTGCGCGGTCCCCGACCGCCCCTGAAAGGGGGCTACCCTTCGGCCGCCACCAGCGCCTGGAGGTGCGCGATGGGGCGCGCGTCGGCGGGGAGCTTCGCCAGGAGGCCCGAGGCGCGGCGGCGGAAGGAGGGCGCGAGCCACAGGCGGCGGCGGAAGCTGCCCTCCTCCTCGGTGAGCACGTAGAGCCGGAGAAGCTCGGGCACGTAGCGCTTCACCGTCGTCTCGGAGATGCCCAATTCGCGGGCGATCTCGCGGGGGAAGGTGCCCGGGTGCGTGGCGACGTGCTCCAGGATGGAGCGCGCCTCCTGCAGGGCGAGGATGGCGAGGATCTCGCGCTCCCAGAGGGTGAAGTGCCCCTGCGTGTCGAAGTGGACGCGGCGTTTGCCCCACAGCGTCGAGAGCACGTACCCCTCGTCCTCCAGGAGGCTGAGGTGGTACATGACCGTGGGGTGGGTGAGCTGGAACCGCTCCGCCATCTCCAGGATGTGGGCCGCCGGGTTGCGCTGCACGTAGTCGTACATCTGCATGCGCAGGGGGACCTTGGCCTGGCTCGTCGCGTCGAGCCCCAACTCCATGGGCGTCGCACGCGCGACCCGGGTCAAAAGTGTTGCCGGTCTGCAACCAAGGCAGTTACAGCCCGCGGACGAGGGTCAGGCAGTTGGAGGCCGTGACCGAGACGGCGAGGTTCCCCGCGACGGAGACGCAGTCCCCCTCGGATCGGGTGTCGACGTGGGTGGCCTGGACGTGCCCCGACGCGTCCACCGCGCTGATGGTGTAATAGACCGTCACGCCGGCGGGGACGTCAGCGGGGTCGTAGTACGCGGGCTCGGGACCCTCCTGGACGCGCACCATCCTGTCGGGGTCCGTGCCGCGGTCCACGGTGTAGTGCGTGGCGCCGGGGCTGGGCAGCCAGGCGAGCAGCGCGTGGCCGTCCCCGGCGCGGTAGATCATGACGCCCGTGGGGCCCTGCACCTCGACGCGGCCCCCCGAGGCGAGGGGCGCGCTGAGGAGCGCGAGCGCGACGGCCAGGCCGAGAACGGTCCTCATGGGCCCCCCTTCGGGACGCGCAACGCCTGGAGGCCAGGATAAACGTTCCCTCTGACAGGGAGGGACGACGCTAGGATTAAGACGGGGCCCTCCGGTGGTGAAGCCTTCTCCGCCGAGGCTGGGAAGGGAGGTGCTGATGAGCCGCGCTTGGGCTTGGCTGGGCTTCGCCGTCGCCCTCATCCTGCTCGCTCCCTCCGCGTCGGCCGCCAAGGCGGCCTCGCTCCAGATCGTGGGCTCCTCGCGCGCCACGGGCGCGGCGGACGCGCTCTTCGCCATCGCCGACGGGCGGGGCCTCTCGTGGAGCGCCACCGCCAAGGAGATCGTCGTCGAGCGCGACGGCGCGAACTTCACCCGCATCGACGCGATCAAGTCCACGAGCTACGGCCGCGTCGAGCAGGCCTCCCAGGCCTACGGTCCCGGGGAGCTCCACGGCCTGGAGGCGCGCGACGGGGGCGCCATGCTGGCGCGCTCGCTGGGCGCGCCCTTCTCGGGCGTCACCTCCACCGGGTCGCGCCTCGTCGCGGTGGGCATCCAGGACCCCTCCTTCGCCGAGTTCGGCGCCTCCGACGTGCGCACCTCGCAGACGACGCACCTCTACGTCGACGAGTCCATGCCCGGTCGCTTCGTGAACCTCACCTCCTCGGGCGGCGACTTCGAGCTGCGGGGCACGCTCCTCCTGGTCCTCTACGACGTGGACTACGCCGTCACGACCGCGCAGGGCTCGGCCGTCGAGCGCACGGGCCGCTTCGAGAGCGCCAGCGTCGCGGGCGTGACGCAGGGGCGCGACGAGCAGCAGCGCGTGACCCTGGTGGACGCCGTTCTCACGCTCCACGCCCCAGGCGAGGCCGCGCTCTTCGCCTCGCAGGGGCACGTCGACTTCAACGGCATCCTCTCGCTGCAAGGGGGCGACGCGCCCCTCGCAGCGCCGGGGCTCGCGCCGCTGGCGGCCGCGGAGGGCGAAGGGCGCTACCAGGGAAGCTCCTCCCTGGACCTGGCGCCGGCGGGCGGGTCGGCCCTGCGGCTGGAGTCCGCCCGCGCGCCCTCCCCGCTGGCGCCCGTGGCCGAGGGCGCCTCCGCCCCGCTCCTCGCCTTGGCCGCCCTCGTGCTCGTCGCCATCGCGGGCGTGACCTTCGGGCTCTCGCGCCGCGCCCGCCGCGCCGCGGACGACACCGCCGCCGCGCTCCTCGCCATGGAGGAGCGCCGCTTCGCGGACGCGCTGGCTCCGCTGGCCCGCGCCCTCGCGCGCCGCCCGCAGGACGCGCTCCTCCACCTGGACCTGGCGCTCTGCTTGGAGGAGACGGGCCGCGGGGAGGAGGCGCGGAGGCAGTACGAGACGACGCTGGGCCTCGCCCCCGCCAACGCGGAGGCGCTCTACTACTACGCGCGCCTGCTGGCCCGCCAGCGCCGCCCCGCCGAGAGCGCCGCGCACCTGGCCGAGGCCCTCGTGCTGGACCCGCGCCTCACGGACATGGCGCGCGCCGAGCAGGCGTTCCGCGGGATGACCGGCATCTCCGTCTGATCCGCCCTCGCTTCTGGGTCCGGCGGCGTTCTCTTCCTGGTCACCACGCAACGCCACGACGCCACGGCGCCACGACGCGACGAACGAGGAACCTTTGTTTCCCAATCGTCGCGTCGTGGCGTCGTGGCGTCGTCGCGTCCAGACGTGACAAGAAGGAGAACACCAGCGACCCCACCAAGGACGGAGAGCCAACCTCACGGCCGGACCGGCAACCCAGGAAAACGCGGGCGAAACGCGGCGTCCCGAGAGGATCACGTACCAACGGAATGGTCTTATACCGCTTGTCGCATCGGCGCCGCGAGGGCCCTACCCTCTGGAGCGCGCCTGTCGTGGCGGAAGCGACACTCGGGAAGTACGTTCCCATCCTCATGTTGGCCGCGCTGGGCTTCGTCATCATCTTCGTGACGCTCATGCTCACGAAGCTGGTCGCCCCGCGCCGTCCCACCGCAGGCTTCCTCTCCACCTACGAGTCGGGCGAGGTGCCGGTGGGCAACGCCCGCGGGCCCATCGACGTGCAGTACTACCTGTACGTCATCGTGTTCCTCGTCATCGACATCGAGGCCGTCTTCCTGATCCCGTGGGCGCTGCGCTTCGCGAAGCTGGGCGCCGCGGGCCTCGTGGAGATGGCCATCTTCGTCGGCCTCGTCCTCCTGGGCTGGGCCTACGCCTGGAAGAAGGGGGCGCTGGAGTGGCAAAGCTGATCACGCAGATCGGGGACACCGACGTGGCCCCGGACAAGGACCCCAACATCATCCTCACCCAGGTGGACAAGCTCCTCAAGTGGGGGCGCTCCAACTCGCTCTGGCCCCTGGGCTTCGGCCTCGCGTGCTGCGCGATGGAGATGTTCGCCACCATCGGCTCCCATTATGATATCGCGCGCTTCGGCAGCGAGGTGTTCCGCTCCTCGCCCCGCCAGGCGGACCTCATGATCGTGCCCGGCACGCTCACGAAGAAGATGGCGCCCCGCGTGAAGAAGCTCTGGGACCAGATGCCCGAGCCCAAGTGGGCCATCGCCATGGGCGCGTGCGCCACCTGCGGCGGCCCCTACCAGAACTCCTACTCCACCGTGCTTGGCGTGGACAAGGTCATCCCCGTGGACGTGTACGTCCCGGGCTGCCCTCCGCGCCCCGAGATGCTGCTGGAGGGCCTCATCCGCCTCCAGGAGAAGATCCGCGCCGACCCGCGCATCAGCCCCGGCCTGGAGAAGTACCTCACGCGGAAGGTGGCCTGAGTGGCCCTTCCCGACAGCGGCAGCGTCGAGGACTACACCGAGGCCGAGATGGCCGAGCTGGTGAAGCTCAACGAGACGGACAAGTCGAAGCTCACCAAGAACCAGAAGGCCGCCATCGCCCGCTACAACTTCAAGAAGGGCAAGGGCGAGCCCATCCCGTTCAAGGGCAGCGGCGTCGCGGCCGCGCCCGCCCCCGCCGGTGCGGCCGCACCTGCGGCCGCCGCCGGCATGGACGACATCATCAAGTCGCTCCCCCCGGAGATCCAGGCCCTCGCCGCGCGCGACCCGGCCTCGCTCTCCAAGGATGAGAAGATCGCGCTGGCCAAGGCCAAGAGCCAGGCCGTCCGCGCGCAGGCCGCCGCGGGCAAGCCCGCCGAGCCCGAGAAGCCCAAGGGACCCACCCCCGAGGAATTGGCCGCGCAGAAGGCGCTCACCTTCGCCTGGGCCAAGGAGCTTGACGGCAAGTTCGGCAAGACCGAGCCGAAAGGCGAGGGGCCGACGAGCCGCAGCTCGTTGGGCCCAGCCATCGACGCGTGGGGCATGCAGACGCAGATCCCCTACGCGACGGTGAAGCCCGAGCGCATCCTGGACGTCGTGCGCTACCTCCAGATGGAGATGGGCTTCGACCAGCTTCGCGACCTCGCGGGCACGGACTACCCGCCCACGCACCTCGAAGTGGTCTACAACCTGACCTCCCACGAGGGGCACCGCCACATCGCGCTCAAGGCCAAGGTCCCCCGCCAGCCCGCGGAGGGCATGGACCTGCCCGCGCTGCCCAGCGTCTCGTCGGTGTTCAAGGGCGCCGACTGGCTGGAGCGCGAGGTGTACGACCTCCTGGGCATCCGCTTCCTGGGCCACCCGTACATGGTGCGCCTGATGCTGCCCGAGGGCTGGGTCGGCCACCCCCTGCGCAAGGACTACGACCTCAAGACCGAGCAGTTCGTGGGCCTCGACGAGAAGGGCAACGACATCGTGAGCTTCAGGAGTGAGGACGGATGGTAACGCCAGTCCCCCCCGTGCGCGCGCCGCACACGCCCACCCACGGGGCCCACGGCCAGCGCCTCGTCATGATCAACATCGGCCCCCAGCACCCGGCCACCCACGGCGTGCTGCGCCTGAAGGTCATGCTCGAAGGCGAGATCATCCGCGACGTGGAGCCCGTGCTGGGCTACCTCCACCGCGGCGTCGAGAAGCTCTTCGAGGACGGCAGCTACCTCCAGGCCATCCCCATGACGGACCGCCTGGACTACCTGGCGGCCATGCACAACAACTACGCGCTCTGCCACAGCGTCGAGACGCTCATGGGCGTCAGCGCGCAGATCCCCGAGCGCGCGCAGTACATCCGCGCCCTCACCACCGAGGTCCAGCGCATCGCGTCGCACCTGCTCTGGCTGGGCGCCTTCGCCCTGGACATGGGCGCCATGACGGTCTTCTGGTGGGCCGTGCGCGACCGCGAGGGCGCCATCGCGCTCCTGGAGCGCCTCTCGGGCGCCCGCCTCACGTACAACTGGTTCCGCATCGGCGGCGTTAAGAACGACCTGCCCCCCGGCTGGCTCGAGGAGTGCAGCCGCTACATCCGCTACATGCGGACGCGCCTCCAGGAGTTCGACAACCTCCTCCTGGACAACGACATCGTCAAGCTCCGCACCGTGGGCGTCGGCCCCCTCACCAAGGAGATGGCGAAGAACTACGGGTGCAGCGGCCCCATGGCGCGCGGCAGCGGCCTCGACTGGGACCTGCGCCGCGACGAGCCGTTCAACCCCGTCTACCAGAAGATCAAGTGGAACGTCATCACGCGCAAGGAGGGCGACGCCTACGCGCGCTTCATGTGCCGCTTCGGCGAGATGACGGAATCGCTGAACATGCTGGAGCAGATGATCGCCCAGATCCCCTCGGAGGGCGACTACATCAGCCCGGAGATCGGCGAGGGCCCGCGCCAGCACCGCGTCAAGCCCCCCGCGGGCGAGGTGTACGCGGCCGTCGAGGGCGCGCGCGGCGAGTACGGCTGCTACATCGTGAGCGACGGCACCAACCGCCCCTACCGCTTCAAGTGGCGGGCGCCCACGCTGCACAACCTCATGCCGCTGAACGAGATGGTGCGCGGCCAGAAGATCCCCGACCTCATCGTGGGCCTGGGGAGCATCGACATCGTGCTGGGCGACATGGACCGGTGAGACGCCATGGCTTTCCTCCTTCCCGACGCCATCACCAACCTCCTGGAGCCCTACACGGGCCACGTCGCGGCGCGGCTCATCGCGTGGTTCGTCATCGCGTTCCTCCTGCTCAACTTCGTCATGGCCGTGGGCGGCCTCATGAGCTACATCATGCGGAAGTTCATGGCCCGCGTGCAGACGCGCGTCGGCCCCAACCGCGTGGGCCCCTTCGGGCTGCTCCAGTTCCTCGCCGACGGCGTGAAGATGGTCGCCAAGGAGGAGGTGCGCCCCGCGCAGGCCGACAAGTGGGCCTACCGCATCGCGCCCTACCTCGTCCTCCTCCCCATCATGATCGCGATGGCGCCCCTCCCCTTCGGCGAGGGCGTGCTCCTCAGCGACCTGCGCTTCGGCTTCCTCTTCATCATCGCCGTCTCCGCCATCTCGCCCATCGGCGAATTGGTCGCGGGCTGGGGCAGCAACAACAAGTACGCGACCTACGGCGCCGTGCGCGCGGCCTCCCTGGACGTCTCCTACGAGATCCCCATGGTGCTCGCGGCCGTGAGCGTCGTCATCCTCGCGGGCTCTCTCTCCACGCAGGACATCGTGGGCCACCAGCAGCCCCTCTGGTTCGTCTTCCTCCAGCCCGTGGGCGCGTTCATCTTCTTCGTGTGCGCGCTGGCCAAGGCCGGCGTCGTCCCCACGGACCTCGGCGAGTCCGAGTCCGAGCTGATCGCGGGCTGGTTCACCGAGTACGGCGGCATGAAGTTCGGCATGTTCCAGCTCAACGTCTTCTTCGGCGTCGTCTTCATCGCGATGCTGGAGGTCATCCTCTTCTTCGGAGGCTGGAGCGTGCCCTTCGTCACGAGCGCCGTCGCGTTCAACATCGACTGGCTGCCCCTCCTGGGCGTCGTCGTCTTCCTCGCGAAGACCGTGATCCTCACGAGCATGGTGCTCCTGACCTGGTTCACGCTGCCCCGCCTGCGGCCCGACCAGTTCCTCACCCTGGGCTGGAAGGTCCTCTTCCCGCTGGCGCTCCTCAACCTCGTGGTCACCGCGGGCTTCGTCTACTACCTCGGAGGTGCTTGATATCACCCGCATTCCGGTCGTCGGCATGGCGAAGGGATTCAAGGAGACGCTCAACGCGTTCTTCAAGAAGCCCGTGACCGTGGAGTACCCCGAGGAGTTCCGCGACGTCCCCGAGAACTACCGCGGCCGCATCAAGGTCTACATGGACCTGTGCGTCGGCTGCACCACCTGCTCGCTGGTGTGCCCCAACGCGACCTGCCAGATGGAGGCGGTGGACTACCACCACCCCAAGAACAAGCGCGCGATCTTCCCGCGCATCGACGTCATCAGCTGCATGTACTGCGGCCTCTGCGAGGAGGCGTGCCCCACGGACGCCATCCGCCTGGAGAAGGAGTTCCCCGTCAGCATGTACGACCGGAGCCTCTTCGACTACGACTCGTACGAGATTTCCAAGGACCAGGGCCAGGTGGACCTGGAGCGCGCCCAGAAGGGCGGAGCGAGCAAGATCCCCTGAGTGGAGACGAGACGCATGCTCATCGAGATCGCGTTCCTGGCCATCGCCGCGTGGGTCCTCCTCAGCGCCGTCATGGTCCTCGTGGCGAAGGAGCTGGTCCACGCGGCCGTCTGGCTCGCCAGCATGATGGTGGGCGTCGCGGGCGTGTTCATCACGCTGGGCGCCGAGTTCCTGGCCACCATCCAGATCCTCGTGTACGTCGGCGCCGTCATCACGCTGATCCTCTTCACCGTGATGCTCACGGTCCCCGAGGAGAAGATCGACTTCCTCGACGAGGTCTACCTGCCCCCCGGCGTGCAGATCGAGTCCGTGCAGGAGATCCAGAAGGCGGTCCCCACCTTCGGCGGCGTCGGCCCCTACAAGGACCTTGACACCACCAACCCGCGCCGCCCCCTGCGCAAGCCCACGACGCTCTACGGCGTGAGCCTCGCGGACAACGAGTACGGCACCGACCAGACCGACCGCAGCAAGGAGGCCAAGCCGTGAGCGACCCCGAGACGCAGGCCGCGCCGACGCCCGACGACAAGGCCGCGAGGCGCGCGAAGTCCTGGAAGGAGACGAAGACGGACCTCAAGTGGGCCACCGCGCTCCTCTTCACCCTCATCCTCGCCATCAGCGGCTACCTGTGGTCCTTCTGGACCCCCGCGCCCGCCACCGAGGAGAACATCAACGCCATGACCGACGGCATCTTCGACCCCAACGGGCCGCTCCTCGTGCCCTTCGAGGTGCTCAGCGTCCTCCTCCTCGCGGCGCTGGTCGCCGGCGTCGTCATCGCCATGCGCGAGATGGAGGCGGACTGAATGGTGGACCTCACGCTCCAGACCTCGTGGTACTTCATCCTCAGCACCGCCATGTTCGGCGTCGGCCTCTACGGCGTGCTCTCCCAGAAGAGCGGCATCCGCCTGCTCATGTCCATCGAGATCATGCTCAACGCGGCGAACATCAACTTCGTCGCCTTCGGCGCCATGTACGGCCAGGCGACGGGCTTCGTCTACGCGCTGTTCGTCATCGCCATCGCCGCCGCCGAGGCCACCGTGGGGCTCGCGATCTTCGTGAACCTCTTCCGCGTGCGCCGCACCATCGATCTCGACCAGATCAAGACGCTCCAGGGGTGACGTGATTGGCCTTCCTCGACTACGCGTGGCTCATCCCCGCCCTTCCCGCCCTCGCCGCGGTCATCGTCGCCCTCTTCGGCCTCCGCATGCCCTCCTCCATGGAGAAGGGCGGCTGGGTCGCCGTCATCCTCGTCGCGCTCGCGGGCGCCATCTCGCTGGGCGTCTTCTACGAGGGCCTCAAGGTCAACCCCGTCGGCTGGGACGCGCCCTACCTCAAGCAGTTCGAGTGGATGAAGGTCGGAAGCTATCACGTCGACATGGGCCTCTACGTCGACCCGCTCACCATCTTCATGCTCTTCACGGTGGGCATCCTCGTGACGCTCATCGCGCTCTACTCGACGGGCTACATGCACGACGAGGGCACGGGCCGCCGCCGCTACTTCGCGGAGCTGACGCTCTTCATCACCGGCATGCTCGGCCTCGTGGTGTCGAGCAACTACCTCATGCTCTTCGTCTTCTGGGAGATCATGGGCCTCTGCTCGTACCTGCTCATCGGGTACTGGTACCACAAACCCAGCGCGGCGAGCGCCGCCAAGAAGGCGTTCCTCACGACGCGCGTCGGCGACGCGTTCTTCCTCGTGGGCCTGGGCATCCTGTTCGCCTCGTTCCACACGCTCAACTTCAACGAGCTCTTCGCGGCGGCCGCCCGCGGCGCGCCCGGCGTCGACCGCAACGTGCTGCTCCTCGCGAACTCCTGCGTCTTCGTGGGCGCGGTGGGCAAGTCGGCCCAGTTCCCCCTGCACACGTGGCTTCCCGACGCCATGGAGGGCCCCACCACCGTCTCCGCGCTCATCCACGCGGCCACCATGGTCAAGGCCGGCGTCTACCTCGTCGCGCGCAGCTACCCCCTCTTCGTCCTCACGCCGCAGCTCCTCATCGCGGTGGCGATCGTGGGCGGCTTCACGGCGCTCTTCGCCGCGAGCCTCGCCATGACCAACTGGGACCTCAAGCGCGTGCTGGCGTACTCCACGCTCTCGCAGCTTGGCTACATGTTCCTGGGCCTGGGCGTCGCGGGCGCCCTCTTCTGGGCCAAGGGGAACGAGGCGGGCGCCATCGCGGCGGTGGCCCTCACCGGCCTCACGGTCGCGATCTTCCACCTCTTCAGCCACGCGTTCTTCAAGGCCGGCCTCTTCCTCAGCGCCGGCGCCGTGGGCCACGGGTTCCACGGGACGGAGAACCACTACGACATGCGCCAGATGGGCGGCCTTCGCAAGATGATGCCCATCACGTGGTTCGCCATGCTCATGGGCTGCATCAGCATCGCGGGCATCCCGCCCTTCTCGGGCTTCTACTCCAAGGATGCGCTCCTGGCCGCGGTCTACGAGGCGTGGAAGGCCTCGGGCGCGTGGATCTACCTCGTCCTCTTCGCCGCGGGCGTGCTCACGGCGATCATGACGGCCTACTACATGTTCCGCCTCTACTTCCTCACCTTCGAGGGCGAGCACCGCGGCCCCCAGTGGTGGGCCGACTTCAAGCGCAGCCGCGGCGAGACGTGGAGCGTCCCGCCCGACTACGTGCCCCCCATCCCGGCGGGCTCCGCGCACGCCCACGCGCACGTGGAGCACGTCCACGAGGCGCCCCACGCTCACGGGCCCCACAGCGGCCCCGCGGGCCCCGCCTCCATGGCGCACGCGCACGACACCCACGAGGAGCACGGCGAGGACCACGGCCACCACGCCGGCCCCCACGACGGGAACTGGACCATGAGCCTGCCCCTGATCATTCTGGGCGCCTTCGCCATCCTGGGCGGCTTCATCGCCGTCGCCTTCGCGGGCGGCGCGTTCGGCCACCTCATCCACGCCAGCGACGCCACCGTGCAGGCCTCCGGCGTCAACGCCGAGGTCGAGCAGGGCCCCGCGGGCTTCGCGTCGGCCCTCGTCGCGCCCTTCGGCGAGTGGACGACCTACCTCTCCATCGCGGCGGCGGTCGCCGGCATCGGCATCGCGTGGGCCCTCTGGGGCCCGGGCCGCGCCGTGGCGAACATCAAGACCGACAGCGAGGCGCAGGGCATCGAGCGCGTCTGGCAGAAGCGCTACTACATCGACCAGCTCTACGACACCGTCTTCGGCAAGTGGGTCCTCCGCCAGGCGGAGTCGGAGAACGACTTCGACCAGGAGGTCATCGACGGCGCGGTCAACGGCATCGCGACCGTGAACGACCGCGCCTCGGGCCGCATCCGGCGCTGGAACACCGGCAACGTGCAGGACTACGCCCTCACGATGCTCTTCGGCTTCATCCTCATCGTCCTCGTCGTGATCTACGTGCCGCAGCTTCCCGACCTCTGGGCCCGCATCCGCAGCCTCTTCGGCGTCATCTTCCCCGGAGGGATCTGAGTGGCCTTCCCGCTCATCTCCGCGACGCTGGTCCTCAGCGCCCTGGGCGCGGGCCTCGTCGTCTTCGCCGGCCGCACGCAGAAGATCGCCAAGTGGATGGCGCTCGTCGCGAGCCTCGTCCCCCTCGTCCTCTCCGCCTACGCGCTCGCCGCCATCATGGGCGTCGGCGGCCTCACCGCGCCTGCGGGCACCGCCTGCGCGGACGGCTCGGCCAGCGGCGCCGGCTACTCGTTCCACGAGTGCCACGACTGGATCCCCAGCCTGGGCATCCACGTCATCCTGGGCCTCGACGGCATCAGCGCGCCCATGTTCTTCCTCACGGCGCTCCTCGTCACGCTGGGCATCGTCTTCGCGTGGGACGAGAGCAAGGCGCCCAACCGCTTCTACGGCATGCTGCTGCTCATCAACGTCGCCGTGATGGGCGTCTTCGCCGCGCTGGACCTGTTCCTATTCTACGTCTTCTGGGAGCTGACGCTCATCCCGATGGCGTTCCTCATCGGCATCTGGGGCGGCCCCCGCCGGCGCTACGCCGCGATCAAGTTCTTCGCCTACACGTTCGTCGCCTCGCTGATCATGCTGCTGGGCTTCGCGGCGCTCTACTTCCAGACGCCGCTGGTCAACGGCCACCACAGCTTCGGCTTCGAGGCCATCCAGGCCGCGGGCGCCGGCATGGGGCTCGCGCTCCAGCGCGTCGTCTTCCTGGCGCTCTTCATCGGCTTCGCGACGAAGTTCCCCGTGGTGCCCCTGCACACGTGGCTCCCCGACGCGCACGTCGAGGCGCCCACCTCCGGCTCGGTCATCCTGGCCGGCGTGCTCCTGAAGCTGGGCGCCTATGGCCTCATCCGCATCGCGCTCCCCTTCACGCCCCTGGGCGCCAAGTGGGCCGTGCCGCTGATGTTCGTCATCGCGGTGCTCAGCATGGTCTACGCGGCCATCATCTGCCTCGCGCAGCGCGACTACAAGCGCCTCGTGGCGTACTCCTCCATCGGCACCATGGGCCTCGTGCTCCTGGGCATCGCGGCGTCGGTCTACACGGGCAACCCCCTGGGCCTCGTCGGAGCCAACTTCATGATGCTCGCGCACGGCTTCATCAGCCCCGCGCTCTTCATGCTCTGCGGCATCCTCGCCCACAACCTGGGCACGCGCGACATCCCGCTCATGGGCGGCCTCGCGGACAAGCTGCCGCGCACCTCCTTCTGGATCGTCGTCTTCAGCATGGCGGGCCTGGGCCTCCCGGGCCTCGCGGCCTTCGTCGCGGAGTTCCTCGTCTACAGCGGCACGTGGGACGCCTTCGGCTGGCTCGTCTTCATCCCGCTGCTCTACCTCATCGTGAGCGCCGCGTACTACCTCTGGGCCGCGCAGCGCGCGCTCTTCGGGCCCTTCGTCGAGCGCCCCGAGGTGGACTACCACCACGCCTACGACACGCACTGGTTCGAGCTGACCTCGCTGGTCGTGCTCTTCCTCTTCACGCTGGCCTACGGCGTGTGGCCCAAGTTCCTCACCGAGATCCTGGACGCGCCCGTGCGCTCCATCCTCGCCGCCGTGGGGGGTGCGTAAGATGATCACCCCGGACTACGCCGCGATCCTGCCCCTCTTCGTGATGACGGGCGTCGGCGCCCTGCTGCCGCTCATCGGCGCCTTCCGCGCGCGCCCCGGCCTCCTCGCCGGCATCGCCCTCGTGGGCGTCCTCGCCTCGGGCGTCCTCACCGTGGGCATGGTCACGGGCCTCCCCGGCCTCTCCTTCCTCCCCCGCGTCGGGCCCAGCCTGCCCGCCGTCCCGTCGTTCTCCGTCCTGGAGATGACGCCCTTCGTCGTCCTCTTCGACCTCGTCTTCCTCGCGGTCGCCGCGATGGTCGTCCTGGCGAGCCCGCGCTACATCAGCAGCCGCCACCAGGGCGAGTACTACAGCCTCGTGCTCCTCTCCACCGTGGGCATGATGGTCGTGGCCGCGAGCACCGACCTCATCACGCTCTTCGTGGGCCTGGAGCTGTCGAGCTTCTGCACCTACGCCCTCGCGGGCTTCTTCAAGCGCCGCCTCGACAGCAGCGAGGCCGCGATGAAGTACTTCCTCATCGGCTCCATCAGCAGCAGCCTCGCCATCTTCGGCATATCCATGGTGTATGCGCTGACGCACAGCACGAGCTTCAGCGCGCTGGCGAGCCTGTGGGGCAACCTCCTGAGCGTCCGCGACGCCTCCGGCGTCGCCCACACGACCACCATCGGCCAGCAGCTTCTCCAGGGCAAGTTCGTCCTGGGCGCCTTCGCGTGGGGCCTGCTCCTCGCGGGCTTCGGCTACAAGATCGCCCTCGTCCCCTTCCACAACTACGCGGTGGACGTCTACGAGGGCGCGCCCGACACCGTCTCCGGCTTCGTCGCCGCGGGCGGCAAGCAGATGGGCTTCGCCGCGCTCTTCAAGGTCTTCCTCCTGGGCCTCTTCGCCGTCAAGGCCAACTGGGACATCATGGTGGGCGTCATCGCCATCGCGACCATGATCGTGGGCAACGTCGCCGCCCTCCAGCAGACCAACATCAAGCGCATGCTCGCGTACAGCAGCATCGCGCAGGCGGGCTACATCCTCATGGCGCTCGCCATCGGCACGGAGTACGCGCTCTCCGGCGGCCTCTTCCACATCGTCACCTACGCGTTCATGAAGGCCGGCGCCTTCCTCGCGCTGGCCGCCGTGGCCACGTGGGGCGTCGGCGAGGAGCTGTCCGACTGGCGTGGCATGGGCCGCAAGGCGCCCTTCGTCGCCCTCTGCATGACGCTCTTCATGCTGAGCTTCGCCGGCATCCCGCCCCTCGCGGGCTTCGCCAGCAAGTTCGTCCTCTTCAGCAGCGCCATCAGCGCGGCCACGGCCACCGGCACCTCCGGCGTCTACGTCACGCTCTACCTCGCGCTGGCCATCGTGGGCATCCTCACCTCCGCCATCAGCCTCGTCTACTACTGGCGCGTCATCCGCGTCATGTACATCGAGGAGGGCGAGGGCCGCCGCATGCAGGTCGCGCCCAGCGCGGCCATCGCGGTGTTCGTCGCCGCCGCCGGCACGGTGCTCCTGGGCCTCTTCCCCGCCGTGGCGTACAACCTCGCGGCGGACGCGGCGCACCACATCTTCGGAAGCCTCGGGCCGGCGCTGGCCTCCCCCTAGGCGCGGCCCGCGTCCGTCTCCCCCTTCAGCAGCCACCGGCTCATGAGCAGGTAGGTCGTGAAGCTCACCAGCATGAGCACCACGCTGTACGCGGCCGCAAGCTCGATGCTCCCCGACTCGGCCTCGCTGTAGATCTTCACGGGCGCCGTGCGCAGGACCGCGCTCACGACGATGATGGTGGCGCCGAACTCGGCGATGCTGCGCGAGAGGACCAGCACGCTGCCCGCCACGAGGCTCGGGCGAAGCTGGGGCAGCGTGATGGTGCGGAACACCTGCCACTTGCTGCCTCCCAGGCTGCGCGCCGCGCTCTCCAGCGTGGGGTCCATGCGTTGGAGGCCCGCCGTCACGCTGCGCACCATGTAGGGGAACGTCTCCAGGACGTGCGCGAAGACGAGGATCCAGAGCGTCCACGTGAGCGTCAGGGGGTTCCCGAAGATCGCGCCCGCCACCGCGCTGATGGGGCCGAAGGGGCCGTAGAACGCCAGGAGGGCGAGGCCCACGACGACGCTGGGCAGCGCGATGGTGATGTTGCTCATGGCGTCCAGCGTGCGCGCGCCGAAGATCTTGCCGCGCACCGTGGAGTACGCGATGAGCGTGCCGAAGACGAGCTGGATCGCGACGACGATGAGCGCGACCTCGAAGCTCCGCACGAGGGGCTGGTAGAGCTGCGCGTTGCTGAAGAGGTCCACGTAGTGCTGGAGCGTCGTGGGCCTGACGCCTTGGAAGACGTTGGACGTGAGGCTGAACGCCAGCACGGTGAGCAGGGGGCCCAGGATGAAGAGCGCGAAGAGGAGCCAGACCACCAGCGTCCACGCCGCGCGCTCCACCGTCTCGCCCGCGTGCCGCACGCGGATGGGCCTCTCGTCTCCGGTCGCGATGGTCACGTCTGCACCTCGTAGTCGGGGAGCTTCGCTTCGAGGTCCCGCCACTGGGACCAGTCGTAGGTCACGGGCGCGAGGCCCGTCAGGTTCGCTCCGCCCGCGGGGGCCGGGAAGCCGGGCTCCACGGAGCGGAAGTAGGACTTGCCGAGGCGCGACTGCGTCTCGTGGGTGAAGAGGAACGCGATGAAGCGCTCCGCGTCGCGGTTGTGGTGGTGCGCGACCAGCGCCGCGCTGAAGAGGACGGGCACGAGGCGCGGCTCGCCGTGGAGGATGGGCAGCGCAGTCGCGACCTTCGCGCCCTTGGCCTGGTAGAGGAGCGTCACGGCCTCGTAGCCCAGGGTCAGGTCGAAGCTCCCGTCCGCGATGCCGTTGATGGTGCTGCGCGAGTCCGTGGGCTGCACCGCCGTCCGCGCGAGGGCGAACCTCCCCGCGGCGGGGTCCAGCGTCTCGTAGAAGAGGACGTTGTAGACGCCGTTGTTGGAGAGGAGCGGGTGCGCGAGGCCGAACTTCACGTCGGCAGTCGCGAGGTCCGGCGCCTGCCCCAGGCGCGGCGAGTAGACCTCCAGGAGCGGGCTCCACGCGAAGGCGTACCAGGCGCGGCCCCCGTCCACGGGCGCGCCCTGGAACGTGGCGTCGATCCCCTGCGCGCCCGAGAGGTTCACGGGGAGGAAGTGCCCCTCGGAGTACCCCTTCTCCAGGTAGAGCGGGCTGGCGTGGAGGAACACGTCGGCTTCGGGCGAGGCGCCGCTGAGGCGCAGGCGGTTGTACTCCTCGCCCGCCGCGACGTAGACGGGCTCCACGCGCTCGCCGGTCGCGTTCTGATATCTCGGGATGACGTCCTTCTCCAGGAGGTCCTTGAGGGCGGGCGTCGTGTAGACGACGATGGTCACCTGCTCGGCGCGGCGCAGGTCGGCCGTGGCGAGCGCGGCGCCCGCGAAGAGGATGACGAGCAGGACGACGGGGAGGCTAGTCCGCATCGGTGGGCCACACCTCGATGCTCTGGGTCGGGCCCTTCTTCACCATCACGTGCACCACGTCGCCGGGCGCCACGCCGGGGATCTGGATGGGGATCTGGGCGCCTCCCTCGGCGGTCACGAACATGGTGCCGGACGCGTACGTCTCGACCTTCGCCTCGTGGATCAGGCACATCTTCACGAAGTCCTGCACGAACGGGTGGCTGTGCCGCATCACGCGCTCGGGCTCGTCGAAGGTCACGACGCGCCCCTCGTTAAGCACCAGCACGCGCCGGCTGAAGAGGAACGCCTCCTCCTGGTCGTGGGTGATGAGGAGCGTCGTGACGCCCAGGCGCTTGATGATGGCGCGCACCTCCTGGACGACCTGCGAGCGCGTCGTGGCGTCGAGCGCGGTGAAGGCCTCGTCCAGGAGCAGCAGGCGCGGGTTCACGGCCAGCGCGCGGGCCAGCGCCACGCGCTGCTTCTCGCCGCCGCTGAGGGTCCCCGGGTACGCGTCGGCGCGGTGGCGCAGCTGCACGAGGTCGAGCATCTCGGAGACCTTCTCGTCCGCCTCGCGCCGCGGCGCGCGCCGCATGCGCAGGCCATAGGCGACGTTGTCGCGCACGCTCATGTGCGGAAAGAGCGCGTAGCCCTGGTACACGATGCCCACGCCGCGCTTCTCCTGCGGGACGCGCGTGACGTCGAGGTCGTCCACGACGACGCTGCCCCCTTCGGGCCGAAGCTCGCCCAGGATGCACCGGAAGAGCGTCGTCTTGCCGCACCCGCTGGGGCCGATCACCGCGACGATCTCGCCGCTGGGGACGTCGATGGAGACGTCCTCGAGGACGACCTTCCCATCGAAGGCCTTCCGGATGCCGGCGAGCCGAAGCTTGGCCACAATGGACCTGCGACGTGACCATGCATATACACGCGAGATGTCTCGCGGCCCCTCCGCCGCCCGCGCTTGGCTGCCTGTCAGCGGCGGTCGAGGTGGTTGTGGAGGACGGTGATGCACTGGTCGGCCTGGAGCGAGACGGGGCCGAGGCTCACGCGCGCGGCGGCCCGGGCGCGCAGCATCGCCTCCTCCTCGGGCGTGAAGCCCAGGTGGTCGCCCAGCACGTACGTCGCGCTGGCGGGGAGCGCGGCGCCCGCGACGTCCTCGCCCGACTCGTCCAGGAGGACCAGCGGCTCGCGCAGCCCGTCGAGCAGCTCCTCCAGGCCGATGGCCGCGACGCTGACGCCGGGCGTCGAGGGCTGCCAGACCGGCCCCGTGGTGCCGGTGCCCAGCGCCTTCTCCAGCAGCAGCGCGCTGGAGCGCTCGTCGGGGTTCGCGTGCTGAAGGCGCGACGAGTCGAAGCGCACCGCCTTGGGCGGCGAGGGGGGCCCCAGGTGCATCGTGACAAGCTCCACGTCGGGCCTCAGGCCGTGGCTCACGAGCATGGCGGCGCCGACGCAGCGCGCGAGGATGTCGAGGCGGCCCCCCGTGCCCGCGAGGTCCTTCAGCGAGAAGCCGGGGGCCGAGGCGGCCTTGTGGCCCACGACGACGAAGCGGCGCATCGCGCGGGCAAGCGGCCTTGCGGCCTTGAGCTTTCGGCTCACGCGCGCAGCGTCGGCAGCGGCTCCCGGAGCGGCGTGCGCTGCGCCTCGGCGAGGGCGCATTCCACGAGGGCCGCGCGGTCCGCGAGCCTCGCCCACGGCGCGCCAAGCTCCTCGCGAAGCTCCATGCGGCACGCGGGGTCGTAGCGGCCCGGCGCGCACGCGCCGCACGACCAGTTGCCGCGCAGCGGGTGGCGGCGGCGCCAGCGCTGGTCGCACTGGCGGCAGGCGTAGACGAAGCGGAACGCGGCGTTCTCGGGGCCCAGGTCGCGCTCGCCGTTGGCCTCGACGCCCAGGCGCGCGAGCCGGCGGTGGAACTCGGCCGAGTGGCCCGTCTCGCCGCGGCGCGCGTAGAGGTTCGCGTGGACCGCCTCGTGGCGCAGCGTCGCGTCAAGCTCGCGCCAGTGCGTGCCGCGCGGCAGGTCGGCGGGGTCCAGAAGGAACAGGTAGGGCGAGAGGCGCACCAGGTGGCGCCGGTAGTAGATGAGCGCCCAGCTCGTGGTGATGCGGCGCGAGAACTCGACGCGGTGCGGAGGCGCCCCGCCAGGCAGGAGGGCGAGATAGGCGTCGAAGCGCTCGTTCGCCAGGTCCTCAAGGGCTTGCAGCGCCCGCATCGGCCCCTGCTCGCGCCGCGGGGACTTTGAGCCCCACGGGCGCGCCGGAGCGACGCAGCGCGCCAAAGCGTCAAGAGGGGGCGCCGCCTTGGCCGCCGCATGCGCGGGGCCCCTCTGCTCCTTGCATGCCTTCTCCTGGCCTCGGGGTGCCTGGGCCAGGGGGGCGGCAGCGCCCTCGTGGGCAAGCCCGTCCCCTCCTTCTCCCTGGTGACGAGCGAGGGGCAGCGCGTCAACGAGTCGACGTGGCTGGGCCGCTACGTCGTGCTGGACCTCATGGCGACGTGGTGCGCGCCCTGCCGCGTCGAGGTGGGCCACCTCCAGGCGGTGCAGCGGACGTATGGCGACCGCGTCGCGATCCTCTCCATCGACGTGGACCCCACGGAGTCCTCCGCGGAATTGGACCAGTTCGCCCAGGAGCACAACGCGACGTGGCCGCACGCCTTCGACTTCGACGGGCGCGTGGGCCGCAGCATCGGCCTGGGCATCCCCACGCTGGTCATCGTCGACCCCACGGGGAAGGTCGCCTACCAGCACGAGGGCGAGGTGACGCCCGAGGAGATCGGCCGCGTCGTGGGGCCCGCGTAGGAGGCGCCCGCGGGCGGGCAAGGGGCCGGACCCCTGCCCTCACACCGTGTAGCGCATCTCCATGTCGACGTACTTCACGTCGATGGGGGAGCCCGTGGCGGGGAGCGGCTGGAGCTCCAGCGCGTAGAGGACGTTCACCTGCGTGTCCGCGACGATGTTGGCCTGGGCGAGTGCCAGCACCCAGCACGACTGGCCCGACTTGAGGGTGACCCAGGGGCCAGCCGTGCCGGATGCGGGCGCGACGCCCGTCTCGGTGATCTCGGTGGTGGTCGCGGTGCCGTTCTTGATCTGGAGGTCGCAGCGCGCGCACTGGCTGGCGGCGCCGCCCGTCTGCGTGCGGTAGACGAGGCGGACCTGCACGTCGGTCGCGGCGTTGTTCCTCACCGCGGTGCTGTTGAGCGTCGTCGCCACGCCGACGCCGCCGCTCACGCTGTCCGTGCTGCTGGTCGCGTTGGCCCCGATGGTCGCCGTGCCGCCCGCCGCGCGGGAGAGCGCGAGGGGCGGGGCCGGCGCCGCGAGGGCGGCAAGGCTGTCGCTGCCGCTGAGGTGGAGGACCGTCGAGGCCAGCGCGGGCTGCGCGGCCAGGACGAGCGCCCCCAGGAGCGCCAGGCGTCGCATGGGCGGGCCTCAGGCGGCGCGCGCGGCGACGAGCGTGAACGTCGTCTCCCGGCGCGCGAGCGCGCGCCACGCGACGCGCGCGGCGAGGCCCAGGTAGGCGGCGTCCAGCAGCACGCCCCATGCGTTGAGCCGCGCGTTGAGGACCATGAGGACGACCCCTGCGGCGCCCACGAGGAGGGGCCGCTTGACGCGGTGCCCGCCCATGAGGACGACGGCGCTCACGACCACGCCCATGAACGTGGCGGACTTCATCGCGATCTCGACGAGATGCAGCGTCATCGTGGCGCCCTCACGAGATCGACAGGCTCAGCCGCACGGGGCTGGGGAGGTCCTGCGTGCCGGCGTTGCTGGCGAGCTGCGCGATGACGCGCACCGAGAGCGAGGCGCCCGCGGCCATGCTGCCCAGGCTCGCGCTCGTCTGGCCCGCCGAGAGGTTCAGCGCGGCGACGGTGCCGCCCGGGTTGTAGAACTCCAGGCGGAACGTGACGACCTTCGTGTAGCTCGACAGATCGGGCCCGCCCACCGAGACGGTCCACGCCTGCGTGTCCGTGTTGGTGAGCGTCGTGAGGTTCTGCCACGTGACGTTGGCCTCGGGGACCGAGTTGAGCGTCACGGTGAAGTAGGTGTGGTTCGACGAGAGGGACCACGACGGCACGAACCCCGTGCTGCTCGCGTCCGCGCCGGCGGCCCACTGGATGGGCGGCGCCTTGATGGCGAGGGACGAGGAGGAGGCCGTGTCGTACGTGACGAGGACGCCTGCCACCGCGGCGGAGGCCACGAGGAGCAGGCCGGCCAGGATCGCGAGGACCTGGCGCGTCTGTCGAAAGAGCTGAGGCTGGCGGTGAGGCGGTGCGGTCGCGCTCATGCAGCCTCCCGGTTGCGGGCGGACGCCATCAAGAGGCGTGGGCGGGCCCCTGGGGGACTGGGCCGTCCGGGAGCGCCGTTCGCCAACGCGCTCCTTTGGACCTCCTCCGCCTGCGCATTCCCGGTCACGGTCCGCGGCGCCTCCGCGCTGCCCGTGCGCGCCCCCGGACGGCCCCCTGCGACCTGCTTCTCACCCCGGAGAACCCCGGCGCCCGGGCGACGACGAGGGGGCGCGCCAACCTCAGAACCCTTAAGCGCCGGGCGCCGGCATTTTGGCGCGATGCTCGACGCGATGCAGCGCCTCTCGAACCAGCTCCCCCCGCGGCTGAAGGCGCTGCTCAACCTCGCGATCACCCTCGTCCTCGTGGGGCTCTCGGTGCCCCTCCTGTGGGCGGGCGTCGCGTCCTCCTCGTGGAGCGACGCGGCCCTGGGGCTGGGCCTCCTGCTCCTGGGCGTGTTCAACCTCTTCACGTGATCCCTTGCGCGCCGCCGCCCTCCTCGTCCTCGCGCTCCTCCTGGCGCCCCCCTTCGCGGCCGCCGCGTCGTACCCGGACCCGCAGAAGGCGCCGCGCTACTTCGACAGCCGCTGCATCGCGCAGTACGACCGGCGCTTCGTGTACGACTTCGTGGGCGTCATGGACGCGGAGCACGCCTCCGCCATCGAGGGCGCGGCGTGCGAGATCTACGCGAACACCAGCGCGCACTTCGTCCTGGCCGCCGTGCCGGACACGGGGGACGAGAGCCTGGAGTTCTACGCGCTCCACCTCTTCGAGACGTGGGGCATCGGCTCCAAGGAGACGAACGACGGCATCCTCCTGCTCTACGTCGACCACTACAACCTCTCGGGGAAGTCCAGCGCGCTCCGCGTCGAGGTGGGCTACGGGCTCGAAGGCACCATCAACGCCCACGTGGCCAACAACGCCATCCGCCTCATGCAGGACGCCAAGGCGCGCGCGCTGGACGCCGGCCAGGACGAGGCGTGGGCCAAGAGCTACGCGCTCCTGGACGGCGCCGCGTACCTCCTGGAGACGATGAACGACAGCTACGTGGACGGCCACTACCCCGCGCCCGCGCCGGACGCCTCGGAGTTCCAGCCCCCGTGGTGGTTCTGGGTCGTGGTGGTCTTCGTGGGGATCGGCCTCCTGCGCGCGCTGGCGGCGGGAGCGCACGGCGCGCGGGGCTGGGGCTACCAGACGGGCTCCTCCGCGGCCTGGCAGGGCGCCGTGGCGGGCATGTTCATCCGCGACCTCATGCGCCGCGGCGGCGGGGGCGGCGGCGGGTTCGGGGGAGGGGGGTTCGGCGGCGGAGGGTTCGGCGGAGGCCGCTCGGGCGGAGGGGGCGGATCGGGTGGGTTCTGAGCGCGGAGTTCCGGAGGATTCTGATAGCCGGACGTGGAATGGGAGGGCGAGAGCATGGTGAAGGGAACCTACGTCGCGCTGGGCGTGCTCGCGGCCATCGCGCTGCTTGCGCTGGGCACCGTCGGAGCCGGCGTCGCGGCCTACAACAACCTCAACGCGCAGAGCGTGGCCGTCGACGCGCAGGCCAAGAACGTGGACGTCATCTACCAGCGCAACTTCGCGCTGATCCCCGTCCTGCAGAACCTCACGGAGAAGTACATGCAGAACGAGAAGGACATCCAGACGCAGGTCGCCGCGCTGCGCAGCGGCCTGCCCACGGCGACCACCGGGAACCTCAGCGTGCGCGACAACTACACGCAGCAGTTCGCGAACCTCGTGGCCCTCGTGGGGAACCGCGCCGAAGCGTACCCCAACCTCAAGGCCGACCAGCTCTTCGTCAACCTCCAGGACGAGGTCACCAACTCGCAGAACAAGATCGCGGCCGAGAAGCTGCGCTACAACGACAAGGCGCAGGAGTACAACACGCTGCGGAACACCTGCTGCTTCCCGATCCTCGTGAGCCACATGGCTGGCTTCGGGCCCAAGGAGTACATCGGCTACTCCAACCGCCCCAACCAGGTGGACTTCCCCAGCGGGCAGACGATCTAGGGCGCGCCGCGGGAGGGCACGCTGGCCTCGACGAGCGCCTTGATGCGCTGCTGCGCGGCGCGGATGTCCCGCGCGATCACGCGGCGGATGAACGGGCGGAACAGGCGGAAGGCGAGCATGCTCCATTCCAGCTCGAAGTGCTGCTCGACGCGCGTGCCCCCCTCCACGGGGAGGAAGCGCCAGCGGGAGAGGTAGTGGCGCTCCAGGGGCGTCGGCGCGGCGTTGCGCAGCGCGAAGAGCGCGGGCGGCTCCCACTCCTCGACGACGACCTCGCGCTCGCGGCGCTTGCCCTGGATGACCTGCGCCTCGCGGCCGCGCGCGCCCTTCTGCATCGGCCCCTCGGAGGTCTTCACGGCCTCGACGGCGGCCGGGTTGAACTCGCGCACGTGGTCGAAGAACCCCTCCGCCAGGAAGCGGAACACGTCCTCGGGGGCGCGCTCGATGACGACCTGCTCGTCGACGACGATCACGGGGCTCGCGAGGACACCGGGGCCCCGCCGGATGAGCCTGCCGGGGCGCCGCCGCGCATCCGCGCCTCGAACGCCGCGACGTCGCCGAAGTAGCGCAGCGCGGTCTCGTGGGACGACGGGTTCGTGTACATCTCCGGCTGGGGGCGATCGATCAGGTCCGCCATCATGTGCGCGACCTCCTCGGCGCTCTGCACGACCTGGGGCCCGACGCGCTGGCCCGGCGTCCAGGGCTCGCCTCCTCCGCCGCGGACGCTCGTGGGGAAGTCCGTGGCGACGATGCCCGGCATGACCAGCGAGACGTGGATGCCCGGCCAGCCCTCGCGCAGGTCCATGCGCAGGTTGGCGGTGAGCGCGTTGAGGCCCGCCTTCGCCGCGTTGTACGCCGAGCGGTACGGCGCCAAGGGGACGCGCCCCAGGAAGCTGCTCACGTTCACCAGGTGCCCCGCCCCCCGCGCCTGGAAGTGCGGCACGATGGCCTGCATGCCGTAGAGCGCGCTGCGGAGGTTCGCGTCGATCATCGCGTCCAGGTCCTCGTCGGTGAGCGCGAGCACGGGCTTGTTGATGCCCTGCCCGGCGTTGTTCACCCAGGCGTCGACGCGCCCGAAGCGGCGGATGGCCTCGTCGCGGACGCGCTCCACGTCCGCGCGCTTCGTCACGTCCGCCGCGACCGCCAGCGCCGAGGGCCCGCACTCGCGCACGACCGCGTCGAGCTTGTCCTTCGTGCGCGCCGCGAGGACGAGCCTGTCCCCCTTCGCCGCAAGCTGGCGCGCAAGCTCCGCGCCGATGCCGCTGCTGGCGCCCGTGATGACGACGACCTTGCCGTCCATGGGCGCGCATCGCCAGGTCCACCTTTCTCTCTTGCGTCAGCGGAATTCACAATCCACCTCGAATAGTGTCAAGCCGCCCGCGCCCGCTGGGGGCCGCGCGTGAGACCATGACGTACTCCAAGCCCCTCTTCGCCCCGGCGCACAGCGACCGCGAGTCCGCCGGCTGCTGCTTCTACTTCAACAACGCCGGCCAGGGCTTCTACTACTACCCGAACTCGGGAGGCAACGGGAACGGCAACGTCGCGACCGTGGGCAACAACAGCGCCTCCGTGACGCCCCTGTGCATCGCGTCGGGCACGCCCCTCACGGCGCCCCAGACGTTCGGCGTCCCCGCGGGCGTGACGGGCGTCAACGCCACCGTGGCGAACGACGGCAGCGCGACGCTCGCCGTGGACACCGCGAGCCTGGGCGGCTCCGTCGCGGGGCAGCCCATCCCGGGGACCCCCACCGGCGCCGGGCTGCCCACGGGCTGCATCGGCCTGGCGTCGCCCACGACGGGCGCGGGGCTCGCCACGGTGTGCTGAGCGCCCCTTCACCCGTGGAAGATGGGCCGCAGGCTCAGCTTCGCGGGGATGGGGAGCTTCGCGTGGGGGCGGTGCCCCTGCATGTCGCGGGCGAGGTGGGCCAGCTCGTCGAAGCTGACCTCCTTGCTCTCTCCGGTGCGCATGCGCACGGGGAGCTTGCCCGCGGCGGCCTCCTTCTCGCCGTACACGATGGTGAGGGGGACCCAGTCCTTCTCGGCGTCGCGGATCTTGCGGCCCACACCCTGGTCGCGGTCGTCCACGTCGACGCGGAAGCCCAGGAAAGAGAGCTTCTGCGCCATCTCCAGGCAGGCGGGGACGTAGGCGTCGGAGACGGGCAGGAAGCGCACCTGCGTGGGGGAGAGCCAGAAGGGGAGCATGCCCTTCTGCCCCTGAGCGATGCGGCGCGCCTCGGTCTCCAGCAGTGCGTACACGTTGCGGTCGATGGAGCCCGAGAGGGAGGTGTGCAGGATGAGGGGGTGCTTGCGCTGCCCGGCCTCGTCCACGTACTGGATGCCGAAGCGCTCGCCGTTCTCGACGTCGATCTGCACCGTGCTGAGCGCGGCGGCCTTGCCCTGCGTATCGACGACGTTGAACTCGAACTTCATGACGAAGTAGAAGAAGCGCTCGTCCCACATCTCGATGAGGATGGGGCGGCCGAGGAGCTTCGCGAGGTTCACGGCGAACTCGCGGTTCTCCTCGAAGAACGACCGGACGAAGCGCACGCCCGCGTTGTAGGGGACGTTGATGTCGTCCATCCACTGCATGCTGAGCTTGAAGTGGTTGAGGAACTCGGCCTTGGCCTGCTCCATGTCCGCCACGACGGTGTGCATGTCGGGCATGGTGAACGTGCGCAGGCGCCTCAGGCCGGAGAGCTCGCCGGTCTGCTCGCGGCGGAACGAGTAGTGCGTCAGCTCGTACACGCGCATGGGCAGGTGGCGGTAGCTCATCGTCGTGTCGTGCATGATGAGGTACTGGCCGAAGCAGGCCGCGAACCTCAGGAAGTACTCCTTGTCCTCGGACTTGAGCACGTACTGGCGCGCGGGGAAGCGGTTGAGGTACTTCGAGAGCGCCGGGTGCTCGTAGTCGTACATGATGGGCGTCTCGACGCGCATGCCGCCGGCGTCCGCGACGATGTCCGAGACGTGCGTCTCCAGCAGGCGCTTCACCAAGGAGCCCTTGGGGTACCAGCGGAAGTTGCCCGGGTCGGAGCCGGGCTCGTAGTCGACGAGCTCCATCTCCTTCATCATGCGGACGTGGGGGGGCTCCTGGCCTGCGGCGCGCGTGCCCTGCGTCTCGTGCTTGTGGAACGCCGCAAGCTCGGGGTAGGGAGAGAAGTCGAAGTCCTTCGCCAGCGTCAGCTCGCCCTGGGGCGTGAGGACGTACCAGTTGGAGACGAGCTTCTTCTCCTTCTTGAGCGCCTCGGACTCGCGGGCGTCCTCCTTGCCTTCGGCCTTGGCGGCCTCGACCGCCTTGACCTCCTCGGCGCCGATGCTGCGCGAAAGCTCCGAGAGGGGGTGCCCCTTGACCTTCACGTTGAACATCTTGTACCAGCCGAAGGGCGCGGACGTGACCTGGTAGCCCGCCTCCGTCGCGGCCTTCTTCAGCTTCTCGCCCGCAAGCTGCGCCTTGGCGGGCGCCGCGAGGCTGCTGCTGAGGTGCGCGTAGGGGTAGAGGACGACCCTCTCGGCCTTGACCTGGCCCGCGACGTCCTTGAGGTTGGCCAGCGCGGCGGCGACCGCGCCGTCGATCTTGTCCTCGTCGACCTTCTCGACGCTGTACATGACGACGAGGGCGTCCTCGACGCGCGCCTGCTTCTCGGCGTCAGTGAGCGGAGGCGGGCTCCGGAGGGCCGGCTTCTTCGCCTCGAACTCAATGAAGTCGCTGTGCAGGAAGAGGAGCTTCACGGGGACGCACCAACGGCCGCCGCCAGCGGGGCGCGCCTCTATAAGATTGACGGGGGGCCAGACCGCAAGCGGCGCAGCGTCCACGCGCCCGCGCCCGAGGCGAGCAGCCCGCCGGCGAGGGACGCCCACACCCAGCCGCCCTCGCCCTGCGCGAGCGCCCACGCCGAGGCCGCGAGCGCGACGAGCCCGGCCACGAGGAGCCCCGCCCCCGCCGCGGCGCGCAGGCCGGCGCCCAGACGCGCGCCCGCGACCGCGAGCCCCAGGCCCGCGCCCACGAGGGCGTAGAGGGGCGCGCGCTCCCCCCTTTGGCCGCAGCCCGCGGAGCAGTCCGCGACGAGGAAGAGGAGCCCGAAGAAGAGGGCCACCAGGGCACCCGCCAGGACGAGGAGGAGGGAGAGCGCGATCCGGGGCGCGTGGCGCATGCCAACCCCATGACGTCGCCCCCACAAGGCTCATCTCCTCCCGGGCCGAGTCGCGGGCGTGCACCAGGGCGCCAAGGTGGGGCTCCTCCTCCTTCTCGTCGTGGCCGGCGGCGCGCTGGCCTACGCCGGGAGCCGCCCCGAGGGCTACCAGGGCGTGGGCGACGTGGTGGCGAACCCCGCGGCCTTCGCGGGGAAGGACCTCCAGCTCAAGGCCACCGTGGTCGAGGGGAGCGTCAACCGCACCGGGGCGCCCATCACGTTCGTCATCGAGGACGGCCACGCGCGCCTCCCCGTGCAGTGGGACCCGCAGAAGCCCCTCCCCGACCAGGAGGCGGGCGGCACCATCGAGGGGAAGAACGTCGTCGTCACCGGCTACGTCGTCTCGGACGCCGCCGGCGCGCACCTCGTCGCGCGAGACCTCAGCGTCGGCTGCGCGAGCAAGTACCGCCCCGCCTGAACCCATCCACCTCCGCACCAGGTGCGCGGCCGAAGGCGCTATCCCCCGGCCCGCGCCTCCAGGGCCGGAGGCACCACCTCTTGCGCACCACGACCACCCTGCTCCTCGTCCTTGCCCTCGGCATCGCCCTCTCCGGCGTCGCCGCGGTGATCCCCGGCGCCGACGTCCTCGCCCCCGTGGGCTTCGCGGACGCCCGCGCCTGCCTCATCGGCTCCTCGGGCGACTGCATCATCCCCATCTACTGCTTCACGGACCCGTGCCCGTAGGGCCCCTCGCGGCGCGCGTCGGCGCGCCGCCCTTCCTCTTCATAGAAAACTCTTAAATCACCCTGCCCCGGTGGCCGCGCGTTCTCCGGAGGAGTCGCACTGGCCACTGCCACGTCCTCGCCCACGAGCGAGCCGCTGACCCATCGCCGCGACGCGTGGTGGGCGTTCCCCGCCTTCACGGTCGTCGTGTACCTTGGCTTCGTCGTGTACGCGACCTACCGCGTGCTGGAGCCCGCCCTCTTCCCGGGCCGCTTCGCGGACGCGCCCTCGTTCTACTTCGCCGACAGCGGCGTCCAGAACGGCTACTACTACCTCTCGCCCCTGGGCACGCCGAACCTCACGTTCCTCGTGCCGACGTTCCTCTACTCCATCCACCCCTTCGTGGCGTCGGTGCTCCGCAGCCCGGCGTTCATCATCCTCCCCTTCCCCGCCCTCTTCCGGTTCACCTGCTACTACTACCGCAAGAGCTACTACCGCGCCTTCACCGGGCGCCCCGCCGGCTGCGCCGTGCCCGCCACCAAGGGCTTCGGCTACAAGGGCGAGCGCGGCCTGCTCATTCTCCAGAACGTCCACCGCTGGTTCCTCTACGCGGCGATCCTCATCACGCTCTTCCTCGCCTACGACGCCATCCGCAGCGTCGTCACGCCCCACGGCCTCTACTTCGGCCTGGGCAGCGCGCTCATGCTCGTGAACGTCGCCTTCCTCATGGCGTACACGTTCGGCTGCCACAGCTTCCGCCACCTCGTGGGCGGCAAGCTGGACTGCTTCACCTGCGACCCCGTCGCGCAGACGCGCTACAAGCTCTGGACGCGCGTGACCATGCTCAACAACCGCCACGCCCTGTGGGCCTGGCTCTCGCTCACCACCGTCTGGGGCGTGGACGTCTACATCCGCTACGTCGTGATGGAGGACAAGTTCGGCATCGCGGCGGCCCTCAAGTCCATGGGGGTGCCCCTGTAATGGCGAAGCCTCGCTACGCGGTCCACGAGTTCGACGTGGTCGTCGTCGGAGCCGGCGGCGCCGGCCTGCGCGCGGCCATCGAGTCGGCGCGCGCCGGCCGCAAGACCGCGGTCCTCTGCAAGAGCCTCCTGGGCAAGGCCCACACCGTGATGGCCGAGGGCGGCGCCGCGGCGGCCATGGGCAACGTCGACTCGCGCGACAACTGGAAGGTCCACTTCCGCGACACGATGAAGGGCGGTCGCTACGTGAACTCGTGGCGCATGGCCGAGCTTCACGCCAAGGAGGCGCCCGACCGCGTCCGCGAATTGGAGCAGTGGGGCGCCGTCTTCGACCGCACCCGGGACGGCTGGATCGGCCAGCGCGCCTTCGGCGGCCACACCTACCCCCGCCTCGCCCACGTGGGCGACCGCACGGGCCTGGAGATCATCCGCACCCTCCAGGACAAGGGCGTCCACTCCGGGCTCTCGGTGTTCATGGAGACCACCGTCGTCCGGCTGTTCAAGAGCGGCGACCGCGTCGTGGGCTGCCTCGCCTACGAGCGCGACACCGGCGCGTTCCACCTCTTCAAGGCCAAGGCCGTCGTGCTCGCCACGGGCGGCTTCGGCAAGGCGTTCCAGGTCACGAGCAACTCGTGGGAATACACCGGCGACGGCTACGCGCTGGCGTGGCAGGCCGGCGCGGACCTCCAGGACATGGAGTTCATCCAGTTCCACCCCACGGGCATGGTCTGGCCCCCCAGCGTGCGCGGCATCCTCGTCACCGAGGGCGTGCGCGGCGAGGGCGGCAAGCTCACCAACACCAACGGCGAGCGCTTCATGTTCCGCTACGTGCCCGACCTCTACAAGGGCGAGTACGCGGAGACCGAGGAGGAGGCTGACCTCTGGGTCCAGCAGCAGGTCGACCTCAAGGCGGGGACCATCGCCGCGGCCCAGGCCAAGGCGCGCCGCCCCCCCGAGCTTCTCCCCCGCGACATCGTCGCGCGCGCCATCATGGCCGAGGTCAAGAGCGGACGCGGCACGCCCCGCGGCGGCGTCTATCTCGACATCTCCTGGCGCGACCCCGAGTACGTCAGGCGCAAGCTCCCCTCGATGTACCACCAGTTCAAGGAGCTGGCCAACGTCGACATCACCAAGGTGCCCATGGAGGTGGGCCCCACGATGCACTACACCATGGGCGGCATCCGCGTGGACCCCGAGACGCAGATGACCCCCAAGGTCAAGGGCCTCTTCGCGGCCGGCGAGGCCGCCGCGGGCCTGCACGGCGCCAACCGTCTCGGCGGCAACTCCCTCACCGACCTCCTCGTCTTCGGCCGCCGCGCCGGGCTGCACGCCGCGGAGTTCGCCGCGTCCGCCCCCGCCGCGCCCGTCAACGACGCAGAGGTCGACGCCGCGGTCGACCACTTCCTGTCGTTCGTCGATGGCACGCCCGGAGAGAACCCCTACAAGGTCTGGGAGGACCTCCAGGTCGTCATGCAGAACAAGGCCGGCATGGTCCGCTTCAAGGGCGAGCTTGCCGAGGCCATCGAGGAGCTTCAGGCGATCAAGAAGCGCGCCGCGGCGTGCAAGGCTCCCGGAGGCACCGCGTTCAACCCGGGCTGGCACGTCGCCATGGACCTCCAGTTCATGGTCATCGCCTGCGAGGCCTCGTGCCGCAGCGCGCTCCTGCGCGAGGAGAGCCGCGGCGGCCACACGCGCGGCGACTTCATCGAGACCAACGAGAAGGAGTGGAGCGGCCGCAACGTGGTCGCCCGCAACGTCAACGGCCGGATGGAGATGGCCGTCGAGATGATCCCGCCCATCCCCGCCGAGCTCCAGAAGATCGTCGATAGCAAGGCCGAGGAGATCAGCACGAAGGGGGTGGCCTGAATGGCCGACGCGCCCAAGGTCGATATCACGGTCCAGCAGCTCACGAGCCAGAAGGGCCCCGTCGTCATCCAGGCGTCCAAGAAGAGCCTCGTCCACCTGCGCGTCCGGCGCGGCTTGGGGCCCGAGGGCGCCTCCACCATGGAGGACTTCCAGGTGGAGGTCGAGGAGGGCAACGTCGTCCTCGACGCCATCCACAAGGTCCAGGCCACCGAGGACCCCTCGCTGGCGTGCCGCTGGAACTGCAAGGCGGGCAAGTGCGGCTCGTGCAGCGCGGAGATCAACGGCGTGCCGCGCCTCATGTGCATGACGCGCATCGAGGAGCTTCCCGAGGGCCCCATCGTCGTGGAGCCCGTGAAGACCTTCCCGCGCAAGAAGGACCTCGTCACCGACGTGTCGTGGAACTACCGCGTCAACGAGGCGATCCAGCCCTTCACGCCCCGCGAGATGACGGCGGAGGAGAAGGCGAAGGGCGAGTTCAACATGAAGCAGGTCGACGTGGACCGCTCCCAGGAGTTCCGGAAGTGCATCGAGTGCTTCCTCTGCCAGGACGTGTGCCACGTGCTGCGCGACCAGGGCAAGGCGCTTGATCCCACGAAGGACGGCGGCTTCTACGGCCCGCGCTTCACCATCCGCATCGCCTCCCTGGAGATGCACCCCGCGGACGCCGCGGACCGCGTGCCGCTCCTGCGTCGCGAGGCCGGCGTCGGGTATTGCAACATCACCAAGTGCTGCACCGAGGTGTGCCCCGAGCACATCCACATCACCGACAACGGCATCATCCCGATGAAGGAGCGCGTGGCGGACCGCTACTTCGATCCGCTGCAGCTGGTGATCCGGAAGGTCACCAACACGAGCCGGAAGTAACGGCGGCCATCGGCGGGGGTTTCAGGGGGCGAAGCCCCCTGACGTCCCGTCTTCTCCCCCCGCGATCAAAGCCTCAGGGGGCTTCGCCCCCTGAAACCCGCGGGAGGGCTCGCACTCCCCCACTCCGGGCACGTCGCGCCCGCGCGCGCCTTGGCGACGCACGTCGCGGCGCCCGGGGCGAGCATGGCGCGCCCCGTGGGCGAGCGCTGCGCGAGGCCGATGCGCCGGAGCACCTCGAAGGCCCAGCGCGCCTCGCCGCGGGGCAGCCGCGTCGCGTCGGCGAGCATGCCGATGGTGCTGGGCGTCTCCTGGAGCGCGGCCGCGACGGCGGCGACGCCGGGCCGGCGGAACGCGGGCGCGGCGCGCCGGAGCACGGGGCAGAGGTCGCAGCCGACGTTGAACCAGGCGCGCTCGCGCCCGGTCGCGTCCAGCGTCACGCGCGCCGCGCGGCGGAGCCGGCGCAGGTGGTAGTCCGCGGTCGACGGGTCGACGCCCAGGTGCTGGGCGACCATGCGCGTGCTGGCGCCGGGCGTCTTCGCGAGGTAACGGTGGATGCGCTGCCGGATGTCCATGGGGAGGCGCGTGGGCCTCGCGGGTCCCAAGCTCTGCCCCGCTTGTCACGACGCTCCGCGACGCGTCCATCCCTGGGGGAAAACCGTTATCACCCGGGTGAGTTACAACGTGCTGCCCCGTCTGCGCGGGGCGACGCGGGCAAGCCGTCGGCTGAAGGAGGCAACGGCAGTTGATCTCGGCATTCCTCGTCCTGTACACCCGGCTTGACGACGCGCGCGTGCTCGATCACGGGCTGCGGCGCGCCATCGTGCGCTGCGTGCGCGAGCGCCCCGGCCTCACGGTCGCGGAGCTGGCGCGCGTGAACGGCGTCGACCCGAAGACGATGACGCACCACCTGCGCGTGCTCGCGCGGGCCGGCTGGCTCCAGCCGCTCCCCCAGGGGCGCGGGCGGCTCTGGTTCCTCCCCGGCGACACGCGCGAGCCCGCGCCGGCCCCGCGCGTCGTGCGCGCGCTCCATGCGCTGCGCGGGGGCGCGGCGACGCCCGCCGCGCTGGCGCGCGCCCTGGGCGTGCCCCGCGGCACGGCGGGGGGCCTGCTCGAAGGGCTCGCGCGCCTGGGGCTCGCGCGCCGCGGCGAGTCCGGATGGAGCGTCTCCGCCAAGGGGGACGAAGCCTTATGTCAAGAGGCCGGCCTCGGCGACACGTGAACGCCGAGGACGCGCTGGAGCTTCGCCCCATGGCGGAGGGGGACCTGGCCGACCTGCTCGCCTTCGCGCACGCGCAGGGGCGCAACGTCCACCGCGAGGAGTACGCGCGCTTCCTCGCCCTGGAAGGCGCGCGCGGCTTCGTGCTGCGCCAGCAGGGCTCGCTCGCGGGCGCCATCACGGCAATCCGCTACTTCGAGCACGGCTTCCTGGGCCCGGTGCTCGCGCCCGGCGGCGCGGACGGCCTCGCCATCGCGCTCCTGGCGCACGCCATCGAAGGCCTTCAGCGCGGCGGCGCGAGCCTCCTGGAGGCCGAGGCCACGGAGGAGGAGCGCGCGATCCTCGCCCGCATGGGGTTCCACGCCCTCCGCAGCACGCTGGTCCTGGAGCGGCCCGCGGGCGCGGGGAGCGGCGCGGCGACGCGCACGGAGCGGCTCGGCCCGGGCGACTTCCTGGACCTGGGCGCGCTGGACGCCGCGGCGGTGGGCTACGGGCGCAAGGAGTTCCTCTACGCGCTCATGCAGGACTACCCCGAGGGCGCGCGCGTCGTGCGCGGCGGGGGCGACGTCCACGGCTACGCCTTCCTGCGCCGCTCGCGCCGGGGCTATCACCTGGGGCCCCTGGTCACGCGCGAAGGCGACCTGGAGTCCGCCCGCGCGCTCCTCTCCGACGCGGCGGCGCTCGCTGCGGGGTGGCCCCTGGTGGCGCTGGCGCCGGAGGAGAGCCCCCTGGTGGGCGCGCTCTCGGAGGCCGGGTTCGCCCCCGTGGGGCGGCTCACGCGCATGCGCGCGGGCGCGCCGGGCCGCGAGGTCGCGGGCGACGCCACGCGGGCCACCGAGTGGCTCGTCGGGTCGCGCATCACCGGATAGGCTCAAGCGGACCCCCCGCGCTGCGGACCGCATGGAGGAGCCGGTGGCGCGCGGCGCGTTCGTCCTCGCCGGGCATCGCCACGCCGTGAGCATGGCCGCCCTCGCGAAGGAGTGCTCGGGCATGCTGCGCGCGCTGCGCGCCGAGACGGGCGCGCCCCCCGCGGAGGCGGACTTCCTCGTCCTCCTCGTGGAGGAGGGGAAGGACCCGCGCGACGCCGCTCTCCCCGATCTCAAGGACCGCGCCGCGGCCGCGCTGGGGTTCTCCCACGGAGAGTCCGACGCCGAGGCGCGCGCCGTGGTCGCGGCCGCCCGGAGGCATCTGCGCGCGCACGGCGCGAGCCTCGGAGCGCGAGAGCTGGTCTTCCGCCCCGGCGATTTCGGCCACCTGGGCCTGGAGAGCGACGGCCTCCGCGAGCGCCTGGAGGTGCTGCTGCGGGCCCTCGTGCTTGACGCCGAGCGCCTGCGCCTGAAGCGCGAAGGCTGGGAAGAGCCCGAGCCGCGCTGACAACGCCCGCACAGGAAACGCTTTAGGCCGCCCGCCGGGCTCGGACCCCTGAGGGAAGGCTTTGTCGCGCCACTCCATCCTCGCGGTCGCTCTCGTGCTCGTGGGCGCCGCCGTCGCGGGCTGCGTCTCGCAGACCCCCGCGGACGTCAAGCAGGCCTCGGCCTCGCTCCCGGACCTCACGAAGCCCGTCTTCGCCGCGACGAAGCTCCTGGACACCGTGCGCGCGGGCGGAGAGCCCGTCATCGCCATCACGCCCAAGGGGACCATCCTCGTGGGCGCGCACCCGGGCTGGACGCACACGCGCTACCCGCCCTCGCCCAACCTCGTCGAGCCCGCCACGGGGCAGAGCTACATGTGGCGCAGCACCGACAACGGCACCACCTTCGCCCCCGTGGGCCTCCCCGGCGCCAACGGCGTGGGCCCCCGCGGCATCGGCCAGGGCGTCAGCGACCCCGACTTCGCCATCGACAAGAACGGGCGCATCTACTTCACCGACCTCGAAGGGCTCGCCAGCGCGTCCGTCTCGTGGAGCGACGACGACGGCCAGACGTGGCTCATGGGCAACGACGTGGCGGCGTCCTTCGGCGGCGGGCCCATCGACCGCAACTGGCTCGCGGCGCAGGGCACGGACGTCTACTTCGAGGGCAACTACTTCCAGAACGGCGAGCAGATCCTCAAGTCCACCGACGGCGGCATCACCTGGAGCGTCGTGGGCCAGCCCCCCTGCGAGCAGCAGTTCGTCGTGCCCCAGCCCAAGACGATCCTCGTGGGCTGCCCCACCGGCATGGCGGTGAGCACGGACGACGGCGCGCACTTCGAGCCGCGCCTGGTCCCCGGCGCCAAGGCCGAGAGCCGCGGCATGTCGCTCCCCGCCCTGGACGCCGCGGGCAACGTCTACGTCACGTGGGCCGCGGCGGACGGCATCTACGTCGCGGGCACCCGCGACCTGGGCAAGACCTGGAGCCACCCCATCAACCTCGCCAAGGCCGGCGGCCTCACCGGCACCAACGTGTGGCCCTGGGTCGTGGCGGGCGACGCGGGCCGCGTCGCGGTGCTCTGGTACGGCACCAACGCCACGGGCGGCCCTGCCAACGCGACGGGCGACTGGTTCGTCTACGAGGCCACCGTCCTCGATGCCATGAACGACACGGCGCAGGTGTCGGCCACGCAGGTCACGCCCAAGCCCATCTTCCAGGGGCACATCTGCCAGAACGGCACGACGTGCCAGGCCGACCCCTCCCCCGCGGGCGACCGCCGCCTGGGCGACTTCTTCGAGGCCGCCGTGGACGCGCAGGGCTACGTGCACGTCGTCTACGCCGTGGCCCTGGGGGACAGCATCAGCCACCCCGGCTACAGCAAGCAGACGGGCGGCATCCCCCTGAAGGCGCCCTCGTCTGCCAACGGCTGACAAACATCCCATCTTGGTGCGGGACGGAGACAGAGGGTTCGTTCCCGGCGGCTCCCGCAAGCCTCCAAGCCTCCCAACAGCCTCCGTTCTCTCACAGCCTCCTGTGGGTCGCCGGGATTCATTCTCCACCGCCAAGCTCTCCAGCGACCGCTTTAAGGCCCGTCCGGACAAAGCAGGGTGCATGGTGGCGCCGCCGTCCTCGCCTCTCGACGAGCACGACCTCCATCGCATCGTCTTCGCGGCGCAGAGCGACCTGGGCGAAGGCATCCTCGTCGTCGACCGCACGCGCGTCGTGTACGCCAACGACGCGTACTGCCGCATCGTGGGCCGCACGCGCGAGGAGGTCCAGGGGTTGGCCAGCCTCCTCGACATCGTCGTCCCCGAGGATCGCCAGGCGATCTACGAGCGCGAGATGCGCCGCGGCCGGGGCGAGGACGTGCCCCTCTTCTACGAGACGACCATCGTGCGCCCTGACGGCACGCGCGTCCCCATCGAGATCGGCCTGCGCCCCGCCGCGGGCGACGTGCCGGGGCGCTACGTGAGCGTCGTGCGCGACGTCACCTCGCGAAGGGCCAGCGAGGCCGCGCTGCGGGAGACCGAGGAGCGCTTCCGCCGCGCCTTCAGCGACGCCGCGACGGGCATGGCCATCTACGACACCCAGGGGCGCTTCCAGCGCGTGAACCAGGCGCTCTGCGACCTCCTGGGTTACAACGAGGAGGAGATGCTCAAGCTCACCTACCGCGAGGTCACGCACCCGGAGGACCTGGAGGCCCTCGTCGCGCTGGGCCGCCAGTTCATCAGCGCCAGCGCGACGGACTCCGTGCGCTTCGAGCGCCGCTACCGGCGCAAGGACGGCGCCACCGTGTGGGCGCACGTCAACAGCAGCCCCATCCTGGACGACCAGAAGAGGACCCTCTACTACGTGACGCACATCTTCGACATCTCCGCGCGCAAGGCCGCGGAGGACCTCACGCGCAAGGACCAGGTGAGCCGCCGCGTCGTGCGCCACATCCTGCGCGACATCTCGGACCGGCCCTCGACGAGCACCGCGATCCGCCGCGACCTGGGCCGCAGCCTCGCGGGCGAGACGTCCGAGGAGACGATCAAGGGGTGCCTGGACTTCTTCGGCTCCCTGGGGATCGGCGCCCTGGAGGTGGAGAGCGGCGAAGGGGACCGCTACTCCATCCGGGGGCGGGACCTCCTGGAGATGACGCCCGGGGCCGGGGTCCCCACGTGCCACATCGCCTTGGGCTTCCTGGAGGGGTGCGTCGCCCGGCTCCACGGCGGGAACGCCCTGGGCGCCGAGTTGTCCTGCCAGAGCACGGGGCAGGAGGCGTGCCGGTTCGTGGTCCACGCCCGGGCCGCCCCTGGGGAGAAGTTGTCTGGTCGATCCTGACAAGCATCGTACCATGCCCGCCGGCGCCCCCTGGAGGGATGGAGAACCCGGCGGCTTCCGACAAGCCTCCAAGCCTCCCAACAGCCTCCGTTCTACAGCCTCCCAACAGACGGAGCCGCCGGGTTTGCTCTCCACCAAGGTCTTCCGAACGCCCGCGGGCTTCCGCGGGACTCCTTCTCCATAGACCTACGGAGAATCCAACGCGATGCTCCATAGGCTCCGGACGACAAAGCTGGGGCGATGATGAACCGAACCATGGACCCGACCCTGGAGGTCGCGGTCAAGACGGCCGGACCTGCGGGCCGGCCCCCCCGCCCCAACCTGCGCATCGCGGTGGACTTCGACGGAGTCCTCTTCGACCACATCCCCTACCTCCTGCGCGGCTTCCGCGACGCGCACGGCATCGACCTGGCCGCGGAGGGGCTGCGCCACTGGGACTTCTTCCAGTACCGCGCCGTCCGCGAGCGCAACCTGAGCTGGAACGCCGTGAAGACGGTCCTGGAGCGCATCGACCAGGACCCCGTGCTGCACGACTGCGACGCGCGCGACCCCGACGCGGCCGACGTGATCGCCTCCTGGCGCGCGCAGGGGCACCAGGTCAGCGTCGTCACGGCGCGCGAGCCCGGAGCCCGCGCCACCACCGAGGCGTTCCTCGCCCGCAACGGCATCCGCGTGGACGAGGTCGTCATGGGCGCGCGCCTCAAGACGGGCTACGACGTGCTCGTCGACGACGCGCCGCACAACGTCCTCATGGCGGCGGCCGACGGCGGCCTGGCCCTCCTCATGGACCACCCCTACAACCGCGACGTGCCCAGCAAGAGGAACCCGCTGCGCGTGCGCCGCTGGCGCGAGATCGAGCCCATCGTCGCGGGCCTCGCCCTGGAGGCCGCCGCGTGAGCGCCTGGTGGGCCTACGCGGGCGCGGCGCTCCTTGTGGCCGCGACCCTCCCCCAGGCGGCCCGCCTCGTGCGGACGCGCCGCGCCGACGACCTCACGTGGGGGTTCGTGGCCTTGAACGCCGGGGGCATCGCGCTCCTGGGCCTGCGCAGCGCGGAGATCGGCGAGTGGGGGTTCGTCGCGGTGAACGCCAGCACGGCGGCCTTCTGGCTGCTGGTGGCAGGAATCAAGGCGTGGCCCCACGCCACAGAGAAGAGAAGTGCGGGTGTCGAGATTTGAACTCGAGCAGCAACGTTGGCAACGTTGTGTACTAGCCAGGCTATACTACACCCGCGGATGCGAGCCCCCCTCAGGAAGGGTGGCAACCCTCGAATGCAGAACCCCTATTTGACGATTTCTTGGGCCAGAACGAGGCCCCTCCCGCGCGCCACGCGGCTTCATGCCGGGCACCCTCCATCGTGCATCCCGCAGGAGTACTCAAGCCCGGCCAACGAGGCGCGACTTAAGATCGTGTCCTGAAGAGGTTCCCCGGTTCGAATCCGGGCTCCTGCACTCGCGCGCCAGCGCGAGTCAGGCGCCGGACAGGGCCGGCCCAGTAACACGGGCCCCGCCCGCGGGCAGCGCCATGCGGAACGTGGCGCCGCGCCCCTCCTGCGAGCGGAACGTGAGCGACCCGCCGTGGCTCTCCACGATGCCCAGGGAGACGGAGAGACCCAGCCCCGTGCCTTCGGGCTTGGTGGTGTGGAAGGGCGTGAAGATCTTCGCCGCCTCCCCGGAGGGGATGCCGCGGCCCTCGTCCTCCACCTCGACGACGACCCAGGGGCCCTCCTCGAAGGTGCGGATGGCGAGGCGCCCCGCGGGGCTGCCCTCCATGGCGTCCACGGCGTTGAGCACGAGGTTGAGGAGCACCTGCGAGATCTCGTCGGCGTCGACCACCACGGGCGAGCGCGCGTGGAGGTCCACCATCACCTCGCGCTCGTCCTTCACGCGCGAGAGCGCCACGGTGACGACGCTCTCGACGATGGCGTTGATGCTCTCGCTCTGCCGCAGGGCGGAGGGGCGGCGGGCGACCTTGCGGAGGCTCTGCGCGACGTGCGCGACGCGGTCGGCGCCCCGCAGCACGGCCTCCTCCAGGCCCGCGGCCTCCTGGAGCGAGGCGCGCAGGCGAGGCGGGAGCGCGGGGTCGGCGAGCGCCTCCTGGAGCGACATGAGGACCAGCTCGCTGTTGCCGCGCATGTAGGTGAGGGGGTTGTTGATCTCGTGCGCGACGCCCGCGACCAGCGTGCCCAGCGTGCTGAGCTTCTCGCTGGCGATCACCTGGCGGCGCGTCTCCTCCAGGTCCTGCTGGGCGCGCTTCTGCTCGGTGATGTCCTCCACGACGCCGTCGTACCAGACGGTGCGGCCGTCGGACCCGCGCACGGCCCGCGCGCTGTCGCGCAGCCAGCGCACGCCGCCGTCGGTGCGAAGCCCCTCGATCTCCTCGCCGCGCACCTCGCCCTCGCGCTCCAGGCGCGCCATCCACTCGGCGCGGCGGCGCGGGTCGCGATAGAGCCGCTCCACGGGCGTGCGCAGCAATTCCTCGCGCGTGCCGATGCCCATGAGGCGCGCCGCGGTGCCGTTGGCGTCGAGGACGCGCCCCTCGGGGCTCGTGCGGTAGACGCCCACGGGGAGCCCTTCGACGAGCGCTCGATATCGTTCTTCGCTGGCGGAGGCCGCGCGGCGGAGCGCGTCGTGGCGCAGCGCGGAGCGGCTCCGCACGAACGTGAGGCACCCGGCGACGACGACGGCCAGGACCATGATGAGCAGCGCGGTGGAGGGGATGGGCCCGTCGCGGAACGCGGCGGCGGAGCCGAGCCACGCGAGGAGCGTCGCGGCGGAGAAGGCCATGACCCACGGCGGCGACACCAGGATGGCGGCCGTGCAGAGGATGACCAGCAGGAACGAGGTGAAGCCGATGCCCGCGGGCGCGTCGGGGTAGTCCAGCGTCGTCGCGGCGAGCCCGATGGCCATGACCGCGGCCGCGACGGGGTGGCTCCAGCGCGAGGGGAGACGGTCCGAGCGCACCGCGCGCAGCGCGGCGAAGGAGGCGAGCGCCCCAGCGGCCAGCGTGAGGATGACCGGAAGGGAGCCCGCGCGGGTCGCCGCCTGCTCCACCGCCGCGAGGAGGAAGCCGCCCCCGATCCAGGGGAGGAGGGTGCCCAAGGTGTCGCGCTCCTCCTGGTCGAGGACGGCACGAGCCTCCGGGCGCATTCCTGCCGCCCTCTCCCCGGGGCATTATTTAAGCGCGCGTCCACCTCCAAAGGACGGGCCTGGGGGCCGATACGGCCAAACCGGGCGTGGCGCCTCGGCCCCCGATGAGCTGCCTCTTCTGCCGCATCGCGGCCGGCGAGATCCCCTCGGAGAAGGTCCTGGAGAACGAGCGCGCCTTCGCGTTCCTGGACATCCGCCCCCTCCAGCGCGGGCACGTCCTCGTCGTGCCCAAGCGGCACCACGAGCGCTTCTCCGACATGACGCCCGAGGACGCGGCCGCCGTCATGGACCTCGCGCAGCACGTCGCGCGCCGCCAGTCGCGGGCCCTGGGCGCGGCGGGGATCACCATCGCGGTCAACGACGGCCGCGCCGCGGGCCAGGAGGTCATGCACGTGCACGTCCACCTCGTGCCCCGCGCGGAGACGGACGGCATCGGCCCCGTGCACGCGCTCTTCCGGGGGAAGACGCCCACGCTGCGCGACGGGGAGCTTCGGGAGATCGGGGCGGAGATGCGCGGGTAGTGCTTTTTGTTAGAGAAGAGTCGTTCGGCCGCGCCGCAGCGCGGCCAAAATGGGGGGTTTCAGGGGGGCTCGCCCCCCTGACGTCTTGATCGTCTGCTGGAACAGTTCTTTCACGTCAGGGGTCTTCGCCCCCTGAAACCCCCGCCATGGCCTCCTCCACCGACGCGCGCAGCCGCTCTGCGTCGAGGCCCTCCTTGGAGAGCAGCGCGTCGGCGCCCGCGGCGACGAGCTCCAGCGCGACGGCGTCGCTGCCGTGCGCGGTGAGGGCCAGCACCGCGCCGCGCGCGCCCAGTGCGGTGGCCTCGTCCAGGAACGCGGCGCCGTCCAGGTCGGGGAGGAGGTAGTCCACGATGAGCAGGTCGAAGGAGGCGAGGTCCGTCTCCAGCGCGGCTTCGGCGCTGGGCGCCTCGACCACGGTCCACCCGTCGGCCTGGAGCGTGCGGCGCACGAACGCGCGCGCGACGTCGGTGTCGTCCACGACGAGCGCGCGCTGCCCGTCGTGCCGTCTGCGCTCGAAGGGGCCAGGCTCCGCGGGCGCGCGGGCGGGGACGGGCGGCAATTCCTCCTCGGGGTAGCCGGGGGGTCCGCCCGTCGCCTCGATGGCGGCGAGGAGCTTCGTCGCGTCGAGCCCCTCCTTGGCGATGACGTCGTGCGCGCCCGCGAGCACGAGCGCCTCGTACACCGCGTCCGTGCCCGCGCCGGTGAGCGCGAGGACGGGGGTGCCCACGCGGCTCTCGCGCCACCGCTCCAGGCACGCGACGCCGTCGCGGTCGGGCAGCGAGAAGTCCAGCACGATGACCTCGTAGCGGCGCTGCGCGAGCAGTTCGTCCGCATCGGCGGCCGTTGCAGCTTCGTCCACGCGCCACCCGCGCCGCGTCAGCGCGCTGTTCACGACGGCGCGGAACGTGCCGTCGTCGTCCACGAGGAGCGCGCGCCGCTCGGGGAGGGGCATCGGGGGCGCGAGCCCCCGGCGAGGGCATGAACCCCGCGGAGCCTCACCGGCGGCGCCGCGCCACGAGCGCGGCGCCCGCGCCCGCGAGGACCAGCGCGGCGACGCCCGGGAACGGCACGGGGCTCGCGGGCGAGGTCGCCTCGGAGGGCGTCTGCGTCCCGCGCGGCGTGGTCGTCGAGGGCGCGCGCGTCGTGGAGGGCGGGGTCGTCGTCGTGCCCGGCGTCGGCGGGGTCGTCGAGGAGGGCGGCGTGGTGGACGAGGGCGGCGTCGAGGGCTGCGGCACGTCCGCGCTGGCGGGATCGGAGGCGGGACCCTCGCCCGCGGAGTTGACCGCCGTCACGGTGTACGCGTGGACGCCGGGCGAGGGGCTCGCGTCGGTCCACACCGTCGCGGTGGCGTTGCCCGCCGGCTGCCCGTCGCGGTACACGCGGTAGGAGAGCACCGCCGCGCCGCCGTTGCTGGCGGGCGGGCTCCACGTCAGCGTGACCGCGCCGGTGGCGTCCGCGCTGGCGACGGCCCCCTGGGGCGCGCCGGGCCGCGAGGGGCCGGAGCCGCCGCTGCCGTGGGGCGTCGCGACGTGGTCGTCGCTGAGGAGGAAGTTGGCGCTGAACTTCGCGCTCCACGCCTGGCCCGTGTCGATGACGTGCAGCTCGCCTTCGCGATAGCCCACGTCGAGGCTGCGGTAGTTGGGCTGCGAGAGCTGGTGGGCCGCGGGGACGACGAGGTAGAGGTGGCCGTCGCCGTAGAGGTCGCCCGCGACCGGGCCGCGCGTCTCGCCCCAGCCGTCGGTGAGCGGGAACCAGCCCGTCTCCTTCCCGGTGGCGAGGTCGAAGACGCCGATCCCGTCGTAGCCCAGCTTGGGCTCGGGGCAGAGGACGTCCATCTTGCCGTCGCCGTTGCCGTCGGCGATGACGAAGTCCTTGTTGCTCCAGTAGATGGGCACGCTCGTGCGCCAGAGCACGCTGCCGTCGCGCCCGTCCAGCGCGAAGAGGTTGCTGCTGCGGCTCGTGGGCTCCCAGTTGCCCGGCTTGTGGCCGATGGTGTTCCAGTCCAGCGCCACGAAGTCCAGCACGCCGTCGCCGTTCACGTCGATGGCCGCGGGGTGGTTGTACTGGACGGGGTTCATCCAGTCGTAGCTCACGTTCCACACCATGTTGCCGTGGGGGTCGAGGAGATACCACACGGCGTGCGTCTCGTTCATCCAGTTGCGGTCGTACGTCGGGTCCTTGCTGCTGGGCGGGTATGGGTACGTCGCGTTGTAGACCGCGTTGCGCGCGCCGAAGAAGGTGTAGAGCCCGCCGTTCCCGTACACGTCCGCGAAGGTGGGCGCCAGGGGCACGCTGCCGGGGTACGCGCCGTGCTCGCGCGCGCGGAAGACCCACTTCTGGGCGCCGGTCTTCGCGTCGTAGCAGGCGATCTCGCCCGCGTCGGAGGCGAAGCAGGCGTCCTTCCTGCCGTTCTGGTCGATGTCGACGACGACCGCGCCCGCGTTGCCGTCGTAGTACGACTTGGACCACTTGTAGTTGCCATGGCAGTCGAATGCGAGCTGGCCGGGCCAGCCGTCCGTCTCGGCGAAGACGTACTTGCAGCCCGAGCCGTCCACGTCGGCCATGAAGGCGTCGCCGTCGCTGCCGACGCTGTATTGCGACTGGATGGTCCCGTTGGGGTAGTAGAGCCACGGGTGCGCGTCCTTGAAGCCGGGCTCGTAGCGCGACGCGTCGATGCTCACCTCCCACTTCTTGTCGAAGGCGAAGCTCGTGGGCGTGGAGTTCGCGGCGGAGTAGCACCACGCGGCGAGCATGGCCGCGTCGCTGGGGACCACCATGCAGGGGACGCCGTCGCCCATGAGGTTCCCGACGGCGATGGGGTTGATGTCGCGCACGGGCCACGTCTCGCCGCCGGGGTGGCTCGTGGGAAGCTCCGCGAGCACGCCGCCCGTGCGGCTGTCGAGGACGTAGGCGCGGTTGTTGTCGTTGTTGCTGACGATCTCCAGCTGGCCGTCGCCGTTGAAGTCGTAGAGGTTGAGGCTCGCGGTGTCGAACGCCTCGAACGTCTTCGCGGGGTGCGCGCTTGCGCTCGTGATGGTGAGCGGCTCGGTCCAGCTCGAGGCCGCGCCCTGGGGCGCCACGGCGGCCCCTTGCGAAGCCGACAAGGAGGCAAGCACGAGCAGGGCGGCGGCGAGGGGGGCCATCCGTCGCATGGGGCGCCGGTGCCCGGGGGGCCTTATGGTGGAGTTGGGACGTAAGGCGAAGCGTAGGAGGTGGCAAGCACTATCTGGGGGCCCCTTCATGGTGGCCCTCGTGGATGCGCCTCAGGGAGGCCCGTTGCCCTGGCCGCCGCCCGGCGCGCGGCCCGCCCCCCGCCAGGCCACGTTCTTCGAGCGCGCGCCCGCCAACCCCCTGGCGTTCGGCGCCGTCCTCTTCCTCGTCGGCTGGGCGGGCATCCTGTTCCAGCACGGCGTCCTGCGGCAGCTCGTCGTGGGCGCGCCGCTCTTCGAGGAGATGGCGAAGCTGGGCCTCGCCCTGGCCCTCGTCGCGCTCCTGGGCATCCGCGCGACGTGGCTGCGCATGCCCTTCGCGTGGGCGTCGGGGGCGGCCTTCGGCGTGCTGGAGCACTTCCTGACGTACGCCGACGAGCCGGCCCTCTTCTGGGAGCTGCGCGTGGCGTTCCACCTCGCCACCGCGGGGCTCTCCATGGCGGTCTACGGCATCCTGGAGCCCCTTCCCGACGCGCGCGTCCGCTGGGCGACGACGCTCCTCTCCAGCGCGATCCACGCCGCGAACAACCTGGGCGCGCTCTTCTTCCTCATCCTGGGGGGCTACGTGGACACGGACCCTGCCGCGACGGCGTTCTCGGCCCTCGTCACCGCGGCGGCGCTGGGGCTGACGCTGGTCGTCCTGGCGGCGCGCGAGCGCGCGCGGGCCCGCGCCCTGCTTATGCTGCGCCGCGTCTTCGGCCCGATCAGCGAGGCGCCGCGCGCTCCGTCGCCAGCTCCTCCCCTGGACCCTCCGGGCCCGTGACGCGCGCGGGGTGGTCGATGGCGACGGGCAGGACGCGCCCCAGCCACCACCACCCGGCGAGGCTCAGCAGGACCACAGCCGCCACCGTGGGCCAGAGCCAGGCGGTCGCGTGCGCGTCGAAGAACACGCCGCCGATGACCGCGCCCACGCCGCTGGACACGCTCCACGTGAGGTCCATGGCGGCCAGGTACTTGCCGTAGCTCGTGGGGCCGCCCGCCATGCCTGCGGCCAGCGAGGGCCCCATGCCCGCGTTCACGATCTCGCCCACGGTCATGACGACGACGCCCGCCGCGACGATGCCGTAGGCGAGGAGGGGCGGCCGGCCGACGGCGGCCCAGTTGAGGAGCAGGCTGGCGGCCAGGAGCGCGTTGCCCAGGAGCAGCACGCGCGTGCGCGAGCGCCGGTCGGCCCAGGCGGAGAGCGGCACCTGGAGCGCCACCACCATGACGGTGTTGATGGCGACGACCACGCCGATGCCCATGGCGGTCGCGGAGAGGACGTCCTTCATGAACGGCGCGTAGGTGCTGTAGAACTGGCTCCAGCCGATGCCGCCCAGCGTGGCCACGAGGAGCACGGCGAGGAAGCGCCGGTCGCGCAGCGGCGTCGAGAGGTCGCGCACGTGGTGGCGCAGGCGCGCGAGCCCGCCTTCCTCCTTCGCGCCGGGCGCGCGGGCGTGGCTCTCCTCCACGGCGAGGGCGACCACCACGAGGTAGGCCGCCGCGCCCGCGGCCTCGGCGAAGAAGAGCGAGCGGTAGGGCAGGAACGCCACGAGGATGGCGCCCACGAGGAGCCCCACCGAGAGGCCCAGGTTGTTGGCAAGGTAGAGGAGGCCGTAGGCGCGGCCGCGGCGGTCCTCGGGCGTCACGTCCGCGACCATGGCGCGCGCGGAGGGGCCCCACGCGGAGACGGCGATGGCGTAGAGGATCGTGACCTCGAAATACGCGGGCACGGTGACGACGAACGCGTAGGCCACGGCGCACATGGCCTGCCCCAGGAAGCCCAGGAGCATGAGCGGCTTGCGGCCGATGCGGTCCGCGACGCCGCCCCAGAAGATGCCCACGAGCGCGCCAAGGGGGAACGCGATGGCCAGCGCGAGGCCCACGAGCGTCAGCGGGAAGTGCCGCACGTCGTAGAAGTAGAGCGTCGCGAAGGGCATGATGATGCCGCGCCCCGTGGAGAGAAGCCCCTGCCCGTAGGTGAGGAGCCAGACGCGCGCGTCCATCTGGCGATGGAACGCCGCGACGCGCGCGAGGGCATTCATCACGGCGCCCAGGCCCCCTTCGACCATAAAGGCGCCTTCGGCCTTCGCAAGCGCTCATGTATCGGAGGGCGCTGCGGAGGACTGCCGATGCTCGAAGCCTGGGCCCGCCTCGTCCACCGCCACCCGTGGATCACGCTCCTCGTCTCGGGCGCCATCCTCGCCGCCTCCGTGGGCGCGCTCCTCGCGGGCGGCACGCTCACCAACTCGCAGCCCAAGGGCACCGAGGCGGGCCGCGCGTTCCAGCTCTACGACCAGGAGCTCGCCGCGCAGGCCAACGCCACGTTCGCGTTCATCGCCGCGAGCCCCACGATGAAGGTGGACGACCCCGCGTTCCGCGACGCGCTCAACGCGACGATCGCGGGGCTGGAGCGGGACCCGCGCGTCGCCAGCGTGCGCTCGCCCTACGACGCGGGCGGCGCGGGCCTCGTCTCCAAGGACGGCCGCGAGGCGCTGGTCATCGTGGGTCTCAAGGACTCCTTCGACCGCGCGCGCTCGTACTTCCCCGAGGTGCGCGGCGAGATCCGCTCCCCGTCTCTTGATATCACCGCGACCGACGGGCTCGCCATCGCGTCCGACTTCGACGCCATCCTGGAGAAGGACCTCGCCCGCGCCGAGACGGTGAGCCTGCCCCTGACCCTCGTCCTGCTGCTCCTGGTCTTCGGCGCCGTCGTCGCCGCCCTTCTTCCGCTGGGCGTCGGCGTGCTGGCGGTCCTGGGCGGGCTGGGCAGCGTGATGGTCCTCGCGCGCTTCGCCGACGTCTCGACCTACGCGCTCAACATCGTGACGCTCATCGGCTTGGGCGTCGCCATCGACTACTCGCTCTTCATCGTGAACCGCTTCCGCGAGGAGCGCTCGCGCGGCGGGAGCGCGGAGGACGCGCTGGCCAAGGCCATGGCGACCGCGGGGCGAGCCGTCGTCTTCTCCGGCTTGACCGTCGCCATCGGCCTCTCGGGGCTCCTCTTCTTCCGCGGCACGTTCCTCGCCAGCATGGGCCTCGCGGGCGCCATCGTCGTCGTGTTCGCCGTCGCCTACGCGCTCTCCTTCCTCCCCGCGCTCCTGGCTCTTCTGGGCCCGCGCCTCGACAAGGGGAGCGTCGTCCCGCGCCGCTGGACCGCGGTGCCCAGCGAGCGCGGCTTCTGGCACCGGCTCGCGCACGCCGTCATGCGCCGGCCCGTCCTGGTCCTCGTCGCGACCCTGGCCCTCCTTCTCGCGGCGGGTTCGCCCTTCCTCCACGTGCGCCTCGCCAGCGGCGACGTGGGCATGCTGCCCGCGAGCGCCGAGTCGCGCCGCGGCTACGAGACGCTCGTCTCCGACTTCCCCGGGCACGACGAGACGCAGATCCTCGCCCTCGTCCACTTCGCGGAGGGGCACCCGCTCACCAGCGACCGCGTGGGCGCCCTGGTGGACCTCAGCCGCGCCATCGCGAAGCTCCCCGGCGTGCTGGCCGTGCAGAGCGTCGTCGACCTCGACCCGTCGATGAGCAAGGAGGACTACCAGCGCGCGCTCAGCGCGCCGCCCTCGACGTGGCCGCCCGCCCTGCAGGCCGCCGCAAAGGCCAGCGTCGGCGAGCACGTCGTCGTCCTCAACGTCCTCACCCACGCCGCGGCCAGCAGCGACGAGGCGCGCGGGATCGTGAAGGGCATCCGCGCGCTCTACCCCGCACAGGGCGAGCTCCTCGTCACGGGCGCCACGGCGTTCGACCTCGACACGATCGCGTTCATCCTCCAGCAGATCCCCCTCGCCGTCGCCTTTGTCGTGCTCGTGACCTACGCGCTCCTCCTCGTGCAGACCGGGTCGGTCCTGCTGCCGCTGAAGGCGGTGCTTATGAACTTCGTCTCCATCAGCGCGAGCTTCGGCGCCCTGGTCTTCGTGTTCCAGGACGGCCACCTGGCGGGCCTGTTGCGTTTCTCCGCCGCCAGCATCGACCCCACGCTGCCGGTCATCATGTTCTGCATCATGTTCGGCCTCTCCATGGACTACGAGGTGCTGCTCCTCTCCCGCATGCAGGAGGAGCTCCGCAGGTCGGGTGACAACCGCGCCGCCGTCGCCGCGGGCCTGGAGAAGACGGGCCGCCTCATCACCGGCGCCGCGGCCATCATGGTCGTCGTCTTCTCGGCGTTCGCCCTCGCCCAGGTCACCATCATCAAGGCCATCGGGTTCGGGCTCGCGCTGGCCGTCGCCGTGGACGCGACGCTCGTGCGCGCGCTGCTGGTGCCCGCCACGATGCGCCTGCTGGGCCGCGCCAACTGGTGGGCTCCGGGCTGGGTGAAGCGGCTCCAGGTCGGAGTGGAGCACTAGCAAGAAGAGGAGAAAAACAGAGGAAGCCTCGCCTGCGGGGCAGGGTCATGGGCTAAGGGGGCCTTAGGCGTTCGCCGCGAGGGTGCCGGTCGTGGCGGTGGCCGCGGTGACGCTGCCGCCGTCCTCGGTGACGCCGCTCTGGAGGAAGAGCCAGTAGCCGTCGTCGCCGCCGTGGCCGATGGCGCAGACGGGGTCCGTGCCGGGGCTCCAGGTGTTGACCCAGACGTTGAGGCAGTCGTTCGTGTCCGTGTCGGGCGTGATCGAGCCGTCGACCTGGCACGAGACGGTGGCGCCGGTGTTGGGGTCCGTGACGACGACGGGGCCCGCGGTGTCGTCGACGCCCCAGGTGCCGCCCACGGGGAGGCCGCTCAGGTCCGTCGCGGTGCCGCTGGTGCTGTGGACGTTGAGGCCGTAGCCGCAGCCGTCGGTCGTGTCCCACTCGGTGGACGAGCCGAAGAAGCCGCCGCCGACGCCGACATCGAGGTCGCCGTCGAAGTCGCCGGGCACGCCGTCACCGTTGCAGTCCGCGACGTTGCTGTCCTGGACGGTCACGAAGCCCGCGCTGGCGCCGCTCACGGGGGCGCCCTGCTCGGTGAGCGTGTTGGAGTTGCCGCCGAGGGAGCCGGGGAGGCCGTAGGTGTGCACGGGCTGGTTGTTGGTGCAGCTGCCCTGCGAGACGCAGGTGTTGAGGTTCACCAAGCCGCTGCAGCTGTCGCCGCAGGTGCCCACGTTCACCAGGTACGTACACGTGTCCTTGCACGTCCCGGCGTTCACCGTGCAGTTCGCGGTGGCATCACAGCTTCCCAGGTTGACCGCGCACGACGCCGACGCGGCGGGCATGAAAACGCCCGCGGCGCCGAAGGCGAACGCGAAGGCCGTGAGGAACGACAGCAGCGTGGCTACTCGAATCGTGGTCATTGGATTCACCAAGGGTGTCCGCGAAGCCCGATCCCGCCAGGGCCCTTGGCATCGCGGCAGCGCGCCTAACACGGCAATGATGCATCAAGGGTCTAGAGGAAAATTGTGAAAGAAATTTTGTTTGATAACACTAAACGTTGCGGCCTCCCCGCGCCGCCCCGCACGCCCGCCGGTGACCGCCTTGGCTCAAAATCTTCGGAGAATCTTCCGGGGAAGCATCCATCGTACACAAATGAATTCGTGCCAGTGGGCCAGAAAATCGAGCCCACATTGGCACGGGGTTGTTATGACCAAGATAGAATTGATAGAATTGAAAGAGGACCCGCCTCACGCCGCGGCCGCGAGGGGCGAGGGCGGGAGCGCGGGGTCGTCCAGGCGGAGGGGGAACACGCTGGCCTCCTGCGCCCTCTCGGGCGGGTGGGGCTTGCGCAGGTCCTCCACGCGTTCGAGGATCACACGCTGGCCGACAGGTCCGAGATCCGTTCTCTCACCGCCTTCAGCTCCGCCTCAAGCTCCTGCGCGTAGTCTTCGAGCCAGGCCTTGCGCTCCTCGCGGGTGAAGTAGCGCCGGCCGCCATACGCTTGTCCTTGGCACATGGGCATCAGTCGCGCCCCGAAGGGCACGCATCCACATGGGTCGCGCTTCCTCATCATGACCAGACGGGGGCGTGACCAGGTCGGGGGCGGGCCCGTCAGGGGGCCGCGCTACGTCAGCGGGAACCCGTTGGACGACCGGTAGTGGAGCGGGTCGACCTTGGGGGCGCCGCCGTAGATCTCCGCCAGCGCCGCGAGGACGGGCCGCGCCGCGCTGAAGCCGCCGGTGGGGTCCTCCGGGTCGGCCTGGACCTCCATGCGCAGCGCGCCGCCGTGCACGCGCACGGTGACGCGCCCCTTGCCGTTCTCGGTCATCCAGTGGAGGACCGTCTCGCCGGGGCCTTCGCTCTGGGCGTACCAGCGCAGGCCGCCGAACCAGCGGCGCGAGAGCTGCGCCGCCACGTCGCCCGCGCCCAGGTGCGGCGGGAGGAGCGCCTCCAGCAGGGGGAGCGGCGGCGCGGCGGGGCGCGGGAAGGCGTGCCCCTGGAGCGCGGCGGCCCCGCGGTCCGTCAATTGATAGCCCTTGCCGTCGTGGGCCACGAGCCCGTCGGCCTCCAGCCGGCGCAGCGTCCGCGCGAGGGCCTGCTGGTGGACGCCCAGCTGCCGTCGAAGGCCCTGGAAAGTGACCCAGGCGTCGACCTCGCGGGCAAGCTCGGCCAGCACGGTGCGGTCCCGGTCCTCCAGGGCCGCCACGGCGAAGGAGGGCGCGGGGGGGAGCGGCGCATCCGCCATATGGTCCTCGGTGAGGGTCGTGCGGAGCATAAACCTCCCGGGCGCGGCCGCGGGGTGTGACCGGCTTCGGCCGCGGGGAGTCACGCGACGGAGTTGCGTCACTTCGGGACGCAGGACGAACCCTGAAGCGCGGACGCCGCCCTCCGGCGCGCGTGCCCGAGGCGCCTCCGGACTTCGGCTCGCTCGTCCACGAGTACGACCGCCACCGGACGGGCTACTCCCCCGCGCTCCTCGACCGCGTGCTGCGCGGACGCGCCGCGCCTCGCGTCCTGGACGTGGGCGCCGGGACGGGGCTCGCCGCGCGCGACCTGGCCCCGCGGGCCCGCCGCCTCGTGGCCGTGGACGTGTCGGGCCCCATGCTGCGGGCGTGCCCCGTGGGCGAGCGGGCCCTGGCCAAGGGGGAGGCGCTGCCCTTCCGCGCGGGCTCGTTCGACCTCGTCACCTGCGCGCAGGCGTTCCACTGGCTCGACGCCGAGGCCGCCTACCGCGAGTTCCACCGCGTGCTGCGGCCCGGCGGCGTCGCGGCCCTCTGGTGGAAGTACGAGGCGCCGGGCGACCCCAGCGCGGCCGCGGCCGACGCCGCCTTCGAGCGCGTCGTTGGCAGGCCCGCGCCGACGACGTCGCTGGAGACGGAGCCGCTCCCGGGCCTGCCGGGCCCCTTCGCGGAGGTGGAGCAGCGCGTCATCCCCTGGTCGCTGCCGCTCACCGTGGAGGGGTACGTGGGCTATCACGCGAGCCGCGAGAACCTGCGGCGCGGCGCGGGGCCCCTGCGCGAGAAGGTGCTCGCCGAGATGCGCCGAGCGCTGGAGGCGATGCATCCTTCCGGCCGCTTCACGCTGGCCTACGAGCAGCGCCTCTGGCTGCTGCGCAAGGAGGCCTAGCGTGCGCGTCGCCCTCGTCCTCGTGGCCCTGCTGCTGGCGGGCTGCGCCGATCTCCCTTCGCTCCCGGACCTCAACCCGCTCCCCGCCGCGCCGGAGGCCTCGCCCCTGGAGTCGATCCTCGCGCTCCCCAACGGGACGCCCGTCGCGACGGAGCCCGTCCACGTCGTCGCGGTGCAGAACGGCACGCCAAAATCGGGCCAGGGCTCGTGGAAGGTGCCCAGCCTCGTCACGCTGGAGAACGACCGCGGCGCGCGCCTGGGCATGGTGCTTGACACCGTGGAGACGACGCAGCACCGCAAGCAGCTTGGCGTGCCCCTCGTCGGCATGCGCCTCCAGGCGCAGGGCACGCTGGCGCGCAACGCCACGGGCGCGGCGCTCCTCAAGAACGTCACGCGCTGGGCGCCGCTGGACCACGACGGGCCCGAGGTCGCGCCGGAGATCGTGGCCGCGGGCGCCGTCCCTGAAGGCGCCTACATCTGGCTCCAGCAGGCGACCGTCCAGAAGGTGCGCCACGAGTCCGACGGCGACTACCACGTCGAGCTGTCCATCCCGGGAGGCCGCCTCGTCACCGAGGAGACGCCCCCCTTCGGCACGCGCCTCGATCCTCCCCAGGAGGGGGACGCGGTGAGCGTCTACGGCATGGTCCTCTTCGACGCGACCCACGGCTGGTGGGAGGTCCATCCCGCCCAGTGCTGGAGCCGGTCCCGCTGCGCGCCCCCCCTGGACGCCGTCTCGGGCGCCGGGGGCGGCGAGGACTGACGCAACCTTGAGAACGGGTCGCGCGCTCGCCCCCGTGTGCAGTACGCGCTGGAGACGTGCCGCGACCCCGAGGAGCTAGCCCGCTTCGAGGCGGCCCACGGCTCCAAGCGCGGGCCCGCCGAGGTGGCGCGCCGCGTCGCGGCCGACCCCGAGGGGACCTTCCTCGCCCGGGGGCCCGACGGGCGAGTGCTCGGCTGCGGCAGCGTGATCGTCCACCGCGACGCGGGGCAGGGCGCCTACGCGTGGGTGGGCGGCATGATGGTGGACGAGAGCGCGCGCCGGCACGGCATCGCCCGCGCCCTCCTGCGCGAAGGCCTCGCCCGCGCGGAGCGCGAGGGCGCGCGCACGATCGCGCTGGCCGCCAGCGAGATGGGGCGCCCGCTCTATCTTTCTGAAGGCTTCCGCGACGTGGCCGTGAGCGCGCGCTGGGAGCGCGCAGGCGAGCCGCGCCTGCCGGAAGGCGGAGCGAGGCGCGTCTCCATCTACCCCATCTCGTCGTGCGAGATCATGGACCTCCTCCGCTACGACGCGCCGCGCTTCGGCGCCTCGCGCGCCCCGTTCATCTCGGCGGCCATGGCGGCGTTCCCCGAGCGATCGTTCGTCGCCTTCGACCGCGCGAGCGGCGAGATCGCGGGCTACTGCTGCACGCAGGAGCGCGTCACCGGGCCCCTGGTCGCGGACCACGACGAGGCCGCCGCGCGGCTCCTCCACGCCGCGGCCCTCTCCGGCGCGCCCCCGCGCGTCGTCGCCTCCGGTGTCAACCCCGACGCGGAGCGCCTCCTGGCCTCGGTAGGCTACGCGCCCGACGGGACGACGTGCGCGCTCATGGTCAAGGGCCCCGCGCTCCCGGGGCGTCCGCAGGCGATCTACGGGCTGGGCGCCTGGGCGGTGGGTTGAGAGGAACCGGCGAGAAGGGTCTTCCTCCCCTCCCGCGCAACCTGCGCGCATGGACCCCACGGACTGGCGCGCAGGGGCGCCCACACCTCCCGAGAGCTTCAGCGGCATGGGCATGGACGAGATCCACCTCGCGGACATCAAGGGCCGCCGCGTCATCGGCAACCACGGCACGACCCTGGGCACCATCGAGGACGCGGCCATCGACCCGCGCACCTGGCGCGTCTCCGGCTTCGTCGTGAGCCTGCGGCGCGACGTGGCGGAGCGCTTCGACGTGGAGCCCCGGCACCACCGCGGCGGCCTCTTCGAGCAGGGGGGCCCGCGCATCCAGATCGGCGCCGAGCGCGTGCAGACCTTCGGCGAGAACGTGATCCTCAACGTCGACGCGGACCAGATCGCCAGCACGCTGCGGGCGGCCTCGCCGGGCGAGGAGAACGTCGACTACACCGACGAGCCCCCCGGCCGCGCGTTCTGAGCCCCGGCAGGCGGGCGAGGGGCCCCACCGTCGGGGCTCCGGCTCAAGCGAACCCATATCGTGGGGGAGGGACAGCGTGGAGAGCGTTGTTCGCATGGGCGAATCAGGGTCCGCGCTCCCCCGGGGCCGCGCGCGCGTGATGCTCGTCGAGGACGAGAGCGCGACCGCGGCGGCGCTCCGCAAGAGCCTCGCGAGGCTGGGCTACCAGGTGGCGGCCAGCGTGCCCAGCGGCGAGGAGGCCCTCACGGCCGCGCGGCGGCATCGCGTCGACGTCGTGCTCATGGACGCGCGCCTCCAGGGGGATGCGAAGGAGCTCCGCGAGGCGGCGGACGCGCCCGTGATCTACCTCGGCGCCGCGGAGCCCGAGGCCCTGGACGGCGCGCGCGAGGGCGGGAGCCACGGCTCCATCGCGAGGCCCTTCGAGGAGAAGGACCTGCGCGCCGCCATCGAGACGGCCCTGCGGGACAGCGCGGCGCGGCGGGAGCGCGAGGCGGAAGGCACGGGAGAGTCGCGCGAGCGCCACCTCCAGGAGGTGATCGACCACAGCCCCGCCCTCGTCTACATGAAGGACCTTCAGGGGCGCTACACGCTGGCCAACCGCGAGTTCGAGCGCGTGTTCCGCACGCGGCGGGCCGACCTGCGGGGCAAGGTGGACCGCGAGGCGCTGCCCCTGGAGTTGCGCGACGCGCTCCAGGCGGACGACGAGCGCGTCCTGCGCGAGGGGACGCCGCTCCAGGCGCGGGTCCAGCTTCCCGGCGATGAGGGGCCCCACGACTACGTGGCGCTGCGCTTCCCGCTCCTGGACGCCGCCGGGAGGCTCGACGGCGTGTACGGCGTCTTCACGGACATCACGGAGATGACGCGGGCGGAGGCCGCGCTGCGCCAGACCGAGGCGCGCTACCGGATGATCGCGGAGTCCAGCACGGACGTCATCACGCTCACGGCGGCGGACGGTGTCCTCCGCTACGTCTCCCCCGCGAGCCGGCGCCTCCTGGGGTACGAGCCTTCGGAGCTCGTGGGCATCAGCGGGCTCGCCATCATCCACCCCGACGACGCGGACCGCGTGCGCGCCACGCCGACGCCCCCTCCCCAGGAGGGGATCGCGCCGCCGATCACGTTCCGCGCCCGCAAGAAGTCCGGGGAGTACGTCTGGGTGGAGGCGAGCCTGCGCGCCATCGAGGAGCCCATCTCGGGCGAAGGGCCCCTCGTCCTCGCCGTGGCCCGGGACGTCACCGAGCGGCGGCGCGTGGAGGAGGAGGTCCTCCGGCTCAACCAGGAATTGGAGCGGCGCGTCGACGAGAAGACGAGGCTCCTCTCCGTCGCGAACCGCGAATTGGAGTCGGTGGTGCAGACCGTCTCCCACGACCTGCGCGCGCCCATCCGGGGCATCTCCCAGCTTGCGGACGCGCTGCGCGAGGACTACCCCCTCTCGCTTCCCCCGGAGGGGTCGAGCCTCGTGGACCGCATCCAGGCCGCCAGCCGGCAGCTCTCCGACCTCGTCAACGAGCTGATGAGCTTCGCGCAGTCGCGGAAGGTGGAGCTTCGCAAGGCGCCCGTGGACCTCAGCGCCCTGGCGGAGGACGTCCTGGCGGCGCTGCGGCGCGCCGAGCCGGAGCGGGACATGGAGGCGCGCGTGACGCCCGGCCTCGTCGCCCAGGGGGACGCGCCGCTTCTCCGCCTGGTGCTGGAGAACCTCATCGGGAACGCGTGGAAGTTCACGCGCGGCCGCAAGCACGCCATCATCGAGTTCGGCTCGGTCCTCGGGGCCAACGGGGAGGTGGAGTACCACGTGCGCGACAACGGGGCCGGCTTCGACATGGCCGCCGCGGGGCGCCTCTTCGAGCCCTTCCAGCGCCTCCACCCCTCCCGGGACTACCCGGGGACGGGCCTTGGGCTCTCCAGCGTGCGCCGCATCGTCGAGCGGCACGGGGGGCGCGTGTGGGCGGAGGGGCGCGTCGGCGAGGGCGCCACGTTCCACTTCACGCTCTAGTCGACCGGGCGCACGTGCCCCGTCTCGTTGTCGTAGAGGAGGCCGAAGACCTCCAGGTCGCGCGGCATGTAGGGGTGGCCGCGCACCATGGCGACGCTCAGGCGGACGTTGGCCTCGGGGTCCGGGAAGCCGCCCAGCCAGCGCTGGAAGTCGGGCCGCATGACCTCGTGCAGGGGGACGCCGGTCGTGCGCGCGATGCTGTTCGCGATGCGGAACTCGCCGCGGCCCACCACCGTCATGCCGCACTTGGTGTGCCCCATGACGGCGACGTGCCGCACGCCCAGGAGATGCACCGCGACGATGAGGCTGCGCAGCGTGCCGTCGTCCACGACGTTGCCCGCGTTGCGGATGATCTTGGCGTCCCCGTGCTGCAGGCCCAGCACGCGCTCCACGTTGTGCCGCGTGTCCATGCACGCCACCACCGCGAGGCGCTTGCCCGGCGGCGCCGCCAGCTCGCGGTCCATGGGGTCGAACTCGCTGATCGCGTAGTGGGCATTCCCCTTCAGCAGGTCGTCCCGCACGCTCATGGTGGCGCGGATGCGGGACCGCCGCATCAGCCTTCTGGAGTCGTTTCACCCCACCCCGACGGGAAGGCCCTCGGCGCCGCCCGGCCGTGGGGAGGGCATGGCCCTGGCGGGACTCGACGACGCGCGCCACTCGGTGCTGGGCAAGGCGCGGCCCCTCTCGCAGTCCTCGCTGGGGGCTTTTCTAGAAGAGGAGGGGCGCCGCGCAAGCCTGCTGGCCCCCGCGGAGTTCGGCCGCTACGAGGTGAAGGAGGTGGACGTGAAGTCCGCCCTCACCGTCTGCCGCATGCCCGGCGAGCCCTGGTCGCTCAACCCCTACGTGGGCTGCTCGCACGACTGCGCGTACTGCTACGTCCCCGACGTGGCCCACGTGCAGCGCGAGCGGTGGGGCCGGTACGTCATCGTGAAGCGCAACCTCCCCACCGTGCTCTCCCACGAGCTGAAGCGCAAGGGGAAGCGCGCGGTGTTCCTCAGCAGCGCCACCGACCCGTACCAGCCCGCCGAGGGGACGCACCAGGTGACGCGCCGCTGCCTGGAGCTGCTCTCGCGCGCCGACTGGCCGCTTCGCGTGCTCACGCGCAACCCCCTGGTGCGCCGCGACGTCGACCTGCTCTCAAGGTTCTCCAGCGTGGCCGTGGGCATGTCGGTCCCCACGCTGGACGAGGAGGCGCGCAAGCTCGTCGAGCCCGGCGCGCCCCCCATCGAGGGCCGCCTGCGCGCGCTGCGGACGCTGGCCGACGCCGGGCTGCCGACCTACGTGAACCTCGCGCCCGCGTATCCGCTCAGCGGCGGCGTGAAGCCCTCCGACCTCGCGGAGGCGTTCCGCGAGGCGCGGGTGGGCAAGGTGTACGTCTGGCCGTGGCGCTACCTGGACGGGGTCGTGCCCGCGCTGCGCGAGCGGCTCGCGGGCCACGAGGCTGAGCGCGCGTTCGTGGACGCGGTGCAGGACCCGCGCTACTTCGACCGCCTCCTGCGGCAACTGCGCGCCGCGTTCCGCGAGGCGGGGGTCGCGCTGGAAGGCGGGGCGCGTTAGGCTTCAACGTCGCGACCAACCTCCTTAGGACGCTCCCCCCGCGGTGGGGCCCCATGCGCGCCCTTGTCCTCCTCGTGCTCGCCCTTCTCGCCGCCGGATGCACGCAGCCCAACGCCCCCGTCCAGCCCGCCAGCGTGACGCCCGCGACGCCCACTGACGCACCCCCCGCCAACGCGACGGCCAACGCCACCGAGGAGCCCCCCACCGCCCAGGCCAACGACACGCCCGCGGACAACGGGACGCCGCCCGCGCCGGAAGCGGCCCCCGCGCCGACCCCGTGGAACCTGACCGCGAACGCCGCGCTCGGGTGGCTCGCCGCGGCGAGCACACCCGCGGGCGCCGGCGTCAACAAGACCGACCCGGACCACTGCCCCATCGCGCACGCGACGATCCCCGCGGGCGCCACGCGGCTCCTCGTCACCTTTGGCGGCGACGTCGCGGGCCAGGCGGGCGTCGCGGCGCTCTCGCTGGAGGTGCGCGACCCCGCGGGCAAGACGGAGATCCTCTCCTTCGACCCCACGACCGCGACGCCGGGGCAGCCCGCGTCGCTGGCGAAGGCCTACGACGCGCCCGCCGCCGGGGCCTGGACGTTCACCGCGCAGCCCTCGCCCGCCGCCGCGTCCGCGACGTGGGCCCTCGCGCTCCAGGCGTCGGGGACCGCGCTCTCGGGCGCCCCCGCCTCGCTGGCTCTTGCCAAGGACCCGTCGTGCTCCGGCTGAGCGATCCGGCATCCGTCAAGGAACGCTCAAGGACGGCCTGGCGGCCGATGCGCGCATGCGTCTCCGCCAAGCCATCGCCCCGGTCGGCCTTCTCGTGCTGGCCGCCGCCGCCCTCGCGCTCCCGCTCCTCCTGCAGCCGCGGGGAGGCGGCGAGGTGACGACGGCCTCCACCGGGCCGCCCAAGCCCTTCGCGTTCACGCCGCCCAGGCACGTCGATCCCCTGCGCAACGCCAGCGAGCCGGGCGTCCTGGTGGACGCCGACGGGCGCATCTTCGCGTCGGGCCCCCTCGACGTCGCCGACGGCTTCCAGGGGCGCCTGTGGCGCAGCGTGGACAACGGCACGACGTGGCAGCTCGTCCACGAGGCGTCCGGCAAGCGCGCGGAGCCCGGCATCGGGAGCGGAGCCAGCGGCGTCGCCGCCACGAAGGGCGGGCGCATCTACTATGCGGACCTCTGGCTGGGTGATATCAACGTCGCGCGCAGCGACGACGGGGGGCTCACGTGGACGCAAGCCGCGCCCGCCGCGAGAGGCGTCCCGGGCGCGGATCGCCCGTGGCTGGGCGTCTACGGCGAGAACGTCGTGTACCTCGTCTACGACCAGGCCTCCGGGCCCACCGTCTCCAGGAGCCTCGACGGGGGCGTCACGTGGGTTACGCGCCCCATCGTGGACCCCGCCGCCGGAGAGCGCCCGTGGACGCTGGGCAACGTCCAGGTCGACCCGCGCGACGGGAGCCTCTACGTGCCCTTCACGCGGACCAGCGCGGCGGGGACCGGCGCGGACGTGTGGTGCGCGCGCAGCTTCGACGGCGGCCAGACGTGGGACGCCGTGAAGGTCCACGCGGGCGAGGGGAGCTCGTCCAACCTCCTCGCCACCAGCGCCATGGACTCGGCGGGCAACCTCTACGTCGCGTGGAGCGAGAAGGTCGGGGGCCGCTACAAGGTGTTCGTCTCCCACTCGACCGACAAGGGCGCCCGCTGGAGCGCGCCCGCGCGCGTGGGCGCGGGCACCGGCAACTCGGTCTTCCCGTGGATCGTGGCCGGCAGCCCGGGGCGCGTCGGCGTCACGTTCTACGGGACGAAATACTCGGGCGCGTCGGACTTCGCGCCCATGAACGTCTCGTGGTTCCCGTACTACGCGGAGTCCCTCGACGCGCTCAGCTCGGCCTCCACCTGGACCTACGCGCCCGCGACGGGCACGCCCAGCCACTACGGAAGCATCTGCGTGCAGGGGATCGGGTGCGACGCGGCGGCGCCCAAGGGGGACCGCACGCTGGGCGACCTCTACCAGATGGCCCTCATGCCCGACGGGCGCGTCGTCATCGTGTACGGCGACAACCACGACGCGTGCAAGGCGGGAAGCTGCGGCGACGCCTCCGTGACGTTCATCCGCCAGAGCGCGGGGGACCCGCTCTACTCCTGAGCCTTGTCGTCGACCGCGCGCAGGCTCCCCGTGAAGCCCGTCACCTGCCCGCGTTCGCGCAGGCGGTTGAGCAGCGGGTGGACGTGCGCGAGGGGCACGCGCGCCCGCCGCGAAATCTCCTTGGCGTCCTGCGCGCCGCGCTTCACGGCGTTGAGCACGCGCTGGGTCTGGGTCAGGGGGGGTCGCCCAGGTCCCTTGCGCGACGAACTCCTCTTCTTCGAAGCCACCACTCTTGCCACCACAGGACTTTCACAAGAAAGCTCCGATAAAAGAGAATCGGTCCGGATCGGGCCGGACCGCGCGGCGACGCAAACGGGTTCGAACGAATGCGATCAGGTTGCCCCGGCCCTCGTCGGCCGCGCCGCAGCGCGGCTACCCAAGGGGGTTTCAGGGGGCGGAGCCCCCTGACGTGATATCCCGTTCCAGCAGACGACCGAAACGTCAGGGGGGCTGCGCCCCCCGAACCCCCCGCTTTTGGCCGCGCTGCGGCGCGGCCGCGCCGACTCTACGGGAACGAGCCCTCCAGGGTCACGTTCGAGGCCAGGAAGTAGCCGCGGGCGTGGTGGAGGGGCGCGTTGTTCACGTAGTCGTCGAAGCTGGCGTGGTACTCGGGGAAGAGGCGCACGAACGTCGCCTGCGTGCCCGGGAGGTCCACGTGGAACGTCTGCGGCACGCCATACGTCGCGTTGACGGACGCCACGGTCTGGAAGCTGACGCCGTCGGTGCTGACCTCGACGTAGGCGAGCGTCGTCTGGGGCTCCGTCTCGTGGCCCTCGAACCAGTCGTCCTGGCGGAAGGGCGCCAGCGTGAAGGAGCCGCCGACGCCGGTCAACGTCGCGCCCTGCCCCGCCACGTAGGTGTGGAAGAAGCTGGCCGCGTCGTAGCGGTCGACGCCGCCGAACGTGCACGGGTGGGTCGCGAAGAACGCCTCCATGACCTGGCCTTGCGCGCAGTCCAGGGGCTTCACGCCGGCGGTGGTCGTGACGTTCACGGGCGCGGCGGAGACGTCGTCCGCCTGCACGAGGAACTGCGTGTGGTCCAGGTAGCCCGAGAGGCCCTGCGAGGCGGAGAGCGGCTCGTGGACGCGCAGGAAGCGGAACTCCTGGCCCGAGCCCGTGAGGTGGATGTCCACGGTCTGGCGCTCGGTGAGGAGCACGTAGTCCGCGGTGCCAAGCTCGGTCCAGGTCGTTCCGTCCAGGCTCGACTCGACGTGGAGCTTCGTGGTGGGGTCCGCGCTGGGGGCGACCTCGGTGGGGGGCGCGAACATCTGCTCGACGCTGTACGCGATGCCGTCCATGCTGCGGAAGGCGTAGGTCGCGCCGCCGAAGTAGTACGTGTGGTGGCCGTCGTGGATCCAGCACGTGCCGTGCGTGGCGCTGTACTCCATGGCCCAGTGGTCGTAGAAGGGGTCGCCGCCGCAGATCTCGCTGAGCACGCGGTCCACGGGGTGGACGACGGCGGGGAACGTCGCGTCGACGCGCAGGCCGTTGCCGTCCACCACGCGCGAGCCCACGACGTGGTCGCCCACGGAGAGGCTGAGGTTGGTCTGGTCGCCGGGCGTCTCGAAGATGCCGTCGTTGTCGGCGTCCCACGAGAAGGTGAAGGGCCCGGTGCCGGTGCGGTCGAAGGCGAAGACGTGCTGGACGTCGTGCGTGCCCCAGTCCATGCGGGCGGGGGGCGCGGTGATGGCGATGGGGGAGGCGGGCGACGCGGTGACGACGACGTGCGCCGTGACGGGGCCGTTGAGGTAGCCCTTGACGAGGGCGGTCCAGTGGCCCGCGACGGGGTTGTCGATGGTCACGGCCTCGGGGTCGCTGCTGCTCTCGCCCTGCGTGCCGCCGACGTTGTTGCCGGAGGGGTCCACGAGGTCGAAGTCCAGGTCGTAGTTGCCGTTGCTCCAGGACGCGGTGCCCTGGATGCGGCCCGTGCCCGCGGCCACGTCGAAGCCCAGGGAGCCCTGCGTGAGGGGCACGCCGCCCACGACGCCCAGCGCGGGCGCGGTGAGGCTGACGTTGCCTTCGAGGACCTTGGAGGTGTGGTCCACCGCGACGATCACGCTGTCCGTGGAGACGGCGCCCAGGGAGTCGGTGACCGAGAGGTTGAGCGTGTGGAATCCCGAGGCGAGGCCCGTCGCGTCGAAGCTGGTGGCGAGGCTGCCGGGCGCGCCGAAGCGGGCCGAGGAGCCGCCGTAGGTCCAGCTGACGGTGTACGGGGGCGTCCCGCCGATGGCGGCGCCCTTCATGGCGAGGGCTGCGCCGTCCAGGGACCAGGAGCTGGCCCCCGCGTCCGCCGTCAGGGGCGCGGAGGCGCCCCCGGCAGGGACCATCAGGGCAAGAAGCGGGGTCAAGGGGACCAATAGGGCAAGCGCAAGGGATCGCACGCGCACGGAAGCCTTCCTCGAGGCGCGAGGCCGGCTGCCCCCTCATGAGCTTTCGCGTGAAACCCTTGCAAGGGACGGACGCAGGCAATGTTCCTGTTGCGCGGGTTCTTCCTGCCGAGAGCGGTCCCACGCCCGGAGGCTTCTCGTGCGATCTCTCCTCGTCGGCTTCGCGCTCTTCCTGACCCTTCTTCATGCGGCCCCCCTCGCGATGGCGACCTGCTCCGACTCAGGCTCGCTGCTCTGCTCGTGGAACCCGGAGCCTCCTGGCGGATGCGGCATCGGCATCGGCGGCCCTCCCGGCGGCCCGTGCGCCCAAGGCGACTGGACCTGCGTGTACTGGGAGCCCCAGAGCCTCGGGTGGGCTTGCCTCTACAGCCAGCCCGTCTCGGGGGACGGCGTGAGCGTGCCCAACGTCGGCGTGGGCGGCACGCAGCTTTGCACCCGCATCCACTGCTCCTTCCCGCTGCCCAAGACGGAGTGCCCCTACATCGCGACGGACTGCTGAGCGCTTAGTGGAACTGCTCCGACTCCGTGGAGCCCTTGAGGGCCAGCGTGCTGGCGGTGCCCCCGGAGATGACCTGGCTCACGTCGTCGAAGTAGCCCGTGCCCACCTCGCGCTGGTGCTTCGTCGCCGTGTAGCCCTCCTTCTCCAGCGCGAACTCGCGCTCCTGGAGCTCCACGTAGGCGCTCATGCCGCGCTCCGAGTAGCCGCGCGCCAGCTCGAACATGGAGAGGTTGAGGGCGTGGAAGCCGGCCAGCGTGATGAACTGGAACCTGTAGCCCATCTCGCCCAGCGCGTCCTGGAAGCGCGCGATGGTCGCGTCGTCCAGGTGCTTCCGCCAGTTGAACGAGGGCGAGCAGTTGTAGGCCAGGAGCTTGTGGGGGAACTTCGCGCGGATGGCCTCCGCGAACTGCCGCGCCTCGTCGAGGTTGGGCTTCGACGTCTCGACCCACAGCACGTCGGCGTAGGGCGCGTAGGCGAGGCCCCGCGCGATGCTGCTCTCCATGCCTGATTTTACGCGGTAGTACCCTTCGGGCGTGCGCTCGCCCGTGCAGAAGGGCTGGTCGCGCGGGTCCACGTCGGAGGTCAGCAGGTTGGCGCCCAGGGAGTCGGTGCGCGCGACGATGAGGGTGGGCACGCCGCACACGTCGGCCGCGAGGCGCGCCGCGGTGAGCGTGCGGACGTGCTGCTGCGTGGGGATGAGCACCTTGCCCCCCATGTGGCCGCACTTCTTCTCGCTGGCCAGCTGGTCCTCCCAGTGGACGCCCGCGGCGCCGGCCTCGATCATGCTCTTCATCAGTTCGTAGGCGTTGAGCGGCCCGCCGAAGCCGGCCTCCGCGTCGGCGAGGATGGGCGCCATCCAGTGCCGTCCGGGCTTCTGCTCGTGCCATTCGATCTGGTCCGCCTGGCGCAGCGCGTTGTTGATGCGCCGCACGAGCTCGGGCACGGAGTTCACCGCGTAGAGGCTCTGGTCGGGGTACATCTTGCCCGACGCGTTGTTGTCCGCCGCCGTCTGCCAGCCGGAGAGGTAGATGGCCTGGAGGCCGGCCTTGACCATCTGGATGGCCTGGTTGCCGGTGAGCGCGCCCAGGGCCTTGACGTGGCGCTCGGTCTGCATGAGGTGCCAGAGGCGCTCCGCGCCCATGCGGGCCAGGGTGTGCTCCACCTGGAAGGAGCCGCGCAGGCGCACGACGTCCGCGGCGGAGTAGTCGCGGCGCACGCCCTTCCAGCGCGCGTCGGAGGCCCACGCGTGCTCCAGCCTCCTCGCCTCGGCGTGGATCGTCTCGGTCACGTTGAGCGTGGCGGGCGGCGTGAGGTTCTGCTTCATGATATCACTCCAGGTGCTCGTAGGCCGGAAGGGTCAGGAACTCGGGGAAGTCGGGGGCGAGCGCCACGCGCTCGAAGAGGGTGCGGGCCTGGGCGAGGCGGGGAAGGCCCTCCTTCTGGAGCTTCACCGTCTCCTCGTCGACGACGCGGCGCGCCGCCTCGGCGGAGAAGACGCCGTGGTGGACCCACTGCCAGACCTGGCTGCGGCTGATCTCCGCCGTCGCGGCGTCCTCCATGAGGTTGTGGATGGCGACCGCGCCGTTGCCGCGCAGCCATGCCTCCAGGTAGCGGATGCCCACCTCCACGTCGTTGCGCAGGCCGGCCTCGGTGGCCTTGCCGCCCGGGACGTGGAAGTCGAGAAGCTGCTTCGCCTGCACGTTCACGTCGGGGCGCTGGCGGCCCGCCTGGTTGGGCTTGCCCTGGAGCGCGGACTCGAAGACCTCCATGGCGACGGGCACGAGGTCCGGGTGCGCGACCCACGTGCCGTCGAAGCCGTCGCGGCTCTCGCGCAGCTTGTCCTCGCGGACCTTCGCCAGCGCCGTCTCGGTCACGGCGGGGTCCTTGCGGTTGGGGATGAACGCGGCCATGCCGCCCATGGCGAACGCGCCGCGCTTGTGGCACGTCTTCACGAGAAGCTCGGTGTACGCGCGCATGAAGGGCGTCGTCATGGTGAGCTGCGCGCGGTCGGGCAGCGTCACGTCGCGCCGGTTGCGGAACTTCTTGATCACGCTGAAGAGGTAGTCCCAGCGGCCCGCGTTGAGCCCCACCGCGTGGTCGCGAAGCTCATGGAGGATCTCCTCCATCTCGAAGGCCGCGAGGATCGTCTCCACGAGGACGGTCGCCTTGAACGAGCCGTGGGGCGCGCCGAGGCGCTCCTCGCTGAAGGAGAAGACCTCGTCCCAGAGGCGCGCCTCCAGGTGGCTCTCCATCTTGGGGAGGTAGAAGGCCGGCGTCTGCCCCTTGGCGAGCAGCCGGCGCGCGTTGTGGAAGGCGAAGAGGCCGAAGTCGACGAGGCTGCCGCTCGCGGGCTGGCCGTCGACGAGGAGGTGCTTCTCCACGAGGTGCCAGCCGCGCGGGCGCACCATGAGGACGGCGACCTTCTCGCGCAGGTGATAGCTTTTCTCGGGCGTGTCGAGGCGGATGGTCCGCTCGATGGCGTCGACGAGGTTCGCCTGGCCCGTGACGAGGTTCTCCCACGTGGGCGCGTTGGCGTCCTCGAAGTCGGCCATGAAGCAGCACGCGCCGCTGTTGAGCGCGTTGATGACCATCTTGCGGTCCGTGGGCCCGGTGATCTCCACGCGGCGGTCCTGGAGGTCCTTGGGGATGGGCGCCACGCGCCACTCGCCTTCGCGGACGCGGCGCGTCTCGGGCAGGAAGTCGGGCCACTCGCCGGCGTCCAGGCGTTTCTGCCGCTCGGCGCGCGCCGCCAGGAGGCGCTCCCGGGTGGGGCCGAAGCGCCTCTGGAGGTCCGCCACGAAGGCCAGCGCCTCCGGGGTCAGGATGCGGCCGTCGGCAGGGGTGGGCGGGCCCCGGACCTGGACGCCGGGGACGGGGGGAGCGGCCATGCGTCACCGGGTGCCCCAAGGGCTGGCATATACCCTGCTCCTGGCAGGAGCCGGGATGTGACGTAGAACATCACGCGGAATTGGAGCTTGGCGCCGCACGGTCTTGCGAAAGGAAGCAAGCAGGGGCGCCCAGGGGTGCCCTCCAGCGGAAAAGAGGGGGTTGGCGTTAGAGGACCGCGACCTGCTGCTGGCAGTCGCGGCAGTTCTTGACGTGGAGCCTCAGGAGGTCGAAGTCGCCCGGGGTCGGCTGGTACTGGAGGCCGAAGACGCAGGTTCGTTCCATGACAAGGCCTCTCAGCCCCACCGTGGATGAAGCTTCGGGCGCCGACCCGCAACAATGTGACTTTCCAAGTCACGTCCTTTGTCCAGGTCGGTCTGGAGCCGACCCGGAGGGTGGATCAGCCTCAAGCCAATGGGCCCCGTAGGGCCGCTCCTTGGCCGACATCGCCATCCGGACGCGGGCGCTCACGAAGACGTTCCCGCCCAAGAAGCGCCGCCTCCTGGAGGTCGTCCGGCGCGAGCCGAAGAAGCCCGCCTTCACCGCCCTGGCCGGCGTCGACCTGGACGTGGAGCGCGGGGAATTGTTCGGCCTGCTGGGGCCCAACGGCGCGGGGAAGACGACGCTGGTGAAGATCCTCAGCACGCTGCTGCTGCCCACGGAGGGCGAGGCCACGGTCTCCGGCCTCGATGTGCGGCGCGACGCGGAGGAGGTCCGCAAGCGCGTGGGCGTCGTCCTGGGGGGCGACCGCGCCCTCTATTGGCGCCTCACCGCGCGGGAGAACCTCTGGTACTTCAGCCAGCTCTACGACATGCCCGGCGCCAAGGCCAAGAAGGAGATCGAGCGCGTCCTCGCGCAGGTGGGCCTCACCGACCGCGCGGACGACCGCGTGGAGAACTACAGCAAGGGGATGAAGCAGCGGCTCCACATCGCGCGCGGCCTCCTCACCGACCCCGAGATCCTGCTCCTCGACGAGCCCACCATCGGCCTCGATCCGCACGCGGGCCGGAGCCTGCGCGCGCTGGTGCGCAAGCTCGTGGACGAGGACCACCGCACCGTGATCCTCACGACGCACTACATGTACGAGGCCGACGAGCTCTCCGACCGCATCGGCGTGCTCCACAAGGGGAAGATCATCGCCCTGGACACCAGCGCGGGCCTCAAGGCGCGCTACGCCAAGGAGAAGGCCCTCGTCGTGCGCGTGAAGGGCGACCCCGCGGCGGCGGAGGCGATCCTGCGCGGCGAGGGCGACGTGCGCCGCGTCGAGGGCGGGCTGCGCCTCGCGGGCGACCTGCCCCAAGAGCGGATCAGCGACATCGCGGCGCGCCTCGCCAAGGCGGGCGTCCCCCTGCTGGGCCTCCAGATGGAGGAGCCCTCCCTGGAGGACGTGTTCGTGGCGCTCACGGGCGAAGGGCTCGTGGATGCGCCGCCCGAGGGGGACGACGAGTGAGCTTCCCCGCTCGGTCCCAGCGCGCTCCGCGCGGGGAAACCCCGAATCTCCGAATCTCAGAATCTCCGACCAGGGATTTCTCGATTGATTCTGAGATTCGGAGATCCGGGGCTGTTTCCGCCGGAGGCGGTCGAGCCCGCCAGGGAGGCGCGACAAGATGAGCCTCATGAGCTATGCCCGCGTCATCCGCGCCGGGATCAAGAAGAACTGGATCCTCAGCGTCACGTATCCGACGTGGCTCCTCAACCGCATCTTCGGCCCTATCGTGTGGATCAGCATCTCGCTCTTCGGCTACCTTGCCCTCGTGCCCGAGGCCACCATCCGCGCCGCGTTCGTGCGCAGCGGCAACGGGCCCGACTTCGCGGCGTTCCTCATCCTGGGGCAGACCATCTTCTCCCTCTTCAGCACGCTCAACTTCCGCGGCGGCATGAGCATCCAGCGCGAGCGCTGGCAGGGCACGCTGGAGGTCGTGCTCCTGGCGCCCACCTCCCGCGTCGCGTTCATCCTGGGCGAGACGGTCTACGGCCTCCTGGACGGCGGCTGGACGATCCTGCTGGCGCTCCTCGTCACGGGCTTCGCCTACGGCGCGGGCTTCCGCATCGCGGACCCGCTGCTTGCGCTGGTCATCCTGCTGCTCACGCTCTCGGCGATGGTCGCGCTCTCGCTCTTCTTCGCCGCGTTCTACGTGCTCACCCGCAGCGCGGGGCCCCTCTCCAACGCCATCCAGACGCCCGTGCGCTTCTTCACGGGCACGAACTTCCCCGTGAGCGCGCTGCCCTCGTTCCTCCAGGCGATCTCCTTCGCGCTCCCCATGACCTACGGCATGATCGCCACGCGCGAGGTCTTCACCGGCTCCGGCTCGTGGGGGAGCCTCGCGCCCACGATCCTGGCCCTGGCGGGCTTCACGGCGTTCTTCTGGACGCTGGGCGTCGTGCTGGTGAAGCGGATGGAGAACCTCGCCAAGACCAGGGGGACGCTCCATACCTACTGACCGCCTCGCGCGCTGGGGGAGGACCTTCGCCTCCACGTTCCACGCCAACCTCCTCGCCCAGTTTCGCGGCTACACGCTCTCGGGCTGGACTATCAGCGCAATCCTCAGCCCCGTGTTCCTCTTCGCGGGCGCCTACGTCGTCCTCGTGTTCCTGGGCGAAGGCGCGAGCCCGTCGAAGTTCTTCGCGCTCACCGGATACCCGAGCTACATCGCGTTCGTGATCCTGGGCGTCGCGTTCAACGGCCTCGCCACGAGCGCGCTGGAGGACGGCGGGAACGCCATCTACGAGGAGGAGAGCAACGGCACCTGGGACGTGCTCAGCCTCGCGCCGTTCAACCGCTTCGTGTGGATGTTCGCCAAGACGCTGGCGGGGCTCGTCACGGGCTTCGTCGACTTCTTCGCCGTCCTGCTCCTGGGCGCCGTCGTCTTCCACGTCGCGCCCACGCTCCACGGCCTCCTCGTCGCGATGGTGGGCATCGCGCTGACCCTCGTCGCGCTCCAAGGGCTGGGCTTCGCCATGGCCGCGCTGGGCCTGCGCTGGAAGCAGCCCTACGCGCTGGCGTTCATCCTGAGCCCCGTCGTCGTCCTGCTCTCCGGCATGATGTTCCCCATCCAGGCGCTGCCCGCATGGCTGCGGCCCCTCTCCAACGCGCTGCCCCTCACGCACGGGCTCACCATCGTGCGCGACGGGCTGCTCTTGGATCGCGGCTTCTCGGACCTGCTGCCGGTCTTCGCGCGCCTGCTGGCGACTGGCGCAGTGCTCATGGTCATCGGCTTCGCGTCGTTCCGCCACATGGAGAAGCGGGCGCGCGAGCGCGGCACGCTGGGCCGCTACTGATCGGTCGACCGGTGATCCACGAGCGCCTTGGCACCCCGTGGGGACCGGGGGCGCATGCGCCGCGGTGCGCTCGCGATGCTCCTCGCGCTCCCCCTCCTGACCGGGTGCATCGCGAACGGCCGCCAGGCGCAGGAGAGCGTCATCAAGGACGTGGCGCCCCTCCCTTCGGGCGCGCCGGGCGTGTCCCTCACCTGGGGCCCCCCGGTCGCGGACCCGGTGCGCCTGGCGCCCGGCGACTGCGCCACGCTTCCGTGGGCGCTCCAGGCGCACGCCCTCGCGCGGCCCGCCAACGTGTCGCTCTCCCTGGCGGCGAGCGGGGGCATCGACGGCCTCCTCGTGGGCCAGCTCACGCCGGAGAACTCCACGCTGGCGGGCGAGGCCGCCTCCAACGGCACCTCCATGCTCTGCGCGCCCCCCGACGCGCAGGACGCGGAAGGGCGCATCTCCCTGGTGGCGGAGGCCGCGGGCCAGACCGTCGCCGTGAGCAGCGTCCGCATCGAGGTCCGCTCGGGGTGAGCCCGGGAAAAAGCCACAATCGCTAAGACCCGCCAGGGACGACCGGGAAGCGTGCCCCGGATCCCCATCTTCCCCCTGGACGTGGTGCTCTTCCCGGGGGAGCCGTTCGGGCTGCACGTCTTCGAGGAGCGCTACCTCCTCATGACCGAGGAGTGCCTCGCGGAGAACCTGCCCATCGGCGTCGTCCTCATCCGCCGCGAAGGCTCCGAGGGCCCGCGCTTCGGCGGCATCCCCGCGCCGGAAGCGCCCGAGGACGACCGCGTCGAGTTCGAGCCCGAGCAGGTGGGCACCGCGGCGCGCATCGTGAAGGCCGAGAAGGTGGGCGACCGCTACCTCTTGGACACCGTGGGCACGCACCGCTTCCGCATCAAGCGCGTCTACTCCGAGAAGCCCTACCAGGAGGCGGACGTGGAGTGGCTCGCCGAGCCCGCGGGCGACATCGCCGCCGCGGCGCGCCTGGCCGGCGAGGTGCTGGAGAAGGTGGAGTCCGTGGGGGGCCAGGTGGACTGGGACAGCCCCTCGACCCACGACCCCATCGCCGTCTCCCACGTCGTCGCCTCGCGCCTCCCCTTCGACCTCCTCACCAAGCAACGCCTCTTGGAGGCCGAGGACGCGGAGCGCCGCCTGGAGGCGGAGTCGGAGATGCTGGACGTCGTGTTCTAAAGCGGGGGGTTCGGGGGGCGCAGCCCCCTGACGTTTTGATCGTCTGCTGGACTTGGACTTCACGTCAGGGGGCTGCGCCCCCCGAACCCCCCGCCCTGAGGCCAATCTGGGACAATCCTCATAGCCCGCCCGACGCGGTCAGGCACCGTGGCCAAGACCGCGAACGTGGGCCGCGTCGTGGAGACGGGCGCCATCCTGGGCGTCCTCACGGTGGTCCTCGTCGCGACGGGCATCGCCATGTCGCCCACGGTGCTCGCCCAGCTGGGCCTCTTCGCGCAGCCGTGGGCCGCCAACGCGTTCTACGTCGTCCACATGACGTGCGCGGTGCTGCTGGTCGCCTTCCTCGCGTGGCACCTCTGGCCCCTCGCCTACGCGATCCTCAAGAAGGCGGGCCAGACCCTTGCCCAGCGCGTCTCCTCCTTCACGCTCCTGGCGCTCGTCCTCGTGGAAATCGTCACCGGCTACCAGCTCTGGAGCCACAGCTACGTGCTCCTTCCCAAGGAGTGGAACGTGGCGGTCCACCTGGCGACGACGGGCCTCCTTCTCGTCCCGCTTGGCATCCACGCGGCGCGCGGCCTGGGCGTGTGGCGCACGCGCCGCGACGCGCGCAAGGCCGCGCTGGCCGCCGCGACGGCCGCGGGACAGGGCGAGAAGGCCATCGCGCAGCAGCGCGGGGTCTCGCGCCGCCTCTTCCTGCGCCTCTCGGCCTACGCCGCCGCGGGCCTCGCCCTCGCCGCCACCTTCGGCTCGGCCGCCAAGGGGCAGATCGGCGCGTGGCGGCTCAACTCCGTGGGCCCCATCCCCGGCCTCACCAAGGAAAGCTATCATCTTCGCGTCACGGGGCTCGTGAACAAGCCCATCAGCATCTCGTTCCCCGAGCTGCTGGCGATGAGCAGCGTGACCACCGACCTCGTGCACCACTGCGTCGAGGGGTGGACCTATGAGAACCAGTTCACGGGCGTGCCCCTCTCCGCGATCCTGGAGCGCGCGGGCGGCGTGAAGCCCGGCGCCTCCATGCTGATCTTCAAGAGCCCCGAGGTGTCGCGCCAGTGGTTCGCGTGGGGCCAGCAGTACACCAGCAGCTTCCCGCTGAAGCCCGGCGTCGCGGAGAGCGCGCTCGTCGTCTACGCTGTCGCGGGCAAGGACCTGCCCCCCGAGCACGGCTTCCCCGTGCGCCTCATGACGCCGCGCAAGTGGGGCTACAAGGCGTGCAAGTGGCTCACCGAGATCGAGGTGAGCGCCGACGGGAGCTACCGCGGCTACTGGGAGCGCGAAGGCTACAACGGCGACGGCGACTTCCCGGGGCCCATCTGGGAAGGGCAGTAAAGCGGGGGGTTCGGGGGAGTCGTTGGGCGGCGCCGCAGCGCCGCCAAAATGGGGGGTTTCAGGGGGGCTCGCCCCCCTGACGTCTCGGTCGTCTGCTGGAACGGGACTTCACTTCAGGGGGCTGCGCCCCCCGGAACCCCCCGCTTTTCGCGCGCGCTCCACGGCGTCCCCCACGTCCTTCTCGCTCGTGCCCATGCGCTCCGCCGCCTCGCGCGGGCCCTCGTCGACGTACTCCGCGTCGGCGTGCTCGCCCTTCCCCGAGGGGTTCTCGCGCGCCCGGTCGGCCGTGGCCTGGGCGTTCCTCGTCGTCTCCACATCGAAGCCGGTGTAGGCCGGCCGGTAGGGCTTCTCCTTCTTGGCGGGCATGGTGGGGGACGGCGCGGCCGGGTGCTTCAGGGTTCCCGAAGGGCGGTCGATCGCGCGTGCTCGACCCGCTTTGGATAAGGGGCCTCTCCTCGCCCTTTCTTGCTGGGGGCTCCGCCCCCTTTCCCCCCGCCGAACCACCGGACCAGCGGACCCCCGAACCAACGCCCCGGGGATTCGGGCACGCAAAAGGAGGAATCCTCGGGGGCGGCGCGGGCGGCCCGGGGACGAAGGGGCAGTCCCTCTGGTGGAGCAAGCCGGCCAAAACCCAAACTCATGTCGACCGAAATCTACATGATTCATGTTGACGTACATCGACATGATGCCTCGGAAGGTCGCGCCCGCCCTCGCGCTGCGGCTGGAGACGCTTACTGGCGAGGACGGCGCGTGCTGCGCGGTGGACCTCCAGGCCGAGGCGCGCTCCGTGCGCGCGGGCCCCCGCATGGCGCAGGCGCTCGCCCGCGCGAAGGCCATGGCGGACGAGAGCCGCCTCCTCGTCCTTGCGCTCCTGAAGCGCCGCGGCGAGATGTGCGCGTGCGAGGCGCAGGCCGCGCTGGGCGTCAGCCACGCCACCGTGAGCCACCACATGGGCGTGCTCGTGGAGGCTGGCCTCGTCGAGGCCCAGCGGCGCGGCAAGTGGATGCGCTATCGACTCTCCGAAGGAACGAGGGAGATTGTCCCGTGACCGCGGGGAGGGGGTGAGGCCCATTCTGAACGATCCCGGATGCTGCGACCCCGGCTGCTGCGGCGGCGGAGGCTGCTGCTAGCTTCTCAGGAGCCCCGCGAGCGCGGCGATGGCGAAGCAGAGCCCGGCCACCACCAGGGGCCGCAGGACGACGCGCATCTCGCGCTCGGGGGGCAGCCCGAAGAAGGGCCCCTCCGCCCGGAGCGGCAGCCCGAAGAGGGACCGCTCCAGGGCGCGGGCCGGACGCAGGAGGAGCGCCGCGGCCACGAGCAGGAGGGCCAGGGACGCGGCGACGAGGAGGAAGCCCTGCGTCGCGGCGAAGACGTCGCGCGGAAGGCGCGTGAGGAGCCACGCGATGGCGGCCGCGCCCGCCGCGACGGCGACGACGCGCGCGGGCCTCATGCGGCCGCGCTCCGGCGGCGCTCCAGCAGCACGCCCAAGGCGAGCAGGGCGCCCACGACGAAGCCCGCGCTGAGGGCGAGGTTGAGCGCGACGCCGCCGTGCATGGAGAGCAGCGCGCCCGCCAGGAGGACGCCGTAGAGCGCCGTGCCCACCGCGCCGAAGAGGGGGAACCACCAGAGCATCGCGGCGCCGAAGACCCAGACGGAGCTGAAGAGGACGAGAAGGGCGGCGGGGATGCCCCAGCCGGCGAGCTTCACCGCCACGAGCGCCGCGGCCATGAGGAGACACCAGAGGGCCGCGAAGGCGCGCAGCGGGGTGCGAGGCATGCGCGGGCGAGGCCGCGGCCTGCGAAAAGGATTGCGAGAAAAGGGGTGGGGGCTCGCGCCCCCGAGGTGGTGAACCCGTTGATCGGCCTAGTGGTGGATGGCGCCGCCCAGCGTGCCGGCGACCTGGCCGCCGACGCCGTGGACGCTGCCCACCGCGTTGCCCGCGACGTTGGCCGCGCCGTCCGCGCTGGGCTTGAGGCCCTGGAGCGCGCCGTCGGCCGTCGCGCCGAGCTTGCCGCCGACGTTGCCCACGTCGGTCGTGCCCGTGGCGCCGAGGTTCGCGTCGCCGCTGGCGTGGCCGCCCAGCGACTTCACGGCGCCCACGAGGGAGTGGAAGCGGGACGTGAGCCAGCCCCAGAAGCCGCAAGGCGCGGAGCCCTCGTCGCCCTTCTTCAGGGGTGCGTCGGCGCCGACGTCCGTGCTGGTCTGGAGCGAGCCGGTCGCGGCGGCGTGGCCGGGCGCGTCCGCGCCGAGGCTGGCGACGGAGTGGCCCGCGCCGTCGGTGCCGGCCTGGGCCTGGGCGTTGGCCTTCTCGGTCTCAAGGCCCGCCGTCGCGGTGGTCGCGGGCTTGGCGTCGAGGTGCGTGCCGTCGAGCTTCGCGGTGGGCGAGGAGGAGGCGTCGGCATGGAGCGTGCCGTGGTCCGTCTGGACCGAGTGGCTGGCGCCGATGTCAGCGCCGACTCCAGGGCCCAGCGCGGCCGCGGGGGCCGCGAGGGCGACGAGTCCGATCAGGGCGAGCAGGGGGATCCGCGTTCGGTTGGTCATCGGCACAGGGTTGCCCTGCGCGGGCGATAGCAAGATTGGATGTGGGCGGAAACTGAGGCCCCGCCACCACGAGGAATCCTTGAATCCTCACGGATCGTGTTTCGGTTCGCTTGCAAACCGCGCAGTTCAACTACCCCTCCGGGGCCGTCCAGGGAGCATGGACGCCGCGGGCGCGTGGGCCGCCCTCCAGCCTTGGATCACGAGGCTGGAGATCTGGAGAGGCTACGAGAGCGACCTGGAGACGCTGCTGATCTACGCGTTCGGCATCGCGCTCTACACGGTGCTCGTCTTCGCGTTCTGCCAGAACCTCTCGCGCGTCGAGGCCTTCCACGCGCGCCCCCGCGCGGGCTGGGCGGGCCGGACCGCCAAGGTCGTCGAGATCGCCCTCGTCTTCCCCGTGATGAGCATGCTCTTCTTCGGCGTGCTGGGCGCCTCGCTCTTCCTTCTCGCCAAGTCGCAGTCCACCTACCAGATCCTCCTCCTTGCCATGGCGGTCGTCCTCAGCGTCCGCGTCACGTCCTTCATCAGCTCCGACATGAGCGTCGACCTCGCGAAGCTCCTGCCCCTGGGCCTCCTGGGCGTGTTCCTGGTGGACCCCGGCTCCGTGACGCTGGCCATGGCGTGGGCCCGCGTGAAGGAGACGCCCACGCTCATGCCCGAGATCGCGCGCTTCTTCGCCCTCTTCATCGTCGCCGAGTCCGCGCTGCGCGGCGGGCGCTGGGCCGCCCACAAGGGGCTCGCCGCGTACCGCGGCCGCCGCGCGCGCCGCGTCGAGGTGAAGACGCCCGCCGCGACGGCGGACCTCGAGATCGTCGCGGTCGAGCCTCGCGCGTGATCACGCGGCCGGCGCGCGCACCGCGTCCAGGAACGCGCGCTCGTCGCTCGGCTCCACGCGGAAGCGCGCGAGCCGGCGCCCCGCGGGCGACTCCACCTGCACGCGCACGCGCGCCCGGCGCCTCCTCTTGCCCGCTTCGCGCTCCACGACGCGCACCTGCGCGAGCGGCCACGCGTCGGGCTTGGGCGCGGGGAGCACGCGCGAGAGCGGATGGTCCAGGTGCACGCGCAGGAGGCGCCGGTCCGTGACAGCGTAAGCCGTGTAGCGGTGCTGGAGGACGGTCCGCGCCGAGTCGGCCAGGAAGGCGAGCCCCGCGACGAGGGCCGCGATCACGGGCGACACCGCGTGCTCGGGCCAGATGGGGAGGTATTGCCACCAAGAGGGGCGGCTGAAGCCCACGTAGAACGTGAGGTACGCCCAGAGGGCCACGCTCAGCGCGACGCGCCGCCACGCCTCGTGGCCCGGAGCCTCGGCCCAGCGCACGGGCTCGCCGGGTTGCAGGTGCGGGGAGAGCCAGGCGGGGGACGCGGAGGGCCCGGTCATCGCGCCGCGCCATCCCTCGGGGGCTCGAAAAGGCTTGGTCGGAGAGCGATCCACCTGGCCGCGCCACCTTGCGGCAGGATGAAGCGGCGCCGGCGTCTGCCGCCTTCGTGCGCGCCCTTCCGCCCCTGCTGGCGATCCTGCTCGTCGTCCTCCTCAGCGCCCCCTCCGCGTCCGCGCAGGGCGTCAACGTCAGCGCCAACGACTGCCCGCCCAAGACGACGGACAAGGAGAAGACGAAGGTGGACAACGAGACGGGCTGGAACCTCTACAACACCACGTACCCCAACGGATACGATATCGAGATCTGGTGCCTCGACCACCCGGGCGGGGACATCCGCGTGCGGGTCAGCGTGCCGCAGGCGGACGGGAACAAGACCTACGTCTGGGTCGCGGGCTGCTTCCTGCCCGACGGGCTCAACGTCGGACAGGCCTGGTGGAGCACGGGCCGCTTCCACCTGGCGTGGGGCAACTGGCACAACGCCAGCACCCGCGACTACCACTTCGACCTGCTCTACCCGCCTGGCAACCTCACCATCACGCTCACCGCCAACAAGACGCCCGTGCGCAACGTCACGATCCCCGCGCCCGCGAACCTCAGCAACCTCAGCGGCGCGGTGCGAAGCCTGGCGGCCGCCGACCTTCCGCAGGCGCCGCGCTGCGCCGCGGGCTTCGACCACGGCGCCGCCGTCGCGTGGGACCCGGGCGCGGGCCTCGCGCTGGCCTCCGCCACGCAGACCTCCCTCTCCGTGCAGTGGCCGGCGGCGGAGGGCATCGAGGGCGTGACGACCTACCGCGTCGCGATCGACGGCGGCTCGCCCGTGGACGTCGGCGCCATCCGCGACCACACGTTCGAAGGGCTGGCCGCGGGCTCGCAGCACGCGGTCCGCGTGGAGGCGTGCGACGTGGAGGGCAACTGCACCGCGGATGGGCCCCAGGGGACGTTCGCCACGCAGAAGCCCGCAGCCCTTCCGGGGGCCGCTTGGGCCCTCGCCGCCGTCGCGCTGGCCGCGCTCGTGGCCCGGCGAAGAGGGTAGACGAGGAGCGTGTCGCTCCCCGTCTGTCGAGCCGCCCCTCCACGTCGGCTGGCGTACCAGCCGGCAATACTCCCTGCGCGCCCCGCTCCGCCGCGCTTTCGCGCGGCTTCGGGGGCGACAAGCGTGTCCTGCTGAATGAAGCGTGTCGCTCCCCGTCTGTCGAGCCGCCCCATCTGCGTATGTCGGCGGCGCTTACCATGGGGGAGCGTGCGCCGGCATGCCCGCCCCGGTCCAAAGCGTTTCGCCGAACGCTTATCCTCGGGGTCGCGGCTCCCGGCGCGTGCGTGGAGGCCGCCGCCTGCTCCTGCTGGTCGCGCTCGCGCCGCTCGCGGCGGGCTGCGTGGGCCTGGCGCCGCGGGAGACGCTGCTGGACGCCGCGCCCGTCTCCCTGGCCCCGGGCGAGACGTGGTCGCACCCGTTCCAGCTCGGTCCGGAGCAGCGCGGAGAGATCGCGTGGAGCGTGAGGAACGACGCGCCGGAGAGCGCCCTCGCCGCCTGCCTGCGCTCCGGCGACTCGACGTTCTGGACGGACCCGTGGAACGACACCCTCGTCATGGACATCCTGGGCTGCCGCCAGATGGGTGCCGGGGCGGACGTGCAGAACGGCTCCTTCGAGGACGCGCCCGCCGGGGGCGGCCTCCACGAGCTGCTGGTCCACTGCCAGGGCCCGGGCCCGTGCCGCGGGCGGGCGACCCTCTCGGCGCAGACGGTGAGCGAGGCGTCGACGGTGGCGCTCATCGTCGTGGGCGTGCTCGCCTTCGCGCTCGTCCTGCGCGTCGCGGCGGACCAGATGGACCGCGGCCGCATCCGGGACTTCGTGGCGCAGCGCGGCGGCCGCGTGGAGTCCATCTCGTGGCGGCCCTTCGGCCACGGCTGGCTGGGCGAGCGCGGCGAGCGCATCTACGACGTGCGCTACGTGGACCGCTTGGGCCAAGCCCGCGAGGCGTCGTTCAAGACGAGCCTCTTCAGCGGCGTCTGGACCGATGCGATGCCTGGGGACTAGGCGCCCTTCAGCCACGCCAGCACGGTGGCCGCGTTGCGGTCGGGCGGGAAGACGGGGTAGAACGCCTTGCGCACGCGCCCTTGCTCCACCACGAGGGCGAGGCGCTTGAGCAGGCGCGCGCCGCGGTACTCGAAGGTGGGCAGCCGCATCGCGTCGGTGAGCGCGAAGCCCTCGTCGCTGAGCATCTCGTAGGGGATCGCCATGCGCGAGACGAACTCGGCCTGGTGCGCGGGGCTGTTGGTGGAGAGGCCGAAGACCTCGTGGCCCAGCGCGCGGAACTCGGCGTGCAGGTCGCGGTAGGCGCAGGACTGCGGCGTGCAGCCGCGGGCGCCGGGGATCTCGTCCCACCCCGGGGGCGCGGGCTCGCCAGGGACGCCGGTGCGCGGGTAGGCGAAAAGGACGAAGCGCGGCGCGGCGGAGGCCACGTCGACGAGGCGCCCCCGCGTGCTGCGGAGCCTGACGTGCGGGAGCGCCATGCCTTCGAGGTGCGCCGCCGCGCCGTCGTCCTGGGGCGCGGGCAGGTCCGGGGGCAGCGTCGTGAAGTCGCGCACGGCTCCGGAGCGCGCCGCCGGAGAAAGACTGTTTCGTGCGCGCCGCGCTGCGGGGGCGTGGACCCGGACTCCTTCGCCCGCAGCTGGCTCGCCGCGTTCAACGCCCGCGACGTGGACGCCATCCTGGCGCACTACGCGGAGGACGTCGAGCACTCCTCCCCCACCGTCGCGCGCCTGCTGGGCGAGCCCTCGGGCATCGTGCGCGGCAAGCCGGCGCTGCGCGCGTACTTCGTGCAGGCGCTCGCGGCGGCGGGGCCGGGCCTGCGCTACGACCTCACGAAGGTGTACGCCGGCGTCGAGGGCGTGACGCTGCTCTACAACCGCTCGGGCGGCAAGCTCGTGGCGGAGACGTTCCACTTCGACGAGCGCGGGCTCGTGAGGCGCGCGTTCGTGGCGCACGCCTGAGGCGCTCACGCCTTCGCGAGCCGGCGGCGAAGCTCCTGCGTGCTGGCGGCCCGCGCGGGGAAGCGCTTGAGGATCTCCTTGTCCTCGGTCCAGAGGAGGGCGTCGCGCTGCTCGGCGAGGGCGAGGTACGCGGCATCGTAGAACGTGAGCTTCCCCTCCGTGGCGACGGCGAGGGCTCGGTGGAACGCGTCGGGCGCCAGGTGCTCCACGTCCACGATGGCGTGCGCGGCGTCGAGCATTGCGCCGCGGCGCTCGGCCTTGCCCTGCGTGCGCGCGAGGACGTTGCCCACCTCGTACTGGTAGAGCGCGGGGGCGAGGACCTTCTGCCCGCGCTCCAGCGCAGCGCCGTAGGCGTCGCGCGCCTCGACGTGCCCGGGCTGGTCCTCCAGGAGGATGCGGATGGCCACGCTGGCGTCGAGGACGATCTCGTCAGCCATGGCGGCTGTCCCGGTCCTTGCGGAGAAGCTCCACGGCGTCCACGCCGAGCTTGAGGCCGCTGGGCGTGTCGCGCAGGCGCTTCAGGGTGGCGAGCTTGCGCGCCCGGTTGGCCTCCCGCTCCAGGGCGTCGCGCGCCACGTCCGCGGGGGCGATGCCCGCCTCCTCCAGGGCCGCCAGGACGTCCGACCGGACGCGGAACGTCACCGGCCGTGTCTTCGCCTCTGTCATCACTCCTGACATTGGCCCTGACGTTATTGAGGATTTCGGAAGGTGGAGCTGCCGCTCAGGCAAGTGCTCTGCGCGGCGCCTGCGCGGGCCTCACGCCTGCTGGCTGGCCTGGAGGTGGCGCTTGACCTCGTCGGGCGTCAGCTGGCGGTAGCCGTCCTTGACGCTGACGACGCTGATGTCCACGGTGGGCTCGCCGCCGACGACGGGCTGCGAGGCCGAGTCCTGCTGGCGGTAGAGCGCCTTGAGGCCCAGCTTGATGGCGTGGTCCTGGTCCATGGGCAGGCGGTACTCGTTCTCCAGGAACTCCAGCGCCGCCGCGCGGCCCACGCCGATGGCGCTGGCCTTGTACTGGACGACCGCGCCCGAGGGGTCGGTTTCGAAGAGGCGCACCGTGCCGTCGGGGTCGACGCCCGCGATGAGGAAGGCCGCGCCGAAGGGGCGCACGCCGCCGTTCTGGGTGTACGCCTGCATGATGTCGCTGAGGTCCTTCACGAGGACGTTGACCTCGATGCTCTCCGCGTAGGTCACGCGGTTGTTGGCGGAGACGGCGCGGGCGCGGGCCACGAGCATGCGGGCGTCGCCCACGAGGCCCGAGGACGCGCAGCCGATGTGGCGGTCGATCTTGAAGATCTTCTCGACGGCGGCCGCCTCGATGAGCTTGGAGGAGATGCGCTTGTCCACCAGCAGCACGGCGCCGGCGTTGTAGACGATGCCCACGGCGGTCGTGCCGCGCTTCACGGCCTCGCGCGCGTACTCGACCTGGTAGATGCGCCCGTCGGGCGAGAACATGGTGGCGGCGGAGTCGTACATCTGCGCTGGCTGCATGGAAGAAGGACTCCTACGGGAACGCGGGGCCCATCCTGGGCTCGCTACTTGAAGGTTCGGCCCCACCAAGGTGACTCGGCTTCGCCGGGCCCGGTCCTACGGGAACTTCGGGTCGTCGTCGGGCGGGGGCGGCACGGGGTCCACCGGCGGCGGCGTGAAGGGCGCCGGGTCGGGGGGCCGCAGCACGGGGTGTGACATGCCCTCTCAGGGGTCCGCCATGGTGCATATCTCCTGCGCTGCGGCGGGCAGCCCGTCCCCAGGGAGCCCGCTTATGCGACGACCCGGTCGACGACCATCGCGCCGAACAGGAGCGCCAGGTAGACGATCGAGTAGCCGAACAGCTTGTACGCCGTGCGGTTGTCCTTGGTCACCAGGAGCTTGGCGGCGAGGTAGACAAACCACGCGCCCAGGACGAGGGCGATGGCGCCGTAGGCGAGGCCGAGTACCTTGAGGGGCACGAAGGCCAGCGTCGCCAGCACGGTGAGCACGGAGTAGACGAGGATCTGGCGGCGCGTGGAGTCCTCGCCGTGGACGACGGGGTACGTGGGCACCGCCGCCGTCTCGTAGTCCTTCTTGTAGACGAGGGCGAGGGCCCAGAAGTGGGGCGGCGTCCACGCGAAGATGATGAAGCCCAGCAGGAGGGCAGGCACGCCGAGGTTGCCCGTGACGGCGGCCCAGCCCACCAGGGCGGGCGCGGCGCCGGCGGCGCCCCCGATGACGATGTTCTGCGCGGTGGTCGGCTTCAGCCAGATGGTGTACCAGACGTAGAACGCGACGCCCCCGAGGGCCAGCGCGGCGGTGAGGAGGTTGACCTGCCACCAGAGGACGGCGAAGGAGGCGATCTCCAGCGCGAAGGCGAAGACGAGGGCCCACCACGGCTGGATGCGGCCGCTGGGGACGGAGCGCTTGGCGGTGCGCTTCATCTGCGCGTCGCGCTCGCGGTCGAAGTAGTTGTTGAACGCCGCCGCGCTGGAGGCCGCCAGCGCGCCGCCCAGGAGCGTGACGGCGACGAGGTGCGCGCTGGGCGTGCCGGCGAGGAACATCGCCGCGGCGCCGCAGAGGACCAGGAGGAAGAGGATGCCGGGCTTGACGAGCTCGACCCAGGGGCCGAGGCGCTTCTGGAGCTTCGCGGTCCAGGGGCGGCTGGTCATGTTGCCAGGCTCCTTCCCGGAGGGCTCGGCGGAGGGGTCCTCCGGCGTGAGCCTCACGCGGTGCGGGCTCGCGAAGACGAGGACGTTGAACGCGACGACGCACGAGAGGACGAGCATGGCGTTGGCCTGGTGCGCGACGACGGTCAGGGCCGAGTTGCCGCCCAGGACGGTGACGCCGCCCAGGCCGATCTGCGTCGCGAGGAAGACCAGCGAGAGAACGCCGAAGACGCGCAGCCCCTTCTCCACGGGGCGCTGGCGCCAGGCCATCCACGCGATGCCCGCGACGAGGAGCGTCACGACGCCCGCGAGGAAGCGGTGGATCCACTCCGAGGCGACCATGGCGGCGGTGTAGCCGTGGAGGTTCGCGTGGGGGTCGAGGAAGGGGAACCAGTTGCCCACGAGCCCCTTGTCGGCGTCGGAGAAGCAGCCGGGCCACGTGGGGCAGGAGAGGCCCGCGCCGGTCGTGACGACGTAGGCGCCCACGACGATGAGCACGAAGGTGCAGACGAGCGTCGCCACCGCCAGGCGCTCGAGGATCGCGCGCGACCGGACCATGCTCTCTCCGGGCGCCCAGCCCAGGTGGGCTTGTTAAACCTTTGTACCTACCCGCCGCGACGAGGCCGCGAGGACGACCGCCGCCACGAGCGCGCCCGAGAGGAGGAACGTCGCGGCGAGCCCCAGGGTGAGGCCCCCTGCGTAGAGGAGGCCCACGAGCGCGGCCCCCGCCGCGGAGCCGAGGTATTGCAGCGTGCTCTGGACGCCCTGCGAGAACCCGCGCCGGCCCTCGGGCGCCAAGCGCGCGGCGAGGCTCGGAAGGAGCGACGTGAGCGAGGAGTGCCCCAGGAAGAACGCGACGCCCGCGAGCACGACCGCGACGGCCCCCGTGGGCCAGAGCCACAGGAGCGGCGTGGCGCCCAGGAATAGGGCCGCCACGAGACCGACGGGCATCGCCTGGCCGCGGTCCGCGAGGCGCGCGGCGGCGAACATGCCCAGGCCCGCGGGGAGGAGCATGAGCAGCAGCGCGACCTCGTAGGAGACGCCGGGCGCGGCGGCCGCGAGGAGCGGCTTCGCGAAGAGGAGGAGGCCCGAGAGGCTGAAGTTCACCGCGAAGGCCGCGACGCCCAGCAGCAGCGCGACGCGCGTCGCGCGGGGATCGCGCAGCGCGGGCCCGGCGGGCTCGTCCTGCGGCAGGCCGCGCCACGCGAGGAGGGCCAGGAGCGCGTTGGCCACGGAGAGCCCCCAGAGGATGGCCGGGATGCCCACGCCCGCGCGGTCCAGCAGCGCGCCGCCCACGAGGCCCAGCACGACCGCGCCTCCCGCCGCGGCGCCCAGCGCCGCCATGCGCCGCGTGCGCCGCTCGGGGTCGCCCGTCTCGCCCGCCACCGCGAGGGCGACGCCGTTGACCGCGCCCGCCCCCTGCACGAAGCGGCCCGCCGCCAGGAGGAGGGGCGTCGGCGCCAGGGCCGCCAGCGCGCCGCCCAGCGCGGAGACGAGCAGGCCGCCCACGATCACGCGGCGGCGCCCCACGCGGTCCGAGAGCGCGCCCAGCGGCAGCAGGAAGAGGGCCATGGCGAGGGCGTAGGCTCCGAAGCCCACGCCGCTGGTCGCGGCGCTGCCTCCCAGGGACTTCCAGTACGCGACGAACCCCACGAGCACGAGGAACGCGCCCAGGACGCGGACGAACACGATGGCGGAGAGGGCGCCCATCACGGAGCCGGCGCTGCGGGCCACGCGCGGGCGAGGCGCGGAGGCGTGTTGAAGGTTGCGGGCGGCGGCGGACGCGCGCTCATGCGCCTTCACGGCGACGGCGGGGCGTGAGCTGGGACCGAGCGCCCATGGACGCCTTCCTGCGCGCCCTGCCGGACGTCGCCTACGTGGTCGAGCCGGCGGGCCGCATCCTCGCGGTGAACGAGGGCCCCTGGCGGAGGTTCGGCGAGGTCAACGGCAACGGGCCGTGGACGGATCCGGCCACCGCCACGGGTCGGAGCGTCTTCGAGGGCATCGCCGACGAGGCGACGAGGGCGTGGTACCGAGCGTTGCACGATCGCCTGGCGACGACGGAGCGCGGCGTCGCCTTCCACTACCGCTGCGACGGCCCGGGCGTGGAGCGCGACATGCTCATGACGGTGACGCCGCTGCGGCGGGAGGCCCGCGTGGTGGCGCTCCTCTACCAGTCCATCCTCCTCGCGGAGCGGCAGCGGCTTCCCGCGAGCTTCCTGCGGCGCTCCGCCGCGCCCCCCGCCGCGGGCGAGCCGCTGGTCGCGGTCTGCTCGTTCTGCAACCGCGTGCGCGTCCCGGCGGACGACGAGGACGCGCCCTGGCGCCGCGTGGAGGACTACTACCGCGCCGGAGGGACCGACGACGTGGGCGTCACGCATGGCATCTGCGCCGAGTGCCTGGCGCGCGAGCTGCCGCCCCTGGGGTGAGCGCTCAGGGCATCTTGGCCGCGAACGCCTCCATGCCCGCGCCGCGCTTGACGTTGGCGCCCTGCTCGGCGAGGACCTTCTCGATGGCGAGGATGCCGCCGGCCAGCTCCTCGAAGGAGACGGTGCCCATGTGGCCCAGGCGGAAAATCTTGCCCTTCACGTCGTCCTGGCCGCCGGCGATGACCACGTTGTGCTTCTCCTTGAGCGCCTTGCGCATCTTGGAGTCGTCGACGCCCGCGGGGACCTTGACGGCGGTGACGGTGTCGCTGCGGTAGCCCGGCGGCACGAAGAGCTCCAGCCCCATGGCCTCGAACGCGGCGCGGGTGGCCTCCGCCTGCGCGCGCACCTTGGCGATGCGGCTCTGGAGGCCCTCCGTCTTGATGATATCAAGCGCCTCGGCCGCGGCGAGGTGGAGCGGGATGGCGGGCGTGAAGGGCGTGTCGTTCTCGGCGGCCTTCTTCACGTAGCGCAGCAGGTTGAGGTAGTAGCCGTTCTCCTTGTGCATCGCGGCCTGCGCGCGCTCGTTCACGGCCACGAAGACGAGGCCGCTGGGCATGCCGAGGCACTTCTGCGAGCCCACGATGGCGACGTCCACGCCCCACCGGTCCACGGGCACGTCCATGCCCCCGACGCTCGTGATGCAGTCCGCGACGACGAGCGCGCCGTGGTCGTGCGCGATCTTCGCGATCTTCTCCAGCGGGTTCGTGAAGCCGACGCTGCTCTCGTTGTGCGTGAGGAAGACGGCCTTGGGCTTCGCCGAGGCCACCGCGCGCTCGACCTCCGCGAGGTCCACGGGCTGGCCCCAAGGCGCCTTGATGACCGTCGCGTCGCCGTAGGTGGACGCCAGCGTGCAGAAGCGGTTGCCGAACTTGCCGTTGTCCAGCGCGACGGCCTTCTCGCCCTTCCTGAGGAGCGAGAGCGCGGCCGCGTCCATGCCCGCGGTGCCCGAGCCCGCGAGCGTGACGACAGGGGCCTGCGTCTGGAAGACGGCCTGCATGCCCTCCTTGATGCGGCGGTTGACCTCGACGAAGGCCGGGTCGCGGTGCGCGACCGCGGGCACGCTCATCGCCCGCAGGACTCGGGGGTGCATCTTCACGGGGCCGGCCAGGAGGAAGACGTTGTCCTGCGCGTCGAAGGGCATGCGCGGCCAACCGGACGTGGACCCTTTGAGGCTTTTCCCGTCTTCGAGGCGTGTACCAAGGGCCTTTTGATTCGTCCCGGACCCCTCAAGGAACGGACCTGGAACCCGGCCCGCCGGCTGGACCCCAGGATGGCAACCCCCGCAGGGAGGAAAACCACGTGCTTTCTCTGACCCGCAACTGGATCCTGACCTTCGCCGCCGCCCTCACCGCCGTCGTCCTGGGAGCCTGTGGCCTCCTGCTGACGACCTTCGACCCCGGCGCCGCGCCCGCGGTCGCAAGCGCGCTCCTGGCGGGCTCCCTCGCCTGCACGGGCGCCGCGTTCGTCCGGGTCGCGCTGCGCGTCCGCCGCCTGGAGCTGGAGAACGAGGGGCTCATCGAGGAGATCAGCCAGGAGTTCGACCGCGTGCGGGACAAGCTCGACATCTTCGCCGAGGCGCAGGCCTCCGCGGCGTCGTCCGAGCAAGCGGAGGCCGCCGAGCGTTCGGGGATCCGCCGCGTCATGGTGAAGTAGCAGCCGAGCCGCCATGCCTGCTGGAGGCTGCTTTGCCGCTGAGGTTAAGCCACCTCCCGACCGGTGACTCTCCGGGACCGCTTGTCGCTGGCCAGCCAGCCGCCTCCCTCGCGCGGAGCCGGCTCCATCCGGGATCTGCCCGCCTTCCTCGACCACGCGCCCGTCTGCGTCGCCCGCTTCGACCGCGCGCTGCGCCACGTCTACGCCAACCGGGCGGCGGCCGCCGCGGCGGGCGCGGGCGTGGACGCGCTCCTGGGGCGCACGCCCCGCGAGGTCGGCTTCCCCGAGCCCGCCTGCTCGCGCCTGGAGGCCGCGCTGCGGCACGCGCTGGCGACCCACGGCGTCCACGACGTGGAGATCGAGGTCCCCGTCCCCGGCCGCGGGACGCGCCTCTTCAGCGTCCGCGTCGTGGGCGAGGGGGACTCCGTCGTCGCCCTCAGCCGTGATATCACAGACGAGCGGCAGGTCGCCGAGCGCGAGCGCCGCGCCCGCGTGCTCGACCAGACCAGCAAGCTCCTGGAGACGGCGCTGGACCCCGAGCGGACGCTCACCGCCATCGCGCGCCTCCTGGTCCCCGAGCTTGGCGACTACTGCGCCGTGGCACTCCAGCTCCCCGACGGCCGCCGCGCGCGCTCCACCGAGGTGGCCGTCCTCCCCGAGCACGAGGAGATCCTGCGCCGCCTGGCCGCGATCACGCTGGAGGGCGACCGCAGCGCGTTCTCCCACCGCGCGATGGACGCGGGCCGCACGCTCGTCGTCGAGGACGTGCAGGAGGAGATCGCCCGCTGGCCTGGCAACCCGCAGGCGGTTCCGTTCCTGCGCGCGCTGGGCGTGCGCTCGCTCGCCGCCGTGCCCATCCTCGCCCGCGAGCGCGTGCTGGGCTCCATCGTGCTGGGCATGTCCGTCTCCGGCCGGCGCCACCAGCCGGCGGACGTGGCCATGGTCGAGGAGATCGCGCGCCGCGCGGGCCTCGCGCTGGACTTGGCCCGCATGCACGAGGCGCGCGCCCAGGAGGAGGCCCGCTTCAAGGCCGTGATGCGCCAGATGCCCGGCGGCGTCGTCATCCGCGGCGCGGACGGCCGGCTCATCCTCGCCAACGACTGGGCGCGCGAGAGCGGCGCGGTGGAGGCGCTCGACGCGGTCCGGCCCACGTCCCCCATCGCAGAGGACGTCATCGTGCGGCAGCCCGGCGGCGCGGAGGCCATCCTGCGCCTGCGCGGCGCGCCCATCCACGACGAGTCGGGCGCGCTCACCGCGCACGCGCTGGTCTTCGAGGACGTCACCGAGCGGCGCCGCGCGACCGAGGCGATGCGCGAGAGCCGCGAGCGCCTCCGGGCCATCGTGGAGAACGCGCCCGCCCTCGTGCTCGTGAAGGACCGCGAGGGGCGCTACCTCGTCGCCAACGCGCCCACCGTCGAGGCCCTGGGGCTGCCGCCCGGCGCCGACGTCGTCGGGCGCTCCGACGCGGAGTTCTTCGACGCCGCCACCGCCGAGCGCCTGCGCGCCGTCACCGAGGAGGTGATCCTGGGCGGGCGCGCGCAGCAGGGCACGATGACGCTGCCCAGCCCGCGCGGCCCGCGCACGTACCTCGCCTCGCGCTTTCCCCTCGCGGGCCCCGAGGGCACGACGCACGCCATGGGCGTCGTGGCCGTCGACGTCACGGAGCGCGAGGACCTTCTGCGCATGCTGGAGGCCGAGCGCGCGCGCCTCCAGGTCATCGTGCGCCAGGTCCCCGTGGGGCTCCTCATCGTGGGCGCCCAGAAGGAGGTGATCCTCGTGAACGACCGCTTCCACGAGATCCTGGGCGCGCCGCCCGGCGCCATCCGCGCGCTCCAGGACCTCTCGCGCCACCCGCGGCGCAACCCGCGCACGCTGGAGGTGTACCCCACGCCCGCGACCTCGCCCCTCGTGCGCGCGCTCGCGGGCGAGCACCTGCGCGCCGAGGAGATGGACGTGTGCCGCGAGGACGGTGTGTGGGTGTCCACGAGCGTCAGCGCCTCGCCCGTGCAGGACCCCTCGGGCGCCGTCATCGCGGCAGTCGTCGTGGTGGAGGACCTCACCGAGCTGAAGCGCGCGCAGCGCGACCTCGACGCCGCGCGCCGCGAGGTCGCCCACAGCGAGAAGCTCAGCGCGCTGGGCAGCCTCGTCGCGGGCGTCGCGCACGAGGTCCGCACGCCGCTGGCGTACATCACGAACAACCTCTTCCTCGTGCAGCAGCGCCTCGCCCGCGCGGTCCTTCGGGGCGAGCTGCCCGCCAGCGTGCTCGACGAGGTGAAGCCCTCCGTCGCCGCGGCCGTCGAAGGCGTCGACCGCATCGGCTACCTGGTGAAGGAGCTGCGCCGCTTCACGCGCCTGGAGGGCGCCTCGCGCTCCATCGTCCCCCTGCGCGAGGCCGTCGCCGAGGCCGCGGCGCTCTTCCGCTCCACGCACCCGGGCCAGCCCATCGCGCTGCGCCTCGCCGAGGCGGGCGCCGTCGTCGCGGACCGCGCCCAGGTGCAGCAGGTCGTCCTCAACCTCCTGGAGAACGCCGCCGAGGCCATGGGCCCGCAGGAGGGGCTGGAGCTGGAGACGCTCGCGGGCCCCTCGGGCCCCACGCTGCGCGTGCGCGACCGCGGCCCGGGCATCCCTGACGACGTGGCCGCGCGCATGTTCGACCCCTTCTTCACGACGAAGGCGGAGGGTACGGGGCTCGGCCTCGCCATCGTGCGGCGCATCGTGGAGCAGCACGGCGGCTCCATCCGGTGGGAGGGCGCGCCCGGGGGCGGCACCACGTTCGAGGTCACGCTGCCGGCGGCGTGAGGGCCCGCAGCGCGGCCGCCATCTCCCGCGCGTCCGCGAACCGGTGCGCGGGGTCGCGCGCCAGCGCCTTCTCCAGCGCAGGGCGCAGCGGGTCGGCCGAGGCGGGAAGCGCCAGCGCGAGGTCCCCCGTGAGCGTCCGCACCGTGAGGAACGCGGGCTCGACGGGCGCCTCGCCCAGGTGCCACGCGCCGGAGAGCATCTCGTGGAGCACGACGCCCGTGGCGTAGAGGTCCGTGCGCGCGTCCGGCGGCTGGCCGCGCAGCTGCTCGGGGCTCATGTAGCGCAGCGTGCCTCCTCCGGGCATGAGCGTGACGTCGGAGACGTGGCGCGCGTTGCCGAAGTCCGCCAGCCGCACGGCGCCCTCGCGCGTGAGGAGGACGTTCTCCGGCTTCACGTCGCCGTGGACGACGCCCGCGTCGTGGCACGCCGCCAGGGCCGCGAGCATCTCGTCCGCGATCCGCAGCGCCTCGCGCGGGGGGAGCCGGCCGCCGCTGCGCGCGAGGAGGCCCGCGAGGCTGCCGCCGGCCACGTGCTCCATGACGATGACGCCCTCGCCGGCGTGGACGTCCGCGTCGTACACGCGCACGACGTTCTCGTGGCGCACGCGGGCCAGCGCGCGGGCCTCGCGCATCGCGGGCCCCTCCTCGCCCCCGGGGACGCGCTTGAGCACGACCTCGCGCTGGAGCCGCTCGTCCACGTGCACCTGCGCCCGGCCCTGCCCCCCCTCGCCCAGGGCGCGCACGAAACGATATCGCCCCAGCAGGAGGCCCTCGTCGCGGGCGGGCCGCAGGCGCGCGCCGGGCGGAAGCGCCGCGTAGGCGGCCAGGCCCCCCACCACGAGCCCCAGGAAGACGCCGATGGCGACCGCGAGGGGGTGCCCCTGGAAGACCACGATGGCGATGACGTTCACCATGGCGAAGCAGCAGGCCAGGGCCGTGAACGCGGTCGCGCGCGCGAGCCAGCGCGGCGGGCGCTCCAGCGCGAAGAGGCCGGTCCGCTGCGCGACGTGGACGGGGGCGAGCGCGCGCAGCGCGAGCACGAGGGCGAAGGTGGAGAAGTCGAGCTGGGCCGCGACCCGCGCCGCGGCGATGAAGGCGCCGAACGCCATGACGGCCAGGGGGAGCCAGAGGCGCCAGCGCAGCGCGAAGAAGAGGGAGGCCGCGAGGGCCAGCGCCACGGTGGCGAGGTCCGTGGCGCCCAGGGAGCCGCCCCGCGCGAGCCCCACCAGCTGGCCGCCCGAGGCGTTGAACACCGAGACCGCGGCGGAGACGACGACGAGGACCGCGCCGTTGCGCTCCCTCGGGGCGAGCTTGCGGGCGCGCCATGCGACGACCACGATGCTGGCCGTCACGAGGGTGGTCACAAGCTGGCTCATGACCTGGTAGGCCAGCGTGGGCTGCCCCTCGACGAGGTACCACGAGCGGTGGAGGAGCCAGCCCGCGTCCAGGAGGACCTGCGCGGCGACGAGGGCGATCCAGAGGGCGCCGCCCAGGCTGCGGGCGCGCATGGGCGCGGGGAAGAGGGCGACGAAGGCCAGGAAGAGCGTGAACGCTGCGAGGTTGAGGTCGAAGAACGTCAGCGACCACGCGGCGCCCTCGGGGGTGCCCGCGCCGACGACGTCCACGAGCCCGCCCGCGGCGGTGCGCACGCCCAGGAGCCCCAGGAAGACGGCCATGAGCCACGCGGCCGCGTTGCGCGGGCGGCCCGCGGCGAAGGACCACGCCGCCATGAGGAAGATCGGCACGACGGCGAGGTTCAGGAACGCGCGCAGCGCGGCGGGCTCGGTCGCCATGGGGCCTCACGCGGGCTTCCGGAAGAGCACGAGCGTCCGGCCGATGCCCACCAGCGCGCCGTTGTCCACGCGCGCGACGCCGCCGCGCTCCATGCGCTTCCAGTCCAGGAACGTGCCGTTGCTGCTGTAGAGGTCCGCCAGCTCGAAGCCACCCCCTGGCGCGCGGCGCACCTCGGCGTGGCGCGCGCTGGCGTAGGGGTCGTAGTCGAGGCACACCGCCGCCGCGGGGTCGCGCCCCAGCGCCCACGGGCCGCTCCCCGAGAGCAGGCTCGTGCTGCCCACGCGCATGCCATGGACGATGGTGAGCCGCGGCTGGTCGCGCTCCCGGGGCCCCGGCGCCGCGCCGCGGGCGTCCGCCGTCGTGGGGGCGCGCGCGTTCACCGTCTCCTCCAGGTCGCGGGAGAGGTCGCCCAGCCGGCCGAACATCTCGTAGACGGTGAAGAGGCGCTGAGGTGCCACGACGTAGCTCGTCACGGCGGCATGCTCGCTGCGCCCGCGCACGGCCTCCACGAGGCCAAGCTCCACCAGCTGGGCCACGTGCTCCTGGGCCGTCTGGCGCGCGACGCCAAGCTCGCTGGCGATCTCCTCCAGGTGGTGCGGCTGCGTGAGGTATTGGAAGAGGCGCAGGCGCTTGGGGTTCGCCATGGCCTTGAGGTAGGCGGCGAGCGACTCGAACGGCGTGTCCTGGGGCGCCGCGGCGGCCACGGGGCGGGAAGCGCGGGACTCATCAAGAACGTCACGACCCCCGCGCAGGGACTTCCCTGCGTCCGCAGGCTCGGCCCGTGATCGCCTCAAAGGGGCGAGCGTCCACCAGACCCCCATGGACTCCACGTTCTGGTGCTTCCTCGCCGTCGCCGCCCTCCTGGCCCTCGCGCTCGTGGAGCGCCTCACGTCGGAGTGGGCGGCGGAGTAGGCGCCTCAGCGCCCCACGATCTTCAGCGCCCGGTCCACGGTCGCCGCGCTCATGCCCGTGTAGTTCGCGGGGTTCAGCGCGTCGCGCACCTCGGCCGCGCTCATGCGGCTCGCGATGTCGGCGTGCGCGAGGAGCGACTCCTCGAACTCCTTGCCCGTCATGCTGGCCTGGCGCACGGCCTCGTGGGCCTCCTGCCGGCCGACGCCCTTCTCGACGAGCTTGAGCATCACGGACTCGGCCATGATGTGCGGGTTGCGCGAGAGGTTCTTGCGCATCTGCTCGGGGTAGACCTCGAGCTTGGCGAAGACGTCCACCGTGTCCACGAGGATCTCGTGCAGGAGGACGAAGGAGTGGGGAAGGAGGAAGCGCTCCGCGCTGCTGTTGGCCAGGTCGCGCTCGTGCCACTGGATGCTGTTCTCGTAGGCGGGGTAGAGGTTGCTGCGCACGACGCGGGCGAGGCCGGAGACCTTCTCGGACTTCACCGGGTTGCGCTTCTGCGCCATGGTGCTGCTGCCCACCTGCTTCTTGCGGTCGAAGCCCTCGGCGACCTCGCTGATCTCGGTGCGCTGGAGGTTGCGGACCTCGGTGGCGAACTTCTCCAGGGACGTCGCGACGTTGGCCATCCAGGCGAACAGCTCGTTGTAGCGGTCGCGCTGGACGATCTGCGTGGGGCCCTCCTCCATGCCGATGCCCAGGTCGCGGGCGACGAACTCGGCGATCTCGAACGCCTTGGGGCCCAGCCCCGCGCTGCTGCCCACGGCGCCGGCCATCTTGCCCACGACGACGCGGGCGCGCATCTCGTGGAGGCGCTCCAGGTGGCGGTGCGTCTCCAGCAGGAAGACGCTCATCTTGAGCCCGAAGGTCATGGGCACGGCGGCCTGGCCGTGGGTGCGGCCCATCATGACGGTGGCGCGGTGGTCGCGCGCCAGCTTGGCCAGCGCGTCCTCCAGGTCCTCCAGCTCCTCCTCGATGAGCTTCAGGCCGTCGCGGAACATGAGCGCGTTCGCGCTGTCGATGATGTCGTAGGACGTGGCGCCCAGGTGGACGTAGTTGCCCGCCCCCTTCTCGCAGACCTCGGTCAAGGCCTTCACGACGGCCATGAGGTCGTGGCGGATCTCGGCCTCGATCTGGTGGACGCGCTCGGGGGTGACCTTGCCGGAGGTGGCCTTCCGGCTGATCTCCGTCGCGGCGTCGGCGGGGATGTTCCCCACGTAGGCGTGGGCCCGGGCGAGGGAGGCCTCCACGGCCAGGAGCCGCGCGAGCTTGCCCTCCTCGCTGAAGATGGCCTTCATCTCGGGACGGCCGTAGCGGAAGTCGAGGGGGCAGGAGAGGACCATTGGGGTACCCCGGGGGGATGATTCGGGCAGGGGGAGGGGGGTCTTGAAGGTAGTCCCGGGCTTCCCGGAGGCCTGGAACGGCCCGTGGTTTTAAGCACCCCTGACGCCAAGGCACAATCTCCGGTGGCGACGATGGTGAAGGAAGCGAAGCCTGCGCTGGACCCCGCGGTCCAGGCGGCGGTCAAGGACCTGTTCCTGGCGAGCGACGTCTTCCGCCAGGCCTATTCCGACTATCTCCGCGGCCGGGGCCCCGACGCCCCGTTCCGCCTCCACGCCCTCGAGGAGGCCCAGCAGCGCCTCGACGAGGCCCGGGTCAAGGCCGCCGAGGCCGAGCTGACCTCCCGCGCCGTGCGGCGCGAGCCCTGAGGCTCCGGCCCAGGGCCGAAGGCCCACAAGCGCAGCGCACTTGCCACGGACCCGGCTCCCCAGCGGCGTCCCATGCCTGCGACCCTTCTCGCGACAGCCTGCCGCCGCTGCCAAGCCCCCCTTGACCTGGCCCGCCGGGCGGCCCTCGTGCCGAGCCCGCGCGCGGGCCTCCTCCTGGACGTGGCCTGCGAGACGTGCGGGCACCGCGCGCTTTATCCGGCCCCTGGGCCGCTGGGCCATCACGCGCGGGGTTAAATAGCGCCTGCAAGAGGGGACAACTCGATAGCCATGAGCGCCCGCTTGCACGCTGTCCGCCTCCGTCGCTCCGACGCGGCCGAGGTTGGTGTGGGGACGCTGATCATCTTCATCGCCATGGTGCTCGTCGCCGCCGTCGCGGCCGCCGTCATCATCGGCACGTCCGGGAGCCTGGAGCAGCGCGCCCAGCAGACGGGCAAGGAGGCCACCGCGGAGGTGTCCTCCAACGTGAAGGTCGTCGGCATCTACGGCCTGCGCAACGACACCTCCACGGACATCTACACGGTCCGCATGGAGCTGAGCCTCTCGGCGGGCAGCAAGGACGTCGACCTCAACACCATGATCATCCGCTACTCGGACGGCAACAACGTCCGCGTGTACGGCTTCAACGCCACGCCCGGCTTCACCCTCAGCTGGGTCCGCGGCGTCGGCACGAACAACGTCATGAAGCAGGGCGACCTGGTCGACCTCGACTTCACCACCGTGAGCACCACGCTGGCGCCGCGCACGACCGTGCAGGTCACCCTCCTGCCCGAGATCGGGGCGCCCATCGACATCGTGCTCAAGACGCCGCCCACCTACGGCACGGACACCAACGTGCTGATCCAATAGGCGTGGGCGCCCCCGGCCCGGAGGGCCGTCCTCGCCTGAGTGGTGTTGCTCCTTCTCCTCACGTCTTAGCGCGACAACGCCACGGCGCCACGACGCGACGGACGAGGGAACCCTTGTTTCCCCAATCGTCGCGTCGTGGCGCCGTGGCGGCGTCGCGTCAAGACATGACAGAAAAGGAAAGCACCGTGGCGTGGAGAAGGGAAAGGGCCCATCCCACTGGAGCCCGGACAGAACGGCCAGACGCCCTGTCCAATGGGTCGGTGGGTTTTAAGGGGGGGACCCGCCATCGCCCCTCGATTCCATGGCCGACTTTGACGTCATCGTCGTGGGCGCCGGCGTCTGCGGCTCCACGGCTGCGGCGCGCATGGCCCAGAAGGGCCTGAACGTCCTCCTCGTGGACCGCGCGAAGCCCATCGGGTCGAAGAACCTCTCGGGCGGCGTCCTGTGGGGCCACGACCTGGACGAGGTCTTCCCCAACTGGTGGAAGGACGGCCCGGTCGAGCGCCCGATCACCCAGAAGGGCGTCGGCATGCTCACCAAGGAGTCGAACTTCACCATCGGCTTCGGCACCGAGGAGTGGAAGCGCGCGCCCCACAACGCGTTCAGCGTGCTGCGCGCCCGCTTCGACCTGTGGCTCTCCGAGCAGGCCGCCAAGGCCGGCGTCACCGTCATCGACGGCGTGAACGTGGATCACCTCGCCGTGGACGACGTGAACGGCATCCGCACGGTCAAGGGCGTCGTCCAGGGCGGCGACACCATCACGGGCGACTGCGTGCTCCTGGCGGATGGCTGCAACTCGCGCCTCAGCATGGACCTGGGCATCCGCGGCAAGCTCGACCGTGTGAACTACGTTACCGGCGTCAAGCAGGTCATCAAGTTCCCCAGCGAGAAGGCCATCGAGGACCGCTTCGGCATCGGCCCCGGCGAGGGCGTCGCCTACGAGTACGTGCTGGGCTACCTGGAGAACGGCGCCAAGGCGGGCGGCTTCCTCTACACCAACAAGGACACCATCTCCCTGGGCGTCGTCGTCAACCTCGACAGCATCTGGGAGAAGGGCGTCTACAACCACAAGATCATGGAGTCCTTCCGCACGCACCCCGCCATCGCGGGCCTGCTCCGCGGCGGCGACATGGTGGAGTACGGCGCGCACCTCATCCCCGTGGGCATGGAGCACTGCGTCCCGCAGCTTTCCGGCCAGGGCTGGATGATCGCGGGCGACGCGGCCGGCTTCGTCTACAGCAACGGCCTCGTGATCCACGGCATGAACTACGCCATCAAGAGCGGCATCCTCGCGGCCGACGCCGCCGTCGCCGCCAAGGCCGCGGGCGGCTTCACCCAGCGCAACCTCTCCGTCTACGACCGCTCCATCAAGGAGTCCTACATCTGGAAGGACTTCGAGAACCTCGGCACCGCGCACGAGTTCGAGTGGGACGACATGAACCACTTCGTCATCCCCAAGCTCGCCGAGGGCGTGATGAAGGGCATGTTCACCTACACCGGCGAGCCCAAGGAGACCACCGAGACCCGCGTGCGCCGGCAGCTCAAGGAGCAGAAGGTGAGCCTCGTGAAGCTGGGCAAGTTCGCGCTCAAGGCGAGGAAGTCCCTCTGAGGTGATGACGCATGGCGGAGCTGACCAAGGAGCCCATGGAAATCAAGGCGATGCTCGGCACGACGAGCTACAACTTCGACGCGCACGAGTACGCCCACATCACCATCGACCAGAGCATCTGCAAGACGTGCCCGCACTTCATGTGCATGTACGGCTGCCCCGCCGGATGCTTCTCGCTCAACGAGGGCGTCATGCAGTTCCAGTACGAGGACTGCGTCGAGTGCGGCACCTGTGATATCATGTGCACGCCCGGGTCCGTCAAGTGGAACAACCCGCGCGGCACGTACGGTGTGAAGTACAAGTATGGCTGAGGAGCGGAGCGACGAAGCCATGCTTGGACTGAGGCCGATCCCGAGCGAAGCGAGAGGCTTCGGCCGGAAGTACAAGTACGGGTGAGCCGACCCATGGCCCCGCCCGCCGCGACTCCCGCGCTTGCGCCCGGCTGGTGGGTGCCCAGCATCAGCGACGTCGCGATGGGGCTCATGGCGCAGCTCACCGCCATGTTCCTGTTCCAGGTCAACACGGTGGACGGCGACCGCAGCCTCTGGACGCTCGTGCCGCTGGCGGTCGTCTTCTTCGTGGGCGCCTTCTACGTCGGGCGAGGCGTGAGGAAGCTCCGCCGGGCGTCGAAGCCGGATTCCCCGTAGGCGCCATCGCTTCCCCTTCCGGAAGCGCCGCTTCAAGACCCCGGCGCGCTTCCCCTCCTTCGTGCAATCCTCCACCGTCGCGGCGCCGGACCTCGCCAATCGCCTCCTCCCCCAGCTTGCGAAGCGCGGCTTCACGGCCGAGCGCGTGGCCACCGGCGCGGAGGCGCGCGAGGCCGTGCTGCGCCGCATCCCGGCGGGCGCGCGCGTGATGACCGGCGGCAGCACGACGCTGGAGCAGATCGGCGTGACCGACGCGCTCTCCGCGGGCGATCACCACTACCTGCGCGTGGCGATCCGCGCGGAGCAGGACCCGGCGCTGCGCCACAAGCTGCGCGTGGAGGCCAACACGGCGCCCTGGTTCGTCTCCAGCGTGAACGCGATCACGGAGGACGGCGTCCTCGTCGCGGCCGACGGCGCGGGCAACCGCGTCGCGGCCCTGGCCTTCGGGCCCAGCCACGTCGTCGTGGTGGCGAGCCTCCACAAGGTCGTGCCCACGCTGGAGGACGCGATGCGCCGCGTGCGCGAGGTCGCGCTGCCCCTGGAGTCGGAGCGCATCCGCAAGGCGGGATACCCGGGCGGCTCGTACATCGCCAAGTGGACGATCCTGGAGCGCGACCAGCCCGGCCGCGTCCACGTGGTCCTCGTGGACGAGCCGCTGGGCTTCTAGGGGCGCGCGTCGCGCACCTTGGCCCTCACGAGATCGAGGTTCATCCGCTGCGCCAGCACCGGGAGAAGCTCCGCTTCGCTGACGCCCGGAAGCCCCTCGACGGCGGCGTGGAGCCGCGCCATCTCGCCGGCGTTGGCCACGCGGACGAACGCGTCCACGTACCCCTCGAACGCCTGGAGGTAGAACCACGGCGGGAGGGCCTTCCCCAGCCGCGCCACGAGCTTCGCGGGCGCCGCGCCCTCCTCCAGCGAGAGCACGACGTGGTGGACGAGGGCGCCCTCCACGGCGGAGAAGTCCAGGATGGGCGCGAACCAGAGCGCGTGCCCGCGCAGGAGCCGCTGGTGGCGGCGCGTGACCGTCTTCCGGCTGACGCCCAGCCGCCGCGCGGCCGCGTCCAGCGTGCCCGTGGGGTCCGCCATGAGCGCGTCGATGAGGCGCCAGTCCAGCGCGCTGGGCGGGGCCTCGACCTCGGGCAGCGGGGGCTCGAAGGTGGGCGGGACCTCCGCGACGCCGGGGATGGCCGCGAGGCGCCTGCGGATGGACGCCTCGTCCTCTTGCGCGTCGGCCAGCAGCGCGATCCCCACCCAGGGGCCGACGTGGTCGAGCACGTTGACGACGCGCGCCTCCCGCGCCAGCGCCTCCATGGCGCGGGGCTTCTGCGCAAGCGACGCGAAGCGCAACGCGCCCCCGTGCAGCGAGGCGCCCACCAGGGCGGGCGTGGGCATCGTCGCGTACCCCTGGAGGAAGCCCTTGCGCTGCCAGCGGCGCAGCCGGTCGCGCACGGTGGTCCGTTCCACGCGCAGGCCGCGCGCGAGGGCGTTGGCGCACAGGCGCGGGTCGCGGCTGCCCCAGGGCATCCCGTCCTCCAGGATGGCGCGCAGCAGGCGGACGTCCAGGTCGTCCACGCGGGCCCAGCGCGGGACCCGGGCAAGAAGGTGTCCCAAAGCGGCGGCGCCGCCCACGCAGGACCTATCGTTCCCCGCGCGCTCCTCGTCTCCATGGCCTCCAAGCCCATCGTCATCGAGACCCGGTACGCGGCGCCCCCCGAGTGGGTCGCCGCCTGGCTGCAGGACTTCCGCGAGGACGACCTCACGCGCTTCTTCGGCGACGAGCGGGGCGCTCGCGTCCAGCGCGTGGGCGACCGCGCCGTGATCCAGGGCGTCGTGCCCGGCCTGGGCGACTTCCGGACGGAGGTGCGTCTGGGGGGACGCCGCTGGACCGCGCAGGGGCTCATCAGCCGCAAGGGCAAGCCCGTCATGGCGACCTCCATCGTGGGGACCGCCGACGCGCTCCCCGACGGGGGGACGGTGCATCGCGTCGAGCTTCGCGGCGAGCCCCAGGCGTTCCCCATGACGGTGGTGATGCCGCTCTTCGGGCGCGCCATGATGCTGCGGCGCCTGAAGCCCGCCTTCGCGCGGATGGCGGAGGCGGCGGACGCGCAGTGGCGCGCCGGCCAGCCCCCCGCCGCGTGAGGCGCGCCTACGGCAGCGCGTAGCCGTAGGAGACGTGCTCGTAGGGGCCGACGCTCACCCAGTAGGACCCGGCCACGGTGGGCACGGGCAGGTTGACGCTGGCGGGCTTGTCGCCGGTGAGCCACGAGCCGCAGTCCACCGCGGTGGTGGCGCCGTCGGTGGACACGAGGCAGTGCGCGCTGTTGGCCTCCTGCGTCACGATGATGCAGACGATGCACAGCGGCGGGCAGAAGGTGCTCAGGCAGTAGGCCGAGGCCGTAGGGGCGGCCATGGGAACGGCGACGGTCAGGAGGGCGAACGCGAGGAGGATGCCGGGGGTGCGCATCGGGGCGCGACGCCCCCGGCGGGACGATGAGCCTGTTGGCGCGAGAGCCGTTCGGCTGCATCCGCGACTCGTCCGGGCGGGCTGGAGCGCTCCACGTCGCTGGGGGCCGGCCTGCGGCGGAGCCCCCGCGCAGCCTTTATCGGGAGGAGCCCCCTCGTGCGGCCCGATGCCTGCCATGGTCTTCCCGGCGCCGTGCCCCGTGTGCGGCGGCACGAGGAAGTTCATCGAGTTCAAGGCCGAGCCGTGCACGCCCGGCTCTGAGGGGGAGCGGCGCTACGGCTTCCGTTGCCTCGCGTGCAAGACCATCTTCGACGACGAGCTGGTGGACCAGGAGGGGGTCAGGCATCGCTGGACCGAAGGCAGGCACGTCACCGCGTAGGGACGGCTCCGGCGCGCGCTCGCTGCGCTTCTACCAGTTCCTCGCCATGCAGGGCGCCCTCGCCTTGGCGCTCGTGGGCGTCGCGTGGCTCTCCCGCGGCGACCGGCGCACTGTCGCGCTCTGCCTCGTCACGCTGGTCGTCCCCCTGGGATGGGCCCTCGTCTACGAGCTCGCGCACCGCCGCGTCGAGTCCGCGCGCAAGGCCGGCACCTGGAGCGCCGCCTGGGAGCGAGCGCAGGGCATGAGGGCCATGGGCGTCCTGGGCGGCATCGTGCTCGTCTGGGTGCTCGTGGCCGTGCTCATCGTGCTCTACGCGTGAGCGTCTCAGGACACGGTGAGCGTGTAGGTCGCCACGTTGCCCACGAGGACGCCCGCGACGCTGACGCTGTAGCCCGAGCACGAGCCCGCGATGAAGACGAGGTGGGCCTGGCCGCCGACGCCGTAGACCTTGAGGGCGCCCACGGAGAGGGAGAGCACGTCGGTCGCGGGGCCGTACTTCAGGGTCGCCGTGTGGACGTCCACGGTCTGGTCGCACACGTCGCCGCCGGGACCGCCGTAGCTGTACGAGTCGGTCTCGCCCTGGCGCACGGCGCCGGACTCGGTGGCGGCGGAGGCGAGGCCCGAGAGGGAGACGACGGCGAGAAGGCCCACGAGGGCGGCGAGGGTGCGGGGGATCATGCAGAGGCGAGCAGGGGAAGCCCCGAGAAAACGCCGGTGGCGCCGCAGCCGGGCCTATGCGGCGGGCCGGTCTCCAGGCCTCCGGACGACGACGTCAGGCAGGCGCTCCAGCGAGGCGTTCAGGTAGAGGGAATCCCCGAAGTCCAGGCGCGAAAGGAAGGATGCGACGGAGGGGTCGTCCAGGTCGAAGGTGGAGAAGACGACGCCGCCCGCCTCGGCCAGCTCGCGCGCGTTGCGCATCAGGCGATCGAGCACGACCACGGTGAACGCGGGGCGCTTGTGGAGCGGCACCGGGTGGTGGTCCTCCGACTGCACGAGCACGTGGCGCCCCGGCAGGTCGGGCGCCAGGGCGAGGGCAGCCGGGTGGACGCCGATGGCGCGCGGGGCCAGGTCGTAGCTGACGCCTCCATAGGCCGCCACGTACCGGTCGCGGAAGGCCCGCAGCGGGCCCCCGGCGAAGGGCTTGTCCATGACCGTCTGTTTCTGTCTCGTCCACTCATGAAGCCTTTCCTTTCCCCCTCGGGGTGGTCGCCAGCGGCCGATCCGGCGTGGCGCAACCCTTTTGCGGCCCCGGCGAGGGTGGAAGCCCGATGCCTCCCGTCTCGGAGCGCGACGCCCAGGAAGCCCTCGCCGCCCTGGAGCGGCTGCTGCGGCACGACGTCGTCACCCTGGAGGAGGCGCGCCTCGCCGCCCGCCTCGTGACGGGCCGCGACGACCTGGAGTTCCCGCCCCCCGCCCCGCCCGCCTCCGAGCCGGCCGCTGCCGCCGCGCCCCCCGAGGCAGGCACGCCCCCCGAGCAGCCCCCTCCGTAAGGGAAGGGTTTTGGGGAAGCGACCCCTGGGCGAGACCGACCATGGCGGCGAGGAAGGACCTCTTCTGCAAGGACTGCCGCTACTGGTACGGCGCGGAGGACGACGAGTACGGCCCGTGCCAGATCAAGCAGTCGCGGGGCGACCGGCGCTTCGTGACGTTCGGCGGCCACCCTTGCGACGAGCCGCTGGCCCTCAAGGAGTACGGGGTGCAGCGCGAGTGAGCGTCGCCCTCCGCCGCATGCGCGCCGACGAGCTGGCCGCCGCGCCCGACCTCCTGCGCCCCGAAGGGTGGGGCTTCGAGGTGGAGGAGCTTCAACGCCTGACGCGCCTGGGCGGCTCGGTGGGCGGCTTCGACGAGCAGGGGCGCCTGCTGGCGTACCTCACCTTCGTGGACCTGCCGCCCGTCCGCTGGATCGGCAACGTCGTCGTGCACGCCTCGCTGCGCGGCAAGGGCGTCGGCGCGAAGCTCGTGGAGGAGGCGCTCCGCGACGCGCCGCGCGCCGGGCTCTACGCGGTGGAGAAGGCCGTGACGCTCTACGACCGCCTGGGCTTCGTCCCCTGGGGCGGCGAGGCGTGGGCGCACCGCGCGACGCAGGCCAGGCCTCTGAGACCCAGCGTCACGCAGCCCATGGGCCGGGACGACCTGCTGGAGGTCGCGCGGCTCGACCGGCGCGTCTCGGGCATGGACCGGGGCTACCTCCTGCGCGAGCTTCTCAAGGCGTACCCCGAAGGCGCGCGCGTCGCCCGCAGCGGGAACCACCTCGTGGGCTTCGGCTTCGCGAAGACGAGCCCCGACGTGACCGAGATCGGGCCCGTGGTCGCGACGACGCCCCGCGCCGCGGAGGACCTTCTCGACGCGCTCATCGCCGGCTCGCCGGGGCCCCACGAGGCGACCGCGCTCTCCGCCAACCCCAAGGCGATGGAGGCGCTGCGCGAGCGCGGCTTCTTGCCCAGCTTCCGCACGATCATCATGGTCCGCGGCGCGCCCCCCGAGTGGCGCCCGCAGCAGATCGTGGCCGCCGCAGGCCTGGAGAAAGGGTGACCGCATGGCGCTCATGGTCCACAACACGCTCACCAACCGCCGCCAGGAGTTCGTCACGCGCGAGCCCGGCCACGTGCGCATGTACGTCTGCGGGCCCAGCGTCTACGACGAGAGCCACCTGGGGCACGCGCGCAGCTACGTCGCCTACGACGCCATGAAGCGCGTCTTCCTCGCCAAGGGGTGGCGCGTGACGCACGTGCAGAACTTCACCGACGTGGAGGAGAACGTCGCCGCGCGCGCCGAGAAGGCGGGCATGGCGCCCCTGGCCTACGCCACCGCCATCATCTCGCGCTTCTATCGCGACATGGACGAGCTTCGCATCCTGCGCGCCGACCACTACCCGCGCGTCTCGGAGCACATCCCCGACATCCTGCGCATCGTCGAGGGGCTCAAGAAGAAGGGCGTCGCGTACCGCTTCGACTGCGGCCCGCGCGACCACGTCGTGGGCGAAGGGTGCGACATCTACTTCGACGTGACCAAGGTCCCCGACTACGGCGCGCTCATCGGCACCAACGTCGAGGAGCTGACCGTCGAGCGGCCCACCGAGGCGGGCGACCGGCGCAACCCCCTGGACTTCGCGCTCTGGAAGAGCCGCGACGACTGGGGCGTCGTGTGGGACTCCCCCTGGGGCAAGGGGCGCCCGGGCTGGCACGTCGAGTGCGCGGCCATGAGCACGAAGTACCTGGGCTTCGACTTCGACCTGCACGGCGGCGGGCTCGACCTCGTCTTCCCGCACCACGAGAACGAGCGCGCCATCGGCGAGGCCTACGGCGGCACGACCTACTGCGAGCACTACCTCCACAACGGCTTCGTGACCGTGGGCAACGAGAAGATGTCCAAGAGCCTGGGCAACTTCGTCACGCTGCGCGAGATGCTCAACAAGCACGAGCCCGAGGTCGTGCGCGCGTTCCTCCTCTCTGCGCACTACCGCGCGGCGCTCAACTACGACGAGCCGAGCATCGCGGCGGCGCAGGCGCGCGTCGGGCGCTGGCGCGCGCAGGTCGCGCGCCTGCGCCGCGCCGCGCACGGGCAGGCCGCGGCGCCCGCCCTCGCCGCGCCCGTGTGCGGGGAGCGCGACGCCTTCTGGGAGGCGCTGGACGACGACTTCCACTTCGAGCGCGCGCTGGACGCGCTGGACCGCGCCCTGGAGGCCGCCTCGACGCTGGAGGGCCCCCAGGCCGCCGCCGCGCTGCGGGCGCTCCAGGAGATGGGCGCCGCGGTCGGGCTCCTCTGGGACCTGACGTGAGGCCGGCCACGAAGCGCGACCCGCCGGAACGCTGAAGCCCCCCGCCCGCTCCTCATCGCCCCGTGGCCGACGACGCGCCCACGGTCATCGCCATCATCCAGGCGACGCTGGCCCCCATCTTCCTCGTGAGCGGCGGCGCCATCTTCCTCAACTTCACCCAGGCGCGCCTCTTCCGCGTCATCGACCGCCTCCGCCAGATCGGCAAGGAGCTGGACCACGCGAGCCCCAACGTCGAGCCCGACCTGCGCTGGCAGCGCGACCGGCACCTCGTGCGCGCCGTCATCCTGCGCAACGCCATCCTCTTCGGCGTGCTGGTCATCGCGTTCACCGTCATCACCGCGCTGCTGCTCCTCTTCAGCGGCGTCGAGTCGGGCGTCGGCACGGGCCGCTGGCCCCTCCTCACCTTCGGCCTCGCCATGGTGGCCTTCGCCGTCGCGCTGGGGCTCGTCGTCGTGGACGCCTTCCTCTCGGTGGCGGCGGCGCGGCACGCGGCGCGGGAGTTCCACGAGGGGCGGCGGTGACCGACGCTGGGGGGCCTGCCCCCCAGACCCCCCTTCGCCGGAAACCCTTAAAACGGGGTCCCCTCTCCAGCGTCCGGTCCCTCCATGGCCCTGAAGGACGTGAAGCCCACCCGCTCGCAGCTCATCGAGCTGAAGAAGCGCATCGTGCTCTCCAAGAAGGGCTACAAGCTCCTCAAGATGAAGCGCGACGGCCTCATCATGGAGTTCTTCAAGATGCTGGAGGACGCGAAGAAGATCCGCGCCTCGGTGGGCGAGAACTACGCCAAGGGCCAGCAGGCCGTCCACATCGCGGAGGCCGTCGAGGGCGCGCTCCCCATCAAGTCGGCCGCGCAGGCGGTCGTCAAGAGCCCGACCATCACCTCGTCCAAGAAGAACGTCATGGGCGTCGTCGTGCCCTCCATCCAGGGCCAGCAGATCCGCACGCCGCTCCTGGAGCGCGGCTACGGCCTCATCGGCACGAGCCCCCGCATCGACGAGGCCGCGAACCGCTACGAGGCGCTCGTGGAGACCATCGTCAAGGCCGCCGAGATCGAGACCTCCATGAAGAAGATGCTCGACGAGATCGAGAAGACCAAGCGCCGCGTCAACGCGCTGGAGTTCAAGGTCATCCCCGAGCTGGAGCAGGCGCGCGACTTCATCCGCCTGCGCCTGGAGGAGATGGAGCGCGAGAACGTGTTCCGCCTCAAGAAGATCAAGGGCAAGGCCGAGGCGGCCGAGGCGGAAGCCCAGGCCGCGAAGGGCGCCGCGGCCGTCTGAGCCCCCTGGGCTGCTAGTAAAATTCAAGCCGCCGATCCCCGTCGACCCGTGGGGAGTCCGGTTCTTGAGGGCGCTTGCGGGTTTCGCGCTGGCCGTCCTGCCCCTTGTCCTCGCCGCCACGGCGCAAGCCGCCGCGCCTTCGTGCCAGGCCGAGGCGCCCGACTCGACGCTCCTCCTCTTCCGCGGCGACGCGCGCCTCTTCCTGGCCGAGTGCTCCGACGCGGAGGGCGACCTGGCCTCGGTGACGTGGTCCACGACGCTCGCTTCGGACCCGGGCGCCACGCAGCCCGCCGCCAACGCCTCGGACGCCGGGGTCTCGCGCCTCGTCGCGTTCGACGAGACGGGGAACCACACCGTCCGCGTGGAGGCGACCGACAGGACCGGCGCCGCGAGCGCGCCCGCCGAGTGGGCCGTCGCCGTGAAGGAGCCCGCGGCCCCGGGCGTGGGCGGCGCCGCGCCCGCGTGCAGCGCGGCCGACGCGACCGACCCGACCGCCGCGCCTCTGGCCCCCGACGCCGAGGCCACGCTGCGCGTCTTGTGCCAGGACGCGGACAACGACCTCTTCCGCCTGGAGTGGCGCGTCGACCGCGGCCGGGCCCCCGAGTCCGTCTCGGACGTGGACCCGCGCGGCGTCCTGGAGACGGAGCGCCGCGTCTCGTTCCACGACAACGGCTCGTACCTCGTGGAGGCCATCGCCGTGGACCTCCAGGGGCACCGCAGCGAGCCCGTGGGCTGGACGCTGCGCGTCGGCGCCGCGGACGCGGCCGCCTCGCCCTCCCCGGCGCAGGGGGGCGTCGACTGGACCTCCGTGTTCACCGTGGTCGCGGCCGGCATCACCATCGTCGGGGGCGCCATAGTGGGCATCGTCAAGCTCTGGAGGAAGAAGGACGACGAAGGCGCCGACGAGCCGCGCGAGGTCCCCGTGCAGGGCGCGCAGATGACGATGCAGCAGCGCGTCGGGACCAACACGGGCACCATCGTCACGGGGCACACGGTCTACGTCGGCGCGCCCGCGCCGCGCCCCGAAGGCGGCGTTCCACCCGAGGTCCACCCGCGCCTGAAGGCCCTCTACCAGGCGCTGGACGACGCGCAGGAGCCCCTGGACGCGCACGACGCGGGGCGCGAGACGCGCGAGGCGCGGGAGATCCTGCGCAACGTGCTCCAGGACCTCGCGCGCGGCGAGCGGCCCCGCGCGGAGCTTCGCGACGTGGCCGCCAACGCCATCGAGGCCGCGCTGGCCCACGAGACGTCGCCCAAGGTCCGCGCGGGGGAGGCGGCGCTCCGCCTCGCCGTGGCGCGGCTGCGCGAGTGAGCCTCAGGGTCCGCTGAACCACGCGCGGACCTCGGGGCGCAGGAGATACCACACGAGGATCGCGACGACGAGCACGCCCGCGACGCCGCCCGCGTCGCGCCGCGCCACCCGCGCGATGTCGCCCGCCGCGCTCACGGCCACGAGGAAGAGGGCCGCGACCCACGCCCACGGCCGCTTGCGCAGCAGGCCCCAGCCCGTCGCGGCCAGCAGCGCGGCGAACGCCAGGAGGGCCGCGCCCAGGAGCGGGCCCGCCGGAAGGAAGGGCACCGGCAGCGCGGGGGCGATGGCCTGCGAGGCGCCCGAGACGGCCAGGGCGACCACCCCCAAGAGACCGAACGCCAGCGCCACCACGAAGCCCAGGTAGGCCAGGATGGTCACCCCCATGGGGGCCTTGGGGCCGCGCATCGACGGACGACCCCCCGCCCGGCCGTCAACCTGTCGAAGAGGTTGCAGGAAAGGTTGATTTCCCCTCCCTCATCCTGCGGTCGCGTTGCCGATGGACGCCCCCCGCTCTCCCCCCCGGTGGCCCATGGCGATGCTGGGCCTCTTCGCCCTGGTCGCCGTCGTGAGCCTCGTCCAGGGGATGGTCGACGTCGTCATCCCCACCATCCACCAGGAGCCCCCCTTCCAGCTCCTCTTCCGCGAGAGCGAGCGGTATGGGCCCCTCTTCTTCGGCGCCTACATCTTCGTCCACAACATGGGCCTCGCCACGCTGGTGCCGGGCTTCGGCTTCGTCGCCGCGCGCCTGGAGAAGAAGCCGAAGAACCGCACGTGGATCGCCATCCTCCTCGTGGGCGCGGTGATCGCGGCCCTCGCAGTGGCGGCGCTCTACATCGCGCGCACGCCGGACCGCTTCAGGCTCGCCGTCTCCATCCCCCTCTTCCTGGGCGAGTCGGTGAGCGTCTTGGCCCTGGGCGTCACCGCCGCGCTGGAGCTTCGCGGCTTCGTCCCCACGCGCAAGCTGGGCTGGAGCCTCGTCAAGCCCTTCCGCACCCTGGCCCTCCCGGCCCTCGTGAGCGCCGCCCTCCTCGTGGTCCTGGCCGTCGTGGAGACGCGGGCCGTCATGGGATAGGCTCCGACGGGTCCGAAGGGGCCGTTCACCTTCGCCGGTTGGAACGGAGATGCTTTTGTCCCATGACGATCCATGGTGATTGAACCATGACGGAATGGACCGCCTGGCAAGACACCAAGGCGCTGACCTTCCTGCACGCCCGCGTGCGCCACCTGCTGGCCAGGCAGGGGGTCGAGGACGGCCACGTGGAGCATCGCGGCTCCCCCGTCCACTACTACGCCGCCGGTCCCCGGGAGGCTGCCCGCACCGTCGTCCTCCTCCACGGCCTGGGGGACTCCGCCAACTCCTGGTTCCGCACCCTCCCCCTTCTCGCCTGGCGCGGCGACCGCGTCGTGGCCATCGACCTCGCAGGGCACGGCTACACGCCCGCCCCCGACGAGCGCGGCTACCTCTCCATCCGCGAGAACGCGGACCTCGTGCGCCACGTCGTCAAGGAGACGCGCGCCGGGGACGACCTCGCCCTGGTGGGCCACAGCCTGGGCGGCTGGGTCGCGACGCGCGCGCACCTCTCGGGCCTCGACGCCTCGCGCCTCGTCCTCGTGGAGGCCGCGGGCCTCTTGCACGAAGGCATGTGGGACATGATCGAGATGCTGCGCATCGAGAAGGAGGAGGACGTGCGCCGCTTCTTCAAGACGGTCACGCACCGCACGCCCTTCGCCCTGGGCATCCTCTCGCGCGAGGTCGCGGGCATGTTCCGCAGCCCCGCCGTCGTGAACTTCATCGGCGCCGACAACCGCGACGACGTGATCTTCGACGAGGAGCTCGCCAACGTCCGCGCGAAGACCACCATCCTCTGGGGCGAGAACGACGGCCTCATCCCGCCCATCATGGCGCACCGCTGGCGCGCCGGCATCCCCGACTCCACGCTGCGCTGGATCCCCCGCTGCGGCCACGCGCCCGCCTTCGAGCGCCCCGTCCTCTTCGAGAGGCTCCTGGAGGAGGCCTTGGGCCACCCGCCCCTGAGCGACGCCGTGCGCGCCCGCGTCGCGGCGCACTTCCCCGACTGGATCGGGCGGCGCATCGCCAAGGCGTGACCCCCTGAAGGGTTCAAGACCCCCAGCACCCGTCGCCGCTGCGATCCCCCGATGTCCCTGACGCTGTCGCGCCGCGTCCTCGCGCACCTCGCCGCCCACCCCGTGGAGGAGGGCGCCGCCAGCGTGCCCCGCGAGATCACCCAGGAGGGCATCGCCGAGGCGCTGGACGCGCAGGTCGCGCACGTCTCCCGCGCGCTGAAGTCCCTCGTGGGGGAAGGGCTCGTCCACGCCTACCTCGCGCACCCCAAGGGGGGCAAGCGCCGCAGCCGCGCGCACGTGCTCACCGACTCGGGCCGCAAGGTCGCCGCCACGCTGCCCCGCGAGCCGCGCGCCACCGTGACGCGCGCCGCGCCCGCGGCGCCCCCCGCGCCCGCCCGCGTGCCCGCGGGCCGCGAGCGCGCCTTCGCCGATCTCGTCGCGCTCTACGACTCGTCCCTCAAGGAGGGCCCGCGCATCGCGCTCCTGGAAGGGGGCGCCGGCACGGGGAAGACGCGCCTCCTGGCCGCCTTCGGCGCGGAGGTCGCCAAGCGCGGCGCGCGCGTCCTCTCGGGCGCGTCGGTCCCCGTGGGCGGCGAGCAGTGGCTGGGCCCCCTCGCGCAGGCCCTCGCCCCCCTGGGCCTCGAAGCGCGGCAGCGCGCCCGCGCCGCCGGCACGCCGCGCGAGCGCGCGCTGGAGGCCGCGCGCGACACGATCCTCGCCGGCTCCGCCGCCGCGCCCCTGGTCGTCGTGCTGGACGACGTGCACCACGCGGGCCCCAGCGCGGTCGAGTTCCTCCACGGCCTCTTCCTCGCGCTCCCGCAGGGCACGCGCGTCCTCGTCGTCGCCGCGTTCCGCCGCGAGGAGGCGTGGGAGCTCCCCAACGGCCCGCTCTACACCGCGCTCATGCCGCTGCGCGACCTGCCCCGCGCGAAGCTCGTGACGCTCCCGCCCCTGGACCGCGCCGGCGTCGCGGCGCTCCTCGCCGACGCGGGCGTCCACGTCCTGGGCGACACGAAGCTGCCCGACGACCTCGTCGAGCGCGTCTGGCGCGAGAGCGGCGGCAACACGCACTACGCGCTGGCCATGGGCGCGGAGCTGGCCGACGGCGTCGACGAGGAGGACTTCTTCCCCGCCAGCGTGCGCAACGCCGCGCGCGAGCGCTTCGCCTCGCTCTCCCCCGACCAGCTCGCAGTGCTCCAGCTCGCGGCCGTCGCGGGCGCCGAATTCTCCTACGCCGTGCTGGCCCGCGCCTACGACGGCCCCGAGGAGCGCCTCGTTGAGGTGCTCGACCACCTGCTGGACAAGCTCCTCCTGGAGGAGGCCGCGGGCGAGCCCGGACGCGACCTCGTCCTGCGCTTCGAGCACCCCAAGGTGCGCGAGACGGTCCTGGCCGACCTGACCGCGACGCGGCGCCGATGGCTCGAAGGGCGCGTCGCGGCGGGGCACGCGGGCTGATGGGGTTTCGGGAGGGCTCTGCGAGCCCGCCGCCGCAACAACCACCCTGGATTTGTCCTCCCGAACTGTTATAGCGAAGCTCTTCTTTGTAACTTCGAGGATGTTATCCTCGGGTCATGACCATGAGGTGGACACGACCAGCGGCATGCCTTGTCACGCTTCTGCTTGTCTCGCTCCCGCTGACGACGGCGGCATTCCCGCACAACCTCCCGCCGGGCTGTGAAGAGGCCATTCGCTCGGCGCATGAGAGAATCGCCTCCGAGAAGAACACAATCTCACTTGCGGACGCCGTCACGCTTGTCCAAGCCTCTGGCTCGATTTGCGGGTTCGATCTCACCGGAGCCCAGCCCACGACGACGGATGCCTTTGCGCTCTGGGCTCTGCTGGACAGCCTCAACGGCGGATATCAGGACGGCGCGATCCCCTCGCCGAATCTCCCACACGCAGGCGGAATGGGACGCCTGCCCGGCGGTTTGGGCGTTCCGTCTCTGGAGTCTGCGGAAACAACCCCTTGCGGCCTGCCAGGAAGCGGCCCGGGGACGCTTGACGCCAAGGTCCTGGGGATCGACCTCGGCTCACAGGGCGCTGCCGGGACGTGGAAGACGACGACCGACAAGACCAAGGAGGTCAGCGGATCGGGAGGGGATTTCAGCGGCGTCGAGGCCGACGGCACCGGCACGGCCACGCTGGCGATCGTTCCCCTCCCCACCACAGGGAACACGAACATCTGGTGCACGAACGTGACCGTGACGGAAACCGTGGGGGAGAAGTGCAGGTTCGTTTTCAACCCCGTCCCTCCTGATTTCAGCATGGGGGAGGAATGCGACGTGATTACAAGGACGGACGCCCACCTGGAACCGCTGGGAGCGGACGCGCACCAAGAGAGCATCCTGAAGCTCGTGACGCTGGACCACGAGTACACCTACCAGGCGCCCCCGTCCAGCGTCAACGACGCCTGAAGAAGACAGGTGCCGGAAACTTCAATAATCCCCCGAAGAGGTGACGCGCGATGAAGAGGGAAGCGGCGGCCCTCCTCCTTGTGGCCGCCCTGCTTACGGGCTGCGTCGAGCAGAACCCCCCCTCAAGCCAGAGGACAGTCTCTTCGGGGAACGTCGTCTTCTCAGTCCCTTTTGACTTTCAGCCCACGACCTCCAGCGGGTATGCGGTCTTCTCCATCGAGTCGACCCAAAACGCGAGCTTCTTCCTCGAGCATCGGTACGAGTGGGACACGAACAGGGATGATCCGCTCGAGATCATCTCCGTTGATGCGGACGGCAAGGTCACGAGCCCTGGCACCCTGAGAACCGAATACGCGGATGCTGGCATGGATTGGGACAACGCCAGTTCAACCCCCATCGAGATCAATGCTGGGCCCGTGGACCAGCACCGCGGTGGCGCCTCAGGCGGCATCGTGCAAGCAAACGGCGCGGATTTTACGTATTCTTCCACAAAAAGCAGGCTGTTGCTTGTCATGTGGGCAAACGTCGCCAAGCCCCCCATGATCAGCACAATGTGGCTGGAGGGGACACGCGTTACAACCGTGGCTGTGGGCGATAGCGTTGTTTCCACGTCTCTGGAAAACATGTCAAGAGGCACGGTTGGCGTCACAAGCCCGCTCGTCAATGAGGCGTCTGAGCGGGGGATTTCATTTGGCGCCCCCAACGCTCCGCAATTTGTCGTCGTCAAGGTTCACCGAACCTACGGAGTTGGGACCGCGCTCCTCTCGGACGGAAAGGTTGCACGTCAATTTGACGTTGGCCGGACCACGGGCGCCGGGGCAACGCGATATTCCATGACCACAGAAGGGACGACAAGCGTGACTCTCAATGCGACCGGGTTGGACGCCCTCCGGGTGCATGTCATGGCAATGCCCACGGCCGGCGTCAGCCTCCCGCCACACCTGTTTGCGGCCGTCGATGAAGACGCATAGACGACGCAGACTGGAGAAGCGATCGCACCCTTTCATCCCCAGCTTCCCTCCTCTCACGTCCGGGGCGGACGGCAGACGGCTTATGGGTGAATGCGGGAAAGGGCCAAGAGGGGCCCCCTTCTTCCGCCCTTGTGGCCCCGCGCCGCTGGCTCCTCCTGAGCCTCGCCATCCTCTCCCTCGTCCTCCTCGTCATCGGGGGCGTCGTCCTCGCCTACTCCGTGCCCGTCACGGACGCCATGGCGCAGGGCGCGCGCCTGCCCGGCGACGCGGAGCCCACCCCGGGCGAGCGGGCCGTGGCGCTGCCCATCCAGGACCCCGCGCACGTCGCCAACCTCACGAGCGGCGGCGGGGATCCCATCACGGGCCGCGCGGGCGCGCTCCTCGTGGTGGCCGACCCGGGCTTCAGCTTCCCCGCGGGCGCGGGCAACGTGACCGTCGTGCGCGCGCTGGCCTACGTCCAGCCGGGGGCCAACGGCAGCTACGCGCAGGACAGCCTGGCGCTGGGCAACCTCACGCGCGTCGAGAACGGCACGCTCGTCACGTACAACGCCACGGTGGAGGTCAACGCCCTCGCGCTGGGGAAGACGGGCTTCCTCGTGAAGGCCGACGCCGACTCCACGATCCGCTTCGTGGACGACTCGCGCGTCGTGGGCCAGCTCCAGGGGTACGTCGACTCGACGTCCGCGTACTGGTTCCTCATCGCGGGCGCCCTGGGCTTCGTGCTGCCCCTGACCTACCTCATCCTCACGCACCGCGGCGCGGGCAAGCGCGGCCTCCCCGGCGGCCTGCCCGGCGTCACCGGCGTCTGCCCCGAGTGCCGCTCGCCGGTGCCCGCGGGGGCGGAGTTCTGCACGCGCTGCGGCGCCTGGATCACCCACAAGGAGGGAAACCCGTGAGCCACGAGGTCACCTGCGCGGTGTGCGGCACCGCGTTCGAGGAGGAGGGCGCGGTCGAGCTTGGCGCGCTGCGCGTCGCGAGGAAGGGGCGCATCTTCTGGTTCTGCTCGCCCCCGTGCGAGAAGGAGTTCCAGCGCGACCCCGAGGCCTACGGCGGCTGAGTTCAACGATCGGACCGCGCTGAAGATGACCCCCGCGGCCGAGCCCGCCGCATGAAGGGCCTCCTCGTCGTCCTTGCGCTCCTCGTCGCCGGCTGCGCCGCGCCCGCCGCGGTGAAACCCGCGAGCTTGCAGGGCGCATCCGCGCCGGACTTCGCGATCCTCCCCGTGGGGCGCGACGGCGGCGAGCCCTCCCTGGGTGTCGCGGCGGACGGGACCCTCTTCCTCACCGGCCCGCTCGTGCTCGCGCCGCAGCAGGCCGTCGCGGAGAAGGGGATGGTGATCCCGACGCTGCGCTCCACGGACGGCGGCCGCTCGTGGCAGCCGGTGGGCGACGCGGCGCGCGACCCCAAGCTGGACGAGGACCCCTGGCTCTGGCTCGACCCGAGGACGGACCGCGTCTACCACGCGCCCCTGGATCTCGCCTGCTCGTGGGCGGAGTGGAGCGACGACCACGGCGCGACGTGGGACTTCAACCCCGCCGTCGCGTGCCTCCCGCCGGGGCACGACCACCCGAAGCTCACCACCGGGCCGCCCGCGCCCGGCGTCGCGACGCAGGGCTATCCCGACGTCGTCTACTACGCGTACAACTCGCTCCTCGTGCCCGACGGGGGCCTGCCCCTGCCGGTGGCGACGCGGCTGGGCACGCTCGTCTCCGTCTCGCTGGACGGCGGAAAGAGCTTCCAGCCACCCGTCGTCGCACACGCCTCCGACTGCCACCGCGGCATCGTCGGGCCCATCGCGGTGGCGCCCGACGGCACGGCGTACCTGCCCAAGGGGACGTGCGACGGGCTTGATATCATCGTCTCGCGCGACTCGGGGAAGACCTGGGCCGTCGCAGCCTCGCTGGACTCGGAGGGCGCGCTGGACGACTTCGCGTTCGATCCTGGCGTCGCGGTGGACGACGCCGGGAACGCCTACGCGGTCTGGCCCGGCAGGGACGCGCTGCTCCACCTCTCGCGCAGCGCGGACGACGGCCGCTCGTGGAGCGCGCCCGTGACGATCACGCCGCCAGGCGTCACCGCCACCGTCTACAGCAGCGTCGTCGCGGGCGCCGCGGGCAAGCTCGCCGTCGCCTACGCCTCCACGACGAGCGACCCTTCGGGCTGGGCGCATCGCGCGTCCTCCTTCGCGGACGAGGGCACGGTCTGGGACCTCCACGTCGCGCTCCTTGACGGCGCGCGGCTCGTCCGGACGCTGGACGTGACGCCGCCGGGCGACCCGCTCCAGCGCGGATGCATCTGGATGCGCGGCGGCCAGAGCGAGTGCCGGAACCTCCTGGACTTCGTGACGCTGACGCAGCGCGACGGCAAGCTCTACCTCGCGTACACGGACGGGTGCGACCGGTGCGCGGACGCGGCCTCCAGCCGGGACGCGCACCTGATAGTGGCGATCACGCGGGACGCGCCATTGCGGTAGGCTCGACCTGCTTGAGGAGGGTCCGCGCCAGCTCGTGCGGGTCCACCGCGATGACGCGCCCGCGCGCCTCCTTCATGAGCGCCTCGGCGCTCTTGACGTACATCTCGTCCCTGGGCTCCAGGAGGAGCATCACGACGCCCGCGACGCTGCGCTCGCGCGCAAGCTGCCGCGCCTGCTCCTTGGCGTAGGCCATCGCCTTGTCGGGGTGGCCCGCCACGTCCTCCTTCCCCTTGGTGTACGCCTCGGGAAGGCCGTCGGTGACGAGGTAGACCAGCGTGCGCCCGCTCCTGCCGCGCTGCGCGGCCTCGCGGGCGAGACGCAGCGCCGCGCCGTGGTTGGTGAATCCGCGCGGCTCCGCCTCCCACATCTCCTTGAGGGAGACGCGCTTGACGCTGGTGTCCATGAGCAGCAGGTCCACCTGGCTGCGCGGGTTGCGGCGGCGCACCGCGTGGTGCAGCGCGAGCGCGGCGCGCTTGGCGGCGTCCATGCGGCCGTTCTCCTCCATGCTGCCGCTGCGGTCGACCACGAGCACGACGTGGATGGAGTTCTCGCGCTCCTCGCGGTAGACCACCACGTCGTCCTCCACCATGTGGCGCACGTGGGGGTGGCGCGAGCGGGCGCGCAGCAGGCTCGCGGGGATGTCCATGCGGCTGATCTCGACGGCGGAGCGCAGCGGCTCGCGCAGGTAGTGGCCCTCCCCCTCGGCGTATTCGCCCGCGCTGCCGCGGGAGGCGCCCGCGCCGCGCGACTCGTCCTGGTAGACGAGCGCGGCGAAGCGGTCCATGAACTGGAGCGTGGGCAGGAGCTTGCCCCCCGACTCGCGCAGGAGGCCCGCGGCCTTCAGCTCGTCGACGATGGCCTCCTTGACCTCCTCCTCGGGCGCGGCGCGGAGGGCCTCCTCGATGCGCTGCGCCTCGGCCTCGCGCTCCTCCTCCAAGCGCCGCGCGTCGGTGTCGTGCTCGCGCGCGGCCTCGCTCTCCTGCGCCGCCAGCGCGGCGAGGCGGTCCTGGAGCGACTCGGCGGCGCGGCGCTGGCCCTGCTTCGCGCGCTCGGCCTCCTCGGCCATCATCTGCGCCATGGCCTTCTGCGCCAGCGACTCGTAGTCCTCGCGCCCCAGCAGGCGCTCCCACGCGCGGCGCACGCGCTCGCGGGTGGGCGCCTCGCGCAGCTTCGCCTTGACCGCGCTGCGGAAGCCCGCGTCCGCGAGGTACAGGCTCCCCGCGCGCCCCACCGCGGCGCCGCCGGGGACCTCCAAGGCGACGCGGTCGGGCTCCCTCCGCGCGGGCAGGAGCTTGCGCAGGAGCCACAGGAGCGGGAAGAGGATCACGCGCAGCACGCGCGCGAGGGCGGCCAGCGCGCGGCGCCACCAGGGGGGCCGCGCGGCGACGTCCGCGTCCAGCGCGAGGCCGATCACGGGGTTGGCCCGCAGCGCGTCGAGGAGCGCGGAGTCTGACGCGCCGCGCAGGCGCGCGAGGTCCGCGCTGGCGAGGTCGCGCTCGCGCTGCAATTCCGCCAGGCGGGCGCGGTACGCGGCCTCCTCGGCGGCGGCCCGCTCGCCGAACTCCTCCGCGAGCTTGCGCTTCAGCTCCGCCGCGCGCTTGAGCAGCTCCTCCTTGAGCTTCTGCACCTTCCGCGCGATGGCGGAGTCCTCCCTCTCGCGCTCCTTGATGAACGCGTCGATGGCGCCAGGGCCCTCGGCCGCGATGCGCCGGACCAGCTCCCTGCGCTCCGCCGGCGTGAGCCCGAAGCTGTCATAGTCGCCCTGGCAGTCCGGGAGGTGGAGCTTCGTCTGGGCCACGAGGGATCACTTCTTCGCGGGCGCGGCGGGCGTCTTGGGCGCGTCGAACGTGCCCGTCGCCTCGAAGGTCTTGAGCACCATCGAGAACCGGTCGCGCTTGACCTCGGGGGAAGCCCCGGCCGCTTCGCGGGCGTCCACGTACTCGGCGAAGCGGCGCAGCTTGGCCAGTCCGCTGGTCCCGGCCAGCGCCTCGGCCACGAGCTTGGGCTGCGCGGCGGCGTCCTTCAGCTCGCGCGCGGTGCGGTCGCCCTCGCTCCTGTCCTCCTTGAGGACCTCGACGAAGAAGCCGCACCAGTAGTCGGTCGCGGCGTCGGCGAGCGCCTTGGGCGACTGCTTCGCGAGGAAGGCCTCGACGGCCTCGCGGTTCTCCAGGTAGCCCTCGCCGCTGCGGCCGCGCACGCGGCCCACCATGGCCTCCTGCGCGCCGCGGAGGAAGTCCTCGCCCGCGACCAGCGCCGCGCCGCGCAGGAGCGCGTGCGCCTCGGCGCGGCGCAGCACGTCGATCATGGTGCGGTTGCTGCCCACCTCGCCAAGCTCGGGGCTCTCGCCGCTGACCTTGCGCCAGCGCTCGATGAGGAGCACCGCCGCCTCGCGCACGAGGGTCGGGGTGGTCAGGCGCGCGCCGCGCAGCGCGAGGTCGACGATGAGGCGGTTCTTGGCGTGGTCCGCGTTGAAGGGGACGTAGACGCTGGTGAAGCGGCCCAGGAGCGGCTCCTCGATGGCCTCCAGGTCCGCGAGGTTGCTGGTGGCGACGGCGACGAAGCTGGCGGGGAACGTCTCGCGGCTCTTGCTGGGCGTCACGATGTTCTCCTGGAGCGCCTGGAGGAGGACGTTCTGCGTGCCGCGGGGGAGCTTGCCCACCTCGTCCACGAGGAAGACGCCGCGGTTGGCCTGCATGACCTTGCCCGGCTCCAGCACCAGGGGGCTCTCGGGGTCGCCGATCTCCTCCAGCTTGACCAGGTTGATGGCCCCCGTCAGGTAGTCGGGGAACACCTCGGGGCTGCCTTGCAGGCGCGCGAAGCCGTACCCCTCGCGCAGGCGCGCGACCTTCACGGGCACCTTCTTCGCGTCCACGCGGGCGGCGTCGAAGTCGCCAATCTCCTTGTACGAGACGGCGCCGTGGCGCGTGCGGCAGGCGGGGCACGCCGGGTGGCGCGCGGCGAACTCGGTCGATATCAAGGAGAACGGATCGTCCTGCACGGGGCAGTCCTCGACGACGAGCGCGTCCTTGGGGTAGAGGTTCCAGATGTCCTTGGCGAGGGAGGTCTTCCCCGAGCCGGGCGGGCCGATGAGGAGGAGGTTCGTACCCGAGAGGAGAGCGGCGGTCACGCTCTCCAGCACCTCGTCGTCCAGCTGCGTGTTGGGGAAGAGGTCCTGGATCGCCTCGCGGCGCGACGCGCCCTGGGCTTCGAGCGCGCGCAGCCGCTCCAGGAGCGCGTCGCGGAGGCGGTCCGCCGGGAGCCGCGGCGCCATGCCGCGCGCAAGGAGGGAATCTGCCGTCTGGGCCACGCCGCGGCATCGCCCGGCCGGCTTAAAGCGGTCGGCGCGCGGCGGGGACGCCTAGCAGCAGGGCGGCGCCCGACGCGAGGCCCGTCCAGGGGAGGAGCGCGGCCACCACGGGGTGAAGCCACGCGGCGCCCGCGTCCACCGGCACCATCTGGCCCCCGGGGCCGGTGGCCCACGTGTGCGGCTCGAGGTGGATCGCCAGCGCGAGCGTCGCGAGGAGCGCGGCGCCCGCGAGGCCCGCGACGCGGGCGCGCCGGTCGGGCCAGAGCGCGGCGGCCAAGGCGGCCGCGACCATGAGCCGGCTCGCGAGGACGTCCGGGTCGAGGCGCATCCAGCCGGGGATCGCCTCGACGGCGAGGCCCAGCGCGAGCAGCGCGGCGGCGACCCAGAGGGACCTGCGGAACGGCGCCGCGAGGTTGCCCGTGACGCACAGCAGGAGGAGGAGCACGAACCCGAAGATCGCGAGGAAGGAGCCCAGCGTGCCGGGAAGCGAGGGCCACTCCAGCAGGCGCGCGGGCACGCCGAACGCGGCGCCCTGGTTCGCGAAGGCGACGAGCATCGTGCCCGCTCCCAGGCACGCAAGGCCGACGCGCGTGGGAAGCGGCCCGCGGAGGTCGACGTCTCGCACGCGAAGGGCTCGGCGCCGGTCGCTCTTGTCCCTTTCGACGCGTCCTCAGCGCGGCCCGCGCACGCTCGCGAGGGCGTCCACGGGGCAGAGGCGGACGCAGAGGTCGCACTCCGTGCAGGAGGCGCGCACGGTGATGAAGCCCTGGAAGAGGTCCAGCGAGTCGTGGGGGCAGACGCCCACGCAGCCGCCGCAGTCCATGCAGCGCTCGGCCAGGAACTCGGGCACGCGCCCAGCGAAGGCCAGCCGGGACAAGAATGTGGCTTCCTCGCGGGGAAGGCCTGCCGTGACCGGAAAAGAAGCCGGTTTACCGAACTTCGTCCGACAAAGATGAGCCATTGCCGTCACTGGACCGATAAACGGTCCAACCCCATGTCACAATCTTTAATAATGGTCCAGGGGCTGATCATGCGACAAGCCGGGGAGAGGCTTGCCTGCTCCGGGCCGCAGGAGGCCCGGGTCATGAGAATCGGTGTGACGAATGGAAGGAACCTACGAACGCGACGAGACGACCCCCCGAACGTTGCAGCCCCACGCGGCCCTGATCCCCGCCGCGACCCGCCTCAACCGCGGGCCGAACACCGGCTGGCACTTCGCGGTCCTCGTCCGCGCCGCCTACTCGCGCCTGGAGGGATCGGCCTGATCGCCCAGGATGAGAAGGGCGCCTTCCAGGAGGCCCTGGAGCGGGCCTTCGAGATGGAGCCCGAGGACGCCCGCGAGCTGGCCGACGTGGTCCTGGATCGCTTCGCCGAGGTGGACGAGGTGGACGACTCCACCCTCGACGCCGAGGTCCGCAGCGTGTTCTACACGCTGGAGGCCAAGAAGATGCTCAGCTTCCGCCGCGTCGAATACACGCGGGAGGATGGCGACAAGCGCCGCGCCTTCTACTGGAAGCTGCGCCCCGAGGCGTTCCACGGCGAGGTCACGGTCCCCGTGCAGGACATGGACGCCGACGTCTACAGCTCGCTCCCCCCGACCGCCTGGCGCCACGCCGGGTAGGGCCCCTTTTTCGATCTCCGCCGCGGCTGCCTCTGTCCGCGGCGCACCCTTCTCCAACAGATCGCAGTCTGTCCGAGAACCTACTAAGCCCCCGGAGGCGGTTGTTGCCAGACCTCCCGGTCGAGGGGCGTTCAACAAGTCGCTTCTAGGGTCCGGGGAGGGGAAAGGCATCAGGTGAACCGATGGAGGATGACACCCGCGTCGAGGCCCCCGCGCCCGCCCCCCAGGTCGTCGACGAGGAGCGCGTCTCGACCCTTTCCGACACGCTGCGCGAGAAGTTCGACATGGCGCCCGACGACGCGTCCGAGATCGCCCGCGTGGTGGTCGAGCAGTTCGGCCCCGCCAACGAGGTCAACGACGAGACGCTTGACCCCTCGGTGCGCAGCATCTTCTACACGCTGGAGGCGAAGAAGATCCTCAGCTTCCGCCGCGAGGAGTACGTCTGGGAGAACGGCGAGAAGCGCCGCGGCTTCTGGTGGCGCATCCGCGACGACGCGCTCGCCTCCGTGCACACGATCCCCGTCCTCGACGCCGAGGAGGACGTGTACGCGAGCCTCCCCAAGGACGCCTGGACGGCGCGGCAGCACGCCTAGTCGTTCTACGCCTCATCCCAGAAAGGGTTAATACCGCACCCCCGATGGAACGCCGATCCACTTGCAGGCCGTGATCCTGGCCGGCGGGTTCGGCACGCGCCTGAGGCCCCTGACCCTCACCTGCCCCAAGCCGTTGGTGCCCGTCGCCAACGTGCCCATCATCCGGCGCATCGTCGAGAAGCTCCCCGACGACGTGGACAAGGTGGTCCTCGCGGTCAACTACAAGCTGGAGCAGCTTCGCGACTACTTCGCGCACAACGACGTGGGGCGCGAGGTCGTCCTCGTCGAGGAGCGGCAGCCCCTGGGCACCGCGGGCGCCATCAAGAACGTGGAGGCCGAGGTGGACGGCCCCTTCTTCGTGTTCAACGGCGACGTCCTGGACTCGCTGGACCTCGCTTCCTTCCGCCGCTTCCACGAGAAGCGGGGGGGTCTCGGAACGATCTCGCTCTGGGAGGTCCCCGACCCGCGCCACTTCGGCGTCATGGAGATGGACGGCGAGCGCATCGTCCGCTTCGTCGAGAAGCCCCAGACCAAGGAGGAGGCCCCCAGCCACCTGGCGAACGCGGGCACCTACCTGCTGGAGCCCGAGGTGTTCGACTTCATCCCCGCGGGCAAGGCGGTCAGCGTCGAGCGGGAGACGTTCCCCGCCCTCCTCCAGGCCGGCCGCCGCCTCCACGGGTTCCCCTTCGGCGGCTACTGGGTGGACGCCGGCCGCCCCGACACCTACCTCCACGCCAACGAGACCGTGCTCCACGCCGCCGGCCGCAAGGTGCTCCTGGGGCCCGGCACGACGCACGAGGCCGCCACCTTCGACGACTGGGCTGTCGTCGGCGCGCGCTGCCGCGTCGGCGCCGGCGCCACCATCGCGCGCTCCGTGCTCCTGGACGGCGTGACCGTGGGCGCCAGGGCCACCGTCCGCGACTCCATCGTGGGCCCCGGCGCGCGCGTCGGCGACGACGCCGTGCTCGTGGAGTGCGTCGTGGGCGAGGGCGCGGCCATCGAGAAGGGGCTCCTCCTCAAGAACGTGAAGGTCGATCCGGCCGCAGATGCGAGTTGATATCATGGGCAAGCTCTTCGGGACCAACGGCGTGCGCGGCTTCGCCAACCAGGACATGAACGCGGAGCTGGCGCTCCGATTGGGGCGCAGCCTCGGCTCGTACCTCAAGAAGGGCGACACGGTGCTCGTGGGCCGCGACACGCGCACCTCGGGCCCCATGCTCGTGGCCGCGCTCTCGGCGGGCCTCCAGGGCGCGGGCGTCCACGTCCACGACGCGGGCGAGGTCACGACGCCGGCCCTCCAGTACGCGGTCAAGACCAGCAAGGGGCGCTACGCGGCGGGCGCGGTCGTCACGGCCAGCCACAACCCGCCCGAGTTCAACGGCATCAAGTTCATCGACCCCGACGGCACGGAGATGCGCTCCGACAAGGAGGACGCCATCGAGGCCGTCTTCTTCGGCGACCGGTTCCGCAGCGTCGAGTGGAGCGAGATCGGCCAGGGCCACTACCAGCCCGGCGTCAACGCCGCCTACGTCGAGGCCATCCTGGGCAAGGTCGACGCGGAGGCCATCCGCCGCGCGAAGCTCACCGTCGTCCTCGACACCAGCAACGGCGCGGGGGGCCACACGGCGCCCTACCTGCTGCGCAAGCTGGGCGTCCACGTCATCACGCTCAACGCGCAGCCCGACGGCACGTTCCCCGGGCACCCCAGCGAGCCCACCCCGGAGAACGTCAAGGACCTCGTGGTCGCGACGCGCGCATTCGGCGCCCACCTGGGCGTCGTGCAGGACGGCGACGCAGACCGCTGCGTCTTCGTCGACGAGAAGGGGGGCTACGTGGACGGCAACCGCACGCTGGCCCTCATGGCGGGCTTCGTCGTGGGCCAGAAGCACGGCGGCCTCGTGGTGACGCCCGTCTCCAGCAGCGGCATCGTCGAGGAGCACGTAAAGGCCCGGGGCGGCAGCGTCGCGTACACGCGCGTGGGCGCTCCCGTCGTCGCGCGCTACATGCTCGACCACGGCGCGGTCGTGGGCGGCGAGGAGAACGGCGGCATCATCTGGCCCGAGTTCCAGCACTGCCGCGACGCCTCCATGACGCTGGCCAAGGTGCTGGAGCTTCTCGCGACGTCGGGCAAGCCCTTCAGCGCGCTCCTCGCGGAGCTTCCCAGCGCGGCCGCGGTGAAGAAGAAGGTCGAGTGCCCCAACGACCGCAAGCAGAAGGCCCTCGACGCCTTCGCCAAGGCGCACGCCAAGGACCGCGTCGACACCACGGACGGCGTCAAGGTCTACGTCGCCGAAGGGTGGGTCCTCGTGCGGCCCAGCGGCACCGAGCCCATCTTCCGCGTCTACGCCGAGAGCAAGACCCACGAGCAGGCCGAGGCGCTGGCGACGAAGTCCCTCGCGGAGATCCGCGAGATCATCCGCACCGCGTGAGGGCGCCGCTAGCGCCGCCGCGCCAGCGCCGCGAGAAGAAGGACCCCCGCCGCCAGCGGCAGCGCCACGTCCGGCGTCCGCGCCGCGGGGAGCGGGTACTCGATGGCGCTCACCATGACGAGGCGCAGGCCGTTGTCCACGAGGGGCAGGCTCCAGCGCGCGGCGTAGACGTCGCTGCCGCCCGCCTGCGTGGGCGGGTCGAGGGCGAACGTGACGTTGCCTTCCCGGTTGTCCACCTGCGCCTGGCCGCCCCAGTCGAGGTACGCGCGCTTGCCGTCCTTCTCGGCGTGCGTGGCCATGGTGAGGTTGTCGAGGATCTCCTGCGAGACGGAGGCGCCCGGCGGCGCGACCAGCGAGCCTTCGAGGGCGTAGAGCGAGCCCACCTGCCGCGGCGGGAGGCTGGGGACCGTGAGGTAGAGAAGGAGGTCCTGCGGCCGGGCCCGCGCGCCCTCGTCGCTCACGTCGCGCCCCGCGGCCACCATCTCCAGCGTGACGTTGGGGGCCCCGCCCAGCGCGCCGGTCCAGAGCACGTCGTCGACGCCCGTGAGCCCGCCGACGCCCACCTGCCGGACGCCCGAGGAGGACCAGCGGTAGTTGACGAAGCGCCACGACTTGAGCACGGTGTCCGTGCCCGGCTCCCACGCGCCGTCCGAGTTCGCGTCGCGGTAGAGCAGTAGGCGGTCGAGCTGCACGCGCGCGTGGAGGACGCCGCGGTCCGCGACGCTGGCGTCGTCGCGCTCCTCCACGTCGAAGGCCATGCGGCCCGGGTTGACGCCGTGCGTCACGACGTGGCGAAGGCGGTCCGCGCTGTCAAGGAGCGTGACCTGCGCCGCGGTGCCGTTGAGGGCGACCTCCACGACGCGGTCCCCTTCGGTGGCCTGCACGAACGCGCGGTCGTGGGGCACGTGCGCGAGGGCCAGGGGCGCGAGGAGGACGAGCGCCAGCGCGAGGGGCGCGGGGCGCATCCTACTTCTTTCTCCAGCGCGGCCCGCCGGCGGCGTCCTCGATGACGTAGCCCAATTCCGCAAGGCGGTCGCGGATGCGGTCGCTCTGGGCGAAGTCCTTGCGCTTGCGCGCCTCCTGGCGAAGCTCCAGCAGGAGGTCGAGCAGGGGCGCCGCGTCGCCGGCCGCCGCGGGCGCCTCGTCGGGGAGCACGTCGAAGACCGCGGCCACCTGGTGGAACATCGCGAGGCCCTTCTCCAGCGTGGGGCCGTGGGCGTCGCCCGCGTACTTGTTGAGGTCGCTGGTCATGTCGAAGAGGGCCGCCAGCGCGACGGGCGTGTTGAGGTCGTCGTCCATGGCGGCCTCGAACGCCTTGACGCGCGACTCCAGCGCGCGCAGGAAGGCCGCGTCCTCGGGGCGCTCGTCCTTGCGCGTCTGCGCCTGGGCGTGCCGCGCGTTGGCGAGCATGTTGGTGAAGCGCTCGATGGTCTTGTCCGCCTGGCCCAGCGCGGCGAGGCTGTAGTCGATGGGGCTGCGGTAGTGCGTGCCCGCGAACCAGAGCCTCAACGCCTCGGGCTTCCACTCGGCGAGGGCCGCGTTGAGCGTCGTGAAGTTGCCCAGGCTCTTGCTCATCTTGACGCCCTCCACGGTGAGGAAGCCCACGTGGAGCCAGTACTTCACGAACGGCTTGCCGTTGGCGCTCTCGCTCTGCGCCAGCTCGTTCTCGTGGTGCGGGAAGATGAGGTCCCAGCCGCCGCCGTGGACGTCGATGGTCTCGCCCAGGAGCGCCTTCGCCATGACGCTGCACTCGATGTGCCAGCCGGGCCGGCCGCGCCCCCAGGGGGAATCCCACGAGACGCCCTCGCCGGGCTTCGTGGCCTTCCAGAGGGCGAAGTCCGCGGGGTGGCGCTTCCCCTCGGCCACGTCCTTGCGGACGCCCTGGAGAAGCTCGTCGCGGTTGAGGTGCGAGAGCTTGCCGTAGTCGGGATCGCTCTCGACGCTGAAGTAGACGCTCTGGCCGTGCTCGTCCTGGCCGACGTAGGCGTGCCCCTTCCTGATGAGCGTCTGCGTCATCTCGACGATGCCTGCGATGTGCTCGCTCACCTTGGGGTAGGCCTGCGGGGGCTTGATGCGCAGCTTGGCGAAGGCCTGCGTGGAGAGGTCGTGGATGCGCTGCGCGTACTTCAGCGGCTCCTCGCCCCGCTCGTGGGCGCGGGCCAGGATGCGGTCGTCCACGTCGGTGATGTTCTGGACGTGCTTCACGCGCAGGCCGCGGTGCTCCAGGTAGCGCTTCATCACGTCGTAGGCGACGTAGGCGCGGGCGTGGCCGATGTGCGCCTCCTCGTAGGGCGTGAGGCCGCACACGTACATCCGCACCTCGGGGGCGTGGAGCGGGACGAACGGCTCCTTCTTCCCGGTGAGGGTGTTCGTGACCTGGAGCATGTCCGCCGGGAGCCCGTGGCGCGGGCATCAAGATTTGGAGGGACCGGAACGCTCCACGGATTGCCCCACTCGAAAAATGTTGCATTAGGGAAACATTCATGGGCCAAGGCGCCTGACACCCCCTGCATGGCGACCCCCGAGGTGACGCTCCCGGCCAGCGGCCGCGAGGGCGCCAAGGCGTCGCTCTGGCTGCGCCTGCGCCGCGTGCTGCCCTTCCTGGGGCCCGCGTTCCTGGTGAGCGTCGGCTACATGGACCCGGGCAACTGGGCGACCAACATCGCCGCGGGCAGCTCGTTCGGCTACACCCTGCTCTGGGTGCTGCTGATGTCGAACCTCATGGCGCTCCTGCTCCAGGCGCTCTCCGCCAAGCTGGGCGTCGCCACGGGCATGACGCTGGCGCGCGCGATCCGCACCCACACCTCGCGCCCCATGAGCGTCTTCCTCTGGCTCACCGCCGAGGCCGCCGCCATGGCGACCGACCTCGCCGAGTTCCTGGGCGCCGCGCTGGGCATCTACATCCTGCTCAAGGTGCCCCTCTTCATCTCCGCGCTGATCACGGGCGTCCTCGTCTTCCTCATCCTGGGCCTGCACCGCTTCGGCCACCGCGCGGTGGAGCTCGTCATCATCGCACTGGTCGCGATCGTGGGGCTCGCCTACGTCTACGAGGTCTTCGTCTCCGCGCCCTCGTGGCCCGACGTGGGGCGCGGCGTCCTCGTGCCCGGCTTCGAGGGCGCGGGCGCCGTGCTGGTCGCCGTGGGCATGCTGGGCGCCACGGTCATGCCGCACAACGTCTTCCTGGGCTCGCACGTCGTCCAGGCGCGCCGCGCCGCCCACGACACGCCCGAGGGCAGGCGGCGCCTCTACAAGTTCGCCCTCTTCGACCTCGCCGTGGCGCTCAACATCGCGTGGCTCATCAACAGCGCCATGGTCATCATGAGCGCGGCCGCGTTCGGGGGGCACGGCGTCAGCGAGCTGCAGGACGCGCACGTGACGCTGGGCCTCCTCTTCGGCGGCGCCTCCGCCGTGGCCTTCGCCCTCGCGCTCATCTCCGCGGGCCTCTCCTCCAGCGTCACCGGCACCCTGGCTGGGCAGAGCATCATGGAGGGCTTCATCGGCTACCGCATGTGGCTCTGGGCCCGCCGCGCCATCACCATGGTGCCCGCGCTCGTCGCCATCTGGTTCGCGGGCGGCCAGGCGCTCATCATCCTCATCTGGAGCCAGGTCGTCCTCTCGCTCCAGCTCCCCTTCACCATCATCCCGCTCATCTGGCTCACGAGCCGCAGGAAGGTCATGGGCGAGTTCGCGAACAAGCCGTGGGTCACCGCGGTGGCGTGCCTCGTGGCCGCGGTCATCCTGGTGTTCAACGTCTACCTGCTCTACTCCCTCTGGGCCGGCTGACGCCGGCGATGGCTCCAAGCTCCCCTCCCGCCCTTCGCCCCGCATGCGCTCCCCTGGACGCGTTGCCCTGGGCCTCGCCGGGCTCCTCCTCTTCGAGCTGATCCTCGCCGCCTACCTCGCCAGCGTGGGCGCCACGACCTACGCCCTCGTGGGGGCCGGGCTCGTCGCCGCGCTGGGGCTTGCCCTCTGGCGCGCGTGGCGCGGCGAGCCGCTCCCCTCGTGGCTCCTCGGCGCCGTCGCCCTCCTCACCCTCGTCCGCGCCGTGCTCCAGTCCACCGGCGGGCTGACGCTCCTCCACGTCGCGGTCTACGCCGTGCCCTTGGGGTGGGCCCTCGCCGCCACGGGCCGCGCCCGCCTCGTGGCCTACGGCGTGCTCCTCGTCGCCCTGGCGCGGACGTGGTTCGTCGGCCAGTACCTCCTCGGGGGCGCCACCACCATCGCCCTCGCCAACGTCTTCGGCGCGGCGGGCGCGTGGCTCTGGTGGTCCTCCTTCCTCCGCGACGACTCGGCCGCGGCCGAAGCGCCCACGGAGGCCCGGCCCGGGTAGGTCAGGCGCGCGACAGGATCCAGTCCGCGGCCTCGGGCAGCGCGCGGCACACGTGGTCCGCCCGGGCGTTCGCGCCCTGGATCGCCGTGCGCAGCCGCGGGTCCACCAGCACCGTGCGGCACCCGGCGGCGCGCCCCGCCAGCACGTCCTTCGCGTTGTCGCCCACCATGTACGAGGCCGCCAGGTCCACGCCCAGGTCCCGCGCCGCCTGGAGCAGCATGGCGGGGCGGGGCTTCGCCGTCTCGGGCGTGAGCGCCGCGTACACGCCCTCGACCTTGGCGCCCGCGTCCTCCAGCGCGGCGACGACGCGGCGCATCACCTCGTCGTGGTCCGCCCGCGCGATGTAGCCCCGGCTCACCCACTCCTGGTTGGTCACGATGGCCAGCGCGAAGCCGGCCTTGGAGAGGCGAGCGGCGGCCTCGGGCGCCTCCGGGAGGAGGACGAGCTGCGAAGGCTTGCGCACCAGGGCGAGGCGCCTGCGGTTGAGGACCCCGTCCCGATCGAGGAAAACGGCACGGCGCCGTTTTCCGAGATTCGACGAACCCGCAGGTTCGTCGTGATCAAGGAAAACGGCGCGGCGCATGGGCCCTCAGAACTGGCGGCGGATGGTGGGCTCGCGCGGGCGCACCACGGCGCGCAGGCCGCGCTGCCGCAGGTAGTAGCCATACGCGAGGCCCACCGCGAGGCCGGTGAGGTGCGCGAAGCCGCCCACGCTGCTGTCCGACCCGACGTGGAAGACGACGTCGATGAGGACGTAGAGGATGGTGAGCGCCCAGAGCGGCGTGGGGATGACGAAGAAGAAGAGGACCGTGAGCGTGGGCGCGAGGACGACCAGCGTGCCCGTGATGCCCATGAGCGCGCCGCTGGCCCCCAGCGCGCCGCAGCCGTAGGGGCCGCCGCACGAGTACAACGCGTTGGAGATGAGGGCCTGCGCGATGCCGGCGACGACCCCCGACGCGAGGAAGATGAACGTGAACCGGCGCGTGCCCAGGAGGCGCTCGACGGAGCCTCCGAAGAAGAACAGCGCGAGGCCGTTGAAGATGATGTGGTTGGGGTCGACGGGCGAGTGCGCGAAGATGCTCGTCACCACGGTCCACGGGTGGGAGAGCCAGGTGCGGTCGATGACGAACGTCGTCTGGAACGCGTCATAGCCCGCGGTGAAGCGGACCACGAACTCCAGGATGAACGTCACGACGATGATGCCCAGGAAGACGTAGGTCATCTTCCCGTCCACCTTGCTCCAGAAGGCGTCAAGGCTCGCGCGGGCCCGCGCGGGGCGCGGCGTCTGGACGCTGCGCACCAGGGGATCGCTCTGGAACACGCGGCCCTGCTCGCGCGCCTTCTCGCGGTAGGCCCCGAGGCCCGCGCACGAGTGGTTCTCGGGGAGCCGGTGCGCCGCGCAGTAGCGGCCCTTGCAGAACTTGCACACGTACGGCATGTACTCCTCCACGCCGCACTGGTCGCACCGGCCGTTGGCCATTGGCCTGAGCGAGTTCCCGTTCGCCCATCAACGTTTCGGGTCCGTTGAAGCGGCGAGGCTCCCTCTGCCGGGCGTGGCCCGCGCGCTCCCCACGTCGTTCTTCGCCCGGGACGCGGACCTCGTGGCCCGCGACCTCCTCGGCCGAGTCCTCGTCCACGAGACGGCGCACGGCCGGCTGGCGGGACGCGTCGTCGAGACGGAGGCCTACTTCGGCCCCCCCGGGCGCAACCCGCAGCTCGCGCAGCGCGCCGACATGCCCGCGCGGCTGCGCGCGCGCCTGCTGCGCGAGGGCGATCCGGCCGCGCACTCCTTCGTGGGCGTGACCGAGCGCAACCGCGTGATGTACGGGCCGCCGGCGCGCGCCTACGTGTATCTCATCTACGGCGTGCACGAGTGCCTGAACGTCACGACGGGGCCCTCCGACGAGCCGCAGGCGGTCCTCCTGCGCGCGCTGGAGCCCACGGAGGGCGTCCCCGAGATGGCGCGCCGCCGCGGGCGCTCCTCGCTGCGCGACCTGTGCAGCGGGCCCGGGAAGCTCTGCAAGGCGCTTGGCGTCACGCGCGCGCAATATGGCCACGACATGACGGAGCCGCCCCTGTGGTTCGAGGCGGGCGAGCCCGCGGCGCGCGTCGAGGCCACGCCGCGCGTGGGCGTCGTGGGGGCCGAGGACCTCCCCCTCCGCTTCGTGGAGAAGGGCAGCCCCTTCGCTTCGAGGCGCGCTCCACAACGATGAGACGCGCCCCGGCGGATGGGCCAGCGTGCGCGCGATCGCGCTCCTTCTGCTGCTGCTCCTGCCCGCCGCCCAGGCCGCCGAGGTCCGCCTCGTCTCGGGCGCCTACCAGCCCGGCGTCGTCCACGCCCGGGTGGGCGAGACGGTGACGTTCGCCAACGGCGACGACATGCCGCACACCGTGACCAGCGCGTGGGACGACGGCAAGTCCTTCTCGCGCGTGCTCCAGCCGGGCCAGTCGGTCGCGGTGGTGTTCCAGCAGCCGGGGGTCTACGTCGTGCGCTGCGTGCCGCACTCGACGAAGAGCGGCGAGGGCTACCAGGGCATGGTGGCCACGGTGGAGGTCGCGCCCGCGGCGTCGTTCCCCTGGAGCGCGGGCTGGCTCGCCCTCCTCTACGCGGGGCTCGCCCTCAGCCTGGGCGTCGTCGTCGCGTGGCGAGGGCGACGACGGCGGCCGCGGCCAGGAGCCACGCCGCCGGAGGCGCCGGCGTCCGAGCGTTGACCTCGGCGCCCGCTCCGGGCTGCACCGACGGGTCCGGCGCGCGCGACACGATGATGGGCGTGCCCGCCGTGGGGGTCGCCCCCGTCGGGCCCGTGGGCCCGGGAGCCTCCTCCGAGGGGGCGCCGCCGGCTCCGCCGATGCGGAACGCGGTCACGCCGCCCTTGCCGCTCCAGAGGTCGGGGCCCACGTCGGGCACGAGGAACGTGTCGCCCGACACGCTGATGCCCCCTTCCACCGCGCCGCCCGCGCTGAGGTTCGCCAGCACCGCGCCGGACGCGGCGTCCAGGAGGAAGACGCGCCCCTGGCTCGTGCCCTGGAGCACCACGCCATGGGTCGCGGTCGCGGGCCCGAACATGCGGTCGCCGTACTGCTGCGGGAAGGGGCCCAATTCGCGGCTCCAGAGCGTGCGCCCCGTCGCGGCGTCGAAGGCGTGGACCATGCTGCGCGCCGTGGTGGGCGCGTAGATCGCGCCGCCCGAGACGGCCGCGGTGCCCAGGAAGCCCTCGACCTGCGCGGGCGTGGCGCCCGGCTCGCGGAAGTCCGCGCTGGCGCTCCAGACGAGGGCGCCCGTCGCGCGGTCCAGCGCGTAGTAGACGCCCCCCTTGTCGCCCTCGCCCACGAGCTTGCGGCCGTTGGCCTCGAAGAGGTTGGGCGAGGCGCCCAGGTCGCGGTCGGGGCCCGGCGAGCCGCGGCCGTTGAACGTGTCGTTGGGCGTCGCCTGGCGGCTCCACGCGATGGAGCCGTCGTCCATGCGCAGCGCGATCATCGCGTCGCTCAAGCTCCCCGCGGGCGCCGCGTAGGCGTTGCCCGTGCCCACGAAGAGGAGGCCGAGGTCCGGATCGAGGGCGGGCGTGCTCCACACGGAGACGCCCACGCCCCCGTCGGCCGCGGTGTAGGTGCGCCACACCAGCGAGCCGTCCGTCTCGTCGAAGCACGCCACGCTGCCGCGGAAGTCCTGCTCGCCCTGCCACTCCAGGAGCGTCTGCTCGGAGGCGACGCCCACGTAGACGCGCCCCTGGTAGGGCACGGGCGAGCCGTAGAGGTGCGTGCCGTCCACGGGGTCCGCGCGCACGCGCCACAGCTCGCGCCCCGTCGCGCGGTCCAGCGCGGCGAGGTTGCCCTTGGCGTCGCCCACGAGGAGCGTCGCGCCGTCCACCGCGACGGAGGAGTCAATGGGCGCGCCGTGGTCGACGCTCCAGACCTCGCGGCCGTCCGCCAGGGAGACCGCGTGGACCTTGCCGCCGCCGTCGCCGAAGTACGCGGTGCCGTTGGCGATGGCGGGCGTGCCGGTCACGGCGCCCGCGGCGCGATAGCTCCACGCCCGCGTCGCGTTGGGCGCGCTCTGGGGCGTGAGCGCGCTCTCCGGCGCGCGGAGGTTCGCGAGGCCGCCGTTGGCCGAGGGCCACGCCGGGCCGGCGGGGACGGCCGAGAACGCGAGGGAGTCGAGCCAGAGGCTCCGCTTCGCGCCGGGCTCGTCGTTGTAGTAGCACGTCTCGAAGACGTGCGGGCCCGCCAGGGCGCTGACCGTGACCGGGTGCTGGACCCACGAGTCGTTGACCTCGAAGGTCGTCACCGTGGCGCCGTCCTCGCGCACGACGACCAGCGTGCCCTCCCCGTTCACGGGCGAGCCCTTCACGAGGGGCGTGATGGTGGCCGCGAGGTCGCCCGTGGCCTGCCACATCTCCACGAAGCAGCCCACACCCCACTCCCACCACGCCTGCCCGCTGGGCGCCGTGGGGTCGTCCTCCATCTGGCCCGCGCGCGCGGCGTGCACCTGCGACGCGGGCACGGTGAAGCCGCTCCCGGGCGCGAGGAAGGGCACGGCCTGGAGCGTGGGCGTCTCGATGACGAGGCGGTCGAGCACGATCTCGCGCTCCGCCGCGGGCCCCTTGCCCAGGTCGCCGCTGTTGTCGTAGTTCTCCAGGCGCACCGAGTGGCGGCCCGGAAAGAGCGCGACCGTCTGCACGTAGGGGCCCCAGCCGCCGCGCACGTCCCACTCGCCGCGCTGCTCGCCGTCCACGTAGAGGTGCAGGTGCGGGTTGATGGTGCCCTCCGGGTGCGAGCCCGTCGCGTAGATGCGGAACCACACGATGCCGGGCGCGTCGGTGGAGATCGCGTCCTGGATGGAGCCGTAGGTGTCCAGCTCCCACCCCTCGCCGCCCGACGCCGTGCCGTTGAGGGCGAGGAAGCCCGAGCCGCGGTCGGCGAAGTCCTCGGCCTCGATGGCCTCCAGGTCCGGCTGGTGCGGCACGGTGGAGCCCCCCAGCGAGGTGGCGGGCCGCCCGGAGGCGTGCGTGCCTGCGGCGATGGGGCAGGCGAGCGCGAGCGCGAACGCCAAGGCAAGCTGACGGTTCATCCGGAGCCTGCGTCCTCGGCGGGTGGATCGGCCTTCTGCGACGAACCCCGGCAGGATGAAGCGGGCCTCCGGCGCTCGCCCCGCCGTGAACCCCGAGTTCCTCAGCGGCGAGGCAAGCGCCTCCCCCGCCGTCGAGCCGATGCTGGCCGGCGCGCGCCGCCTGGCGGAGGCCGGCCACGGCGCGGGCCTCCTCTCCGCGCGCAACGGCCTGCGCACGACGACGCACGCCAACGTGCCCTTCGGCTCCCTCGCCGCAGGCGACTTCGTGGAGGTCGCCGACTACGACCCGCACCTGGACCGCCTCCTGGTCATCGGCAAGCGCGAGCCGCACTCCTTCGCGGGGATGCACGCGCTCATGCTCCGCGCCAAGCGCGAGGTGGGCGCCATCGCCATGGCGGAGGGCAAGCCCAGGGAGGGGATCCGCGCGGTGAGCCGCGGCCGCACGATGCTGGAGAGCGCGCTCGCGGCGCTGGAGGGGCTGCGCGGCCGCGACGCCGTGGCCATGGCGCCCTACGTCCTCGCCGTGGGCCGCACCCCCGAGGAGGCGCTGGCCCGCCTGGAGGCGAGCCTCGCGTGACCAGCGTCGCGGGCTTCCAGCGCCACGTCGCGGACCTCTACCTGGCGAAGGACCGCCGCCGCGGGACCACCGGGACCATGCTCTGGATGGTGGAGGAGGTGGGCGAGCTGGCCGAGGCTGTGAGGCGCGGCGAGCGCGCGGGGCTGGAGGAGGAGATGGCGGACGTGCTGGCGTGGCTCGCCTCGCTGGCGAACCTTCTTGACGTCGACCTGGAGAAGGCGATCGCCGCGAAGTACCCCGCCCAGTGCCGCCGCTGCGGGAAGAAACCGTGCGCGTGCCCAGAGCCGGCGGCGGAGCCGCTCTGACCTACGCGCGCACCACGCGGAACGCGTTTCCGCTGGGGTCGCGCGCGAGAGAGTCCTCCGCGTCAAGGCCCAGCCGCTCGCGAAGCTCCTCCGCGGCCGCCTTGTCGGGGACCTCCAGCGTGTAGCTGCGCAGGCCCAGCGTGCCCTTGGGGGCCGCGGGCGCGCCGATGCCCTCCCACGCGTTGACGGCAAGATGGTGGTGATAGCCCCCGGCGCTGAGGAAGGAGGCCATGGGGATCGCGGCCGTGATATCGAAGCCCACCGCGTCGCGGTAGAACTCCTGGGCCTCCTCGACGTCGCCCACGTTGAGGTGGACGTGGCCCACGGTGGAGCCCTCGGGCATCCGGCTCCAGCGCGAGCCGCCCGCCGCGGCGACGACGGACTCGACGTCCATGGGGAGGGTGGCCATGTGGAGGCGCGCGTTCTCCCAGCGCCACTGCTCGCGCGGGCGGTCGGCGTACACCTCGATGCCGTGCCCGTCGGGGTCGCCCAGGTAGATGGCCTCGCTCACGAGGTGGTCCGAGGCGCCCTGGACCGGCGTCCGCTGCTCGGCGATGCGTCGGACGAAGCGCCCCAGGTCCGCGCGCGTCGGGAGGAGGTACGCGACGTGGTAGAGGCCGCTCACGTGGCGCGGGCGCGGCTTGGCATCGCGCTCCTCCACGAGGCGCACCAGGGGGCGCTCCCCGCCCAGGCGCGCCTCGTTGCCCCCCTGCGCGAGGAGCCGGAAGCCCAGCGCCCCCTCGTAGTAGCGGATGGAGCGCTCCAGGTCGTGGACGGCGAGGGTGACCTCGCCCATGCGGGCGTCGGCGGGGAGCTTCGTCATGCGATATCACTTGCTTTGGGCGAGCTGGAGGTGCAGCTCGATCTTGACCTTCTCGCTCACGAGGACGCCGCCCGTCTCCAGGGCCTGGTTCCAGGTGAGGCCCCACTTGGTGCGGTCGATCTGCGTCGTCGCGACGAGGCCCACCTTGTGGTTGCCCCAGGGGTCCTTGCCTTCGCCGAGCTTCTCGACCTTGAGCGTCACGGGGTGCGTCTCGCCGCGGATGGTGAGGTCGCCATGCAGCGTGAACTCGTCGGCGCCCTCGGGCTCCACTAGGGTGCTCCGGAAGGTCCACTCGGGGAAGCGCGCCACGTCGAAGAAGTCGGGGCTGCGCAGGTGGTCGTCGCGCTGCCCCATGCCGGTGTGGATGGTCGCGGGGTCCAGCACGGCCTCGACGCGCGTGGCGCGCGCGTCGCGCGGGTCGAAGACGACGCGGGCGGACCTGATGCCCACCGTGCCCTTGACGGTGGCGAACATCATGTGGCGGACGGCGAACTCGGCGCGGGAGTGGGCGAGGTCGAGGTCGTAGGTGGCGGGCTGCTGGACGAGGGCCTGGTTCGAGGACATGGTTGTCTCCAGACACCACTATGCTTTCCGAAGCGATATACTCTCAAGTTCGGAGCATCCCAGCAGATTCCAGGGCCCGAAGCTGCTTCAAGGGTGAGGAGCTTCAAAAGAAAGAGTCTTAAGGCTCCAAAACCTATAGTGGCTCATGCCCCGCCCCAAGGCCCAGCGCCCGGAGCCCGAAGCGCCGTGCAGCGCCGCCCCCGGCGGCTGCGAGATCGGCGAGCTGTTCCGCGTGCTCGGGAAGACGCACATGCTGGACATCCTCCACCTCTTCCTCCACGAGGAGGGCCCCAAGCGCTTCGTCGAGGTGCAGCACCGCCTCGCGCTCTCGCCCAACACGCTCACCGAGCGCCTCAAGGAGCTTCAGGCCGTGGGCCTGCTCTCGCGCACGGCCTACAACGAGATCCCGCCGCGCGTGGACTACGAGGCCACGCCCAAGGCCATGGACCTGCACCCCGTCTTCGACGCGCTCCAGCAGTGGGCCGCGCGCAACACGCTCACCGTGGAGAGCCCACCCGCGGCGGCCGAAGCCGCTTGAGGCAGCACGATGCCCCGCGCCACGGAGGGCATGGCCATCGCCGGAGGGCTCCAGATCATCCTGGCGCTCCTCGCCCTCGCGGCGGCGGCGTATGCTTACGTCGACAGCCTGGGCCCTTGCTCCGGGTGGTTCTGCCTGCACGAGGAGGAGCGCGTCTTCTCCCGGGTCGCCCTCGGCGCGGCCCTTGGCGCGGCGATCCTGGGCGGGCTCCTGCTCTCGGGCCGCGCGCGCTCCTGGGGCGTCGCGGTGAGCGCGGTCCTGGCCGCCCTGCTGGCGCTCTTGGGGGTCGCGGTGGGCCTGGGGATGGGCTCGCCGTTCATGCTCTTCGCGTTCTTGGGGGCGGCGGCCGTCTTCGGCCTGACGGCGCATCTGCTCCTCAAGGAGCGGCGCCAAGGCCTCAGTTGAGCCCGAACCCGCCCAGGTCCAGGAGCTTCACCAATTCGCGGGCGCGGTTGCGGATCGTGACCTCGGTCACGCCCGAGACCTCGCTCACGCGCTTCTGCGTGCGCGGATGCCCCTGGTCGTGGGAGGCGACGTAGATGGCGCTCGCCGCGAGGCCCGTGGGGCTGCGGCCGCTGGTGATGCCCTTGGCGTCCGCGTCGGCGAGCATCTTGCGCGCCGCGCCTTCGACCACCGGGGGCAGGTCGAGGTCGCTGGCGAGCCGCGCGAGGAAGTCCGTCGCGTGGGGCGCGGTGGGCTTCAGGCGCAGCTTGTTCACCAGCACGCGGTGGCAGCGCAGGAGCGTGCGCCGGTCGACGCCGCTGGCCTCGGCCATCTCGTCGGGGTTGCGCGGGTAGCCGGAGAGGCGGCTCGCGCCGTAGAGCGCGGCGGCGGCCATGGCGTCGATGCTGCGGCCGCGGATGAGGTCCGCCTCCGTCGCCTTGCGGTAGAGGCGGATGCCCTGCTCGGCGATGGGCTTGGGGATGCTCAGGCGGTCGGCGACGCCCTGGATGTACGTGATGGCCTTGGCGATGTTGCGGTCCGCGCCCGTGCGGAACGTGGAGCGCGTGTGGAGGCGCCGCATGCGGGCAAGCTCGTAGTGGCGCTTCGCGGGGATGCGCCGGCCGTGGGCGTCGCGGCTGGAGCGGTTGAACGGCGTGGAGAGGCCGTAGTCGTGGAGCGTCTCGGTGCGGGGCGCGCCCACGCGGACGCCCGACTTGTCGCCGTCGAAGGCGCGCCAGTCGGGGCCGTAGTCGATCTCGGCCTCGCTGGCGATGAGGCCGCACTTGGGGCACACCGTCTCGGCGTGCTGGCTGTCGCGGACAAGGACGGTGCCGCACTCCGCGCAGCGGTCCTCGCGCGTCTCATTGAGCTTCTTCATGGGCGTCATAATCGGTCGAAGAGGGGGCGCTCGCTGGGGTCTCTCGACTCCCCAAACGCCATTGGCGTCTCCACTTGTGTTGCGTTTCTATATAAAGACGCGGTTACTGACGACGACTACGGACCCGCAGGGGCGCAGGCCGCGAAGGGGCAATTCCCAGGCGAGACACCCCTTGTCATGGCCTCGTAGCGGGGGCTCGCCTCTTGCTCTCTCCGGAAGGAGTAGGAAACCCCATCCGAGGGCCCGCGACGCGAGGGGGCAAGGGGGCGGCGCGCGCCCCCGACGCGGGCCTGGCGGCATCGGCCCGCGCATCGCGGCAAGGCGCTTCGCGGGTCCAACAATCTTTATGGCTCTCGTCCGGGAGTGGCCGCCCATGCGCCTGCCCGTCCCGCTCCTTGTCGTCCTGGTCCTCGGCATCGCCGGGTGCGTCACGCCCACCGCGACGCCTCCGTCGGGCGGAACCACCGCAGCGTCGCTGAACGGCTGGTCCATCGACTGCGCGACCGGCGCCGCGTCGCACGCGAAGAACGCCTCTTGGGCGCAGACCTGCGAGGCGCGCGGCAGCACCACGCCCGGCCAGAAGCAGGAGACGTGGATCGCGATCAACCCGAAGGACCCCAACAACGTGGTCGTCGGCGCCAAGGACCTCAACCCCGAGAGCAGCGCGCAGTGCGTCTGGAACGGCCTCGCGGTCACGCACGACGGCGGCAAGACCTGGAAGGACGTCGTCATCGGCGGCAAGTACGCCGACCGCGACCCCACGAGCCCCTACTACGGCTACGCCTGCAACACCGACCCCGACTTCCAGTTCACCTCGGATGGCGCGCTGCACTACGGCGTCGAGATGTACGGCTTCGGCTCCAAGGACGCCAACGGCCTCCTGGGCGGCACGCCCGCGGCGGGCCTCGCGGACGGCTTCAAGATCCTCCTCGCCACGAGCCACGACGGCGGCGACACGTGGCCCGACGTGATCACCTACCAGCCTGACATCCTCGTCACCACCGACTACAGCCGCATGACCATCGACCCCGTCTCCCAGGCCATCATCGAGGCCATCGGCAGCGACGGCGGCGGCCGCTGCCACGTCCTGGTCTCCAAGGACGGCGGCAAGACCGCGCAGCCCGTCGTCGAGGTGCAGACGCCCGATGGCGCGCCGTGCAACTCCGGCGCCGGCACCGCCATCGCGGTCTCCCCCAAGGGCGTCGTCACCCTCATCGGCGGCCAGGTGGGCTCGCAGGGTGACCCCGTGGGCGCCACGGGCGGCGGCGGCACGGACGCGCAGCCCATCGTCGTGCGCTCCACCGACGACGGCATGACGTGGCTCGACGAGAACCCCGGCTTCAAGTTCAAGCCCATCGCGCCCTTCAAGGAGAGCAAGTACCGCGTGGGCAGCGTCGTCGAGCTGGCCTACGACCTCACCTCGGGCCCGAACAAGGGCACGCTCTACGCATCCTACGCCGCGGCGGACCGCGACGAGGCCGACATCTTCGTGCGCTCCAGCAAGGACGACGGCAAGACGTGGAGCGACCCCGTGCTCGTCAACGACGACGGCCCCGGCCCCCACCAGTGGATGAGCAACGTCGCGGTCGCGGGCGACGGCAGCGTCCACGTCTTCTTCTTCGACAAGCGCTACGACCCCAACCACGTGCTCATCGACCTCGTGCACGCGGTGAGCTTCGACGGCGGCAAGACCTGGGCCAACGAGCGCGTCAGCAGCGTGAGCTTCGATGGCAACCTCGGCAAGCACCAGGAGGGCTTCCCCTTCATCGGCGACTACATCGGCGTCGCCTGCCTGAAGGACGACTGCTGGGCCGGCTTCCCCGACGCGAGCAACGGCGAGACGACCGTCATCGCGGCCGCGCACGTCCACCGCACCAACAGCACGGCGTGAGAGCATGCGCGCCGCGGCCGCCCTCGCCCTCGCGCTGCTCGCGGCGGGCTGCCTCTCGTCGGGCCCCAGCGCCCCCGCCAGCGTCGGCGCGGGCGCGCCAGGCCCCGGCGGCTGGACGCTGGACTGCGCGCAGGGCGCCTACTCGCGCGCCATCAACGCCTCGTGGGACCAGGCGTGCGAGGCGCGCGCCAGCCACAACCCGGGCCCCAAGGAGGAGACCTGGATCGCCATCAACCCCACCGACCCCGACAACGTCGTCGTGGGCGCCAAGGACCTCGACCCCTCCTCCAGCGACCACTGCGTCTGGAACGGCGTCTTCGTGACGCACGATGGCGGCAAGACGTGGAAGGACGTCGTCATCGGCGGGAAGTTCGCGGACCGCAAGCCCGACAGCCCGTTCTACGGCTACGCGTGCAACACGGACCCCGACTTCCAGTTCACCAAGGACGGCGCGCTGCACTACGGCGTCGAGATGTACCAGCCTGAAGGCATCGCGCTCCCCGACGGCCCGGTCATCCCCGCCCCGGCGCCCGGCGCCGCGACGCAGGGCTTCAAGATCCTCCTCGCGACGAGCCACGACGGCGGCGACACCTGGCCCGACGTCATCACGTTCCAGCCCGACCTCGGCTTCACCAGCGACTACAGCCGCATGGTGGTGAGCCCCACGACGGGAACGATCCTGGAGGCCATCGGCAGCGACGGCGGCGCGGGCTGCCACGTGCTGCGCTCCACGGACGGCGGCAAGAGCGCCGACTTCCGCCCCGTCGCCACCAAGGACGGCGTGCCGTGCGGCTCCAGCGGCGACACCGCCATCGCCGTCTCCCCCAACGGCGTCGTCGTGATCGTCGGCGGCATCGGCACCGCGGCCGCCACCGGCAACGTGCGCGTCGTCGCGCGCTCCACCGACGATGGCGCGACGTGGACGGACTCCAACGCGGGCTTCGCCTACAGGGACATCCCCGCATTCAAGGAGAGCCAGTACCGCGTGGGCAGCAACTTCGAGTTGGCCTATGACCTCACCGACGGGCCGCACAAGGGCACGCTCTACGTCGCGTATGCCTCCGCGGACCGCGACGAGGCCGACGTCTACGTGCGCTCCTCCACGGACGACGGCAGGACCTGGAGCCCGCCCGTGCTGGTCAACGACGACGCCAGCGGCCCGCACCAGTGGATGCCCAACGTCGCGGTCGCGGGCGACGGCAGCGTCCACGTCTTCTACATGGACAAGCGCCACGACCCCAACCACAAGCTCATCGACATGACGCACGCCGTGAGCCTCGACGGGGGCAAGACGTGGACCAACGAGCGCGTCTCCACCGTGCCCTACGACGGCGACCTGGGCCGCCACCAGGACGGCTACGCCTTCATCGGCGACTACCTGGGCGTCGCGTGCTCCAAGGCCGACTGCTGGGCGGGCTTCCCCGACGCGAGCGACGGCGCGACGACGGTGGTCGCGGCGGCGCACGTCCACAAGGCCTGATGCGCATGAGGATCGCGCCGCTCCTCGTCCTCGCCCTCCTGGCCGCCGGATGCGCGGGCCCCGCCGCGCAGCGGGCCCAGGACGGCGCCTCGGCCCCCGGCGCGTGGACGCTGGACTGTACCCTAGGCGCGCACGGCGTCAACGCCTCGGGCTGGGCGCAGCGCTGCCTCGCCAAGGTGAGCGATTCGCCGCGCACCAAGGCCGAGACGTGGATCGCCGTGAGCCCCAAGGACCCGGCCATCATCGTCGCGGGCGTCAAGGACATGGACCCCGCCAAGAGCAACGCGTGCGTCTGGGTGAGCTACTACGCGACCACCGACGGCGGCGCGACGTGGCGTGATATCACCCCCGACGGCAAGTACGCCGACCGCAAGCCCACCGACGACGCGTTCGGCTGGGCGTGCAACACGGACCCCATGATGGCCTTCACGTCCGACGGCATGCTCCACGTCATCGTCGAGAAGTACGCGCTGGGCAAGAGCGTCAACACGCTCCTCTCCGCGGGGACGCGCTTCGACCTCTACACCTCCCCCGACGCGGGGAGGACGTGGCCCGTCCGCGCGCTCCTCGTGGCCGGCGACGGGCTCGCCTTCGGGCCGGACTACACGCGCATGGTCGCGAGCCCCAAGACCGGCACCCTCGTCACCTCGTTCATCGACTTCACCGGCGGCGAGCGCTGCTACGTCGTCGCGGCGCGCGACGGCGGCAAGACCGTGGACAAGCCCATCGCGATCCCCACCCCGGGCTCCATCGGCTGCCAGGTGGCCGCCGTCAGCGACGAGGGCGTCTTCACCGTGGGCGGCATCTACGGCGCGGCGCCCGCCACGCCCGGCACGACCTATTTTGCCATCAGCACCGACGACGCCCAGAGCTTCTCCGCGCCCCTGGCCGGCTTCGCGTTCTCGCCTGCCCAGTCCACCTTCCCGGGCCACCAGGCGTACACGGGCACCGGCCTGGAGCTTCGCGCCGCCCTCGCGGGGCCGCACAAGGGCGCGCTCTACGCGACCTCCAACGAGATGCAGGAGGGCCAGCTCGTCGCGAAGCTCCGCAAGAGCCTGGACCACGGCAAGACGTGGAGCGCCCCCCTCCGCATCGGCGACGCGACCGGCGTCGGCCTCGTGGACCTCGCCGTCGCCGACGACGGCTCGCTCCACGCCTTCTACCTCCGCGAAGGGCCCGACAAGCTCGTCTTCGTCGAGCACGCCTGGAGCCTCGACGACGGCCTCACCTGGCGCGCGGAGCGCGTCTCCGACAAGGCCTACGACCCCGACACGGGGCGCCACCAGGACGGGGGCGTCTGGTTCGGCGACTACGTGGGCGTCACCTCCGAGGGGCGCGACGTGTGGGCCGCGTTCCCCGATTCGAGCCTCGGGGGCGAGCCCGTGCTGGCGGTGGCGCACGCGCACCGTGCGTAAGCCGCGGAACCGAGGCGCCAGACGGAAGACCATCTGCCAGTTCGCTTATACGAAAGGCGCGTTGCTAACGCCACTCGATGGCTATCCGGACCGCGCTTGTGCCTTGCCTTTTGGCGCCATTCCTCCTGTTTTCGGCTGCAGGAGACGCGGCTCACGGGCCCACCCTGGAGATCGAGGGACCGACCCACGCCCCGCTGCTGGTCAACTTCACGAATAACTCATCCTCCAACGTCCAGTTCGGAGGCGATTTCAGCCTCGTGGTCCGGAACGCGGATCTCCGTGGAGACCCAAGTCTCCGCGTCTTCGCGGGAACCCTCGATTCGAATGGGGCCTACATCGACGCGACGGTGCTGAACGTATCCGACTCGGTTCAAGAGTGGATGATCCAGCGGGTGTGGAAGATCAACTTCGACGCGCCCAGCCAGCCCTTCACGCAAGTGCTGTTCGGCGCGGGCGTCGGGAAGGAGCCCACCGTCCAGGCCGTCGCCACGGGATTCGTCTACGTCGACCCAAGCCACTCGGGCGATGCGCCCAGCTACGGGTTCCGCTTGAGCACGGGTCCGCTCCCCGACGAGCCAAAAGCCGCACCCGCCGATCCGCCAAGCGGATCGGACCCCCGCGGCCCCGCCGTCTTGGAGGTCGTTGCCCTGACGGGCGTCGTCGCGATCAGCCTCGCGGTTTTCGGGTGGCCGCGACGCAATCGCGGCCTCGTCCTCTTGGGCACCATTCCCTTCCAACGGCGGGAGCAAGCGAAGAAAGAAATGCTGATGAACGACAACCGGCGGCGGCTCTACGAGGCCATCCACGAGGCGCCTCGCGCCAGGATGGCCGAGCTCATGGCGCGCACAGAACTCGCTGAAGGCGTCCTTCGCCACCATCTTCTCGTGCTCCGCCGCGCAGGGTTTGTCCTGAGGGTGACCGAGGATGGCGTCCATCATTACGTGCTTCCCGAGGACCAGCATCTGGTGCCAAGCAATCCGCCCAAGAAGCCCGGGATTCGGGAGATCATCCGGAGCATCGTCGAGCGCGAAGGCGCGCCTTCGGCCAAGGAGATCGCTCGTCGATGCGGCCGCTCGCCCCGGGCCGTTCGCGATCATCTCCACAAGCTGGAGGACGATCGCGTCGTCGAGGGCACCTACGTCTCGCGGGAGAAGCAGTGGCGATGGAGCCTTAGAGAATAGCCCCGTGCTTCTTCCCCGGCAGCGTCTCGTCCTTCCCCTCGAAGAACGCGAGCCGGCGCGCAAGCTCCTCGCGAAGCTGCGAGGGGGGCACGACGTGGTCCACGACCTGGTCGTCAGCCATGACGTGCACGTCGATGTCCTTGCGGTAGTCGGCGCGCAGCTTCTCCACGAAGGCCTTGCGCTCGGGGCCGTCGGGGATGGCGAGGATCTTGTTCTGGTAGACCGCGTTGATGGCGGCCTCGGGGCCCATGATGGCGATCTCGGCCCCGGGCAGCGCGAGGGTGCTCTCGGGCTCGAAGGCGGGGCCGCACATGGCGTAGATGCCCGCGCCGTAGGCCTTGCGCACGACGACGCAGAACTTGGGCACCGTCGCCATGCTGGTCGCGTAGATGAACTTCCGGCCGCGCATGAGCACGGCCTTGCGCTCCATGTCGGGGCCCACCATGAAGCCGGGCGTGTCGCTGAGGTAGACGAGGGGGATGTTGAACGAGTCGCAGCGCCAGATGAAGTGCGCCGCCTTGTCGCTGCTCTCGGGGAAGATGGCGCCCGCCTTGTGGGCCGAGTTGTTGGCGACGATGCCCACGACGCGGCCGTCGATGCGCGCGAGGCCGGTGATCAGCTCCGGCGCGTAGTCGGGCTTCAGCTCGAACCAGGAGCCCTCGTCGATGATGCCCTCGATCACGCCGTGCATGTCGAAGGCCTTGTTGGGGTCCTCGGGGATGAGGCCCATGAGCGTGGCGGGGTCGCGCGCGGGGGGCGCGGGCTGGTAGCGCGGCGGCTGGTGATAGCAGCTCTGGGGCAGGTACGTCATGAGGCGCTTCACCATGAGGGCGGCCTCCTCCTCGTCCTGCACGACGACGTCGCAGCTTCCCGACTCGCGGGCGTGCATGTCGGGGCCGCCCAGGTCCTGCATGCTGATCTTCTCGCCCGTCACCATCTCCACCATGCGGGGGGACGCGATGACCATGGCGCTGCCCGTGTCGCGGACCATGAAGACGAAGTCGCAGAAGACGGGCGTGTACGCGGCGCCCGCGACGCAGGGCCCGTACATGACGCAGACCTGCGGCACGACGCCGCTCATGATGCTGTGGTTGTAGAAGTAGCGGCCGATGCCGTGGCGGTTGGCGAAGAAGCCCGCCTGGTCCGTGATGCGGCCGCCGCTGCTGTCGATGAGGTAGAGGATGGGGGTCCGCGTTTTGAGCGCGCGCTCCTGGGCTCGCAGGAACTTCTCGACGCCCTTCTCCGCCATGCTGCCGGCCTTCACGGTGTAGTCGTTGGCGATGACGAACACCTTGCGGCCCTCCAGGTCGCCGGCTCCCGTGACCATGCCGTCCGCCGCCAGCTCGTCCACCTTGTGCCAGTTGGCCAGGAGGCCGTCCTCGAACGCGAGCCCCTCGGGGAAGTAGAGCTTGAGCCGGTCGCGGACGAAGAGCTTGCTCTCGGTCGCGAGCTTCTCGCGGTACTTCTCGGGGCCGCCCTTCTGGGCCTTCGCCGTGTCGTCGAGGATGCGCTGCTCGCGGGGGTCCGCTGGCATGGCCTTCGCTCGGGGACCCGAGAGGGGGGTCAAAAGCGTATCTGCCACGGGGGCGCCGGTCAGCGCGCCTTCGCGGCCGCTTCCAGCGCCATCACGTGCATGGCGACGCTCCAGCCCAGCGGCGTGTTGGGCCCCGGCTCGTCGGAGCCCGCGTAGTAGAGCTCGGGAAGGTTGCCCGGCTCGCGCAGCACGCGCTTCGTCCAGCGCAGGTAGTGGTCCGCCTTCGCCTCGTGCCCCATGTCGCGGTGGACGAGCGAGAGCCACGGCAGGCCGAAGCACCACTCCGCCTCGGTGCCGTGGTAGAACTCCCACGGCTTGTCGCGGCCGTGGTCGTCCGCCAGCGTGCTGTAGTAGCTGTCCCCCTGATAGCGCAGGACACCGCGGGCGCGCAGGAGCCGCTTCTCCACGTTGCGCACGATGCGCTCGCGCTGCTCGGGCGTCGCCACGCGGTAGGGCCAGCAGAGGGACAGGAGCGAGAGGTCCACGGGCTTCGTCGCGCTCTCGCGGGGCAGCAGCGCGTCGAGGGCGGCGCGCCCCTCCCTCACGAGGTCGTCGGGGACGTCGAAGCCCTGCCGGCGCAGCGCGAGAAGCCCGCCGAGGCACGCGCCGATGCTGGAGGCGTGCACCTCCTCGGCCTCCTCCCACATGCCGTTGTCCGCGTCCTCCCAGTAGCGCAGCGACTCCAGCATGCGCACGAGCTTGGCCACGAGGCGCCGGTCGCGGGCGTCGCGCAGCACGGGCTTGCCGTGCCGGAGGCCCTCCGCGACGCCGAAGAGGATGGCGCCGATGGCGTCGTTCTGCTTGTTGCCCCACGGCTCCTGGAACTCACGCAGCGTGTGCGGGTGGAAGCGCGCGTGGATGTACGCGTCGCCCGAGACCGGCTTCTGCCGGACGATGGCGTCGATCTTCCACTCGTGGCGGCGCAGGATGTCCAGGAGCGCAGCGTAGGTGCGCTCGTAGCGCGGGCCCTCCTTGTCGGCGTAGGGCATGACCTCGTAGACGGTGTCGCGGAGCCAGACCTTGCTGTAGTCCGCGCTAGGGCTTGCGATGTAGAGCCCGTTGGCGAGGCGGAGGCGGTCGAGCGTCTTGTACCCGGCCTCGACGAGCGCCTCGGGGCTCGCGTCGAGGACCGACGAGGGGGAGCCGCCGTTCATCGGAGGCAGGTGGGTCGCATGGGCATGGCTCGATCCGGGAGGCGGCGCGGTCGTCATGGGGGGTCAGAGGAGGTCGGCAGCGGCGTTCGTCGGCAGGGAGCGGGGCGCAGGCGAGGTCCAGCGCTCGGGCGACGGCCCGGTCGGCGTGCCCGTGCGCGCGGAGGTGGTCCAGGAGGTCCACCATCTGCGCGAGCGTGAGCGTGCCGGCGCGCCGTCCCTCCCGGATCCGCTCCAGGACCGGGTGGTGGCAAGGCAGGCACGACACGTCCGCATGCTCGCCCCGCGGGGGAAACACCGTTTTGGAGCATCCTTGGAAGGCCCGCCGCGCCAGGCGGACGCCTCAGGGACGCGCCAAGGCGGGGCACGACCTCCGAGTCGCCGCCGGGCGCCATGAGGGTGTCGGAACGGCCCGACGCGCGGGTTCGCCGGATGCCGAACAGATTCCGGCGTTTGATCGCGCGGTGGCGCGATGAGGGCTGCATGCGCGCCCCCCTGCTCCTGCTGCTCGCCGGTCTCGCCGCCAGCGCAGGTTGCCTGCGCTCCTTCGAGCCGCCCCACGAGATCGCCATCGACCGCCTGGACCTCAAGCCCGACCGCGTGATGAGCCAGGAGGTGCTGCTGAACCTGACGACCGTGCTCACGGGGCGCGGCAGCGGCGCGGCCTCCAACGTGAGCCTCCAGGCGAAGGCCTACAGCGAGGACACCGGCTTCCTGCTCGCGGAGAGCGAGACGCCCGTGGGCGACCTGGCCGGGGAGACGACGCACGCCGTTTCGCAGCTCCTCAGCGTGCCCAGGAGCGGCGGCGTCCGGCTGGACGTGCGCCTCTTCGAGGGCGACGCCGCGCGCGGGGGCGCGTCCATCTCCGCGCGCAATCTCCAGAGCCTGGAGCCCAACGTGCTCGACACGGGCCTGCGCATCGGCGACGTGGACTTCCTCGTGCGCAACGCGACCAACGACACGAAGCCGCGCATCGAGACGGACCTCTACGTCACCAACGAGGGGAGCCAGCCCTCGGAGGACCTTCGCGTGCAGGTGAAGGCGCGCGAGGTCACGACGCGCCTCGTGGCCGACACGCAGTGGGTCGAGACGGGCGCCATCGCGCCGGGCGCCACGGTGATCCGCGCCGTGAACCTCACCGTGCCCGACCATTACAACTACGTCTTCGAGATCGTGACGTGGCGCGGCGAGAGCATCGTGGCCCGCACCGAGGGCAACGTGCAGCTCGCGCCCACGTTCGAGAAGCCCAAGGACCAGGAGCTGGTCGTCACGCAGCCCAACCTCAACGACTTCGTCACCGCGACCCCCACGACCATCGCCTACGACGCGAGCAAGCCCGGCGGCTACGCAAGCGGCCCCGCGATCGCGACGCCCTCGGCCAAGGTGCCGGGCCTCGGCCTGGCGGCCGGGCTCGCGGCGGCGGGCGCCGCGGCCCTCGCCCTCAGGAGGTGGCGCCAGTGAGCGCCGTGCCCGAGGCGCCCGCGCGCGAGCGCCTGGAGGGGTGGTTCCGCGTCGCCGCCTTCGTCGTGCTCGCCCTGGTGGGCGCGCTGGCGACGGTGCAGACGTACCTCTCCCTCCAGGGGAGCATCTCGCTCTGGCTCCAGCCCCAGTGGGCGCCCGTGGCCCAGGCCGCGTTCAGCCTCCTGGTGCTGGCCATCGTCGTGTGGCTCCTGCGCGCGTTCGTGATATCAAGACGCGCGTGAGAGATCACGCCTTGCGCGCCTTGCGGTGCTCGGCCGCCTCGTGGACCCAGCGGCGCTCCTTGACGGCCTCGCCCGGGTAGCCCACGATGCGGAACCACAGGTGGGAGTGCGGCCCGAGCGTCACCGTGAGGGTGCCCGCGCCGTCGTAGGCCACGCTGGCGTTGCCGCGCAGCACGAGCTTCGCCTCGTGGCCGTCCTTCGAGAGGAGCGCGCCCGCGGGGCTCCACCCCTTCTGCGCGGCGAACGTCGTGACGTTGGTGCCCGCGAGGACCTTCAGCGTCACGACGTTCCCCTGCGCGCTGGTCGCGACGAAGGCGGCGTTGCGCGCGTCGAAGGCCGCGAAGGAGAAGTCCGGGCCGTCGCGCTCGACGAAGACGGGGCCGTGCGTCGCGTCCTTGAGGGCGCTGCCGTTCGCATCCGCGAAGGAGATGCTCTCGAAGACCACCGCGTCGCCCCACGGGCCGCGGCTCGTGTAGTCCGAGATGGCGCCCGTCTGGGCGTCCACCGTGAAGCCGACGTTGCGGCCCGAGACGACGCCGTCCTGGAGGCGGAACGCCGCGAGCCCCCGGCAGGGGTCGCACATGCGCTTGTCCTTCTGGACGGGGGCGGAGGGGGTGTCGTTCGCGTTGGCCTGGCTGGCCGCCATCGCGACGCCCGCGCCCAGGAGGGCGAGGACCGCGACGCCGGCGAGGATGACCTTCTTGGAGACCATGTGGCTCACCAGAGGGCCATGCGCGCCGGGGAGGGATAGCCCTCGGCCGACTTGTGGTCCAAGGGGCGCCCGAGGTTCGCCCGAATCTCGCCCCCTTCTCCTGGGATACAACAAGGCTTATCCGGGCCCGTCGCGGGCTCCCGGCCATGCGCGCCCTGGCCCTGCTCGCCGTCCTCGCGCTCCTCGCGGGCTGCGCCGCGCCCAAGCCCGCGCCCGCCCCGGCCAACGCCACCAACGCGACCGCGGTGGCCCCCATGGACTACAGCCCCAGCAACGCCACGGTCCCCCAGGCGGAGATCCAGAACGCGACCCTGGGCGAGAGCCACGTCCACGACCTCTGGAAGGGGCGCGAGCAGATCGTCCTCCTGGACGCGGAGGTCGCGGCGGGCCTCTGCGAAGGCCCCGCCGACGCGGCCCTCTTCCTCGCGCAGGAGCTCGTCGAGCACCAGGGCGCGGCGGACGGCTGCGCGCGCCTCTCCATCCCCGAGGGCGTCGTCGTGCCCGAAGGCACCGGCGACCTGGAGGTGTCGGTGGACGCCAGCGACGCGCTCAAGGGGGGCGCCATGGAGCTGAACTTCCGCGACAAGGCGCGCGAAGGGTATGGCGACCCCACGACGAACCCCGTCCACGCGTGGCACCTCAACCTCACGCAGGCGGACTGGGACCTCCCCCACGCGAACGCCACGACGTGGATCATCTACGTCCAGGCGCACGGCGACCCCGCGGGCCTCATGGACGGCAACGTCAAGGCGCGCGTCGTCGCGCACCGCATCCCCGGCTGGCAGCCCATCCTCGCGGTCGCGCACGTCGACCACTGGAAGCTGCCCCACCTGCACGACTTCCCCGCGCCCGACGTGATGCGCCTCTACGACGGGCCCGCCAACGTCACCAACATCGACCCCGCGCGCTTCCAGGGGCAGGACATCCCCGAGCCCATCAAGCTCAAGGACATCATCGCGCCCGACACGAAGCACGTGACGCTCGTCGTCGACCGCAAGACCAACGGCTGCCCCGCGCCCATGGAGTGCTGGCTCGTGCCCGCGCTCGTCGTGGGCGGCTACGAGCGCGAACGCTTCGGCAACCTCACCTTCGCCGAGGGCGAGCGCCGCGTCTACACCTGGAGCGTGCCCGGCGAGGTCCCCGAGGACAGCGTCTACGCCAACGCCAGCACGACCATGATCGACCCGCGCATCGAGGGGTGCCCGCCCGGCGGCGACGAGTCGACCTGCGGGATCACCAGCATCGCGTCCACCACCGTCACGGCGCGCATCCTCGTGCTCGCGTGGCACGGCGACGTGGACGTGGCGAAGCTCAAGGCGATCGCAGACGCGAAGTGAGCGCGAATCCGCAGCGCGCGCAGAAGGCCAGCTCGGGGTCCCGCGCGCAGCCGCACGCAGCGCACCCCGGCGCCACGAGCCGCGGCGCGCGCCAGGCGAGGAACGTCACGCCCAGCGCCATCGCCACCGCGCCCGCGATGGCGACAAGGCCCGCTTGCCCGGGCTGCGCGCGCATGAGGGCGAGGCCCAGCGCGGCGTCGCCGAGGAGGAGGCCCCCCATGAGGAGGAGGAAGACCCGGGCGTCCACGCGGAGGAGGCGGGCGCCGCGACGGATAGCCGTTGAGGGTCAGCGCGCGAAGGACGGGTCCAGGCGCGGAGCGTCGCGCTCGCAGAGCTTCGCAGCCGCGCGCCACGTGCGGGCGTAGCTGCGGCGCGCGAAGCGGAGGAACGCGGGCCTCGCGAGGCGGCCCCACGCGTTGCGCGCGCGGATGGTGACGCGGATCGAGACGCGCGTGCCGCCGGGCGTCGCGGCGAGCGTGAACTCGTCCTTCTGCGCGAGGCCCAGGGGCAGGCCCACGTCCACGTCCCAGCCGTCGGGGCGGAAGCGGAACGTCTCCGGGACTCGCAGGTTGCGCAGCGGCGGGACGCGCCAGTAGGTGAGGACCTTCCACTCCTCGGGCGTGCGGCTGAGCGTCACGATGCGGTGGGGTTGCTCGCGCGGGTCGGAGGCGCGGTAGTCGTCGGGCGCCTGCGTCCACCACGCGCGGACCTCGGCGGGCGGGCGCGCGATCTCCAGGTCCACCGCGATGTCGGCCACGCGCTCAGCCCGCGGACCAGGTGACCTTGGTCATGAGGTCGCCCGCGCGGAGCTGGTCGACGACGTCCATGCCGCTGGTGACCTTGCCGAAGACCGTGTACTGGCCATCGAGGAAGTGCGCGCCGTTCTTGGCGTTGACGACGTAGAACTGCGAGTCGCCCGAGTTGGGGTCGTTGGCGCGGGCGAGGCCCACGGCGCCATAGTCATGCTTCTGCGCGCCGCCCGCCTCCAGGGGGACCGTCGTGCCCGAGCCGCCCGTGCCGCAGCCCGAGGAGGACGGGTCCTTCCAGCCGTCGCCCTTGCAGTTGGGGTCGCCGCCCTGGATGACGAAGTCCGCGACGTAGCGGTGGAAGGGGATGCCGTCGTAGAACCCCTTCTTCACGAGGTCCGCGATGTGCGCCGACGTCTTGGGCGCGTCCTGCGGATCGAGCTGGAAGGAGAACGTCCCCTTGGAGGTCTGGACGGTGATGATCCCCGCGCCGCCGCCCGATGTCGTGTTGTTGGTCCCCGCGGGCGTCGTGCCGCCCGAGGGCGTCGTGGCGCTGGGCGTGGAAGGCGTGGAGGCGCAGCCCGCGAGGACGAGGGCCAGCGCGACGAGGAGGATGGGGCGCATCGGGCGCAGACCGAGCGCCCCCGGGAAAACCTTGCCGCTCCTCACGGCTCCGCGTAGAAGAGCGCCACCGCGTCGGGGAGCCTGCGGTCGCCCACCGTCGCGCTCAGCGTGACGCGGTAGGTCCCCGCCTCGGGGAACGTCGAGCGCGGGATCGTCTCCACGTGGATGGGGAAGTCGCCCTGGTTGGTGAACGAGTCCGCGGTGAGCGGCACGTCGCGCTGGGCGACGAAGGAGTACGTCGGCGGATCGGGCGGCTCGTGCTGCTCCTCCAGCGTGAGGTGGATCGCGCCGCGGAACGCCCGCGTCACGTTGCCCGCGTCGCGGCCCGTGATCTCGATGACGCCGTCCTGGCCCACCTTGTCGTAGGCGTTGACGTGGATGGCGGACACCTTGTCGCTCTCGTCGGGGAAGACGTGGTCGGTGCCCAGGCAGCCGGCCAGCGCCAGCGCGGCGACCACCAGGGACGCGGGGCGCATCCTCCGGGAGCGTGGCGCGCCGCTGCAAATACCTCGTTGCTGCCGCGTCACTCGTAGACGGGCGGCCGCTGCACGCTCTCGGGGCGGTGCCGCGCGACCTCGCCCACGATGCGCTCCGGCTCGTCGGTCGCGACCTCCACCTCGTCGAACTCGGGGTGGTTGTGCAGCGTGAGGCGGAGCGTCTGCCGGGTGTCGCGGCCGATGTCGACGAAGCGCCGGCCCGCGCCCTCCTTGAACGCGCCCGCCGCGATGCGGCCCGGCACGTGCGTCCCCATGCGGACGCTGCCCAGCCGGGGCCACGCGGGCGCCTCGCACGCCGCGCCCTCGATGGTGGAGAAGGGCACGAGGAGCGTTCGCCGCATGGCGGCGACCTGGTCGATGCCGTGAAGCTCGATGAGCAGGTGGTCCTCGCGGACGTCGATGCTGGCCCTCATGCCCCTCGCGTCCGCCGCGCAAGGCCTTGAGGGCGACGGTTGGTGAGAAAGCGGCGCGCCCCCCACCGTCACGCCCAAGCACCAGAGGGGGGCTCCTCGCCCCGATGGCCGCGAAGAAAGCTGCGAAGCGCGCTGCGAAGAAGGCGCCCGCCAGGAAGAAGCCCGCCAAGAAGGCCCCTGCGAAGCGCGTCGGCGGGCGCGCCGGCACCGCGGGCAAGGCCGAGGGCGACGCCCCTGTGAAGGCCTACATCGCGTCGCTCCCCGGCTGGCAGCGCGAGGTCGCGGAGCGCTTCGACGCCATCGTCGCCCGCGAGGTGCCGGACGTGAGGCGCGCCGTGAAGTGGAGCGTGCCCTTCTACGGCCGCGAAGGCATGGGCTGGTTCGCGTCCTTCGGCGCGTTCCAGAAGCACGTGAAGATCCAGTTCTTCAACGGCGTCCACCTCAAGCCGCAGCCTCCCCTGGGCGAGAACCGCGAAGGGCGCGCGCTGGACCTGCGCAGCACCGAGGAGCTTGACGAGAGGCAGATCACGGACTGGGTGCGGCAGTCCTCGAAGCTGCCGGGGTGGGGGAAGTAGGGCCAGGCCAGTCTTGGGGTCGTCGGATCCAGGGAGTTCCCCTGACTCTCGGATGTTCTGCGAAAAGGACACGGGTGGCGCTCGACCCGAGGATTGCCTCAAGCCGCAGCGTCAGGTTCGTCCTGGGCCCGGCGCCGCTTCTGGAAACGCGCCCGCTGAGCGGCAATGAAACCGCCCTGCTCCCAAGGCACTGTTGCCGAGAGACCGCGGACAGCGATTTCTTTGCTCACTGTCTTTGGCATCATAGCACCATGACGTATTTCAAGCCTTAAAGTCGTTGGAACCTTCTTCAGCTCTCGCGCCAGGTCACCGAAGGTTGAGGTTGGCTTCGGGTGGCCATGAACGCGTGCCATAATGCGGCGACCAAGCCAAACGCAACGACGATGACTCCGACGAGCGGAGCCACCGGCGCAAGCAGCCAACCGATGAGCATCATCGCGGCGAGGACGACGTGGGCGGTCGCAAATGGTCGAAGGTTTGACGTCGTCCAAGCGGCGCTCAGCAGGCCGAGCGCGATGGGGAGCGCAACCGCGCTTGCGTTGACCACGTCGGAGGCTTGGACGCGCCCGAACGTCGGGAGCACGTTCCCCCACTGGAAAGTCGCAGAGATCTCTTTCCAAGGGAGGAGTCGTCCTGTGGCGTCCGTAAGCAGCCTCATCTCGATGAAAACGAGCGGCAACAGGGCGATGAGAGCAATGAACGCGCATGCGAGCAACTTCGCAGCAGGGCTTTGGCTTACGCGCGTCTGGACGATCATCGCAGGGAGTTCCCTGCGCGCATAGACCTCCTCAATTTCACTTGGGCTGGCGTAGAGCTGGACTTGTTCGCGGCCCGTTGAGCCACGCGTCGCATGCTGCGGCTGGGCGATGTCGCGTTGAAACACCAGGCCGTCGGGGAGCTTCAGCCGACCGTGAGAGGATGCTCCTGGAAGCAACGGGAATGCGGCTCCCAAACGGAGAGGCCATCCGAGAGCCGCCCAGAGGTGGTCCATCGTTTCGTAGGGGGTGCCACTCTCGGCGATATACTTGATCATCAGGTGCGGCTCGATCTCGTTCCGCTCCCTGGGCTCGATGGGATCGGGCAAGAGCACCCACGGAGTGTAGAATCCGAACAGGCGGCCAATGACGTAGTCCGCGAAGACTTGAGTGGCGGCTTCGGCCGCATTGGGAGGATCCGAGTGGGTTGAAAGCGCTTGCTGAAAGTACTCGACGATTGCCCCCTTTTCCGCATTTCCGAGGTTTCGACTCCAGTCCTTCTCGAACAAGCTCGTCCGCCAATGTGAATCCGATATGGCCGTGCGAAGCGGCGGAGGCAAAGTTGGATCTGAGCGGAGAGCACGAATGACATCCGGGAACAGTTCAGCGTAGAAAACGTCGATCTCGGCGCTCGGCAGGAGGACGAGGCGGCGACCCGTCTCGTCTTCAGCTTTCATGTTCAACTGCAACTCGGCCTTTCGATGAGGCAGCGGGACCACTCTAAGCGGTTGGTCAAGAGTGTTGTTATAGACGTACACCTCTTCGGCCCGAGCCCGTTCCAGATTCAGCAGGACAATCTGGCGATCGTGGCGGAGCAGTTGCCAACCAATGAAAGCGTCGCGAAATTGCGCGGCGCCTGCCGTTACCATCGGCGTGTTTACCGCCAAACGGGTCAAAAACATTCGGGAATGCATCCCGAGGCAACCGCAGTCCAGATCGCCTTCGACATGGATCGCCCTCCGACACGCAGCCACGGGGGCCTCGGGGTTGTCCCATGCCAAAGATCAACGCCGTCGTGGGCGCACAACGGAAGGGAACCGCGCCTACTGTCCCGCGTCAACCACTCGTGTAGTCGTAGAACCCCTTCCCACTCTTGCGCCCCAGGTGCCCGCTCTTGACAAGCTGCTGGATGATCTGCGGCGCGCGCTGCGATTCGGAGACGCCCATCGCCCGCATGTTGGTCGCGACGTGCCAGATCACGTCGAGGCCCACCATGTCGGCAAGCTCCAGGGGGCCCATGGGCCAGCCGGCGCCGGTCTTCATCGCCTTGTCGATGTCGCGGGGGCTGGCGATGCCCTCCTCGTAGATGAGGAAGGCCTCGGTGAAGGCGCGGCCCAGGATGCGGTTGACGACGAAGCCGGGCGTCTCCTTGACCTTCACGGGGAGCATGGGGTAGCGGTGATTCCTCAATTCCTCCAGGAAGGAGATGGTCTCCTCGACGACGCTCTCGGCGGTCTCCAGCGCGGGGATGACCTCCACGAGGGGGAGCGTGGTGGGGGGGTTGAAGAAGTGGGCGCCGAGGACCTTCTGGCGGCGGTCCTTGACGGCGCTGGCGATCTCGGTGATGGAGAGCGCGCTGGTGTTGGTGGCGAGGATGGCGTGGCGCGGGGTGGCCTGCTCCAGCTCGCGGAAGACCTGCTGCTTGACGTCCATGCGCTCCAGCGCGGCCTCGACGACGAAGTCCACGTCGGCGAAGTCGTCGTAGGAGGTCGTGCCCTTGATGGACTTGAGGACCTTCTGCGCGCGCTCCGCGGTGTAGGTGGGCGTCTTGGACTCGCGGATCTTGGCCTTCTGCTCGTCGGTGAGGCGGATGCCGTTGTCGGACTCGATGCGCTCGATCTCGCGCTCGGCCTTGCCCTGGTGGAACTGCACGAGGCCGGCGAGGCTCGCCTCGATGTTCTTCAGGCCGCGCTGCACGTACTCGTCCTTCACGTCCTTGAGGACGACCTTCTTGCCGTTGAGGGCGAAGACCTCGGCGATGGCCGCGCCCATGGCGCCCGCGCCCACGACGCCCACCTTCTCGACGTACACCATGCGGCCGCCCAGCCGTCCCGAGCGCCATAAGCGTGTCGTCGTTCCGGCTCCGACGAGGAGTGAATGACGAGGGCCTCAGGGGAGAAGAGAGTCAAGGAGCGCCCGGCGCGCAGCGCCGAGGGCGCGTTCGTTGCCTATCGCCCCTCGCCGCAGCGAGGGGCCGCATAGGGCGTATTGCGCCGCTGGTACGCCAGCGGCCGCTGGTCCGCCAGCGGCTTCTAGAACAGCTTCTTCACGGCCTCGTTCTCGTCCGCGAGGTCGGGGCCGGCCTGGACGACGTGCTCGAAGTAGTAGTCCAACGCCTCTTCGATGGCGTCGCTCATCTTCTTGTTGCGGAGGAGCTTGAGCGCGTGAAGCTTGAGGTGATAGCTCACGTCGATCTTGACGCGCAGCTCCTTGACGTCGCCTTCGGACAACGGTAGTCCCCTGATTCTCGCGCCCGGAGACGAAAAGGATTCTCGTTCGGACGCCGGGGTCAGGCGGCCACCCGGGCAGCCCCGGGCCTCGGGGCGCCTGCGCAGAAAATCCCCCTCCGACCCAGGAAAATGCGCGCTTCTGTCCATGGATGCCCACGTTTGCCGGCGCCCGGCCGGAAAACCGGAGCGGAGGACCCCCCACTTATACCGCGCCCGCGCCTTTGGTTTGAATCCGTGAGGGGGCACGGAAACAGGCGGCCGAGGGGGGTATATGAAGAGGCGCCCGCTCGCCGCCGGGACCATAGATAAGGATTTCGTTGTACCGACGTGACAGACAAATATCACCTGTTGCAGACGGGGGGCCGCTCGCTTGGTGGGTCGCCATGTTGCTTCCTCGTCTGCTCCCTCGCTTCGCCGGACTGCTTGCCGCTCTCCTCCTCGCCGCCACCTTCGCGCCCTTCGTCGCGGAGGCGCAGGCCGCCTCCACCACGCCCCCGCTGGGCATGGACATGGGGAGCGTCCGCGCCCTCGCCGCCGCCGGCGCGCCCGCGCGCTACGGCTCCTACTGGGTCGGCGTGTGGATGGCCTCCTCAGGCTGGGGCGGCCTTGACAACGCGCTGGACACGGCGGTCGCCACCGGCGCCACGCCCGTCATCTACTGGTACTACTGGGGCGACAGCATCTCCCCCTCGTGCGTCGACAACGGCTGCTCGGGCAAGAGCCAGGCCCAGTGGACCGCCATGACGCAGACGCTCGCGGACCACGTCCGGAGCAAGATGGGCGGCCGCGAGACGCTCATCGTCCTGGAGAACGAGTTCAACAAGGGCGGCATCGACGGCACCTACGCGCCCACCTTCGACGCGAAGCTCGCTGCCGTCGGCCAGACGCTCAAGGGCGTCTCCGGCGTGCGCCTCATCCTGGGCTTCGGCAACTGGGGCGAGGCCAACTGGGTGAAGTTCCCCAAGTCAGCCGCCATCAGCGACTACATCGGCTTCCAGATGATGCGCGCGAGCACCCGCGACACGCAGGCCTCCTACTCCAGCGCGTCGGACCGCACCGTGACGCTCACGAACTACGTCGCGTCCAAGTTCAACAAGCCCAGCTTCCTCTACGACCTCGCGCTCTCCAGCTACCCCGACGCGACGTGGGCGAACCTCCAGGCCTCGACGCTCCAGGCGATCTTCAACAACCTCGCCTCCAGCGGCGCCACGGGCCTCCAGGGCGTCATCTACCGCTCGCTGAAGGACACGTACATGGACCCCTCGAACTACTACGGCGCGGCCGAGTCCTACTGGGGCCTCCAGACCTCCTCCGGCGCGGCCAAGCCCGCGTGGAACGTCTGGCACGCGGTCGCCACCTCGGGCCCCGCCCCGGCGCCTGCCCCTGCGCCCGCTCCGGCCCCGGCGCCCCAGATGGCAGGCTTCGCCGCGCCCGGCGCCATCGAGGCCGAGGCCATGACCGCGACCGCGGGCGGCCGCGGCGCGGACTCCACCGCCTCGGGCGGCGCGTACTGGAACCTGTGGAGCAACGGCGAGGTGCGCGCGAACGCCTCCTCGGCCTCCGCGTTCTCGGCCCGCGTCACGCTGACCGCCAAGGGCCAGCCTGCCGGCGGCGTCGCGCCCCACGCGGAGCTTCGCGTGAACGGCGCGGTCGTCGCCGCGTGGGACGTCGCCTCCACCTCCTGGGCCGCCTACGGCGCGGACGTCTCCCTCCCTGCGCGCAACGCGACCCTCTCCATCGCGTACACCAACGACGGAGTGGTCAACGGCGTCGACCGCAACCTCCTGGTGGACCGCGTGGCCGTCGCCGTCGCGCCGCCGCCCAACCAGCCCCCCACGGCCTCGTTCACCGCCAGCGCGTCGGGCCTCTCGGCGAGCTTCGACGCCTCCGCGTCCCGCGACCCCGAGGGCTCCGCGCTCACCTACGCGTGGAGCTTCGGCGACGGGACCTCCGGCGCGGGCGTCGCGCCCACGCACGCCTACGCCGCCGCGGGCAGCTACGTCGTGAAGCTCACCGTGAGCGACGGCTCGCTCACCGGCTCGTCCAGCTCCACCGTGACGGCCGTGCAGCCCAACCGCGCGCCGGTGGCCGCGCTCTCCTGCTCGGCGACCGACCTCACGGCCACCTGCGACGGCTCGGCCTCCAGCGACCCCGACGGCGACGCTCTCTCCTACGCGTACGACTTCGGCGACGGCGCCACGGGCGAGGGCCCGCAGGCGACGCACACCTACGCGACGGCGGGCAACCACACCATCGTCCTCACGGTGAGCGACGGCAAGCTCTCCTCGACGGCCCGCGCGGTCGTCTCCACGAAAATGCCCAACCGCGCGCCCATCGCGCAGGCGGCGTGCAGCGCGGTGAACCTGACCGCGACGTGCGACGCGTCGGGCTCCTCGGACCCTGACGGCGACGCGCTCACCTACGCGTGGGCGTTCGGCGACGGGGCGACCGCGACCGGCGTCCGCGCGACGCACGCCTACGCCGCGGCGGGCAGCCACACGATCCAGCTCACCGTGAGCGACGGCAAGCTCTCCTCGGGCGCCAGCGCGACGGTGACGGCGGTCCAGCCCAACCGCGCGCCCACGGCCGCCATGAGCGTCTCGGGCAGCGGCCTCTCGTTCGGCTTCGACGGCCGCTCCTCCAGCGACCCCGACGGCGACGCGCTCAGCTACCTCTGGAGCTTCGGCGACGGCGCCACCGCCACCGGGGCCCAGGCGACGCACGCCTACGCCGCGGGCGGCAGCTACACGGCGACCCTCACGGTGACGGACCCCTCCGGCGCCACGGGCCGCGCGTCGGCCGCCGTCTCCGCGGTGGCGCCCCCGCCCCCGGCCCCCGCCGCGCCCTTCAGCGCGGACTTCGCCAATGTCAAGGGCAACGAGTGGTGGGTGCAGGCGGACGTCTCCGGCAGCGAGGCGATCAGCGCCGTCTGCGCGTCGGTCGACGGCGGCGCCTGCCAGGCGCTCAAGCTCCAGAGCTGGGGCTCCTGGGCCGCGGTCGTCCACGCGCCCACCGGCTCGAAGGTGACGTTCACGGCGACCGGCGCCAGCGGGCGCTCAGACTCGTCCGTCGCCTACGACTGGCCCTCGGCGACGCCCTCGTTCAGCGCGACCTTCAGCCCCTACGGCGGCAACGCCTGGTGGGTCCAGACGCGCGTGGACGCGACGCTCTCCGTGGCCTCGGTGTGCGCCTCGGTGAACGGCGGCGCCTGCCAGGCGCTCAAGCTGCAGAGCTGGGGCGCCTGGGCGGCGAGCATCAACGCGCCGGCCGGATCGAAGGTCGTCTTCACGGCGACCGCGACCACCGGCCAGAAGGCCGTCTCCGCCGCCTACCCCTGGCCCACGTGAGAACGCCCGGAGGTCCCCTCGGGACCTCTCCTTTCCTTCCAAGGAAAGGGGGCGCGGAACGTGGGCGGGGACCCCGACCCGCCAAGCGAGCACTTTGCGACCGGGGTCCCCTCCTACCCGCCAAGCTCCTATACGCCCTTTTTGTTGGCGCCGCTGCGACGGAGCGGCCATGCCCCCCCTTGTCTTGGTGCCCCGGTTTCTCGCTCGGACCATGGATGCACGAACTGCGATCGCATTCCTGACCCTCGGCCTCGTCATCGCGCCCGTCTTCCTTCCTGGCGCGGAGGCCGCGACCCTCCCCGGGCTGGGCGTCAACGACGGCGGCCTCGCCGAGATGAAGGCGGCCGGCGGCAGCCCCTCCTTCTCCGCCTTCTGGGTGGGCAAGTGGACGGCGGGCAGCGGCTGGGGCGCCCTGGACAACGCCCTCCAGCACGCCCGGGCCACCGGCGTCACGCCGGTCGTCCTCTGGTACTACTGGGGCAACGACGGCTCCCCGACGTGCGTCCAGTACGGCTGCAACGGCAAGAGCCGGACCGAGTGGAACGCCATGACCTCCACGCTCGCCTCCCACCTGCGCACGCAGATGGCCGGCGCCACCTCCTACGTCGTGCTGGAGAACGAGTTCAACAAGAACGGCATCACCGGCACCTACGCGCCCACCTTCGACGGCTACCTGGAGGCCAACGCCCGCACGCTCCACGGCGCCGCGGGCGTCAAGGTCGTCCTGGGCTACGGCTCGTGGGGCGAGGCGGACTGGCACAAGTTCCCCCGCGCCATCGCGGCCAGCGACGTGATCGGCTTCCAGCTCATGCGCGCCTCCACGCGCGACAGCGAGGCGTCCTACCGCGGCGCGGCCGACAAGATCGCCTCCGAGCTGTCGTTCATCAAGACGCTGGCGCCAGGCAAGAAGGCGTTCCTCTACGACCTGGCGCTGGCCAGCTACTCGGGCACCTACTGGGCCAACGTCCAGAAGGACACGATCTCCTCCATCCTCGCCCGCCGCGGCGAGTACGGGAGCAACGGCCTGGCCGGCATCGTCTACCGCGGCACGCGCGACGACCCCAACATGAACACCAAGGACTGGTACGGCGCCGCCGAGGTCACCTGGGGGCTCAAGACCTCCACCGGGGCCGCCAAGCCCGCCTGGTGGGCCTGGGTGGGCGCGGCCGCGGGCTCCGCCACGACCACCACGCCGACGTCGGGCTACGCGCCCACCTTCACGCCCCGCAGCGTGGGCAACGAGTGGTGGGTGCAGGTGACCGTGGGCGGCTCCGGCGCCGCCTCGGTGTGCGCGTCCATCAACGGGGGCTCGTGCCAGGCGCTCGCCCACCAGAGCTGGGGCGACTGGGCGGCCTCCCTCCACGCGCCCGCGGGCTCGCGCGTGACCTTCACCGCGACGTCGTCCAGCGGGGCGAAGGTCACCTCCGGGGGCTACGCGTGGTGAGGCGCTACGCCTTCGCCGCCTCGCGCCGCGCGAAGTTCAGGTAGGACGTGAGCGGCGTCACGAACGCCGCCGTCTTGCTCCCGTGCTTCGTGAGGAAATACTCGATGCGGACGGGCTGCTCGTCGAACACCTCGCGGTCGACGAAGCCCTCCTCGCGGAGCACCTTGAGCTTGTCCGAGAGCGTGCGCGACGAGAGCCCCAGGAGCGTCTGGAGCTCCGTGAAGCGCGCTCGCCTGCGGATGGCCAGCACGTAGAGGATCTCGATCATCCAGGGCTGGAAGACCGTCTGGCAGGCGCGCATCGCGGAGGAGATCCACGCCGCCTGCTCCGCGTCGGCGAGGCTCGAGAGGTAGGCCATCACGCGCTTGTCGTGGCCGTTGGCCTCGCCGAGGATGGCCCTCAGGAAGGCGCGCATCTCCGCCTCGGGGACGGGGCACTCCGCCAGGAGGCCGCTTTGCCGGATGGAAGCCGCTTTGCCCATCGCGATCGGGTCCTTATGGTGTCCAAACGGAATAGACTTTTCCAGGTGCATGCGCTGTGCAATCCAAAGCGCCTTCCAGGCTGGAACGACGGATCGTGGGCGGGATCGTGAGGGCGGCCTTCCTGCGCGACCGCCGCGCGGGGCCCTGGACGACGGAGGTCCCCCACCGCGAGGTGCAGATCGAGGGCAACGCCGGCGCGCGCCTCGCCGGGCGCTGGTTCCCCCACGAGAGGCCCCGCGGCGCGGTCGTGCTCGCCCACCCGGATCGCCGCTACGGCCAGCACTGGTTCGTCCGCGAGGGGTGGATCGAGTGGCTGCAGGAGCACCGCTTCGAGGCGCTCACCTTCGACTTCCCGGACTACGGCGCCTCGCGCGGCGGCTCGACGTTCTACCACGACGACGTGCTCGCCGCCGCGCGCTTCGCGCAGCGGTGGGCCGGCGGCTTCCCCGTGCACGTGATCGGCCTCTCGCTGGGCGCCTTCGCCGCGGCCAACGCGAGCCCGAGGCTCGACTTCGTGGACGGCCTCGTGCTGGAGAGCCCGTACCCCAGCTTCACGGCGTGGTACGGCGGGGGCGCCAAGGCCGCGGCGCAGCGCGCCTTCGAGCGCGCGTTCCCCCGCAGCGCGGCCCAGATCCAGGCGGACCGCAACCTGGCCCGCGCCGCGCCGAAGCGCATCCTCGTCGCGGCCGCGGCGGAGGACCGCGTGACGCCCGCGCGCCTCTCGAAGGCGGTCGCCGACGCGGCGCCGCGGGCGCGCTACCTGGAGCTTCCCGGGCTGGACCACTTCGAGCCCTTCGCCAAGAGCGAGGCGTACCGCGCGGCGATCCTGGAGACGCTGGGCGTCGACAACTCGCGGCCGAGCGCAGGATGATCCCTTCCTCCTCTTGCTTTCTTGCTGGGGGCTCCGCCCCCAGCGAACGCAGGACCAAGGAGGACCCCGTGTCGCGAAGCCCCACCGCTCGAAACGCTCAAGCTGGGGCCCGCATAGCGGGCGGCGTGCTCCGGCTCCCCGGATGGCTCGTCTTCCTGGTCTTCTTCCCGCTCCAGGTCTACCTCGCGGTCAAGCTCTGGGAGAGCGACTGGGCGTGGTGGCTCATCCTGCTGGTCCTCCTCGTCTTCGGCTTCATGGGCAACCGCGCGGCGCGCGTGCCCTGGGTGCAGCAGCTCTTCTTCCCGCGCATGGCCGCGCAGCGCGAGGCGCGCCGCCACGTCTACCAGGGCATCCTCTTCCTCGCCGCGGCGGTGGCGTTCCTCACGGGCTTCGGGCCGCGCCTCCACTGGTTCGTCCCCGAGGGCGTCTCGCTCCTCTCGGTCCTGGCCCTGGCGACGCTCCTCAAGGCGAGCCTCCGGTAGGCGGTGGGCAAGCCGCGCCCCCGAAGCCTTAAGAAGGGCCCCCCGGAGCCACGGGGCGATGATGCGCGCGATCGTCCTTGGGATGGGCATCCTGGGCATGCTGGCCGGCGCCGGGCTGGGCCTCTACGCGGGGCACGAGCTTCGCGCCTGCGTGGCGCAGATGAAGGCCGCGAGCCTCAAGGGCGACACCGACCGCTACAACGCGCTGGTGCCCGAGTGCAACGCGCGCCTCCAGTTCCGCAGCCTGACCTTCGGCCTCGTCATCGTGGGCGCTCTCCTCGTGGCCGCGCCCTCGGGGTACGACGCCATCCGGCGCAAGGCGTCGCGCTGAGGCTCACGTCCCGCGATATCGCCCACGCCGCACGATCTCCTCCACCTTGCGCGCGACGGCCTCGGTCCCGCCCGCGGCGCGATAGCCTTTCATGACGCTCGCGAAGGCGTCCGGCAGGTCCGCGTGCGTCGCCTCCAGGGCCTCCATGAGGACGTGGAGGTCACCCCCCTTGTCCTCGTCCTCGGCGTTGAGCGCCGCGAGGCCGAAGTCCACCAGCGCGACGCGGCCCTCGGCCGCCAGCACGTTGCTCGTCGTGAGGTCGCCGTGCGTCATGCCCCGCGCGTGGAGCCGCGCCGCGGCCGCGCCGGTCGCCTCCAGCAGGGCGGCCGCGCCCTGGGGGTCCGCGCGCAGCGCCTCCTTCAGCTGGACGCCGGGAAGGCGCTCCAGCACCAGCGACTCGCCCTCGACCGCGTACACGAGGGGCGTGCGCACGCCCGCGCGCCGCGCCTGCGCGAGGAGGCGCGCCTCGGCCCGCGTGCGCGACCCGCGCAGCGCCTGGTCCAGCGCGGGCAGGCGATATCCTTTCGCGGGGCGCGTCTTGCGGACGGCCGCGCGGCCCAGCAGCTCCGCGGGCGCCACCGTCGCCTCCGCGCCCTGATATCGCCCCTCCGCCGCGCCCGCGAAGGGCCGGCCCGCGTCGCGGCGCCACGTCACCTGGACGTCGTCCGTGCGCTGGCGCTGGTCGACCCTCGTCTCGTCAAGCTCCTGCCGGACGCCGGCCCCCCACTCCAGGGCGCCCAGCCACGCGATCATGGCGCCGTTGTCCACGAGAAGGCGCTTCTCGGGGCGGTACGCGACGGCGCCGCGCTCCGCGCACATGCGCTGCGTCATCTGCCAGAGGCGCTCGTTGCACGCGACGCCGCCGCCCAGCACGACCTCGTCCTTCTCGGCGTGGGCCAGCGCGCGCTCCGCGACCTCGACGAGCATCGCGAAGGCCGTCTCCTGGAGCGAGAAGCAGACGTCCTCCAACCGCTCGCCCTTCGCGCGGTGCGCGCGAGCCGCGGTGAGCAGGCCGCTGAACGCCATGTCCATGCCCTTCACGCTGTAGGGCATGTCGAGGAGCTTCGAGCCTCCGCGCGCGAGCCGCTCCACCTCGGGGCCGCCGGGGAACGGGTGCCCCTCCTCGCGGGCGAACTTGTCCAGCATGTTGCCCACGCCGACGTCCAGCGTCTCGCCGAAGACGCGATATCGCCCTCCGGAGAACGCGATCACCTGCGTGTTGCCGCCGGAGGCGTAGAGCAGCACGGGGTCCTTGGCGCCCGTCACGCCGCTGCCGATCTCAAGGTGCGCGACGCAGTGGTTGACGCCCAGCACGGGCTTCCCCGCCGCCAGGGCGAACGCGCGCGCCAGCGTCGCCGCGGTGCGCAGGCATGGCCCCAGGCCCGGCCCCTGGCTGAAGGCCACGAGGTCGAGGTCGCGGGGCGCGACGCCCGCCTTGGCCAGCGCGCGCTCCAGCACGTCGGGACCCACCTCGGCGTGGTGGTTCGCGGCCTCCCGCGGATGGATGCCCCCCTGCGCGGGCCGCAGCATGTCGCCCTCGCTGGCGAGCACCTCGGGCGTCCCGTCGGCACGGCGGCGCACGACGCCCACGGCCAGCGTGTGGGCGGTCCCTTCGACGCCCAGCACGATCATCGCGCGGCCAGGGGGGCGCCCCCACTTGAGCCTAGCTCCGCAGCGGGCGCGCCATGCGCTGGAACGTCCGCGAGGGGTCGCGCGTCCCCGGGTGCGGCGGTCCGTCCGGGCGGAACCCGGCGCGCTCGTAGAGCCGCACCGCGGGCGCCTGCGCGACGTTGACCCAGAGCGCCAGGGCGGAGGCCCCCTGCGCGCGGGCCCACGAGGCGGCCTCCTCCAGGAGGGCCAGGCCCACGCCGCGCCCCCGCGCCTCGGGCGCGACCCACATGCCGAAGACCTCCGGCGCGGGCTGGAGCGCGACGCCCACGAGGCCCACCCACGCGCCGCCCTCCTCCGCGACGAGGCGCACGGTGCCGGGGCGCGTCATGCGCTCCTGCCACGCCTCGGGCGCCAGGGCCGACTCGGCCTCCAGCGTCGCGCCGAACGCGGCGGGGTCCTCGCGCAGCGCGCGCAGGCGCAGCGCGCGGAAGCGCTCCCACTCGTGGGGCTCCACGACGCGGACCTTCATGCGACGCCCCGCTTCAGCGGCATCGCCAGGTGCCGGCGCGCGCTGGCGGGCACCTCGTGCCAGCCCAGGCGCAGGCCCGCGTCCTTCGTCAACGGCTCGGCGGCGCGCGTCCCGCAGGGGCGGCAGCGATATCCGGCTCCGTGGCCCGCGCTCTTCATCGCGCGCCCGCAGGAGGGGCAGGAGGGGTTGCGCGCCTTGCGCGGCGCGGTCGCGTGGAGGCGCAGCTTCTCGACGCCCAGGGTGAGCCGCCCATCGGGGCCCTCGTGGAGCCCGCCGCACGCGGTGATATCGTCCCCCGGCACCAAGGCGCGGACGAGCGCGCGGAAGGAGCGCGTGGGCGCGTAGGCGGCGGCGCGCAGGCTCCCACCCTCGTCCTCCATCTCGACCCAGACGTGGCCGTTGCGCTCCACGGGCCGGGCCGCGACGCGCCCGCGGACGCGGAGGCTCGCGTAGGCCCGCGCGCTGGCGCAGGTCCCGTCGCGCAGGTGGTCGTCGGTGCCCTGGTTCGTGAGGAAGAGCGTCTCCCGCGCGGGGCGCTCGGGGCCCATCTCCCGCGCGGCGGCCTCGGCCTCCTGGGGATCGTCCCCGCGGAGGCCCCACAGGACGGGGCAGGGCGAGGCGGGCACGCAGACCACGTCGTCCTCCACCAGGTCATACGTGTCGAAGAGGGAATGATATCGCTCCTCCACGGCGCGGACGCGGGCGGGGTCGATGGCGCGGGGCGCGCCGATGCGCGCGGGCTCCCGGTGCGCGATGCGCTCCCACGTCGCGCGCCGGGCGGGCCAGGCCAGCGCGGCCGCCGCGCCGATGACGCCGCGGCCGCCCCAGGCGAGGGCGCCCGCCTCCGCGACGGCGGCGTCCGCCTCCTCGCGCTCGACGATGCGGGACACCGCGGCGTCGTAGAGGCCCGCGGGGAGGGGCGCCTCGGAGACGACGAGGCCGGGCGAGGTGCCCTCGGCGCGCTCCGCGTGGCGCTCGACGACGCGCTTGGCCAGGGCGAGCGCCCGCGGCAGGGGCATCGTGGCGTCGAACGCCAGGGCGACGGCGCCGTTTCCCCGCGTCTTCCAGGGGACGTTGGGGTTGAGGCGCACGAGGCGCGGCGGCGCGGCGGGGGGGAGCCCCAGCTCGCGCGCAAGAAGGTCGGCGAAGACCGTGGTGCAGCCGCCCAGGCGGCTGTCCGTGTCGTCGACTCCGACAAGAAGCATGAAAGGGCCCGCGCCGCCAGAGGCAAACGGGGCGGGCCCGATGAACCTTTCAGGCGAAGACGCGGGCCTCGGGGGCCGGGCGGCCGCCGTGCTGGGCGAAGTACATGTCGAGGGCCTCGCAGAGGGACTCGCTCATGTTCTTGCCCTTGAGGATCTTGAGCGTCTGGAGCTTCATGTGGTAGTGCATCGGGAGGCGCACTTTGAGGTCCTTGGTCATCTCGGATTCTTGGCTCAGGCAAATCCCCCCTAAGGGATCTGTCGCGTTCGTTCCCTAGGGGGAGCATCTTGGATTGGTTGTCAGCCCCATCCATACAACTCAAGCGGGCCCGGCGCCCTCCCCGGCGCGTGCGCCGCATCGCCGCCCTGCTCCCCCTGGACGCCGCCGAGCGCCGGCTCCTGCCCGAGGACGCGCCGCTGGAGGAGGCGGAGGTCGCCGTGGTGGAGTCCTTCGCGGACCTGCCCGCCGGGACGTGGGCCCGCGCGCGGCGGCTGCGCTGGATCGTCTCCCTGGCGGCGGGCGCGGACCACGTCCCCTTCGCGGCGCTGCCCGCGGGGGCTCAGGTCGTCTCGCTCCACGGGCCGGGCGCCGACGCCATCGCCGAGCACGCGGTGGCGCTCCTCCTCGCGGCGCTCCGGCGCGTCCCGGCCCAGGACCGCGCGCTGCGGGCGGGCCGCTTCGAGCAGGCCCCTTCGCGGCGGGCGGCGGGCCTCTCGCTCCTGGTCCTGGGCGCGGGCGCCATCGGAGAGCGCATCGCGCGGCGGGGCGAGGCGCTGGGGATGCGCGTGCGCGCGTGGCGCCGCGGCATGGACCTGGACGCGCTCCTGCCAGAGGCGGACGCCGTGGCCATCGCGCTGCCCCTCACGCGCGAGACCAAGGGGCTCCTCGACGCGCGGCGGCTGCGCCTGCTGCGCCCCGACGCCGCGCTGGTGAACGTCGCCCGCGGCCGCATCGTGGATCGCGACGCCCTCGCCGCGCTCCTGGAGGAGCGCCCCGCGCTCACCTACGCGACCGACGTGTGGTGGCGCTACCCCAAGGAGGGGCAGCCCTTCGACGAGCCCCTCGCCCGGCGGGAGAATGTCCTAGGCACGCCGCACGTCGCCGCGCTGGTGCCGGGGTGGAGAGAAGAGAGGGTGGCCGAGGCGGCGCGGGTGGCGCGCGCCCTGGCCCGCGGCGAGGTCCCCGACGGCTGCCGCGTCGAGGACCCCGCCGACTACGCCGGCCTCAGATGAGGCGCGGTGCCGCGAGGCGCGGCAGCAGGGGGCTCGTCGAGCCGCCCCACGGCAGGGGACCGATGGGCGTCGCAGGGTCCCACGTCGTGTTGTTGCCCGTCTCGTTGGCCGTGGCGTTGTCGCCCTCGACGGGGGCGGGCGTGGCGGGAACCAAGGGCGCGTCCCGCTGGTAGTACGTCACCTTCACCGCGATCCAGCCCTGCGTGAACTGCCACGCCTCGACGACGTGCTCCCCCGAGGCGAAGTTCTCGGGGAACGATGCCTGGGAGCCCGCGACGTCGCCCAAGCCGGGCGTCTGGACGAGGCTGCTCCACGCCGCGACGGTGCCCTTCTCGTTGCGCACGTCCGCGCCGCCCAGGAGCGTCGTCGCGTTGTCGCCGTCGAGGGCGACCGCCACGGGGACGTGCTGGAGCGTGAACGTCGTCGACTGGCCCGAGACGCCGGAGGGGTCGGGCGAGAAGCGGAACTCCTCGTGGCCCAGCGCGAGGTCGCGCGCCTCGCCGGAGCCGCCTTCGGGGAGCGCGTACACGGCAAGGCCGGAGGCGCGCTCGACGTAGGCCACGTACTCGCCGGCCATGGGCAGCGAGATCGTGGAGCGGCCGCCGTTGGTGGAGTTGAGCCTGACCTCCTGGAGCAGCTTGTCCTCGGGCGAGTAGACGAGGATGCGGTCATCGACGCGCGTGCCGTTGCTCCCCGCCTTGGGGTCGGAGAGCGCGAGGGGCCCAGGCTGCGCCTGGAACGCGTAGGCGTGCCCCTCGCCCAGGCGCAGCGGCGCGGGAGCGGGGGCGGGCGCGGGCGCCGGGGGCGTCCCGGTCGGGGCCGGCGGCGCGGCGGGCGCGTCCACGACGGGCTCCACCTTCGGGGGCTGGAGCGAGAGGGCCGCCAGGTAGAGCGTGCCCTGGAAGGACTTCGCGTGCGCGGTCGCCGTGTAGGACGCGCCCTCCACGTTGGCGAACGTGCTCGCGCGGTGGCCGCTCTGGTCGGTGAAGACCCCAGGAGAGAACGCGCTGCCCGACTCGTCCGCGACGGTGAGCACGCTGCCCTTGAGGCTCGCCACGTCGGCGTTGAGCCCTTGGACGCTGCCCTCGTAGAGGAGCGTCACGAACATGGGCGGCGCCTTGAACGTGGCCGTCATGGCCTTGTCCAGCGCGGCGGGCTCGTCGAAGGAGGCGATGGCCACGTCCTCGCGCTGGAGGGGAAGCGGCTGGAGCGCGGGGGTGGGCGCCTTGGCGCTGTTCACCGCGACGTGGAGCGCGCCGTCCTTCAACGCGTAGACGTAGAGGACGTAGGTGCCCGTCTGGGGCGAGGCGAGGTCCGCCGCCGGGAGCGAGGCGTCCAGCGAGTAGAACCCGACCTTCGCGCCGAAGGGGTCGTAGAGCGCCAGCGCGGCGCTGCCGTTGCCGTCGTACTTCACCTCAAGGCCCTTCGCGTCGGGCGGGACCTGGAGGCCGTAGGCGTGCCCGGCGTAGACGTCGCCGGTGTACGCGTGCCAATCCGCCGCGTTGGCGGTGCCGAAGGCGTAGAGCGCGACGCCGCCCGCCATCGCCATGGCGAGGGCCGCGGCCAGAACGTGGTTGCGTTGCATGGTGGGGCTCACTGGCCCGCGCCACGGACGTGACGACCATGAAGAGGCTGGTCGAGGCGTTGAAACGCGCGCCTTGCCGCGAAGATCGTTTCAACGACGCGACCACCGGGATTATCTTCGAGAGGGCCGATGCGCCGCTCCGGAGTGGAGGCCTTGATCCCTCGTGCCCTCGCGGCGAGCGCGCTCGCCCTCGTCGCCCTCGCGTCGCCCACCGCGCTGGCGTTCGCCCTGGACGCGGACCTCCACGTCGTGGTCCCCGTCTCGCTCCACGAGTCCATCCCCGTCGACCTCCCCGTGGCGGGCGTCGTCGAGGCCCCGCCCGCGACCGCGGACCGCATGGTGGATCGCGCCGAGGCCGCGCTCTTCGAGCCCGCCGACGCGCAGCAGGACCCGCAGGAGGGCTCACCGGAGGCGGGCGCGCAGCCGCAGGACGCGCCCGCGCCCATCCTGGCGGCGGGCATCCCGCTCCCCCTCGCCACCGTGGGCGCCATCCCCGTGCTGCGCGACCTGGGCCAGCCGCTCCCCATGGGGCTCGGCCCGCTGCTGGAGGGCGCGCCCGCCCCCGCCGCGGCGCCCGCGGCTCCTCCCCCCGCGGCCATCGCCCCCCAGGCCGAGGCCGTGACGCTCGCGCCGCCCCCCTCGCCCGTCTCCGTGGGCGCCTCCCTCGCCGCGGTCGCCGCCGTGGGCGCCGCCGCCCCCGCCCTCTTCGGCTGGGACCGCCTGAGGCGCTTCCTGCTGCCGCTGGCGCTCTACACGCGCATCGCCAAGGAGCGCCTCCTGGACCACGGCAGCCGCGAGAAGCTCCTCCTCGCCATCCGCGAGCGGCCGGGCCTCCCCGTCGCCGACCTCGCCTCCGGGACCGGCGTCCCGCGCAACACCGCGACGTACCACCTGCGCCGCCTCGAGCGCGAGGGGCTCGTCGTCTCGCAGCGCTCGGGCCGCGTGCGCGTCTGGTTCCTCGTGGGAGGCGACGCGCGCCGCGACGAGGCCCCCGCCTACGCCGCGCTGCGCCACGGGGTGACCCGCGCCATCGCCATGCAGGTCGCGGCCCAGCCCGGCGTCGACCAGCAGGCCCTCTGCGCGCGCTTCGGCCTCGCGCCCAGCCTCGCCCATTGGCACGTCGACCGCCTTCTGCAGACGGGCCTCGTGCGCAAGGAGCGCGACGGCCGCCACGTCCGCTACTACCCCACCGAGGGCCTGCCCCGCGTGGCGGCCCTCACCGGCTGATCAGCGGCCGAACAGGCCGCGCTGCCGCGGCGTGTAGAAGCGCCAGGTGTAGCGGGGCGCGAAGCCCAGGTCCAGGTAGAAGCCCTCCACGAACCCCTCGGGAGCGACCTGGAGCGTGACGACCTCGGCATCGCGGGCATCCTCCAGCGCGCGGGCCAGCATCGCGCGGGCGAGCCCCTGCCGCCGGGCCGAGCGCACGGTGCCCACGTTGTAGATGCCCGCGACGCCGTCCAGAACGGCGAGGAGCGTCGTCGCGACGATCTCGCCGTCGCGCTCCACGACGTAGAGCTTCGCTCCGGCGCGGCGCCACGCCTCGGTCATGTCGAGGAGCGCGGGGTAGAAGCGCCGCGGCATGCGGAAGACCTCCATGAGGACGTCCGTGAAGGCGGGCACCTCGGAGGGCTCCGCGAGGCGCACGCCGGCGTCGGCGGGCGGCTCCTCCAGGGGTCCCGGCTCGCGGACGAGCACGTCCAGCGTGCTCGCGCAGGTGAAGCCGCGGGAGACCAGCTCGCCGTGCCAGCGCTGCGTGTCGCGGAACGTGGAGAGCACGACGCTCCACGAGCAGTCGCGCTCGGCGAAGAAGGCGGTCGCCTCCTCGGAGACGCGCTGCACGTCCAGGGGGTCCGCGCCCTCGACGACGGCGCGGTTCATGGTGGGCGCGTCCAGCCCCGCGACGCCGGTGAGGAACCAGCCGTCGCGCGAGCGCCCGAAGTGACGGCTCGTCGTGCGCGTGAGCGCATAGTACGCCGCGTCGAGGCGGGACGCCAGCGCGTCCTCGGGCCACGGCTCGCCGCTCTGGAGCACGCCCCACGATAAGCGTCCCCCGCCTTGAAGCCGCGCGCCTCGCGAGGGCTCATGCACGCGGCCGCCGCTGGCCCGTCCGTGGACCCGCAGCGGCTTGAAGCGGTCGAGGCCGACCTCGTCTCCTGGGGCCTCCTGGAGCGCCAGGAGGGCCTCCACCCCACGCGGCGCTTCCGGGGCGCCCTCGCCCGCGCCGCCGCGGAGCTGGCCGTCGTGGAGAGGCGCGAAGGGCGCCCCGCGGGCAACCCCGTGGAGCACATCGTCCTGCGCGCGCTGCGCGACCACCCCCTCCCCCTGGGGGCGAAGGTGGAGCGCGACCACGAGAGGTTCCTCGTCGCGCTGGAGATCGCGTCGCTGCCGGAGGGCGTGCGGCAGGCGTTGGGCCTCTAACGCGCGCGGCTGGGCATGGCGCCGCCCGGCTTGGAGGGCGCCGCGCCCGCCTTCTGCCGGAGGTGGCTCACGATCTGGTCCAGATCGCGGTCGAACGTCTCCGGGTCCATGGCGGTGCCGTTGAGGATCGTGCTCCCTTCGCGCGTGAGCGCCGCCATGAAGACGGCCTCCTGGATCTCCTGCTCGGTCGCGCCGTGGAGCCGCGCGGCCTCGGTGTGGAAGAGCACGCAGTAGTGGCAGGGGATCTGCGACGCGACGCCCAGGCCGATGAGCTCCTTCACCTTGCCTGGCAGCGCCGTCGCGTCCGACAGCTGGAAGTCGCGCATCGCGCTCCACCAGAGCTTCGTCTGGGCGGGCTGGAGGACGCGGGTCATCGCCGGCACGAACCCGAACGTCTCGGTCAATTCCTGTCGCAGGTCGGGGGGAAGGCTGCTTTCAGCCACGAGGTTGCTCGTGGAACCACCGCGCTTCCCACGGCGGCGAAGGAGCATATCCTCGCGGCCAGCCCTACGAGCCCAGCAGGTGGCGGAGCACGGGCCGCATGTCTGTCCCCTCGACGACGTGGCGCGCGCGGCGGCGGACGACGTCGTCGCTGGGGTTGAACGCGACGCCGAAGCCCGTCTCGCGGAACATGGGCACGTCGTAGGCGCTGTTGCCCACCGACGCGGTGCGCTCGCGGGGCACGCCCAGCTTGCGCAGGATCTCCCGCGCCATCTTGCCCTTGTCGTTGATCTCGACCCAGACGATCCCGTCTCCGTGGACGTGGCCCGTCTCCTTGAGCCGGAGGCCGTTGGCGACGTACATGTCGATGCCCAGGTCCACGCACACGCGCCGCGCGAGGATGTCGAGGCCGCCCGAGAGGATGCACGTCGCGACGCCCGCGCGCCGCAGGCTGTCCACCACCTCGCGGGCGCCCTCCATGAGGGGCGCGCGGTCCAGCACGCGCTCGATCTCGGAGACGTGGACCTCGCGCCCCTTCCAGAGCGCGACGTCGCTGCGGATGAACGCGTGGTCGTCCAGCAGCCCGCGCTGATAGGCCTGCCAGTTGGACTCATTGCTCACGCCGAAGGCCTCGTGGAGCATCTCCCACGCGCTGCCGTGGACGAGCGTCCCGTCCATGTCGAAGAGGACCAGCTCCATCCCTTCGCGCCGCCGGTCGACGTCCTCCCACGCGCTGGCGTGCCGCGTCGAGACCACCTGGAGCCAGCCATCCGCCAGGGGGATGGGCTCGCGGGCGCTGCGATGCGTGGGCGTGGGCATCGGGACTCCCGAGCCCGCCGCTCGCCTTCAGCGTTGCTCAAGGGGCGCCGGGTTGAAGAAAGGGTTAAGAAAGGCCCCCGCGAGTCATCGCGCGTCCTCCATGCCCCGCGCCCAGAACAAGGCGGCGTCCATCCGCCGGTCCATCCAGGTGGGCGCGGGCCCTGCGAAGGTGTATGACGCCTTCCGCACGGGCGAGGCCCTCTCCACGTGGTACATGGACGGCACCACGTCGGAGTTCCGCGAGGGCGGCGCCATGTCCTTCGACGGCCCCGAGGGGAGCGTGCGCGCGACCTTCGTCGAGCTTCGCGAGGACGAGCGCATCGTCATGGAGTACCACGCCCCCTGGTGGGGCACCGTGACGTGGGAGATCGTCGCGACCCCCAAGGGCAGCCGCGTGACCCTCACCCACGAAGGCTTCGAAGGCCGCGAGGAGTGGCTCGACCGCTTCACCTGGGGTTGGGAATCCTTTCTGAAGGCCCTGAAAGCGTTTGTCGAAGGCCGGCCGATCAAGTAGGCAACGTGCGATGCCTGTCGCCCCCGGAGCCGCGCGAAGCGCGGCGGAGCGGGGCGCGCAGGGCGCATTGCGCCGCTGGTGCGCCAGCGGTGGCCTGGACCGCTTCACCTGGGGTTGGGAATCCTTTCTGAAGGCCCTGAAGGCGTTTGTCGAGGGCCGGCCGATCAAGTAAGAGTCGCAAGGGCCGCGAACGCTTATCTTGCGCCCACGGGCTGGGCGAGCGTGCCCCGCGCGCTCCGTGCCGTGCTCCTGCTGGGCTCCCTTCTCGCGCTGGGCGTCGCCGCGATCCTCTGGGGCCCGTTCCTGGTGCGGGACCAGATCGAGGGCGCGGGAGGGCCATTCGGCCAGTGGGTCCGCGCCGCGGGCCTCCTCGCCATCGCGTTGGCCGCGGTCAGCCTGGGGCGGCGCACGCTCCTGCCGCGGCTGGCGCGGGCCCTCCCGGAGCGGCGCGAGACGCTGCGCCGTCTCGGGCGGACCCTGCAACGCGACGGTGATATCATCCACCTGACGGCGGGCTTCCTGACGCTGGGCCTCGGGCTCCTCCACGCCTGGTACTCGCCCAGCCTCAATCCGCTCATCTGGGCAGGCTTCGGCTGCCTCGCCCTCCTCGTCGCCATGGGCGTCGGGCTGCAATGGGGGTTCCTGCCGGTCCTTCTGCGGCGCCCCGTCGCGGCGCGGAACGCCAAGTGGGCGCTCACCCTCGCGGCCACCGTCCTCATCGTCTGGGGGCACGCGCAGCTGCCGCTCCCGCCGGGCGCTCGCTAGGGCCTGGCCGTCCACACGCGCTGCCCGCCGTCGCGGTCTTCCTCCACGCTGCGGAACGCGCCGCGCAGCGCCCGCGTCACGGCCGCCGAGGGCGGCGCCTGCGCCACGTCGGGGAAGAGGCGCTCCTGCTCCTGCGCGAGGAAGTCCACGAAGGGGTCCACGCCGCGCGGCAGCGGCGCGGGCGCCACGGCGTGCAGCGTGCCCGCGGGTGATAGCACGCGCGCCCACTCGCGGGCGCAGCGGGCGAGGCTGCGCGCGGGGGGAAGCTCGTTGACGAAGAGGAGGCGCACGTGCGCGTCGCGCAGCGGGACCGCGCTCCAGGTGCCCTCCAGCGCGACGAGCCCCGCGGGAGGACGCGGCGGCGTCGGCACGCCGGGCGGCAGCACGAGGTAGGTCTGCCGCGGCAGGGCGCGGGCGTAGGCGCCCAGGATGCGAAGCTCCACCGCGCCGACGCGCGAGCCCGACACCATGGCGACGGGGCCCGCGGGAGGGCGCCACGCGCCGCCGCCCGAGCCGCCGCGGCGCTGCGAGGCGTGGTACGCGCCCATGAGCCGGTCCAGCGCCTCGCGAAGCTCCTCGCGCAACGCCTCCTCGCCGCGCGCCGCGAGGCGATAGACGCGCCGCGGCGGGCCCTGCCCCCGGGCCTCGGACGAGGCGAGGAGGCCCGCCTCCTCCAGGCGCGCGAGGCGGCGGTACACCGTCGCGCGGTCCGCGCCCTCGCCCTCCGCCGCAAGCTGCGCCGCGATCGCGTAGGCGTGGGAGGGCCGAGCCCGCACGAGGCGGAGGATGCGCAGGTCCCGCTGGCTCGTCGCATCCATGCGAATAGGTGGAGTCGCATAGATGCCTATAAGCCCCATCGCCGCTGGCCGGCGCATGCGATGGCGCCACGAGGCCCTCGTCCCCGCCAGCCCCGACGCGGTCTACGCCTGGATGTCCGACTTCCGCGAGGACGACCACGCCCGCGAGGCGTTCCTGCGCGGCTCGGGCGCGAAGCCCGGCGGCGCGGCGTCGCATCGCACCGTCGTCTCCCGGGAGGGGAACCGCGTGCGGCTCCACGACGCGTGGGGCCGCCGCTCCTTCGACCTGGACGTGGAGCTTGCCCCCGAGGCGCGCGAGGTGCGCCTCACCGGCGAGTACGGCTACTCCGCCACCTGGCGCGCCGAGCCGGCCGCGGGAGACACCCGCGTCGTCGTCGAGGGCCGCCTGGAGCCCACGGGGATCATGCGCCTCCTCGCGCCCCTCTTCTCCCGCGGCATGGCCAAGCAGATGCAGGACGACTTCAACGGCCACGTCGAGGACATGCGCAGCGGCCTCACGAAGACGTGAGGAGCGCGCGCACCTTCGCCTCGATGCGCTCGGGGTGGTCGTCCCCAAGCTGGACGTGGCGAAGCTCCCCATCGCGGCCCACGAGGTACAGGGCGGGCCAGAAGCGGTTCTTGAACGCGTCCCACGCCGCGCTGCGCCCGTCCAGCGCCACGGGGAACGCCACGCCCAGCGCGCGCACGGACGCGCCCACCACGGCCGCGACGTCCGCGCCGAACGCCGGCTCGTGGACGCCCACCACGGCGAGCCCCAGGGGCCCATACGCGCGATGCATGGCCTCGGCCTCCAGCATCGCGGACGCGCAGCGCACGTCGTCGTGCACGAAGAAGACGATGAGCGTCACGCGCCCGCGCAGCGACGCGGGATCGACCGCGCCGCCCACCCAGCCGGTGGCGGAGCGCAGGGAGAGGAGCGGCCCGTAGAGCGGCGCCGGAGCCGGGGGCTCCAGCCAATCCGCCACCCTCGCGCGCCAGCCCGCGTCCATGCAGGGCCACCTCGGCGCCGACCCCTACAAGACGGTTTCCCGATGCGCCCGGGCCAGCAAAGGCTCATCAGGAGGGCGCTCCGGGGCGCTCGCCGCCATGATGCTTGGCTTCGGAATGAGCACCCCCAAACTTCGCGATGACCGAATTTGATTCGACTGCCGCTGGCGCACCAGCGGCGCAATGCGCCCTACGCACCCCGCTCCGCGCCGCAGGCGGCGCTCCGGGGGCGATAAGCCGGCCGAGGTCATCCAAACGCTCAAGCCAAGCGAGCCGTCCTGGGGCGTGCCGCCATGATGCTTGGCTTCGGAATGAGCACCCCCAAATTTCGCGATGACCGAATTGGACTTTGCTGAGCGGCTTTCGATCACTGGGGCGGGCCCAAGGGGGAGGGCTTCGTCGCGCGCGCGGCGCGTGCGCTGGGGGAGTCTGGGCTTGGGGCCACGAAGGGGGCCGTCCTACCTGGCCCGGTCGCGGTCGCGCTTGACCTGCCACGCCGTGAGGACCATGCCCAGGGGGCAGAGGACGGCGGCGACGAAGGGGATCCACGCGTAGCGGCCGTAGCCCCAGAGGGAGAGCGCCAGGACGAGGGCGAAGGGGGCGAGGGCGACGGTCCAGTGGAGCGCGTCGCGCAGGGCGGTCCGCTGCCGGGGCGTCTCCGGGGCCACGTTCGAGGCAGGCAGCCAGGGGGGATTTGGCGTTTGCGGCGACGCCGTGCTCGGGTCAGGCCTCGGAGAGACGTGTGAGGCGCCGGGCCGCGGCGACGAAGCCCCGCCACTCGCGCAGGCGGCGGTCGCGCTCGTCGGGGGGCATCTTCGGCGTGAAGCGGCGGTCGAGGCGCCAGGCCTTGGCGAGGTCCGCCCGCGACGCGATGACGCCCGTGCCCAGGGCGGCCAGCGCGGCGGCGCCCAGGGAGGTGGTCTCGGTCACCTTGGGGCGCTCCACAGGGACGCCCAGGAGGTCGGCCTGGAACTGCATGAGGAACGCGTTGGCGGTGCCGCCCCCGTCGACGCGCAGCGTGCGCACCTTGACGCCGGAGTCCTCCTCCATGGCCTGGAGCACCTCAGCGGTGCGGTACGCGGTGGCCTCCAGCACGGCGCGGACGAGGTGCGCCTTGGTGGTGCCGCGGGTGAGGCCCACGAACGCGCCGCGCGCCTCGGCGTCCCAGTGCGGCGCGGCGAGCCCCGCCAGCGCCGGCAGGAAGCGCACGCCGCCCGCGTCCTTGACCGAGCGCGCGAGCGCCTCCGTCTCGGAGGCCTTCTTCACGAAGCCCAGCTGGTCGCGGAGCCATTGCACGCTGGCGCCCGTGGTGAAGATGGAGCCCTCCAGCGCGTACTCCACCTGGCCGTCCAGGTCCCAGGCCACCGTGGCGAGGAGGCGCGACGAGGCGGGGCGCTTTGCCCCCGTGTTCATGAGGAGGAACGAGCCCGTGCCGTAGGTGTTCTTGGCGTCGCCCGGCGCGTGGCACGCCTGGCCGAAGAGCGCTGCCTGCTGGTCGCCCGCGATGCCCGCCAGCGGGGCGTCGGCGCCCAGCGCGCTCGCGGTGGCCAGCTCTCCGCTGGAGGGCACGAGAGCGGGAAGGCTCTCCCGCGGCACGCCGAAGAGGCCCAGAAGCTCGTCGCTCCACGCGCGATGATCCAGGTCGTAGAGCATGGTGCGGCTCGCGTTGGTGGCGTCCGTGACGTGGCTCTCGCCGTTTGATAGCTTGAACGCGAGCCACGCGTCGATGGTGCCCAGCCGCAGGCGCCCGTCGGCCGCGGCCTTCTGCACCTTGGGCGCGTGCTTCAGGAGCCACTCCATCTTGGTGGCCGAGAAGTAGGGGTCGGTGACGAGCCCCGTGCGCTCGCGTATCCACGCCTCGCGGCCCTGCTCGCGAAGCTCGTCGCAGCGCGCGGCCGTGCGCCGGTCCTGCCACACGATGGCGCGATGGAGCGGCTTTCCCGTCTTCGCGTCCCACGCCACGACGGTCTCGCGCTGGTTCGTGAGCCCGACGCCCGCGAGGTCGGCGGGCTTCGTCCTCGACGCGCGGAGCGCCTGCGCCACCACGCGCTGCGTCGTCCGCCAGATCTCCTCCGCGTCGTGCTCGACCCAGCCGGGCCTGGGGAAGTGCTGCGCGAACTCGCGGTCCGCCGTGGCGAGGGGGCGCAGCCTCGCGTCGTACACCGTCGCCTGCGTCCCGGTGGTGCCCTGGTCGATGGCAAGGATGCGGGGGGCGGGCATCGGGGGCGGATCGCGGCGGCGCGGGAAGAGCGCTTCGCCTCGCCTTCGCTGGGGGCTCCGCCCTCTTTCCCCCCGCCAAACCACCGGACCACGGGACCCCCGAACCAACGCCGGGGATTCGGCGATTCGGAGATTCGGGGGTTGAAGGGGCGGAGCCCCGCTGGCCCGCGAGCGGAGGGGCCTGCCACGAGATCGCTTCTCGGCTCAGCGCGCCGCCGGCAGGCGGATGGTGAAGCGCGCGCCCTGCCCCGGCGCGCTGCGCAGGAGCATCTCGCCGCCGTGCGCCTCGATGATCCCCTTGGACACCGAGAGGCCCAGGCCCGTGCCTTCGCGCTTGGTGGTGAAGAAGGGCTCGAAGAGGCGCCGCTGCACGTCCTCCGGGATGCCGGGGCCGTCGTCGGCCACCTCCACGAAGACGTCGCGCCCGTCGCCCCATGCGCGGACCTTGACGTGGCCGCCGCGCTCGCCCAGCGCCTCGCTGGCGTTCTTGACGAGGTTGAGCACCACCTGGTGAAGCTCCGCGGCGTTGGCCTGCACGCGGGGCATCGCGGGGGCGAGGTCAAGCTCCAGGCTCACGCCGCGGGGCAGGCCGATGCGGACCACCTGCGCCACGTCCTCCGCGATGGCGCGCACGTCCTCCGGCGCGCGCTCGCCGTTGCCCTGCCGCGCCACGGCCTTGAGCGCGTGCGTGATCTTGTGGACGCGCTCGACGCCCTCCGAGAGGCGCTGGAGCGAGACGCGCGCGTGGGCCACGTCCATCTCGTCGAGGTCCATGGAGGCAAGCTCCAGCGCGCCGCGCATGTAGTTGACCGGGTTGTTGATCTCGTGGGCGACGCCCGCGACCAGCGTGCCCAGGGCGGAGAGCTTCTCCTGGCGCGCAAGGGTCTGCTGCTGGCGGTGGAGCTGCGTCACGTCGCGCACGATGAGGAGCGTGCCCTCGGGAAGCGTCGCGGGGTGGACCTGCACGGTGATCTCCTCGCCGCGCGCGTCCTGGATCGTCATCTCCGCGAGGCCGCTGGCGCGCAGGAGGCGCTCGGGCAGCGCGGAGCCCAGGAGCGCCTGCGCCGCGGGGTTCTCGTACTTCACGCGCCCCTCGGAGACGAGGAGGATGGCGTCGGGCGCGGCGCGCAGCACGGTCTCCAGGCGCTGGAGGGCGCGCGCCTCGCCGATGGCGGCGCCAAGCTGCGCGGCGACGATGCGCACGAGCGCCTTCTCCACCTCGGTGATGGTGCTGGCCGCAGGGCGCGGCCGCAGGCGCAGCACGCCGACGCCCGGGATGGGCTCGTCCAGAGGGGCCGCCCGCTCGTTGGCGCCGGGCCCGAAGGCCTCCGCGATGGCCGGCGCTCCGTCGAGGAGAAGCTCCGCGCGGCCCACGCTGGGGAACACGTCGCCGCACGCGGAGAGGATGCGCCGCGACGCGCGCTCCACGTCGCTGGTGCCCACGAGCTCCTTCGCGGCCTCGGCGAGGCGCTTGTGGACCTCCAGCTCGCGGTCCGCCGCGGCGGAGAGGACGCCGTAGCGGTACGTGAGGAACACGAACGGCATGAGCGCGAGGAGCGTCAGCGGGTGGAGCGACCAGAGCGCCGCCACCGCGACGCCGCCGCCCGCGCCCACGGCGCCCGCCAGCAGGCCGGGCCCCACGAAGCGGTCGGCGAAGATGCGCAGGTGCCCCTCCTCGCTGAGGCGGCTGAAGATGCCCGCGGTCAGGAAGTTGCTCACCAGGGGGTAGAGGAGCGCGGCGGGGAGCGCGGCGAGGATGGGCGGCGTGCCCAGGCGCGCGACGAGGAGGAACGCCCCTGCGGCGGCCGCGGAGGCGAGGACGTTCTGGCTGAGGTTGAACGCGGCCTTGAGCCCCTCGCGCTTCATGCGCGCCTGCTCCAGGATGGAGGAGACGGCGACAAGGAGCGGGAGCGCGGGCGTGGGGATCGCCAGCAGGCCCACGAAGAGGGGCACCTCGTCGAGGACCATGCGGTGCCGGTGGCCGCGCCAGACGAACGTGAAGCTCGTCTGCCCCAGGAGGAAGAACGCGGCGACGAAGACCGAGGCGCCCAGCGCGGCGGCCCACCACGCGACGGCGAGGCCTTCGCGAAGCTGGAGCAGGGTGGCCGCGAACAGGACCGCGACGGCGGCCGCGGCCAGCGCGGTCACGTAGCGCCGCAGCGCGGGGGGGCTCTCGCTCACGCTGGCATGGGCTCTCCCTGCGGCCCTACATAGCCCCTACGCGCGCCGGGCCTGGGCGCCCGAGGCCATGGCCCGGAGCCGCTGCGCGACGCCCGGGTGCGCCTGGAGGTAGGCCAGGAGGCGCAAGGCCTCCTCCTCGTCCGTGGAGCCGCTGCGCCGCGCGAAGGGGGCCTCCATGTCGCGGTGGCAGTGGGGGCAGGTGGGGCGGGCGCGCTCGGGGGCGGGAAGGGCCCTCGCGGGCGGGGTCGCCGACGGGACGGGCGTGACCGTGGAGACTGCGGGGGCGTGCGCCGCCGGAGAGGAGGGCCGCCTGCGGACGGCCGCGAACTCGGCGAACGCGCCCTCGGGGTAGCCGGTGGGCCCCTCGCGCTCGGCCTGCGCGCGCTCCTGGGGGGACATGGCGAGGATCTCGAAGATGGCGCGGCCGAAGTCGTTCCATTCCCACGGCTTGCGCAGGAGGGCGTGGATGCCCCGCGCGCCAAGCTGCGGAGGCGTCGCCGCGATGTCCAGGTAGGCCGTCATGAGCGCGCGGGCCGCGTGGGGCGCCACCGCGCGCGTCGCCTCCAGGAAGGCGAGGCCGTCCATCTCCGCCATGTGGTTGTCCGAGAGGACGAGGTCCACGCGCGGCGCGGCCATGAGCCACGCCAGCGCCTCCTTGGGCCGCGTGAACGCCACGACGCGGACCCCCTCCAGCCTGCGCTGGAGGAAGTCGGGCGCGATGGCCACCATCTGCTCCATGTCGTCCACCAGCAGGACGACGCGCTCCTCGGCCACGCTCTTGCCTCCTTAGCCCGCCAGCTCCTTCAGGAGCGCCGCCGCGTCGGGCTCCAGCTCGCCATCCGGCGTGCGCTGCGCGGTGCGCTGGAGCGCGGCGGCGATCTGGCCGGCGCCCAGCGACGGGTGCGCGTCCCACCCCAGGAGGGCGACGCCGGAGACGAGGGCCGTCGCCTGGCTCGTGCCGGTGCCCAGCGCGTAGCCGTGGCCCTTGTACGGGCCCGCGATGAGCTCACCGGGCGCCGCGAGGTCGACCCAGCTTCCCGAGCGCGAGAAGCTGGCGTGGTGGCGAGTCATGTCCAGCGCCGTGACGCCGATCACGCCGTCGTAGGCCGCCGGGTAGGCGGGGCAGTCGCCGCACTTGCCCAGGTTGCCCGCGCTGGCGACGAGGAGGGCCCCCTGGGCCTGCGCGCGCTCGACGGCGCGGCGCACGGCCTTGGAGTCCTGGTCGGTGCTCAGGCTCATGCTGATGACGTTCGCGCCGTGGTCGGCGCACCAGGCGATGCCCAGGGCGAGGTCGCCCTCGCCGCCGACGCCCTTGGCGTTGAGCACCTTCACGGCCATGATGCGCGCGTTGACGACGCCCGCCGTGCCCACGCCGTTGCCCACGGAGGCCGCCGCGACGCCCGCGACGTGCGTGCCGTGGCCCGCGTCGTCCATGGGGTCGTTGGTGCCGGCCACGAAGTTCCAGCCGTGGCTGCCATCCGGCGCGCTCCACATCTGCGACGCGAGGTCGGGGTGCGTGTAGTCCACGCCCGAGTCCACGACGCAGAGCGTCCGCGTCATGTGGCCCATGTCCAGCGCCCACGCGTCGGGGGCGTTCACGTCCGCGAGGCCCCACTGGTACTTCAGCAGGGGGTCGGGCGTCAGGGCCGAGCCGTCCCAGCGGGACGAGTCCCACCGCGAGGAGTCCCACCGGGAGCTGTCCCAGCGGCTGGAGTCCCAGCGCGACGACTGGATCGTCGCCGAGTCCCACGCCGAGGAGTCCCAGCGGGAGGAGTCCCACCTGGACGAGTCCCAGCCGGCCGAGTCGCCGGCCACGCTCTGCGCGCGGACGCCGCCGTCGCGCTCCGCGAACTGGACGGCGGGGTCCGCCGCCAGCGCCGCCAGGGCGCCCCCCACGTCGGGGACGCGCACCTCGGCGAGACCCAGCGCGGGGTCCGCCGCCAGGAGGGAGCCCGCGGCCCCCGCCGAGGCCGGCACGGGGGCGCCGGGCTCGAAGCCGACCAGGACGACCCCGGGGTCGTGGGCGCTTGCCAGCGGCGCGAGCCCGCCCGCAAGGAGCAGGACCGCCACGAGAGCGACAGCACGCGAAGTGGAACGGGGGATCATTGAGGGGCACTTCCCACAGCACGGGCCTGCCGGAGCAGGCGCACAGCCAGGTACCTCTCCTGTCGCGAGCCCTATTTAGTCTGTTTCCGCGCCCATTGAAGAGGCCCTGGGGCCCGCGTGGACCCCTGTCCCTGGGCGGGCCGAGGGGAGCCCCCGAAGCCCGACCTGGACCCGTCCGCTCCGCCCGCCGGCCCCCGCGTGGGGCGCCCCGCCGCCATGGGGAATCGGCAGGCGCCGAACCACTCCCCGACATGGGGAAATCGTTAATTACGACCATCCTCTCCTCGGCCCGTTCCTCGCCCATTGGCGGGGCATCACTCCCCTGGGTTGACGCTGATGACCACGCGCACGCAGCTGAACAACTACGTCACCGCCTCGCAGGGCCGCGGCCCCTCCAACAAGAACGTCTCCGTCAAGGAGCTCGACGCCCTCCTGGCGAAGGTCAAGCCCCACCTCACCAAGGACAACACGTACGAGTGGGACGCGAACATCAACGGCATCATCGTCCGCCTCACCACCAACTCGCTCCACCAGTACGAGTTCTGGATGCAGAACTGGTGGCCCGGCCCCAACAACGACAGCATCCTGCCCCACGGCAAGATCTACAGCGTCTTCGGCGTGCCCGACCACGAGCCCTACGCCTACTACTGCCCCGACCGCCACACGGCCGTCTTCGTGAACACCGAGTACTACGGCCAGTGCAAGAGCTGGGCCCTCGGCCTCGCGTGCCACATCCTGGAGCAGAAGTACAACACGCACAGCATCCACGGCGCGTGCGCCGAGATCGACGGCAAGGGCGTCGTCATCATCGCGCCCACCGGCACGGGCAAGACCACGCAGGTCAACAAGCTCTTCAAGCACGCCCGCGGCCGCGTCGTGGGCGACGACTGGATCTACATCAAGCACCCGGACAACATCGACCAGCTCAAGGAGCCCATCCTCGAGGTCACGCAGCCCGAGAAGTCGCTCTACGTGCGCACGGAGAACGCGAAGGAGGAGCAGTGGCTCCGCCCCATCTTCGACCGCTGCATGCTGGAGAACGTCGTCACGGACGCCAGCAAGTGCGAGCACCCGCCCGGCGAGAAGTGCGCCATCAAGGACGAGGGCGACAGCAAGTGCTACTGGGGCTTCGGCAACAGCCGCGCCATGATCCCCCGCGAGTGGATGGCGGGCAAGGAGAAGGTGGGCGACAAGGCCAACCTGCGCCTCATCGTGCTCCTGCGCCGCGACAAGGAGAGCCCCGCCGAGGTCAGCGTCAACGCCGACGAGGCCATCCGCATCCTCAAGGAGGGCAAGACGCTCATCCGCCCCGGCGCGGGCCCCCGCGAGAAGTGGGGCACCTACGGCTACGAGCCCTGGTACAACCCGTACCTCCTCTTCGCCGACCACGAGCGCCAGGAGAAGTTCTTCCGCGACGAGATGCGCGCGGCCCGCGTCGTCATCATCAACACCGGCGCGCCGGGCGAGAGCATCGAGCGGACCTACCAGCGCATCCTGGCCAACCTCGAGAAGGCGTAGGCCTCCGTGGACCTGTCCCTGCGCCCCATCGGCGTCGTGCGCTCGCCCTACGCCACGCCGCTGGACGCGCCGCGGCAGGGCGAGTTCGCCCGAAGGGAGAGCGTCGTCGAGATCGAGGAGCGCTATCACGACGGGCTCGCAGGCATCGAGGCGGGCGCGCGCCTGCTGGTCGTCTGGTGGGCCCACCTCGCGGACCGCCGCGTGCTATCACGGCCCGGGACGGACGGCGTGTTCGCCATGCGCACGCCCCACAGGCCCAACCCCGTCTGCCTCTCTGAGGTGGAGGTCGTCTCGCGCGAGGGCGGGCGCCTCGTCGTCCTCGGCCTTGAGGCCACGGACGGCACGCCCGTCCTGGACCTCAAGGCGGCGCGCGCGGAGTACGACGGTTGGTGCGGGCTGCCAGGCGTCGGCACTCTGTAACACCTTACACAATCCTTGAGGCGCAAGGGCGCCGCCGGGACCCGAAACCATTCGTCGAACGAATGGCCAGAACGTCCTTTCTCCCCATTCCGGAACCGGGCCGCGCAGGGGGTCCCCCGACACCCGGAAGCCCGCAAGAGCGGACCGGGGACGGGGGCTGCCCTACGTTTGCCAAGGGTGACACAAGATGAAGACGCAATATGCATGGAGCTTGCTCCTTGTCGGCGCGGTGCTGGTCGTTCCAGCGATGGCCCTCGCCCAGGGAACCAACAACGGGCTTCCCGCCCCGGACTGCATGTCCACGGGCGCGGTGGGGCTTCAGGCGGTCAATGACCTCCATTCCTCGGTCGTCGACGAGACGAGCCGGTCCCAGAAGGTCGCCGTCACGGACAACGACGTGCTGCTCGCGATCGCGCTGCACAACAACGGCGCCGGGAACGTCAGCTGGGACAAGGTCCGCAGCGTCCAGCAGGTGGCCAGCCACACCATGAGCGCGAGCCAGACCGCGAAGCTGGACCGCGACGACGTGTTCAGCGCCCTCGCGCTGGGCATCCACGACGCCGTGGGCAGCCTTGAGGCCCTCGCGTGCGTGAGCGACATCACGACCGCCATGACGCAGACGCAGACGCTGACGCGCAACACGAGCCTCGACCAGAACACGGTCCTGCTCGCGATCGCGCTGCACAACAGCGCCGGCAGCGGCCTCAACTACGACGACGTGGCGAACTTCGCCGAGTCGCAGCGCACCCAGGTGTCGCACGACCAGGACGTCACGGTCCCGCGCGACAACACGTTCCTGGCCCTCGCGCTGGGCGCCGGCGGATCGGGTCCCAACGCGACCCCCAGCGGCTGAGCCGGCCGGATCCTCTTGGGGAGCCTCGGCTCCCCGCCCCCTTTCCTTCCTTTCCTTCTCCCCTTCTTGCGCAGTTCTCCTTGAGGCGTGCGGCCAGCAGCCCCCTTTGGGCCACAACTCCGATGGCCGGGCGGCCAGGTGGCTCACCGCATGCGGATGCAACTCCTCTGCCTCGCGCTCGCCGCGGGCGTGCTGCTCGCGCCGGCGGCGCACGCCCAGGACTCGAACCAGACTCCGGCCACCCCCACGCCGGCCAAGGAGCGTGGCGAGCCCTCGAGCACGAGCTACGACCTCGACTTCTCGACGCCGGGCGCCGCCACGCTGCGCGTCGAGCAGGTCTGGGACGGGCAGCGGGGGGCCGACTTCCGCCAGAGCCTCGACGCCTACTTCGGCAACGGCGACGGCAAGCTCGCCCCGGACGAGATCGGGCACATCCAGAGCGCCGCGGTCCACGACATGCAGAACCAGTCGCTCCCCCTCCTCACGGTGGACGGCGCGGCGGCGACGGTGCAGTCGGCCAACGTCACGCTGGAGGGCGCGGAGGGGAACGTCAGCAGCGCCGACCCGGTGAAGATGACCCACTCGGTCGTGCTCGCGCTCCCGCCGCAGTCGGGCGACAGCCGCGCCATCACGTTCCACCCCGTCTGGGACGGGCACGCGGACCTCCATGCGCCCGACGGGCAGGTGTTCGTGCTGCCGGGCACGACGCAGGGCGTGGCCGCTCCGGGCATCGACGTCACGGCCCAGTCCTCCGTGACGTTCACCATGCGCCCCCAGACGGCGCAGGACCAGACGGGGGCGCCCGCGACGCCCAGCAGCGGTGGCGGCGGCAGCGCGGCCACGCCCACGAGCAACGGCTCGGGCGGCAACGCGAGCGCGCCGCAGGAGTCGGCGAAGCCGCCTCGCAAGGTGCCGCTCCCCTCCGTGGCCCTCGTCGTGGGGGCCTGCGCCCTGATCGCCCTCGCCCTCCCGAAGAGACGGCTCCGATGACGAGACCTGACGATGCGTGCGCTGTCGCTGGTCCTGGCGTTCCTGCTCGCGTCCAGCGCAGCCGCCGGCCTCGTGCCCGTCATCGGCGAGCCCGTGGCGCCGCCCGCGCCCGAGCCGGCGTTCTGCCCTGAGCGCATCACCGAGGTCACGGGCGCGCCCACGGACTCGGTGTCCGAGGCGCGCCTCGTGGGCCACGACGTCGTCCACAACGTGGAGGCGGACACGAACCTGACGCTGGCCATCGTCGCGCTTGCGGCCGCACTGCACGAGCGCCCGGACTTCGCCAACCTCACCAACTTCACCGAGGACACGCGGGACACCTGCATGCTCAGCCTGCGCGACACGCCGGGCGAGAACCTCTCGCGCCTCGCGCAGCAGCTCCACATCGCGAGGCTCCCCGCCAACGCCTCCGTCTCGCTGGAGCTCTCGACGCATCACGAGCATCGCGTCTCGCTCGGGACGCAGACCGCGCTGGCCGCCCTCGCCATGGCCGGGGCGGGCATGCCGCCGCGCCTCGACGAGGTGCTCAGCGTCGAGGACCACTCGTGGACCAACCTCACGCGCAGCCAGGTCGTCCAGCTGGACGACGACGCGCCCGCGCCGGAGCCCGCCCCCGTGGAGCCCCTTCCCGCGACGCCCGCGCCCGTGGCGCCCCACCCGCTGCCGGTCCCGACGCCGCCCACCCCTCCGCCACCACCCCCGAAGAGGGCGACCGCGCCGACGCCCCCCGCCGCGGCGGAGCCCACGCCGGCCACGCCGACGAACGACAACGGCCTCGCGTCCCTGCTGGGCGGGATCTAGGCCCGCGGCCGGAGCCGGCGGCCCAGGATGGCGGCGCGGAGGGCCGCCTGGCGGACCTGCCACTCGGCCACGCGCTCGGAGAGGAACAGCCCCCGGCGCGCGGCGCGGCCCAGCTCCGCGTGGACCCGAAGCACTTCCGCGACGTCGGCCGGGATGCGGCGGGGCACGCGGGGGGCTCAGGCCTGCGGAGGCAAGAGCCTTCCCCCGCTGCGGAATCAGGACCAAATGGACAAATCAAAGGGCTTTCCCGCCGCCCCGACTGAAGTAGAACCCAACTACCGCCATCATGAGTCCAACGAGAATCATGGACACGGACTGGACATCCGGGAGCCGGAGAACCCATCCAATACAGATGATCGTCAAGCATCCGCCTATGACCAAGAAGGCAAGGTGAGAGCGCGTCCGCTCGGGGTCGCGTCCCTTCGATTCCTCGGGGTCGCCCATCGCCAAGCAGAACCACCTCAATCTTGGTTGTTTCCGAGCTTTGTCACCCGTCCCGCTCAAACTTCGGATCGAACGGATCGGTTGAGCCGGCTGGATGACACGAGGCGTTCTATATGAACCAGCAGGCCCCAACCCCCCCGGACTTCACCAAATCCACTAGATATGCCTCCGCCAGCATGGCGATGGAAGCGTTCACGCGGGGATTACATATCTCTACGTGACTTAGGATGCCACTACGCACCAACAAGTGAGATTACAGTTTCTTTAAGTAGTGAAAAACGGCGCCTCGTGCCATGTGCGAGGGAGGCGTTCAATCCACCTTCGGCGCGGAGGCGGTAGCGAACCGGCTTACACCGATCTCCAAATCGTTATCCCCTGATAGTGGGGTGGGTAGGCCAATGCTGATCCGAATCTTTCTTGTTGCGTCGGCCTTTGTGCTCCTTTCCTGCCTCGTCCCATATTCCAGCGCCACATGTGTAGGCAACGTCTGCGCGATGTGCTACCCTCCCGCCTACTGCTACGCGTACGATTACTCCCTCGCAACGAACGTGAATGGTGGCGTCGGCTCCTCCAACTATTGTCGCGACGGGTTCGGCAATTACGGGCCCTGCACCTACGAAGGGGCAGGAATCGATACAATCAGTGTCGGAGTAGTGGAGTTTGTCACAGCCGGGTTAGGGGGCGTGAACGTCGCGATCTGCCCTTACAACAGCATCGTCACCAACGTGTACCCGTGCACGTACGCCGGCCAAACCCTGTAGTCCCACGCGCCGTTTAAGGCGACAGTGGTGGGTGGCATTCTCCGGTTCACCGGCTTTGGGGGGCTGAATCGTGGCCGATCCGCATTTGGCTCAGCCCCGCAGGTTTCGGGTGGTCAAGGGTCGGGGTCAAGCTGAGAGGAGCAGAGGAGCAGAAACGCTCAAATACCCGAATCACAGCCTCGCGCTTGTCTCGGAAAGATGATTGATTTGCCCCCAGCGGCTCCGCTGGGCTGGTTTTTCGCGAAGGAATTTTCCGCAGCGCGGCCGCTGGCCCGCCCATGCCGACCTCGCCCCAGGTCCTTGCCGCCGACCGGCCGGTCTACCTGTACGTCGAGTCCGACGGCATGGTCTACCTGGTCCGGCGCGAGGGGAGGCTGGCCTTCCCCAGGGAGGGGGAGGTGGACCTGGAATTGGAGTTCAAGGGCGAGATGGACTTCCCCGAGGGGAAAGTCCTCTTCGCCGTCCCCAGCCTGGAGGCGTGGCCCCGCGACTGGACGTTCAAGGACGACGTGCCGGGGCGCACCGACGTGGAGCCCATCGTCCAGCGCGCCATCAACGCGAGCCTCGTGCGCGAGGTCGTGGGGGCCCTGGTCTTCCACCCCGACCAGGAGCGCATCCTCCTCGTGAAGGCCAGCCGCGGCTTCACCAAGGGGATGTGGAACATCCCGGGCGGCTTCGTGACCTACGGCGAGCCCCCCGAGGCCTCCATGCACCGCGAGATGGAGGAGGAGACGGGCCTCACGATCCGGCTGGAGAAGCTCCTGGGCGTGTTCACGCAGAAGTTCGGCAGCCCCTACTACATGCGGGGGCACATGTTCCTCGCGCGGGCCCTCACCACCGAATTGACCCTCCAGGCCGACGAGATCGCGGCCGCGCAGTGGTTCCCCGTGGCCGAGGCTCGCAAGCTGGTGATGAACCCCTTCGCCCGCCGCGCGCTGGACGCGCACGAGAAGGGGCGGGGCCTCCCGCTCGACGGGTGACCCGGACAAACCCTGAAATGCCCCTTCCGCGGAGAGCAGGGGCCGTGCAGCGCGGGTTCCGGTTCCTTGCGGGGGTGTTCGCCCTCCTGCTCGCCATGCCCGCCCTGGGGCTCGTGGCGGTGGGCGCGCGGGGCGTCGCCCGGCTGAAGGCGGCCGACCTCGCCCTGGCCGGCATCCTGCTCACGGCCGCGTTCGTGATCGCCTCCGCCCTCTCCTCGCGCAGCCGCAGCGGCATCCTCGCCTCCGCGGCCTTCGTCATCAGCACCTCGCTGGTCGCGTTCGCCATGGTCCCCGTCGCCGGCCCCGGCTGGCCCCAGAACGCGGCGCTGGGCGGCTTCCTCGCGGCGGGCGGCCTGGCCCTCGCCCTGTCGGCCCCGGCGAAGCCGGCACAACGTTCTTCCATGCGCGCGGCCGACTCGTGAGGCATGCCCTACCGCGACCGGACGCACGCGGGCCAGGTCCTTGCGCGCTCGCTTGACCGCCACCGCGGCGCGGACGTGGTCGTCCTGGGCCTCCCGCGAGGCGGCGTCCCCGTCGCGGCCGAGATCGCCCGCGCCTTGGGCGCCCCTTTGGACGTGATGGTCGCGCGCAAGGTGGGCGCCCCGGGCAACCCCGAGTTCGGAGTCGGCGCCGTGGCGCCCGGCGGCGTGCGCATCGTGGACGCGCGTTCTCTCCTCATGCTGGGCCTCCCCGAGAGCGCGCTGGACCAGACGATCCACGACGAGACGCAAGAGATGGAGCGCCGCCTCCTGCTCTACCGCGGCGACCCGCGGCCCCCGGACGTCGCGGGGAAGACCGTCATCCTGGTGGACGACGGCCTGGCCACCGGCGTCACGGCGCACGCGGCCATCGACTCGCTGCGCCAGCAGGGCCCCGCCCGCATCGTGCTCGCCGTGCCCGTGGGCGCGCCCGACGTCGTCGCGCGCCTCGCGGACCTCGTGGACGAGGTGGTCGTCCCCGAGCAGCCCGAGGACCTGCGCGCCGTGGGCCTCTGGTACGACGACTTCCGCCAGACGACCGACGCGGAGGTGATATCGCTCCTCGGGCCGCGGACGCGCAAGGTCCGCATCCCCGTGGACGGGGGCGAGATGCTCGGCGACCTCACGCTCCCCAACGGCGCCCAGGGGCTCGTCGTGTTCGCCCACGGCAGCGGCAGCGGGCGCCTCAGCCCGCGCAACCGCGCCGTCGCGCGTCGCCTCAACGAGGCGGGGCTGGGCACGCTCCTCCTGGACCTCCTCACGGAGGACGAGGAGCGCGCGAAGGACCTCCGTTTTGATATCCCCCTCCTCGCGGGCCGCGTCGGGGCGGCGCTGGCATGGGCGCGCGCGCAGCCCGACACGCAGGGCCTCGCCTTCGGCCTCTTCGGCGCGAGCACCGGCGCGGCCGCGGCCCTGGTCGCCGCGGCGGAGCGCCCCGCCGACGCGGCGGCCGTCGTCTCGCGCGGCGGACGGCCCGACCTCGCGGGCTCCGCGCTGCGCCGCGCCTACGCCCCCACGCTGCTCATCGTGGGCGGCGCCGACGGCGAGGTGGTGGACCTCAACGAGGAGGCCTTCGAGCAGCTTCCCGGCGAGAAGCGCCTGGAGATCGTCCCCGGCGCCACGCACCTCTTCGAGGAGCCCGGCGCGCTGGAGCGGGTCGCCGACCTCGCGGCGGCGTGGTTCTCGGATCACCTGGCGGGCCGCGAGCGCGTGACGCGCTCCTCCTCCACGAAGCGGTAGTTCACGAGGTCGCGCTCGGTGGCGCCCGCCTCCGCGGCCATCCTCCGCGCACGCGCCAGGTGGAGCATCTCCCACGCGCTGTGGCCATCGCTGCCGAGGCTGAGCCGGCAGCCCATCTCCAGCGCGCGCTTGGCGAGGCGCACCGGCAGGTCGAGGCGGCCCGGGTTGCCGTTGACCTCCATGGCGACGCCGCGCTCTGCGGCCTTCTCGAAGATGGCGTCGAAGTCGAGGCTCGCTGCCGGCCGGCGGCCCGGCACCGCGGTCGTGGGGTGGCCCAGCGCGGTGAGGCGCGGGTCGTCCAGCGCGGCCAGCACGCGCGCCGTCTGCTCCTCCTTGGGCAGGCGAAGGCGCGAGTGCAGCGAGCCGATCACGTAGTCGAACCCCGCCAGGACGTCCGGGTCGTGATCGAGCCGGCCATCGCGCAGGATGTCGCACTCGGTCCCGCGCAGGATGCGGATGCGCGGGTGCGCCTCCTGCACGCGCTCGATGTCTGCCCACTGCATGAGCACCTCCTGGCGCGAGAGGCCGCGCGCGACGCGGAGGCTCCCCGAGTGGTCGCTGATGCCGATGGCCTTGGCGCCCAGGCGCTCCGCGAAGGCGACCACCTCGTCCAGCGTCATGGTGCCGTCGCTCCAGGTCGTGTGGCAGTGGAGGTCGGGCGCGTCGGGGAAGGGCGCGTCCACGGCCCAGCGCGGGATCGTCTTGACCTCGCTCTCGCCCGGCTGCGCCTCGGGCTCCTGCGCGAGCCACGCGGGGCGCTCGCCGGTGCGCGCGAACTCCTGGATCGTCCGCTCGATGGAGGGCCCGATGCCGGGGATGTCGCGCAGCCGGCCGCGGCGCAGCAGGTCCTCGAAGTCCTCCGTCCGCGCCACCTGGTTGGCCGCCCGCATGTACGCCCGCGAGCGGCCCAGGTCCCCGCGGCGCTTCCACGCGAGCCCCATCTGCGTGAGCAGGTCCACGGTGGCCTGGCGGACGAGATTCCCTCCGGTGGGCATCGTCCTTCCCTCGCCCCGCCCCTTCATGCGGCCTCTCGCCCCGGCGTCGATGCGGTTGCTGGAACGCGCGCCGTTATGCTCCCCCAGCGCGATTCCGGCCCGTGAGCCCGGACGACGCCCGCGCCCAGACGCTTGCCCTCCTTGACGAGCTGCTCGGACCCTCCCCCCCGGAAGGCATCCGCGTCCGCCTCTGGGACGGGACCCTCTGGCCCGACGAGACGCCGGGCTTCGCGACGATCGCGCTGAAGCACCCGGGCGCCCTGCGCCGCATGCTCCTCCCGCCCACGCAGCTTGGCCTCGCCCAGGCGTACCTCCGCGACGACTTCGACATGGAGGGGGACGTCGAGCGGCTGCTGGAGGCGGCCCTGGGCGCCGTGGGCTCGCTGGACAAGCCCTCCGTGCGCGCCCGCGCCGCGTGGCGCCTCGTCCGCCTGCCCGCCGCGCGCGCGTCGGGGCCGCAGCCCACCGTGCGCGCGCGCCTCCGCGGCCGGCGGCACTCCATCGAGCGCGACCGCCAGGCCATCCGCCACCACTACGACGTGTCCAACGAGTTCTACCGCCTCTTCCTGGGCGAGCGCATGGTCTACTCGTGCGCGTACTTCGCGCGCCCCGGCATGACGCTGGACGAGGCGCAGGAGGCGAAACTCGACCTCGTGTGCCGCAAGCTGCGCCTCAAGCCCGGCCAGAAGCTCCTCGACGTGGGGTGCGGCTGGGGCGGCCTCGTCATCCACGCCGCGCAGCGCTACGGCGTGGACGCGACGGGCATCACCCTCTCGGAGCGCCAGGCGCAGGAGGCGCGCGAGCGCATCGCCAAGGCCGGCCTGGAGGGGCGCGCCCGCGTCCTCGTCAAGGACTACCGCGAGGTGGACGAGCCCGAGGCCTACGACGCCATCGCCAGCGTCGGCATGTTCGAGCACGTGGGCGAGTCGATGCTGCCCGCCTACTTCGCGCAGGCGTGCCGCCTGCTGAAGCCCCGCGGCGCGTTCCTCAACCACGGCATCGCGGTCCCGGGGGGCAAGTTCGGCGGCGACGCGCGCTCGTTCATCGAGCAGTACGTCTTCCCCGACGGCGAGCTGGTGCCCATCGACGCGACGCTGCGCGCCGCGGCGGGCGCCGGCTTCGAGGTGCGCGACGTGGAGAGCCTCCGCGAGCACTACGCCATCACGCTGCGCCACTGGGTCCGCAACCTGGAGGCGCGCCGCGCCGAGGCGCTCGCGCACGTGGACGAGGCGCGCTATCGCGTCTGGCGCCTCTACATGGCGGGCTCCGCCGGGAGCTTCGCCGCGGGGCGCATCAGCGTGTTCCAGACCCTGCTCTCAAAGCCAGACTCCGAGGGCCGCTCCGGGCTCCCCATGACGCGCGAGGACTGGTACGCTCAGTCCCACTCGATGACCTCGTAGAGCATGTGGTAGCGCCGCGTCTCGGGGTCCTGGCGCCCTCCCTGGATGCCCGTGTCCACGCCCGCGTTGTCGTGGAGCATGAACTGGATCTCGCTGAAGTCCTGGTCGATGCACTGGCCTTCGGGCATGGCGCGGTCGGGGAAGGAGAGCGTGAAGCGGCCGGGCGCCTCGTAGGCCTCCAGCACGACGCGCTCGTCGGGGCGGCGGCCCAGGTTGAGGCGCGCCACCTCGTCCTCCAGGGTCTTGCGCTCCAGGGGCATGATCTCACCTCACCGCGGCGCCGAGGGGATGGCGAAGGGGAACTTGACGTTCGTGCGCAGCGAGGACTTGTGCCGGTAGCTGGGCTCGTGCTGCGTGCGGTACCCCTTGTGGCGCCGCCAGAACTTCTTGTCCGTCCGCGCCTTGAGCCTTCGCAGCCGCTCGGCGTCCACGAGGAAGCCCAGGACGCCCACGGGCATGTAGACCGTGTAGTCGCGCTTGGGGTGCAGGCGGCCGTAGTTGTCCAGCGTGCGGTAGAGGCGCGCCATCATGCGGTCCGTCTCCTTCTGCGCGAAGACGAACGCCTCGCCGCTCTGGAGCCGGTTGCGGGGGCACCACTCGTCCACCTCCACCACGACGCCGTAGGCGCGGCAGATCGCCGGGCGGAACGGGTAGATGGTGCAGCCGTCCTCGAAGAACGCGCACATGTGGTCGCCGACGCTCTCGTCCCACGTCCAGGACTCGTCCTCCAGCGCGTGCTCCAGCCGCTCGACCACGGCCTCCAGCCCGTCGGGGTCGCCCTCGTAGGTGGCCAGGACGTGCCGCGCGACGTTCTCGCACTCCATGACGTGCAGCTGGAGGCCGACCTTGCAGCAGTGCCCGCTGCGCTGGCAGCCGTAGGGCGTGGCGTTGTGGACGTCCTGCACTTCGGTGAGGTCGCCGTAGGAGGCCTCCAGCAGGCGGAAGAGCTCCTCGCGGCGACGGGCGAGGAACGCCTGGCGGGACTCGGGCACGGCGGCGCGAGAAGAGGCTTGCGCCTTGAGGTTTGGGGCTAGGGCGGAGGCGGGGCGGAGGCCGCATCCTTCTCCGCCTTCTTCGCCATCCGGTAGCGGTAGACGCCGATGGCGACGACGAACACGGCGAGGAGGAGCACCAGCGAGCCGCGGCCCAGGGCGCGCTCCACCTGGCGGTATGAGCGGCCGAAGAGGACGCCGGCTCCGATGAGCACGGTGCACCAGAGGACGCAGCCCAGGAGCTCCCAGAAGAGGAAGCGCCACCACTGGACGCGCGAGGCGCCTGCAAGGGGCGGCGCGAGGGCGCGGGCGGGGCCGAGGAACTTGCCCAGCGTCATGGTCTTCCCGATGTGCTCGGCGAGGCCCTCGCTCACGGCCTCCGCGCGGCTGGCGAACTGCTTGGGAAGCCGCTTGAGCAGGCGCAGCCCGTAGCGGCGGCCCAGCGCGAAGGCGACGACGTCGGCGGTGAAGAGCGACGCGATCGCGACGACGAGGAGCCACGAGACGTGAAGCTCCCGCTGCGCCGCGAGGAAGCCCGCGCCCAGGAGGAAGAGCTGCGCCGGGATGAGGGCGCCCACCACGGGCACGGCCTCGAAGAGGAGCACGAGGCTCACGATGAGGTAGGCCCACCGGCCCGACTCGGAGAGGACCTGGTCCGGGGGCGGCATCGCCATGGCGCCACCTCACTTCCGGCAGGCCTGGATGAAGTTGCGGAAGATGCGCTCGCCGTGCTGCGTGTGCTCGACCTCAGGGTGGAACTGGAGGCCGAAGCGCGGAAGGACCTCGTGCTCGATCGCCTGGACGGGGCACGAGGCGGAGTGCGCGGTCACGCGGAACCCCTTGGGGACCTCGACGACCTCGTCGTTGTGCGACTCCCAGACGATGCTGCGCTCGGGGAGCCCCGCGAGGATGCGGCCGCCGGTGGGGTCGTCCAGGATCATCTCCATCTTGCCGAACTCGGGGACCTTGCCAGGCGCGCAGCGGCCGCCGTAGTGCGTGGCCATGAACTGCTCGCCCGCGCAGATGCCCAGGATGGGGTAGGGCGCGCGGTCGAGGAACGTCGCGCAGTTGCCCAGCGCGTGCTGAAGGCCGACGCGCGGCGCGCCGCCCGAGAGCACCAGGCCGTCGAGGTCCTGGAGCTTCTCCCAGGGGGTGTCGTTGGGGACGATCTCCGACTCCACGTCGAGGTACTTCAGGACGCGCCACTCGCGGTGGGTCCATTGGCCGCCGTTGTCCACGACGTAGATGCGAACCATGGGGAGCCGCCTCGGCGCGCGTCCATTCGGCCCCCTGCCTTAAAGGCTTCCGAGGCGGGCGAGGGCGAGCCTTACATCCGGCACGCCGCGATGAAGTTCCGGAACACCGTCTCGCCGTGCTCCGTGTGCTCGACCTCGGGGTGGAACTGCACCGCGAAGCGCGGCTGCGTCTCGTGCTCCATGGCCTGCATGGCGCAGTTGTCGCTGCGCGCGAGGAGGCGGAACCCGCGGGGCACGACGGAGACCTCGTCGTTGTGCGACTCCCACACCGTGCTCACCTTCGGGAAGCCCGCGAGGATGCGGCCCCCCGTCTCGTCCACGAGGGAAAGCCTGGCCTTGCCGAACTCGGGCGCCTTGGCCGGGGCGAGCGTGCCGCCGTAGTGCAGGCCCATGACCTGCGCGCCGGCGCAGATGCCCAGGATGGGGCAGGAGAGCTTGGCCAGGTAGGTGGGGTTCTCGCCCATGGTCTCCAGGGTGACGCCGCTGGGCGCGCCGCCGGAGAGCACGAGGCCGTCCACGTCCGCGAGCTTCTCCCACGGGGTTTCGCGGGGCACGATCTCGGTGTCCACGCCGAGGTACTTCAGCACGCGCCACTCGCGGTGGGTCCACTGGCCGCCGTTGTCGACGACGAGGATGCGGACCATCGCTCGCCAATGCGGGCGTCCGCGTTTAAACATGCCCCGCCGAAGCCGACAGCCTCATGCCCGCTTCCCGCCGAGCCCCGAGCATGGCCATGAGCCTGAGGCCGTTGGGCTGGATGGCCACGCTGTTCCTCTGCCTGGCCGTGATGGACCTCGCCTACGTCGACCCCGGGCTGGGGCGCATGGTGGGGATCGTGCTGGCGGTGGCGGCGCTCGCCGCGCTCTGGCTCCTCGTGCTGCTGGACGTGCTCCAGCGCCGCGACCTCGCCGCGGGGCAGAAGCTCCTCTGGGGCCTGCTGGGGCTCCTCTCTCCCGTGGGGCCTGGCGTCTACTACGTCGTGCGCCGCCGCCTCGCGCGCCCCGCGCCTCCTCCCCGGGAGCGGCCGCCCAGCGCGTACCGAGTGCACGACCCGTTCCACCGCCACTGATCCGTTTGCGGGGCAAACACTCGCTCCGTGATGCCTTCCGGCGACGTGGGAGAGCGCGGCGCTCGCCGTGCTCGCGGTCGCGGCCCTCGGCTTCGCGGCGCCGCCTCGAACGCCTCCGCCTAGGGCGGCATGGCGCGCAGGAGGTTGCGCGCCATGTTCACGTTCGAGAACTCGCCCGCCGAGATCCACGTGATCGTCTGCTCGCGCCCGAGCAGCTCGCGCGCGATCCGGTGGGCGGTCCACCCTTTCTCCTTCAGCGCGTGCGCCCGGCGCCGCAGGCCGTCGAAGTGGTCCGCCGTCTCCATGAGGCGCTTGCGCGGCCGCTCCACGATGGGCCCGTGCGCGGGGTAGAGCACCACGGGGTCGATCTCCGCCATGCGGCGCAAGCTATCAATCTCCGTGGCGACGTCCTCCGCGAGCCGCGCCGCGCGGAACTTCCCCATGTACGCGTCGCCCGAGAAAAGCGCGCCCGTCGACTCGTCGAGGTACGCGACGTGGTCCGCGCTGTGGCCCGGCGTGGGGACGACGCGGAACGAGCGCCCTCCGGCGCGGATCGTCCCCTGCGCGGGCCTCGCGCCCATGCCCTTCTCCCTGGGGTAGCCCCAGAAGACCTGGCGGTACGCGGGGAAGGGCGGCGTGCCCTCGGCGAGGAAGCGCGTGGCCAGGGGCGGCGCGAACGTCTCCACCTCGGGGCCCAGGAGCGCGTGGTTGCCCACGTGGTCCTCGTGCTCGTGGGTGGTGAGGCACGCGCGCACGGGGCGCGACGCGAGGAAGCGCGCGACCTCGCGGCGGGCGCGCGACATGCCGGAGTCCACGAGCACGTCGCCCGCGCGGTAGACGCTCACCCAGACCTTGAGCGCGCCGGGGACCGCGAGCGCCGCGTGGTGGCGCTCCACGTCGCCGTGCCGCTCCAGCCGCTCCGCGATGGGCACGCCCAGGCATCCGCCGCCCGGGGCCATGGGTCTTTTCCCTTCGCCGCTACCGGTCCTGCGGGGCCCGGCGGTTCGCCAGCGCGTGGCGGATGAGCGCGCCGTAGCGCTGCGCGAGGTCGGCCGAGAGCACGGCGATGGCGAGCACGTAGAGCCACGGGTTGAGGCCCCAGAGGATGCCGTAGAAGGTCACGACGACGCCCACGGTGCCCGACGTGCGCGAGAGCCGGTTGTGGACGCCCAGGGCGCCCAGCGCGCGCTGCGAGAGGAAGTTCGCCGAGACGTAGAGCACGGCGAAGGCGAGGATGATGGGCAGGTTCGCCATCACGAGGTCGGGCCGGAAGAGCCACGTCCAGACGGGCAGGCTCGCGTAGAAGACGAGGTCCGCCGCGCTGTCCACGTTGGCGCCGAAGCGCGACGCGGTGCCGAGATATCGCGCCAGCGGCCCGTCGAGCACGTCGGTGAGGACGGCGAGGAGGACGAGGATGGCGAACTGCGGCGCGTCGCGGCGCCAGGCGGCGCCGTAGGTCAGCCCCACGAACGCGACGCGGAGGAAGGAGAGCGCGTGCGGCAGGTAGCCGACCAGCCGGGGGCGCGCCGCGCCGACTCTGCTCGTCTCCACGCTCACGGGAGGAAAGGGTCCGCTACTTAACCGCTGCTGGACATCGCGCGATGCGTCACGGCTCCAGCGTGTAGCCCTCGCGGATCTCGAAGGGCGCCCCCATGCGGCCGGCAAAGCGGGCGGGGTCGAACGCGCTGATATCAACCCGTGGCTGGCGGCGCAGGAGAAGGGCCGCCAGCGCCTCGCCCGCCGCGGGCGCGCGCATGAAGCCGTGGCCGTTGCCGCCCGCGAGGAGCCAGAGGCCTGGAGCGTCCGGGTGCGGGCCCGCCAGCAGCAGGCGGTCCGGCGTGGCCGCGTCGACCCCCGCCCACCCCTCGGTGGGGCGCGCGGCGGCGAGGCCCGGCAGGCGGTGGGCGAGGCGGTGGCGCGAGGCGGAGAGGAACGCCTCGTCCGCGTCCTGCCGGTAGCGGTCCGGGTCCTCGGGCATCGTCGTCGTGCCGTCCCCCACGAGGAGCTGGCCGGGCCACGCGGGACGCAGGTAGAACCCCTGCGTCTCGTCGTGGAGGATGGGCACCTCGTGGGCGCCCGGCGCGGCGAAGCGCTGCGCCTGCGTGCGGTAGGGCAGGAGCGGCGCGTCGAGGCCCGCCTGCCGCAGGAGGCCGCGCGTCCACACGCCCGCCGCGAGCACGACGGCGTCGGCGTCCACGACCTTCCCTCCGGCGCGCAGCGCGATGCGGTCGCCCTCGCGCGCGAGGCTCGCGGGCGCGGAGACGACCTCGCCGCCCATGGCCTCCACCTGGAACGCGCGGGCCTCGCAGAGCATCCGCGGGAGCGCCCACCCGTCGCGCGGGTAGTGGATGCCCAAGGCCACGTCGTCCAGCCGGAGGCCCGCGTGGCGGGGCAGCTTCCGCAGCGCGTCGGGGTCCATCACCTGGGCGTCCGCGCCGTGCCGTCGCTGAAAGGCCGCGATGCGCTCCGCGGCGTCGGCCTGCGACGCGGTGACCAGCGTCGTGCTGCCCACGGGGTACCAGCGGAAGGGCCACCCCTCCTCCTCCCCTTGCTTGGTCAGGGCGTCCAGCATCTCCATGGTGCGCCGGACCAGGGCCAGGCTCGTCTCGTGCCACATGCCTTCGCAGACGAGGCCCGCGCCGCGGCTGCTGGTGCCGCCCCCGATGGGGCCCCCCTCGACGAGGACGACCTCCGCGCCCGCCTCCAGCAGGTGGTACGCCGCCGAGGCCCCCAGGACCCCGCTCCCCACCACCGCGACGCGCATGGCGCCCGGAAGCGCGCGGGGCCGGTTTAAGCCCCTTCGGCCCGCGGGCGCGGGCGATCGTCCAAAGGGGTACCAACTTCGTTATACCAGCCTGGAGGGACCGCTGGCCCAGAGAGCGCACGGGGTGACGCCCCGCCGCTCCACCCCCCGGACGGGGCGCCTCCCACCGCCTCCCGAAGCGCCCCGTCCGGGGACCTCCCTTTTAAAGACCCCTCCTCTCCCCTGGCGGAGCCCGGCATCGTCCAAAGGGGTTCAACTGAGGATATCCCCCCTCGGGGCAAGGTTGGCTCAGCAGCCGCGGCGGGCGCGAAGGCGCCTGCCCTGAGCCGTTGCCTGGGTTGCCCCCCTCCGGGTCGGACTTGCCGGTCCTCCCGCATCCCCGCCCGGTCCGTTGCCGCGGACCGGGCCTCCTTCTCACGCGCGAAGGCGCGTCCACCCTTCGACGACGCGGCGGGCCGCCCGCGCCGTCTCGGCCTCGCGCTCCCGCGCCTCGCGAAGGATCTCCTCCACCTGGACGCCCGCGGCCTCCAGGTCCTTCCGCTCCCCCTCCAGGATGCGCTCCAGCGCGGCGGGCTCGAAGTCCAGGTGGAACTGGAGCGCGTAGGTCGCCGGCCCGAGGCGGAACGCCTGCTCCGCGTAGAGCCGCGACGAGGCCAGGCGCGTCGCCCCGGGCGGAGGCGCGTAGGTGTCGTGGTGCAGGTGCATGGCGCGCGGGGGGAGCCCGCCCACCACGGAATCGCGCGCCGCCTCGGGCGCCCAGCGCAGGTCGTGGAACCCCACCTCGGGCCCCGCGCCGCCGGGCATCGCGCGGCCCCCCAGCGCGTGCGCGACCAGCTGCGCGCCGAGGCACACGCCCAGGATGGGCACGCGGCCGTGGGACGCGCGGAGCAGGTCCATGACGCGCGCCATCCACGGCCCCGTGGTGATATCATAGACCGAGGGCGCGCCGCCCAGGACGATGACGCCCTCGAACCCCTCGGGCGTCGCGGGCACCGCCTCGCCCGCCCACGCCTGCACGACGCGCGCCTCGACGCCGGCCTCCGCCAGGGGCGCCGCGAAGAGGCCCAGCCCCTCCAGGGGCGCGTTCTGGACGACCAGCGCGCGCCGCGTCACGTCCGCACCGCCCAGACGCCCGTGGCGCGCGCGAGCACCTCGCCCGACTCGCCGACGATCTCGCCCGAGGGGAACGCCGCGAGCTTGCCGCGCCGGTCCACGCGCGCCCGCGCGACGAGGCGCTCTCCGGGCTTCCCGGGCCGCAGGAAGTCGGTGGTCAACGACTGCGTGGCGCACCACTCCCCCTCCTCCAGCGTCGCGACGACGGCCGCGCCCAGGGCGAAGTCCAGGAGCCCAGCGGTGACGCCGCCGTGGATCCAGCCGCCCATGTTGGCGTGCCGCTTCGCCGTGGGGAGCCGCACCTCGACGCCCTGGTCCGTGATCCTGAACTCCTCGATGCCCAGGAGGTCGGAGTACGATTCGATGGAGTCGAGGGTTTCCACGAGGGCGCGAGGGGCAGGCGCGACAAAAGCCCTTGGGCGGGCCCGCGTCTTCTGGCGCCGCCGTCACGCCTTGCGGACGCGGCGCTTGGCCTCGCGCAGCCGCGCGGCGGTGGCGCGCAGCGCGGCCTCGCCGGCCTCGCGCTCCTCCCGCGTGCGGGCGCGACGCAGGCGCTCCCAGGCGGCGTCGTGCTCGGCCTGGGCGGTCGCCATCTCCTCGGCGCCTGGATCGTCGGCCCCCGCGCTTGCCACGCCGCGACCTTGGACGGGGGCCCGTCTTGTGCGTGCTGGACGGGGAGAAGCGTCACTCTGGACGTGGGCGGGGGTGGCGCATGGCCACGCGCGGCGGCTCAGGGTGGCGAGCGGCCACCCAGGCGGACCTCGCGCAGGGCGCGGCCCGCCTCGTGCAACGCGTCCTTGGCCCGGGCGAGCACCTCGAAGGCGGCCGGCTTCTCCTCCTCGGCGGCGCTGGCCACGCGCGCCGCGGCGTCGTCGTAGGCGGCCTGCGCCTCCTGGAGCCGGCGGCGGGCCGTCTCTTCGGGCGTGGGCCCGACGGAGAATAGGGCGTCGGGGGCCTTGGGCGGGACGGCGAGGAAGACGCTCACGCTGGGCAGAGGGAGGGTGCCACGCAGCTTGGTCTTGAGGCTCTTGGGCACGCGATTCACGTCCTGTCGTGGCGCGGGGCTGGCCCGATCCGCGGGCTCCAAGGCGTGGAGCGGGCTTGAAGGGGGCGCTTGGCGGCGAAAGCGGAGAACCCCCGCGCCCCGCCAGCGGCCCATCCCTGTCTCGCGGGCCTTCGGGGAGCGCGCCACAAGCGGAAACCCGCGTCCTTGATGGCCCATGCGAACCCAGCCGTGGGCCAAGGGGCAGCCGTTGGACCTTCTGCTGGCGGACGACGACGAGGACACGCGCTTCATCGTCAAGCGCGCGCTGGCGAAGCTGGGCGCCGCGGTCCACGTCCACGAGGCCGCCAACGGGGAGGAGGCGTTGACGCTCCTGCGCGAGCGCCGCGTGGACGCGATCCTTACCGACTACCGCATGCCCCTCGCCACGGGCGTCGAGGTGCTCTGCTTCGCGCGCCACGCGCAGCCCCACGCGAAGCGCATCCTCATGAGCGGCACGCTGGAGGAGGCGGTCCTCCGCGAGGCCGCGCTGCCGGCGTGCCTGGACTTCTGCTTCGAGAAGCCGATGCAGCGCGAGGAGTGGATGAAGCTCCTCCGCCTGGGCCTGGAGATCGAGACCTAAGTCCAGCGCGGGCGCGCCGGCATTCTTCGGGGCCGGCTGGTCAAACTATATTGCGATCAAACGCAAGCCGGGGCTCCATGACCGACCCCGAGACGCAGGCTGCCCTGGACGCGCACGCGCACCTCTGATCCCATGGCGCGGATCGACCTCCCCTTCCAGCCCCGCTGGCGCCCCGCGGTGCTTTCCGGAGAGAAGACCACCACCGTGCGGACGCGCCGCTTCGGCGCCGAGGGCGACTCGTTCACGGTGGAGGGCATCGCGTTCCGCCTGACGCTCGTGGAGGCGATGCCCCTCGCCAAGGCGCGCGACCTCGTCTGGCGCGAGGAGGGCATGCGGAGCCCCGAGGAGTTCGAGGCCGTCTGGGCGGAGAACCATCCGACGCGCGGCTTCCGCGGCGCGGACTCCGTGTGGGTGCATCGCTTCGTGCGCGAGAGCTAATGGGCCATGCCTGCTCGCCGCGCCACGCGCACCACGCGGCGCGCCTGCTCCAGGAGCGGCTCGTCGATCATGCGGCCCTCGAAGCGGAACGCGCCGTGCGTCTCCTTCTGCGCGGCGGCCAGGAGGCGCAGCGCGTGGTCGACCTCCGCCTGCGTGGGCGTGAAGGCGCGGTGGATGGGCGCGATCTGGTCGGGGTGGATCGCCATCTTGCCGGTGTAGCCCAGCGTGCGCGCCTGGCGCGCCTCCTGCTCCAGCCCCGCGGGGTCCTGGAAGTTGGCGTACACCTGGTCGATGCACGGCACGTCCAGCGCGGCGGCGGCGAGGGCGACGTGGCTGCGCGCGTAGAGGACCTCCACGCTGCTGGGCGTGCGCACGAGGCCCGCGTCGGCGGCCAGGTCCTCGGCGCCGAAGAGGAGCCCCGCGAGGCGCTGGCCCACCGCGATGCCCGCGTCCAGCGCGCGCAGGACGCCCAGCGCGGTCTCCACGATGAGGTAGAGCCGCGTGGAGCCCGGGTGCAGGCCCACGCGCGCCTCCTCCTCGGCCAATTCCTGCGAGAGGCGCGCGAGGGTCACGGGGTCGTCGGCCTTGGGGATCATGAGGGCCGGAGGACGCGCGTCCATGACGACGGCGAGGTCGCTGCGCCACTCGTCGCTGGAGAGCGCGTTGATCCGCACGCAGCGGTCGGGGCCTCCGGGGACGGGCGGGTTCGCGTCGAGCACCTGCCTCACGAGCTGGCGGGCGGCCTCCTTCCCCTCGGGCGCGACGGCGTCCTCCAGGTCGAAGCAGACCATGTCGGCGGGCAGGGTGAGCGCCTTGAGCATGCGCTTCTCCTGGTCGCCCGGCGTGAAGAGGACGGAGCGGCGGATCTCGACGGGCACGCGGAGGCTATCGCGGGCACCCGGGCAAGAGCTTTGCGCGAGGTCGCGGAGAGGCGGCCGGGCGACGCGAGGATGCCGGAGGCCGCCCAGAGCGGGAGCATGTCGAGCCCCGTCCTCCCCGAAGACGACATCCGGCGCATGGCGCGGGCGCGCGTGGGCTTCCGCTGGCACCTCGCCTCCTACGTCGTCGTGAACCTCTTCCTGGCCCTGGTCTGGTTCCTCACCACCGGGCCGGGCTCCTACTACTGGCCCGTGTGGGTCCACATGGGGTGGGGCATCGGGCTCATCTTCAACGCCCTCGGGGCCTACGTCCCCCAGGCGCGCATGCTCGCGGCGGAGGAGCAGCGGCTTCGCCGGCGCTACGGCCGAGAACCCTGAAAAGGGAGGATCGCTTCCCGAGGGCCGTGGCCGAGCCCGTCGTGGAAGCCCGCCAAGTGACGCGCGTCTACGGCTCGGGCGACGCGGCGGCGGCCGCGCTGCGCGGCGTGGACCTCCAGGTGGCCGAGGGCGAGATGGTCGCCATCATGGGCGCCTCCGGCTGCGGGAAGACGACGCTCCTCAACTGCCTCTCGGGGCTCGACCGCCCGACCTCGGGCCAGGTGATCCTCGCGGGCCGCGACCTCACCGCGCTGCGCGAGCCCGCCCTCACGCGCCACCGCGCGCGCGTCGCGGGGTTCGTCTTCCAGTCGTACAACCTCATCCCCGTGCTCACCTCCGAAGAGAACGTGCTGCTGCCGCTCCTCACGCGGGGCGACGAGCAGGGCGCGGCGCGGCAGAGGGCGCGCGGCGCGCTGGCGGGCCTGGGCCTCGCGGGCAAGGAGCGGCGCCTGCCCAACGAGCTTTCGGGCGGCGAGCAGCAGCGCGTCGCCATCGCCCGCGCGCTGGCGCCCGAGCCGCGCGTCGTCTTCGCGGACGAGCCCACGGGCAACCTCGACGCGGAGCGCGCGAAGGACGTGCTGGACCTCCTCGTCTCGGCCAACCGCGAGCGCGGGCAGACGCTCGTCGTCGTCACGCACGACCCCCGCGTCGCGGAGCGGTGCACGCGCGTCGTCCGCATGGAATCCGGGCGCGTGGTCTAGATGGCGTCGCGCGCGGGCTTCCTGGCCGTCACGGCGTGGCGCTACGCGCTGCGGCACAAGGGGCAGACGGCCCGCGCCGTCACCGGGCTCCTCGTCGCGACCACCGTGCTCGTCGCGGGCCTGGGCATGGCGGACACCATCACCGCGGCCGTGGAGCGCGGCGCCGTCGCGCAGTTCGGCGGCATCGACGTGGTCGTGACCGGCGTCCTGCCGTTCAACGCGAGCCTGGGCGACGAGCTTGCGGCGCTCCCCTCTGCTCAGGCGCACCACGCGCGCTTCGTGCCCACCCTGGGCGTGCCCGGCAGCGTGACCGCGCGCAATGGCACGCTCGCGCAGTCCAACGTCATCGTGCGCGGCGTCGACCCCTCCGAGCCCGCCCTTCTGGGGCCGCTGCGCACGGCGGAGGGCGCGCCGGTCGCGGAGCCTCGTGCGGGCGAGGTCGTGCTCTCCCAGGGACTCGCCGACGCGCTGGGCGTCAAGCCGGGCGACTCCGTGACCCTCCGCGTGCCCACGCTGCGCAGCCTCGCGTTGGGGCAGCTCCGCATCGCGCAGCTCCAGGCGCGCGTCTCCGGCATCGCAGTGCAGGAAGGGCGCAGCGGCTACGTGGGCACCGCCACCGCCCTCGTGCCGCTGGAGGCCATCGGCAACGCGACGGGCGCGCCGGGCCAAGCGACGCAGCTCCTCTTCACGCTGGAGGGCGGCGCGCTGGAGGTCGCCCCGCAGATGGGTGATCACCTGCGCGCGGGCGGCGATCGCACCTACACCGCGCGGGCCGACAAGGCGCGCATCCTGGAGGAGACGACGTCGAGCCAGAACGTCGTCGTGGGCTTCATCCTGGGCATGACGAGCTTCACGCTCATCGCCGCGGTGCTGCTGGCCTTCGCGCTCCTCTCCGCCCTCGTGGAGGAGCGGCGCGTGGAGCTTGGCACCATGCGCGCGCTGGGGCTCACGCGCGGCGAGGTCGCGCTGGCCATGACGCTGGAGGGCGTCTACTACACCGTCGCCGCCGCGCTGGCGGGGCTGGCGCTGGGGATCGCCGCGCTCGTGGGGGCGGTCGCCCTCCTGGAGCAGCGCGTCCCCGCGCAGTTCCGGCGCTACGTCGCCACCACCGTCTCGCCCCCCACCATGGCGCTGGCCATGGCGGTGGGCATCGCGGTGCCGCTCCTCACCATCGCCGTGGGCTCGCTGCGCTTCGCGCGCCTCGACCCCTCGCGCGCCATCCGCGGCGTCGCGGACGATCCTCGGGGCGAGCGCCGCGTCGGCTTCGCGGGCGCCGCCGCGCTCGCGCTGGTGGGGCTCCTCCTGCTGCTGCTCCCCTTCGGCCACCTCGCCGCGTGGCCCCTGGTGCTGGCGGGCGGCTCCGTCGCGCTCTCCGCAATGGGGCGCCGCCGGCTCGCCCTTCTCCCCCTCGCCGCGGGCGCGGGCGTCATCGTCTACACGCTCTTCACGTTCGACTTCCCCAGCGGGAGCGCGGCCTACGATCCCGCGTACACGCTGGGGCGCGGCCTGCTGCTCGCGTTCGGCCTCGTCGCGCTGGCGGTCGCCTCGCCCCGCCCCTACGACGCGCTGGCGCGCGGCACGCGCGGGCGAAGCTCGCTCCTCGTCGCGGTGCGATATCTCATCGCGCGCCGCCGCGCCGCCGGCCTCACCATGGCGATGATCGCCATCGTCGTCATGGTCGTGACCGTCATGGGCACGCTCTTCTCCCTCTTCGCGTTCAACGCGCCCGACGACCTCGGGGGATATCAGGTGGAGGGCACCTCGCCCTTGCCCTTCGATCGGCTCGACCCCGCGCTCCCCGCCAACCTGAGCCACGACGTGGCCGACGCGCAGCTTCTTCCGCGGCTGGGCCGCGCGGGGCTCAACGTCACGGCGAACGGGAACGACCTGGGCGGCTTCGGCGGCGTCTGGGGCATCACCCCCGGGTTCGCGGCCAACGCGACGCTCAACTTCTCCTCCCTGGCCCCGCGATATCACGACTCCCGCGAGGCGTGGGACGCGGTGGCGCGCGGCGAGGCCGTGGCGGCGCCCGACTTCGGGCGGCCCAACCCCGCGCGCCTCTGGGGCGCCAACCCCGGCGCCGAGGTGACGCTGCGCGCCTCGGGCGGCGCCACCCGGACGTACGTACTCGCGGGCTTCGTCCGCGCGGACAACCTGGGCCTCATGATATCGTCCTCCGACGCGGACTCGCTGGGCCTGCGCACGACGCGCGTCGTCCTCGTGCGGGCCGCGCCCGGCGTCGACGCGGACGACCTCGCGGGGCGGCTCACCGCCGTCTACCAGGACCAGGGCCTCTCGTTCCAGAGCTTCCGCGCGCAGAACGAGCAGCGTCTCCAGGCCGCTCAACCGCTCCTTCTCGTGCTGGAGGCGTTCCTGGGCGTGGGCCTCCTCGTGGGCCTCTCCTCGACGGGCATCCTCGCCAGCCGCGCGGTCCACGAGCGGCGCCGCGAGATCGGCACGCTGCGCGCGCTGGGCTTCGAGGAGCGCGACGTGCGCTGGGCCTTCCTCGTAGAGTCGACGCTCACGACGCTCCTGGGGCTCCTCATCGGGCTGGGCGTCGGCCTCCTCGTCGCGGCCGGCGTGTGGTGGCGCACGGAGGACCGCGCCGCGGTGGCGTTCTCCCCGCCGTGGCTCACGATCGCGCTCTTCGGGGCCGCGCTCCTCGCCCTCTCCGCGCTCGCGGCGCTGGGCCCCGCCATCCGCGCCTCGCGGCTCCCGCCCGCCATCGCGGTGCGGCACGTCGAGTGACGCGGCTCGACCGGCAGTCTGGCCGCCGACTTACAGATGCACGCCGCAGCCGCAACAGAGCATGGCCGACAGATGGGTGACGTCCGGTACCAGGAGCCCTACTCCAGGATCCTCAAGGCCTCCGACAGGGCGGCCGCGCTCCAGCGGATGAAGGACGACGAGATCATCGCGGCCATCGCCGCCACGGCCCGCAAGGAGGACACCTACCTCGCGAACGTCCTGGCCACCGAGGCGATCAACCGCACGCAGCGGACGCGGGCCATCGTGCGCGCCACGGGAGAGGGCATGCTTGCCATCGACCAGGCCCACGCGATCAGCTTCATGAACCCGGCTGCCGAGCGGCTCCTGCGCGTCCCGTTCGAGGCCGCATGCAGGCTGGGTCTCCTCGGCGTGCTCGCGGTCGAAGGGCCCGGCGGCGCGCCCGCGCCCCTGGAGGAGCACCCGCTTCTCGTGGCGCTGGAGCGGGGCGAGACGTGCGAGGAGAGGGCGAGGCGCTTCCTGCGCGCGGACGGCACGGCGTTCCCCGCGTCGTGCGTCGCGACGCCGGTGCGCGTCGAGGGGGAGCCGCGCGGCGCCGTCATGGTGCTCCGCGACGAGACGGAGAGCCTCGCGGTCCAGGAGGCGCTGCGCGAGAGCGAGGTGCGCCTCCGGACGCTGGTCACGGGCGCGCCGGTCATCCTCTTCGCCCTCGGGAAGGATGGGCGGTTCACGCTGGCGCAGGGCAAGGGGCTGGAGGACATCGGAGGGACCTCCGACCAGATCGTGGGCCTCTCCGCCTTCGAGCTGGAGCGGTACGGGCTGGACATCGACGAAGCGGCCCGGCGCGCCCTCGCGGGCGAGGAGGTGGAGCGCGTCATCTCGGCGGGCGGCTTCTCGTTCCAGACGCGCTGGGCGCCCATCGTCGAGGGGGGCGGCGAGGTGAAGGGCGCCATCGGCGTCGCGACGAACATCACGCAGCTCAAGCGCGCGCAGGACGACATGCAGCGCGCGCTCTCGCTCCTGGAGGCGACGCTGGAGGCGGCCCAGGACGGCATCCTCGTGGTCGACCGCGCGGGGAAGGTCATGCGTTGCAACGAGAAGTTCCTCCAGATGTGGCGCCTCCCAGAGCCCGTCGAAGGGGACCTCGACGCCGCGCTGGCGGACGCGATCCAGGAGCTTCGCCGCCCCGAGGCGTTCCGCGCGCGCCTCGGGGTCCTCGACGAGAGCCCGTGGCTGGAGAGCGCGGACGTGCTGGAGTTCAAGGACGGGCGCGTCTTCGAGCGCTACTCGAAGCCCCAGCACATGGGCGCCGAGATCGTCGGCCGCGTGTGGAGCTTCCGCGACGTGACCGAGCGGCGCAGGACGGAGACGCTCCTCCTGGAGAGCGAGCAGCGCTACCGCTCCTTCTTCGACAACAACCTGGACGGCGTCGCGACGGTGAGCCTGGACGGATTCATCACCGACGTGAACCCGGCGTACTGCGACATCGTGGGCTACACGCGCGACGAGCTCATCGGCCGCCGCGCGTCCGACCTCATCGACCCGGAGCGGCGGGCGCAGGACGTGGCGGTGGCGCGCGCGAGCCTCGCGGGGCCGCCCAGGACGCTGGAGACGCGCCTCGTCCACAAGGACGGGCACCTCGTCGACGTCCGCGGCACGGCGCGCCCCATCGTCGTGGGCGGCGTCACGGTGGGCTCCTTCGGCGTCGCGCGCGACGTCACGCAGCGCAAGCGCGCCGAGGAGGCCCTGCGCCGCAGCCGCAAGAGGCTGGCGCAGATCCTGGAGGCGGCCTCGGTGGGGCTCTGCCTCCAGGACGCCGGCGGGAGCATCGTCATGGCGAACGCCGCGGCGGAGGAGGTCCTGGGCCGCCCGCGGGAGGAGTTGGTGGGCCGCCCCTTCGGCGACGCCGCGTGGAAGGTGACGACGCCCGAGGGCGCGCCCGTGGAGGCGGAGGACCTCCCCGCCAAGCGCGTGCGCGCGACGGGCCGGCCGCTGCGCGGCTTCCTCTGCGCGTTCACGCGCGGCGACGGCGCGAGGCGCGTCCTCTCGGTGAGCGCCGCGCCCCTGGCCGACGACGGCGGGGGAGGCGGGACCATCGTCATGTCGTTCACGGACGTCACGGAGCCCTACGAGACGCGGCGCCAGCTTCGGGAGGCCGAGCAGCGATATCGTTCCGTCTTCGACCTCGTGCCCGACGGCCTGGGGACGGCGGACCCTGACGGCCGGATCCTCTCGGCGAACCGCGCGCTGGCGAGGCTGCTGGGCCGCGACGTGGGCGAGATCGTCGGGACCTCCTACGAGTCGTTCGTGGCGCCCGGGGACGTCGAGCGCGTGCGGGCCATCTTCGCGGCCGCGCTGGGCGGGACCACGGCGACGGCCGGGGTCCGCCTCCTGGGCGCCGACGGCCGGCCCGTCCGCGTCCGCGCGACCGCCGTGCCCATCGTCGTGGACGGGCGCCTCGTGGGCGTGCACGGCGTCGTGCGGCCCGAGGGGGGTTCGGGGGGCGCAGCCCCCTGACGTCTTGATCGTCGGCTGGGCTTTCTCCTACGTCAGGGGGCCGCGCCCCCCGAACCCCCCGCTTTTGTCCGCAGCAGCGCGCGCCGCTTGTACGTGAGGACCTCGGTGCCGTCCTGCTTCGTGACGACGTGGCGGATCTCCACGAGCCCCTGGCCCGGCTTGCTGGTGGGGCGCTTGGAGACGACCTCGCTTCGCACGCGGATGGTGTCGCCGTGGAAGACGGGCTTCGTGTGCTCGACGTCGTAGTAGCCCAGGTTCGCCACCAGCGTCCCCGCGGTGAGGTCGCCGACGCTCATGCCCACCGAGAGCGAGAGGGTGAGGAGCCCGTTCACGACGCGCTGGCCGAACTGCGTCGTCTTGGCGTATTCCGCGTCCAGGTGCAGCGGCTGGTCGTTCATGGTCAGCGCGCAGAAGAGGACGTTGTCCGCCTCGGTGATGGTGCGCCCCTTGTCGTGGTGGATCACCTGGCCCACCTCCAGGTCCTCGAACCACTTGCCCGGCATCGCGCCGGCACGCCCCAAGGGGGGCAAGGGCTTTGTGGGGCGCCTCGGCTGCCGCCGCGTGCGCGCGGAGACCCGGGAGACCCTCGCCCTGGCGGGGAAGACGATCCTCTTCAGCCTGGGGGGCCTCCTTGTCGTCGCCGCGCTGGTGGACCTCGTCGTGGGCGGCCTGAGCTGGACCGCAGCGGGCGTCCTGGCGACGGGCCTCGTCCTCGCCGGGCTGCCCCTGGGCTTCGCGCTGCGCGACGCGCTGCGGCACGCGCAGAAGCGTTGAAGGCGGGGCCGCGCGTGGGCCCCCTCGTGGCCCGCTCCTCCCGCCGCCTCACGCGCCGCGACTGGATCGTCCGCCTGATCGCCATCGTCTTGGCGCTCTCCTTCCTCGCGGGCCTCGTGTCGGTGGTCCTCCAGCGCTGAGCGGCGGTTTTTCACCTACCGGCAAGGCTTTGTCCGCTCCCCCGTGCAACGCCCCCTGGGTGTGCCGCATGCGAGACCAGGTTCCCCGCCCGACCGGAATCGAGACCGCCCAGCGGATCGTCGAGGAGAGCTTCGCCTCGCTGCCCTTCCCCATCGACAAGGAGCGGGCCATCGCCCAGGTGGGCGACCGCGCGCTCCCCTGGGACGACACGTTCACCCTGGGGGACATCCTCCGCGGCCTCCCCGACAAGGCGTTCCGCGACCCCTTCCACGCGGCGCGGGCCGCCGACGAGCGCCTCGCCAGCTTCGTGCGCGCGCTGGAGGCGGTCAAGGCGGCGGAGAGGAGAGGGCGCTGAGCCCCCGGCGCCGGCTCCACACCGTGGGCCCCCGGAACCCGCCCTCCACGTAGCCCATCATCCAGCGGATCTCCTCGCTGTTGTCGTCCCCGTTGTCGTGCACGAGGTTGGACATGGCGATGGCGACGTCCAGGAGCGCCAGCGCGGCGGGGTCCTTCTCGCGCACGGAGACGAGGAAGCGCTTCGCGTCGGGGCAGCGGTCGTGGAGGATCACGCGGTCGCGCATGGGGATGAGCGGGTACGTCTTGCAGCGCACGGGGCGCATGGGGCCCAGCTGGCACCCCTTCTCCGGCGTGAGGAAGTAGCAGGCGCCGCAGCAGCGCTCGTGGCATTGCCGCTCGCCCGCGGCCAGGTGCTCCGCGCAGCGCCACTCGTACTGCTCGGCGAGGGCCGGCTGGAGCCACCCGGGAGCGACGCGCACGGGCACGCGGGTCATGCGCGCGCAGCGCGCTCCGCAGACATGAAGCCGCGCCGGGGCTCTGGCGCCGCGTGCCGAGCCTGCCTCGCGTCCTGCTTCATGCCGAAGGCGCCGCGGTCCTTGCCCTCTCCGTCTGGCTGTACGCGCGTGGCGGCGCGTCCTGGGGCCTCTTCGCCCTGCTGATCCTCGCGCCCGACCTCTCGATGCTGGGCTACCTCGCGGGCCCGCGCGCCGGGGCAGCGACCTACGACCTGGCGCACGCCTACGTCTGGCCCATCGCCCTCTATGCGCTGGGGCAGGCTCCGCTGGCGCTCATCTGGGCCGCGCACATCGGCGCGGACCGCATGCTGGGCTTCGGCCTGAAGTACCCCACGGGGTTCTGCGACACGCACCTGGCGCGCGTGTGAGGGCTCAGTAGAGGTCCGCCATCAGCGCGGTGCGCTGCTCGGCGGTGACGCCCAGCTTGCGCTTCACGGGGTTCCCGACCTGGTAGGCGCGCTCGCCCTCCTCGTAGGTGGGCTTCTGCGTCTGGTAGAAGATGCCCACGGGCACCTTGTCCTCGGGGCCCACGGTGGGCCACTCGATGGCGCGCTGCACCGCCGCGGAGAAGTCCTCCTTGTCGTGGCCCTTCTCCTGGAGGTTGTAGACGCGCTCGCGGAACCAGTCGTAGGTGTTGAGCTTGTTGTACGTGACGCAGGGGCTCTGCACGTCGATGAACGAGAAGCCCTTGTGCTCGACGCCCTTCTGGATGAGCTCCGCGAGCCCCTTGGCGTCGCCGGAGAAGCCGCGCGCGACGAACGAGGCGCCCGCCATGAGCGCGAGGCCCACGGGGTTGATCGGGTTCTCGATGTTGCCGAAGGGCGTGGACTTCGTCTTGTGGCCGATGAGCGAGGTGGGCGAGGTCTGGCCCGTGGTCAGGCCGTAGATCTCGTTGTTCATCACGACGTAGGTGATGTCGAGGTTGCGGCGCATGGCGTGGAGGAAGTGCCCGACGCCGATGCCGTACCCGTCTCCGTCGCCGCCGGTCGCGATGACGGTGAGGTCCGGGTTCGCGAGCTTGATGCCGGTGGCGACCGGGAGCGCGCGGCCGTGGAGCGAGTGGATGCCGTAGGCCTTGAGGAAGTGCGGCAGGTTGCTGCTGCACCCGATGCCGGAGACGACGGCGACGTCCTCGGGCTTCTTGCCCGCGCCGACGAGGGCGCGCGTGACGCCCGTGAGCACCGCGTAGTCGCCGCAGCCGGGGCACCAGGTGGGCTTCGTGTTGACCTTGTAGTCCGCGAGCTGGACCGTGATGGCAGACATTAGTGGACCACCTCCTTCTTGGGGGCCATCTTGAGGACGGCGTGCACCTTGGCGACGATGTCCTCGGGCCAGAAGGGCTCGCCGTCGTACTTGTGGAGCGTGTCGGAGGGGAACCAGCCCGTCTCGGCGCGCAGGAGGCGCTCCAGCTGGCCGGTGTAGTTGCCCTCGATCATGAGGGTGAAACGCTCCTTCTGGAGCATCTCCTTGAGCTTGCCCCAGTCCAGGGGGTAGAGGTCGGTGAACTCGATGCTGGCGACCTCGACGCCCTCCTTCTTGAGCGTCGCCATGGCCTCGCGCACGGCGCCGTGGGTGGAACCCCAGGAGACGAGCGTGACCGGGGCGTTGGCGGGGCCCACGCGCTCGGGCATGTGGAGGTCCTTCTTCGCGCCTTCGAGCTTGTGCATGCGCTTGTCCATCTGCTTCTTGCGCACCTCGATGGCGTCGGGCAGGCCCGCTCGCACGTCGGAGACGAGGGTGCTGTCCTCGTCGTGCTCGTCGGAGCCGGCGATGAAGGCGCCGTTGGCGGTGCCGGGGATGATGCGGGGGCTCACGCCGCTGGGGGTGAGCTTGTAGCGCAGGCCGGGGCCGTTGCCGTCCCACCAGACGCCGCGCTCCAGCGTGGCGCGCTCCATGGGGAACTCTTCGCTCGTCTCGAAGTGCTCGGAGAGGAGCAGGTCGCTGAGCACGAGCACGGGCGTCTGCCACTTCTCCGCGAGGTTGAGCGCGCGGATGGTGGCCTCGTAGGCCTCGGGCACGGTGCGCGGCGCGATCACGATGCGGGGGTAGTCGCCCTGGCCCGCGCCCATGACCATGTTGAGGTCGCCCTGCTCGGTCTTGGTGGGCAGGCCCGTGGAGGGGCCGCTCCTCTGGGAGACCATGACGACGAGGGGCGTCTCGGTGATGCCCGCCATGCCCATGGCCTCCACCATGAGGGCGAAGCCGCCGCCGGAGGTGGCGCACATGGCGCGCGTGCCGGCGTAGCCCGCGCCGATGGCCATGTTGATGACCGCGATCTCGTCCTCGCACTGCTTGACGACGATGCCCATGTCGGGGCCGTGATCCGCGAGGAACTGGCCCACGCTGGTGGCGGGCGTCATGGGGTAGAAGGAGTAGAAGTGGCAGCCGCCCGCCATGGCGCCCAGGGCGATGGCCTGGTTGCCGGTGAGGAAGATGCGCTTCTTGTCGGCGTAGGGAAGCCCGAAGTCCATGGGGCCCCACTTCTCGGTGGCGTAGTTGATGCCCGCCTGCGCGGCCTTGAGGTTCGCGTCGACGACGTCCGCCTTCTTGTGGCCGAACTGGTCCTCCAGGACGCTCTTGAACTTCTCCACGGGCGCCTTGATGAAGGACATGGCAGCGCCCACCGCGACGGTGTTGGCCATGATGGGGTTCGGGCTGAACTCCTTGGCCAGCTCGTAGAGCGGCATGGGGCAGAGGATGACGCCCTTGGGCACGTCGGCCTCGGTGACCTTGACCTTGGAGGGGTCGAAGATGATGCGTCCGCCCGCCGTGAGCAGGGGCGCGTGGACGTCGACGGTCTGCTTGTTGAGCGCGATGAGGATGTCCGCGTGCTGGCCCACGTAGAGGACGGGGTCCTTGCCGCCGCGGATCTGGAACCAGACGTGGCCGCCGCGGATGACGGACTGGTAGGAGTTGTAGGCGTAGACGTGCTGCCCGGAGCGGGAGAGCGTCTTGCCGAAGATCTCGCCGGTCGACGCGACGCCGTCGCCGGCCGCGCCGCCGATGCGGATGCTCACTTCGGTGCGGACCATGGACATTCACCGGGTTTCGGGATTGAGGCGACAGACCCTGGTTTCCAGTTTAAGGGTTTGGGCCGGCGCGCCTCTGGAGAAGGCCCCTTGCGCGGCCCATCGAGGGGTGGGCCAGAGGTGGAATCGCGCAGCCCCCGCCTGCCCCGCTCCATGCCCGACGAGGATGCCCCCGGCGGCGCGCGCGCCACGACCGCGACGGCCCCGCTCCCCCCCTCCGCGCAGGCCGCGATGGAGGCGGAGCCCCTGGCCCCGCCCGAGCGCCCGCCCTACGACGTGGTCCCGCCCGACGACCTGGTGGGCCTGCGCGCCGTGCGCGTGATGCTGGCCGACCTCCCCTTCCCGGCGACCCTGCGGCAGCTCGTGGAGCGCGTGGGCGCGTGGCGCGTCCCCATCACGGGCGTCCACTTCCACCCCATGCGGCAGTTCCTGGAGGGCATGCCCAACCGGAAGTACCGGAGCCCGAGGGCCGTGCTGCGGGCCATGGCGCGGGCGCACCCGGACCTGCGGCCCTGATCAGCCCGTGGCGCTGGAGGCCCCGCCGCTGCGCCCCGCGTTGACGCGCGCCTCGGCGATGGCCCGCTTGGCGGCGCGGACGGCATGCTCGGCCGCCTCGATGGAAAGGTGCGCGTGGTCGAGGACCTCGACCAGCTCGACGCGGCCCGTCGCAGCCATGTCGTCGATGGCGAAGGAGGCCTGCGCGGCGTCGAGGGAGGCCTTGGACGCGGCGAAGGTGTGCTCGGCGGAGTGGTGCGCCTCAAGCGCGCGGGCGAGGTTCGCGGCCTCGGAGGCCAGCGAGGTCGCGCAGTGCGACAGCTCCCGCGCGGCGCGGACCGCCTTCCGGGCAAGCTCGTCGTCGCCGTGCACGCCTCCCGGAGCCGAGCCTGGTCGGTTGAAGTTTTGGTCCATGTCAACGTCTCCTTCGGCGCCTCTCCTCGATCCGCTGCTTCGCCGCGGCAAGCTCCCGCTCGGCCTCCTCCAGCGCCCGCCGCGCCGCCTCCACGTCCAGCGTGCCCCCGCGCATCGCGGCGCGCAGGCGGTCCAGGGCGGCTTCGAGGCGGCGCGTCGCCTGGTCGAGGCCCCGTTCGTCCTCGGGCGAGCCTTCGCGACTCAAGGCGCTCCTCCGGGCCGCGCCAGCGGCCGATGCCAGATCAGCCACTGATCATGAAAATGGTGAGCGGCGGGCACGCTGGGGCCGCCGAAGCCTACGAGCGCGCTTCACGGTTCCGCTGCCGCGCGCGCTCCAGGGCTTCCTGCGCGCGCAGGAGGGCCGCCTCCGCGCGCTCGATCCGACGGGCGAGGTCGGGCGAGCCTTCGCGCATGGCGGCGAGGAGCGAGGCGCACGCCTGGTCGAACGCCAGGAGCGCCTCGCGAAGCTCCTCTTCGGCCGGCGCGATGTCCATGGCCCGCTTGCTCCGCCCGCACCCGATGAAAACCTTGCGCGTGCGGTGGTGCGCCAGGGAGGCGAGCCGTCGCCTGCTAGGCCAGCGCGTTCAGGAGGCTCCGCAGCGCGTCGGAGGCGGAGGCCGAGTGCGGGCCCGCGAGGGACGGGATGGGCGCGAGGCGGAAGCGGAACGGGGGCCGCGTCGGGGCCTCCGCGCGGGGCTGGCGCAGCAGCGGCGTCCCGGGGGGCCACCGCTCCAGCCAGGCGGCCTCGGGGGAGCGCGCGAGGTCGAGGAGGTCGCGCTGCCCGATGGCCTGCCCCAGCGTCGCCAGGGCGTCGGGACCTACCGCGATGACGGCCTGCGGGCGCAGGAGGGCGAGGAGACCCAGCACGTGCTTCGCCGCCTCCTCGCGCACGGCGGGCGCGGGCTCCGCGTCGAAGGGAATCGCGTGCCCGAGGTGCGCGACGCCGAAGAGGGCGGGCAGGGGGGCGTCCCCGGCGGCGCGCCAGAACGCCGCGCCCGCGGGGCTCGCCGCGTCGCCCGCGACGACGTCGAGCCCCAGCCGCTCGCGCGCCTCCCGCGGGCCCGTGAACGGGATGCCCGTGAGGCGCGAGCCCTCGTCGGGCGCGCCTGCGAGGACGAGGACGCCCGCGCGCGTCAGGCCGCGGGCGTAGAGCTGGAGGTGGTCGTGGAGCGCGGGCCACTGGTCCGCGACGCTGGTCCGGAGGCGCTTCCCCTCGCGCGCCAGCGACTCTGCGAGACGCGCCTCGGCGGGGAAGAGGGCGCGGTACGCGAGGAGCAGGTCCTCCACGACGTCCGCCTCCTGCGCGACCAGGTCCACGCCCACGCCGCCGGGCACGTCCAGGCCTCACGATAACGCTTCTCATTCGGACGCGCTTCTGCGCTCCATATGCTCTCGCGAAGGACGCTCACTTCTGGCGTCTGCGCTGCGCGAGCGCCTTGAACTCCGCGGGCCGCCCGCAGCGCGGGCACCACGGGTTCGCGTGCGCGTCCAGCGTGGGCTCGGTGCCCTCCCAGCCGCAGCCCAGGCAGACGAAGTCGAAGGGCATGCGATCGGCAGCGCGTCCCGGACCATGAAGCCGCGCGACGGGGCGGAAGAGCCAAGCGGCATCGGGCGGGTGAAGGGGCCAGCATGCCCCTGCGATCGCGGCTCCAGGACAGGCGGGAGGACCTCCTGCGTCTCGCCCGACGGCACGGCGTGGCGACGATCCGCCTCTTCGGATCGGCGGCGCGAGGGGAGGACACCGCCGAGAGCGACCTCGACCTCCTCGTGAAGATGGAGCCGGGGCGAAGCCTCCTGGACCTCATCGAGTTCGAGCAGGACTGCGAGGACCTCCTCGGCGTGCCGGTGGACGTCCTCACCGAGGGCAGCCTGCACCCGCTCCTGCGCGACACCGTCCTCTCGGAGGCTGTGCCCGTCTGAAGCCCGAGAGCGAAGACCGGGACCGGGTCTATCTGGCGGACATGCTCGCGGCTGCGCTGGCCGCCCTCGATTATGCGCAGGGCGACCGGGAGGCGTTCCACGAGGACAAGATGCGGCGCGACGCCATCCTGCGGAATCTGGAGATTCTCGGGGAGGCCGCGAAGCGCGTCTCATCTGCCACCAAGCTCGCCCATCCGCACGTCCCCCGGCGGGCGATCGCGGGGATGCGGGACAAGCTCATCCACGACTACGGCAACGTCGATGCCGACCTCGTCTGGCGGATCATCGAGGACCGGCTTCCCGGTCTTGTGGCCAGCTTGAGGGCCATGACTTCGGCGTGACCCGCGTCCCGCCATCAACGTTCGGTTCATGTGCCCGCCCCTCGTTGGCCTCCCCGATGGCGGACGAGCGCTCCCTCAAGCCGACGCTGGGCCTCCTGAGCGCCACGCTGCTCATCGTGGGCTCCTCCATCGGGAGCGGCATCTTCCGGCTGCCCAGCAGCATGGCCGCGCAGGTGGGGACCCCCTGGCTCCTCGTGGGCGTGTGGGTGCTCTGCGGCCTGCTCTCGCTGGCGGGCGCGCTGACCTTTGCGGAGATGGGCGCCATGTTCCCGCGCGCGGGCGGGCAGTACGTCTTCCTGCGGCAGGCCTACGGCGACCGCGTGGCGTTCCTCTACGGGTGGACCTTCTTCTGGGTGATCCAGACGGGCATCATCGCGGCGGTGGCGACGGCGTTCGCGGGCTTCTTCGCCGTGCTCGTGCCGCTCTCGGGCCTCCAGGTGAAGCTCGTCGCCATGGGCGTCATCGCCCTGCTCTCGGCGGTCAACTACGTGGGCGTGAAGTACGGCGGCCTCGTGAGCAACGTGTTCACGGGCCTCAAGCTCATCGCCCTCGCGGCGCTGGTCGTGGCGGGCTTCGTCCTCGTGAAGGGCGCGGGCAACTACGCGATGCCCGTGGTGAGCCCGAGCACGCCCAACGTCGTGGGCGCGGTGGGCCTCGCCATGGCGGCGGCGTTCTTCGCCTACGACGGCTGGAACCAGAGCGCGTTCGTCGCCTCGGAGATCAAGGAGCCGCAGCGCAACGTGCCCCTCTCCATGCTCCTGGGCACGCTGGGCGTGATGCTGGTCTACGTGCTGGCGAACCTGGTGTACGTCCACGTGCTCCCGTTCGACCAGGTGAGCCACACGGCGACGCTGGCCTCCGACGTGGCGAAGGTCCTCTTCGGGCCCGTGGGCGCGACGCTCATCACCATCGCCGTCCTCGTCTCCACCTTCGGCACCGTGAACGCCTACGTGCTCTCGGGGCCGCGCGTCTACTACGCCATGGCGAAGGATGGGCTCTCGTACCCGGGCCTCGCGGGCGTGAGCAGGCGCTTCTCGACGCCCGACTTCGCCATCCTCGTGCAGGCCGAGTGGGCGATGCTCCTCGTGCTCACGGGGAGCTACGACTCGCTGGTGAACTTCAGCGTGCTGGGCATCTGGCTCTTCTACGGCGTCGCGGGCGTGGGGCTCTTCCTGCTGCGGCGCAGGATGCCCCACGCGGAGCGGCCCTACCGGACGACGCTCTACCCCGTGGTGCCCATCCTGTTCATCGCGACGAGCCTCTTCATCGTCGTGAACGGCCTGCTCAACGACACGCGCAACGCGCTCATCGGCCTCGGCCTCATCCTCACGGGCGTCCCCGCGCTGGCGTTCCTGGAGTGGCGCAAGCGGAGGGCCGCGAGCGTCGGCGTCGAGGAGCCCGCCTCAGCGTAGCAGGAGGACGCTCGTCGCCACGTGGCGCGCCACGTCCTCGGTGAAGCTGTGCCCCAGCACGAGGCGGTGGAGAAGCCCCACGGGCCGCGCGCGGGCGACGACGAGCCAGTAGCGGCCCGAGTTCGCCTCGTCGAGGATCTCGCTCTCCACGAGCCCCTCGCGGAAGCGCGCCTCCACCTCGACGCCGCGCTGCCGGAGCGCCTCCGCGTTGCGCTGGATCGCCGGGTCCTCCAACGTGGCCTGCGCGGCCTGCCCCGCGCTCGCCTGGAAGTGCCCCATGCCGAAGACCTGCTCGTCCTCCGCGGGCCGCACGTGGACGAGGGTCACGGGCGAGCCGACGGCCTTGGCCAAGGTGGCCGTGACGTCCAGCATCCTTGGGCTGGGGCGCCCGCCGGCCAGGAGGATGCGGCGGCCCACGGGCGAGGCGTCGCCGCGCAGCGCCAGCACGGGCCGGTCGCACGACTCGACGACCTTCTCGACGGTGTCGCCGAACACGCGGCGCAGGAGGCCCGGGTGGCGGTCGTGCGCGCGCACGACGACGAGGTCGGCCTTCTCGCCGCGCGCCCGCTCCAGGATCGCCTTCGCGGGGTCGCCCGAGGCCATGACCAGCGTCACGCTGGCGCCCGCCTCGCGCAGGCGCTCAAGCGCCTCCTGCACGGCGGGGGGCGGGGCAGCCGCGTCGCCCACGTGGAGGAGCGTGACGTCGCCCCCGGCGGCGAGGCGGCCGACGGCGTCCAGCGTGGCGGGGGCGTAGGGCTTGGAGGAGACGGCGACGAGGAGCTTCACGACCTCACCTTCCTGCGGCGTCCGCGCGCGGGGGGCTCGGGGGGCTGCACGTCCTCGGTGATGGCCGCGAGGGCGGCGCCCGCGTCCGCGTCGAGCCGCGCGTAGTAGCGCGCTTCCAGGATGCCGCGCACCAGCGCGCGGAGGATGACCAGCGAGATGAACAGGGCTGCGCCCACGAGGAGGATGACCGAGGCCTGGCTGGCGTGCGGCACGCCCAGGCGGCCCCCCACCTCCTTGATGGTGAGCGCGATGGCGGGCAGCAGCACGGAGAGGCCGAAGTAGAGGCGGATGCGGAGCCCCTTCACGAACTGCGTCGCGAGGGCGCCCACCTGCGCGCCCAGGGCCGCGCCCACGAGCATGACGGCCGCGACCGCGACGATGGTCCGGCCCGCCAGCGAGTAGAGGAACGCGCCGATGCCCGCGCTGAAGATGATCTCAAAAAGGTCGGTCCCCACCGCGATCTTCGTGGGCACGCCCAGGAGGTACACGAGCGAGGGCATGCGGATGAAGCCCGCCCCCACGCCCAGAAGGCCCGACGCGACGCCCGTGACGAGGGCGAGGAGGAAGGGGACCCACGCGCTGATGCGCGGGATGCCCGAGGCGGGGAGCGACAGGTAGGGCGGGAGCTTGAGGGCCTGCACCTTCTCGTAGAGGCGCACCTTGCCGGCCCCCCGCGGCGCGCGCGTCACGGCGGCGCGGCGGTAGTCCCACAGGACGTAGCCCGAGATGAAGAACAGGATGAGGATGTAGAGGATGCGCACGACGCTGTCCGCGTTGCCCGCGCGCTCCAGCGCGAGGAGCGCCGTCTCGCCGATCTTCAGGCCGATGGCGGTGCCCACGATCATGAACGCGCCCAGGCGCACGTCCACGTGGCCGAAGCGGCGGTGCTTGATGGTCGCGACGATGCTCTTGCCCATGGTGTGCAGCAGGTCCGTGCCGACGGCGAACGCGATGGGCAGGCCCAGGAGGTTGAGGCCGGGCGTCACGATCCACGTGCCGCCGACCCCGAAGAAGCCGCCCAGGACGCCCACGACGAAGCCCAGGAGGACGAGCAGCAGGACGCTGATGCCCGCCACCGCGGGAATCGCGATCATTCGCCGAGGTCCCCCGGCCGCTCGGGGTGCCATCGCCTCAGGATGAGGTCGGCGAGGTAGCCCAGGATCAGGCCCTCCGCGGCGATGCCGGCGACGACCGCGGCCGCGAGCAGCCAGCCTTGCACGGCTCCTGCCCGCGTCGCGGGAGGCCATGACCGTTGTCGCTAGATCGCCGATGCGGCAACCGGCCTCCGGCAAAGGGTAAGCACCTCGCCCCCCGTGGCGGGGCCGTGACAGCGACCTTCCACGCGGGGAGCCGCGAGCTTCAGGACCGCTTCGGGACGCGCCGCATCGCGGACCGCATCGACGAGCTGCTCGTGCGCGACGCGCTGGGGGAGGAGGAGCGCGCCACCGTCGAGGCCGCGGACATGTTCTTCCTCGCGACGGCCGACGAGGAGGGGAAGCCCACGTGCTCCTACAAGGGCGGCGACCCGGGCTTCGTCAAGGTCGTGGACCCGAAGACGATCGCATGGCCCAACCACGACGGGAACGGCATGTACCTCAGCACGGGGAACCTTTCCCGGAACCCGCACGTCGGGCTGCTGTTCGTGAATTTTGAGGACCCCGACCGCCTGCGCATCCAGGGGGAGGCCTCGATCCGTATGGACGATCCCCTGCTATCAGAATGGCCCGAGGCGCAGTTCGTCGTCCGCGTCGCGGTGCGGCAGGTCTTCCCCAACTGCCCGCGCTACGTCCACCGGATGAAGCTCGTGGAGCGAAGCGCGTTCGTGCCCCGGGAGGGGTGCGCGACGCCGGTCCCCGGCTGGAAGCGCGCGCCGTGGGCCAACCCGTACCTGCCCGAGGGCGATCCCGCGCGTCAGCGCAGCGGATAGCGGCGCCCCTTCCACACCGCGCCGCGGCCCGTGAGGCGGTCGAACGCGCTGGCCACGAGCACCGCGCCGAAGAACGCGAACCCCAGGGGGTGCAGCAGCGCATCGGGCCAGCCGGGGCCGTCCGTCGTCTCCTGCGCCTTGCGGACGCGCCACGAGACGAGGAGCCACGCCGAGGCCAGAAGCAGCGCGGCGATCCACTCGCGCTGCGCCAGGGCGAGGAGCGCCAGCGGCGCCGCGAAGAGGCCCGCGGCGAAGCTCGCGGCGGTGAGCGCGAAGGCGGGCGCGGGCGTGTGCGCGGCGCCGGTCGCGACGTTCTTGCGCCAGCCGCGGAACATCTCGCGGCCTCCGCGGTACATGCGCACGCGCACGGAGTCCGAGAGGTCCCAGAACGAGGCGCGGACGCCGGAGAGCGCCGCCAGCCGCGCGAGGGCCAGGTCCTCGACGACGCTCCCCTTCACGGCCTCGTGCCCGCCAAGCCTGTCGTAGGCGCTGGCGCGGAAGAGGAGGTACTGCCCGTTGCCGATGGCGTGCTCGGGATCGCGGATCGCCTCGTCGCCCGCGCCGCGCGCCGCCGCGTGGATGAGCGTGAAGGTGGCGGGCATCGCGACGCGCTCCGCGGCGCTGCCAAGCTCCTGCCGCGTGAGGCCCGTGAGGAGGTCCGCGTCCTGCGCGGCCGCCAGCGCGCGGGCCAGGCTCTGCGGCGCGTGCGCGGTGTCCGCGTCGGTGAAGAGGAGCCACTCGCCCGTCGCGGCCTGGCGGCCGTTCCAGCACGCCCAGCACTTGCCGACCCAGCCGGGAGGCAGCGGCGGCTCGTCGAGCACGCGCAGGCGCGGGTCCTCGCGGGCCATGAGGAGCGCCAGCTCGCGCGAGCCGTCGGTGCTTCCGCCGTCCACGACGAGGACCTCCACGTCGACGCCCTCCAGCGCAAGGAGGCTCGCGAGGCAGCGCGTCAGGTTGCGCGCCTCGTCGCGCGACGGGACGATGACGCTGACGCGCGCGCCCAGCCTCGATGGGCGGCCGGGGAGGCGCGGCGGCGGGGGCTCGCGCAGCAGCAGCGCGCCCGCCAGCGCGCAGGCCAGCAGCACGATCGCCAGCGCCAGGAGCCACGCCACGCGCCGCGACTCGGCGCGTCGGGCATAAGCCTAAGCGACGGGTCGCAGGTGCCCGCGCGTGGGCCACGACGTGCGCCGCATCTCGGCGGCCGAGACGCACCCGCTGAGGCAGGCCATCCTCCGCCCCCACCAGGACGAGGGGGCCGTGCGCTGGCCGGGCGACGACGCGGCGGACACGGTCCACTTCGGCGCGTTCGCCGGGGGCCGGCTCGTCGGCGTGGGCACGCTGCTGCGCGAGGCGCCCAAGGGCTCCTCCGACCCGCGCGCATGGCGCCTGCGCGGCATGGCGACGCACCCCGACGTGCGCGGCCAGGGGCACGGCGCCGCCATCGTGCGCGCCGCGCTGGAGCACGCCCGCGCCCAGGGCGCCACGCGGATGTGGTTCAACGCGCGCACCAGCGCGGTCCCCTTCTACGAGAAGCTGGGCTTCGTCCGCTCGGGCCACGAGTTCTTCGTCCCCGACGCGGGCCCGCACTACTACATGGACGTGCGGCTTTAGCTCCGCGGCGGGCACGCCGAGCCGCACGTCAATTCGTAGACGTACATCTCGTCGCCCGGCGACAGGCTGCCCACGTGGTCGAGCAATTGATAGCGCGAGTCCCCCGTGGGCACGCTCATCACGAGGACGACGTGGTCGTAGCCCGCGCCGCGGGAGGCGTTCTCCAGCTTCCACCCGACGTCTCCGGGATGGTGGAACGTCTCGTCGTCCTGCACGGTCCAGCGCACGTAGGAGCGCGTCTCCATGGTCTGGAGGAAGAGGGCCTGCGGCGCGTCCTTCCCCAGCGGCGCGAGGAGAGGGGGCGCGATGAAGTCGGGGAACACGCCCACGAGCGTGCGGTTTCCCACGAGGCCGTGCTCCTTGAGGTACGCCGCGGCGCCGGGGCCGCCGGAGAAGGGCTGGGCCGCGTCGGCGCGCACCGCGACCGCCGTCGCCGCGACCTGCGCGACGAGGAGGAGCGCGAGCGCCACGGCCGCGACGGGGCGGCCCCGGGGGCGCGGCCCCTCGACGCGGGCGATCCACACGCAGAGGAGGAACGCGACGAACAGCATGCCGTGGTGCCGCATCTGGCCCGCCACCAGGGAGCGCGTGTAGTAGAGCGCGACGAGGGCGCCGGAGAGGCCCAGCCACAGGAGAAGGACGCGCGGCTGGCGGCGGAACGGCAGGAGGGAGAGGGCCCACGCGGCGAGGCCGAGAAGGACGAGCGGCGCGCCGCCCAGGAGCGGATCGAGGAGGTTGGCGTTCCAGCGCCACGCGGTCCACGAGCCCAGCGGGAAGAACGCATGCAGCACGCCGCGCGCCGCGTCCACGAGGGCGTAGCGGTCGGGCCGGAGGACCCACTCGAAGCGCCACGGGGCGACGTCGGGGGCGGGGATCATCTGCCACCACGCGAGGAGGACGCCCAGCGCCGCGGGCGCCGCGACGAGGAGGGCCCGGCGCCGCGCGCGCTCCGAGAGCGCCTCCGCGCCGTAGGCGGCCCCCAGGACGAGGGCCATGAGCATGCCAAGGCCCGTGGTGTTGGCCAGGGCGAGCAGCAGGAGCCCATGCCGGAGCGGATGCTCGCGCCGGGCCGGGTGCGCCGCGGCGAGGGCGAAGACGAGGAGCACGCCCAGCACGTAGCTGCGCGCGATGGCGTCGTACTCGTAGGCGAGGAAGTAGCTGCCCGCCAGGAGCCACTGCTCCAGCCGCGAGAAGGGGCCCGCGAGGACGAGGACGCCCATCGCCGCGACCGCGAGGACGAGGTGCAGCACGCGCTCCGCCAGGAAGGGAGCGCCCATCTTCGCCAGCGGCCACAGGAGGAGGTACCACAGGGCGGGCGAGCCCTCCGAGTCCATGTCGCGGAAGAGGTTCGCGCTGTCGCGGGCGATCATCCACGGCTGCGCCTCGTCGCGCCACGGCTCGTGGATCCACAGGTAGGCCAGCGAGAGAAGGGCGAACGCCGGCAGGGGGGAGAGCAGGAGCTTCCTCGCGCGCTCGTGCATCGCCAGCCGGAACGCGCGGACCCCGCTTGACCGTGCCTCTCCCCGAAACCTTCATCGCCAGGCCACGAATCGTCGCCCGATGGCCGAGCCCCGCGCGCTCGTCGGCGCCGATCAGGTCAGCTTCGCGTTCGGCGGGCACCACGTCTTCTCCGGCGCCTCGTGGGTGATCCGCGAAGGCGAGCGCGTGGCGCTGGTGGGGCCCAACGGCGCGGGCAAGACGACGTTCATCAAGCTCCTCCTGGGGAAGCTCAAGCCCGACCTGGGCGAGGTCGAGATGGAGCCCGGCCTGCGCTACGGCTACCTCACGCAGCAGTTCGAGTTCGCGCCCGACGCCACCGTGGGCGGCCTCCTCACCGAGCTTCCGCCGCAGGCGCTTGCGATCCAGGAGGAGATGGCCGGCATCGAGGCGCGCATGGCGGAGGCCGCCTTCTACGAGGAGCCCGGCTACGAGGACGTGCTGAAGCACTACGGCGAATTGCAGCGCGAGTTCCAGGTGCTCAGCAGCAAGGGCGACGCCAACGCGGCGCTCTCGTTCCTCCAGGAGCTTGGCCTGCCCGACATCACGCTGGAGACGAGGATGCGCACGCTTTCGGGCGGGCAGAAGACGCGCGTCCTCCTCGCCAAGGCGCTGGCCAACTGGAAGGACATGGACCTCCTCATCCTCGACGAGCCCACGAACCACCTCGACATCGAGACCGTCGAGTGGCTGGAGGACTTCCTCGTCAACAAGTACGGCAACGCGCTCCTGCTCGTGGCCCACGACCAGTACCTCATGGACAACCTCGCCACCAAGGTGCTGGAGATCGAGGAGCGGAAGGTCTGGGAGTGGGAGGGCAACTACACCGCCTACCTGGAGCAGAAGGCCGCCGTGCAGGCCGCCCTCGAAGCGCGGCGCCGGCGCGAGATGGAGGAGTACAAGCGGCAGCTCCAGATCATCGAGGAGATCAAGCGCCGCAACCGCTTCGACCACCAGGCCGCGAGCAAGGCGACGCGCCTGGAGAAGTTCCAGAAGACCATGGCCGCCGGGGCCGCCTCCGCGCAGCGCGCCAACTTCCGCCTCAACCTCAAGAGCGTCCAGAAGTCCAGCAACGACGTGCTCTACGCCGAGGGGCTGACGAAGCGCTTCGGCTCCAACGCGCTGCTGGAGGGCGCCGCGTTCAGCATCGCCAAGGGGGACAAGGTCGGCCTCATCGGGCCCAACGGCGCGGGCAAGACCACGCTGCTGCGCATGATCATGGGCCTGGAGAAGCCGACCTCCGGCGCGCTGGAGGTTTCCCCCGGCGTCAAGATCGGCTTCTTCGACCAGGAGCACGCGGGCCTCCAGCCCGGCCGCACCCTCATCGACGAGGTGCGCGCCACGAGGAAGATGGGCGAGGAGGAGGCGCGCGGCCTCCTGGGGCGCTTCAACTTCAAGGGCGACGACGCGTTCAAGAGCGTCGAAAAGCTGTCGGGCGGCGAGAAGGCGCGCATGGCGCTCCTCAAGTTCACCATCGGCGACACGAACATGCTCGTGCTCGACGAGCCCACGAACCACCTGGACTTGGGCAGCCAGAAGGTCGTCGAGGAGGCCATCAAGAAGTACGACGGCACCGTGCTCGTCGTCTCCCACGACCGCCACTTCCTCGACGCCGTGGTCAACAAGATCGCCGTGGTCGCGAACCGCAAGGTGGGCGTCTTCCCCGGCAACTTCTCCGAGACGCGCACGCTCACCAAGCTCAACGAGTTCATGGGCGCGGGCGAGGCGCAGCGCTTCGTCGTGCGCCAGGCGTTCCACGACTACGACCAGGACCGCCACTACTCCACGGGCGAGACCGTGCTGGTCACCGGCGGCGAGACGCAGACGACGAAACGCCTCTTCCGGCTGGCCATTGAGCGCGGGTGGCTGGAGCCGCGCGACGTCTAGAGAGCCTGCAATGCGCTCGCGCGCAGGGCCCGATCGGGTCCAAGCACGCGGACCGCCACCTGATGCAAGGCCCGATCCTCGGTCAGCAGGACCGAGCTCTCGTCGGCCGCTGCGAGCGCGAGGTAGGAGGCGTCGTAGAAGCTCATGCGGTGGGCGTCGACGAGCCGCGCCGCCGCTTGCAAGCGCTCCTCGTCCGGGGGGACCAGCGTCACGGCGCCCAGCGCGGCCGCCAGCGCCGCGTCCCGCTCGTCGGGCGTCGCTCCGTACCCTGCAGGGTGCTTGCGATGGATGACGTGCCCAAGCTCGAAGGGAAGAAGGGTGGGCGCCGCGAGGTCGTGCGTCTCGGACAGGGTCACGAGGTTCTGGCGCGCCGCTACGCCTCCCGGCTCCAGCGCCGCGAGGAGCGCGCTTGCGTCAACGACCGCGACGGGCAAGGTCGCGCCTCGCTTCGCGGACCGCGCTGGCGGGCTTGCCGCGCTTGGAGGGGTCGCCTCGCCGGCTCGCGGCCTCCAGCCGGCGCGCGGCCTCCTCCGCCACGAGCTTCGCGTAGGCGCGGTCGAACGCGGCGCGCGCGAACTCGTTGGGCCGGATGCCGGCGCGGCGCAGGCGCTCCAGCTTGTCCTCGTCCTCGCGGAACTGGACGACCTCGCCCATGCTCAAGTGTATACTATGTTGTATACATGAGCGTTCCGACTCGGTGGCCTACGCCTTCGCCGCCCCGCAGACGCCCTTCACAAGCTCCGGGTTCACCACGGTGGGCGCCTCCCTGCGGTGGCTCGCCTGCTCGTAGGCGTACGCGAAGCCCAGGAGCTTCGCCTCGCTCCACGCGGGGCCGAAGAAGCTGACGCCCTCGGGGTTGTGGCCGTTGTAGCCCGCGGGCACGATGACGGTGGGATAGCCCGCCTCGGCGCCCATCTGGTAGTACGCGAGCGAGGGGCCCGCGATGGCGTCGAGGCCATTCTGCGCGAAGAGCGCGTCATCATAGGACTGCGCCGCGCGCTGCGCCGCCGTGGCGGTGGCGAGGGAGAAGGTGGGGTCGCCGGGCGTCGCGTCGGAGGCCTGGAGCAGGTCCTGGCCGTACTTGACCTTGTCCGGGTGCTGGTTGTTGTACGCGATGATGTCCGCGAGCGTCTTCACGGGGAGGCCCGGCCCCGCCTCGTGGGCGAGGTAGTCGTTGATGCCCTGCTTGAACTCGTTGGGGATGACGCCCAGCTCCGAGGTGCCCACGGTGTCGCCCTGCGCGCTGGCGCCGCCCGCGGGGGCGGAGGCGCTGGTGGTGACCTGCACGAGCGTGGCGCCCGCCTTCTTGATATCATCCAGCGCGCGCAGGAAGACGGCGTCGTTGTAGTTGGGGTCGTAGCCGATGCGCTTGCCCTTGAGCGCGTCCGCGGTGAGCGCGGTCCGGTAGTCGCCGCCCGGGGGGAGGTGCGACGCGGCGTCCGCGGTGGCGGAGTCCTTGGGGTCGGGCCCCGCGACGGCGGAGAGCACGGCCGCCGCGTCGGCGACGTGCCGCGCCATGGGGCCGGGCGTGTCGAAGCTCGCGGCGAGGGGGATGACGCCCGCGCGGGAGACGAGGCCCACGGTGGGCTTCACGCCCACGAGGCTGTTGGCGTCGGATGGGCCGAGGATGCTGCCCTGCGTCTCGGTGCCGATGGTGGCGGCGGCGAACGCCATGGAGCCCGCGACGCCCGAGCCGCTGCTGGACCCGCTGGGGTCGCCCATGTTGTAGGCGTTCACGACCTGGCCGCCCAGCGAGCTGTAGCCGTTGGGGTTGTTGAGGGAGATCCACTGGGCGAACTCCGAGAGGTGGGTCTTCCCGAGGATGATGGCGCCCGCCGCGACGAGCTTGTCGGTGAGCGTGGCGTTGAGGGGCGGCGTGTTGTTGGCCAGCGCGATGGAGCCCGCGGTGGTGGGCTCGTCGTTGGTGCCCACGTTGTCCTTCAGCAGGATGGGGATGCCGTGCAGGGGGCCGCGCACGTGGCCCGCCGCGCGCTCGGCGTCCAGCGCCGCCGCCTGCTCGCGGGCGTGGGGGTTGACCATCTGCACGGAGTTGAGCTTGGGGCCCGCCGCGTCGTAGGCCGCGATGCGGGCCGTGTAGGCGTCGACGAGCTGCACGCTGGTCACGCGGCCCGCGGCGAGCGCGTCCTGGATCTCCGCGAGGGTGGCGCTCTGGAGGTCGAGCCCGCCCACGGTGGCGAGGCAGTCGCCGCCCTCCGTGGAGGCCTGCGGCGTCGGGGACGCGGGGGCCTGCCCCTGGAGCGCGCCGAAGCAGCCGGGAGCGAGGACGAGGAGGGCGACGCCCAGGAGGAGCGACGTCTTGCGGAGCCGGAGGGCGGTCATCAGCCTCGAACGCCACCCTGGGGGCGGCTCCATAAGCCTTGCTGCGGCGGCATGGCGCGGTCAGGCCCGTGCCCGTTCGCGGGAGCGGAACCACTTCTCCGCCGTCGCGTTGCGCTCGCGCATGCTCTCCTCCACCTCGTAGTACGGGAGCATGATGCTCAGCTTGTAGGCGAGGTCGCGCACGCCCTCCGCGTCGCCCAGGTCGCGCGTCCCCGAGAGGAGCACCGCGAGGCGGTCGAGGTCCGCGAAGAAGGCCTCGTTGCGCGGCAGGTCGGGCCACTGGTGGAGCGCGACCTCCAGCTCGAAGAGGAGCGCCTTGGTGCCCACGAGGTAGCCCGCCACCGCGGCGGGGTCGTCCACGTCCAGCTCGCGCTTGAGCATGCGCAGCCGCTCCACGTCCTTGTCCAGCACGGTGAGCTGCCACGAGCGGCGCGGGATGAAGGTCCCGTGGGGCAGGGGCAGGTTGAGCAGGTTCACCAGCGAGATGAGGACGTGGTACGCGACGAGGTTCGCGAACTGCGCGGGGCGCGGCGGCGTGGCCACGAGGGGCCAAGACGGGCCCTCCGGGATGAAGCTACGCCGGCTCCGCGGGGCGGCGCTTCTCGATGGCGCCCCGGAGCGCGGAGACGAGCGCCTCGGGGCGGAACGGCTTCTCCACCACCGCGTCCACGTCGAACGCGTCCACGAGGTCGGGCAGGCTGATGCTTGCCGAGAAGAGGACGACGGGGAGGTCGCGATGGGGCCCCGCGCGGAGCCCTTCGAGCAGCTCCCGAAGGGCCAGGCCAGGCATCCTCACGTCCTGGAGCAGCACATCGGGGCGCTCCGCCTCCAGCGTGGGGAGGATGTGCCGGGCCTCGGAGACGGTCGCCGTCTGGAAGCCGTAGGCGCGGAGGATCACCGCCGTGCTCTGCAGGATGGGGGCCTCGTCGTCCACGATGAGGACCTTGACCACGAATCGTGAGCGCGACGGAGGGAATATGAAATTTCGGCCTACGGGGCGCCCACCGTCTGCCCGGTGGTGTAGTCCACGAAGTGTTCAGTCGCGGCTTGTCCAGCGTCGGGCTCGAGGCCGCGCAGCAGCGCGTCGACGACGCCCACCGCGGGGCCGCCGCCGCGCCCGTCGTGCGCCGCCGGGCCCGGCATGCAGGCGTAGCCGCCCGTGGGCAGCGCCTCGCACGCGCTGGGCGGCACGCACGTGTACGTGCCCGTGGCGCCCGTGCAGTAGGGGACGCCCGTGAAGCCCAGCGGCGTCCACGGCCCCTGCGCGCCGCAGCATCCCGAGACGACAGTGTAGAAGCTCGCGGGGATGCCGTGCGCGACGAGCCCCGCGAACGTCTCGCGGCTCATGGTGTACGGCACGATGGGGTCGCCCAGGCCGTGGGAGATGTACGCGTGCCGGATGCCCACCATCTGGTCCGTGTGCAGCGCGGGGCTGCGGTCGAGGTACGCCTGCGGCGCGGTGGCCGGCGTGCCGCCCGTCTCCTGGATCATCCACGAGTCGGCGCACGCGCACGGGTAGAGCCCCAGCGTGCCGAACTCCTCCACGAGGTTCGTGACGCCGAACTCGTCCACCCAGTAGTCGAAGAGGTCGGGGCGCTCCGCGACGGCCATGCCCGTCGTCTCGCCGCCCATGCTGGCGCCCCAGAGGATGGTGCGCGTGATGGTGGGGAAGCGCGCCTTGAGGTCCAAGGTCGCCGCGATGAGGTCCTCGTGCCCCTTCATCACGTCCCAGCCGCCGCTGCCGCGGTACTCCATCGCGACCGCCACCGCGCCGTAGGCCGACGCGATGGGGATGACGGTGCCGCTCTGGTTGAAGTGGCCGCAGCAGCCGTGGCCGAAGACCAGCAGCGTCGTGGGCGTTCCGACGCTGGGGTACGCGAGGTCCCCGTAGGCGGTCTCCCCGTCGACCGTGACCTGATATCGTTCGTAGGTGGCCCCCGCGGCGGGCGCGGAGGGCGGCAGGGCGGCGAGCAGGAGCAGAGCCCCCAAGGTGACGATGACGAGCCTCATGGTTCCCCGAAGGGCCCAAAACGCGGCAGGCTGCTTGAAGCCGGGCCCCGGTCACGGGAGGAGGCCGAAGGCCCACTCGACGCACTGCGCGGGGAGGAAGAGCGGGGGGACCGGGCCGCACGGCTGGGCCCCTTCCACGGCCTGCTGGGCGTCCCCGGCGGCCGCGAGGGCGGGCTCCGCCCCGGAGCCCCACGCGAAGGCCTCGATCGCCCCGGCCGCGCCGAGTGCCACGGTCAAGCCACCGTTGTACGCCCCCGACACCTGGGCCTCGGTGGAGACCATCGCGTCCGAGGCGCCCTGCCAGCCGGCGTCGTAGGCGTCGTCCTCCGCGCGCACGGCGGATTGATAGCCCGATTCGACCGCGTCGTGGACCGGGCCGTCGAAGGCGCCGTAGACGGCGTCCAGGGCGGAGACCTCGGCCCCCACCACGGCGTCCCTTGCGTCCTCGTAGGTCAGGTCCCGGGCCATCGCCCCGGGGGCGGCGAGCAGAGCCAAGCATCCCAGCGCCATCGCACAACGAACGACGTTCATCACGTTCCCTCGCGCGCCTCGTGGGCCTCGGACCTCTTGGCTCTGCCGGCACGCGGGGTTGATGGGCGTCTACGCCGCCCGCGATCGTCGCAGCCCGGCGATGGCCAGGAGCGTGAATAGGAGCGCGAAGCCCAGGAGGACCGCGACGTGGAGCCAGACGTGCTCCAGCCCCCAGCCGCGCAGCATCACGTCGCGAAGCCCCTGGATGGCCCACGTCGGGGGGAGGAGATAGGAGAGGGGCCGCAGCCAGGAGGGCAGCGTCTCCACGGGGACGAAGATGCCCGAGAGGAGGAAGACGGGCAGGATGATGAACGGGATCATCTGCACGGCCTGGCCTTCGCGCTGCGCGGCGGCGCTGATGAGGATGCCGATGGCCTGCGCGTCGATGGCGGTGAGGATCACCAGGAGCGCCGCCACGAGGACCGGGCCCACGACCAGGACGTGGTAGAGGAGGATCGCGACGGCGAGGAGGAGCGTCGCCTGCACCGCGGCGATGACGCCGAAGGCGATCTCGTAGCCCAGCACGATCTCGGCCTCGGTCGCGGGCGTGACGCGCAGGCGGTCCAGCGTGCCCGTGGTGCGTTCGCCCACGAAGGCGAGGAGCGTGAGGAGCGTCGTGAAGAGGGTCACGGCGAAGGCCATGATGCCCGGGACGAACGAGTCGATGAAGCGCGCGTCCTTCGCCTCGGGGTGCGCGTAGGTGACGTCGGTCGTCACGGGGAGCGGCGCGCCGCGCGACTGGAGGAGGCGCTGCGCCGCGGCGGCCATCTCGCGCACGACCGCGCCGGAGAGCTGGCTGTTGGTCGTGTCCAGGAGGAGGTCGAGATGCGCGCCCCCCGACGAGGCGCCCGCCGAGAAGCCTGCGGGGAAGTGGAGCACCGCGACGGCGCGCCCTTCGCGCACGTCGTCCCGCGCCGCCGCGAGGTCGGTCGCGTTGGAGAGGTCCAGCGCGACGTGGTCGAGCTGCGAGACGAGCTGGCCCGCCAGGGGGCCCTGGTCCTCGTTGACCACGAGGACGGGGACGTGCTTCGTCTCGCTGCCGAAGGCGAAGCCGAAGATGAGCATCGCCATGATGGGCGCCAGCAGCATGAGCGCCACCGTGCGCGGGTCGTGCCGCAGCGCGGAGAGCGTCTTGCGCGTGACGGCGAGGACGCGCGTCGGCCTCAACGCATCGCCTCCGGCGATCCGTCGGGCTCCTCGCTCGCTCCGCTCGCTGCGGTCTTCACGCCTCCGCCCCCCGGCCCGCGAGGCGGAGGAACGCGTCCTCCAGGTTGTCCACGCCCGCGGCGGCCATGATCTCGGCGGGCGACCCCTCGGCGAGGAGCCGGCCGCGGCGCATGAGGCCGACCCTCGCGCAGCGGCGCGCCTCGTCCATGTAGTGCGTCGTGAGAAGGATGGTCGTCCCCTCGCGGCCCATGCGCTCGAAGCGCTGCCAGAAGCCCGCGCGAAGCTCGGGGTCGACGCCCACCGTGGGCTCGTCGAGCACCAGGAGGCGCGGCTTGGGCAGGAGCGCCGCGGCGAGGCTCGCGCGGTGCTTCATCCCGCCCGAGAGCTTGGTGATCAGCTCGTCGGCCCAGCGCGTCAGCTCCACGAACTCCAGGAGGTCGTCGATGCGCTTCGCGCGCGCCTCGCGCGACATGCCGTAGAGGCTGCCGAACAGGTCGAGGTTCTCGCGCACGGTGAGGTCGAGGTAGAGCGCCGTCTCCTGGGGCATGTAGCCCACGAGGGGCCGCACCTCGGGGTCGCTGGGCTTGCGGCCGAGCACCTCGACGCGGCCCGAGGTCGCGCGCTGGAGGCCCGCCAGGATGCGGATGGCCGTCGTCTTGCCCGCCCCGTTGGGGCCCAGCAGGCCGTACATCTCGCCCTCCCGGACCCGGAACGCGAGCCCGTCCAGCGCGTGGAACTTGCCGTAGGCCTTGACCACGTCCTCGAAGACGACCGCGTCCGCCACGGCTCCGGCTTCGCCGCGGGCCTGGATAAAGCTCATGTAACTACGCGGGTATGTTTCGGGACATGCCTCCTGCCCACCAGGCGCTCCGCATGCTCGGCCTCACCGAGTACGGGGCCAAGGCCTACGTCGCCCTCGCGTCGCTGGGCCCCTCCGGCGCGGCCGTCGTCGCCAGCGCCGCGCCCGTGCCGCGCACGAAGGTCTACACGGTGCTTGCGGACCTGGCGCGGCGCGGCTGGATCGAGAGCGAAGGGGGCCGCCCGCGCCGCTATCGCGCGCTGCCGCCCCGCGAGTGCGTCGCCCGCGAGCGGGCGCGCATCGACGCCGCGCTGGACGCGGCGCTCCCCGCGCTGGAGGCGCAGTTCCAGGAGCGCGCGACGCGCTTCGCGGGGCCCTTGTGGATCCTCGAGGGGGAGGAGCCCATCGCGGAGCGCGCGCTGGAGATGGTGGAGGGCGCGAAGAGCGACGTGCTCCTCGTCGCCTCGTGGCCGATGCGCATGGACGAGAAGGCGCTCCCCCGCGCGCTGCGCGGCGCCCTGCGCCGCGGCGCGCGCGTGCGCCTCGTCGTGCCCGACCGGCGCGCGCCCCATGCGCGGGCGCTCGCGGTGCCGGGCGCGCAGGTGCGCGAGGGGTTCGTGCCGCCGCGCGTCCTCTTCGTGGACGGGCGCGCGGGCATGGTCGCGGCGCCCGCGTCGGCGGCCGCGCCCGTGCGCGCCATCTGGAACCCGTCGCCCGACCTCGTGACGTTCATGGGCGGCGCGATGGCGGGCTTCTGGGACGGGTGGGCCGATCAGCCCGCGGCGTCCACGAGGGCGGCCGCGTCGAGGACGCCGTAGCCCGCCAGGGAGTCGTGCGGCCGCTGCGCGCCGGCGGCGGGGCTCGCGGTGGAGGCCAGCCAGCCCTTCACCTTCTCGACGCCGTTGGCGTCGGCGGGCGCCGCGCCCGGGTGCGCCTGGAGCATGAGGGCCAGCGCGCTCACGACGAAGGGCACCGCCATGGAGGTGCCGCTGGCGACGGCGTAGCCCCCGTTGGGCCAGGCGCTCGCGATCTTGACGCCCGGCGCGGCGATCTCGGGCTTCTGGTCCGGAGCCTGGCGCGGCAGGCCGATGCCCGCCACGAGGGGCGAGCCGTCGCTGCCGCGGCTGGAGAAGTCCGCGACGCGCAAGCCCTCGTCCACGGCGGCCACCGCGATGACGCCCTGGACGTCGGCGGGCGCGGACACGTCGCCGCTGTTGGGCCCCGCGTTGCCGGCCGCCGCGACCACGAGCACGCCGCGGTTGACGGCGGCCTTGGCGGCGTTCTCGGACTGCGTGCCCAGGAGGGGGAACGAGCCGCCGCCCAGGGAGAGGCCGATCACCTGCGCGCCGTGGTCCACGGCGAACTGGATGCCGTCCGCGACGCGCTGGTCCGTGGCGTTGCCCGTGCTGTCAAAGACCTTGACGACGATGAGGTTCACCGCGGGCGCGCCGCCGCGCAGCGGGCTCTGCCCCGCGACCAGCGCCGCGACGTGCGTGCCGTGCCCCTCGTCGTCGTAGGGCGACGCCTTGCCGCCCGCGAGGTCCTTCCACGCGACGATGTGCGCGCCCTGGAGGTCCGGGTGCGTGGCGTCGACGCCCGTGTCCACGATGGCGACCGTGACGCCGCGCCCGTCGAGCCCGCGCGCCTTGAGCGCGTCGAGGCCCGTCTTGGAGAACGCCCAGCCGGTGCGCTGCACGCCGCCCAGGCCCCCCGGGAGGGCCGCGCATCCGCTGAGGACCAGGGCGACGACGAGGAGGGCCAAGGCGCGGCGCACGCGCCCGGAGCGCCGCGGGGGGTTTAGGGTCTTGTGGCGGCCCTAATGCATCGCCGCGCTGGCGGGCGCCCCGCCCTCGCCGTGGTACTCCTCGGCGCTCTTGAGGGGCTTCGAGCGCAGGAAGAGGACGACCAGGAAGCCCGCGGCCGCGATGAACGCGCCCGAGAGCCACACGTAGGCGATGCTGTTGCTGAACGTGCTCTTGAGCACCTCCACGAACGCGTCGCCCGCGCCGCCCGGGATCGCGTGCATCGCGTCGAGGAACGGCTGCGTGACGAGGAGCTGCGGCGTGTTGGAGATCTGGCCGCCGATGTTGGGGTTCGAGAGGACGTTCTGGTAGATGCCCTGCACGGGGGGCGCGGAGGACGCGATGTTGGGCGGAAGGTCGGACTCCATGCGGCGGTTCAGGATCGCGCCCAGCGCGGCGATGCCCGCCGTGGCGCCCAGCGTCCGGAAGAGCGTGATGCTCGCGGTGCCGGCGCCGACGTGGCGGCGCTCGACGGCGTTCTGCACGGCGACGGTGAACGTCTGGATCGTGAAGCCGATGCCCACGCCCAGGAGGACCATGACGAGGACGGCCTGCCAGATGGGGGGGATGCTGTTGCGGCTCAGGAAGAAGAGGATCACGAACGCGACGCCGCAGATGATGGTGCCGCTCACGGTGAACGGCTTGTAGCCGAAGCGCTTCATGAGCTGGCCGCTGGCGATGCTGCCGCCCACGATGGCCAGCGAGAGGGGGACGAGTGCGGCGCCCGAGTAGGTCGCGCTGATGCCCACGACGCCCTGCATGTAGGTCGGCATGAAGGCGATGACGCCGAACATCGCGCTGCCCATGAGGATGCTCGCGATGGCGGAGACCGTGAAGATGGGCTCCTTCCAGAGCACGAGGGGGATGATCGGGTCGTGCGCGCGGCTCTCCGCCCAGACGAACGCCGCCACCATGACCAGCGTGAACGCGATGAGGCTGAGGATCTGCCAGGAGCCCCACGCGTACTGGCTGCCGCCCCACTCCGCGACGAGGATCATGGAGGTGAGGGCCGCGACGATGGTGGCGAGGCCGCCCCAGTCGATGCGGATGCCCTTGTTGGGCGTCTTGCGCGGGAAGTGCGTGGCCACCATGAAGATGCCCACGAGGCCCACGGGGAGGTTCACGTAGAACACCCAGCGCCACGAGGAGATGTCCGCCAGGTGGACGTAGTCGACGATCCAGCCGCCGATGAAGGGGCCGATCACGCTGCTAAGGCCGAACACGGCGCCGAAGAGGCCCTGCACGCGGCCGCGCTCGGCGGGCGAGTAGAGGTCCGCGATGGTGGCCAGCGCGACGGGGAAGATGGCGCCGCCGCCCAGGCCCTGGATGAAGCGGAAGAGGATGAGCTGGTCCATCCCGGTGAAGAGGAAGTTGCCCAGGTGCGGGAAGAGGAAGTCGCCCCATTCGCCGGCAAGGCCGCAGAGCGCGCTGCCCAGCAGGAAGACGACCATGCCCGTGAGGTAGATGGGGCGGCGGCCGTAGAGGTCGCTGAACTTGCCCGCCAGCGGGATGACGATGGTGCTCGCGAGCAGGTAGCCCGTCACGAGCGCGCTGAAGTGCTGGAAGTCGTGGAGGTCGGCCACGATCTTCGGGAGCGAGGTGCCCACGACGGTCTGGTCGAGGGCGGCGAGCAGGACGCCGAGCATGAGGCCGGCGAGGATGAGGCCGTGGCCGCCGAAGCCCTTGGACTTCGCGCCGGCGTTCGCGGGAGCCGCCATATGGAGCGCCGGAAGCCAGGCTCCCCGTAAATAGTTAATCGATTAACGAATTCGGACGCTCCAGAGTGCGATCCGGTCGCACGCCTGGCCTGCCAAGCGGTAGCCCCAGATCATTTAAGGTGTGAACGATCTACCGGGAGCCGTGCTCCCTGCTTCCTCCCCCCCTTCGGCGGGGGGCGTTCCGCCCACGTCCGAGGAGCTGGAGGAGACCTTCGCCCTCTTCCGCACCATCGGCCTGGGCATCCGCGCGCGCTTCGCCGAGGCGATGCGCGCCCACGGCCTGACCTTCGCCCAGGTCATGCTCATGAAGCACCTGCGCGGGCAGGGCCGCCTCACCGTGCGCGAGCTGGCCGACGCGCTGGAGGTGACGCCCGCCAACGTGACGGGCATCGTCGACCGGCTGGAGCGCGAGGGGCTCGTCACCCGCGCGCGCAGCGGCGAGGACCGCCGCGTCGTCTTCGTGCGCCTCACCGAGAACGGCCACCGCCGCATGGAGACGCTCCAGAAGGAGGGGGCCAACCGCGTGCTCGCCGACGCCTTCGAGGGGTGGACCTCCGAGGAGGTCGCCGAGCTTCGCGCGCTCCTGGGGCGCCTGCGCATCCGGACGCACGACGCGGCGGATTGCCCGTAGCGCTGGCTGCTTCTCTTGTCTTCTCCTCTGGGGTCTGCCTGGGGGCTGCCGCCCCCAAGGGAAGACCAGGGGGAGAAGACCCGGAAGCGGCCCCGATCAGGCTAGACCGTCAACCGCGTGTCGGGCGGCACGACGAGGCCCCCGTGCCCCAGGGAGACGCCGGTCTGGAGACCGGGAGCGCCGTTGGTCTCGCTCCAGAGGGTGGGGACGCCGTGCTCGTCGGTGTGGAGATAGAAGGCGCCCACGGCGCTCACGCCGTCCTGGGCGTGGGGCGCGGGCCCCGAGGCGCCCAGCAGGGCGGAGACGGCCATGGTGATGGCCAGGAGAAGCTTCGCAATCAACCTCGCTGCGCTCCCACCGCGGGCCTCGAAACCGCGGACGGAGGGTGGAGTGCGCGACGGGATTCTTGAACGTATGGTCGGGAGTGGGGAGAGGGCTCGGTCCCTCTCCCCGTTTCTCCTTAGGGGGTCGCTGCCGCCCGGAGGGCCGCGCCCTGGTCCACGACGCCGAAGCCCACGTAGGGGTCGCGGCCCGCCGGGCCCAGGTCCCTCGCCGCGTGGACGACGAGGTTGTCCGCCCCCGCCGCGCCGAGGCTCGGCTTGAGGTCCAGGACCTGCGCCAGCGTCGCGCTCACGAAGGGCACCGCCATGCTGGTGCCGTTCATGGCGCGGTAGCTGCCGCCGGCCCACGTGGACACGATGCCCCAGCCGGGCGCCGCGATGGAGACGATCTTCCCCGTCGCGTCGGACGAGAGGGGCTGGCCGTTGGGGGCGAGCGCCGTGACGCCCACCACTTCAGGGTACGAGGCGGGGTAGCGCGTGCAGCCGCCCGAGCAGGGGCCCGAGTTGCCCACGGAGGCGACCAGGGGGATGCCCTTGTTGAAGGCGTAGCTGACCGCGCGGTGGACGGCCTTGCTGTCCAGGGGCGTGCCGAGGCTCATGCTGATGACCTTGGCGCCGTGGTCCGCGCACCAGGCGATGCCCAGCGCGAGGTTGTCCTCGGTGCCGGTGCCGTTGGCGGCCAGCACCTTGACGGCCATGATCTTCTCGCGCGAGAGGCCCGCGATGCCCTTGCCGTTGCCGGCGATGGCGGCGGCGATGCCCGCGACGTGCGTGCCGTGGCCCGCGTCGTCCATGGTGTTGTTGGTCATGGCGACGAAGTTGTAGCCGTGGCTTCCGTCCGCGGCGGTCCAGATGGCGCCCGCGAGGTCGGGGTGCGTGAAGTCCACGCCCGAGTCGACGACGCAGATGGGCGCGCCGCTGCCGACGCGGAGGGTAGCGGGCGAGGCGTTCACGGCGCGCAGGCCCCACTGGCGGTGGAGCAGCGGGTCGACGCCCTTGTTGAGGAGGGGCGTGCCCGTCGCGCTGACCCACGCGGCGTCGAAGATGGAGTGGTTGCCGGTGGTGGCGTCCCAGCCGGACGAGTCCCACCCGCTGCTGTCCCAACCGCTGGAGTCCCAGCCGGAGCTGTCCCAGCCCGAGGAGTCCCATCCGGACGAGTCCCAGCCGCTGCTGTCCCATCCGCTGGAGTCCCAACCAGACGAGTCCCAACCGGAGGAGTCCCAGCCGCTGCTGTCCCATCCGCTGGAGTCCCAACCAGACGAATCCCATCCGGACGAGTCCCAGCCGCTGCTGTCCCAGCCGGAGGAGTCGAGGCCGGTGGGGCCGTTGGGCTCCACGAAGGCGATGAGGGACGAGTTGGCCATCGCCGCGGCCATGAAGGCGGTGACGTTGGCGGCGTAGACGGCGGCGACGCCGATGGAGTCGCCGCTCTTGGTGACCACGCCGCCCATGGCGGCGATGAGCGTGAGGTTGACGCCGGGCGTCTGGAAGCCCACGATGAGGTTCGCGCTCACCGAGGGGGGCGCGGGCGGGGCGGGGGGCGCCGGGAGGTCCGCGGCGGCGGTCGAGGCGAGGAGGAGGAAGGTCACGATCCCGATCGCCGCGATCGCGCGAGAGGGGTCCCTGGGGAACCGAATGGATCTCATGGGGGCAACGCTCCGCACCCGGGCCGGCGCCCGAGGGGCCTCCCCGCGGTAAAATCGTCCCGTATATTCCCCTTGCGCTTTTCCGGACTTTCACGAAGCCGGCGCGTGGGCAGCAGGTCCATTCTTTATAGCTCCCCGGCGCGGAAGGCTGGAAGTCCCATGGCCCAGACTGCCACGCTGGCCGATCCCGCCACGCGCGTCGCCACGTCCACGCCCCTGCCCGTGCGGGCCTACGTGACGCTCCTCTCGGCCCTGGGCGGCATCGCCCTCGCCGCGGGCGTCTGGTCGGCGGCCTACCTCTGGCCGCGCGACCCCACGGGGGCGCTCCTGGGCGGCCTCTTCGCCATCCTCGTGGGCTTCGCGTTCCTGCTGGAGCGCCGCGCCCTCGTGCTCCACTTCCGCAACCTGCGCACGGTGAGCTCCTTCGACGAGCCCGTGGTGCTCCTCGCGCTGGCGCTGCTGCCGCCCTTCGCCCTCGTGCCGCTGGTCGCGTGCAGCATGACCATCGTGCAGCTTGCCGCGCGCCGCGTCGCCATCAAGGCGTTCTTCAACGTGGGCGCCTACACGACGGCCGCCGCCGTCGCCGCGGCGCTCGCCGCGTGGCTGGGCGGCTCGCTGGGCTGGCCGCGCCTCGCGGCGGCGACGGCGGGCCTCGCGGCGTACACGCTCGCCTCCAACTCGCTCGTGGCGACCCTCTTCGCGGGGCTGGAGCGGCGCTCCGTCGCGAACGTCTTCCGCGAGCGCTTCCTCCTCGCGACCGTGTGGCACGTCGTCCTGGGCGTGGCGCTGGGCGTCGCCATCGTCGCCCTGTGGAGCTATCATCCTCTCGCCACGCTCATCGTGCTGCCGCTGGGCCTCATGGCGGTGAGCTTCATGCGCCTCTCCGCGCGCGCGGAGCGCGAGGTGGGCGCGCACCGGCGCCTCGCCGAGATGGGCGCGAAGCTCGCGGGCACGCGCAGCATCGACGAGGTCGCGGCGGGCGCCCTGGATGCGTGCGGCGACCTCTTCGTGGCGGGGCGCGTGCGCCTCACGCTGCGCCGCCCGGGCGAGGCGCCCCGCGAGTGGGCGCGCGAGTACGAGGGCGGCCCCGCGCCCGGCGTCCCCGCGCTGGAGGCCGTGATCCGCGGCAAGGACGGCGACGTGCTCGGCGAGATCCGGGTGGACCCCGCGCGCCGCGTCGTGGACGCCTCGCGCAACGTCGACCCGCAGCTTCTCCACGTCGTCGCGGGGCAGGTCGCCGCGGCGGCGGAGAACGCGTGGGCCCTCGACGAGATCGCCGCGATGAAGGACCTCCACCAGGGCATCGTGGAGAACGTCCCGGCGGGCGTCGCGCGCCTCGACGGCCAGGGGCTCCTCCTCCAGTTCAACTCCGGCCTGCACCGCGCGCTGGGCCAGGGCAAGCCCCTCCCCGAAGGCGCGAAGCTCGCCTCGCTGCCGCTCGTGGAGAAGGACGACGCGCTGCGCGGCGCCATCGAAGGCCTGCGCGCGGGGCGCGCGTTCGGCAACCTGGAGGCCCTCCTCGACGGCCGGACCTTCATGGTGTCGGGCGTGCCGCTGGGCGGCTTCAAGGGCGGCCGCGGCGCGGTCGTGCTCTTCCACGACGTGACCGGCCGCCGCGAGGCTCAGGAGGCGCTGCAAGCCCAGGGCGTCACGCGCCCCATCGTGCGGCGCATGCTGCTCAACGTCGTGGGCGACGCCAGCGCGACGCGCTTCTCCATCGCCGAGATGGGGCGCAGCCTCGCCGCCGAGATCGACGCCAAGGAGCCCGAGGCCTTCCTCGCCGCCTTCGCCACCATGGGCCTGGGCGCCATCGCGCTGGAGCGCAGCGACGAGGCGGGCTATCGTTTCTCGGCCGACGACCTGCTGGAGCGCCGCCCCTCCTCCCTCCAGCCGACGTGCCACCTCGCCGTGGGCTTCCTGGAGGGCGCCGTGGGCAAGCTCACCGGCGGCAAGGCGCTGGGCAGCGAGGTGCGCTGCCAGTCCCAGGGCTACGACCGCTGCGTGTTCGTGGTGAAGCCCAAGGAGTAGGCGCCCAGCGCGCCGCTTCCCACGAGGCTGGGCCCCGCGTCCTCCACCGCGACCTTCAGCGCGTCGCCGTGGGAATTCGCGGCGTCGGCGCACCGCGCGCAGCCGTCCGAGTAGACGACGTAGACGCGCCCATCGTGCTGCGCCATGCCGATGAAGTCGCCCAGGTTGCGGCACGCGTTGCTGCCGCCGCTCTGCCAGATGCAGCCCACCTGCACGGGGTCGTCGGCGGGCGTCGCCCGCAGCGAGACGGGCGTCGGCACAGGGGCCAGGGCGTCGGTGACGTAGGTGAGGTAGAGGTGCCAGGCCACGCCGTCCGGCGCGTTCTGCGCCGCCTTGCCGGGCCAGTTGTCGGTGGAGGCGTTGGTGCCCAGGTACGCGATGGCGATGCGCCCGGCGTCGCCGGCCACCAGCGCGCTGAAGGCCGTGCTGGTCACGTCGGGGGGCGACACGACCATCGGCTTGCTCCACGTCGCGCCCGAGTCGACGCTGCGGGCGAGGTACATGCGGCCGTCCTTCCCGCCGAACGCGACGAAGGCGTTGCCGGCGGCGTCGACGCCCATGCCCGGGTTGGGCTCGTAGGGGTTGGACGTGCCCACGAGGCCTTGGCCCTGGGGCTCGTTGGCGCCCAGCGTGCCCGCGTCGAGGATGTCGTGGACCGTCCACGTCTTCCCGGCGTCCTTGGAGACGGCGACGTGCATGCCGTCGCAGCGCGGGATGGGGACGTAGACCGTGCCGTCGGGCGCCACGGCCGGCGCGCCGTTGAGCCCGTCCTCGCAGGCGTCGCTGGGGAGCACGTCGACGCCGACGCCCCAGGTCATGCCGCCATCGAGGCTCTCGGTGACCCAGGTGCCGTCCTGCTCCAGGGGCGCGGGGAGCGCGAGGCTCCGGAAGGAGTTGTAGGAGTAGTAGACCACGTCGGGGTAGCCCTGCGTCGAGACGCCCTTGGGGGGAGGACCCGTCACGAGGCTCTGGTGGTCGTGGCCAGGGAGCCCGCAGCCGCCGGCGGGGTTCCAGCTCCACGTCTTGGCGCCGTCGTCGCTCCACATGAGGTTCGAGCAGACGACGTTGTCGGGCGAGCTGAAGATGCGGTCGGTGCGCGCGTCGACCCACAGGTAGGGGTCGAGGTCGGGGCGCGGCCTCGCGTCCGCGACGTTGGCCCACGTCTTGCCGTGGTCGCTGGACTTCCAGACCTTCGCGCCGCCCCCCGTGACGTAGAGGCTCCCGTCCTTGGTGACGCCCATGGTGGGCTCAGAGCCGGTGGCCTTGACGTCGAGGATCGTCGCCGAGAGCCCCGAGGCGTCGACCGTGGCGGAGGCGGGCGCCACGCGCGCCGCCGGGGCGGCGCACCCGGAGAGGACGAGGGCGAGAAGGACGAGGGATGCTAGCGCCGCGCGCATGGCCGCCGGACGCAAAAGGCCCGGTTAAGCTCCTTTGGCTCGCTCCTTGAACGAAGCGCCGGCCCCGAAACCCCAGGAGAAACCCTTTTCCTGCCCCTCGGGGTCCCGCGCCTCATGACCCGCACCCTCGCGATGCTCGTCGGCGGCGGCCCGGCCCCCGGCCTGAACGGCGTCATCAACGCGGTCACCCTGTCGGCGCGCGCCCGAGGCTGGAAGGTCCTCGGCGTGCCCAAGGGCTTCAGCCAGTTGATGAAGGGCGACGTGGGCGGCGTGCGCGAGCTCACCGAGAAGGACGTCGCGGGCATCGAGACGAAGGGGGGCAGCATCCTCTTCACGTCCCGCGCGAACCCCACGAAGAAGTCCGAGGACATGCAGGCCGTCGTCGCGGCGCTCCGGTCGCTGGGCGTCACGGACCTCGTGACGCTGGGCGGCGACGACACGGCCACCTCCGCCACCAAGGTCGCCGCGGCCGCGGGCGGAGGCATGAGGGCGGTCCACGTCCCCAAGACCATCGACAACGACCTGCCGCTCCCGGGCAACGCGCCCACGTTCGGCTTCGAGACGGCGAAGCACTGGGGCAGCGAGCTTTGCAAGAACCTCCGCGTCGACGCGCAGACGACCTCGCGCTGGTACCTCATCACCGCCATGGGCCGCAGCGCGGGGCACCTGGCCCTGAGCATGGCCGTGGGCTCGGGCTCGCAGCTTTGCGTCATCCCCGAGGAGTTCCCCGCGGGCAAGATCCGCCTCGCCGAGATCGCGGACCTCGTGGAGGCCGCCATCGCGAAGCGCAAGGCCGAGGGCTCCGACTGGGGCGTCGTCGTGCTCGCCGAGGGCCTGCTGGACCGCATGGACCCGCAGGAGCTCGCCTCCTTCGTCACGCTGGAGTACGACGAGCACAACAACCCGCGCCTGAGCGAGATCGACCTGGGCCGCGTCGTGCGCGACGTTCTGCTATCACGCTTCAAGGAGCGCAAGCTCGACGTGGGCTTCATCACCAAGATCATCGGCTACGAGCTTCGCTGCGCGGACCCGGTGGCCTTCGACGTGCAGTACACGCGCACGCTGGGCGTCGGCGCCGTGGAGTTCCTCGCCAACGGGCAGGGCAACGGCCTCATCTCGCTCCAGGACGGCAAGCTCGTGCCCATCCAGTTCGAGGACCTGCGCGACCCCGCCACCGGCAAGGTGCGCATCCGCCGCGTCGACCCCCACGGCGGCGTGTGGCGCAGCGCGCTGGCGCTCCAGGCGCGCCTGCGGCCTGAGGACCTGGAAGGGGAGCGGCTCACGAGGCTCGCCAAGGCCGCGAAGCTGGAGCCGCAGCAGGCCAAGGAGCGCTACGGCGCACTGGCGAAGGCTTGACCGCTCAGCGGGCCGAGAGCATGGCGCGGGCGAGCGCGATGGCGTTCGCGACCTCCGCATCCTCCAGGGGGCGCTCGAAGCCATAGGTCCCGAGCGTGAAGTCCGAGAGCAGCCGGTGAAGGACCTTCGGTTCGACGCCAGCAGGGACGAGCCCCGCCCGGTGAAGCTGCCCGGCGACGGTGTGCGACTTCGGGAAGCTTCCCGTGGCCCGCACCAGGAGGGCCTTCGCGGACAGCTCGGCGGAGTGGCGCGCGGCTTCGAACGCCACCCGCAGCCGGCCGCTGGCTCGCTCCTGCTGCGCGGCCGCAAGCCATTCCGCGGCCCCGTCCCAAAGCTGCTCCTCAAGGTCCACGGCGCCTGCCTCCGTAGACAAGCGACCAGAGCCGGGGGTCGTGCAGCGTGTCGAAGACGATCAGTCCGTCCTCGCGGATCGCCTGATCGATCTGGGGCGTCATCCTGGGGAGGCGCCCGTCCTGACCCATCGCCAGCACCTTGACCTGGACGTCTCGCGGCGTCTCCAGGCTCGCGGACGCTGCGGCGTCGAGAATCTTCTCCTCGATTTTCTTGGACTCGACGACCACGACCACGTCGACGTCGGAGTCCGCGCGCGCCTGCCCTCGGGCGGCGGAGCCGTAGACCACGACGGCCAAGCGGGGCTCGGACCCAAGGGAGAGCATGGGACCCTCGAACCCAGCCCCAGGAGCAAGAAGCCCCTCCTCGGACAAGACCGAAAGAAAGCGCTGGAGAGCGATCCTGGCGGGCTCGTCGGGGACCTGGCCGATCAGCGGGAACTCCCAGTTGGCCTCTCCCTGCATCGACCAGGCGATGGCGGCGCCGTGCCAGGGAGAAACCCATTGAACGCTCACCCGGGCCACGGGGACGTACCGCACGATCCGGCCGTGGGGGCTGGCCTCCTGACGCCGCTCGATCCAACCCTCGGTCGCGAGCTTCTTCAGCTTGCGCTGGAGAAGGGAGGGGGACATCTCCAGGCGGCGCGCCAGCTCCTCCAAGTGCAACGGCTCGCCCTTCTGGAGCTGGGCCACGCGCTGAAGCAGGTCGAAGTCTGCCCCTGAAAGCACGATTTTCGAAATTACGAAAGAAGTCAATAACCTTTGCCTTTGCCGTCGATCCTCAGGGAGCGAACGTCATCTGCGCGACCGCCAGCCGGAACTCCTTCCCGTCGGCGCTCGTGACCCACGCGGCCCACGCCCCGTCGGGCGTCCCGGCAAGCCCCATGTAGTCGCCCAGCAGGCTCGAAGGCGCCTGCGGCCGGTCGAGGGCGAGAGGGGTCGAGATGGAGTCCCCGCGCATCGCGACGACGCGAAGCTCGGCGCCTGCGGAGGTGGCGTGCATCCAGCTCAGGAGTGCCGTTCCGTCCGGGGCGATCGCGAGCCGCGGCGTCGCGCGCCCTGGCGCCTCGGGCGCGTCCACGGTGCGCGGCGCGCTCCACGTCGCGCCCGCGTCGTCCGAGACGCGCACGACGACGCGCTGCGGCTTGCCGTCCATCTGGACGACGTCGGGCGCGCGCTCGTCCGAGTCCGCGTAGGCGAGGACCAGCCGGGCGCCCGACGCCGCGAGGGCGGGGAAGAACGCAGCGGAGCCCACGGGCTGCGCGCGCCACGTCGCCCCGCCGTCGCGCGAGGTCGCGACGTGGAGGTCCAGGCTGAGCGCGTCGACGTAGGCGACCGCCATCGTCCCGTCGGGGAGGATCGCGGGTGCGGCGCCAAGCCACTGGCCCCCCGTCTCCACGAGGGAGGGCGTGGACCAGGTGCGCCCGCCGTCGCGCGACGTGGCCGCGACGAGGTCCTGGCGGCTGACCGTCTCCTGCGGCGGGTCGATGATGCGGATGTCGGCCCACGTCGCGAGGAGCGTCCCGTCGGGGCCCTCCGCGATCCACTCCTTGTCGTTGGCATCCCACGCGGCGGCCGCGGCCTGCTCGCCCACCGGCTGCGGCGCGAGGGCGAGCGCCAGCGCGCCCTGCCCCGCGCGCACGACCGCCGGGCCCTCCCACGACGCGCCCCCGTCGGAGGAGCGCGCGACGAAGAAGGAGTACGCGGAGCGCGCCGAGGCGTAGGCCTGCCCGGCCCCGGCGCCCGCGTGGTCGAACGCCAGCCCCGCCGCGAGGGGCGTCCCGTCGCGCAGGAACGCCACGAAGGCGTCCCCCATGGCGTCGTGCATGCCCAGGGGCGGCATGCGCGTGGAGGTCCACGAGGCCCCTCCGTCGTTCGTGGCGTGCGTCTCGATCCACGAGGTGGCGACGGGCGTTCCGTCGAGCCCCTCGAAGACCGCGTTGGCCACGACGACGCGCCCCGGGTCGCGCGGGTCGACGGCGATCGTGGGCTCCCACGGGCGGGCGGAGGTGGAAAGAAGCCGCACGCATGGAGCGGGGCACGAGAGCGCCGGGGCCTGGGTCACCGACGCCGGATGCAGCCCTGCGCCTGGAACGGCGCACCCCGCGAGGAGGAGCGCCAGGAGAAGCCACGCGAGGCCTCGCACGGGGGCGATGGCGCCAGCGATGCCATCAATCTTGGCTAGCGGCGGCGCGCCTTCTTCCCCGCCTTCTTGGCGCCTTTCTTGGCGCCCTTCTTCGCCGCGGCCTTCTTCCGCCGCGGCTTGGGCTTCGGCTTGAGGTCGGGGTCCTCGCTGAGCGTGAACTCGTTGCCGTCGGGGTCCGCGAAGACGGCGGAGGTGCCCCAGTCGCTGCGCGTCGTGGGCCGGGTGAAGCGCACGCCCTTGGTGGCCCACGCCTTCTCCGTGGCGGCCACGTCGTCCACGACGAAGCCGATGCCGGTGTTGCCCTCCTCGTGCGTGCCGTTGGCGCAGAGGTGCAGGAGCGTGCTGCTGCCGGGCGCGGCCACGGTGATCCAGTGCCCCTCGTCGTCCCGCACCTCGAAGCCCAGCTTCTCCTTCCACCACTTCGCGGCGGCCTTGCCGTCGCTCACGACCACGGCGACGTCTCCGAAGACGATCATGCGTCCGCGCCAGGTCCGCCCGCGTGCATCATCGTTGCGCGGGCCCGTCGCCGTGCTCCTCCCACGGCGTGAGGAAGGGGCGGCCCGGCTGCGCCCGCTCCAGGCGCATGCCGTCGTCCCGCGTCAGGGTGAGGCGGGCGGCGTAGACCGGCTCCATGACGCGGGGCCTCAGGGCGTCGAAAGCGTCGTAGAGGAAGCGGACGTAGCGCCCCTCGAAGCGCTTGGCGTCGTCCAGGGCCCGCACGGCGTCCTCCACGGCGCGGGCGTGGGGCGTGTCGTCCCGGAAGCGCCACCCCGCGAGGCGGCCGTCCATGGTCAGCACGTAGACGAGGTGGTCGCCCCGGATGAGGGCGCCCACGGCGTCGATGCCGCTGGGGGCGACCGCGGCGCGGGGGCTGGGGTGCGTGTGGAAGCTGAACGCGACCGTCGCGTCGGGGTGGGCCCAGTGCCAGGCGATGGCGTCGCGAGTGCCCACGGCGTCCTTCTCCAGGACGTAGCCCTCGGCGGCGCGGGGGGCGTAGGCGAGAAAGCCGTGCTCGCGGCGCGTGGCCAGGCTGGCGCGATACAGGGGCGCCACGCGGTCCAGGCACGCCTCGATGGCGTCGGCCTGCACGCGGGGCTGCGACCGGCCGCGGAGCGCGTGCCCTTCCGTGGCGGGCAGCAGGGTGTGGATCTCCTCCGGGGCCGCAAGGCGCCGTCCCATCGGGGGTTACGGTCTGCAGCGGGAGGATTTGAAGGGGGCAGGGACTGGCGAAGCGGGAGACCTCCGCCCCCGCGGGTCCGCGGAGACGGGGCCATGCCGAGGCGGGGCGTGGGGTCCGGAAGGGGAATCCCCGCCTCGGCGTGAGCCTCCTCGCAAGGTCGCGGGTGCGGGTGGGGTATGGGCGACGCGGCCCGCACCGGCGGCCAGCCCGTAGGGTGGCCGGGGGGTGCATAAGCAAGTTTGACGCCCTTTGCCGAGGGGGGCTTCAGGGGGGCGAGCCCCCCCTGACGTTAGGTCGTCGGAGCAGGAAATGACGCCTCGGGGGCAAGCCCTCAGCTTGACGGCGCCGCCCCGCGACGGCTGTTGCGTTACTGCGCCTCGGACTCCATCTTCCGGTCGTACTCGCCCTTGGCGGCGAGGCCGTTGAGGCGGGCGCGCTTCAGGAACGCCCGCTGGGTGGCGGCCTTGTTCTCCGCCTTGCCCGCCCAGGTCTGGAGGGCGGCGTGCTGGAGGGCGCGGCCGTAGGAGAAGGAGAGCGCCCACGGCTTGGGGCCCGGGGCCTTGTTCATGGCGTCCAGGTACTCCGTGGCGTCCTCGTCGGAGAGGCCGCCGCTGAGGAACACGATGCCCGGGACCGAGGCGGGCACGTTGCGGCGCAGGACCTCCAGGGTCTTCTCGGCCACCTGCTGGGCGCTGGTCTTCTGGCCGCTGCCGTAGCCGGGGACCACCATGTTGGGCTTCAGCAGCATGCCGGGGAAGTGGACGCGCTGGAGGTGCAGCTCGTCGAACACCGCGCGCTGGATCCAGTCCGTGACCTCGAAGCTGCGCTCCAGGGTGTGGTTGCCGTCCATGATGACCTCCGGCTCCACGATGGGCACGATGCCGGCCTCCTGGCAGAGGGCCGCGTAGCGCGCGAGGGCGTGCGCGTTGGCCTCGATGCCGTAGCGGGAGGGGGTCTTGTCGGTGATGTTGATGACGGCGCGCCACTTGGCGAAGCGGGCCCCGAGGCCGTGGTACTCCTGGAGGCGCTCGCGCAGCCCGTCCAGCCCTTCCGTGACCTCCTCGCCCTCGGCGAAGGCCAGGGGCTTGCTCCCCTTGTCCACCTTGATGCCGGGGATCACGCCGTGGCTCGCGAGGAGCTTGGGCACGGGCGTCCCGTCCACGGACTGGCGCAGCGTCTCGTCGTAGAGGATGACGCCGCTGACGTGCTTCTCCCAGCCCTGCGCCGTGAACATCGCGCCGCGGAAGCCGATGCGCGCCGCCTCGGTGTTCTCCACGCCGATGCTCTTGAGGCGCTTCCCCATGGTGCTCGTGCTCTCGTCGGCGGCGAGGATGCCGCGGCCGGGCGAGACGAGTTGCTTCGCGGTCTGGGCGAGCTGGTTCCTGTCCATCTTGGTCCCTCGTGGATGGGCTTCGGGATTGCTCGCCCCTTCAAATGCGTTTCCCGTCGCGCGGGCTGCGCGGACCCAAGGAAGGGGGATGGCGTCGAAGGACCCGTTCCCCTGGCCGTCGAGGCTCCCGCTCACTCCGCTTGCCCTGCGAGCCAGGCGCGGATCGCCGCCACCTCGTGGGGCCACGCCATCTCCGGCAGCCGGCGCGGGTCGTGCCAGCGAAGCTCGGCCGAGTCGTCCATGGCGCGCGGCTCGCCCTCGGCCTCGCAACGATAGACCAGGTTCAGCGTGCCGGCCCCGTCGTACTGGCCCGCCGCGACATGGACGAGCCCCAGGACGCGCGCCGCGAGGCCCGTCTCCTCGCGAAGCTCGCGCACGATGCCCGCCTCCGGGTCCTCGCCCGGCTCCAGGAAGCCCCCCGGCAGGTCCCAGAGCCCGCGAAGCGGCTCGCGGGCGCGGCGCGAGAGGAGCACCTGGCGTCCACGGACGAGGATCGCGCCCACGGCGGGTTTGGGGCCATCGTAGTCCACCCAGCCGCACGCGCCGCACCGCGCCCTGGGGCGGCCGTGCTCCTCGAAGCGCGCCGTGGGCTTCCCGCAGCGGGCGCAGAAGTCCGCGAGGGTCACGCGCGCCTGGCCGGCGAGCGCCCAGTTGAGCGTTGCGGTTCGAGCGCCGTTGCGCGCCCTTATGCCCGGGGCTCCGATGAAGGACCTTCATGCCGAAGAAGGCGAAGCGCGCCGCGTCCCCCGGAAAGGGGTCGGGAGGCAAGGCCTCGGGGCCCTTCCTCGCGGCGTTCGTCGTCACCGTCGCCCTCGTGGCCCTCGTCGCGCTGGCGTGGGACGCGTACAGCCTGGACGGCTACACGCCGCGCGTCTCGCTCTCGGGCTGGCCCATGGTGGGCGCCCTCGCCGCGCTGGCCGTGGGCATCGTCGCGTACTGGCGCGGCGGCAAGCCCGCCGTCTGGGGCGTCCTCGCCGCGGCCGGCGCCGTGGGCCTCGTGCTGGCGTGGCTCACCGGGTCGCTGCCCTCGCCGCCGTGAGCTTACGGCAGCGTCGCCTGGCCATCCATAATGCGCACGCACTGGCCCCCGACGCGCACCTCCGTAGGCTCGCCCCCCTTCACGTCCACCTCGATCTCCACGCGGCCCGGCCGCCCCATGACGTGCCCCTGCGTGTGCGTGAAGCGCGCCGTGCCGTCCGCGCCGGGCTTCACGCGCTGGTGCTTGGCGAGGTACGCGCCCAGGCAGCCCGACGCGCTCCCGGTGACGGGGTCCTCGAACTCGCCCGCCAGCAGGCCGCGCGCCGCGGTCATGGCGTCCTTGTCGAACCCCTCCAGCGCGAAGGGGTAGACCATCTGCCTCAGCCCCATGGCGCGCAGCCGCGCCGCGGCGTCCGAGACGAGGCTCACGCGCCTCAGCGCGTCCAGCGAGCGCATGGGCACCAGCAGCCAGTCGATGCCCGTGTTGACCACCTGGGCGGGGAGGTCGCCCATGATATCAGACTCGGGGACGCCGAGGATGGGCGCGACCTTCGCGGCCGCGAGGACGGGGCCGAAGCGCGGCGGCGCCTGCGTCGTCATGACGTTCACGACCGCGCCATCGCGCCGGTCGACGTGGATGGGCAGCAGGCCCGCGCCCACCTCCTGCACGATGCGCGTCCGCCCGTTGCGGTGCCCCGAGTGCCCGCCCTCCTCGGCGAGGACCCAGTGCGTGCCCACGCTGGGGTGCCCCGCGTAGGGCAGCTCCTCGTGGGGCGTGAAGATGCGCACGCGCGCGGCCGCGTCCGCGGGATTCGTGGGCGGCAGCACGAACGTCGTCTCGCTGAGGTTCATCTCCTGCGCGATGGCCTGCATCTCGGAGGGCCCGATGCCCCGCGCGTCGGGGAACACGGCGAGGGGGTTCCCGGCGAAGGGCCGGTCGGCGAAGACGTCCAGCACGACGTAGCGGAAGCGGCGCATGCGGCCGGATCCGCCTGAGGCTCAAAGCCGTTTCCCCTTCGCGGCCGGTCGAACGACCAGCGGGGCTCACCCCTGGGGGGTCCCGCCGGAAGAGATATCAGCCCGGCGCGAGAGACCGGGGGAGAGTGCGTCCGGCGCTTGGCCTCCTCGTGGCCCTTCCCCTCGCGGGGTGCCTCGCGCCGACGCCGGACGCGGCCGCGCCGCCTCCGCTCTCCGACGCGCAGGTCGTCTCCTTCACGGTCGCCTCCGCGTGCATCGGGCGGGGGGCGCCCCTGGAGGCGACGCTCGCGCTCCGGAACCCCGGGGGCGGCGCTGGCCGGGCGTCGGTGGGCGTCTACGCGCAGCAATATGGCTACGTCGCGCAGGCGGACGTCGATCTCGGCGCCCACGAGACGCGGAACGTCACGCTGCGCGGCTCCATCGACCTCCCCGGGCGGTGGACCCTCTTCGCGCAGGGGCCCCGCGTGATGGCGGGGCAGGCGAGCGTGACGGTCCTCGATCCGGACGATCCCGGGTCGAGGTGTCCGTGAAGAAAAAGGGGGCGCTCGGCCCGCCGCCAGGCGAGGGAGAACGGGGGAGGCTGTCGAGGCATTGTGGGGGAGACATCGGGGGCCTGGCGGCGGGCCGATCCCAGGAGGAATCCCGAGGTCTTCTGCGCCCGCCGGAGGTAAAGCCACGCTCCTCCCACCGCGTGGGGTGCGCCCGCGCTCAGGCCCGGTTGCAGGGCCCGGCCGCCGGCGGCCGCCTCACGAGCCCTGGGGGAGCGGGTTGATGCAGGTGCTCGTGAACGTGACGAACACCAGGCAGGCCGCACGGCCGTGCCCGGGCGTGTCGTGGTTGCACCAGACGGCCACGGGGCCGGGATCGCAGGTCGGCCAGCAGGAGGGCACGACGCAGACGGCGTCGATCTGCGAGGGATCGATCACGGACCTTTCGATCACGTAGGCGAGGGGCTCCGCCGAGGCGAGGCCGGCGAAGAGGACCGTCAGCAGGGCGAGGGCGATTCCGATCGTGGCGCGCATGATATCAGGCCTCAGAGGGGGGTCGGGTTGATGCAGGTGCTCGTGTAGGTGATGAAGACGATGCAGCCGGCGTAGCCGTGGTCCGGGGTGTCGTGGCCACACATGATGCCCACGGGGCCGGGCCGACAGGGGACCCAGCAGTACGAGGTCGCCGCCGCGCAGTCGAGGCTGAGCAGGTCGGTGGCGTGGGCGACCGGCGCGGCGGACGCGGGCACGGCGCAGAAGATCGTGAGGAGGACGATGGAGAGGGTGGTCAGGGTTCGCATGGTCTTGCCTCTTGGGGGGATCACTGGGGAAGCGGGTTGACGCAGGTGCTCGTGAAGCGGATGAGGATGATGCAGCTCGCGGGGCCGTGGGAGCCGTTCCAGTCGCAGAAGGTCGAGACGGGGCCTCCGTCGCACTGGAAGTGGCACCAGAGCGTGTTGCTGCCGCAGTCGAAGCGCGGGACGACGGTGGGGAGGCCGTTGTCCAGGACGTCCGTGAGGACGACGGAGTCCGCCGAGGCGGCGGGGACGACGCTCAGGAGGATCAGGAGGACGAGGGGGATGCCGAGGAGGGCGCGCATGGAGATCACCCGTGCTGGGGGAGCGGATTGATGCAGGTGCTCGTGAGGCGGATCAGCACGACGCAGCTCACCGTGCCGTGCGTGGAGTCGTAGTCGCACAGGAGCCCGACCGGGCCGCCCGTGCAACGGAAGTGGCAGAAGGGATCGCGGGTCTTGCAGTCGAGGCGGACGAACTGGTCCAGGGGGCCGCCGAGGTCGGAGACGGTCTGCGCCGCGGAGGCGGGGACCGCGCTCAGCAGGAGCGCGAGGAGAACGAGGGAGACGCTCAGGAGGGCGCGCATCGGCATCACCCCTGCCCGGGGAGCGGGTTGATGCAGGTGCTCGTGAGGCGGATGAGGATGATGCAGCTCGCGCCGCCGTGGGTGCCGTAGTAGTCGCAGAAGGCGGACACCGGGCCGTTGTCGCACGGGACGTGACACCAGAGCGTGTTGCTGTTGCAGTCGAACTGGGGGATGACGGTGGGAAGGCCGTTGTCGTCGATGATCCTGGAGAGGACGGGCTCCGCCGAGGCGGCGGGAACGGCGCCCAGGAGGAGCGCGAAGAGCACGAAGGAGATGCTGGCGATGGCACGCAAGGTCGTCACCGCCCGGGGAATCGCCTTGGCGGCCATCACGATTGTTGGCGAGCCTTGCCTGCGCGGCGGTCCTGCCAGCGCTTGCGCGCGCCCACGATCCAGCCCTTGACCTTGCCGCCCATGGAGCGCGCCATGAACGCGCCCTGGAAGCCCACGATGGCGACGACGAGGAGCCCCTCCGCCATCTGCGTCCAGTGGCCCGTGCGATAGCCGTACATCGTCACGAAGGCGCCCGAGAGGAGGAGCTTGGGCATGCTGCTGAGCACGAAGAACACGAAGAACATCGTGCCCAGGATGGTGCCCAGGAAGAGGACGACCGAGAAGACGAGGAGCCGCCACTGGCTCTTGTACGTGAAGGGGTAGAGGTTGGGGTCCGACACCGGCAGCGGCCGCTTGCAGCCGTAGCAGAACGGGTCCTCCGGGATGCCGGCGCGCTGGCAGTGGGGGCAGGCGCGGCGCTCGCGCGAGCGGATGGAGCGCCACAGGCGCCCCGCGAGGAACCGGAGGTAGGCGCGCGCGTCCGCCGTGAGGTTGCGCTCCCCCACGAGCGTCATGAGGACGTAGTAGAAGTCCGTGCGCGCGAAGACGAAGAACTGGAACATGACGGGGATCCAGCTGAGGTAGGCGATCCAGCGCAGGACGGCCTCCTGGGTGAAGGAGAGCTGATGGAAGCCCGCGTCGGAGACGGCCAGCGCCACGACGGCCGCGCTGAGGACCACGAGGTTGAACCCGATGCCCGCCAGGAAGACGGCGATGCGCTGGCGGCGCGGGAGCGTCCAGACGTTGGTCACGTTCGTCTGCATGACGATGACGTAGAACCGGTGGGACAGGCTGAACGAGGAGCGGACGCCGTAGCTCCACGCCATGAAGTAGTGGGAAAGCTCGTGGAGCCCCGCGAGCAGAAGGAGGGTCCCGAAGCTCAGCAGGAACGATTCCAGCGGATTGTCGAGGAGGAAGAGGTCCTCGCGCCGGGGGCGCAGCGTGGGCTCCGTCGCGAGGAGGAGCATGGCGAAGGCGGTGAGGCCCACGACCGCGGCCACGAAGACGGGGTTGCGGAGGAACGCGACGCGCTCGGGGGGGACGCGGGTGAGGAGCGAGGGCGTCTTCTTCACCAGGTCGGCCCCCACCTCCTCGCCGTCCACGGTGGCGATGAAGCCGCGGTCCAGGAGGACGTTGGCGAGGTAGACGAGGTCGACCTCCTCGCCCGTCTCCGCGAGGATGCGGCTCTCGGCCTCGCCGATGGTGGCCGTCGACTGGAGGGCCCGGATGCCGTGGATGGTGTCCTGGTCCACCTCCAGGTAGCGGTGGACGGCGGGGCACCCCACGAGGGGAATGCCCCGGTCCGACGTGTAGACCAGGTCCCGGAACGCCAGCCGCGAGGCCAGCCCGAGTTCCACGCGCTCGATCTCCAATCGTCACCCCTCGGCGTGCTCCGGACGTCCTACGGCGACGTCAGCGCGGGCCGGATCGCGCCCGTGCTGTCGTAGGCGCAGCAGGTGTCGTGGCATGAGTTCGTGCAGACGACGATGGTGCACTCCGCAGTCTCGTGGCAGATCGAGTCGATCTGGCACCCGACGCCGGTGCCGTGCTCGCAGATGGGCGTCGTGTTGGCGACGCAGATGAAGGTCGTGACGTTGGTCACGCCCGTGTCCAGAATCGCCAGCACGCCTCCGATGCTCGTGTTCTCCAGCGACTCCACGTCCTTCGCGCTCAGCCTTCGCTTCATGTGGTCATTCCTCCGGTCAACCTACGGCCCCAGGGGCCGGAACAGGTTCGTGCTGTCGTAGGCGCAGCAGGTGTCGTGGCACGAGTTGGTGCAGACGACGATGGTGCATTCCGCCGTCTCGTGGCAGACCGAGTCGACGGGGCAGGCCGTCCCGTGATCGCAGATGGGCGTCGTGTTGGCGGCGCACACGATGCCCGTGAGGAGCTTGTCGGCGACGCCGGTGTCGATGACGCCCAGGACGCTTCCGATGCTCGTGTTCTCCAGCGACTCGACGTCCTTCGCGTTCAGCCTTCGCTTCATGCAACCTCTCCTGTGGGCGCCCGATGGGAAACTGGATGCCTAACGCTTGTTGCCGACCCTTGCCGAGGCCTCTGCGCCTACGGCTCCAGGGGGCGGATCACGTCGCTGTGGGCGCAGCAGGTGTCGGCGCACGTGTCGGGGCAGACCACGACGGTGCAGGGCGCCGTCTCGCCGCAGACGGAGGCGACCGGGCACGGGACGCCGATGGTCGTGTCCTGCCGGCAGGGGGGCGACGTGTGGCCGACGCAGACGAACCCGGGGTAGACGCCGACGGCCGTCCCGACGTCAAGGAGGCCCAGGACGCCTCCGATGCTCGTGTTCTCCAGCGACTCGACGTCCTTCGCGCTCAGCCTTCGCTTCATGACAGCCTCTCCTGTGGCTGCGCCATGGGGGCGCAGTCGCCTAACGCTTGTTGGCGACGGTTGCCAGCGACCGAGCGTCCCCTTGCCGGCTCACGCGTAGCTCCGGTAGCCGCACGAGTAGCGGCAGATGCACGCCGTCACCTCGTCCCAGATCGGGCCGACGGGGCCCGGTCCGGCAGCGCAGACGTTGGGGGTGACGACGGCGTCGACCACGCCGACGTCGAGGACGCCGAGGGATCCTCCGATGCTCGTGTTCTCCAGCGATTCCACATCCTTGGCGGTCAGCCTTCGCTTCATGTCATGCTCTCCTGTGTGCGTGCGACGGCGAGGGGCGGCTCGGGCGCCTGCTTGCGGCTCTGGCCGGGGAGGAGCGCCTTCGCGAGCCCCTCGATGGACAGCATCTGGTGGGCGTGGGGGACGCCGGGGCTCATGCCCAGGAGGGCGAGGTCCGGCTGGAGGGCCGCGCGAAGCTCCTCGAACTCCGTGCGGACCTGCTTCACGGAGCCCACGAAGAGGTGGCCGCGGCTGCCGGTGCCGCGGTTCACGCGCTCCCACTCGGCGGCCTGCGCCTCGTTGCGCCCGGCCAGCGCCATGAAGGCGACGCCCGCGCGCTGGCCCGCGCTGCGGCGGCGGGCGCGGAAGTCGGAGAGGATCTCGTGGGCCCGCGAGTAGAGGGGGTCGGGGTCGGCGATGAAGAAGCCGTAGGTGAAGCTCGCGTCCAGCTCGATGGCGAGGTCCACCGCGCGCTTGCTCACGCCCAGGATGGTGAGGGGCGGGGCCTTGGCCTCCACGGGCGGCGTGGGCTCCAGGCCTTCGAAGCCTTCGGGCGTCTCGCGGCGCAGGTACGACGCCAGGCGGCGCGCCTTCTGGTGGTACTCGCCCTGCGGCGGCTCGGAGGGCGCGCGATCCAGGATGGCGCGCACGGCCTCCGGGTACGTCCCGGGGCCGGGCCCCACGCCAAGCTCGATGCGGCCGGGGAAGAGGGAGTGGAGGGCGAAGAAGTCCTCCGCCACGCGGTACGGGCTCACGTAGGGGAGGAGGATGCCGCCCGAGCCGACGCGCAGCGTCGTGGTGCGGGAGGCGAGGTAGGTGATGGCGACGAGGGGCGCCGAGTGGTGGGCCTCGGGATTGTGATGCTCCGTGACCCAGAACTCGTCGAAGCCCAACGCCTCGGCGCGCAGCGCGCGCTCCAGCATGAGCTCCATCCGGCTCCGGGGGTCGGATCGGTCGCGTCGCGTTCCGAAGTCGAGGATTCCTACGTCCATCGTCGGTCACCAGCAAGGGGCAAGGGGGGAAAGGTGGAGGTGTTCGGGCTGGAAGGGGGCAAGCCTAGAACGATCCGGTGGGGGCGACGCACACGGAGCCGTTGTTGCACGTGTTCTCCTTCGTGCAAGCGCACAGCGTGCCCGCGTCGCAGCTGATGGCCGTGCACGCCTGCGTGCAGACGCACGTGCCGAAGCTGCAATCGTGGCAACACGTGTTGAGGCAGCTCGTGATGCCGCACGTGACGACGACGACGCACTCCACGGTCTCCTCGCACACGGAATCCTTCTGGCACGTCGTCTTGAGGATGTCGACGTTGACCAGTCTGTTCACGTCGAGGATCTCGTTCCCGATGAGGGCGGACGCGATGCTCGTGTTCTCCAGCTGCTCGATGTCTCGAGCCTTCAGCTTCTTCTTGACACCCATAGGCGAACCTCTGAAACGGGGCAGCGATCTGCCCCGCCGGATAGCGTCCCGAGCCTACTTCTCCATTGTTTGCGGACCTTGCCTGGCTAACGCGCAGCGGCGTAGTCCATGGAGACGGCGGGCAGCAGGACGGTGGGCACGCGGGCCGGGTCGTGGACCCGCAGCAGGAAGTACCCGACGCCCGCGAGGCCGGTGATCAGCGGCGGGTGGTAGCGGTGCGAGACGGCCGTCGGCCAGCCGGCCCACCCGCCCCACTTGCCCGCCGCGCCCTTGCCGTAGCGCTCGACGCCGTACTGCGCGACGTCGCGCGCGAGCTTGGCGCCCTTGGCGGGGTCGAGGACGCTGGCCATCTCCCAGAGGCACTCGGTGTTGCCGCCCACGCCGTGGCAGTACTGGAAGTCGCGTCCGGGCCGCTCCAGGTCCAGCTCCACGGAGCGCACGGTGTTCTTCCACGCGTCGCGGATCTCGTCGAGCATGCGCGCGTCGCGCATCCGGGGGTAGAGGAAGGCGCGGGCGAGGCCGACACCGGGCGCGCCGTGGCACCAGGTGGAGAAGAAGCCGGGCCGCCCGTCCTGCTGCGCGGGGATGCCGAAGTGGGGCCAGTTGCCCTCCTGCGCGTCGAACTTCGCGCGCTCGTAGGCGATGGACTGCTCCACCGCCTCCAGGTAGCGCTCGTCCTTGGTGGCCTCGTAGAGGCGCTGCATCACGACCGCGACGCCGGAGGTGCCGTGGCTGAGGCCCAGCAGCGCGGGCGCGTTGGGCGACGAGCCGTAGCCGAGCCACGACCAGCCCTGCTCCTCCTTGCGCGCGTTGGAGAGGAGCCAGTCGCCCATGGCCACGGCGAACTCCTGGGCGCCCTGGTAGCCCTGCTCGGCGAGGCTCAGCGACGCGGCGACGGAGCCCGCGACGCCGAACATGAGGTCGAACTCGGTGGCGGAGGGCTCGCTGGCGACGCGCGCGAAGAGGCTGCGCCCCTCGCGGCGGATGTCGTCGGAGCCCAGCGCGCGGCCGACCTCCTCGGTGGCCCACGCGATGCCCATGCTGCCGATGTAGAACCCCTTCTGCCAGCTCGTGCCGATGGGCATGGGCCGCTCGGAGGCGGGGACCACGTCGAAGGCGTGCTCGATGGAGTGGCGGATGGCCGCCTTCGCCATGCGCGCGTGGCGCGGGTCCTTGGTGTACTGGTGGAGGCGCGCGAGGAAGACCGCGATGCCCGCGGTCCCAGAATAGAACGACGGGTTGAGCGGCTCCAGCGCGGGCAGGAGGTCGGGGGACTTCCCGTCGGGCCTGCGCTGGGCGTAGGGCACGGAGCGGGACACCCAGTTGGCGCGGCCGTTGGCCACGTGGGCGTCCTCGCAGAGCTGGTCGGCGATGGCGGCGGCGTTCTCGAGGTAGATGCTCATGGCAGGTCACCCAGGGCAAGGATGGGGTTCGCGGGAAGGGCCGCGACGTACTCGGCGCGGCTTCCGGGGTTGAGGTGGGGGCGCGCGGGGTCGAGCCCGGCGCGGGAGAAGCGGCGCTCGATGGCCTCGCGGCGCGCGTCGGCGTCGGTCGCGCCGACGTTGAGCGCGTCGTAGAGGCCCTCCGCGACGAGGCGCGAGCGGGACATGCCGAAGCTCTCGCCGTTGCCGGGGTCCTCCGCGAGGCCCAGGCCGGGCGCCATCTCCAGCGCGAAGAGGGGCGTCTTCCGCTTGAGGTAGGGGCCGATCTGCGCGTAGATCTCGGGGAGGTTCGCGCGCAGCGCGTCCCAGCTCGTCTGGGGCACGTAGAGCACGCCGCCGTCCGCGCGGCGGAACCCTTGCGGGTCCTCGACGACCTTCATCTGGAAGGGGACCTCGGCCTTGTTGAGGACGCGCGTGAGCGTCCCCGCGAAGGGCACGGCGCCCTGCGCGCAGAGGTTCCAGTAGAGCCGGACCGTCGTCTGGGCCTCGGCGGGGTGGGCCGTCTCGCCGAAGAAGTAGACCCACCCGGCCTGCGTGGGCACGGAGTCGGGCGTGACCTTCACGGCCATCGTCCCGTCGGCGGCGGGGCGCACGGCGTCCCGGTTCGCGAGCACGGCGGCGCCGTTGCGGTTGCGCAGGAGGAGCTTGTCCCCCTGGTCCGCCTCCTGCGTCCATCCGGAGGTCCAGATGTGGCGCGAGGCGCTGGCGCGGCGCAGCGCGAGGTGGAACTCGTCGCGCAGGATGCGGTCCTCCACGAACGCGTAGGCGCCGCGGCCCGGGTCGCGCTCGCAGTAGAACTCGTCGTAGACGAGCTGGGCCAGGCCCCCCACGATGGCGGGGTAGCCCTCGACGGACTTCGTGAAGCGGTTCTGGAGGCGCTCGCCGTCGATCTCCATGGTTCGGATGCGGACGCGCGTCTCGGAGACGAACGAGACCTCTTCGCAGAGCTTTTGGACAGGATTCATGACAATCACCTCAAAGGCCGAACCACTCGTGGTGCTTCGTCTGGGGGTCCTCGATCGCGTCGCGGGCCATCTCGATGGCGACCTTGCAGACCGGCGGGAACTGGGCCTGGCGCTGGAGCGACTCGTAGCAGATGAGCAGCACGACGTAGGGGAGGTAGGCGTGGAGGCGCGGCACGAGGTTGGGCCTCTTGCCTGCGGCGATCTCCGACTTCCGGCTGTAGCTGTCGAGGAAGGCGGCGATGGACTCGTGCGTGTCGGCGAGCTTGAACTTCGCCTTGGACTCCACCTCCGCGACGCTGGTGACCTGCCGCCCCAGCGTGCTCATGAACCAGAGGCGCAGGTACTCGCCCAGGTAGCACGCGACGTCCCACGCGGGGTCGCCCACGTAGGCCATCTCCCAGTCGATGAGGCGGAAGTTCATGTTGCCGCCGCGGCCGCCGCCCTCGGTGATGAGGACGTTGTCCCAGCGGATGTCGCCGTGGCCGACGCCCTTGTGCTCCTTCTCCCACTCGGCGATCTGCGCGACGTGGCGCTCGTAGGGCACGATCTCCTTGACGAGCTTGAGGTACGACGAGCGGACGTCGGTGGGCTGGGCGGGCGCGCGGCGAAGCTGCTCCAGCGTGGGCGCGACGAAGGGCTGCGAGCGGTGGACGTACTCCAGGCGGCCCCCCTTCCACGCCTTGCGCGCGGCGTTGTGCCACGAGGCGACGAGGCGGCCCAGCGTGTCGCCGGCCTCGGAGGGGAAGTGGATGTTGCCCAGGTTCACGTGGTACTTGGTGAGCGTCGTCGCGGGCTGGATCAGCTCGGTGGCGAGGATCTGGTTCTCCTCGTCGTAGTCGACGATCTTGGGCGAGAACCAGCGGATGGAGGCGAACGCGGGGTCGGTGGCGGCGGTGCGCAGCAGGCGCGCCTCGCTCTCGACGGCGGCCCAGCTTCCGTTGGCCCCCTCCGAGCCCTGCTTCACGAGGAGCTTGGGGCCGTCGGGCACGACGACCTTGAAGTTGCGGTTGCGGCGCGAGCGGTCCTCGATGGAGACGTAGCTGTCCACGAAGCGCGCGCGGTCGACGAGCCCGCGCTTCACGAGGATGTCGGGCAGGCTGTCCAGGGTCGCGTTTCGGCGTGCGGGTGCGGAGGTGGTGGCGGCAGTCATGGGGTCACCCGTTGCGGGGGGAGGTTCTGGGGGAGACGGAGGGCCCGGGCGAGGCGGCCGAGGTTGGCCACCTGCCTCTCCAGGGAGAGGCTGCGCAGCGTGCCCAGCAGGAGGAGGTCGAGGTCGAGGCGCTCGATGCGCTCGCGGATGTCCGCGCGGCACTGGGCGGCGGTGCCGTGCACGTTGGCGTCGGACGCCGCGGGCACGGGCTCGCCGGGCGCGGCGCAGTACGCCGTGATGCCCAGGCAGGCGCGGGGCTTCTCGGAGCCTGGGCGCGGCGTGAACGCGCGGCGGTACGCGTCGAAGCAGCGCCCCGTGCGGGAGCCGGCGGGGTCGTCGGGGATGATGAACTCGGGGTAGGCGTAGCCGACGCCCAGGCGCCCGGCGAAGGCCGCGGCCTCGGGGCTGCGCCCGAGGACCCACATGGGGGGCGCGGCCGCTTCGGGGCGCACGCGCACGGCGGGGTCCTCGTCGTGGAGAAGCTCCAGGAGGCGTCGCGCGTGGGCCTCGAAGAAGGCGGGGTCGGAGACCGGCGTGCCCTCGGGGACGAGCTCGCGGATGACCTCGGGCCCGGCGCCGGGTCCGCGGCCCACGCCCAGGTGGATGCGCCCGGGGTAGAGGGCCGAGAGGAGGCGGAAGTCGCCGGCGACGCGGTAGGGGGGGTGGTAGGGCAGGAGGACGCCGCCCACGCCCACCTGGATGTGGCGCGTGGAGGCGGCGACGGCGGCGGCGAGCACGGAGGGGCTGGCCTGCGCGTAGCCCTCCTGGTGGTGCTCCGTCACCCAGAAGGAGGAGAAGCCCAGGGGCTCGACGCCCTGGGCGAGGGCGATGGTGTTGCGCAGCGAGCGCTGGGCGTCGCCAGGCTCGTGGAGGCCGAAGTCGAGGACGCCGATCTCAGGCAAGGAGGGCGTCCTCCGGAAGGGGAGCGGATGAGCGTGCGGGCGAGGAGGGTGTCTGCATGCTTCTCACGTCGTGGGGGCAGGTCTATCCGGTGGGGGCGACGCACACCGAGCCGTCGTTGCACGAGTCGCCCTTGGTGCAGGCGCAGACCGTGCCGGCGTCGCAGCTCACCAGCGTGCAGGCCGCGGTGCAGAAGCACGTGCCGACGCTGCAGTTGTGGCAGCAGGTGTTGACGCAGCTCGTGAAGCCGCACGTGATGACCACGACGCACTCCACCGTCTCTTCGCAGACCGAGTCCTGCTGACAGGTCGTCTTGATGATGTCCACGTTGACGAGCCTGTTCACGTCGAGAATCTCGTTCCCGACGAGGGCGGACGCGATGCTCGTGTTCTCCAGCTGCTCGATGTCTCGAGCCTTCAGCTTCTTCTTGACACCCATAGGCGAAACCTCTGAGATGGTGCGTCCGGGCGACCGCCGCGGGCGCGACCCACTCCGTATAGGCGTCACGTACATGGATATTTCGCGCGCCGATTGTTGTCCACGGTTGCCGCGAGGCGCCTTTCCGGGCCCCCGGGCGCCCCGAGGCGATCCGAAAAGGGGCCCGGGGCCGCGGCTAAGGCAAATCTGATATCAAAACGCACGGGCCGTTATCGGGCTCAGACGTGGTTGGGCGAGGAGAGCGCGCCGCGGGCCGCGCCGGGGGCGGAGGCCGCGGGGGCGCGCGCGAGGGCGACGTGGCGCTCGCCGCGCTCGTCCTCCCAGCTTCGCAGCACGCCAAGCTGCTCCATGCGGCGCAGCGTGTAGTTGCGCGTGCGCTCGGGCGCGTCGGAGAGCGCATCGTGGAGCGCGACGCGGGCCATCTGCCCGCCCTGCGCCTCCAGCGCGTCCACGATGCGCCTGCGCAGCGTGTGGCGCGAGACGCGCAGCGGCACGTCGCCGCCGGGGGCGGGCTCGCCCACGGGCATGACGAAGAGCTGGCGGTCCTCGCGCACGAGGCGGACGAGGCCGAAGCCCGCGAGCTTGCGGAGGTGGTGCGTGACGGCGTTGCGGTTCATGCCCGTCGCGCGCGTCAGTTCGGCCAGCGAGCAGACGCGGTGCGCGCCGACGCGCTCCAGGATCTCGCGGCGCGGCCGGGAGTCCAGGACCTCCTCGCGGCTCGCGATGCGGGAGTAGAGGCTCAGCAGCGCCTGCACGACGCTGCCGCCCACGAGCCCCGCGACGAGGGGGGCCGCGCCGAGGCGCGGCGCCGCGGGCGCGATGAGCGCGGTCGCGACCGAGGCGCGCGGGCCGCCCGCGGGCGCGCGGCCGTGCGCCGCCGCGGGGGCAGAGGCCGGGGGCGGGGCCGGGGGGAGCGCCTGGGAGGGGATCGGGGCCTGGCCCGGCAGGGGGAGCGGGATCGTCTGGGGCGCCTCGTAGGACCAGGGGGGGACCGAGGGGCCAATGGGGTACGAGCCCGACTGGTTCGACGCGTTGAGACGCGCGGGGTCGGTGGCCAGCTGCGTCGTGTTGAAGGAGAAGCCGAGGTTCACGTCGGGCGTCGCGTTGCGGCGCTGGGCGTCCGCGCCGTCGCTCGTCTCCCAGCAGGAGGCGGTGTCGACGTAGTGGCAGGGCAGCTCAGGGTGGCCCAGGTAGGTGTCCGTGTCGTTGCCGCCCGGCGTGTTGAAGGGGCCCTCCTGGTCGTAGCCCACCCCGTCGTTGCTGTAGGGGAGGTAGGTCGTCTGGAGGTTCCCGGCGACGCCGGGCGTGTTGAGGGTGACGTTCTGGGGGCTCATCTCGACGCCCGCGTGGTCGCGCCCGGGGTAGTCCGGGACGTGGTTGTTGTAGGCGTGCGTCGCCGTGCTGGTGAGCGGGTGGCGGACGTAGAGGTCGCGGCCGTGGACGACGAGGCCGGAGTCGGGCAGGAGCGGGTACCCCGTGGTGTCCTCCACGAGGCTGTCGTTGGTGGCGACGCCGACGTACTCGAAGCGGTCCGAGAGGTCGACGGTCGCGTTGCCCGGGTCCTCCGCCGAGGCGTTGACCTCGGCCGGACAGAATCCGGGCAGGCCGCAGGAGTCGGGGTGGCTGTCCTTGACGATGAGGGTTGCCACGGGCGCGTCCAGGCGCCCCCCTGCCGCGGCCCACGGGCTCGCCAGGGCGAGCAGGGCGGCCACGATCAGGAGGAAGCGGGGTCCCATGGCGACACGTCCAGGCCTTACCACGCGCACGTCTCGACGTAGCCCACGGGGTCGCCCATGATGGCCGAGCTTGACAGGGGGCATTCGCCGCAGAGGTAGGACACGTGGATGGGGCAGTGGATCTCGACGAAACGCTCCACGTTGACGTTGTCAATGATGACGTTGTCAATGACAGGACTCAGGACGGCCGGGTTCCCGGACGCGGCAGCGATTCCCAGCCCAGAGACGGCGTAGGCAATCACGAACACGATCATGGCAAGTCGGAGCATTGAGGTATGCCTCCAAGGGAGAACGACGCGTTCTGTGCATGATCAACATTGTTGGCGAAGTTTGCTGACCGGGGGCGCGGCAAGGCCCGCCAACGGAGGTTATCCCCTTGAGGCGTCTTGGGGGCGGCGTCGCGCGGCCCGGCCCACGCCGGTCCGCCCGGCCGGGCGAGGAGGTGTGCCCGTAGCCAGGCGGGAAGGGCAAGTCTCCCGCCTGGCATCCCCCTCCGCTCCGGATGCCTTTTTCAGCCAGGTCCCGGCTACCCTGCCCATGGTCCGCGAAGGCTCCAGCGAGCCGACGGTCGCCATCCTCATGGACTACGAGAACGCGCGCGACGTGAACCTCAACCGCGTGCTCGCCGAGGCGGCGGCGTTCGGGCGCGTCATCGTGCGGCGCGCCTACGCGGACTGGACGCGCCACGCCAAGGCGCAGAGCGCGCTGCGCGAGGCGGGTTTCGAGGAACTGCACCAGTTCACCACGGGCAGCGGCACCAAGAACGCGACGGACATCATGCTCACCGTCGACGCCATGGACCTGCTCTACACGCGCCCCATCGACACGTTCATCCTTGTCACGGCGGACAGCGACTTCGCCAAGCTCGCGCGGCGGCTGCGCGAGGGGGGCAAGCGCGTCGTGGGCCTGGGCAGCCGCAAGCGCGTGGGGCGCGCGCTCGTGCAGTCGTGCGACCAGTTCATCTACTACGACCAGGCGCCCGCCGCGCCCATCGTCGCGGCGCTCCCCGAGGCCGCCTACGCCGAGGAGGCGCGCCGCGCCGCGGCCTCGCCCGCGAAGCACGCCGCGCCGGCCGGGAAGACGAAGCTCAGCGAGGGCCACCGCATCGTGCTGGAGGCCATGCCCGCGGCGGCCGACGACGAGGGCCGCGTGTACGGCGGGCCTCTCCACGAGAGCATCCGCCGCATCCGGCCCGACTTCAGCTACCGCGACTTCGGCTTCTCCTCCTTCCTGCGCTTCATCGAGTCGCTCGCCCCCATCATCCGCACGCGGCGCGACCCCGACGCCTCGGACTTCGCCGTGTGGGTCGACCCCGAGCACGAGAGCGAGCTTCCCAACGTGCGCGACCTGCCCACCGAGATGCCCAACGTCGGGGTGGAATTGGACGAGGAGGTCCAGGCGCACCTCCACCGCCAATGGAAGGAGCTGCTGGGCGACCGCAAGCGCCTCGCCGGCAGCCGCGCCGCGGAGGTCGTGGCGGAGGAGTACGGCGTCGAGCGCCTCGCCGACACGCCGCTGAAGGACCTCCAAGGCGTCCTCGACGCGGCGCCCGAGCTGGCCAAGCGCTGGAAGCGCGAGCGCGCGGCCCTCGTGCCCGTGGGCCGGGGCGGCGATCGGGAGTGACCACCGTCTCGGAGGAGCGCGACGCGGCCGCGACGCCCGCCGCCCTCTGGCGCGTCGTGAGCGACACGCGGCGCTGGCCCGACTTCTACGCGACGCCCGGCGAGGCGGGCCACCTGCGCGCCGTCGAGTACCTGGAGGGCGCGAGCGCGGACGGGCCCGGCGTCGCGCGGCGCCTCCACTTCACGGGCCTCCCCTCGTGGGACGAGCGCGTCGCGCGCTGGGCCCCGGGGGAGGCCGTCGCGTGGGAGGGCGTCCGGACCCCGGGCCAGAGGCGGTGGGCGCAGCATTTTGAGATCATTCCCGGCCGCGGCTTCGCCACGCTGCGCTGGGAGGTGCGCTACGACCTGAAGGCCCCGCGCGTCGCGCGCCGCCCCTTCCGGCGCGCCCTGGAGGACCTCGTCGTCGCCTCGCTGGCCCGCGTCGAGCGGCTGGCCCTGGAGGAGCCCGGGAGTCCGATCTGGGCGGTTCCGAGGGAGTTATAATCGTCCACCCCCAGTGGCGCAGGCAGATGCGAGCGGCGACGTGGCGGACACCCCTGGCCCGTGCGCTGGCGCTGCTGGCCCTCGTCCTCGTCACCGTGGGCGCGCTCGCCGCCCTGGGGCTCCACGCGCTGGAGCCCGCCCTCGATCCGCGCTATCGCATGCTCAGCGACTACGGCGACACGCCGCACCGCCCCGTGCTCACGCTGGCGGAGCTGACCATCGGCGGCGCGGGCGTCCTCTCGGCGTGCGCGCTGGCCCTCCAGCGGCCCGAAAGCCGCGCGACGCGCGCCGGGGCCTACCTCCTCGTGCTGGCGGGCGCCACCATCCTGGGCCTCGCCGTGTGGCCCGACGGCATCGTCCACCTGGGCCTCGTCCACGTCGGGCAGGTCGTCATGCTGGGCGCCGTGGGCGCGTTCGCCGTGAGCGCCCGCGAGCGCGCCGGCTGGAGGACCTTCGCCATCCTCTCGTGGACCCTCACCGTGCTCACGGCCATGGGCATCGCCCGCATGGAATGGCTCACCCCCTGGCCCGCCTTGACGCAGCGCGTCTACTGGGTCGTCCTCATCGCGTGGGTCGTCTCGGGCGCCGCGATGGCGATGCGCGCCGCGCCTCGCACGCGGGCCGCTTGAGGAATAACCCATCCACCCCCGGCGAGCGAGGGGTTATATGATGCCTGGATTGTTAGGCGGCCGGGAGTAACAATGAGGATTGGGGGAACCACGCTCGTCATCGCGCTCGCGCTGCTCGCTCCTGCCGCCGCGGCCCGCGAGCCGCCCAGCCTGGAGGGCCACGGGGGAAGGAACACGCCGCTGGGCTACGTCAAGGCCCTCGCCGACGCCTATGAGGTCTGCACGACCTCCGCCTGCTCCACGATCCTCACCGCAGGGGCGTTCTCCTGCGCGCCCCTGGGGGGCCACGTCCGGTACCTCGGCTTCGAGCCCTCCGGCGCGGGCGTCGTCCAGGGGGAGTTCGACGTCCCCATGAACGACTGCAACGGGGACTCCACGCCCCGGGAAGGGGACTTCATCGAGAGCTGCATCTACACGCAGGCGGGCCTCTACCTGGCCAACGCCGTCCTCGTCGCCTCCGACACCTCGGACGTCCACTGCGCCTGAGGAGGGAGCCCCCTGCGACGCCCCTTCGCGCTCGCGCTTCTGCTCGCGCTCGTCAGCGGCTGCCTCGCCGGCGCCGAGTCCCCGCCGGAGGAGTCCCACTGGCCCGCGGGCGTCCGCGTCGGGGACTCCTTCCGCTACGTCGTCCAGGGATCGCTCCCCGCCCTCTCGCCCGCCTTCCCGCAGTCGCGTTCCCTGGACGGCCCCACGGAGGTCGCGTTCCGCGTCACCGGCTCCTCCGTCGCGCGCGACGCCACGGGCGCCCCGCACGCGGTGGCCACCGTGGAGGTGCGCGTCGGCGACGAGCGCCCTGCCACGCTCCTGGACGTGGCGCTCGCAGGCTCCCGCGGCCTCGTGGCGGCGCGCGCGGACGACATGGTGCCCGCGCCCCACGGCCCCCTGCGCTTCCTCTGGGCCGCACCGACGGCGTGGTGCTTCACCGGAGGGTTGGGCGTGGGGGACGCGCAACCGGCGACGCTGGTCCGCTACGACAGGCGCGCCCCCGAGGAGATCGCCTGGCGTCTCGTCGGCTCCGCCCGCGTGGGGTCGTGGAGCGCGCAAGAGTTCGAGAACGCCACGCTGGACGCGCGCGTGTGGGTGGCGCCCGACCTCCCCTGCCCCGTGCAGGTGGACATGCCGGCGGACCTGCTCCCCGGGGGCGCCCGCGTGCGGGCCACGCTCCAGCACGCGGACATCGGCACGACCCCGCTCGTCCCGTCCGCCTCCGCGGCCGCGCCGCTGCCCCCCCTCCCGCGCCAGGACGCGGGCCCCTTCGACGCCCCGCGCGACGGGCGCGACGCGGACGGCTTCCCGCTGGACGACGCGCTGCGCGTCGCCCAGGGGGACGCGGCCACGCGGCAGTTCGCCGCGGCCCACGCCTCCGTCGTGCTGGTGAAGGCCACCGAGTCCCACGTGCCCACGACGGCGGAGGATTTCCTCGACTGGGACCTCCACCTGGGCGGATCGGACGGCGCGTGCTGGATGACGCGGGTCGTCCGCACCACGATGCTGGGCGTGGCGCAGACCCAGCAGGACAAGGTTAGCTCCTCCGGCCTCGAGGCGTGCCCTGCACCCGCGGCGTGGGGAGCCCCCTCTGCAGCGCCGCCGGCGACCCTCGCGGGCGCGCAGGAGTGGTTCGCGATGCTTCTCCCCCATGAGGACCCCGTCGGGCTGGAGCTTCTGCGCGTCGGCGGGACGTGGCAGGCGTCGGTGGAGTACGCCATCTCGCAGGACGAGACGTGCGGCCTGGGCGCGTGCTCGGCCGCCGTCGTCCCGGGCCGCCTCACGTTCGACCTGCGCGAAGGGCTGCTGATCCAGTTCTCGGGGCCCGCGGACCGCTGGGACGGCTCCTAGTCTTGGTGCGCGCGCATCAGGGGGCTGCGCCCTCGGACGCCCCCGCCTTGCGCCGCCCCATGGTCATCCACGCGAAGGCCGCGCTCCACGCCACGAAGAAGGCCCAGCCCGCGTTGGCGTGGACCCACTCCAGCGCGTCCGCGCCCCAGCGCGAGCCCACCAGGGCCAGCACCACGAGGCGCACGACGTTGATGACGTACACGCCCGCGAGGCCGATGGCGCTCCAGAAGAGGCCGCGCCGCCAGCCCGGCTTCTCCGCGAGCACGAAGACGAGGACCACGCCGCCGAAGAGCGCCATGGCCTGGATTCCGCTGCACGCGACGCCCACCTCCAGCGCGAAGGGGCCGTGCGGCGTGTCGTAGGTGATGACCTGCCCCGCGATGGCGGGGTGGCGCCCCAACACTGATAGCGCCGCGGCCATGGGTGCCAGGAGCGCGTATCGGATGAACAGCTCCATGGGCGTCATGCCCGCGACGGTGGCTTTTGATAGCGCCTGGACGCCCCAGACGAGAAGGGGGGCGCCCACGAGCGCGGCGGTCCAGGCGACGGGGTTCGCGACGCGCGGGCGGTGGACGAAGGGGGACGCCGCCGCGAGGCCAAGGCCCAGGGCGATGATGCCCACCTTGGGCGGGTCGAGGGGCGCGTGGTGGATCGCGTCGTAGCCGATCACCACCAGGGCCGCGGCAGCGCCCGCGGCGGCGAGGGGCCAGCGCGGGAGGCGGGAGACGCGCGGCAGCGGCGCGAAGAGGAGCGCCACCGCGCCGGCCGCCGCGAGGATGGCGCCCAGGAGGACGCTCTCGTGGGGGACGACACGCAGGAGGATGAAGAGGCCCTCGCCCAGCGACGCGAGCCCCAGAAGGGCGAGGATGCGGGCGAGGGTCGGATGCAGAGGCTCACCTCAAACGCGGGTGCGCGTCGCTCGAAGGACGGTTGCCCGTTGTGGTACGAAGGTCCGAGGATCACGCGCGCCTGGCGAGCAGCACGCCCGCCGCGACGCCCGCGGCGGCCAGCGCGCAGAGGCCCAGGCTCTCGGCCAGCGCCACCCCCCACGGGCTGGGGGAGGCGGCGTGGGGGGCGGGAGCGAGCGAGGCGGCGGGCGCCTCGCACCCTTCAGCGCAGTCCACGGGGGACGCCCCGGCGGGGGCGGCCCCCGCCAGGAGGCCAAGGAGCGCGAGGAGGGCCCAGGAGCGGAGCGCGTCCAAGGGGGCCTGCACCTCAGCGGCGCCTCAGCAGGACGACGCCCACCGCGCCCAGGGCGCCCACGACGCCAAGCGCCATGGAGGCCGCGCTGGGGAAGAAGGGGATCTCCGTGGGCGGCGTCGGCGGCGTCACGCAGTCGTCGACCCAGAAGACCTTGGACTTCGTCTTCTCGCCGCCCTCGTTGATCGCGGTCACCTTGTAGTGGCCCGCGGGCAGCTCGTAGGGCCCGTTGAGGAAGTGGTAGTTGCCGTGCTTGTTGCCCGAGTCGGCGGTCCAGTTGAGGCCGTCGCCAGTGGGCGTCACCACGGTCTTGTTGCCCGTGGGCGGCCACGCCTGGAAGCGCAGCGCGCCCGAGCTGTCCTGCATGTTGAAGCCCTCGATCCAGAAGTCGCACGAGACGTGGGGCTGGTTCTTCTCGTCGGGGTCGGCGCTCATGTCGTCGTGCACCTTGATGGTGCCCGCGTTGTTGTCGGTGGACTTCGCCGCCGCCACGCCCACGACCATGGGCAAAGCGAGCACGACGAGGAAAGCAAGGAGGCCTGCGGTGATGCGGGAGCGGCGGATCATGCGGATCGCAGGGGCCCGGTCCTTTGATCGGTGGAACGCCGTTGTGGTACGTGAGCCGCAGCCGCGCGCGCTCGCGTGAAGGGCCGCCTTCCCCGAGAAAACGGCCAGGCGAGCGGAATGGGGAAGCGGAAAAAAAGGAAAAAAAAAGAGGCAGCCGACGGCGCGCGAGGGCGCCGCCGGTGATATCATCCGTTCAGCGGCGCTTCAGGATGATGGCGCCCACGGAGCCGGCCGCGCCCAGGAGGCCCAGCACCAGCGAGCCCGCGCTGGGGAAGAAGGGGATCTGGGTGGGGGGCGTGGGCGGGCACTTCTCGTTCCCGTCGGACTTGACGGTGCTGCTGTCCTGCTCGGGGCACGGGTTGGGGTGGCAGTCCTTGTCGTCGGACTTGAAGTCCTTGCCGTCCTTCTCGTCGCAGGGGTTGCAGTCCTTCTTGTCGTCGCTCCAGATGGCGGGACCGCCGTCCTTGTCGCACGGGTTGCAGTCACAGGGGTGGCACTTCTTGTCGTCGGACTTGAAGTCCTTCCCGTCGTGCTTGTCGCACGGGTTGCAGTCCTTCTTGTCATCCGACTTGAAGTCCTTGCCATCCTTCTCGTCGCACGAGTTGCAGTCCTTCTTGTCGTCGGACTTGAAGTCCTTGCCATCCTTCTCGTCACAGGGGTTGCAGTCCTTCTTGTCCTTGCCGTCGCACGAAGGGGGACAGTCGTCGCCGCCGAGCTTCAGGCCGACGGCGGTGATGGACGGCCCGCACTTGGAGGGGCCGTTGCCGCCGGCCAGGGAGACCGGCGTCAACGCGAGCGCAGCGCACAGGAGGAGGACCACGAGGGGGGCGCGATTCATGCAGGCAACCTCTTGCCTGGCGTCGGGGTTGCCCATTGTGGTACGCCGATCCGAGGAATGCGTGAACGCTCGGGCGCGGCTCCAGGGCCCGTTCTCTCGGGGTCGCGCAGGGAACCGGGTTACCTCAAGGACGACCGCGCGGGGGGCGGGATCGTCGCGGCGGCGCAGCGACCACCGGACGAAAGGGCGCCCCTCCGGCCAGGACAGGACGAGCCACGCTCTCCAGGTCGGCGCTCCCGGCGGGGGACCGAGGGGCCTGCCGCCAAGCCCCCCGGGTCCAAATTCTTAAAGCCCGGAGCCCTTGACGCGGCCCAATGCCCGACGCCGCCGACACGGCCGAGCCCGAGCCCGACCCCACGATCCAGGCCATGGAGGAGAGGTGGCTCCGCTTCTGGGAGGAGGAGGGCGTCTACCGCTTCGATCCGCGCTCGACGAAGCCGGTCTTCAGCGTCGACACGCCGCCGCCCACCGTGAGCGGCCGCATGCACATCGGGCACGCGTACAGCTACAACCAGATGGACTTCACCGCCCGCTACAAGCGGATGCGCGGCCACAACCTGTTCTACCCCTTCGGGTTCGACGACAACGGCCTGCCCACCGAGCGCTACACGGAGAAGGCGGTCGGCAAGAAGCTATCAGACGTGGGCCGCCAGGAGTTCATCCGCCTCTGCCTCCAGGAGACGAAGAAGGGCGAGGAGTTCATGGAGCGCTCCTGGCGCCGCATCGGGACCTCGTGCGACTGGACGCTGGTGTATCGCACCATCGACAAGCCCGTGATCAAGGTCAGCCAGGAGTCGTTCCTGGAGCTCTACCACCAGGGCCGCGCGTACCGCGCCGAGCGCCCCGGCATCTGGTGCCCCGAGTGCCAGACGGCCATCGCGCAGGTGGAGACCGAGGACCGCGTCCTGCCCAGCACCTTCAACGACATCAGCTTCGACCTCATGGACGACCACGGGCACGGCATGGCGCGCAGCGGCCACGAGCACCTCGTGAAGCGCACGACGGTGCCCGGGCCCGAGGCCAACAGCAAGCCGCGCGAGATCGTCACCTACCAGCAGGGCGCCGAGAGCAAGATCGTGATCTCCACGACGCGCCCCGAGCTGATCCCCGCGTGCGTCGCCATCTTCGTCCACCCCGACGACGAGCGGACGCGCCACCTCATCGGCAAGAGCGTGCGCGTGCCCATCGGCGGCGCCATCGTGCCCGTGCTCACCTCGGAGAAGGTGGACAAGGAGACCGGCACCGGCGTCGTCATGAACTGCACGTTCGGCGACCAGACGGACATCGACTGGTGGCAGAGCAACAAGCTGCCCATGCGCCTCGTCATCGGCCCCAAGGGCACCATGACGGACGCCGCCGGCAAGTACGCGGGCCAGAGCATCACGCACGCGCGCGAGCACGTCCTCCAGGACCTCAACCGCGAAGGCAGGCTCCTCTCGCAGAAGCACATCGAGCACGCCGTGAACGTGCACGAGCGCTGCGGCACGCCCGTCGAGTTCCTCGTCACGAAGCAGTGGTTCGTGAAGTACCTCGACATGAGGGAGCAGTTCCTGGAGGACGGCGCGAAGGTCGAGTGGCACCCGCCTTACATGAAGGTCCGCTACGACAACTGGGTGAAGGGCCTCAAGTGGGACTGGTGCATCTCGCGCCAGCGCTACTTCGGCGTGCCCTTCCCCGTCTGGTACTGCCAGAGCTGCCACGAGCCGAAGCTGGCCACGCTGGACGAGCTTCCCGTGGACCCCACCGTGGACAGGCCGAAGGGCGCCTGCGCCAAGTGCGGCGGCCACGAGTTCCGCGGCGAGACCGACGTCATGGACACGTGGGCGACCAGCAGCCTCACGCCGCAGATCGCCATCCTCGCCGCGGCCGAGCGCATGGGCGTCCCCCACGCGCGCCTCGCCGACGTCAACACCAACCCCAAGCTCGCGGCGCTGCTGCCCATGGACGTGCGCCCGCAGGCCCACGAGATCATCAGCTTCTGGGCGTTCAACACCATCGTGAAGGCGCGCTTCCACCACGGGAAGATCCCGTGGCGCCACGCGCAGATCAGCGGCTTCGTGAAGCTGGGCAAGGGGAAGAAGATGAGCAAGTCCAAGGGCGACATCGTGGAGCCCCTGGACGTCATCCAGCAGTATTCGGGCGACGCGCTGCGCTACTGGAGCGCCACCGGCGCGAACCTGGGCGAGGACATCATCTGGAACCCCAAGGAGCTGACCCGCGCGATGCGCCTCGTGACCAAGCTGCGCAACGTGGAGGGGCTCATCGCCAAGGGGCTGGGCAGCGAGAAGCCCGCCCCGGTCGCCTGGGAGAGCCTCCCCCTCATGGACCAGTGGGTCCTCGCCGAGTTCGCCGAGGTCGTGAAGAGCGCGACCGAAGGGTGGGACGGCTACGACTACACCAAGGCCGTGAAGCAGACCGAGGAGTTCCTCTGGCACGTCCTCGCGGACCACTACCTGGAGCTGGTGAAGCACCGCCTCTACGCGGGCGACCCCGCCGCGCGCCACACGCTCTACACCGTGGGCCTGGGCGTGCTGAAGATGATGGCGCCCGTGCTCTGCTTCTCCACCGAGGACGTGTACCAGGAGGTCTACCGCCGCCACGAGCATGCCATCAGCATCCACGTCAGCGCGTGGCCCGAGGCGCCGCGCGCCGACAAGGAGGCGCGGGAGCTTGGCCAGCACGTGCGCGACGTGGTCGCGGCCGTGCGCAACTGGAAGAGCCAGTCCAAGATGGCGCTCAACCAGGAGCTTCCCGCCCTGGAGGTCGTGGCGCCACCCCTCGTGCGCGAGGCGCTGCTGCGCGGCAAGGGCGACATCGTGGGCACGACCAAGGTGGCCGACGTGCGCTTCGTCGACGCCAAGGAGATCCACATGGTGCCCTACGCCGTGGAGCCCGTGCAGGCGAAGCTGGGCCCCAAGTACCGCCAGGACGCCAAGGCCATCGCGGACGCCATCCGCGCCATGGACCCCAGGCACGCGGGCCCGGAGGGCATCACGGTCAAGCTCGCGAGCGGCGCGACGTTCCGCGTGGAGCCGGGCGAGTACGAGGTCAAGAGCCGCCCCACGCTGCACGGCGCCGAGGTCGAGGCGCTGGAGGCCGGGTCCGCGACGCTGCTGCTCCGGAAGGCGTGATCGCTCCAAGGCGATGGAGCCCCCAGCCAGAGGGCCAGCGCGCGCCGCATTTGCAGCATGAGCGCCCAGCGCGCGCCATGCACGTCGAGCACGTCATGACGAAGAACCCGGTCGCCTGCGACGTGAACGAGCCCGTCCGCGGCGTCGCCCGGCTCATGCGGGACAAGGGGGTCGGCTGCGTCGTCGTCCTCCGCGCGGGCAAGGTCGCCGGCCTCGTCACCGACCGGATGCTGGCCATCCTGGCGCTCGCCGACGGGCTGGGTCCCGACGCGCCCGTCGAGGAGGTCATGCACCCGGACCCCGCGTGCCTCACGCTGGAGGACACGGTGTTCAGCGCGCTCGACACCATGCGCAGCGCGGGCGTCGTGCGGCGCGTGCCGGTGGTCAACGCGAGCCGCGAGCTGCTGGGCATCGTGAGCATCAGCGACATCGCGGTCGTCGCCAAGGACCTCGTGGACGGCGTCCTCCTGGAGGAGACGCACAACGCCATCAAGGCCGCGCACGTGCCCACCGGCGCCAAGCGCCTCGTGAAGGAGATCCGGCGCCCCACCAAGGAGGGCCGGCTGCCCCCCGAGCCCGAGACGCGGCCCGTGACGAGGCCGACGCGCAGCGAGCAGCCGCCGGGGCGAGGGTAGGCGCCTCAGGGCTTCCCGCCCTTCGCCCGCGCGGCGCCGCCCAGCACGCCCGCCTCGTGGCGCGTCAGCGTCTCGCCGCGCGCCTCCTTGGCCTTGATGCGCTCGACCTCGGCCTCCGTGTCCTCGGAGAGTTCGGGCCTGCGTGTCTCCTCGCCCGCCATCCACGAGCGGGTCCGGTGCTCGCTGTCGGGGTCGTGCCGCGTCGAGCGCCGCGACTCGTAGGCGCCCAGCCAGCCCTTCTCCGTGGGCGTCAGCGGCTCGCCGCGCCGCTCCTTCTCCCGCAGCACCGCCGCGCGGTCGCGCTCGTCCTCGTTGCTGATCCAGCCCTTCTCCTGCTTGTCGGCCATGCGCGGATCCTCGGGGCGCGGGCCGATAGCGATTGTCGCAGGGTCGTCGGAAACGGGGGGACGGAAGGGAGGCGGAGCAGGGCGCCACGCCGGGCAAACCTTCTTGAAGCTCCGCCCCCTCGCGCGGCTTGTCGGTGGTTCCCCTGGCGCCCAGGACCAAGAAGCAGGACTGGCTCAACACGCCCATCCAGCAGTTCGAGCCCTCCAAGATCCAGACCGTCGCCGAGCTGATGGACGCGTACAAGAACATCAGCTTCCAGGGCCGCAACCTGGGCACGGCGCTCCAGGTGTGGGAGAACATGCTCCAGGACCCCGCGCGGCCCACCATCATCCTGGGCGTCGCGGGCAGCCTCATGGCCGGCGGCCAGCGCAAGGTGCTGCGCGACCTCATCCGCCACAAGCTCGTGGACGTCATCGTCACCGTGGGCAGCCAGCCCTACCAGGACATGTACGCCGCGCGGGGCTACAACTTCTGGCGCGCCGCGCCCGAGGTGGACGACCTGGAGCTCCGCGAGCACTTCCTGGACCGCCTCTACGACACCATCGTGGACGAGGAGAAGTTCCGCGAGACCGACGACTACCTGGGCGGGCTCGTGGCGAAGCTCGACCCCTCGCGCACGTACTCCACGCGCGAGATCATGCAGTTCTTCGGCGAGCACTTCAAGGGCGACCAGGACTCGTGGGTCGCCGAGGCCGCGCGCCAGAAGGTCCCCATCTTCGTGCCCACGATCCACGACAGCAGCATCGGGATCGGCATGATCTACAACTACACCAAGGCCAAGGCCTCGGGAAGACCGTATCCGAAGCTGGACATGATCCGCGACGCCTACGAGCTGGCGCAGGTCAAGTACAAGTCCGACAAGACGGGCATCATCTACCTGGGCGGCGGCGTGCCGAAGAACTACATCCAGCAGACCGAGGTCATCTCCGAGGTCCTGGGGCACGACGCCGGGGGCCACCAGTACGCGATCCAGCTCACCATGGACATGCCCGACTGGGGCGCGCTCTCGGGCTGCACGTTCAAGGAGGCGCAGTCCTGGGGCAAGATCGCCAAGGACGCCGACTTCGTGCAGGCGCACGTGGACATCACCGTCGCGCTGCCGCTGCTCGCGACGTCGCTGATCCAGAAGAAGCACCTCTGGCAGGGCCGCAAGCGCCTCGTCCTCGACTACGAAGGCGACGAGCTGAAGCCCCTGCGCCACGCGTGAGGCGCCATGGACAAGGAAGGCGTGGCCGCGCTTCTCATCGCCATGGCCGTCGTGGGCGGCGGCATCTTCTACGCCTACGACCGCGGCGCGTTCCGCGAGGTGGACCGCCCGGACAACGGCCACAAGGACGCCGTCTGGCTGGCGGGGCTCGCCATCCTGTTCATCGTGCTCGCCGTGCCCCTCGCCGTCATGGACGGCCGCTCGCGGGCCCGCTTCCGCGCCGAGGAGCGGCGGCTGCGCGACGAGCGGCCGGGCGCCACGGTGCGGGAGCATGCGGGCCCCGAGGGCGAAGGCCTCCTCTTCGAGGACGCCGCGGGGCGGGTCCTCCTGCTGCGGGGCCCCGGCGGCTTCGGCGCGCCGCGGGTGGTGGAGATCCCCGCGGAGCCGCCCCCTTCCGAGGAGCCCCAGCCGTCTTTTGCCCCCACCCACGCGCCCTGAACCCTGGGGCCCGACCTCCGCGCCGTGCTGGCCAGAGGCGACGGGGCCCCCTGGCGGACGCCCTCAGCGAGGGGAACGTGTCGGGGGCGGGCCCCAAGAGGGAAGTCCCCATCGGGTTCAAGCCGAGGGGCACCCCAGGCAAGGAGGTCATGGGGTACAGCGCCGCCGACGTGGAGCGTTACGTCTACTGCCCCCTCAGCTGGGCCCTCGCGCGCCGCGGCATGAGCGGCGTGGACGAGGCGCTCCAGCGCGGCGAGGCGGACCACGCGGCCGTGGGGCAGCGCATCGCCAAGTGGCGGCGCATCCTGGCAGACCACCACGAGTCGCTGCGCATCGCGCTCTACCTCGCCCTCACCGCGGCCAGCGCCATGACGCTCGCGCTGGAGGTCGTGTTCCTCGACGCGCACTGGGCGTACCACACGCTCCTCGTCATGATGAGCCTCCTGTGGCTCTTCATCGCGCTGGGCTTTCTTCTGCGCGCGATCCTAAAGGAAAAGGAGGCCCAGGAGGTCGTCGCGGAGGCGGGCCTCGTGGAGGGGGAATTGGCGTACAGCGACCTCGACCGGCCCGCCGAGACGCTGCGCAGCGAGAAGTACGAGCTTTCCGGCCGCCCCGACTACATCGTGCGCCGCCACGACCACTACATCCCCGTGGAGCTGAAGACGGGCCGCACGCCCGACACGCCCCACGACTCGCACCTCATGCAGCTTGGCGTCTACTGCCTGCTGGTGGAGGAGAACTATGGCATCCGCCCGCCCCACGGCGTGCTCCAGTATTCGGGCCGCACCTTCGAGGTGCCCTTCACCGACGAGTTCCGCGACCGCGTGCTGGAGACCACGCTGCGCATGCGCCTCTCGGACATGACGGGCGTCGTCCACCGCAACCACGAGCGCCCGGGCAAGTGCCGCGGCTGCTCGCGGCGCGACCTGTGCCCGGAACGGCTCGCCTGACGGCAACGGCGATCGCCGTTCCAGGCTCCGCCGATCGGCGACTGCCCAGGCCGGTTTCCCACGAGAAAAACCCTCCATCGACGCTTGCCAGGAGGATGCCGGCAGCGTTAAGCAGGACTGCCCCCTACGCGATCCGTTCTTTACGCATCCACGCACCGGAGCCTCGCCCTCTGACGGGGGGTGTCGGCCAACCGCTTTGGCGTGGGGGGGATGGGTCTCCGTCGGAAAGCCAACGTCCCAGGCTCGTCCGGTCATGCCCATCTTATTTGACTTCCCCCCAGCGGAGCCCTTGCCATGACGACCCTCATCCTCGTCTCGCGCGCCGACCGCGCGAGCGTCACCATCCGCGACGCCCTCCTCGCCATGGCGCCCTGGAAGGAGGAGGGCGCGTTCCACGGCCTGCCCGTGCGCCGCTACGGCGGCTTCGCCATGGCCGAGACGGAGCGCCTGCACCTGGAGTGCGACGGCATCGACGCAGAGCTTCGCAAGGCGGGCGTCCCCGCGGAGGTCGTCCTCTTCGCCAGCCGGCACCGCGCCGAGAGCGGCAAGCCCGCCCTCACCGTGCATCCCCTCGGCAACTGGGGCGACGCCGCGCTGGGGGGCAAGGCGCGCACGGTGGTCCCCACCGCGCCCGTCGTCATGGGGCGCATCCTGCGCCGCCTGCATGCCGAGGCCGCGGGGCTCAAGCACGAGGTCACGCTGGAGGCGACGCACCACGGCCCGTGGCTCGACACGCCTGCGATGTTCGTCGAGATCGGCACCGACGAGCGCGCGTGGGCCGACCCCGACCTCGGGACCCGCGTCGCGCGCAGCCTCCTCGCCGCGCGGACGCCCAGCGCGGGCGACGCCGCGCCCACGCTCCTCGCGCTGGGCGGCTCGCACTACGCGCCCCGCGCCACCGACCTCGTGCGCAAGGCGCGCGCGAACGTGGGGCACGTCCTCCCCTCCTACGCGCTGGAGCGCGGCGTCGACCCCGCGACGGTGCTGGAGGCGATCCGCGCGACGCCCGGCTGCCAGGGCTACTTCGCCGACGCGAAGCAGGTGGAGGCGATCCCCGCCGAGATCAAGCAGGTCTTTACTGCGCTGGAGCTGGGATGGTGGCAGGAGCAGGACCTCTGACACCAACACCTTCTTGCCCCGGACGCCAGTAGGCGCCTCCGATGCCCGGCGCGCGCCTGTCGATCTTCCTGGGCAAGGGCGGCGTCGGGAGGACGACGCTCGCCAGCGCGTTCGCCGTGGACCGCGCCGCGGCCGGCGAGCGCGTGCTCCTCGTGAGCGTCATCGACGAGGACAACCCCGCGTCGCGCATCACGCACGAGGCCGCGGGCATCGACACGCGCGGCCGGCTGGAGCTTCTCAACCTCGACGCGCGGGCGCTCGTGGACGACCTCGTGCGCCGCGTCACGCGCCTGGGCGCCCTGGCGGACTACGTCGTCAAGCACCCGGGCTACGAGGGGATGATCGACATCGTGCCCGGCGTGCGCGAACTGGCGATCCTCCACACCCTCGCCAAGAAGCGCGGCGAAGGGTACGACCGCATCGTGCTCGATCCCCCCGCCACCGGCCACGGCATCCACTTCCTGGAGGCCCCCGAGAAGTCCGCGCGCATCCTGGCGGGCCCGCTGCGCGCCCGCGCCGAGGAGCTTCGCGACATGCTGCACGACCCCACCGTGACGGACGTCGTCATCGTGACGCTCCCTGAGGAGATGCCCGTGCGCGAGACGATGGAATTGGCCGCGAGCCTGCGCCGGCAGGGCTTCCCGCTGGACAACGTCGCGGTGAACAAGTGGCTGCCCCGCGTCTTCGTGGACGGCCAGAGCCGCGCGGTCCTGGACAAGCTCACCCGCGATGCCAAGGCGCGCGAGGCCTTCGAGCGCTCCGCCGAGGGGCGCGCCCCCATCCAGGTGGGCCCGTGGCTCGCGGCGCTCAACCTCGTGGCCGCGCAGCGCGCCGAGGCGCAAGGCTACCTCGGAGAGCTTCGCGGGCTGGAGGGCGTCAAGCTCTCGGTCGTGCCCTACATCGCCGAGTCCTCGCGGCGCCTGCTTCGGGTCGCGGAGGCGATGCAGCAGCCCCCGGAGGCGTTCGCTTGACCGTCGTGTCCAGTGGTGACGCAGAGACGAGGAGGCCCCCCGGATGAACCTGGAGCAGGCCCTCGCCACCAAGAAGCTCGTCGTCTTCCTGGGCACGGGCGGCGTGGGCAAGACCACCATCGCGGCCGCCAGCGCGCTCCACGCCTCGCGCACGCGCAAGACGCTGGTGCTCACCGTCGACCCCGCGCGCCGCCTCGCGGACAGCCTGGGCGTGAAGCTGGGCAGCGAGATCGTCAACGTGCGGCCCAACCTGGACGCCCTGATGCTGGACACCAAGGCCGCGCTGGACGCGCTGGTGAAGCGCTACGCGCACGACGCCCGCACTCTCCACCGCATCCTCAACAGCCGCTTCTACGAGCAGCTTTCCGACGCGTTCGCCGGCAGCGAGGAGTTCGTCGCCATGGGCGCCCTGCACGACCTCATCGCCGACGGGCAGTACGACCTCGTCGTCGTGGACACGCCGCCCAGCGCGCACGCGGTGGAGTTCCTTCGCGTGAACCGCCGGCTCATCCGCGTCTTCGAGAGCGGCGTCGTGAAGTACCTCTTCAAGCCGACGCGCTTCCTGCGCCTCGGGGGCGGCGCCATGATGCAGCTCCTCACGCGCTGGACCAGCAACGAGTACGTCGAGGAGATGGCCGAGTTCATGGTCACCTTCGACCAGATGTTCCGCGACATGGAGACGCGCGTGCGCGCCATGGACGAGGTGCTCAACGACCCCGCCCGCACGTCGCTGCACGTCGTCGCCACCGCCGAGGAGGAGTCGGTCCCCCGCGCCACGCGCCTCTACCGGGACATCACGCAGACGCTCGGCCTTCGCGTGGACTCCGCCATCGTGAATCGCTATCACCCGCGCCTGCCCGGCATGGAGGTCACCGAGATGCTGGACAACCCCGCCTTCCGCGCCGGGTCGGTGAAGCGCATCGGGGCCGCCGCGCGCGTGGACCCCGACGCGGCGGAGCGCTTCCTGGACGACGCCATCAAGGCCGCGCGCTTCTACGACGGCCTCGCCCGCGACCAGGCGCGCTACGCCGACAAGCTGCGCGAGGAGATGCCCGTCCCCGTGCGCGTCGTGCCCGCGATGCAGGGGAGCGTCCACGACCTCGCCGGGCTGGAGCGCGTGCGCGCCGCGCTCTTCCCTCAGTAGGCCAGGGTCGGGTACTTCGAGCGCAGCAGCCGGTCGTCCGCCGTGACGAGCCGCGCCCTGCGGTGCATCGCCTCGGCGAGATGCACGGCGTCGAAAGGGCTCGCGATGCCGTCGCGCTCCATGGCGTAGGCCGCGGCCAGCAGCACGTCGCTCCCCTCCACCTCGAAGGTGGTGACGCACCGCTCCACGAAGTCCAGGGGGCTCAGGGAGTGCTTGCGGCACCAGAGGAGAAGCTCGATGCCCACGGCGAAGGTCACGAGGGGCGCGCCCGCGGCGCGGAGGTGCTTCTCGGCGCGCGCCTTCAGGGCGTCGGCCTGCTTGAGGTGCGCAAGGACGAGGTTGAGGTCGGCGAGGTCGGGCCCGTCCACAGAAGGGACCGGCAGCCCGCCCCCGTGGGGGGCCGCGTCGGGCATCAGAGGTCCGCCATCGCCTCGCCGTCCACGTCGTCCAGGGCGGGCGCCTTCGTCCTTAGCGGCGTCGTGGAGACGCGGCGGAAGAGCACGCCGTCCGGGGTGAGGATCTGGACGTAGCCGTCCTTGAGGCGGTCGCGGAACGCGGCCTTCACGGTGACGCGGCCTCGGGCGTCCAGGTGCTCGACGGCTTCGGCTGGCATGAGGAGGGATCGTTGCCCCGCATCCTTAATGTTTGCCCCACTTTTTGGAAACTTGGGGCTGAATGAGGGTCCAGGGGGCATGGCGTGGGGGCGTGGAAGGGCCGTCACGAGGGGGGTGGAGGCTGGGGGAGCGATCTTCTTTGCCCCGCTGGATGCGACGGCCGCGCCTCAGGAGCGCCGCTTCACGACCGAATCGGCCAGCGCGACGAGGGCGTCCTTGGAGGGGCCGGGGGGCAGCACGGCGAGGCGCGCCTTGGCCCGGTCGCTGTACTTCTGGGCGACGCCGCGCGCCTTGTCGATGGCGCCGGTCTCCTGGAGGAGGCGACGAAGCTCCTCGGGGTCGGTCTGCCGCGCCATGGAGCGGAACGTCTTCGCGTCCCAGCCGGGGTCCGTCCCGGCCTCGTTCAGCCCCACGGGGAGCGTGAGCACGCCGGTCTTGGCGTCCTGGCCCACGGCCTTGCCGGTCTCGGCCGGGTTGCCCGCGATGTCCAGCACGTCGTCCGCGATCTGGAAGGCGATGCCGATCTCCAGGCCGTAGTGGCCCAGCGCCTCGACGACCTCCTTGGGCGCGCCCGCCAGCAGCGCGCCGGTCATGGCGCACGCGCGGATGGGCTCCGCGGTCTTCTTGGCGATGATGGTGAGGTAGGACTCCTCGTCCACCTCCTCCGCCAGGAGGCGCTGCTCCATGACCTCGCCCTCCGCGAGACGCACGCACGCCTCGGCGGTCACGCGGATGACCTCCTTGGGCAGGCGGCCGGAGAGGGCGAAGCCCTGGGTGAAGAGGAAGTCGCCCGCCACGATGGCGTGGGGCGTGCCGTAGCTCACGTGGACCGTGGGGCGGCCGCGGCGCAGCGGGCTCTGGTCGATGATGTCGTCGTGGACGAGGCTCGCGGTGTGGATCAGCTCGAAGGCCGCCGCGGCGTCCACCACCTTGTCCAGGTCGGCCTCGCCACCGCCGCACGCGTCGAACGCCAGCAGCGCGATGCGGGGGCGCATGCGCTTGCCGCCAGCACGGACGAGCTCCGCCACCATCTGGCGCAGAAGGGGCTCCTGGCAGTCGACCGCCTGCGCGATGGCGGCCTCGACCTGCTTCAGCGCGCCCTCGACGTCCAAGGCCGCGGCTGCCCGGAGCCGGCTCATGGTGTGCGGGGAGCCCGGGAGCCGGCATAAAGCTGCGCCTCGCCCATCAACGTGGCCGGAGTTGGAAACCCTTCTCCCCCCAGGCGCTTCCAACCCGGCCCGGGTTGTAAGGACGGAAGCCTTACCCTCGGCCGCCCCGATCCGGAGGCGTGGACGTCGACGCGGCGGAGGAGCTGAAGGGCTTCGGCCTGTCGAGCTACGAGGCGGGCGCCTACTCGGTCCTCCTGCGGCTGGGCAGCGCGGACGCGTCGCTGGTCGCGCACAAGGCGGGCATCCCCTTCGGGCGCGTGTACGACGTGCTCAACTCCCTGGTGGACCGCGGCCTCCTCACGCTCCACGAGGGGCGCCCGAAGCAGTACCGCGCCGTGCAGCCCCGCGTCGCCATGAGCCTCCTCCTCGCGCAGCGCAAGCGGGAGCTCGACGACCGCTACGCGGACCTGACGCGCCTCGCCAGCGACCTGGAGAAGCGCCTCTCGCCCAAGGTCAAGAAGGACCCCTCCAGCTTCTACAGCGCGAGCGTAGGCGAGGAGCAGAGCCGCAGCTTCCTGGTGGAGAAGCTCGCCGAGGCCGCGCAGAGCATGGACGTGAACCTGGAGGTCCCCACCTACCAGGCGCAGGACAAGGACCTCTTCGACGCGCTGGTCGCGGCGGTGGAGCGCGGCGTGCGCACGCGCATCCTCCTGCGCGAGGCCGACATCCCCACCATCCTCGACTCGCCGCTCAACGAGGTCATCGCGCGCACCATGATCCCGCATCTGGGCAAGCGCCTCCACGTGCGCGTCATCGAGGGCGAGGTCGTGCCCTTCGCGGTGGTGGACGGCGAGAAGGCCATCGTGGGCGTGAAGAACCCGGTGAACCCCCGCGCGTACTTCGCGACGGTCTACATCTGGGACCCCAAGTTCGCGGGCGAGCTTTCCGCGCGCTTCGAGGAGCTTTGGGGCACCGCGGAGCTTGACGTGGGCGAGCTTGTGGGGAAGGAGACCCAAGACGGACCGAGGGCTTGAAGCACCCCAGCCGGGCTCCGGCGGACATGGCCGCCTGGTACATCTGGGTCATCCGGTTCCTCCACGTCCTCAGCGGCGTCGCCTGGGTGGGCGGCGCGTTCTTCTGGGCCATGGTCATCGCGCCCCGCGTGCTCGCCCGGGGCCCGCCGCCCCTCCGGAGGCCGTTCCTGGAGGCCGTGCTGGGCGGCGTGACGCGCTACTTCTACGTCGCGGGCGCCATGACCATCGTCACCGGCTTCTGGGTGCTGGGCCTCCTGGGCGGCTTCTCCAACATCGGCTCCGCGTTCCGCATCAAGGGGTACGGCACCGCGCTGGGCCTCGGCGTCGTCATGGCCGTGGGCATGCTCATCGAGGGCGTGTGGATCATCACGCCCACGGCGAAGAAGCTCCTCGCCATGATGCAGGCGCTCCCCACGCCCGAGCCCGGCGCCCCGCCGACGCCGCCCGCCCCCGAGGTGCAGGCGGAGATGGCGAAGCTGGGCAAGGAGCTGGGCATGGCGAGCATGACCAGCGTCCTCATGGGCACCATCGCCATCGGCGCCATGACGTGGGCCGTGAACAGCATCCACTGCGGCGTCACCTGCTGAGCCTGCTCACTCGTGATAGCTCCGCTCGCCCGCGCGGATGGGGAGCTTCAGCCAGTTGTCCGGCGGCGGAAAGGGGCACGAGTAGTCCTCGCTGTACGCGCAGTACGGGCTGTAGGCGCGGTTGAAGTCGACCTCCAGCGCGCCGCCGTGGGGCCGCTCCAGGTCGAGGTAGCGCCCCGCGCCGTAGGTCTCCTTCCCCGAGGTCGCGTCGCGGAAGGGCACGAAGAGGCCGTCGCCCACGCCCTCGTAGCCGTGCAGCGCGACCTCGCCCACGGGGAGCGTCGCGCGCAGCACGCCCGCGTCCAGGTACTCACGCACCTCGCCCGTGCTGGTCTGCACGCGGACGGGCTTGGGCGCCGCGGCGGGCTCCCAGCGCGCGACGACGCGGTACGACGGATCGGGATCGTAGTAGCGAAGCCCCTGGAACGACGCGCGCTCCGCCCGCGGGATGGGCGAATGGGGGTCGGTCTTGAACGCGCGGTCCTTCTCGCGGCGCTCGCGCAGGAGGGCGTCGGCGTAGGCGTCCAGCATCGGGGGCCCGCCTCGCGCGGCGCGAGCATGAACTCTTGCTTCCCCGGGACGATGAGGGGCCATGGCCTCGTTCAACGAACGCTACGAAGGGACGCCCCCGTGGGACATCGGCCGCCCGCAGCCCGCCGTCGTGCGCCTCGCCGACGAAGGCGCCTTCCGCGGCCGCGTGCTCGACGCGGGGTGCGGCACGGGCGAGCACGCGATCCTCCTCGCGCAGCGGGGGCTCGCGGTCACGGGCGTCGACGCCGCGCCCCGCGCCATCGAGAAGGCGAAGGCCAAGGCCCGGGCGCGCGGCGCCAAGGTGGACCTCCTCGTGGCGGACGCGCTGGACCTTGGCGCGCTGGGGCGCCAGTTCGAGTCCGTCCTGGACGTCGGCCTCTTCCACGTCTTCGACGACGAGGACCGCGCCCGCTACGTGGAGAGTCTCGCCTCCGTCGTCGAGCCCGGAGGGCGATATCACATGCTGGTCTTCAGCGACCGGGAGCCGCCCGGCTGGGGCCCGAGGCGCGTCCGCGAGAAGGAGATCCGCGACGCGTTCGCCCACGGCTGGCGCGTGCTGCGCGTGGAGCCCGCGCAGTTCGAGTCGCTCATGGGGCCGGCCCAGGCGTGGCTCGCCGTCGTGGAGCGGGCCGCGCCCTGAGCGCCTCAGGCGTCCGTCGTGCGGATCGGCGCGCCGGAGGCCACGAGGGCCGGCGCGTCGCCCTCGCCTACAACGCCCGCGTTGGTGAGGCGGAACTCGGCGCTGAGCCCCTCCTGCACGCTGCGGTGCTTCATGATGGTCGCGCGACGGCGGCCGGGGGCGACCTTGTCCAGCCGGAGGACGGCCTTGCTGAGGTGGCGCACGATCTGGCCGCCCAGGGGCTCAAGCTCGTCGGTGTCCAGGTTGGTCGTCACCTGGTTGGTGATGACGACGGGGATGTCGCGCTTGCGGGCGACGCCGGCGAGGACGTGAAGCTGCGCGGCCAGCGCGCGGCGGCCGCCCACGTCGTCCCCCGTGCCCAGCGCGATGCGGTAGTGGAGCGTGGCGCTGTCGAAGCAGACGAGGCCGATCTCGGGCGTGCCGGCCGCGAGGCGCGCGACGCGCTCCACGATGGCCTCCTGCTCGCGCAGGCTGTAGGGCTCGAAGAAGAGGACGTTCTGCCGCACGCGGTCCACGTGGTCGCCGCTGATCTGCGCGAGGCGCTCCAGCGAGACGCCCTCGGTGTCGATGTAGACGGTCTTGCGCCCCGCCAGCGCGGCGTTGCGCGCCAGCTGCAGGCAGACGTTGGTCTTGCCGGCGCCGGCCTCGCCGAACAGCTCGGTCAGCGCCCCCGACTCCACGCCCCCGTGGAGCAGCTCGTCGAGGGGCGGGCACCCCAGGGGCAGGCGCATGGCATTCGGCCCAAGGGGCGTCCTGCCCATAAGGGTGTCCAACAGGCTTCCAAGCATGCGCGTGGGAGGGGCGTCCCAGGCTTGGCTTTTCTCCGGGAATCACTTGGTCTGTACCAGCACACCAGAGAGGACAGAATGGTAGGAGTGGCTTCTCCTCAAGTTGGAAACGCTGGCCTGGAGCTTATAACCTAGGTGTGGAGCACTGAATGTGCCGGTACGAGCCTCGGCGGTAGGGGTTTACCTGACGCTGTACGCCGTCCCCGCCCAACTCACGGGGCAGGCTGATCTTGGCGACCATCCGCAGGGGGGCCAAGCATGCGGACGGTAGCGCCGTGGATCGTGACCTGCTCGCCGTGGAGGTCGATGGTCTCCGCGCTGCCCTCGTGGACGTGGTAGATGCTGGCGAGGCGGTGGGGACAGTTCATAGGGCGAGCCCCGCGCACGATGGCGTAGGACTTCTTCTCCTTGCGGTCGTGGAGAAGGCCGTGCTCCTTCTGCAGGAAGTTGAAGTTCGACGGACTTTTGAGAGTCAGAATGATGCAGAACTTCTTGCCGGCGGCTGCGAACATGCACCGTCCTTGTGGCCTGCGGATGGCCTCAACGCGACGAAGGTTCGTCCGGCATTCACATGCTCTGTGCCGACAAAGTCGGGACGACAGAGCGCCCGAAGAGGATTCTCCTCAGCAGTGGAATGCTGGCCCGCTCCTTATGAATAACAGAGAGGGCAGCGAAAGTCTCAGTGGACCGTCCACGCCCCACTCGATTTCATTCTCACATGGCATTCACGATGCCAGGTGAGGAGATCGTGGACCGGGTGCGGCTATAACGGGAAACTTTCTTCTATCCTTTACTGGATGTCTTGCGAAGAATTGAGCAAGTTCTGTTCAGCCTTTAAGTTTTGAAGAACCGAACTAGAGCAGATTCCACAGGATTTCTCGCAAGCCAGGCGAGGTGGGACCATGTACGAAGTGCTTCCTGACGAATTCTTCCCAGGAACGACCTCGGGGAAAAATTCAAACTACCAGTTAGCATAGACGCCACGGGCGAAACTCGCCCGAGGACATGTGAGCCTGTGAGATTTGTGACTTTGGTGATGATCGGGGCGCTCATGACGTGTATGGTTGTCCTCGTGACGCCAGACGCTGCCGCGGCCTGTCCACAGAACTGGACTTGCACGCCAGGGTTCTGCATCGGAACGGTGACAGGGAAGCTCTGCGTAGAATCGACCGCGGTGCTTTGTCGTGAGGATCCGAGCAAATGCTGATACCGCTCGGCGCCACCGTTGACCATCCAGGCAGCAAGCTGCCACCTTCGTCACGCACTTTTTTTTCTCGATGGGCCAGTTGCGCGAACTGTAGCACGGACCGTGGCTATCACGAAATGTGACTCTTCGGCGGGCCGCCGAGACAAGAACACCGGTCCAGGAATTGTACGGCCCGTCTATTCAAATACGACGAAGGCCCAAGGCGGGGGCCCGTTCATCCCATTCCTTTGCGGGATTCTTTACCGAGGAAAAGCCGACGATCTGTGAAAACAAAACTCGGGGTTTTTGTCCTGTTTTTCAAGGTATCTGATCTCGGCACTGCCATTCCGCACCATAGTACCAGACCACGCCAAGGCCCAACACATAGAAGGCAATCCCACTGCGGTCGCCCAAGAAATAGCCGAGGCCGCCGTCCACGAGGAGGCCCAGGCGAGGTTGAGAAAGCAAACCCGCGATGACGGAGACGTAGGTCCAGGGGTTGTGCTGGTCGCTTCGTTTCTGGCGGATGATGCGGGCGACGTAGGGAAGGCTCGCGCCGCTGAAGGCGAGGGTGCCCAGGATCGGCAGGAGGCCCGCGTCCAATGGGTCTCACCCGGCGGGGGCGGGCGTCGGCACGGTGGGCGTCGCGGGCGTGGGGCTGACGGGGCCGCTCTGCGCGCCCGTGGGCGGGGTCACGGGGACATAGACCGCGGGGTGGTCCGCGGGCGCGGGCGCGGCGTGCGCGCCGCCGCCGGCCAGGAAGATGCCGGTGAGGAGGCCCACGCCGATGGTGAAGCCCAGGGAGACGAAGAGGAGGACGTGGTACCATTGGAAGCGGCGGTTCGAGAGGCGGCGCAGTTGTGTGCTCTTGGTGCGGTCGAAGATCGCCTCCGCGGTGAGGTTGATTTCGCGCTCCACGCCGTCCCCGCCAAGCTCGCGGGGGAGCTGGACCTTGGCGACCATCCGGAGGGGGTCGAGGATGCGGACGGTGGCGCCGTGGATCGTGACCTGCTCGCCGTTGAGGTCGATGGTCTGCGCGCTGCTCTCGTGGACGAGGTAGACGCTGGCGAAGCGGCGGGGCCAGTTGGTGGGGCGGGCCTCGCGGACGATGGCGTAGGACTTCTTCTCCTTGCGGTCGTGGAGGAGGCCGTGCTCCTTCTCCAGGAACTTGAACTTGAGCGGGCCCTCGGGGGTCAGGATGATGCAGAACTGCTTGCCGGTGATGGAGACCATGCGCGCCTCTCGTGCGCGTCGGGCGCCCTCAACGCTCCGGAGGTTCGTCTTGTGGGCGCGTGGGCTCCCGACCACTCGGAGCAAGGGAGGCCAAAGGTGGCTCCGACTCGATTCACAACCTTCCTCGCTATCGGGCAAGGGGTCAGAACCGAACGGGTCGAGTCAACGGGGAAGACTTGCCCGGTTGCTGCCGGGTGACAAGCGCGCGCAAGGATGCGCGGGCATCACCGTCACTGTTGGGTCCCATGATCGCCTTCCTCGATCCCTCGATGCTCGCACGCCTCCTGCTCTTGGCTTGGCTCGTCGCCGTTGGCATCGCGGCGCGGCAATAGGCTTCGCCGAGCGGGCCCAACCGGCTGCGGTGCGGTCGTCGTCGGGCGTTTCTCAGAACCGCGTGGCGATCACGATGACGAGCGCGAGGACGCCGGTGAACGCGAGGGCCGCGAGGGCGGCCTTGCCGGTGGTGAGGAGGAGGTCGTGCTGGCCCAGGTTGTCCAGGTGGACGCCGTGGAGAGCCAGGTCGTCCACGCTCTGCTGGAGCTGCGTGACGTTGCCGGAGAGGTCCGGCGGGGTCTGGTTCTGGAACGTGACGCTGCCCGTCGCGGTCACGGCGTAGGTGTAGCCCAGCCAGGTGCCGGTGGCGTTGGCGGTCCAGTTGAGGATCGTGCTGTCGGCGGCGCCCACGAAGCTGACGTAGGCCTGGCCGTTGGCGTCCGTGGTGGGCATCGTCGTGCCCACGAGGAAGGAGCTGTTCCGCAGGTTGATCGTGACGGGGCCGCCGAGCGCGACGGGGAGCGTTCCGCCGTTGTGGCCCTCCAAGGTCAGGTAGAGGCTCCAGATGCTGCTGGGCGCGTAGACGGCGCGGGGCTGCTGGACATGGAGGTGGACCACGAAGACGGTCGCGTTGGCGAAGAGGTCCGCGCGGAACGTGTCGTTGAGGCGTTCCTGCTGTGGGCCCAGGCTGCTGAAGGCGACGTTCCAGGTGAGGGTCACCTGGTTGTTGGCGGCGACGCTGTAGGGCTTGGCGGTCTCGGGCGTCTCCGTGCCGCCGGCGGGGCGGCTGTAGAGCGTCGCGGTGCCGCTGAGGGGGAAGTCGTCCACGCTGGTGCTGGTGAGCTGGTAGGAGACAGTCTGCGTGGTGCCGGTGGGCGCGGTCGAGGGGACGGTGAGCGTGCGCGTCCAGGTGTTCGTATACTGGACGCTGTAGGTGCCGTGCTTGTCGGCGCTGCCGCCGGCGGGCTGGCTGGTGCAGGGCGTGGCCGTGCAGCGCGTGTTGAAGTTGTAGGTGTACGTCCCCTCGGGGCCGGGCTCGTTGACGGTCCAGCTGAGGGTGCCGCTCTGCGAGGCGCTGAGGCTCAGGGTCTGTTCGCCGCGGTCGGTGTAGCTCGCGTCGCTCGGGGAGCAGATGGCATCCGCGTTCGAGTCGCGGCACGTCAGGAGGCGGACGCCCCATTGAAGAGGCAGGTCGGTGCCGCTAGTGCTCTGCGCGGTGTAGGAGAAGGTGACGCTACGCCCCGGGCGGAAGCTGCTCGGGACGCTCGTGGTCGTGTTCCATGTGGCCTGGGCCAGGGGGACAAGGAGGAGGCCTGCAAGGAGGATGAGCGCAAGGAGGGGAAGGGCGCGGTGCATGGGGGTCCTCCTAAGGAGCGAGTTTGCTGATGGCAAATTGGGCGAGCCAGAAGAAGATCATCCAGAGGCCCTTGAGAATCCACCAGACGGCGCGCACGGGCATCCAGAGGCCGTGGAAGAGGTGCTTGAACATGGGGTCGATGAAAAGGAGGAGCCCGTAGCTGAGGCTCACGATGATGACGACGTGCCAGAAGAGGAGCGGGTCCTGGAGGAAGACCTCGTAGGCGTCGCCGACGAGCTCGTTGACGAAGTCCTTCACGAGGATGATCTTGTCGCCTTGGGGAACGAAGCCGAAGACGAAGTCTAGCATTTTGTTGAGGAAGCCACCCAGGAGGCCGCCGAGGGTGGTCACCGCGTCCGTGAGAAGGCTGCCGAGCGTCCACGAGGGGGTCTCGCCGGCCTTGACGAAGCCGTAGGCGAGGCTCACCGTACCGAGGGTGAGCTGGCTGCTGACGCGGATCTCCAGCCGATTGAACGTCTGGTTCTCCAGAACGACGCGTCCAGGAGAATCGGCGGGTTCGCTGCTGAAGAAACGGGGCAGCAGGATGCGCCCGTCGAAGTCGGGCGTGAGGGTGAACGTGCTGTTCTCTTGCTTCAGCCAGAAGCGCGTGTCGGGGATCGAGGTGGGGAGGAAGCTCCAGATGGGGAAGGACTCGGTGTCGTCGTTGAGGCGCGTGTTGTTCACGTAAACGACGAAGTGGACGGTCATCTGCGCCTTGACGCCGCTGGCCCAGTCCTGGAGCGTCTGGAGGCTGAATCCGCGGTGCGGCGTCTCGACGTGGAGGTTGGTCTGGTAGAGGATCGTCACGTCGTTGTAGGTGAAGGTGTACGAGACGGCGTTCGTCTCGTCAATGCCCTCCTTGAGGAAGCCGCCGCTGTGGTACTTGTGGTTCACGTTGAGCAGGAGCCAGGCGCCGCCCACGCGATCCGAAGGATTGGCTGCGTTGGGGTCGGGGGCGTTGCCGCTGAATGTGAACTGGTAGTCGGCGTAGGTCACGTCCGAGTCGCCCCCGGCGCTGTGCTTCGCGGTGTCCGTGACGTGGACGAGGTGGGCGCTGCCCGAGAGGTCGTCGGCGCGCGTCGTGGGCGCGAGGAGCACGACGAGGACGAGGAAGACGAGGAGGTGGGCGCGCATGGGCTACCTCCGGAAGGCACGGATGACGGCGAGGAGGAAGAGGAGGCCGACGAACCACCAGCCGTAGTTGTGGACGTTCTGGAAGTCCTCGTAGATCATGTCGCGCGTGGTCCTTCGCTCTTGGAGGAGGCTGGCCTGGAGCTGGTCCTGGAAGGCCTCGCTGGCGCTCAGGTAGCCCGTGCTGCTGACGCGGCGGAGCACGTCGGGCGTGATCGATGCGTCGTCCTGGGTCCAGTTGGCGTCCGCGGGCTCTACGAAGGCCTTCTGGTAGGCGATGACGGTGCCCGTTTCGTTCATCACCCACACGAGGTAGAGGCCTTCGTCGGCGATGCTGCTCTTGGCGCGGTTGGGGTAGAGGACCTGGAACTGGTTGGTGTCGCTGGCGAGCCAGGGGATGGCGGGGACGACGTTGGGCGTCCAGCCGCCGGTGACGGGGTCGGCGTGGTCCATGCCGACGAAGAGGTTCGCGCTGCGGCTGCGCGTGAGGTTGATCCAGAGGCGGTCGGGGATGATCCGCGTCGTGTTGCCCGAGAACGTGATGGTCGGCTGGTTGAGGGTGGGCAGCGTGCCGCTGGTCTGGCCCAGCTTGCCGAGGCCCAGCTTGTAGGAGTAGAGGCCGGAGTTCGGGGGGCGGATGGTCCAGCTGGTGGGCTCGTAGCCGTTGCCGGTGAGCGCGAGGGTGACCGTCGAGCCGGAGAGGTCCTGGCCGGTGATGGTGAACGTGGCGTTGGCGTCGAGGTTGCCGGCGAGGTTGCGCGTGCTGAAGCTCTTGATCGTCGCGCTCCACGCGGCGCTGGGCGCGGGGGCGCCGAAGGTGGAGCAGGAGGCGTCGGCGCATTCGTAGACGGTGAACGCCGCGCTGGTGTAGTAGTCGTCCGTCGAGACGAGGCTGTACGTCTTGAGGCCGTTCTGGCCCGTCGCGGTGAAGGTGGGGTCGTTGAGGTGCGGGTGGGCGGGCTGCGTTCCGGTGAAGGTGCCGGCATAGAGGAGGTTCCGTCCGCTTCCGGTCGTGTCGAGCGTGACGGTGAGCGTGGCGGTCTGGTTCCACGGGTACGACAGGTAGCCCAGGCGCCATTCTTGGATGACGTAGCAGCTGTTGTCGGCGCAGGAGGTCCATGTGGGGCCGATGCTGCACATCCGGATGGTGATGATGCCGACGAAGGTGCGGCAGGTCTCCGTTGTCGTGGCGGTTCCACCCGCCTCTTGCCAACCGGTGGCGCGTGCTGCGCCGCCCCAGCTGGTCGTGAACGTGTACCGCTGGGGGTCCGTGTCCTTGATCGTCTCCTTGACGTAGACGTAGAAGGCGCCGCCCACGTTGCCCGGCGTGGCGGGCAGATTCCAAATCGTGGTCGTGCCGCCGTAGACCTTCAGCGCCAGGGCTTGCACGTCGAGGCTGCTGCTTTCCGTCCATGTTCCGCTGACGAGCTTCCAGACGTCGCCCCCTGAGTAGTACGAGGGCGAGGCGACCAAGGCGGTGGTGCAGCTGGTGTCGCGGACGTGGAGGTAGTACGTCCCGCTCTGGATGGGGGGCGCGAGGGCGCCCAGGCTGACGTTGCTCTGGCCGGCGACGCTGTACGAGGTCGTGCCGAAGGTGAGCTGCGCGTTGTCGCTACTCATCAGGCCGTTGAGCCAGTCGATGGTCACCAGGGCGTTGCTTCCGGTCGTGGCGGTGCTGGTGATCGTCGCGGTGAGGTTCGCCAACTCTTGCGTCGTGTCCCAAGGGCTCGTGAGGGTCTTGGCGATGCTGACGCTCAAGGTCCCGCTGCACGCGCTGGCGAAGGTCTGCCGCCAGGTGGCGAGGCTCAGGTATGCGCCCTTCGTGGTGTCGGCGCTGAAGCTCTGCGCCCAATCGACGCTGTTCATGTTGCCCGCGCCCGTGCCGCTGGCGCTCACGAGGGCGCCGCCCTCGGCGATCTGGCTCCATTGGAACTGCGAGGAGGTGGGCGTCTTGGTGGTCTCGGTCGAGAGGATGCCGTTCTCGCTGAGCTGGGTGGGTGTCGAGGCGAGGAGGACGTAGCCGGCGGTCGTGCCCGGGCAGGAGGAGACGCCGTAGCACCACTCCCCGATGAAGCCGAGGATGCCGGTGCGGGAGTTCTGCGAGCCCGCCGCGCCGGGTGGAAGGACCCAGCTGGCGCCAAAGTTGTTGTTGGGGCTGCCCGTGCTCTGGAAGTAGCTGGTCACGCTCTGCGCCATCGTGACCTTGAGGATCATGTAGTCGTGGGTGAAGGGGGAGGCGGTGACGTTGGCGCTGAGCACGAGGTCGGCCTTCGAGACCTTCGGGCCCGCCGTGACGACGGCGCCGTTGGCGTTGGCCTGGACCACGTCGCACGTCGCGCTGTTGCTCGCGCTGCTGATGCACGCGCTGATGCTGTTGCCCTGGTTCGTGGCGACGTAGAAGTAGTAGGAGACGCCCGAGGTGAGCGTGACGCCGCTGCTGGTGGGGCAGCAGGAGCCTCCGCCGAGGCTTCCGCTGCTGGCGGGGACTTGGAGTTGTCCGAAGATTTCGTAGTCGGCGTCGGTGTACGGGATGGCGGCCTGCGCGGTCTTCGTGATCCAGTCGAGGCCCGCGAGGCCGGGCACGAGGAGCAGGAAGAGGACGAGGATCGCGCGGCGGGTGTGCATCAGAGGCCTCCGAGGAGCTGGAGGGCGCTCACGGCGTTGAGCGAGCCGTAGAGGATGCACCAGGCGGTGAGGAGGCGTTCGACTTTCGCGGCGTAGCCGTGGCGCAGGAGGTAGAGCGCGGCGAGGAGGCTGAAAGCGAGCCCGGCGGCCTTGAGCAGGAGGAAGGGCAGGAGGCCGGCGTGGAGGGCGGCGCGGGCGATGGCGTTCTCCTCGCGGAAGCTGGGGATGCTGGTGGCGGCGAGGAGGGTCATGAGCACGTCGAGGCTCGCGCTGGTGGCGAGGATCGTCCAGATGGTGATGAGGCCGCGCAGCTGCGCGTTCTTGGGAACGGAAGGGGTGGAGGTCATGGGAGCACCTTGGATGAGGAAGAGAGGCGGGGCCTTGCGGCCCCAGGGGGTGCGCGTTTAGGTGCGGCACCAATGCCAGATGCCCACGCCGATGAGCACGGGCAGGAAGATGATGAAGATGGACACCACGATCTTCGCGAGCGGCGTCATGCTCTGCATCGTCTCCACGAAGCTCTCCATCGAGCCCTTGACCTGGATGCTCACGTCCACGCTGTTGACGTTGTCCGTGACGGTCAGCTTCGTGTACCCGGCCTTGGCGGTGTAGGGAACCTGGACACTCTGCGTGAGGGCCCCGTTGGCGTCGGCCCTGCCCGAGTAGGCCTGCACGCCGTCAATGGCAATCGTAATGTTGCCGTTGGCGGCGAAGCCGGTCGCCTGGACAAGGACCCAATCGCCGGGTTCGAGGCCGAAAGTCTTGCTCACGTTCACCGTGGGCGCGGCCTGCGCCGTGCCCATCGCCACAAGCACCAGGCCCAGGCCCAGGAGGCCAAGGAGGGTGCGCGGCGCGATTCTTCGAGACAGGCTTTCCTTCATGGGAGGCTTCCTGTCGCGCAGGACCGGCGCCCCGAGTTTTGCCGGAGGAGGTGTGTCGCGTGTGGAGGCTTTTCGCGGGGCGCCGATCCAACGCGGCGGCGTCTGGTGCGTCTCGGCGGTGATAGCAACTCCCGAAGTCGTTGCTACGCCCGCGTTGGGTGCGTGGGCGCGCAGGGTGCCTCGCGCCAGGACTGCCCTTTATCCGCGCGTCGACCGCTTCCGAGATAATGGCAGACAGCGAGCGGCCCAGCTACGTTGCCTTCTTCGACATTCTCGGGTTCCGCGAATTAGTGAAAACCAAGGACCTTTCGCCTCTGGCCTTGGAAATGCGCGTTCTCAGAGGAAAGGCGAGCCTTATGGCGATGGGACTGAATTGCAAGTCGATCCAGTTTAGCGACTCGATTCTCGGTTACACCGAAGGTATCGAGGCCGGAAACCTGGAGCAGATTATCGCGTTCTCCAGCAAGCTCATGGGCTCGGCGCTGCGCCAAGGGTTCGCGTTGCGTGGAGGCATCGCGGCTGGAGAATTCTCTCATGAAGGCGAGACTTTCTTGGGGAAAGCGATGAACCGCGCTTACGAAATCGAGGAAGCGCAGGACTGGGCGGGGATCGTACTCGACCCCGGCATCCTCCGAAGATTGCCACAGGAGACCAATGAAGCGAACGCCAAGCGAGGAAAGGAACTGGATCGGCTTGTGGACGAATTCTACGTCATTCCCTGGAGTACGCCGATCAAGGGTGGAAGCTTCACATTGAATTGCGTGAACTGGATCGCCGACTTTCACCCTCGGTGGAAAGTCGAAGAACGTGTCGGCCTCACGGGATCGGAGTCGTTGGACGTGTTGCGGAAGATCCACCACACGGACCACTTCTTGAACTCAGTTCGGAACCACATGATGGGAGACCCGCGGTTCAGAGACCGTCTTGTGGCAGGTTGGGGCTAGCTCCTCCAGAGCCCAATGAGGCCGGGGCTGTGCGCTTAACCGGCTCTTCCGCCGCTCATGATCGCGGCGTGCATGAGCTAAAGGACTCCGGCGACCCGGATAGGGTTCAACGTTACTCCTGAATTTCGATGCCGCGTTCACAGTTTTACTCCAATACGTTATTCCCATCCTCGCGAACTGTAACGGCTACCCCATTCTCTTCGGGAGAGGGTAACTCAATGAACGTCATCACCAAAGCAATCCTTACCGGCTTCCTCCTGACCAGCGTCGGCATGATCGCAGGCGGCCTCACCTCGGTCGCTGACGCCGGCAGCTGCTTCCTCACCGTCGGTACGTGTCGGGGCAGCTGCGAGGTGAACCTGGGCTACTGTGACAGCAACGGAAGCTGCACGATCAACGCGGGCTACTGCAACGACCGATGCACTATCTCCGTTCTCAACTGCCAGCGCCCTGGGCTGACTGACATCCTCTAATCGGCATAACGGGCCGCGGACGGCGGCCCCTCCTTTTCTTTCCCCCTGCCCGTCTTACGACCCACGTTGCGTCAACTGTAGTCGCCGCCTCACGCGCCTCCCCTGCGTAAGCCGAAAATTCCGCTCCTTGCGGAATGGTCTGCTCGCCCAATGCTTTTGACGGTGGCGATGAATTGTTTGAAGAAGTTGCCACGTTCGGCCCGGCGGGCGAGGAGGTAAGCATTGCCCCAGCGGACGAGGTGTTCGCTGCCGGTGCCGTGAAAGAACGCGAGCATGGAGGCCACGTCCTCGGACTCACCGGGGTTCAGGTTCGATAGCAGGAGGTTCGGGTCGGGCGCCGTGCTCATCGTGTCGCGCAGCGCGCGGTAGAGCGCGTCGTCCTTCTCGGCGAGCTGGAGCACGGGGCTATTCTGGATCGGGGCGTCAAGTGGATTCGTCGTCATGGGGTTCCTCTCTGCGGGTCGTGATCTTCTTGGCGTTGAGCGCGGCGGCCTTGAGCATATTGGGCGTGGGGTCCCAGCCGTAGATGGCGGCGAAGTCGTTGGGCTTGATGAGCAGCGTGTCGAGCATGAACTCGATTTCTTCGGCGACGGTTTGGATTTGGCTGACGTTGAGCATGGAGGCGTGGCGCTTGAGCACGCGGCGCCAGTCGGGCGTCTTGAGCTTGCGGACGCCGCACGCCTTCTGGACGGCCTCCAGGTCGAAGAGGCGACGCACGACCTCGTCCAGCCATTCGGTGTCCTTGAACGCGGCGCGCAGCGCGCGCTCGACGTTCTCCTTCTTGATCGGGAGGTAGGCGGTCCACATGGCGTCGCTGCACCAGGGGAGATTCGCGTAGCCGAGGGGCAGGTCGTGGAGGTAGACGAGGAATCTAGTGTATCGTTCGCGCCGGTTGGCGCCGAAGGCGACGAACTCTCCTTGGCTGGTCGCGTGGTCCTCGCCTTCGGGGCTGGCCCAATAGATATCGATTTCTGAGAAGCGAATCTGGTCTTCGATATTCTGGAGGACCTTCTCTTGGGTGACGGAGCCCTCGCCTGTCGCCTTGGATTGCTCGTCCACGGCGACGCCGCTGCCGCGAGAGAGTTGGGGGAGGAGCTGGGGGAGGTGGGGCACGTCGATGGTGACGTGGCGGCGTAGATCGTCGGGCTGGACGCGATTGAAGGTCTCCAGGAGGGCGAGCATGGCGCTGCTCTTGCCGGTGCCGGTGCCGCCGCTGAACTGCCAGACGACGTTGCCTTGCCTTTCGTGGCGCCAGGCATGGTGCGCGCGCACTGTGGAGGTAATGTTGGTCTCCAGGGCGCGGAAGAGGCGGATCGTGTCGCTGGTGTCGGGGGCTTCGCTGAAGACGCGCAGGCGCTCGCGGACGTAAAGCTCCTGAAGGGGGCTCAGCTCGACGCCTTCTCCGAGGTGGGCGTCCACCATGCGGTCGGCCAGTTCGCCGCCCAGGGTGAGGAGGAGGAGCTGCATGTCCTCGGGCGTGACGTTGTCGAGGCGCCCGGAGAGGAGCGCGGAGAGCTGGTCGCTGCCGCGGAGCTTCATTCGTCCTCGCTCTGCTCGCCCTGCGCGATCTTCTGGCCGAAGCGCGCGGCGCTCTTGGCGAAGCTGCGGTCCTGCATGTAGCCGAACCAGACGCGGCGGCGCTTGCGGTAGAGCATGTGCTCGATGCGCTGGAAGTTGCGGATGACCTCCGCGCCCTCGTAGATGCAGACCTCGCCCTTCTTCTCGTTGGGCATGTAGTACCAGTCGCCTTCGGGGCCGTTGTCCACGAACCAGGCGAGGTGGGGCTGGTAGACGTTGCGCGCGCTGTAGCGGATGACGTGGCGGATCTTCCAGGGGAGGTTGAAGACGCGGTGGTTCCTGGTGTCGCACCACCAGTCTACCTTCTCGGGCTTCTCGTGCTCGGCCAGGGCGAAGTGGCGCGCGAGGTTGCGGCGGTAGACGTCGCGCACGTCGTCGTGGTGGACGAAGGGCGGGCGGTGCTGCTTGGGCTTGCCCGTCTCGGGGAGGAGGTAGCCGTTCGTCACCACGTCCCAATGCGGGTGGAAGAGGCGGATGTCCTCGTCGCCGTGGGCGTGGAAGTTCATCACGCCGGCGACCTCGGCGCCGTGGATCTCCCGCAGGGTGTCCTGGACCGCGAGGCGGAAGGCGTGCCAGCCGGCGAGGCTGACGAGGCGGGCCCGGAGCTGGGGCGGGAGGGTGAACACGTCGTGGGCGAGGCGCATCTTGGCGCCCTTGGGCGTGCAGGCCTCGAAGTGGCGGTACTGCTTGCGGGCGATCTTCCGGGATTCGTTCATGCTGCACGCGGGGCAGTAGCGGTCGCGGCAGCAGCGGCGGAAGTCGCCGCGCAGCTGGGCCTCGCAGCAGGCGATGATCTTCGCGGCCAGGATGGGAGGGTAGTACGTCCGGACGAGGGCCAGGCGGTCGGGGGTGACATACTTCTGGACCTGGGCGAGCCAGTAGGCGAGGTTTTCGCGCATGGCGCGGCTGAGCGCGTTGCGCGGCCTTCTTTCTAGCCTGGCGTCGTGTCGTGGGCGCATGGGCGCGAGTGGCGGCGGGCCGCCGTCATGGTGACGGTGCGCGGGGCGCGTGTCGTGCGGCGCACGTCGCTGCTCTATTTTTTTAAAAATTAGATTGAGATTTAAGTTTGGGAAAAGGCAGGGCACGATCCCCTTGGCCTGGTGATCTTGCGGGCAGGGGCGCCTCCTCGGGCCTTCCGATTGTTCTTCAGAATACACTACTAGCCTTCGTAAACTACGGCGTAGTGTATTCCGGGAACAACCGGGTCCCAAGGGCTCCTCCCCGCCGATCCCTGCCAGGAGTTTTCCTGCCCGTCTCAAAAGAGGTCAAGATAGGCGGCTTTTGAGACGGGATGCCTTCGCCAGGGCGCCAGGTCCAGAGGTCAGCAAGCGATCCAGGCCAGCGCGTCGGCCAGGGCGTCGAGGGCGCCGGCGCTGAGGATCGCGGGGAGGAGGTCGAGGCCCACCATGGTGAGGGCGAGCGTCGCGGCAGCGCCGCCGATAGCGTCGCCGGCGACCAAGAGGAGGAGGGCGTCGGCGAAGCCGTTGTTGGCGGCGCCGGCCTTGATGGGCTCCATGAAGGCGGTGCAGAGGGAGCCCGTGATCTGGACCGCGGCGCTGGCGAGCGCCCACGCTGCGCCGCTGACGACGAGGGCGCCAACGATGATCCACGGCACCATCTTGTCCTTGCCCAACAGGGCCATGTTAAACGGGTCACGGCTTCAGGCTTCCAGTAGAAGACCGCGCGCTCCAGCGTGGGGGGTCCTTTCGGGCTGCCCTCCGCGTCGGAGTCGTCCCTCGTGTCAGGGTCTTGAGGGACGTGGACGACGTGACGTGTCCGGAGTGCAGCGCGGCGCTGATGAGGGCCGCGGGCGGGCCCGCGTGCGTGGCGTGCTCCTACCGCGAGCCGTAGATCGTCACGGGCGCCATCGCGGTCCCGGAGTCCGTGAAGCTGGGCTTGGACCGCTCCTCGGTGGCGGGCACCACGCTGGGCACGGAGGGCGTGTCCGTCGTGGGGCTGGACATCTTGGTTTCATTCCATTGACGTGCCAATCACGAGAAAATGGCTTGGATTGCCCAAGAGGGCGCTCAGTTGGACCGTCACGGTGATCGAGACGCCCACGGGTGAGATGTCGAACGTGTGCGATGAGGTGGGGACGCCGTTGGGGTCGATTGCGATTACGGTGACACGAGCAATGTGGCACGCGGTGGGGTCTTCGGGGCACGATGGAGGCACCCCAGACGCAGTGTCACCCAAGACCGGAAGGGTGGATACGAGAATGAGGCCAACGGCGATGCCCGCTTGCAGAAGCGTGGAATGGCGTCCGCTAATGCCGCTCGTGAAATTCATCATGAAGGTTTACGCCTCCCCCAAAGGTTCCTCAGTCCAAGTCTCCGGTTGCGTCTTCGCGCCGCGACTGGCGAATGCTTCAGCACAGCCGTTGACCAAGCGGTTGTACGTCTGCTCTGGGACTCCAAAATCCAGCGATTCTGCACGGTACCGGGCATGGTTTTGCGGATTCCAGCCCCCGCGTTGCATACAATCCGAGATCCGCACTTCCATCCAGACGGCTTTCTCCTCGTCGCTCATGGTCGCACGACGCGACAGCGGCGGGAGCAGGTCCCCATCCTCCAACGCCTCTCCCAATGAATGGGCCTTTCGCGAAAAGAGCCACATCACAAGGATGCCCATGCAGAACAGCAAGACGGATGCCGTGCCGTTCTTCACAATCTCAAGCGCGCCTCCCGCAATGAGAGCCCCAAGAAGACTTACTTGCAACGCCACAGGGAGACGCCGGACGAACTCCACAAATGGCTCAAAGACGAAAGCCCCGATAACAATCAGCGCGATGAGGACTGCGCTGTACCGGGTGAGCTCGTTCACGCGGGCGTAGCGTTGTACCAATGAGGTGAGCGTCAAGATCGCGACAACCGCAAGCACGACCGCAGGACCGCGCCGGAAGACCGCCTTCTGACTCTGGGTAAGGTCGAAGAGACGGAACTGGACAATGGCATAGCCGACGACGACTGGAACCATGAAGGTCCAAATTCCCTTAAGGAGAAGGCCCAGGTAAACGGGGTCGGCCTCGGGAGGGACTTGGCCGAACAGGCTCTTGATCCAGACAATGGCCCCGAGAAAAAGACCTGATCCATACGCCGCCACGGAGGCGAAAACGGCGCGGGGCGCCCAATGCAGCATCGTGTCGACGTGGTCGTGGGCAGTTCGCGCCAGACAGGCGAGTGCGTAGATGGCCGGTAGCACGCCCAGGGCTCCGAGCACCTCGCCAAAGAACATGGGCGTCCATGTGGTGAGCACGAAGAATTTGGGCGGTCCATTGGAGAAGATGCTAGTGAGCAGGATGCCGCTCTGGACGAAGCTGTAGAACAGCAGCGCGAGGGCCACCAGGAAACTCGCCTTCCGGGCGCGGTCGCTTACGCCCTTCAAGGCGTCATACGCAACGAAGTCCGCGACAAGGGCGTACCAAAGCGGGACGGCAAACGAAATGACATCCATCCAGCCGAAGTGGACCGAATTCGCATCTGGATAGCAGCGAAACTGACAGGGATTGGCGGCGTTGAATGCCCAAAGGGACGCGGTTACAACGCTGGCAAGTGCCGCGATGACCCCAAACTTGCGAGAGTAGGGTCGCAGGAACGCATAGGCGAAGGTGGCCAGCGCGAAGGGAATGGCGAGGTCGCCGTACTCGGCGAGATTGCGGAAGGTGATTGCGGCAGAAGTGAAGTAGTCCCCAAAGAGGTTCATGGCGCTGGTCCATGCCATGATGAAGACCACGACTGCGAACGTGGCGGCCGCCAGCGTTGCCCGCGTGTCCCGCCTCCACCGAGGGCCGGCCGGCATGAGCAGGAACCAGCCGAGCGTCCCGCCCAGCGCAAGCAGGCACAGAACCCCCGACAACTGGGCAATCTGCTCAGGTGTGGGAAGCGGAACGGACATGACGGTAACACACTCGGAAGGCGCTAAATAATTTCGCGCAATGGGAAAAGCGACGGTCTGCGTGCCACCGAGTGCCGCCGGTACGCCGTTCCTCGCATGCAGGAGTCTACCTCAGGCAAAGTTTCGCTCCGCCCTGACGAACTGCACCGGGCCGTTCCATGATAGTCGTTACGGAGAAAAGCTGTGAAAAAACGCATAAACCTCCCCCCAGCGCGCGCCAAATTTCGCATAGAATCTCCTTACACCATGACAGCTCATGCGGCGAAAAACGGCCACTTTTTCTGGCAGACCAACTATCTAGAATGCAGGAGTTCGGTTGCATGGCTCTCTCCGCGGGGGAATGCCCGAGGATTTTGCTCGGCCGATCACCAAGAAGCCCTCGCATGCGCTGGCCAACTGACAGAAGGCAAATCAGACCGCGTCAGCCTGGGCACGCAGGATCAGATTTTAGCATCACCGGACAACGTATTTTCTGCCCTTGAGGATGCCCAGCGACCGCGACAATGTGTTGGAAGCGGCATGTCGCCGGATTTGCAAAGCCAGGTGGGCACGACGCCCTTCACGATCCCCTAGCACGGCCATTCGGGACTCACCCGGGGTGGCCGGGTCGGAGGTGGTCGGCCCAACGTTGGAGGTCGAGCGCGATCCGGTCGAGCTCGTCGGCCACGAGCGCGGTGCCGGGGAGGAGGACGTGGGCGAGGACGACGCCCTCGGGGCGCTGGAGGCGCACGGGGATGGAGATCTCCGCGCCCACGAGCGGGGAGAAGGGCGCCTCGCTGCTGGCGGCGCGCAGCTTCTCCACCAAGAGGCTGACCATGTGCGCGTCGAAGTCGTGGTAGTGCTCCGAGCCGTTCTGCCTCCGCTTCAGGTCCGCCTTCGCCAAGTCGAACAGCCACGCCGCCTGGGCCTGCGTGAGCCCCACGAGGCGTTCGCGCTCCAACGCGCGGCTCACGACGCGACCCCCAGGGGAAGCGCCTCGGGGCCGGCTGGAGGCTGGCACGCTTGCGCGACGACAGATGCCGCCGGAGTGAACCGGGGCCACCGCGCCCCGAGGCGAAGGAAGGCTCCCCCCTGGAGGAGTCGAGCGTCCGGGCTGGCGGACCCGGGCGGACGCGCGGGACAGAGGCCCCCGTGCGCCCCGGCGACCACGAAAAACCGGCTCAACCCCTCCAAGGGGCGGGTCATGGGGAAGTCCCCGCGGGGAGCGTCGCGTTCGCCTGCGGAACGAACCGTCCCTCGACGTGGAAGGGCTGCGGGACTGGCGCAGCCCAGGCGTAGACGTAGGCGTTGGCGGCGTCAGGTTCGAGAGGCGCGGGGTGGATGTAGAGGAGCATGGGCGTGGTCGCGTTGTGCTTCTCCAGGTCGCAATCGTAGAGGAAGGGCGAGGTCATGGCGGTCCTACCGCAGAGCTGATCGAAGGCCTCGTTCTCCTCGTAGAGCGTGATCCTCAAGGCCGCCGCGGTGGGACTCGCGGGCCTCCAGGTGAGGTTGAGGTGCAACGCCGCGTAGGGGCCCGCAGGGATGTAGTGGATCCCGCCGGGGTTGCCCCCAGGCGGGACGAACTGGCACACCTCAAGGCCCTCGGGCGCGAAGACGCAAGCCAAAGCGCTGGCATTGGTCGTGTCGTCGAACTGAAAGACGAAGGGCGCCAAGGGCGTCGCGTTCATCGAGACGGCCACCGTCGCGTTCTCCACGCCGGGCGTCGCCGCGGAAATCGGGGAGACGGAGGGGGAAACCGCGGCGGACTTCACCGGCGCAGAGCCGCCTATGCAGCCCGTCACAAGGAAAGCGGAGGCGACGACGACCAAGGCAAGGGCAGAGCGCGTGCGGGACTTCGAGGACATGGTGCGTTACGCTGAGCGCGTAACATCTTGCAGGTGATATCCATTCCCTCGAAGTCTTTCCCACCATCACTGGAAGGCCGAATACCCGTCCGGGACGCTGCCGTTGAAGGTAGTGACTCGCATTTCCCCCCGAGCGTTCACGAAGGCACTCTTCGGAACTGCTTTAACGCCCCAGGTGCCAGGCGAAGCCCCGTCGAAGATGAGCTTTCCAGCTCCGTTCGTCGCAATGGTGGAGGCAACGCTGTGACCCGAAGGATCGTAAAGGTACACTTTCAGGTCACAGGGGCTTCCGGCGGGGGTGCATGAGCCGCGAAGCTCCACGAGGATGTGGGACGCGTTACCCGCAACGTCGAATGGTCCGCCATCAATCCCGCCAAGATTGTTGTTCGCGTTGGGGCCATTAGGGATGGTCTCGACGTTTGTCCCTGTGGTGTTGAAAGGAATGGTTGCATTGGAGGCCTGCTCTTGCGTCGGCATGTTGGCAGTCGCATTGGTCGAGGCCGGAGGATGATTCGGAGAGTTGGCGCATCCTGCAATGAAGACGGCTGCAATGATAACGACGGCGGCGAGCTTAGGGAGCGCAGTGATTCCTCCTGGCGTAGAAAGGGGAGTTGGCCGGTGGAGTGCCGCCGGCCATAAATTACTCTTGTTGTCAGAGAGCCTACATGGGTCCAAGCGGCCTGTCGGGGGCCCACACGCACGTCGAGCCGTAGCAGACGGCTGCGGAGCCGTGACCCAGGCAGGAGTTGGTCTGCCCCACGAAGACGATGACGCCTTCGTTCTCGCACGGGTTCTTCGGGTCACCGCAGTAGTAGGTGTTGTGCCCGAGAAGACCAACCTGCACGACAATCCCGTAGTTCGTACATCCCGCCCCCTCAAGCTCTATCACGGCGCCACCTCCCCCAGAGGGGTCGGTTTCGGGGGCGAGCGACGACTCCGATTGGGGGCACTTGCAATCGGTGCAACTATAGACGGCCCCGTCCGGGTTCACACAGACACAGTTGCCGATGGTTCCGACGCAACAAACCACCCATCCATTGGGGTTGGTTTCGTTGCGCGGGTCCCCCTTGGTCGCCATGCAAACTTGCAAGGAAACCCAGCAGACGGGGTTCACAGCCACGCCGCAGGGCGTGCCAGCCTGCTCGGCGACGGCCAAGGCGCCAGGACTCGCGGCGGCGGCTTCTGGGAACGCCTCGACCGCCATTACCACAGCGAGGGCGAGGAGAAGGAAACGCATTGCAGGCTCCCCCTCTAGCAACCCCCGCTGCTGAAGAAGATCGCAGGGTCGGGAGCATGAAAGTCCGTTTTCTGGCCGCCGCAGCCGATGGTCTGGTGGCAGCCGCTTCCAGCAGAAGCGGAGCCACTGACGTTACCACCCTTGCCGGCGTTCGCGCCGACAGATGCTCCAGCGGTGCCGGCACCCGCTGCCCCCACGCATTGCTGCTGGACGCAGTTGTTCATGTTGGCGTCGCCAACCACCGCGAAGTTGACCTGATTGCCGTAGTTGTTGCACTCAGCCTGCTGCGGATCGCTCGCGCTCACAACGTCCGCGAGAAACGGGACGAAGATGAGCGAAGAGGCGACGATGTATGTCTTCAGTTTCATGGAATCATCTCGGTGGTCAGGATCGCGCGGTTACATCCGCCCGACCCAGACGCGCACGGCTAACGCGCGAGGTGGCGATATTCATTCCCTCGAAGTCTTTCCCGGAACTAACGGCTTCGCTGCCATGCTATAATCCGCCAATCGGCGGTGAACAGGATATCTTGCGGGGGCCAAGAAAAGAAAGACGCCCGTATCATGTGCAAGAGGCAGATCCAAAGTACGCGCAGCTACGGCCCCGGCCGGAGGAAATAGCGATTCCCAACGCTCTCGTCCAGGACAACAAGGCCGTTGAGGATGAGCTGGCGCAGGGAAATATTCCTCGTCCGCTTCTGCAAATCGCCTGTGGCGGCGACGAGCTCCTCCTTCGTCATGCCTGAGGGGTGCATCCTCAGAACGCCCAAGATGATGCCCGCCGCGTCCCCGCGGGCGATGAGCGCCGAGATCGCGTCGACCTCGGCACGGCCTGGAAAGAGGAAGACCTTGCCACGATCCTTGCGCGTCGTGACCATGCCGGTGCGCGCCATGACGCGCAGGTGATGGGCCACGCTGTTCCAACCCAAACCCAACTCCTCGGCCAACGCCGTGGGCGAGATGCCGGGCTTCTTCACGATCAGCTCGTGCATCTTGCTTCGGACTGCGGAGGCGATGGCCTCGTTCTTGTCGCGGATGCGCGAGTAGAGCAGGAATCCTGCGAGGAGAAGCAGGAGTCCTCCGGCGGCCGCGACCGTCACAAGCACGGTGGATCGGGCGTTGGGCACTTGGGCAGCCAGCACAGCGGTTTGAGATGTGAAGCCCTCTTGACGAGACCACGCAGGATGGGCCGCCTGTCCACCCTCGTGGGCGCTTCCATTGAACAGCAAGGGCGCCGTTGGCGACCCGTCGTCCCTCAAGACGGAAGTGGGCGTAGGCTCGTAGCGATCCCCCAAACCAAAGAGGCTCACGTTGGAGGATGCAAAGTGCGGGGATTCCCCGATGACGGAGGCGTTGGACGAGGCCTCCACGTCGGTGAAGTTGAGCCCATAACGGGCGTTGGGTGTGCTGTTCTTCTGCCAATCTGAAAGTGCGTCGGAGGTCTGTAGGCACTCGCGGGTTGGCAGGTACTTGATGCCGCAAAGGTCCTCAAGGTTCGCGCGGAATTGCGCGTCCGTGTCGGTGACTTGGAACTGGTTGAAGGGCCCGATCCGGTGGTAGCCGATCGCGTTCTGCCCGTCAGGAAAGGTGAAGCCGAACTCGTGCCAATAAATTGGGTCGTCAGGATTGCTCGTGTTCACCGAATTGTAGTAGAACTCAATGGCGGGGTCCGCAAAGCGCACCTCGAAGACGCCCGGGACGCCTGGCGCCACAGACGAGTTCATCCACATGCTTCCTACAAACGGAAAGATAGGGTTGGAGACGTAGCCGTCGCTGCCGTGGATCACGTAGTCCACATCAAGGGGTACGATAGGATCGACTGAAACCCCTGCGCCGATATAGCTGATATCTTGGCCAGCGTCGACCTCGGCGTTGTCTGGGTCGGAGACGTTTGTGGCGCTGATGGGGCAGAGTGCGATGGCACCCGCCGAGCAGCCATTCGTGCGCTGATCGTCGACCTCAACACGCGCCACACCGAGATTGGCATGAGAACCCGCGAGGGCACTATCGCTGGAACCGACCAAGAGGGTCAGGACCACGAGAAACGCCACGCGGGTCGGCATCGGAATAGCCTCAAGGGAGCCCGACGATGACGCCGTTCACGGTGCAGACGGCCCATTCCTGATACTTGTCAAAGAGAGTGGGGGGCGGAAGGGGGCAGTTCTCGATGAAAAGGTCCACACACTGGTCCGCTTCCTCCGTCTCCAGGCAAAGCTGGACGCCCGTTTTGCCCGTTCCCGGACCTGCGGATACACTTCCAGCGCTGGCGAGCGTGAACACGAGGAGGGTCAGTAACACGAGGAGGAATTTCATGGTGCCTCTCCGAAGCCGGAGTCGGTCTGGGCCTATTTAGCGATGCCCTCGAAGTTTTTCCCGATGGGTGAGCCCCCGACACAAGGGCTTATAACGTGCCGCCGGGGCTGAGGGGTTGTCATGCTCCGGGCGCTGCCCGCCCTCCTCGCCCTGCTCCTGCTGGCGGGGTGCCTTAACGCGACTCCGTCCGGTCCTCTCGGTGCGGACCCTGTGCGCAGCGACGCGACCATTCCACGCCTGCAAGTCGTCGCGTTCACCGACTCGGGCATCAACCCTTACCAGGAGGCCTTTGCTGCGAGTCCGGCATTCGAGCAGCGCATGGCGGCCACAGTGAACGCCAGCTACACCACCTTGCAGCTCTCGACGAACGGCACGCTGGCCGACCGGATGAAAGCTGACGCCCCAGTCCTTCAGAGCCTCAAGCCCGGTCAACTCTATCATTTCGCGGGGACTCGCATCCTGGCGATTTCATTCCTGAACCGATCGAACAGCCTTTCACCCGAGAAGCACGTCATCCTGGATGATGTGGGCCACGGCACGGAAACCAGTTCCCTCGTTGCGCGCGCCGATCCCGATTCGCTCATCGTCATGGCTCAAGTCGAGGCGCAAATCTGCGACGATGGGCGCTGCCCGTTTGATCCAAGCGTGGCTGAAGCTCTCAAATGGATCGCAGCACAGCCGTGGACCGACCTGATTAGCATCAGCATGGGCGTGCCCGGCGCGCCACCGGATTCTCCTGCTGCCCATCCAGAGATGCAAACCTTCTTGGACGCCTCTCGGGCCGCTTCGTCCCAGGGGAAGCTTGTCGTCATCGCCGCCGGCAATCTCCCGAATCCAACGCTAACGGGCTACACCGCAGGCCCTCCCTGGGTCATTGCGGTAGGAGGCTACGAGATGGCGAATCGCGGCGAGAGTGCAACGGCGTCAAAGGGGGTCGACGTGATCGCCAACTTCACGGCCTTGGTGGCCGCCCCCAACGCAACCAACGGGACAGTCTGGACCGGCGGCACGAGCTTCTCGACACCCACCGTGGCCGGCACGTTCAGCCGCGCCTTGGGCATCGTGCGGGCAGAAGCGGCGAAGAACGGCACGCGGGACCTGCGCCTGCACGCCACCGACCCGGACCCACGCCATTCAGCGAAGGCCTATCGCGACGCGATGAACGCCAGCGCAGTCATGATCCAGGCGACCGACTACGATCCCACGGCCACACCCGGCAACGAGACCCCCTTGGACCGGGCTCTCGCGCCCGCCGTGCCCATCGTCTCCCCCACGCAGGAGGGCTGGGGGGCCGTCTACGAGGGCTTGGCCCAAGAAATCGCGACGCGGGTGCTCTCGGGCAACCTCGCGCCCTCCTCTGAGAAGGCGTCCACGGCTCAGGTGCAGGCCGAGTGGCAGGCGGCACGCGAGGCCTACTGGCCTTGACCGCGGTACTGTCCCGGATAGGGGTATCAGGCAGTTTCGCTCGGCGAGAATTTCGGGCAATACCCCCCAGACGGGATCCCCCACAGATGCAACAGCACCTCAGCCCCTCTGTCTTGTTCGAGCATCACACCGGATCGGACGGGCGTTCCTGAATCCTGCGAGCTCTTGTCCTTGGTACACCCTGGCGGTTTTGCCATCGTCCGGAATGGGTTGCGGAGCGTTGTTGACCCTACCCACCCTCCCATCCGCCCCATAGGGGCTCCCTCTGATTGGAACCCCCGAGCCCACCCTGCCCGTCTCACCCCCCAGGGGGCTCCCCTCGATCCTTCTCCAATCCTCGCGACCGCCCCGTGCTCCTCCCGGCGCATGCTTTGGGACTCTTTGCTCTCATGCTCGCCGAGTGACGAAGAAGGCTGCGCGTGGCGCTCATCGTGCCTTGCTGGGCAGGCTACGCACGGGGCGTGCGCGTGGATTGTGATGGGTTCGCAACACGCGGGGCGCTGCCCCGCACCCCGCCAAGGGCAGAGCCCTTGGAACCCGTGCCTCGCCTTCGGCTCGGCGACCCGGCGCAAGGAGACCTCGCGCCTGCCGAGGAGGGAGACCCTCCTCGGGCTCCGCCCCATTCCTCCGGCGCGGCCATAGGGCCGCGCGGAAAAGATGGCATCCAGCTTGGGGAACGTTTCGGCCATACGTCGTTCCTCGCGTCGCAGATGAAACCTCGCCGTCAGGTGGACGCGATGTCCGCGGCGGGCCTTCGCTTCGCTCCGGCCTCGTGGATGGAACGCGGAATCAGCGGGTCGTGGCGAGGTATCATCGCTCCGCTGCGGGACGGGCGCATGGCCGAAACGAGTCGGCCAGGTTGTAAGACAACATGGTTTCCAAGAGCGTAAGCAAGATCGAGTCGCGGCGGGACCGGGGCGTGTTCCACCTGGAGGTCATGAACACGGTGGAGCGCCTGGACGCGCTCAAGGCGAAGCACGACGCCCTGCGCGACGGGTGCGATCCCTTGGCGGACGTGGGCGTAAGAAGCAGCGGCTCCTACGGGATCGGCAGGCGCTCGTTTCGCAAGTGGGACGAGAAGGAGCGCCGCTTCCGATTGTTCTTCTACGACGCGATGCAGGAGCGGTGGATCGAGCAGGACACGCGCCCGCGCTGGCAGCAGGACTTGGACGACGTGCGGGCGCGGCTCGCGGCGAAGGGCAAGCTGCCCCGGGGTGGTCGCTGATGCAGGCGCAGCACGTCGCGCAGGCGCCGGAGCGGCGCGCGTGTCGCGTGTGCGCGCAGCGCCGCCAGGTTCTCGCGAATGGCCGCTTCCCGGAGCACCGCATCGTGCGCGAGCGGTGTCCGGGCAGCGGGCAGTTCGTCCAGCGGTGGGACGCCTTGGCGGCGCGTCGCATGGTCTCCCAGGTCTCGCGGAGGTGGGGCGCCTGAACACCTGTCTGTGGTGCAAGTCGCCCGTGGACGTGTTCGAGGCGTTCTGCTCGGGCGCCTGCCACGGCCTCTTCTTCCTGGAGCACGCGACGAGCTGCTGCAACGCGGACCTGCGACTCGCGGGCTACACGCGCGAGGGCGTGCCCGCCTTCGCGTGCGTCTCGTGCGAGCGCACGATCCGGCCCGCGGAGGGCAAGCCCGGCCCCATTATCTTGGGGCCGCGGGACCCGCCCTCCTTGGCGATGAAGCTCCACGCGCACCTGGGGGTGAACCTCTGAGGCGCGTGGACCTGGCGGACGATGCGTGGCTGGCCGTGCTCGTCGTCATCGACCGGAGCGTGGAGGACGAGGAGGACGCGCACACGGCGGCCCTCCTTCGGCACGCCGCCGAGGCCATCCGCCAGGCGGTGGGCGCGTGAGACGCGATCTCTACGCCGAGGTGACGGCGAAGATGATCGAGGCCCTGGAGGCGGGCATCGTCCCTTGGCGGAGGCCCTGGACCTCCTTGGGGGCGCACCGCAACCTCATCAGCGGGCGCGAGTACCGCGGCATCAACGTCTACCTCGCCGCGCTGAGCGCCATGCGCGGCGGGTACAGCTACCCGCTCTGGTTGACCATCAAGCAGGCCAACCAGTTGGGCGGGCGCGTCCGCAAGGGCGAGAAGGGCACGATGGTGGTCTTCTGGGAGCCGCGGATCGTCAAGCGGAAGAACGACAAGGGCGAGGACGAGGAGCACCGCAGCCTCGTGTTCAAGCAGTATTACGTCTGGAACGTGGAGCAAGTCGAGGGGCTGGTGCTCCCCGCGTTGCCCGCCGTGGCGGGGGCGGCGACGGACGAGCGCGCGCAGCGCGTGTGGGAGGAGTACGCCGGGAAGCCGGCCTTGTTCCACGGCGGGGCGCGGGCGTTCTACACGCAGGGGCTCGACGCGATCCAGTTGCCGCCCCGGGCCAGCTTTGAGGGCACGCGGGCGTACTACGAGACGCTTTTCCACGAGGCGATCCACTCGACGGGGGCCAAGCACCGGTTGAACCGGGCGACGTTGACGCAGGCGGGTCGCTTCGGGGACCCGAACTACTCGCAGGAGGAGTTGGTGGCCGAGATGGGCGGCGCCATGCTCCTGGCCCACGCAGGCTTGGAGCCGGAGTACGCGAACAGCGCGGCGTACCTCAAGGGGTGGCTGGAGGCGTTGCAGGACGACCAGCGCCTCGTGGTCGTGGCCGCGCAGGTCGCCGAGAAGGCGGTCCGCTACGTCCTGGGCGAGCGGACGACGGCGCCCGAGTCGCAGCCCGAGTCCGCGGAGGCGAGCGCGTGAAGCGCAGCCCTCGGGACGATCCTCGCGGCGACGCGATGGAGCGCACGAGGAAGGTCCACGGCCTGGCGTGCCGCATGGCCGTGGCCTGCTTTCGCCACGAGTGGGCCGTGGTGCGCGATTTGCACGAGCAGATGGGCGTGCTCCTCGCGCCCCAGGACGAGACGGGAGGTGTGCGCCGATGAGGGAGACCACGATCCGGCCGGGTTTTTTCGACCACGTCATGGCACGGGCAGGATACCGGTCCATGCCGGAGTGGGAGATGAACTTCCCGGGGTTCACCTACCGCCTCTGGCGCGTGAGTCCGTTGGACGAGGAGGCTCTGGACTGTCGGTGGGCGTGGGAGGTGCGCACAGACAAGGAGCGATGGATCTCCCGCGCGGCCTCGAAGGGCGAGGCCGAGCTGGAGCTGCGGCGCCGCATCATGCACGACCTGGGCCCGCTCGTGGGCGGCTTGGGGCGGTTCGTGCAGCAGGAGCGGGACTGGTGCTACGCCTGCGGGCGCACCCTACAGGGGGTATCGCCGTGAGCGCCCCGCGCTGCCGGTACTGCAACTGCGTGCTGCGCGCGGAGGAGACGCGCAAGCGCGGCTACTGCCGCTTCCGCGCGTGCGTGGCCGAGGCACAGCAGGACGCGGCAACGTCCGCGGTGCCGACACCGCCCGCGGCGTCCGCGGCGTGGTCGATGGTGTGCGGAGAGAGCAGCCGGCGCGAGCGGTGGGCCACGGGCCGAGTCCGCATGACGCGGACGCGCTGGCTCCAGGAGCCCGAGGAGTACCGAGCGTTCAACCCAGCGCGCGTGCTGCGCCTGGACGAGTCGGGCGCCACGACGCTCTACCCCGTGGACCTCGTGGACGACGAGGAGGCGCTGGGGGGATCGGCGTGAGGCCAGAGGAGTACGCGCAGGTCGCGGCGCTGGTTGCGGCGGCGCGCGACGTCCTCCGCGACGCGCGGCTCTTGCCCTTCTTGGTGCTCCCCATGGACACCTTGGGGATTCCGTGCCGGATGCCCGAGGAATACACGCTGCCCAAGGGCTGCGACGCCATGGTGGGCGAGCCCTGCCGAGGCGGGACGACGTGCAAGCAGCGCGTGATCTGCTTCGAGTCCTTGCGGTACGCGGCGACGCGACCCAGCTTGGCCTTCGAGTGCCCCGCGTGCCGCGCCGTGGTGGGCCAGTATTGCATCAAGACGCTCTGGCCCGAGACGTTCGAGCCCGCGCACGACCACACGCACCCCTCGCGTCGTCGCTTGGGCGATGCTCTGCGGGTCGTGCGCGGGTGCCCGCCCCTGGGATCGAACGTCTACGAGGAGTGGGTGCGTGGCGACCGCTGGAAGGAGGAGTGGACGCGGAGCCTCGCCGAGGCGCACTACCTCGTCCACTACGGGGCGGGCACGCCCGCCGAATTGGAGGAGGCGCGGCGCGTCGTGGCTACGCACGAGGCGCTGCCGGCGCCCTCCGACCCGACACGGTACGCGCCAGTGAAGGCGCCCGCCGCGCGCCCCGTCCTCCCGGCCCGGCAGGAGACGGCCCGCGCGCCTCCCGCGGTGCCGCCTCCGAAGGGCCCGCGCCAGGCGACCTTGGACATCTAAGGAGGACCCGGCATGTTGACGCGAGACGCCTTCCTCCGGCGCTACGAGGAGCTGGGCCTCTCCGCTGTGCCCTTGCGGGCGCAGGAGAAGCGGCCCCTCCGGAGAGGCTGGCAGATGCCCAGCGCCCTGGAGTGGATCAACGTGCCCTCCGACGCGGGCGTGGGCATCCGCACGGGGCGCGTGAGCGGGGACCTGGTGGTTCTCGACTTCGACCGCGAGGACCTGCTCTGGAAATGGCTGCTGTTGAGCCCGCGCGAGCTGGCCCGGCACACCCTCGTGACGGTGACGCGGCGCGGGTTCCACGTCTATGCGCGGTACGCGGGCGTCGTGACGCAGACACCGGAGGAGGGCTTCACGATCCTGGGCGAGGGCAGCCTCGTCGTCGCGCCGCCCTCGATCCACAAGACCGGCTTCCAGTACCACCACCTGGACACGCCGCGCTGCATCGCGCCGCTCTCCATGCTCATCGACGTGGACGTGTTGTTCAACACGATCAACACGACGAGCAACAAGCGGGGGCGGGCGGGGGGCTCGGCGCCCGCGCCCGCGACGACGGAGGCGGCGGCGAAGCCGGCGACGAGGGCGACGGAGCCGGAGCCCGCGGAGCCGCTGGAACTGGAGCTGGTCCTCATGGCCGAGGAGAGGATCATGGCGCAGGCGCCCAAGCTGCGCGAGAAGCTGGCGATCCTCAAGAGCGGCGTCGTGCCGCCGGGCTTCGACCGGAGCGGCGCGGACTTCGCCCTCGCGCGCTGCTTGTGGGAGGGCGGCTGGGCGCCCGTGGACGCCGCGCGCTACCTCCGCACGTTGGCGGGGTCGAAGGCGCGGGAGCGCGGCTGGAGCTACGCGATCCACACGGCGCACCGCGCCGCGCAGGTCGTCAGGCGCGGGGGCGGCGCGCCAGCTGCTTGAGGGTGGCGGCCTCGGCCTTCGTGAACGCGTGGTCCGTCTCCACGAGGCGGTCCACGGCACGGTCGAAGGCGCCCAGGTCGGCCTCCGGCGTCACCCCCCGGCACCTCCATCGAGGGCGGGGTCTCCGGCAGGGCGGCCGTCGCGCCGGGCGGCCTCTCGCCAGAGGGGGTCGGGGGCCAAGCGCCGGGGGTTCGGGCCCAGTGCGTACTCGGCTGGCGAGGTGAGCGCCCCCGCCACGATCTTCGCGTGCAAGGCTTTGAAGATCAAGTTGACTTGATGGCGTTGGGCGTCATTCATGGGTTGCTCATCTGGCCCCAAGAGGATGCAGTCGCGCTCGGCGAGAAGCGCGTGGATCACGTCGTGGGGGTGCGTCCTGCGACCCTGCCCACGCCGGATGCCAAGGCGGTCGAAGTCGATGCACGCTTGCTGGATGGGAACCCACTCCGCATCGTAGAGCAGGATTTGGTGGGCAAGTTTCGTCATCCTGGCCACTTCCGCGTCGTGAACGCCGCCGCGTCGCCAAGGCTTGGGTCTTGGCGACGGGCGGGGGAGGCGTTCACCCGTGTCTGGTGCTGTTCGCTTGGGGTATGATAAGCATCGCCTCTATCATTTGCCCGGGCACATGGGCCCTGCCCAACGGAGGACGATGCGGTGTCAGGCGGTGGCTTCGCCCAGCGCCCGGTCCACGACGCCCAACAGGTAGGTCCGGCTGAGACGCTGCTTGACGCCGGCCTCGCTCGCCTCGTGCCACCCCTTGGTGGGCTCCATCGCTTGGAGCAGGCGGAGGACAGTCGCCGCGTACTTCCGGGGGACGAAGAGGGTCTCCTCGCCCGCCACGAGGGCGGGGGAGACTTGCTGCCACGTCTCGCGGCCCGTCGCCACGGAATGCCGGAAGAGACGAATGAGGGTGCGGTCAGGATCGTCGCCCTGTGCCTCAAGCTGGGGCGCCTGGGGCAGGGCCGTGAAGCCCAGCAGCGGGATCATGCTGAGGTACGCTTCGCGCACTTCCAGTGGTGGAGGGTCGCTGTAGTGGTCGCGCGCATCGCCGAGCACGTCACCACGGAAGTGATGGTTCCACAAGTCGGGAACCTTGTGGTTCTGGTTGAGGCGCTGGCCGAAGTGCCGGAAGCAATGGTACGTCCACCTGCGCAGCGGGTCGTGCCGATCCCCTGGCGCCATAAGGCCCAGGCGCTCCAGGTCGGGGTACATGATCTCCTCGTAGAGGGGCTTCAGGCGGAGCGGGCGGCCGCGGTCGCCGATCCAGAGGCAGGAGTGCGTGGGCGTGCCGTTGGCGTCGCGCTCGACGTGAAGCTCCCACCAGGCGAGGTACTGCTCCAGGATCGGGCGGAGCTCGGCGTCGACGACGCACCAGCGGTTTCCGCATCGCTTGTCGGGCAGACGCTTCCCGGCGGGCGTGATGCGCTCAGGGATGTAGACCACATCGCCGCCCTCCTCGAAGCTTTTGGCCTCGGGGTGCATGGCGAAGCCACGAGCGAATCCAGGCGGCGTGAGGAGGCCTTTCGGATGCACGAGGCCGAAGCTGGCGTAGCGGTCAAGGCGCAGAATCTCGTTGATACGAGCCCACCACTTGGCACCCACCGCGTAGAGGGCACGGTTGCGGACGTGGAGGGTGCGATTGACGAGGAGTCGGACCTCCTCCGGGGGCGGGTTGCGGCGGCGCTCGCCGGTCTCCTCCACGTCCTTGTCCTCCGCGACCTCGGAGCGGATGTCGCCCATGAAGTTGACAGGGACGGCGCCAATGCGCGCCAGGAAGCGGTAAAACTTGCAGAGCGCGTTGAGGCGGGGCTTTAGAGGCATGCGCTTGAAGAGCGGGCAATCGGCGCAATGCGTCGCCGTGGCCTCCGCGTGCGGCAATCGCCCGACCCAGACGTTGGAGAGACACCGCGCGCCCTCCAAGTCAAAGACGATGCCCTTGAACTGGGCGCAGTAATTGGCCTCGACGAAGCGGAGGTAGCCCCACACCTGAGCCTTCGTCCAGCGGGCCACGGGAATCTCGCGGTCCTTGTCGTCCTTCATGTAGGCGACGATGTCCTTGATCACGCCGAGGTACTGGCGCACCGTAGTGTTGGCGATCTTGCCCTCGTAGCTGCGCTCCCACTCCTTGACAAGTTCCGCGTTGGTGCGCGTCGGCGTGGAGGCAATCTCCACGGGGACGATTTGGAGGCGCTGGCGGGCGCGGGGATCGATCACGCGCGCACCCCCGAGCGGGCGACCGTCTGGGCCACGAGGCGCAGATCGGCAATCTGCCGAAGCAGGGTGGCGCGCTCCTGGTGGAGTTCGTGAAGCTGCTGGTCCTTCTGGTGGACCCAGCCGCGCAGCTTCTCCACTTCCTTCTCCAGACCGGGGACGTAGCCTGCGGGGTAGACGTTCCCGCTGGTCGCCTGGGCGAGCATCTGGAGGAGGAATTGGTTGAAGTTGGAGAACTTCTGGTCCTCCGCCATCGCCATGTAGCGCGTCTTCTCTGCCAGGGTCGGGAAGTAGAGTTGGACACTGGCGGTCTTGCGGGTCTTGAGGTATGTTGCCCGGTCAGTCCGGGTCATGGTCTGGGCGTTCATTCGGGTCTCCTCGGGTAGTCTGAGGAGAAGTACCGCCTCTGGGCTCACGTCCGCCCACCTGCCCAGCTTGGGGCTCCCAGGCCGGGATGCGTGCTGGTACTGTACCCTTGGCGTACCGGCACGGAGCGGAAGGTTCCTCCGGGAATCGCAGCACGCGACGGGGGCGCGGCGAAGCCAGAAAGGTATTCATGGGGGGTGGGGCTGGGCAGGCCGATGCACGAGAACATGGAGCTCGTGTTCCTCGGGACCGGCGCCTCGTGGCCCAGCGTCGAGAGGAACGTCCCCGCGGTCGCGCTCAAGCGGGGAAGCGAGGTGCTCCTCTTCGACTGCGGCGAGGGCACGCAGCGCCAGTTCCAGCGCAGCGGCCTGTCGTACATGCAGGTGCAGAAGATCCTCATCACGCACCTGCACGGCGACCACTACTACGGCCTGCCGGGCCTCGTGCAGACGATGCGCCTCAACGACCGCAAGGAGCCCCTCCTCATCGCGGGCCCCCCGGGCACGAAGCAGATGTGCATGGACTTCGGCGTCATCCCCCGAAGCGAGCCCAAGGAGGGGCGCGGCCGGCGCGGCGGCGAGGGGGGCGGCTTCAAGGTCCAGGTGGCGGAGATCACCAGCGGCGCCGTGCTGGAGTTCCCCGGCTACAAGGTGATCGCAAAAGAGGTGCGCCACACGGCGTATGCGCTGGCCTACGCGGTGGTGGAGGACAGCCGGCCCGGGCGCTTCAACAAGCCCGCCGCCCTCGCGCTGGGCGTCCCCGAAGGCAAGATGTTCGGGCAGCTCCAGCGCGGCGAGGCCGTGACGCTCCCCGACGGGCGCACCATCGCGCCCGAGCAGGTGCTCGGCCCCACGCGCCGCGGGCGCAAGGTCGTCTACACGGGCGACTGCGTGCCCTGCGAGCAGACCGTCGAGATCGCGCAGGGCGCGGACGTGCTCATCCACGAGTCCACCTACGCCAACGACTTCCCCGACGCCAACAAGCACGGCCACTCCACCGCCGCGCAGGCGGCGTTCATCGCCAAGGCCGCCCGGGTGGGCATGCTCTACCTCACGCACATCTCGCCCCGCTACGTCAAGGCCACCGCGCTGGTCGAGGAGGCGCGGAAGATCTTCCCCGAGAGCCACGAGGCCTACGACCTCCTCCAGACGGTCGTGAAGTTCCCGCCCGACGAAGAGGCATCCTTGGCTCCTTCAACAGGTTGAGTCTTCTCTACTGTGGGAATCTCGTGGTGGAGCGTCGCAAAGCTCAATACCAGGTGGTGGCCTGGTTGGGCGCTTTCCGCTCCGCGGAGGCTTGGGAGTGACCGATTTGCGATCGTTCGTCGTGCTAGCTTCAGCTCTGTTCCTGGCGGCCCCCCTCGCGGCGGGGATCGACGTGGACGCCACCCTCTCCGCGTCGCTGCATGCGCAGGCGGACCCCGCGCCCCTGCTGGACCTCGTCCCTGACGCGTCGGGAAGCTGGGCGTGGGCGCACCTCGCGACCCCCGTCGCGGACGCGCGCCTGAGCGGCCCCATCGTCCTGGAAGGCACCGCGGAGCCCGCGCACGGCTTCCGCGTCGTGGACGTGTCCGTGTGGGTGGACGACCACCTCCTGGGCTATGCGGAGGGCACGACGCGGTGGAGCTTCCCGCTGGACACCGCGCAGCTTCTCGACGGCGCGCACACCCTCCACGTCGAGGCAATGGCCATCCCCGCGGCGACGCCGACGTTCCTCGTGAGCGGCAACGGCGACGCCGTCGCGTTCTCCTCGCTCAACCAGGCCCACGGAGTCGTCCTCTTCCAGCAGGAGGTCGCCTTCGACGGCGAGCAGACCGCCTCGTGGACCGCGAAGCTGGCGCAGGACTATCGCGACGTCCGCGTCACGCTGGAGCGCGTGGGCGACGGCGGCCCCGCGGCGCCGCAGGGCCAGCTGTCCATCGCGTACAAGGGCACGTCTCCTGGCGACCCCGCGCGCACCTGGGTCGCAACCTACGGCGCGCTGGACCACGGCGCGGCGGTCGTGGAGCGGAACCCAGATGGCGTGCTGCGCGCCCCCGGCGAGCTTGCCCTCCAGGGCGCCCTCGCCGGCTCGGGCCACTTGCGCATCGTCGTGGAGGGGCTGCCCGTCGGCTAGGCGCGCTCAAAGCGCACCGCGCGCCCGTTCCCCCGCGCCACGACGCGCCCCTCCTCCGCGAGACGCTTGAGGTGGTAGTGCAGCGCCTGTCGGCTCACGCCCAGCTCGCGCGCGAGTTCCGCGAGCCCGCGCGGGCCGGAGAGGAGCGCCTGCAGCGCGCGCTCGGAGAGGCTGCCCGAGCCCTTCACGAAGCCACCCGCCACGGGGAAGAAGCGCCGCTGCTGGCCGTCGCGCGCCGAGAAGACCACGCCGGAGCGCTCCAGGACCTGCGCGTGGTAGGTGAGCGCGCCGAAGCCCAGGTCGAGCCGGCGCGCGAGGTCGCTGAACGCGATGCCGGGCTCGGCGCCGACGATCTGCGCGATGCGCTCGCGCGTCGGCTGGTCCAGCACGCGGTTGGGCTTCAGGCGCGTGTAGAGCGCGGCGGCGAAGAAGGGCCAGCGCCGGCGCAGCAGCAGCGCGGCCGCCGCGACGCCGCCCGTCGCCGCGACGCCGCCGGCCACAAGGGCGGGCGCGGCGAGGGAGGAGCCCGCGCCGGCTGCGGCCGCAGGTGCGGCCGCAGCGGCGGCCGCCGGGGCCTGCGCGAGGTGGACGCGGAACGCGACGGGCGAGACGGCGGGGTCCGCCGGGATGACGTAGGCGTTGCTGTCACCCGGCGCGGCGCCGCCCGCGTCGCGCAGGACGAGGGCGATCTCCTCGGCGTGGCCGCCCGCGACGGGGGCGGGCGGGAAGGCGGGCTCCGCGGTGAGGCGGTCCTCCGTCTGGACGCGGAAGGCGGGCGTCCACGCCGTGGCGCCGCCGTTGGCCACGAGGAGCCGCACCACGGCCTCGCCGCCCGAGGTGAGGTTCACCTCCGCGGGCTCGACGCGCAGCGTGACGCCCGCGGCGGCGGCGCGCGTGGGGACGCTCTTGGCCACGACCTTCACCGCGAAGGGCGCCTGGGCGCGCAGCCGCGCCGCGGTGCCGTTGGCGGCCACCTCGACGGCGGTGACGTTCACCACGTAGTTGCCCGGCGGGACGGTGCCCGGCACGTGGAAGCTGGAGCGCACCTTCACCGACGCGTTGGGCGCAAGGGTGACCTGGGGCGTCTCGTAGGCGATGAGGAAGGGCGCCGTGTCGTTGCTCAAGGCGAGCGTGACGGGGCGCGCGAGGGGGTTGTGGAGAAGGAGGACCGGGCCCGCGCCGCCGTCCTGGGGCAGCGTGGCGTTGGCGGGCGTGAGGGCGAGGACCGGGGTCGCGCCTTCCACGGCTCGCGCGTCGCCCGGCGTGAGGCCGGAGGCGGCGACGAGCAGGAGGATGGCGAGCGCGCGGCGCATGAGAGGCGGGTCCCCCGGAGTCCTCGACGTCAGGTTGGCTTAAGCGCTGCTCCCGGGGGTCAGGGGGGTCGCGTTCCCCTGGTCGTCCAGCACCAGGATGACCACCTTGTGGCCCTGGAGGGCGATGCCGTGCTGGGCGAGGTACGCCCGCAGCAGATCCCAGAACGACGGGGCCGCGGTGGGCGCGGGCTTGGGCTCCTCCGCCGTGGGGCGCACGACGTGGAGGACCAGGCGCGCGTCGTGGCGCTCGGCGTCGGCGGGCGAGCCCGCCTGGGCGTAGACGACGATCTCGCCCGTGGCGTTGTCGTCCACGTGGATCCTGGCCGCGACGCGCGTCGTCTCGTTGGGCGCGATCTGCGCGGCGTCCTGCGCGAGGGCGACCTCGGCGCCGGGGTAGCTCTTGGCGCTGAGGGAGACGTCGATGGCGCGATAGCCGCGCAGGAGCAGCGCCGCCTCGTAGTCGTGGCCGGGCTGCACGCGCATCTCGGCGGGGTCCCACTTCATGCCCCACGTGGGGCGGGGCGCGTTGTAGGTGCTCGCCGCGGCGGGGCGCGTCTCGTTGGCGACGACGCGCACGGCGAGGGGCAGCTCCTTGATATCACCGGCCCCGTCGTCGCCGCGGATCATGACGACGTAGTTGCCCGCGGCGAGGCCCTTCACGGCGAAGGTGGCGACGTTCCTGTGGGCCGCCTGCACGTGGAAGGCCGTCGAGGCGAGCGCCACCGAGACGCCGCCCTGGCCGCCGGAGGCGGAGAGCGTCAGGTCGAGGTCGTGCATCGCGTCGGCGTAGAGGCCCACGGTCGCCGCGCCGCCCACGGGGAGGGCGATCTGGCTCGGCTCCAGGGCCATGCCGAAGACGGCGGGCGCGGCGCTGGGGTCGTCGGACGCCGCGGCGAAGGCGCCCGAGAGGGTCGCAAGGGCCAGGAGGCCCACGGTCAGGGTTCGGGTCTTCATGGGAGGTTCCCGGCACCGGAAGCAGCGCGCGGGGGCTCATGCCCACGTTGGAAGGGTTTTGACGAGGGACCCTTCACCCCTTGTTCACCCGGGGACGTGGCAGAGAACAGATAGCGGGGGAAAGGGCAGGAAGGCTCGAACCGCGGGGGCAAGCAGCCCTAGTCCCCGCGGTCCCCCCTTTCACCGATTCCGCCTGTCTGGCCACGAATTCCCGCGGCCGCCGCAGGCGGAATCCGCAGCCTTCCGTGGAAAAGGCCATGGATGGCGCGTCGTTGCGGCCCTCATGCCAGACGCAGATGCGATCCTCCGGCACGTCGTCGAACGCTTCCAGGGGCTGGACGTCCTCACGACCCCGGACGCCCACTTCGTCTACTTCGACCCCCAGCGCGACACGCCCCACGACCGCCGCCAGCCGTTCATGACCCTCGTGCTCACCGACGGGTACGACCAGGTGTCCAACCTGTCGCGGCCGGGCGTCTTCCGGCTGAGCCTCGGCGTCTCCCGCGAGACGTACCGCTCCCTCTTCGGGCCCGAGCCCGGCTGGAACCGCGAGGGGGGCCCGGTGGCGACGGGGCACGACTTCGCGGCCCTCGACGCCATCACGCCGCAGCCCTTCTACGCGCCCCTGTCCTGGATCAGCGTGCTATCACCCGGCGAGGCGACGTGGGAGCGCGTCAAGCCGTGGATCGACGAGGCCTACGGGCTGGCGGTGAAACGATATCACAGGGCGAGGGGTTCGGGGGGCGCGGACCCCTGAGGTTGAAGCCCCGTTCCGGCAGACGATCAAGACGTCAGGGGGGCGAGCGCCCTCACACGAAACCGTAGCGCCGCACGACCTCGATCCACTGGCGGTACTGGCGGAGCACCTCGTCGCCCTCCTTGGTGAGGCGGGGCATCTTCTCCAGCGTGACGAGCCCGGCGGCGGACATGCTCTCCAGGTAGCTCACCAGGCGGTCGTAGGGCACGTTGGCGCGGACGGCGACGTTGGTCACGCGGGCCGTGGCGCCGCGCTCGGCGTGCTCGCGCTCGATGGCCTCCAGGATGGAGCCGACGACGCCCCAGCGCTCACGCCTCGGCAGGCCGCGTCACCTCCGGCGACCGGCCGGGCACGATGAGCGCAGCGAGCATGAAGAGCACCGCGAGGAAGCGCCACGCCTGCACCCACGCGCCGAAGGAGGAGGGCGCGCCCAGGTCGATGAGGAGCCACGTGTAGTTGGAGAGGCCCCAGAGGAGGAACGCCGCGGGCACGAGGGCGCGCGTGGGGCGCGGGGAGGCGCGGAAGCCCTGCGAGGCCAGCACGGCGCAGGCCACGTTGGCGAGGGCCGCGAGGCCGTGGAGCGCGGGCGAGAGCGTCGCGAGGTCGACCTCGCCCAGGGGCGGGACGAGGAGGTCCAGCGCGGCGAGGACGAGGGCCGCCGCCGCGACGCCCCAGCCGCCCACGAGCCAGGCGCGACGCGCATGGCCTTGCCCGCCGAGGTACGCGGCGACCATGACGAGGTTCCCCGCGAAGAGGCACGCGAGGCGCACGGACTCCAGCGGCGTCGCGGCGCGGTGCGCGATGGCGAACTCGGCCGGGTCGCCCAGCGCGTAGCCGACGCCCTTGAGCGCGAGGCCCACGGCGAAGAGGAGGAACGGGGGCTCGCCGATCCTGCGCCACGCGACGAGGAACCAGACGGCGACGAGGAGGGCCAGCGCGCCCACGGCGAGGTCGATGGCGCTGCCGGCGATCATGCGTGGCTCCCGGCGGCCGCCCGCTGCAGCCGCTCCAGGCGGGCGCGGGCCTCGGCCTCCTGCCTGCGCGCGACCTCAAGCCACGCCTGCGCGTGGGCCAGCGTCGCGTTGTCGGCGAGAAGCCAGCGCTGCAGGGCGTCGAGCGTCTGCCTGGCCGCGAGGTCCACCTCGCGCTCGGCCAGACGCAGCTCCGCGTCGCTTGGGGGCCCGTCTCCCTCGCTCATCTCCGGAGGTGCAACGATCCCGGGACCATGAACGTGCGCTCACAGGTCGTGAATGCCGCCGCTGGCCGCCCGGGAGCCCGCTCCTACTCGCCCTTCCACGACGGCTTGCGCTTCTCCAGGAAGGCGCGCATGCCCTCCTTCTGGTCGTGCGTCGCGAAGGTCAGGCCGAAGGCCTTCTGCTCGATGTCCAGGCCGTGCTCCAGGTCCGTCTCGGCGCCGCGGCGGATGACCTCCTTGGCAAGGCGCACGGCGTAGGGCCCGTTGGCGAGGATGTCGCGCGCCGTCTGCTTGGCGGCCGCGAGAAGCTCGGCCTGGGGGACGACGCGGTTCACGAGGCCGATGCGCAGCGCCTCGTCGGCCTTGACGCGCCGGCCCGTCATGACCAGCTCCAGCGCCATGCCCAGGCCCGCGACGCGCGAGAGCCGCTGCGTGCCGCCGAAGCCGGGGATCGTCGCGAGGCTCACCTCGGGGAGGCCCATCTGCGCGTTGTCGCTGGCGATCCTGATATCGCACGCCAGCGCAAGCTCCAGCCCGCCTCCAAGCGCGTAGCCGTTGATGGCCGCGAGGACGGGCTTGCGGCAGCGCTCGAAGGCCGCGACGACGGCCTGCCCGCGCCGCGCGTGCTCCTCGGCCTGCTGCGGCCCGAAGGAGGCCATCTCGGAGATGTCCGCGCCCGCGACGAACGCCTTCTCGCCCGAGCCCGTGACGACGACCACCTGCACGCCCGGGTCCGCGTCAAGCTCCTCGATGGCGGCCTTCAGCTCGCGCAGCGTCGCCTGGTTCATCGCGTTCAACGCCTTGGGCCGGTTCACGGTGAGGACGGCCACGCCGGCGTCGCGCTCCACGAGCAGGTTCTCGTAGTTCATCGCGCCGCCACGGCGAGGGGCGCCCTTGAGGGTTTGCCCTGGCCTCCGAGGGCTTGATGCTCACCCCGGCCCCTGCTCCCTCCCGGTGAGGGCTTGAGAGCGGCGGCCATGGTGATCCTCCTCGTCGGGCTCGCCGGCTGCCTCGGCCCGTCCACCATATCCAGCGCCAACGTGGAGCCGCGCCCCTCGACGCCCACGGGGCCCGCGGCCATGAACAACACCACGGTCGTCCTGGCGCCCGTCTGGCGCGTCGGCGACGCGTGGGAGACGACGAGCCAGGGCGGCGGCCGCGCCACGCTGGTCGTCACGGCCGCGTCGGGCGAGGGCTACGCGCTCTCCACCGACGACCCGACGCTGGCGGGCTACGACGCCATGCTCGACGTGAGCTACGTGGGCCGCATCCGGGCGAGCGACCTCGCCGGCGCGCAGCACGACAAGCCCGTGGCGTTCTTCGCGTTCCCCATGCAGGACGGCTCGCGGTGGAGCGCGACGTGGGACGGGCTCTCCGTCGTGATGACCGCGACCTACTCGCCCTCCATCGCCACCGCGGGCGGCTCGCCCGGCTTCTCCATCGTCGCGCAGGCGGACGGCAAGCCCTACGCGACCTACGACTACGTCCCCGCGCTGAAGTGGTGGAGCCACCTGGAGTTCGCCGCGGGGTACGGCCTCACCGTGAGCCGCCACGTGGAGAACTGGACGGGGCAGGTCGTCACCGCCACCGCGAAGGAGGTGTTCAACAGCACCACGGTCTTCCCGGTGGCGACGCTCAACACGCAGACGTTCCACGTGGACGAGCGCCAGACCTTCCTCCAGGCCACCTTCTCCGGCGGCGCGAAGACCTACGCGCGGGGCTATCAGCTGGTGGACCCCAACAACACGGCGTACCCCTCCGGAGGGCCCGCCACCGACGCGCAGCCCTCGGGCGGAGGCGTCTACGTCAGCGCGCAGTACCCCGCGGCCCCGGGCGACTGGAAGGTGAGCGCCCCCGTCGCGCACACCAACGACGGCTACTTCGTCATGACGGTCCACGAGGTGGCCCTCGCCTCGCGGCCGTTCCCCTAGGCCATGGGCGACCCGGCCAGAACAACCACCCTTCCAGCGCCCGCGTTCCCCCGGCATGGCCGAGAAAGGCAAGGAAGGGTACAGCGACGAAGCGCGGAAGTTCATCCACGAGGAGGTCAAGCACCACGTGGAGGACAAGGGGATGAAGCAGGACCAGGCCGTCGCCGCGGCCATGGACGAGGCGCGCCGGAAGGGCCTGAAGGTCCCCGAGGAGAAGGGCGAGAAGAAGGGCTGACGCCTTCCGGAAGGTTGAGCATATGCAGGGCGCTCCCTGAGGCATGCGGGAGATCGTGCTGCGGCGCGCCCTCAACCCGACCCAGCGCGCGGAGCGCCTGGTCCAGGTCAACCCCAGCCTCGCCATGCGGACGCTCCAGCACCAGGTCGCGGGGGGCCGGCAGACGGCGCTCCAGCAGTGGCAGGGCTCGCGGCGCGCGCTGGGCGTCGTCAAGAAGGAGATCGTCCGCGAAGGGGTGGAGGTCGTGGAGGAGTCGCGCGAGGGGTTGCTCCTCTTCTCCTCGGAGCGCGCGACGGGGATGGCCGCCGCGATCGAGCGCGCCCTGGGGCCCGAGACGCTGGCGGGCTTCGAGCTGGCCGCCGAAGGCGCGACGTGGCGCATCCTCACGCGCCCCGAGACGCGCGTCCCCGCCTTCCTCGCCGCCGTGCGGGAGATGGAGGAATCCACCGAGCGCCAGGAGGGCGCCGCCATCCCGCGCTACGCCAGGGTGGGCGCCGCGGGGCCCGCGCCGCCGCCCCGGCTGCTCACGCCGCGGGAGCGCGCCGTGCTCGCGCAGGCGGACAAGCTGGGCTACTTCGCGCAGCCGCGCCGGAACGGCATCGCCGAGGTGGGGAAGGCGCTCAAGATGCCCGCCTCCACCGCGCTCTACCACCTGCGCGCCGCGCAACGCAAGCTCGTCAGCGACGCCTTGCGAGGATGAGGGTAAGCCCCGCCGCGCCCGCCACGAGGGGGAGCGCGGGGCCGGGCGCCTTCTTCTCCTCCGGCGGCGCGTCGCCCGAGACGGGGATGCCCGCCGTGTTGCGCGGAGGAGGGATCAGCACGTCGGCGGGATCGCTGGCCACGCCGCCTTGCGTGACGGTGGCGGCCAAGGGGGGTAGGCTCGTCTTCCAGCCGCCCGCGGGGCAGACGCTCTCGCAGACGACGTCCACGACGCTGCCCGCGGTCACGTTCACGCGCACCGCGACGCCCACGCCGGGGTGCACGCGCACGCGCTGGGTCCCGACGCGCCAGACGTGCGCGGCCGCGTTGCGGGCGTCGGCGTCGGGGAACTCGTGGAACGCGCGCCCCTCGGCCACGCTGTGGTCGCCGCGCAGGACGACGTAGGTCACCGGCGCGCTCGCGACCTTGGAGAGGGCGACCGTCTGGTTCTGCGACACGCTGAGCGTCACCAGCGCGGCGTCCGGCTCCCGCGGCTGGAAGGTGCTCTCGGAGAGGAGGAAGAGCGTGACGCCCGGCGGCTCGTCGAGCCCCAGGTCCTGGACGCCGGGGAGCTTCGCCGCGAGGAAGTCCGCGTGCGAGTTGGCGGAGGCGCCCACCGCGACCTTGAGCGACGCGTCGGCCAGCGCGGGCGCGAGGGGCGCCACGCGCAGCGTGAGCGTGGCGCCCTTGTCGAACGTCACGCCCGCGGCGGGCAGCGTCGTCGCCAGGTCCGCCGAGGCCCCGGGCGCCAGGGCGGCCTGGCCCAGCGAGAGCGTGCGCGAGGCGCCCTTCACCGCCACGCCGTCCGCGAGGAGCGTGAGCGTGAACGAGCTGCCCCCCGAGTCCTGCGCCACGACGGGCTTGTCCGCCACGAGATGCACGCGCACGTCGAGGCCCGTCGCGGGCGCGAAGCGCGAGGGCGCCTTCATGGAGAAGTCCAGGTGCGAGGGCGGGTCCGCGGGCGTGTAGCTGGGGAAGTAGACGCCCCCCTCCGCGGGCGGGCTCGCCGCGATGCCGCCCTCGGCCGTGAGCCAGCCGTGGAGGTCCAGCGTCAGGGGATCGTACACCGTCTCGGAGGGGTCGGCGTGCGCGGCGGCCAGGGGCGCCAGCGCCGCGAGGGCCGCCAGGAGCGCGAGCCTACGCGAGCACACGCGGGTCCCATCCGATGAGGTCGCCCGAATGCGCGTGCGCCATGTGCATGTGGTCGTGGCCCGACGGGCAGCCCTGGAGGCCCTGATAGCAGAGCATCGTCATGGCGCCGCCCGGGAAGATGTCGTCGTTCTGCGTGTGCTGCCCGAAGTTGTCGTGGAAGTCCCACACGCCCGGGTTGTCGGCCTTGAAGTAGACGTCCATGCGCTGGCCCGGCGCGATCACCACGTTGTCCACCCAGTACGGGCTCTCCAGGAGCACGCCGTCCACGTGCGTGACGAGGAGGTGGTGCCCGTGCAGGTGCATGGAGAAGACCTCATTGCCCGCGTTGATCATGCGAATGCGGTAGGTCTTGTTCTCCTGCACGACGAGGGGCGAGGTGTACGGGAACGCCTGGCCGTTGATGAGGAACGTCTGGTAGTCCGCCGTGTAGGGCAGGTAGGTGACGGGGTACCAGTCGCGGTTGGGGCGGAAGGTGGTGTTCTGCTCGGTGAGGGCGGGGCCGACGACCTGGTTGCGCGTGACCGCGTCGTTGGCCTGGCGCTCCAGGAACTGCTGGTAGCTGTAGACGTCGCCCCCCTGGGGGACCTGGCCCGTGTCGGTGGGCGGGCGGCCGCCCTCGTTGTGGTAGCGGTCCATGTCGTCCAGCAGCATGACGAACTCGCCGTCGTAGTGCGGGTCGTCGTTGACGTTCTGCGGGTCCACGATGAACGCGCCGTACATGCCCATGTCGATGTGGTGCTCCGTGTCGACGTGGCAGTGGTACCAGTAGGTGCCCGCGGGCTTCGCGATGAAGTCGTAGTCGTAGCTGTCGCCCGACTCGACGACCTTCTGCGTGACGTAGGGCACGCCGTCCTGGTCGTTGGGGACGTCCTGCCCGTGGAAGTGGAGCGTGTGGTTGTAGCCCGCCGTCTCGGGGTGGAAGTGGATGATGACGCGGTCGCCCTCGGTCACGCGCAGCGTGGGGCCGGGGAACTGCGCCTTCGTCGCGTCGGGCGCCAGGCTGAAGCCCCACATGTTCATCGACGCGCCCGGGTAGAGCGTGTGGTTCATGGGGTAGAGGTAGAGGTCGAACTCCTGCGTGCGGCCCGTGGGCTTCACGTCCGAGCCGGGCGCGTGGGCCAGCATGGCGTCCGCCTTGCTGCCCGCCCCGCCGGTGGACGCGGTGGTCAGGAGCCCGGTGCCCGCGCAGCCCGACAGGGCCAGGACCGCGACCAGGGCAAACGCGAGGACGACGCGACGCATGGCGAGCCTCGTCGATGACCGGGGAGGGCGGCTTAAGAAGGTTGTTGTGAACCCTTTGCGCCCTGCCGCCTCCGCGGGCCCTCCCCGGCGGGGGCCGGCGCAGGGTTTTTCCTGCGCTCCCTTAGGCCCCGTGAGCTCCCTTCCGGGGCAAGGATGACCATGAAGACCTTCGCGCTCGTCTTCCTGTGCGTGACGCTCTGCCTCGCGACGCCCCTCGCGGCCGCCCTCCCCCCGCCTCCGGCTCCCCCTTCCTGCGGGGCGACGTGCGGCCCCGGCGAGGACGCCGCCTTCGCGTCAGCCCTCATCAACTGGGCGCGCGCCGTCGCGGGGTACCCCTGCGATCCCTTCTGCTGAGCGTCCGCGGCGAGGGGATAAACCCCTCCGGTCCGCAGGCAGATCGAAACCCCCATCGCCCGGGGACCGAGATGCGTCGCCGGGATGCACATGCGCGCGGCACCGTTGGGTCTGACCCTCCTCGTCGCGCTCGCCGTGCTGGCGGGCTGCACCGCCAGCGGCGCGAGCGCCTCCAACTTCGAATTGAAGCCCGACAAGATCGGCTGGTTCACCGGGGAGGAGGCGCACTTCACGCTCAACCTCACCAAGAGCCTCACGCACGCCTCGCCTAGCTTCACCATCGACCGGCAGTTCGCTGTGGAGGAATTGAAGTTCAACGAGAAGGGCATCACCTTCGGGGGCAGCTACGACACCAAGAAGCCCGGCGACGTGTCGCTGCGCCTGGAGCAGAACGGCACGACGGCGGACCAGTTCAAGATGGACGCCGACCACCCCACGGTGGACGTGTACGTGAAGATCCCCGACTCGCTGCGCAACTCCGAGTACACGCTGGAGATGAAGCTCTTCCAGGTGGGCTGGGTCAAGTCGGACGTGTTCCGGGTCAACGTTCACTGAGGGGTTTGGGGGCAACGCCCCCGGCAGGAGCACGAGGGAGGAGACCTCGCAAGGCTCGCACAGGCGTTTTTCTCGGGGGCTCCGCCCCAGGCCCCGAGGGTGCTCGCGCTTCGCGCTCGCTACGGGCGCACGGCCTCCATGCGGATGGCGGTCGCCTTCAGCGTCGCCACGACGCGGCTCCCCTCGCGCAGGCGAAGCTCCCGCAGCGCGCCGCGCGTGATGCGCGCCTCCAAAGGGAGGTCCCCCGCCAGGAGCCGCACCCGGAGCGTCCCCTCTGCGGAGGGCTCGATGCGCTCCACCACCGCGGGCAGCGCGTTGCGGACGCTGCGCGCCGGGCGCCCCTTCTGCGGCCGCTCCAGGCCCACGTCCTCGGGGCGGAACGCGACGCGCACCGTGGGCGTCGGCGCGGGGCCCGCCGCGTGGAGGACCCTCCGGCCGAGCCGCAGCGGCGTGACGCCCTCCTTCGCGTCGTAGGCCTCGGCGCGCGCCAGGAGGCCCGGCGCCAGGAGCGCGCGGCCCGCGCGCCTCAGCCGCGTCGCGCCGCGGGAGGCCCCTCCGCGCGTCGCGGCCACGAGGGGCGCGCCGTGCCGCGCCTCCGCCGCGCGCAGGTGGCGCCGCGCGTTGCTGGGGTCCATGCCCACCTCGCGCGCCGCGGCCGCCAGCGTGCCCTGCCGCGCCAAGGCCGCCAGCAGGGCGCGGGTCCTCGCATCGAAGCCGAACACGAAGGGTCAAACGACCCTTCGGAGCGAAAGGGTTTCCGCCCCGCGGCCGCTGGTCCGCCGTGCGCGCCCTCGCCCTCGTCGCCCTGCTGCTCCTGGTCCCCGGGTGCGCCGCGCCCGCGCAGCCCACGCTGATCCTGGGCACGACGACCACGACCCAGGACTCGGGCCTGCTGGACGTGCTGCTCCCTGCGTTCGAGAACGACACGGGCATCCACGCGAAGGCCGTCGTCGCGGGCTCGGGGGAGATCCTCGCCAAGGCCGCGCGGGGCGACGTCGACGTGCTGCTCGCGCACAGCCGCGCCGCCGAGCTCCAGCTCGTGGCCGCGGGCGACGGCACCGCGCGGAGGCCCGTGATGTTCAACCGCTTCCTCCTAGTGGGCCCCACGGAGGACCCCGCGGGCATCGCCTCCGCGCCCAACGCGAGCCTCGCCCTGCAGCGCGTCCACGAGAACGCCTCCCCCTTCGCGAGCCGCGCCGACAAGTCGGGCACCGACGTCAAGGAGAAGTCGCTGTGGGCCTCCGCGGGGCTCAACGCCTCGACGTTCCCGGCCTCGTGGTACAAGCAGACCGGCTCGGGCCAGTCGCAGACGCTCCTCCTCGCGGACCAGACCGGTGCCTACGCGCTGAGCGACGAGGCGACGTGGGCCAACATGCGCGCGCACGGGCAGCTTGGCCACCTCGCCATCCTCTTCCAGAACGACCCCGCGGCGCTGCGCAACCCCTACGGCGTGACGCCGGTGAACGCGACCCGGCACCCGGGCGTCCACCAGGACCTCGCGCAGCGCTTCGCGGACTGGATCACCGGCCCGCGCGGGCAGGCCGTCGTGGCGGCGTATCGCGTCGGGGGCGCGCAGGTGTTCTTCCCCGACGCCGACGAGCCGGGGGGCTGACGCCTGGACGACCTCCTTGGCATCCTGCTCCTCACGGTGCGCGTGACGGTGGAGGCGACGCTCCTGGGCGCGCTCGTGGGCGTGCCCGTGGGCGCGCTCCTGGGGCTGCGCGCGAGGCGCCGCTCCGTCTTCCGCGTGATGCTCTACACGCTCTACAGCCTGCCTCCCGTGATCGCAGGCCTGCTGGGCTATCTCCTCATGTCGCGGGAAGGGCCGCTGGGCGCGCTGCGCCTCCTCTTCACGCCCACGGCCATCGTCGTCGTGGAGTCGTTCCTCGCGGCGCCGCTCATCGCGGGGCTCACCGTCGCCGCGCTGGCGGAGGTGCCCGCCAACGTGCGCGAGGCCGTGCGCGCGAGCGGCGCGGGCCCCGCGCGCGCCGCGTGGACGCTCGTGGGCGAGGCGCGCGCGGGCATCGTCGCCGCGCTCATGGTGGGGATGGGGCGCAGCCTCGCCGAGGTGGCCGGCGCGCTCCTCGTGGGCGGCAACGTCAAGGGCGAGACGCGCACGCTGGGCACCGCGATCCTCCAGGACGTGGGGCAGGGCGACTTCGCCGAGGCGCTCGCCCTTGGCGCGCTGCTCCTCCTGCTGGCGTTCGCGCTGACGCTGGGCCTCGCGTGGCTCCAGTCGCGCCGCGGGGAGGACGAGGCGTGACGCCGCTCCTCCAGGCGCGCGGCATTGCCAAGTGGGCGCTTCGCGACGCGAGCCTCTCGGTGGCGGCGGGCGAGTGCGTGGCGCTCCTGGGGCCCAGCGGCTCGGGCAAGACGACGCTCGTGCGCATCCTCGCGACGCTCCTCGCGCCGGAGAGCGGCCACGTCGCCGCGCCGCCGCTGCGTCGCATCGGGCTCGTCCAGCAGCGGCCCGGCTTCCTGCGCGCCTCCACGCTGGACAACGTCGCGTACCCACTGCGCGTGCGCGGCGCGTCGCGCGCCACCGCGCGCCGCGTCGCGGCGGAGCGCCTGGTCGCGCTGGGCCTCGCGGCGCGGGCCGACGCGGGCGCGTGGACGTTGAGCGGCGGCGAGGCGCAGCGCGCAGGGCTGGCCCGCGCCCTCGTCGCGCGCCCCGACGCGCTCCTCCTGGACGAGGCCACCAACCAGCTCGACCCTGAGTGGACGCGCCGCGTGGAGGACCTCCTCCGCGCCGAGCGCGCCCGCGGCTGCGCGGTCCTCCTGGTCACGCACAGCGTGGCGCAGGCGCGGCGGCTCGCGGACCGCGTCGCGCTGCTGGAGGAGGGGCGCATCGTGGAGGAGGGGCCCGCAGCGGAGACGCTGGCGAGTCCGAGAACGGAGCGGCTTCGCGCGTTCGTGGAGATGGCCTAGGCGTCCGCGGCCCGCGCGCGGCGGGGCTCCCACACCAGGGTCCACGCGAGGCCGCCCGCGATGGCGACCAGGAGCGCCGCCTGCGCGAGGAGCGTCTCCGCCGTGGGGAAGACGCCCAGGAACGAGGCAGCGTCCGACACGACGGGCAGCGCGAGGACCGAGGCGAGGGGCCCGAGGATCGTCGTGGTCACGACGCCCGCGTCCTGCAATTCGTGGACGCCCTTGCCCGCGAAGGCGAAGGCGAGGTAGTAGAGCAGCGCGCTGGTCACGATGAAGAAGGGGCGCATGGGGATCTTCACGCCGAAGCGGTAGAAGCCCAGGAAGACCAGCGCGAGGGCGACGACGCCCACGAGGACGCCCGCGGTGATGGCCACGCCGTGCCCGCCGCTGCCGTAGAGCCCCTGGTAGAAGAGGACCGTCTCGAACCCCTCGCGGAAGACCGCCAGGAACGCCACGCCCGCGAGCGCATACGCGTTGCCGCTGGCGAGGGCGCCCTTCATCTTGCCCTGGATGAAGCGGTTCCACTTGCCCACCTCCACCTTGGAGATGAGCCAGTAGGAGACGTAGAAGAGGACGACCACGGCGAGGAGCGCGGTCGCGCCCTCCAGGATGTCGCGGGAGACGGGCAGCGAGTCGACGAGGAGCTGGACCGCGACGTAGAGCGCGAGCGTGGCCAGCACGCCGACGCCGGCGCCCGCGTAGAGGAGGGGCGTCTTCGCCTTGTGGCCCGTGCGGAGGAGGTACGTCGCCAGCGCGCCCAGCACGAGGATGGCCTCGAAGCCCTCGCGGAGCATGATGAGGAAGGCGTTGAGGAACGCCGCGGGGTCGCTGCCCGAGGCGCCCGACACCAGGGCGCCCGCGTCCTGCACCTTGGCGTCGAGGGCGTCCGAGAGCGCGCGAAGCTCGTCCGCGGACGCGCCGCGCTTCACGGCGTCGGGAAGCTGCTGGTTGAGAATCGACTCGATGTCGCGGTTCATCGCGGGGCTCGTCGCGAGGACGCGAGGCTCCAGCCTGGGCCCGTACACGTCGAGGTACGCCGCCTGGAGCGCGGAGAGGGCGCCCGCCTTGTCGCCCGCCTGCGCGAGGGCGAGCCCGCGGGCGACCGCGTCGTGGAGCGCGGCGGCGTCGGCCTCGTAGGAGGACGAGCCCGAGGGCGCCCCGGCGGAGGGCGTGACCTCGGCCGCCTCGCGGTGGATCGTCTGGACGAGGGCGGCCACCTCGGCGTTGGGCGCCTTGGCGGCCACCTTCTCCTTGAGCGAGTCGACGGCCTGGTCCAGCGCGGCCTCCTGCGCGGGCCACCCCTTGGCGACGTCGCCTTCGACGGCACTCCAGCGCTGCTCCAGCCCGGGCACGAAGACGCCGAGGACCTCGTGGTCGTAGGCGTCCTGGTCGACGACCTGGCCGCCCTTCACGTACTCGTCGTACTCGGAGCCCAGGAGGTCCGCGGCGGAGACGACCTTGGCCAGGCGCTCGTCCATGGTGGTCGGGGGCGCGATGAACTCGGAGAGGATGGAGGACGCGACGCCCGAGGCGTCGGTGGCCTCGCCCTTGTCGCCCGACTGCACGGCCTCGACGAAGGAGGCGACCTCGTCGGCGAGCTGCGCTGCATAGGGCGCGCCCACGACGGGCTCGACGGCGCCCGCGACGGGGCCGAACGCGACCTGCGCGGCCTCCGCCTGGGCGGCGGACTTGGCGGGCTCGTCCCAGAGGGAGAGCGCGTCCGCCATGCGCTGGCGCACCTCGATGGCGAGGGCGCGCGTGGCCTGCGCGCGGAAGAGGGGCGCGTCGGTGGCGGGGCCGCTGAGGTTGAGCTGGTAGGCGGCCACGTCGCGCCAGGGCTGCTCGTCGCCCCGCTCCAGCGCGCCCACGGCGATCATGTCGCCGATGGCCGGCGCGCGCACGGTCGCGTTCGCGGAGCCCAGCGCGGCGGTGAGGTTGGCGTCCAGCGCGGGGTCCCGCGCGGCGATGCCCCCGTGGAGGCCTTGCGCATATGCAGCTTGCGCTGCGACGGCGTCGCCCCGGACCAGGGCGTCGTGGAGCGCGCGGGCGCTCTCCAAGGGCGTCGGGTCCCCGGTGGCCTGGACGATGGGCATCGCCAGCAGGAGGACGAGGACGGCCACGGAGGTCGCGCGCATGGGGGATCACGGTTTAGGCGAGCCGAAATCTTCATCGGCTGAATTTAGGTCAGCCGAAATCCCGGGCGCGAGCCTCGGGTTTTCGACCCCTGCGTCGCCGGGATACGCCCATGCCATATCAAAGTGACTCTGCGGGCAAGCCTAGAACGCCTGGCACCCGACTTGAGAGCCCGTGTTCAACAAGCAGGAACTAGGGGACCCCAGGAGGGCCGTCTCATGCACCCCGACGTTCCCTCCTCCACCCTCGCCGGCTTCTCCAACATGACCGGCATCCTGGCCTTCTGCGCGACGAAGAACCTCAGCGTGGGCGGCGCCTAC